>Ga0315338_1000047_pt1 | contig 599914 bp, 441 predicted proteins | sample ASW8metaG_FD_204518 | JGI IMG/M metagenome (GOLD analysis project Ga0315338, IMG submission 204518) | Ammonia-oxidizing marine archaeal communities from Monterey Bay, California, United States - ASW #8 | ecosystem: Environmental > Aquatic > Marine > Coastal | place: USA: California | collected... | reverse complement strand
GACGAGGTCACCACCGCCACCAACGGCGGAACGTTCACTGACCCGGGTGAGGGCGGCGACGGGGTCGTCTTGACCGCCAGCGTGGGCACGGTGACCGACAACGGTGACGGCACCTGGAGCTGGGAGTTCGCAGCTGCCGATGTTTCTCAGACGGTGACCATTTCGGCGGTGGATGACGACGGGGCGGTTACTGAGACAACGTTCGCGCTGACTGTGGATGCCGTTCCGATCGTGTTCGACCCACCGGGTGACGACGTTTCAAACACAAGTGCCACTCCGACCGGTGGTGCAGGGAGTGAATCAGAGGTCAACGCGTTTCTGGCTGTCGATCCGCCGAGCACTTCGGCAATCTTTGACGGAAGTTCGAACTCTGGCATCGTCAAGCGTGCCGATCTGGGAGCGGCCCGCGACGCGGCGGTGGTTATGGAAGTGCTCAATCCAAACGGGACTCTCAAGACCGTGCAAGTGCTGCCGAAGGCCGTCATGGACGACCTGTTGGCCTACGCACGAACTCTTCACGACGGGCACTTTCGGTTCTATCTGGATGATGGAGTTTCGCGCATACCGATTGAGGAAGTTCACATCTTTGATCACCAGATCGTCGATCCAAGCGATCTGCACAAGATCCGGGGAGGGCGCTCCGGCCAACCGGTGATTCAGCCGGAAGCGGTTCAGAATCCACTTGTGCCGGAAGATGTCATTGAGACCGGCGGCATCTGGGAACGGATCTGGTCTCCGATGGCGCGAGTCGGTATTCCCATGGAGGCTGCCGGGCAGGAACAAGTCTTGGATTGGGAGCAAATCGTCGATGCGGCGATGGCCGAATTAGGCGCGAGCCAGACGCCGACCTCGACAGGTTCCACGGATGCGGCAAGTACTCCGGACGACTAGGGCCACCTCCGACCAACTTTACATCGAGTAATTCGAACGACATGCACGACTGCCCACATTGCTCAGAACAGATTTCCGAGACCGACATTCAGAACTCGGCGTGCCCGCATTGCGGCGGCCAACTGGACGCCCCGCAGGACCGTCCCGTCGGCAGCGACACCGATCAGACCTTCCTCTCGGACGAATTTGACGAGCCGGGGGACGAGCGATCAACGTTTCAACAAGACGAGTCCAAGGGCGACCGGACGCTCGAATTGGACTCGGAGGAAGCAGTTCGAGACAGCAGCGACACCGATCAGACTTTTCTCTCCGACGACTTCGACGAGCCGGACGACGAGCGATCTCCGCCTCAACGTGAGAGCGACCGGACGCTTGAATTGGATTCCGGGGAAGCAGTTCGAGACGACGGAATCGATCGAACCATCCTCTCTGACGACTTCGACGATAATCCCGCCGGCCAGGCGACCTACCAGGAGGATGGGCCACAAGACGGGGCGTCGCCCATCGCTGGCACGGATCAAACCTTCCTCTCCGACGAGGCTGACGACGACGCGAGCGACAAGACGTTCATGGAGTCGGAATCGAGCGGGCGCGACAGACCCAACGACACTGCAAATACCTTTTTGTCCGACGACGTCGACGAGATTCGAACGTCGGGTGATTCGGGAGACGTCGGCGGCACCGATGCGACTTTCATCTCTGACGATGAACTAAACGAGAAGATCCAGCAGTCCTTGCAACAGAATTGGCCGGACGCGACCGATCCCGACATGCATCCGGGCATGTCGATCAAGGGCCGCGAGCAAGCGACACCGCCTGCCAGCTCGACGCTGGTCATTAAATCGAAGGTCTTTGAGACTACAAAGACGGCAGACTCCGTCGCCGAGCCCGAGTACGAACTGATCAACGTATTGGGCAAAGGCGGAATGGGTGTCGTTTACGAAGCGCGCCAAACTTCGATCGACCGCTCCGTTGCCATCAAGATGCTTGACAGCCGCATCGCCTCCGGCGACAAGCATCGGCAAAAATTCCTGGCAGAGGCCGTGGTCACCGGCGAGCTGGACCACCCCAACGTCGTCCCGATTTACGACGTGGGTCTGAACAGCCGGGGCATGCTGTTTTATGCCATGAAGAAGGTCCAGGGGACGCCCTGGTCAGAGGTCGTCCGCGACAAGTCACTCGCCGAAAACCTCGACATTCTCATGCGCGTCGCCGACGCAGTGGCATTCGCGCATTCGCGCGGCGTCGTCCACCGTGATCTCAAGCCCGAAAACGTGATGCTCGGCGATTTCGGGGAAGTGCTCGTGATGGACTGGGGGCTGGCTCAGCCAACTCAGTCGTTCCGCAAGTCGAAGACCATCGGGAACGTAAAGACCATCGGTGGCACCCCCTGTTATATGGCGCCGGAAATGGTGCTGGGAGCCGAGGGAATCGGCCCTGCCAGCGACATCTATTTGCTGGGTGCGATTCTCTACGAGGTACTGACGGAAAAGCCGCCCCACGTGGCGTCGAACGTGAAGAAGTGTCTCAAGTTGGCTGCCAAGAACGTCATTGAGCCGACTGATAAGCAGGGCGAACTGATCGAACTTGCGCTCAAGGCAATGGCTACCCAGCCCAAGGATCGGTTCGCCTCGGTTCAGGAGTTTCAGGCCGCGATTCGAGACTATCAATCGCACACCGAAAGCATAGCGCTGGCGGCGCTTGCCGAAGATCACCTCACACAGGCAACGGGATCCAGCGACTACCAAACGTTTGCCAAAGCTCTGTTTGGGTTCGAGGAGGCACTCACGCTTTGGAGCGGCAACTCAAAGGCAAAGTCGGGCGCGTCCCGGGCACGGCTAGAATACGCTGAATGTGCCGTCGGCAAAGACGATCTGGAGCTTGCCGATTCACTGCTCAGTCGCGATCAGCCCGAGCACAAGCCATTGCTTGCCGTTATCGGTCGCAAACAAGCCGAACGTACAGCCCATCGTCGCCGATTGAAGCTCTTTCGCTGGCTGGCGGCAGGCTTCGCAGCGGTCGCTTTCCTGAGTGTGAGCGGTGGATTCTTTCTCGTTCGAGAGCAGCGAGACATCGCCACTGACGCGCGGCAAGTCGCAGAAGACGAGCGGGGTCGGGCCGAGCAAGAACGCGAAAAGGCCGTTGAATCGCTGAGATTGGAAGAGATCGCAAAACAACAGGCGCTTGCCGCCCAACTGGAAGAGAAGAGGGCCAAAGACGCCGCAATCGAGTCGCAGAAGCAGGAAGAAATCGCCAAGAACAACGCGATCGAGGCGCAGAAACAAGAAGAAATCGCCAAGAACGAAGCCCTCGACGCGCAGCGCCAGGAAGAACTCGCCAAGCAGGCGGCGATTGCGGCCAAGGAACAAGAGGAGGCCGCCAAGCTGGTGGCCATCGATGCGCGTAACGTCGCGATCGCAGAAAAACGCCGGGCGGATGCAGCCAAGGAAGCTGAAGAGTACGAAGCGTATGTCGCCCGCATTGGACTCGCTGCCGCGAAGATTGACGAAAACGCGTTCGACTCAGCCCGGGCTCTGCTCGAAGCATGTCCGCCCGCCCTGCGGCAATGGGAGTGGGGACGCCTGATGTTCCTGTGCAGCCAGTCCCAGCGCAGCTATCCGTCTCCCACACCACTGAACGCTCTTGCTCTTTCACCCGACAACCGGAGATTTGCCACGGCAGGTTGGGATGGCGATGCGCGCGTCTGGGATGTGGAAGAAGGCAAGCTCGTCGTCACTCTCAACCACGGCGGGCAGGAACTCCACGCAGTTGCTTTCTCCCCTGACGGCCGCTACATCGCGACGGCTGGAGACACACCCACACAGTACATCAAGCTTTGGTCGGCAGATAGCGGTGAGCCGCAGCCGCGAGCCTTTCGGGGCCAGAGCGACACCGACCGCTTCGCCAGCGAACATACCGACGTCGTGGTCGGCCTGGAGTTTTCGCACGATGGCCGGCGCCTGCTAAGCGCATCGTTTGACGGTACTGCACGCGTGTGGGACGTCGATTCGGGCCGGCAGCTCGCACGCCTGCATGGGCACAACTGGTGGGTTTGGTCCGCCGCGTTTTGTCCCAATCGGGACGAGGCGGGAAAACCCATCGACGAAAACCGGATTGTCACATGTGGCCAGGACGGAACGGCGATTGTATGGACCGACGAGACGGCGTCCTGGAGTGAAGCTGCCAACATCGAGCAGGGCATTCCGTTTCGAGGGCATGACGGCCCCGTCTACGCGGCAGCCTTTACACCCGACGGCCGAGAAGTGGTTACCGCGGGCTATGACCACCAGCTGCTCATCTGGCGTCCCGATGACGTGATTGAAGTCGATTACGTCAAACTGGCCGAAAACGTGCCTCAGCAAGAAACTCCGTCTCGGGCGCTCTCTGGTCATACCGACGCGGTCCGATCGTTCGCATTTTCGCCGGACGGCAGACTGTTAGTGAGTTGCGGCAACGACAACACCGTCCGGGTTTGGAACGTCGAAGACGGCCGCTCGATCCGCACTTTTCGCGGTCATGGCAGTCGAGTGCAAGCCTGCGTGTTTTCACACGATGCACGCTGGATTCTATCGACCGGATACGACTCTCAAGTTCGCCGGTGGAGCATTGAGGGAGACGACGAGATTCACATTCTGCAGGGACGCCCATTAGAAGGCCATCTTGACGCGGTGCTGGCGGCGCATTTCTCTCCGGACGGCAGCCGAATTGTCACCGCCAGCCAGGATCGTCAGGCAAAATCGTGGCAGAGCAGTTCGGGAGAGGAACTGCGGACCTATGCCGAAGGACATGGATTCTTGGCCTCGTCTGTGTTGTTCTTTCCGGATGCAAAGAAGCTAGTGACGAGCGCATTGGACAACACCACGCGGATCTGGGATGTCGCCGCCGGAGTCGAACTGCATCGGTTGGACGGGACCGGTCGTAGCGCCGCACTGGCGCTGACACCCGATGGTTCGAGAATCGTAACCGGTAGCGACGACAACTCTGTCCGTGTCTGGAATGCTGAGGACGGCACTCTGCTGCGGTCTCTGGAAGGCCACGCATTTGACGTGACGGCTATCGCCGTTTCTAACGACGATCCGACGCTGGCTATTACGGGTGACGCGTCCGGCCGCTGTCTGGTGTGGAATTTGGAAACGGGCCAAATCGTGCAACGGCTCTACGGCCGCTACTCGGGCCACTCGCGGCAGGTTGTTGCCGCCGCATTCCTACCGGGTGGGCGGAGGGTGCTGACTGCCAGCGCCGACCGGACCGTGGCACAATGGGACCTTGCGACGGGCGAAGAGCTGCCTGACTTGCTGCTCAAGCACCCGGCCGGGGTCACGTCAATGCAGCTCGGTCCTGACGGCCGCTTGGCGGTCACGGGCTGTGCTGACGGCATTGTCCGCACGTGGGATCCCGCTTCGGCCATACTGCTCAAACAACGCCCCATGAAGGCGGGACGCTGGTCGATTGCCACGAATACACGCCGAGTCATGGAACGCAAGGACGTCAATGCCGCGACCCTTGCCGAACAGAGCGGCCTGAAGAGATCGTTGGTCGAATCTCTCCTGGGTGGTGGCGTCGAAAGTAGCCCGGACGTACTCGCTGCCCTGGCGCGTGGACTGCAGGTTGACGTATCTCAACTGCAAAAGGCCGTTCCCAATGCGCTCGCCATTTCGAAGAACGGTTCTGTGGCAGCCGTCAACGCCGCTGACCGTACGCTCACGGTGTGGGACCTGACGACCGACGACCAGGTTTTGCACAAATCGTTTCCATACCTGATTTGGTCGGCGGCTTTCGATCCCAACAGTGAGACCGCCCACTTGGCGCTGATCGGCGGCAACGAGACTCGGATGATCGATATTGCAACGGGTGAAGAACGGCTGACTTTAGGACCGCACGCGGCCGTTGCATCGGCCAGCTTCTCCCCGAACGGTCAGAGAATCGTCACCGGAAGCTGGGACAACTCCGCTCGCATCTGGGACGCCGCGACGGGCAAAGACTTGGTGAAGCTAGAAGGCGGGCATACCGCTGCCATCAACCATTGTGCGTTTTCGCCCGATGCCGCCGGCCGTTATGTACTCACGGCAAGCGACGACGGGACCGCCATCCTTTGGGAAATCGCGACTGAGCGCAATCCAGAAACCGCCGCTGATGGTCTGGTTGGAAGAGTCGTCAAGACGTTTCGCGGGCATACCGGTCGCGTCGGATACGCGGCGTTCTCACCCGATGGCCGCTTCGTCGTTACGGCTTCAGATGACAAGACCGCCATGATCTGGAGTACACAAGACGACTCCGCAGAGCCCGATCCATTGTGCAGGCTGCGGGGCCACGAATGGGCGGTGTTGTCCGCCGCATTCTCAGCCGACGGCCAACGTCTGATTACAGGCAGTGCCGACAAGACAGCTCGCATCTGGTCGATCTCACAGAATCAAACCGGCGACTGGGAGGCGCATGCGACACTCAAGCTCGAAGGTCACACGGCTAGCGTGTCCTCGGTTGCGTTTTCGCCGCTTGTCGACAACAACGGCAACGGCACATGGGATGAGGGAGAACCGAATGCGTTGCGGGCGCTGACTGCCAGCGAGGACAACACGGTCAAGCTGTGGGACACGCGGGATGGCGCAGATGCGGCGGGCCTTCGCGGTGCAAAAGAGATCCTGACCCTCACCGAACACGATCGCGCGGTCACGTCGGTCGCGTTTTCGCCCGATGGTGGGCAAGTTCTGACCGGCAGCCGAGACGGCCGAGCCATTCTTTGGCATTCCGTCGATTGGCGTAGCTCCCGAGAGTGAGGTCGGACCCACACTCGGTTTGCATCGCTGGAACGATCGCGCAATGACGGCGGAGTCGATAATGTCGACCTTCTCGGCGACATCGTGGATCGCCGGGCGCAGCAGCAGCCGCTTGCGATCGGCTCGACGGATGTTGCGTCGTATCGAACGCGAGGCATCGCGCGCCGCCGCGCTCAGCGATTCCGCGTTGAGGAGCGAGGCGCACTCACTGAGGTATCGAGCCAAGTGCGGAGCCCCGTCGTCAGAACTGCTGCCGGGCATCTACTCACTCGTCCGCGAAGCGGCCACCCGACATCTTGGGATGCGGCACTTCGACACCCAGATGCTGGGAGGCATCTTGTTGGCACAGGCCTCGGCCGTTGAAATGGCTACCGGGGAAGGCAAAACCTTGACCGCGACCCTACCTCTGAGTCTGCGGGCCCTGCAAGGGCGCGGCGCACACCTGGTCACAGCAAACGATTACCTGGCGCGGCGCGACGCTGAGTGGATGCAGCCGGTTTATGAGTCTTTGGGACTCAGCGTGGCCTCGATCGAGTCCGCGTCGTCATTCGAAGAGCGCCGCCAAGCCTATGCTTGTGACATCACCTACGGGTCGGCGAAGGAGTTCGGGTTCGACTTTCTGCGAGACCGGCTCGCGCTTCGACAGACGGCAGCGGCGCACTGGCCCGGGCAGAGTGATGGTGAATTCGATCGCACCACCGGAGCTTTCGACGGGGCGATTCAACGGGGCCTGCACTTCGCCCTCATCGACGAAGCCGACAGCGTGCTCATCGACGAAGCCCGCACGCCGCTTGTGATTGGTCGAGCCAACCCGCATCCGCCCAACGAGGCGGCGGCCTGCTTTCGCTGGGCGGCCCACGAGGGGCCTCGGCTGCAAGAGGATGTCCACTACACGCGCGACGCCGGCCGCAAGACGATCAATCTCACCATCGAAGGTGAACAGTTCGTAAGGGGGCAAGCCAAGCCGTCGACGCTTGAGGGTTTTCGATTGGTCGAGTTGTACTCTGCCATCGAGCGTGCTCTTGTCGTGGCTCACTTCTTTGATCGCGATCGGCAGTACGTCGTCCGCGACGGCGAAGTCGTGATCGTCGACGAGCTGACCGGACGCCTCGGGGAAGGGCGCAAGTGGCGGGGAGGCGTTCACCAGGCCATCGAGGCGGCTGAAGGGCTCAAGATCACGGCCCACAACGACTACGCCGCCCAAATCACCGTTCAGCAATTGTTTCGACTGTATGACCATCTGGCCGGCATGTCGGGAACGCTGAAGCAGAGCACGCGTGAACTGTCCGCGGTCTTTTCGTTGTCGGTTGTTACCGCCCCAACGCATCGGCCGTGCCGACGACAGATCCTGCCCGACCGGGTTTACGCAACGGCAGAGGAAAAGTGGCTGGCGATCGTCGCGGAGGTTGAGGCCATCCACGCAACCGGACGCCCTGTGTTGGTCGGTACTCGATCGATCGAAAGCTCAGAACACCTCTCACGACTGCTCGAGGCAGCAAAGATCGCTCATAGCGTGCTGAATGCCCATCACACGGCTAGTGAAGCCGGGCGCGTCGCCAAAGCGGGCCGACGAGGACACGTGACCGTCGCCACCAATATGGCCGGACGCGGAACCGACATCGTGCTGGAGGACGGGGTGGTAGAACTCGGCGGCCTGCACGTGATTTGCGGCGAGATGCACGAGACAGCCAGGGTCGATCAACAGCTGGCCGGCCGAACGGCGAGACAGGGCGACCCGGGTAGCTTTCGACGCTTCCTGGCACTCGACGATGAAATCATCGCCGAAGCGTTTGGACCGGACGAAGTACATCGCCTGCAGCACTCCGCCGCCAGCGATCCCGCATCCCTGGACCGACTTGTGGGAGTTTTTGGAGTCGCGCAGCGCATCGTTGAGCGCCGACACGCCCGGCAGCGCCGGACGCTGCTCAACGTAGCCCGCAAACTCGACAAGCGGCTGCGCAATCTCGGATTGGACCCGTTCTTGGACGGGGCTGACGATACGCTCGTTTGAGCAGTGGATTTTGCGTCGTTCCGCCGTTCACACGAACGACGAAGCGGCGTGAGCAACCTGACAAGCCGACGGGGACGACTGCTGCAGCCCCGATTCATCCCGGCTCATTTTGCACGGCATTGCGCGACGCGTACTGTCGGATCGCCTGTTCCGCTTCCGGGCGAATTACAATGGAGGGGCGCACCTCGCGCAGGCGGTTGATTGCGCCATCCGCGTCTTCCACGAAGCCTTGTCCGACGAGATACGCACCAACGATGGCAGCACTGCGAGAATAGCCAATTTTGCAGTGCACGAACACGACACCTCGGCGAGACTCCGCTGTGATGAACGCAACCGCTTGGTCGATCTGATGTGACGTTGGCGCTGTCAGGTCCATCACGGGAAGTTGGAGATACTTGGCATTACGGAACGGTTCCGCTTCCGAGAAATTGACCGTCAGATCGACAACGGCCGTCACACCCTCATCGATCGCCGTGTTCGCCGCTTCGTTCGAGAGCACCCGGCCGATCCACAGCTGATCGGTAGCTCGGTCCCATGCGCGGCATTGGCGTCGGTAAAAGAGTAAGGAAAGATGCTGGCCAATCAGGACGGGTGCGAGTATCAATACGGTGCTGAGTGGGAGCCGCCCATCGGATTTGCCGTAGACACCGGGACCGAGTAACAAGTAGCCACTCGCCACCAGACTGGTTGACGTTGCCGGCCACAGAAGAAGCAGTCCCCAGGGCCTCAGCGTGGCTGCCAGCGCGACCATGGCAGCGGTTCCGATAAGGTAATAGGAACCGACACGGTAACTTTTCTTCACCGGCAGGCACAGCTGAGTCTCGCGGACGAAGTAGAAGCAGACGGCCGCGAGGATGAAGCCTCCGATCACGTCAACCACGTGGTGCTGATACGTCAGCAACGTCGAGACACCGATCAGGCTGAACCAAACGTGCGAGCACAGCCTGATGAGCCCGCGCGTATGCCTCGCGTACAAGTCGGCCAGAATCGTTCGCAGCGCAATGTGCAGCGACGGGCACAGATTGTATGGCAGGTCGAACTCGCGGAAAGGGTTGAAAATCACTCCCAGCCAACCTTGCACGTAGGGACGTTCGACGGCAAGCTGCAACGGAAACAGGAGAAAGCACAACCCGGCGGCGACGATCGTAAACGCGATGCGGCGAGAGAACAGGCGTTGCTCGTTGGTCGTCGTGCAGATGAATGGTGCTGCTACGAAAAAGGCGTCGATAGCCATGTATGGGATAATCATCCACGCGACGAACGGGATGTGCCGCTCCCATTGGTAATACCAGGTGCCCACATCGTCTCGTTGCGCAGTGATCCAGTTTGTGCTGTTGTAGACCACCATAAACAGAGTCGACAGCGCGATCGCCGTCAGCGCCGACCGCTTCCAAGTCGGACGTGGTGCGGCCGGGGCTTCATCGCAAAGAGCAGCCATCGCGGAGTCCAATGAGTCGATTGATCGAATGCGTTCGGATTATACTCAGGGCGCTGTTCATCGATCTGATATCACGGTGTTGGCAATGCCGAGCATCTATGACCTGAAGCCCCGGTTCCAAGCATTGCTCCGGCCCATTACGCGAAGTCTCGCAGCTTGGGGAGCGACGGCAAATCAGGTCACGCTCGCGGCGCTGCTGTTGTCGGTTGCCGCAGGCGCCTGCATTGCATTGTATCCTCACTCGAGGTGGCCGTTGCTCTTGGTGCCACCATTACTGTTTGTACGCATGGCGCTCAATGCCATCGATGGCATGCTGGCACGCGAGCACGACATGAAGTCTGACCTCGGCATGATCCTCAACGAGGTCGGGGATGTATTGGCCGACGCAGCCTTGTACCTGCCGTTTGCTCTTGTACCCGGAATTCGCCCCGCCCTGGTTGTGGTGGTCGTCGTGTTGTCGATCACCAGTGAAATGACCGGAGTGGTCACGGTGCAGATTTCAGGCGAACGGCGCTACGATGGTCCGATGGGCAAGAGCGACCGAGCGTTCTTGTTCGGCCTGTTGGGATTGCTGCTAGGCATCGGTTTGTCGGCCGCCGCATGGAGCGACGTGTTGCTGGGTCTGGCCATCGCCTTGTTGGGATTGACGATCATCAACCGCGCCCGTCGCGGCCTGGCGCAGCGGAATTCAGGATCGGGCGAAGATTCCGCGTGACATTCTCGCGCGTTCACCGCCTGTAGCTATGTCCTGAAACCGCAAACCTTCCTGGGAGATGTCATGGCGACCGAGACCTTGGCGAGCAGCCATCCGCCAACACGGCAGGCAACCATACACACGTTTCAAACCAGCGACGGTGCAGAGCTGTTTTATCGAGCGTGGGCGCCGCCGGCCCCGTCTAACAAGGCCGTCGTGCTGTTTCACCGCGGACACGAACATTCGCAGCGCTGGCAAGATTTCGTCGATCGCATCGGGCTCGACGACTGTTGGTTTTTCGCTTGGGATGCCCGGGGGCATGGCCAGTCGCCTGGGCCTCGCGGCTACGCAGAGAACTTCGGCCGCATCGTGCGCGATGCAGACGAATTCGTTCGGCACGTATCAACACTGCATGAGATTCCGATCGAAGACATGGCTGTTGTCTCGCAGAGTGTTGGGAGCGTCTTGGCCGCAACGTGGGTGCACGACTACGCGCCGCCCATTCGGGCGCTCGTGCTGGCGACTCCCGCTTTGCGGGTCAAGCTGTATGTTCCATTTGCGATCGCCGGGTTGCGAGCGCTGCGGGCGCTCAAGCCGAAGTCGTTCATCAAAAGCTACGTCAAGCCGCAGATGCTCACACATGATGAAGAGCAGGCTCGTTTGTACGCCGACGATGAACTGATTTCGCCGCAGATCGCGACGAACATTCTGCTCGATCTTCACGATACGTCGACGCGCCTGATCGAAGATGCCGGAGCCATTGAAGTACCGACGTTGTTGATGATTTCAGGTAAGGACTGGGTGGTTCGTCGCAAGCCGCAGGAGGCCCTGTTTGAAGGGCTGTCGGCAACCATCAAGGAAAAAGAGGTCTACCCGGAGTTCTATCACTCGACATTTTGGGAAAAGGATCGGGAACGGCCCATCACGCGGACCAAGGAATTCATCAGGCGACAGTTCGATGCGCCGGACGAACCGCCATCACTGTTGGACGCCGACGAGCAGGGCTATTCGAAACAAGTTTGCGACGATCTGCGGCAGCCGATTTCCTGGTTGTCGCCCAAGAGGTGGTGGTTCGCGCTGCAGTGGCTCGGACTAGCGACCGGGGGGCGGCTCAGTCGCGGTATTCAGGAAGGCTGGCGGACCGGCTTCGACTCGGGCGAGTCGCTCGATCACGTCTATCGCGATACGGCCGAAGGCATCACCCCCATCGGTCGGCTGATCGACCGCTTCTACCTCGATTCGCCCGGTTGGCGGGGGATCCGCCAACGTAAGGTACACATGCTCGAGATGCTCGAGCGGGCCATCGAGATGACGACCGCCAAGGGCGAGCCTGTCCGCGTGCTCGACATCGCCGCCGGTCCCGGCAGGTATCTGTTGGAAGCGATCAAAAAGCATCCCGATATCGAAATATCCGGGATTCTGTGCGACCGCGATGAAGGCGGACTGGAGGCAGGTCGAAAACTGGCCGAATCACTGCAGGTCAACAGTGTCGAATACCGCAGCAGCGATGCGTTTGACCCGCAGGCGATCGCCAGCCACACCCCGCGCCCGAATGTCGGCATTGTCTCGGGGTTGTACGAGTTGTTTCCCAGTAACGACCTCATTCGAGATTCGCTGCGCGGCCTGGCCGATGCCATACCCAATGGCGGGCTGTTGATTTACACGAATCAACCCTGGCATCCGCAGCAGGAGATGATCGCCCGGGTCCTACCGAATCGGGATGGCGAACCATGGATCATGAGGTGCCGCACGCAAGCCGAGATGGATCAGCTTGTCGCGTCGGTCGGGTTTCGAAAGATTGGAATGCTGATCGACAACGAAGGAATCTTTAGCGTCGCGCTTGCCGTCAGAGAGACGCGTTGAGTCGGGAGTGTGCTTGCGGAGTGCGTCAGTTTTCCTGGGGACAGAATCAGTCATGCACATCGACCACCTGACCACCGAGGTTCGCTGGACCCTGGCAGCGCTCATCGGACTGCTCAGTGTCGCTTCGCTGATCGTCTACGCGGTCACCAAACGGTTTCCCACGCGCGATCACACCGAACTCGTTCAGCGCGTCAAGACATGGTGGGTGATTGTGGTCTTGTTTGGCGGATCACTCTTGCTGACACGACAGGCCGTATTGTGGTTTTTCGGCTTCGTGAGCTTTTTGGCGCTTAAGGAGTTCTTCTCGCTGATCCCCTCGCGGCGTGCAGACCGGCGGGCGCTGTTTTGGGCCTATCTGAGCATCCCGTTGCAATACTACTGGATCCATCTGGAGTGGTACGGGATGTTTATCATTTTCATCCCGGTGTACCTCTCGCTGCTGATCTCCGCCAGACTCGTCATGATCGGGGAAACGGACGGGTTCTTGCGATCAGTGTCGACGATTCACTGGGGGGCGATGATTACTGTTTTCGGATTGTCTCACGCCGCCTACCTCATTGGTCTCTTCCCGATCGAGGAGCCGCGGTTGGCTTACGCGTGGCCCGATTCGGGTGCCGTGCAGTCGCCCGGACCGGGACTGTTGTTGATGCTCGTACTGCTCACCGAACTCAACGACATCGCGCAGTACATCTGGGGCAAGTCGTTCGGACGCAGCAAGGTTGCGCCGCACGTCAGTCCCGGAAAGACATGGGCCGGGCTACTGGGTGGAGTGGCCACGACGGTGGTCCTGGCGGCGTTCATTGGTCCCTGGTTGACGCCGATGGATCTGACGCGTTCTGTTCTTGCAGGGCTGATCGTGGGCGTGGCCGGCTTCTTTGGCGATCTGTCTGTTTCCGCAATCAAGCGCGACCTGAAGGTCAAAGACTCCGGAAGCATACTGCCGGGGCACGGCGGCATTCTGGATCGAATCGATAGCCTCACATTCACGGCTCCGCTGTTCTTTCACTACGTTCGCTATTGCTACTTCTGAAGGAACCAGCGTAATGCAGTGGCTGGTGGGTAAACTGCGGTTTCTCTTCTTTCTGCTGATCGTGCGTCCGGTGATGCTCGTTATGTTGGGGTTCAACGTGCGGGGTTACGAGCGTCTTCCGAAACAGCGGCCACTGCTCGTCGTCGCGAATCACAACAGCCACCTCGACGCGCTGGCGTTGATGACACTATTTGGGATGCGCCGGTTGAAATACGTCCAGCCGGTCGCCGCTGCAGACTACTTTCTGAGCAACAGGCTGTTGGCGTGGTTCGCGACCAACATCATCGGAATCATTCCAGTGCACCGGGGAGTGCAGGGCGTCCACGATGAGCGAGAACACCCGCTGGCGCCCATTTCCGAAGCGATCGACAACGGCCAGATCGTGATCTTGTTTCCCGAAGGCAGCCGGGGCGAACCAGAGATCTTGGACCGATTCAAGACCGGCATCATCCACATCGTGAAGCGGCATCCTGACCTGCTGGTGAGTCCCATCTTCATGCATGGACTCGGCAAGTCGCTGCCACGCGGTGAAGCCTTGTTGGTCCCTTTTGTCTGCGACTTGTTCATAGGTGAGCCGCTCAAATGGACCGGCAACCGCAAGGGATTCATGGACGAACTGAACGGCACCATGCAGTCGCTCGCCGATGAAGCCGGCGTGCCGAGTTGGGACTGAGGTGCTTACGGGTACAGCGCGGCACGTGGGGCGGAAGAACATCGCTGGAACAACGCTGAACCGTTGCTCTAGATCCCATCCGGGATAATCGTGGCGGTATCGAACCCTGTTCGGCCTTTGTATGTCCAATCTACGCCGCCGGAACCCGCCACGTTCATGTCTGGCGCGCTCTAGAACACATCAAAGGTCATGCGTCCCCAGTAGCCGCGGGTGCGAATCAGGCCCCGGCCATTCTTTGACCTGTATCGCAGCGGGAAGTTGGGAAGGCCAATGCTCTTGATCTTCCACGTTCCGTCGAGTGTATGTATTGCAAATTCGGGCGACCACGATACCTCGTAAGCGGGTCCCTTTCGTCGCTGGTAAAGGTAGCCGGATCCACCGAGAGATTGTTTCCACTTGCCGTCAGCGCTCACAGCCGATCCGGCAAATGGATCCATCGGCAGCGACGCGATGTAAACCGGCACGAGTTCGTCGAGCGACTGTGGTGGTTGTCCCCGATGATCCGACATGAAGCTGTCGAGCGCACTTGCGAGGCTTGCCAGATCATCGATCGCTTGATGGAGCTTCGTTCGCGATGCTCCATCGAGATTCCGATAGTCGGTGGACTGCGTGCAATCGTAGGGTGCCTCGGTTTGTGCGGATGCCGTTCCGAGGTTGACGGCAACAATCGCGAAGACCACTTGGCAAATGGCACCTGCGTGAGCGTGCTGCATCTTCTAGCGCCCCGATTGCGACTGACGGCACCGGTTGTGGCGTCTTCAGTCAATCTGTTTGCCGGACCAACCATCGCTGGCTGTGTCCACCTCGGGTGACGACCACGAGTCAGCTTCGCCCGGCGGTGTTGGGGCGGGAGGCGCCTCAAACGGTGGCGCGACATGATGGTCGGCATGCTCGTGGACGATTTCTTGAAACTGCCCGTATTCGCCAGCGCTGACGATCGGCGAATCAGCGTGTTCCGAATAGATCATCTCCAGCGTCCGCGAGTGGACCGGAATTCGTTGTGCCGCGTCATGATGTGCGCCGATTGGCCAAGGCCCTTCAGCGAGGTGGATCTGGTTCTTCTCCAACAGCGAGCCCTTGGAGTAGTCCACGTTCTTCAGTGCCAACACATACTCGACGCGGGCTCTGAAATAGGCACTCTCCGCGTCAGCGTAGCGTCGCTGGGCTTCCAACACGAGATCTAAGTCGGTGACGATCTCGTTTTCGAACTTGTCCTGCAAGACTGCGAACTGCCGCTGGGCGGCCTTCAACCGATTGAGTGACGTCTCGACGACTGCGTGTGCCCGCTTGGCTTCCCCGATGCTGTCGCTCAGATCGAGGATCACCTCACGCTCTTGCTCGTAAAGGATGGCCCGTGCACGGGCGAGCTGCAGTTCTGCGTTGCGAACCGCCGCGTGCCCCTGCCGATAGCCGACCGGCAACGTCAAGTTGACGCCCAGTTGCCATTCCTGAAAGCTGCCGTCGGTGAGACTTTCCCAGGCGTTGTTGAATTCACCGTTGGCGCCGGTGTGCTGGCGGAACAGATCTTTGCCGAAGCCCCGGAACCTGTACAGGCCGACGGCGTCGAGAGCCGGCAGCAGAAAACGCTTGTTGGCTTCGAGTTCGAGTTGCTGTCGCTTCACGAGCCAACGCTGCCGACGCAGTTCGACCCGACGATCCAGCGATTCGGGCGCGCTAAGGCTCCAATCGAACACGACTTCTGCGGTGGTCGGCTCGTCGGCGGGCCGCAGCAGTTCGCCTTCGGTGATGGGTAGGCCCATGAGCAATCGCAACCGTCGTTCGGCGACCTGCACGCCTTCCAGGCCGCGGAACGTGCCGGCGCGGCTGCCGTTGTTGTCGCGGGTGCCCTCGACCAGCCTGCCGGATAGAGCAGTCTGCACGTCCTGCTGAAAACGATAGTACTGCTCCAGCGCCTGGGCTTCGTTCTCTTCTTCGCCGCCGATGCGACCTGCCAGATTGAGGGCCTTCACACGCCGCCAGGTGTCCAAGGCTGCGTCGCGGGCTTTGATTTTGGCGTCCAAATCGCGGTATGCGAAATACAAGTCCCAGTAGGCATTTTCGACATTGCTGACGAAATTGACCACGCCCTGCTCGAAGTCGGTCAGTGACACATCGGTGTCGATTCGCGCCAACAACACGCCGTTGAGTTGACCCGGTGTGGCATTGGGACCGGCGATACGATTGAACCCGACGCCGGCGCCCAGCAATAGCGGCTGCCTGAACCCCAGCTCTATGCTTGATTGCCAGGCGCTCACAAATTGATTGCCGGGAGCGTTGTTCGAGTCGTAGTCGGTGATTTGGCGAAGTTCGAACTCGGTGCCCGTCATTGTTTGTTTGGTCAGGGCCGATTCGAGCAGCGCGGTGTCCTGTCGCAGCAACCGCGTTCCGCCGCCGAAAAAGGCGTTATTGATCGCGCGATCGTTTTTCTGGTGGGAGCCGTCGATCGTAAACATCGCGTCGTAGGCCGACAGCGCTGCATCAATACCCGATTGCGGATCGGTTTCCCGAATGGCCGGATCGAACGTCGTTGGAATCAGTTCGGGAGCGTTGAGCGTGCGAGCGCCGAGATCGCGTAGCACACGTGAGTTGGAGATGGCGACCTGAACCGCCTCTTCCAGCGAGATGTCGCGGTGGGCGGCCAATTCGACATCTTCAACGGTCCAGGGTCGCGGCGTGTCTACCACTGGATTGATCAGTACATCCGGCGTGGGATACTCGATTTGGCTGGCGACAGCCTGGTAATGCGTCTCCTCAGGCAACTCGGTCAGTTGTTCCGTCTGAAAGTGTTCGCAGCCGCTGGTGAGCGCAATTGCGCACGCCGCCACAAGAGGGCGGAATGTCAAGATTGCGATGCGGGAGTTCAACACGACAGACCTTCGCCTTCGATGGCAGCACGCGCGCACGACGGCGTGCGCTCGATGACACCTCGTGCGTCTTATCGGCGTTTCGGATCATCCGGCATAACCCTTACGGGCCTTAACGCCCCGTTTGTCGGGCTGATCGATGCAACCGCGCGTTGGAGAATAGCCTCATTGGTTCATTCGGATTACCTATGCTGCCTATAATTACACCGTGGCGTCTCTCCAACGTGACGGTGCTCAGCATCCCTTGCAATGGCGATGGAACCCGCCTTGGTTACTCCGTTTACCCCGGAATCGGGCGGAAATGAGTCGTCAACAGCCGACCGCACTGTCAGAATAGACGCCAGGGCATTTCATCGATTTTCTGCTCGGAAAATCGGAGCTGGGCAGCGCTGTAGGACACCTCATTGACGGTCTGGCGCCGTTGTCAGCCGCCACACAAATGGCCAGCTGGTTGGCGCATCGAATTTGTTGATCCAATGGTCGCACCGATTCCCAACATCGAGTCCAAGACCGAAACAGACGCTTGGGCCGAACTCCGCCGGCTCGTTGGCGAAGTAGCCCAGCACGCGCGCTCGGCGCGCGACGACCAGAGCTTTTATGCGAAGCTCCTCGATTGTGCGGTGCATGCGCTGGCGGCGGCTGGCGGCGGCGTATGGCTGACCGATGCCTCCGATGACGGCATGCTGCTGTGCACGCAGGCGAATTGCCCAAACGAATTCTCGCGCGATGGCCGACCCATCGGTCGGCACGCAGAACTGCTGAGTAGCGTGCTGCGACGCCGAGAAGCCACCGTTGCCGCGCCGGCAGGATCTGGAGCTGCACCGCTCGAGCATGAGAACCCCACGCAATTCCTCTTGCTGTTGTGCCCGATTTGGGTCAACAACCAGCCTCGAGGGGTCTTAGAGGTGTTGCAGCGGCCCCACGCGTCGCCTGCGACGCGTCAGGGGTACCTGGAGTTCTTGGAGACACTCTGCGACGTTGCGGGTGACTATCATCGCAACGTCGAACTGCACAGCTTGCGAGACCGAGAGTCCCGTTGGCAGGAACTGTATCAGCTCTCCGTCGCCGTTCATCAGGACTTTGATCTGAATGCGACAGCGACGACCGTCGCCAACGAAGTCCGGCGGATGGTTGACGCCGACCGCGTTACCGTCTTGGAGGTGGGCGGAAGTCGCGCCCGAGTCCTGGCAGTCAGCAGTGTCGATACGATTCAATCACGTTCCAATCTCATCCGGCGACTCGAAGCACTTGTCGTCGCAGCCGTCGCAGCCGATGAACCACTGTGGCACGTCGAAGGCCAGGGCGAGCAGCCACCGGAAATCGATCGCCCCCTTCACGCCTACCTCGATCTTGCCCATGCGCGAGCGTTGGCGATACTGCCGCTGCGCCGTGGCGGTGGATCCGAGGCGAACCCGATCGTGGCGGCTCTGGTCATCGAGCGGATGGACAGTCGAAATTGGGACGAACAGCAGCGCCGTGACGTGAGGTACGTCGCGGGACTGGCACAATCGGCGTTGCGATCCGCAATCGCGATCCGTAATCTGCCGCTGTCCTGGCTGGGACGCCGGCTGCACCGGTTGAGCGGCGGTGTGGAACACCGAACATGGCGGCGGAGGCTATTGTTTGCCGGGCTGTGTGTCGCTGCAATCGTGGCCATCGGCTTCGTACCCGCAGACTTTCAAATCGAGGCGGGCGGCGAGTTGCAACCCAAGATACAGCGGCAGGTGTTTGCGGCCACGAATGGCGAAGTTCAAGCCCTGCACTTGGGCCACGGCGAGTCGTGCGACGCGGGCGATGTACTGTTGACGCTTCGCAATTCTCAGCTCGAACTCGACCTGCGGCGCATCAACGGCGAATTGCAGACGACGCGGACGCGCCTGGCAGCCAGCCGAGCCGCAATGCTGGGCCTCGACCGGTCCCAGCCCGATGCCATCGCGCGGTTCAACCAGCTGACTGCAGAGGAACAGGAGCTCAAAGAGGCGCTGTCGAGCCAGGAACGGCAACTCGAAATCCTCGAGGGTGAACGCGACAAGCTCGAAGTCCGCAGCCCGATTCCAGGTCGCGTGTTGACCTGGAACATCGACGAACTTCTCGAATCGCGACCAGTAAGACTGGGACAAGCATTGCTCAGTGTGGCCGACGTCGAAGGACCTTGGCATTTGGAACTGCACGTGCCGGAACGGCACATTGGCCACGTACTGCAAGCCCAACAGGATATCGATCCAAAACTGGCAGTGACGTACATCCTGCAATCTGATCCGGGAACGTCGCACGCGGGACACATCGACAAAATGGCATTGGCCAGCACGTTTGACGATCGCGAGGGCGACAGCGTGAAGGTCACGGTCGAAATCGATGCCCGGCAAATCGCGCAGCTGCGGCCCGGCGCCTATGTCCGCGGGAAGATTGACTGTGGTGAGAAGCCACTGGCCTATGTGTGGTTGCACGATCTTGTGGCAGCCTTCCAACGTTGGATCATGTTTTGAGCTGTTGTTCGTTAATGGAAAGTCAAACCGATGATGATGACAACTTTGGCCCTCGGGCTACTGGCTGGTTTTGCCGAACCGGCTGCCGCCTCCGGTCGCATTCAGGTCACCGCAGTGCAAATCGGCCTGTTCGAGCAAGTCGAGGTCCCGGCTGAGGACGCCGGCGTGCTGGTGAAACTGAACGTCGAAGAAGGCGATCTGGTCGAACAAGGCGCGAGGCTTGCGCAACTTGACGATACGGCTGTGGCAATGGAGCTACAGCGTGCAGAATCCGAGTTGGCACTCGCTCGCGATCGAGCGGAGAACGACGTGCCGATCCGGTTTGCCGAAAAAGCGGTCGCCGTCGCCCAGGCCGAGTATCAGCGAGCCAAAGACTCGACTGTGACGTTCGAGAAAGCCGTGTCCCAAACCGAGCTGGACCGTCTGCGTCTGGCCGCCGAGAAGACTGTTTTGGAAGTCGAACTGGCAAAACGCGAGCAGCACTCCGCAGAGATCGAAGTCCGCGTCAAGGACGATATTGCGCGGCTGGCAAGGCACTACGTCGAACGGCGACTGGTTACCGCACCGATTACCGGAATCGTGGTCCAAGTGAATCGCAGGCCCGGCGAATGGGTCGAACCGGCGGAAACTTTGCTCCGCATGGTGCGGATCAACCGGCTCCGCGCCGAGGCCTTTGTTGACGCGCGTCTCGTTTCGCGACAAATGGCGGGTCGACGCGTGACCGTTTTCCTTGACGACGACGCCTCGGGAGAAACCTTTTCGGGAAGACTGGTCTTCATTAGCCCCGAGATCAATCCCGTTAACGGCCAGGTTCGCATCTGGGCCGCCATCGACAATCCGGACCTCATTCTGCAACCCGGACAGCAGGCGTCGATGCGGATTGAGGCTGAAGTTGAAGACGAAGAGTCGCCGGCGGAACCGGCAACGCCTGTGACGGCGGCCGCCGCTTCAAGTCGCTGAACTAACTACTCATGCCGCTTACGCACCAGGACAGCAGCGGATTGGCGCCGGCAGTTCCCTTTCGCATGCGCGCGGATCTGCACATCCAACGGAGAGCTGACGGATGGATGATCAAAGATCCCATCTCACTGCGCTATTTCCAGTTGAGCAACGAGGAGTATTTCCTGCTTTGCAAGCTCGACGGCCGTCAATCCTTGGAACACATTCGCGACGAATTCGAACGGCAGTTCGCTCCGCGGCGCGTGCACAATACGCAATTGCAGTCCTTCCTCAGTTATCTTCACGACAACAATTTGATTGTGGCCACCATGCCGGGCCATTCCGATCGTCTGCTCGACCTGGGCCAACAGAAACGAAGACGGCAGATCACCTCCGCGGTCACAAACGTGCTGGCCATTCGCTTTCGCGGTGTCGACCCGGAGCGGTTTCTCGGTTGGCTCTATCCCAAAGTACGATGGACGTTCACCAGACCGTGCCTGCTGGCAGGCGGCCTGTTGATCGCCGCTGCAATGCTGCTGGTCGCCGTCCAGTTTTCGACGCTGCAGCGGCGTTTGCCCGATTTCCGCGAATTCTTTTCGTTGACCAATGTGGCCACGATCCTGCTCATCGTGGGAGCCACTAAAGTCCTACACGAACTGTCGCACGCGCTTACCGCCCGGCATTTCGGCTGCGAATGCCACGAAATCGGGTTCATGCTGTTGGTTTTCACCCCTTGCTTGTATTGCAACGTCAGCGACGCATGGACAATCCCCGGCAGGTGGCAGCGAATCGCGATCAGTGCGGCTGGGATGTATGTCGAACTCGTCCTTGCGGCTGTCTGTACCTTCCTGTGGTGGTTTAGCGAACCGGGACTGCTCAATACGTTATGCCTGAACCAGATGTTCGTTTCGTCGGTCACCACCGTGTTGTTTAATGGCAACCCGCTGCTGCGATACGACGGCTACTACATCTTGTCCGATCTCGTCAATGAGCCGAACCTGCAGCAGGAATCGCGGAATGTCGTACAGGAGAGATTTGTCCGTGATGTGCTGGGAGTCCAAGGCCTGATCGTTAAATTGCGGAGTAAGCGGCGAGCCGCTTGGCTGGCGGCGTACGCCGTTGCGGCGACGGCGTGTCGGGTTGTGTTCGTGGGTCTGATTCTGTGGTTTTATCTCAAGATGCTGGAGCCGTATGAACTAAAGGTCCTCGCTCAAGCGTTGGGACTCGTCGTCTTGACCGGCATGGTTGTGGTCCCGACGTGGCGAAACGGCCGGCAGGTTCAAGATCTCGCGTCGACCGGCCAGGTGCAATGGCCGCGGGCGCTGCTGAAGACAGGGATCTTCCTGGCCGTCGTCATGGCAGCCTTCACAGTGCCGCTTCCACGCCGTGTAGCGGCCAAAGCTGTGTTGCAGTCAAGCAACGAAACTAAGGTTTACGTTGCGGTCCCTGGTAGGTTGACGTCGACGATTTCGGCTGGAACCGTCGTGAGCGCCGGCCAATTGCTGGTCGAACTCGAAAACGTGGAACTGAAGTCCCAGTTAGAAACCCTCAAGGGTCGCCTCAGCGAACAACGCGTACTGGTAAGTAACCTGCACCGTCGACGTTTTGACGAGCCGGATGTTGAATTGCAAATTCCCGCTGCCGCTGATCGGCTTCGCGATCTCGAGTCTCAACACGCCCAATTGGCCGCAGACTACTCGCGCCTAAAGATCACCGCGCCAATTGCCGGAACCGTTCTTCCACCCCCGCGACGCGACGCGGACACGCCCTCCTCGGAATTGCCGACCTGGGACGGGACCCCACTGGAACAGCGAAATCTTGGAATGCATCTGGACCGTGGCACTCTGCTGTGCTCAGTTGGCGAGCCCCGAGCGTTGGAAGCTTGGTTGCACGTCGAACAAGACGACGTGGAGTTCGTCGCCGTCGGACAAACAGTCACGTTGTACATCGGCGGCACGCGGCGCAGACTGAGCGGCATCGTTACCGAACTCGCCGAGGAGAATGTGGAAAGTGTTCCACGTCGGTTGGCACGTCAAATCGAGATGCCGGTTATGTCCGGCAGCAAAGACGCCGCGCGGCCGGCGAATGCGGTCTATTTCGCAAGAGTTGACCTTGCTGGGCCTATTCGTGATTTCGTTGCCGGGACGTCAGGCAAAGGCGCGATCTTGGTCCCACCCATGTCTTTGGCGGCGAGGATCAAGCGCTATCTGCAGCGAACGTTTCGCTTTAGTCTGTAGAGCGGAGTGCCGTGCTCGGCATCGCCGATTCGTACAAGCCGAAGTCGGTCACCCGATCACTATGGCGCTAGAAGTACTCATCCCACACGTCCGCGTCCCACAGCTGGCGTGCCGGCCACCGGCCGCCCCACCATCCATGAGTCACAACGTCGCGGTCGCGCCGCGGTCGCGGATGGTATGACTCAAACGGAGCGCAGCTGCCCGGGCGAAAGTGGCCCAGCGTGTAAACACACTGGCAGGGCGGCTCCAGCACCAGCTTGGCCGGCATAGCGGCAACGCGCCCGTAGAAGAGAGCAGCCGAGAACAACGGCTGCGTGCACCCCAGTGAATGCCCGTACCTTTCGAGGTTTATTTCCTCGAAGTACAGCGGACGGTGACACAGCTGGGTCGCTTCCCAGTGATAGTCTAAGACCGGCCAGGGGTGGGGCTGAGCGTGGACCGCTTCCAACGTGTCTGTTGATTCGAGAGCAGTATCCGGAGGCATGATGAGGGTCCGCCCGCGGTCGTCCTGCGCTGGGATCGCAATGTTGACGCCCAACGCGGCGATCGGACGCAACTGGAGTCCTGGCTGCGAAATGGCCAGGTTGGACTCCCACGCGTCAGCCAACTCCGAGCTACCCCAGGCTGTGTGCTTGCTCTGTTGGACGGAGTCGCCGCTTGCGATTTCGTCTGATGCTTCTGCGGTAACGAGCTGACGGGTCTGTGCCGGCTCTTCCCCCAAGCCTTGCTGAATGGCCGAGGATAGAAGGCCAACGCACACAGCCATGCGGACAGTCACAACGTTGAGTCCCATGAAGCGTGCCGAGGTTTGCAACTTGGCGTCAGATTGCGTCGATCCGTCCCACGCCATGTAAGATTGCCTGCGTTCAGGTCAGAAAAGTGAATGCCCGGCTTCGGACAGGCGTCGACGACACCGTTTCAGATTTCGGCGGATCGCATGCTGGTTCTGCAAGTCGTCTGCCGCCCTTGGATCGCGCCTCACAGAAATGATCGCGAGAACCGGCAGACATTCCCCATGTTACGTGCGTTCACAACAGGATTGAGGCGACTGCAATGGAGCTTGCGGTCTTGCCTCGATTCGCACGATGTTTCTCCCCACTGGCAGCCGCAGTCAGCACTCGGCCGAGAATTTGGCTGTGCCGGTCGATGGTGCGTTTTGGCCACAGTGCGCAACCAACTATGCGGAAGGAAGTTGCGCGACCGGAAATGATGCGTAAACGCCACGGACCCCAATGCCGAGTTTCCTGCGAGCTTGCGGCTTGACTCGCGTTGGCCCTGACATAGGTTTGCTGCGGGCACGTCGGCTTCGGAGCATTCCGGGCGTGCTTGGGGCGATCTGGGACGTGCCGCGATGTGGCGTCCCGCGTCTACGTTTGGCTTGAGCCAAACGATTGTTCTGGGTGCAAACCTCTGTGAGAGGTTTAATTTTGGGTGTTGCTAGAAAAAACGAGAGGGCAACAATGAAGGACTTCGCAAAGAGCATCAAGCGTTTCTTGGCTTCCGAAGATGGCCCGACCGCCGTTGAGTACGCCGTTATGTTGGCGCTCATCGTCGTCGTGTGTCTGACCGCCATTCAGGCGATCGGAACCAACGCGAACACCAAGTTCGAAGCCGTGCGCGACGCCTTGACATAGTATCGCCAGATACTCTGTTTTCTGCGTTCGCGAACGCACGTGCATAGCCGCCCAGCTGGGATTTTCGACCGGCTGGGCGGTTCTCTTATGCGCAACGCAGTTGCCACGTTCGGCAGCGCAGCCTCCACGAACCACCGTCGACTCCGTGTCAGAGCGAGCAGTATTCGAACTCTGCGTCGGGGTCCGGCTTGGCGGATACGCCGTCGATCCGACGCGCTCGATCATTTCGTGATGAGGTATACGCAGCATCCACAGTGATTTTGCCATTCGATCGGACCGGCGCTGATTGCCTGGTCCAGTGCGGTGCTCGAGAGTTGTTGCAGCTTCTGCTGCATCAAGGTACCGCTGAGAACTATATCCATAGGGGTTCTCTGCGTGCCGAGACCGTTGTGGACGAACTCGACAGGATTGCAGCGGTCCCAGCGTGCATGCTCATCGACCTAATCTTCAAACGGCGCGGCGGAGGCTCGTCTGCTGAACTTGAGGTTTGTCTCGAGCCATCCGGCACGCGAACGCGGGAACCGTTTGGCTTCGGCGCTCCAGCAAGCCGCAAGGGCTGCATTCTGTCCGCACCGGGGATGTTGGGCGAACACTTGGCCAATCAGCTCTGGGTGCAACTTCCAAATGCGAAGTCCCGTCACATCGAGTGCGGTGGCCTGGTTGAGCAAGTGGGCCTCGGGCCCGTGCGCGAGATCGACTGCCAAGTTCAGGTGCAGCGTGATCGCCTCCTGTACCGCATCGGAGCGGCGCTGCTCCCATCCCGCCCCTTGTAGTATCTCCTTCGCATGATCTGCTCCGATCTGAGTGAAACAGCGGGGACGCTCGACGGCGGCCCCGTAGGTCTCGGTCAATCCCAAATCGTGCAACATGGCGGCGACGTAGAGCAGTTCTTCATCCACGCTCAGCCCGTAGAGTGCTGCCAGGATGCGGCCCCAGAGATAACTCCGTTCGCAATGCCGCCACAGATACTCGGCAGAAGCCTCACGGCACAGCGCAACAGCGCGCCCGGCAGCCGCGCTGTCGGGCGGCTTGAGAGCATCAAGCGTCAGGTTCAATTTCCGAGGCTGCCGAAGACCCATTCGGTAGAACCACTGTTCGGGGAGAAGCTTCAATTGCAGGATTAGACCCTTCAGCAGCAATCTTCGAGTTTCCCTCGGGAGCAATTCGCCCCCGGTTTCGTGCATCCAGGCAAGGGTTCCGATATCGCTAGACATTTGGGACGCTCGACGTTGGAGAAGACAAGGCTGTCTTCAGCCAGGGTATCATTGCTCATTCGCAACAGCAGCGTTGGTTTGCGGCCACAAATGGACCCTACTACCATAAGACTGCGATCGATGGTCGGCCATCGAATCACCGACCGATCGCCAAGCTGCGGGATCACCAATGGGCAAGTCTGGACGGTATTTGAGGCGGTGTTGCATAGCAGCGATCTCATTGGTGCCGTTGTTCCAGATCGCACTTGCCGAAGACGACCGACAAAGCTCGAAACCGAAGCTGACGTTTCAGAATGACGTTTTTCCGATCTTTCGAGCGAAATGCATTCGCTGCCACGCCGGCGTCGAACCTAAGGGCGACTTGAATCTGACTCAACCGGCCGCCTTGCTCGTCGGCGGCGCATCGGGCCCGGCCATCCGCATTGCTGCGGCTGAATTCAGCCTGCTTTACGAAAAAGTGTCCGCCGACGAGATGCCGGCCGCCGGCGCGAAATTGACGCCCGAGGAGAAGGGCGTCATTCGGACCTGGATCAACGAAGGCGCTGCCGGCGTGGGTAGCGCTGCGAGCGTCGATCGCACGGACGAAATTACGGGCATCGATCTGTGGTCGTTCAAGCCGCCCGTCCGAGGAGACTTACCGCCTGTGGCCGCCCAACATCGCGTCCGCAATCCGATCGACATGTTTGTGTTACACGAACTGGAAGACGAGCAGCTTGGATTGTCTCCCGATGCGGATCGGCAGGTTCTGTTGCGGCGCGCATCGTTTGACCTGTTGGGGCTGCCACCGTCACCGACCGAAGTCGAGCAGTTTCTTGAAGACGACCGCCCCGACGCCCATGAGCGGATGATCGACCGCTTGCTCGCCAGCCCGCATTACGGCGAGCGTTGGGGTCGGCACTGGCTGGATGTCGCCGGATACGCCGACTCGGCTGGCATCCTCAACGAAGACCGACCTCTGCAATTGACGTGGCGCTACCGGGACTACGTCATCCGGGCTTTCAACGACGACAAACCGTACGATCGCTTCTTGCAAGAACAAATCGCCGGCGACGAACTAACCAACTATTGGGATGCGTTTGAGAATCTAGACCGCTTGCCTGATCGGGTCGTGGAAGGCCTGACTGCCACCGGTTTTCTACGGACGGCGGCTGATCCGAGCCGTCCCGATTTTTCGACGATCAAGAACGCCGACGCTCTGTATTACTACCCCACGCTATTCGACACGCTGCAGATCGTCTGTTCGACGACGATGGGGCTTACGGTGCAATGCGCGCGGTGCCACAGTCACAAGTTCGATCCCATCCCTCAAGTCGACTACTACCGCATGCAGGCGGTATTCATGAATGCGCTGCGACCCGCGGAGTGGATTCCGCAGATGCAGCGCCGCCTACTGGTGGCCACCAAAAAGCAGAAAGCTGCCGCCGATCAACGCAACGCCGAGATCGACGAACGAGTCGAGACGCTCAAAGAGACACTGGCCAGCCTGCCCGAGCAGTTCATCCAACGTTTGTTCGAGCTTCGCCTGAAAGAGTTGCCCGAAGAGATTCGCGAGGATGTGAAAGTCGCGGTGGACGTCGCGGCTGAGAGACGGACTGCCATCCAAAAGTATCTGGTTGAGAAATTCCACAAGCGACTCAAGCCGTCCGGTAAGGAACTCGAAGCGGCCTTAAGCGAGTCTCTTGAAGACTACCGGACACAGGCCGAGAAACTGAACGCGGCCATCGCATCCCATGAGCAACAGCGCCGGCACTTCGACGAACTCAGGGCCTTGTACGATTTACCCGGCGAAGTCACAACGCCGGTGCTGCTGCGGGGTGATCCACTCACACCGGGACCAGAAGTTGAACCCGGAGTCATCAGCACCATCGAAACGCCTGAGCCCTTTGACTGGACGCCACCGCCTACTGGTGCGCGCAGCAGCCGACGACGGCTGGCATTTGCCCGCTGGCTGACTCAAAAACAACATCCATTGACCGCGCGGGTCATGGTCAACCGCATCTGGATGCATCACTTCGGCACCGGAATCGTCTCCACCCCCGAAGACTTTGGGGTGTCAGGGGCGCCGCCCAGCCATCCCGAGTTGCTCGATTGGCTGGCCACGGAGTTCGTCGAAAGCGGCTGGAGTATCAAGCACATGCACCGGCTGATTCTCAACTCGAGTACGTGGCGGCAACGGTCAAGTATTGATAGCCGTCTGGATGCGATAGCAGTGGCGACGGACCCGGAGAACCGGTTGTTGTGGCGCCAGAACATGCGGCGTCTGGAAGCTGAACCGATGCGCGACGCCCTGCTAGCAGCATCCGGAAAGCTCAGCCGATCTCTATACGGGTACTCGCAACCGGTCAAGAGACTGGCCAACGGCGAAGTTGTGTTGGCCAACGAATCGTCGCCACGCCGGCGATCCATTTATGTCACGATCCTCAGGCTGAATCCCGAAACCTTGCTGGAAGCATTCGACCAGCCTGAGATGGCCGTCAACTGCACTCAGCGGAGCAACTCGACTGTCTCGACCCAAGCACTGACGCTGCTCAACAGCGACTTGATGGTACAGTCCGCAATGTCATTCGCCGAACGCTCGCTTGCCGAACGCCCCGCCGACCCGGCCCACTACGCGGTTCTGGCTGCCTTCTCACGGCCGGCCACGGTCGACGAAAATCGGCTCTTCGCCAAGTTTCTCGAAGACCAGACAGCGTCACTCGCCGACTTGTGCCACATGCTGCTGAGCGCCAACGAGTTTGCCTACGTGGATTGAGGCTGCGGGCAAGCCCAAGTGCCACGAGCGGATGCCGCGCAGCTGTTATCGATTTGGAAGGTATCGCTTCTCAATCTTGGTCCCCACGGTGCCAATGCCGTAGTACCCGACCGAGATGCGTCCGACGTGTGTCAACAGGTCGTAGGCCTTCCAGCGGTTCCAACCGTAGTCCTGTTCCATCCAGAGAATCAGTTGGGCATACGCTTCGGCAATCGAGCGCTCCATCGGGCAACCGGTTGCGACGGTCATGATCTCATCGGCGTTCTCGACGCGCGGGCCGGCAATGCTTCTGCCGTGAATGAGATCGACGGTGACGGTCGTTTCCGACGCCATTTCCAATCCTGTTGCCGACAGTTCGCCGTGTCCCATGGCCGCATGGGCGTCGCCGAGAAAGAGGTAGGCTCCCTCGACAAAAACCGGCAGATACACCTTGCTGCCGGGGTTTACCTCAACAAGATCCATGTTTCCGCCGTGCGAACCGGCGGGCGCGGTCGAAGGCACTCCCCAAGCGGGAGCCGTGCCGAGACATCCAAGCATTGGATTGTACGGAATCGTCAGTTCGTCGCTCCAATAGATCAGGTCATCGACAATGGGGCAGACGTGGGCGCCGTGCGGAACATCGGTCCCCAGCCATTCACAGAGTTGCTTGGGATTCCCCGTGTAGGTGGCGCACTGACCGTCTCGCGGTCGGATCTCATGAATCGTGACCGACAGACTGTCTCCGGGCTGGGCGTCCTCGACGAAAATTGGACCCGACACCGGATTGCTGTACGGCACCTCTGCCTTGTCGCGGCGATCGTCATTGGTACGAATCTGCCCCGACAGCGCGTCTTCGGCCTCGACCAGAATTGTTTCGCCCGGCGCAATCTGTAATCGTGGAGGAAGATGTCGGCTGAATTCGTAATTCAGCGGTTCGGCGGCAACATACTTCATCTGGCTTGAGCTCTCGGGTTCCATTGCGTTCGGAGCGCAGGTGATCGGCAACGAACGCAACGGACCAAGGCAGTATCCGTCTGACGACGCCCGAACGCAAGATAGTGACAACTGCTGGCAAAAGGCCGCTCGTGAAGACGTTTTGCGGAAAACTCAGTCCAAATCCTCCCCCGGTGGGAGTACTAGTGTGATGGACGAGCTATCTCCTGAAGTAGCACTTTCTGCAAATGGCGACAGCTATGAGGATTTCGTGCGGTTGCTGGTCCAGCACGAGCCGCGGGCTCGTTCGTTTCTGCGGGGGTTGCTGCCAACGTGGCAGGATGTCGAAGAGGTGATGCAGGAAGCGAGCCTGGTGGCATGGCGGAAGTTTGGTGACTTCGAACCAGAAACGTCGTTTGGCGGCTGGCTGCTCACCATCGCCCGGTTTGAGGCGCTCAAGTACCGGCGTCGCGTAGCTCGCACGCCACTCGTGTTCGCAGGTGATGTTTGGGACTTGCTGGTTGATGAAGCAACGACAGAAGACAGCCAACCAATCCAGCGGCGTCACCTGGAAAAGTGCCTTGAGAAGCTGGAGCCTGGCAAACGCGATGTGCTGCTGAAGGTCCACACACCCGGTGTGGTCATGCGAGAAGTAGCGTTGGAAGCGGGAAAGGGCGAGCAAGCTTTCTATAAGGCGATTCAGCGACTGCGGGCGATCCTGCTCGATTGTGTTGCCAAAGCAATGGCTGCGGAGGACGTCTGAATGTCCGGCAAGAATCTCGAAAGGCTGATCGCTGAATGGCTCGAGGGTCGTATCGCAGCCGACGATTCCGAAATCTTGCAGCACCAACTGCAGGAGTCACCGGAGGCACGCGCGACCTTTCGAAGGTTTGCCGAGCTCGATGCGGCACTGCGCGAGGTGGCCGATGCCGAGAGTAGTAGCCTGCTGGCACGTGTCAGCGACCATGAATTGACTGCAACTCGATCAGCCCCGTGGGTGAAATGGATCGCTATCGCTGCCATGGCCGTCGTGGCGATGGTGGTCAGTGCCAACTTTTTCCGGCCGAGTTTCGAGCCGGACATCGCCGAAATCGCCGGATTGAGTGGACCTCTGCGATGGACAGGGAACGGCGGCCGTGTGTCGCATGAGTTGATCGTCGGGTCACGACTTTCGGGAGGGACCATCGACGGGATGTCGCCTAAATCGTGGTTCGCCTTGGAGTTCAATGACGGATCGACCGTCATGATTTCCGGAAACTCGATGCTCACATTCTCTGATCACGGGCAGAAGATTCTGCATCTTAAGGAGGGCAGTTTTGCGGCCAACGTAAAGCCCCAGCCTCCAGCAAAGCCGATGCTGGTCCATACTCCGACCGCAACGCTTGAACTGGTGGGGACACAGTTCGATGTTGACGCTGGGGACTATTCTATGGCGTTGAACGTCAGCGCGGGTGAAGTCCGCGTTGAGCGGCTAAGCGACGGCAGCAGCGTCGAAGTGCCTGCCGGCTACCGGGTCCTTGCCGCTCCGGATCACGAACTGACTCTGGTACCGATCCCGGAATCGGTTAGCGGATGGACGAGTCGGTTGTATCTGGGGCCACGTAGATCACGCGGTCGATGGTCGCCGGGGACAAAGGAAAACAGCGCGCAACTTACAGCGGTGCCGTACTTCACCGAGGAAGGCACAACCATCTACACAGTGGGGCTTTCCGTTTCTTCCGGCGACACACCGCCGGTTGTGCTGCAACCCGATTCGAGCATTCGGGTCCGCGGCAGCATGGAATCGAGTCATAGTCTGTACGTCGGTATGACGGTCCGGAAGGCCGACGGAGATTTTGCGGGGAGATTCCAGACGATTCGCCCCCCTGCGGAATTCGAAAGCGGTCAGAATTTTGACATCGTCCTGCGGGTGAGCGACTTTCGGCTCGATCCTTCCCTGAAACAAATGGGCAGTCGATTGCCGAGCCACCCGCTTGGCTTGATTGTTGAGTCCATTTGGTGCCATACGTTGTTTGACTCGGTTGAATTGGCAATTGCCGACGTCGAACTCATCCCACCCGATGCCCGGTAACGCAATAGCAGCCGCATCGGGCCGCCTGTAGCCTTGCATTTGACAAGCAACACACCACCACCACGCCCCCCCTGGAAAGGCATATGAGAGTTCGAAGAAGAGGCTTCACACTCATCGAGCTATTGGTCGTGATTGCGATCATCGCCATCCTGATCGCCCTGCTGCTGCCTGCCGTTCAACAAGCGCGCGAAGCAGCTCGGCAGACGCAATGCAAGAACCATCTGAAGCAGATTGGGCTCGCGTTACACAACTACCACGTCGCCCACAACTTCTTTCCACCGTTCTTCATCCATCGAACTGGTGACCCTTCGCGCATTGCCGATGACGACAAGGGGGCCAACTGGCTCGTATTCCTATTGCCGTATGTCGACCAAGGCCCGCTGTACAACGAGTGGGACTTCGACATCCCGGCCAACCAAAACCCCGGCCGGTCGGCCGAGTTGCCCATCTACAAGTGCCCCACCGACCCGCAAAGCGGCGCCTTTCCCTGCAGCTATGCCGGCGGCGGCTGGGCCCGGGGCAACTACGGCATGAACGTCTCGCCGTGCGAACACGGCGTCGGCATTAGCAGCGACGGCGCCGAAGGCGGCATTGGCGGGGCCAACCAGGTCGTGCGCATCAAGGACATCAAAGACGGCACTTCGACCACGGTGGCCGTCAACGAATTGAGAGCCGGCCTCAACCCCAACGACCTGCGCGGCTGTTGGGCCATGCCCGGGTTGGGATCGGGAACGGCAGCCATGTTCAACGACGCCAGTGCACCCAACAGTCGGGAACCGTTTTCTGACGACATGGAGAACTGCGCCGTCGCAGGATTGTTCGGAGTGCCTCCCATGGGCTGTTTCGATAACACAAGCACCAGCCAGATGACGTCCCGCAGCATGCACTACGGCGGCATGCATGCACTGATGACTGACGGTGCCGTGCGATTTATCAGCGACAGCATCGACTTTTCACGTAATCCCACCGACTGCGGAACCGTCCAGGGGCGTGGCCTGTGGCAGGCATTGCACACGCGGGGCGGACGCGAAGTCGTCGACGAATTCTGATTCGAACGTGCTCGCTTGTGATCATGGCTTGTCTCTCAACCGTAATCTAACTGTAGGTTGCCGTAGTGATACGTTTGTTGCTGGCTATGACTTCGTTAGTGAGTCTCGGGTGCGGCTCGCCTACTCCGGATCTGGCCGAGATCCGGAAACTGATGACGCCTGAGCAGCGGGATGTGGGCGATCCCATTCTCAACAGCGTGGGAATGATACTGGTTCCAGTGCCCGCCGGCGAATTTCAGATGGGAACGGCAATGGACAACTCGTCCCCCGAGCAGCGATATGAGCAGCTGCTGGAGAAGCCCGATGTCAAGCAAAAGCTGGATAGTGGAGAGTTGACGAAGGAAGCGCTGCTGGATCGCTTGAAGCAGGCGGCAGCAGAAGATCGGCGACACAAAGGTGGCGTCGAAACGCCGCAGCATCTCGTCGAGATCACCAAGCCGTTCTTCATCAGCAGTTTCGAAGTGACGCAACAGCAGTTTGCAGCAGTGATGGACACCGAACCGTGGCAGACACGGCCTCTGGTCGAACACGGACCAGACTACGCGGCGACGTACATCACCTGGGATGAGGCTGTCGAGTTTTGTCGCCGGCTGAGCGACCAGGAGGGGGCCGAATATCGCTTGCCGACCGAAGCCGAATGGGAGTACGCCTGCCGGGCCGGCTCAACGACGTCGTACAGCTTCGGCAACGAACGTCATCAGTTGACAAACTACGCCTGGCATGACCAAAACGCCTACAAAGCTGGCGAGCAGTATCCACATCCGGTTGGTCAAAAGCTGCCCAATCACTGGGCTCTGTACGACATGCATGGCAACGTCTGGGAATGGTGTTCCGACTGGTACGGCCCCTATGACGACGAGCAGGACAAGTTGATCGATCCCACCGGTCCAGAGAATGGCCGACACCACGTGTGGCGCGGCGGCTCCTTCAGTGAATCAGCGGAAAACACCCGATCGGCGTCGCGGCTCAGTTTCGGCCGCGTGGGCTATCGTCCCGAGTTCGCAGCAGGGTTCCGAGTAGTTGCAACGTTTTGACCCCAGTCGGGTGCGAAGCTGGGCAGACGTCATGAGAGTGCAACACCGCCGAACGCAAGCGACTGGAGCACGCAACGTGAGACGCTCTTCTGTAGCCACGAGCTTGCTGGTGTACTTCGCGGTCACAACTTTATGTACCGCTGGGGAAGACGGGTCCGCCGCTGAGCAGCCACCGAATAGTCATGCTGGCTACTGGAATCAGTTTCGCGGCCCAAATGGGGACGGCAAGACACTCGCCAAGTTACCGGTCGAGTTTAGCGAGACGAACAACCTTCGTTGGAAGACGCCGATTCACGACGCGGGGAATTCGTCGCCCGTGATCTGGGATGACCAGATCTGGCTAACGACCGCCCGCGATGACGGCACCGAGTTGTTCGCCGTTTGCGTTGATCGGGGAACCGGCAGGATCGTGCACGACATCAAGGTGTTCGACATTGCCGAACCGCAGGTGGAATATTCGTACCTGAATACGCATGCCAGCCCGACTCCAGTGGTCGAAGATGGACGCGTATTCGTCCACTTTGGCACTTACGGCACCGCCTGCATCGATACGGCCAGCGGAGAACAGGTGTGGGAACGGCGAGATCTTCACTGCGATCACCGCGTGCGTGCCGGGTCGTCACCGATTGCGGACGATGACTGCTTGTTCGTCGCCTTCGATGGTGTCGATTCCCAGTTCTTCGTGGCTCTCGATAAGCGGACGGGCGAAACCCGCTGGCTGCGACGTCGCAACGTCGAGTCGGATTGGGTTGGCACACTCAAGGCACAAGGCGCCGACCCCGAAACGGTCCAGAAAGAAAAGCCGGGTGACAACAAGAAGTCCTATGCCACGGCACAAATCATCGAAGACCAGGGGCGGCGGCAATTGATCGCCCCCGCGGCGGAAGCCACGATCTCCTACGACCCCAAGACTGGCGAAGAATTTTGGCGTGTTCACCATTTCGGCGGATTTAACGTCGCCTGCCGTCCGCTGTTCTCAAACGGCCTGGTGTTCTTCTTCACAAGCGGCCTGACAGGACAGTTGCTGGCCGTGCGGCCTGACGGACGTGGCGACGTCACCGATACACACATCGCCTGGAGCACAGCAAAGGCCACGCCGCGTATCCCATCACCGATTCTTGTCGACGATCTGCTGTTCACAGTGACCGACAAAGGCGGCATCGCCAGGTGTCTGCAGGCCAGTAGTGGTGAAGTAGTTTGGCAGAGACGCTTGGGTGACGATCACTGGGCTTCTCCGCTGTACGCCGACGGCAAGATCTACTTCCCCGGCAAACGGGGGACCGTTACAGTCATCTCCGCATCACGAGCATTCGAAAAGCTTGCTCAGAACCGCCTGGATGCCGAGTTCATTGCCTCGCCAGCCGTTGCCGGCAATGCGTTGATTCTTCGCTCAACCACACATCTCTACATGATCGCAACAGACAACGCCGCAAAAGAGTGAAGAACATGGCCAAGAACCGATGTGCAATCCATCGCAATTCGACCTACGATTGCATGGCAGCTTCTTGGGCGGCTTGATAGGCGGGGCCGCCAAAGATGAAGACACCACCAAAGTAGACGCCAGCTAGTAGCAAGGATTCGCCTCCGTCGGCGCCCCCCGATCGACCGGCTTCGAACACGTCGTGGAAGAACTCCAGATCGGATTCAACCTTCGGCTTGCCAAGAGTGGCATAAGCCGCATCGTGGGTGCTGCAGGCTGACGAGAGATCAACACTTCCGATAGCATCGGGAATGAAGGCGTCGGTCTCGGCGGTTCCACAACCGCTGCCGTCGCCGGGGCCGAAGTCGATGTCAAAGTGTTCGGCGATGCCGTCGAGTAGGCCACCCAGCACGTCATCTTCGGAAAGCGTGCCGGTAGTCTGGGTTGCTTCGACTTTCTCGCTGATCTCTGTCAACGCTTCGGTCAGTCGGTCGGCCAACCGGGCGAGCGGGTTGTTCTCGACGAATCTGTTCAGGTCGAGTTGCTCAGCCCAATTGGGATGGGAATGCTCGGCAATACCCTCAAGGGCACGGTGAGCGATGTCGACCCCGCCGTGTTCATGCGAGGGCTGATGGATGTGGTCCAGAAACTTGGTGAGTCGGGAGCTTTCGACTTCGACCTCTGAAGAGTGGCCCGAGTTGATGTGGGTCGTGAACCGTTCGAACTTGGTTTGAATTCGATCGGACCACTCGGATGTCGAGTGGGAATCGACAATGTTCTCGACGATTCCGGCCAGCGATGTTGCGCTCAGCATCACCCGCGACTCCAGCTTTTCGACCTCCGCCGCAACTGCCGTTACCTGGGCGAAACGGCGGCGTCGGGTGTGTGTGCGTGCTGTTGTGAACCAGGCTGCGAGCATCGGGGAGACTCTGCGAATTGTGGGCGAAACGGCCGAATCTATCCACTTATTGCACTATGGAGACTTGGGGGCACCGTCGTCAACAAGTCTGACGGCCGCGACGAGAATTCCGTCAAAACGGCCTGCGGCGGCCGGCTGCAGCTCGCGTCCGGAAAAAAGATCGAATTTTGTGAACCATTTCAGGCCCGTTGACGTCTTCTCTGCTGTCCCTAATGACCACTTCGACGCTGAGGAGATCGATGCGAAACACCACACCTTGCCAAACATCGAGTGCATCGTTTCCGTAGCGACACAATCCTGCTGAAGCTCCTGTAGAGGGTTCGGTGTCGCATGGGCATTGAGCCTTCTTTCTTGCGCTGTGGGTTCGTGGTGAGGTTGGGGTGCATCGGTACTTGATGGGCAAAGCCAGCGGTGGCACCACGGAGCGTTCTTACGAGCGAGACTGTGATGAATGACGACAAACGCCGTTTGCGCGAGCTGAAGCGGCGAATCAAGAAGACAGGCAACAGAAAGCGCCGGCGGTTCCTCAAAGACGTTGGTACTGAGCCTGAAGACTTTGATTTCGGTTTGGATCGTTCCCGATTGATGAACGAACTGGGCCGCACACATTGCGACGAGTCACGCGAGCCGTTCGCTGACTGACCGAAAAGGATCGAATCATGTCGATGCAGACCGTGAAGCGACAGTTTGACAAGATCGGTGCGCGGGCGAAGCTGCGCTTTGAAGAGCGACGTGCTCAGCGAACCGATGTTTCGATCGACGTCGGTCATGACGACGAAGGCGAGTTCTTCGATATCAGCCTGCGACAGAATGCGGGCGCCGAGCTGAGTGTGGTCGATGCGCGCCCACAGATGCGGCACTTGCTGCTCATGTCACGCCAGCACGACGGTAAGCACAAATTCTTGTGCGGACACGACGAGCGGCACTGGTTCGTCGCAGCTGTGCCAGAGAGGCTCTCGGTTTCGAACGTGAAGACGGCGTTTGAGGCGCTTAAGCCGCAGGACGTGCGACAGCGGCAGGAGTGGCTGAAGGTGAAGCGAAAGAATCGAAATCGGCGCCGCAACGAGGCATTCGTCCGCCAGGGCGAGTGGTTCTTCCTGCCGATGCCGGCTTCGTTCGAACCGGACCCGAGGATCGTCTTGGCGAACGAGCCGCTACGACGGGGCATGGGCAAGCCGCACGTTTGTGAAGAACTTGTCCGCCAGGGAGGCGAGGTGGTGTATGTGAGTGTGCGATATCCGAACGGCGTCACAGAGGCGCAGTTCCGCAAGCTCACGAGCCGGAATGCCAAGCTACGCGATCTCAACTGGTCGGCGCAGCGACGCAACCCGGGAGTGTTCGTGCGCGGCAAGGTCCGCCACGCCGACCACAAGACGATTGTCCTGACCGGTTGGCACCAGGTGCTGATGAACACCGAAACGCAGTCGGTGGCCATGCGGCACGTTGCGTTCATCGACTGAGCAGCCTCGGGCGATTAGTTCTCGGGGCCGCCGCCTCTCGTTGCGCGTGCGGCCCCATTTCTTCACATGGCGAGCTTATGCCTTCCGCAACAGCTTGCGAAACTGGGCCCACGTTCGCGTGTTGGCGACGTCCTTTTTCTCCAGGCCGGCGCGGCGGGCCTGGTAGATGCCGTACTGCAGGACTTCGAAGCCTCGAACGCTGTGGGCGTCGGTGTTGATTACGATGGGAATGCCGCGGTCGCAGGCGGCGCGGGCATGTACGTCATCGAGATCCAATCGGCTGGGATGGGCGTTGATCTCCATCATCACCCCATGATCGGCGGCCGCTTTGAAGACGTCTTCAAAGCCGACGTCGGCACTGGGACGCTTGGGAATCAGCCGACCCGTGGGATGGCCGATGGCCGAGACGTGCGGACAGCGGATGGCGTTGAGCAGGCGTTTGTTGATTTGCTCGCGCGGCTGTTTGAGACCGTAATGCAACACGGCGAGCACCCAATCGGCCTCGCTGAGCACCTCGTCATCGAGATCCATCGAGGCGTCTTCCAGGATGTCGCATTCGATGCCGCACAGGATCTCAATGCCGGAGACTTTGCCGCGGGCCTGGTCGATCGCCTTCCAATGTTCGCGGAGCCGCTCGGCGTCAAGACCGTTGGCCATCGACACCCGCTTGGAGTGATCGGTGATGGCGATGTACTTGAGCCCGCGGGCTTTGGCGGCTTCGGCCATTTCGACGATCGAGGCCGTGCCGTCGGTGGCCGTGGTGTGCATGTGCAAATCGCCGCGAATGTCCCCGACTTCAACCAACTTCGGCAACTCCCCAGCTTCAGCTTGCTCAATCTCGCCGCGGTTCTCTCGGAGTTCCGGCGGAATCCAGGGGAGATCGACGGCTTGATAGACCTCTTCTTCGGTTCGGCCGGCGACCGACTTCTCTCCCCGGAAGATTCCGTATTCGTTCAGCTTCAAGCCGCGGTCCTGCGCGCGGCGGCGAATGACGATGTTGTGTTCCTTCGAGCCGGTGAAGTACTGCATTGCGGCCCCGTAGGAATCCTCGGGAACCACCCGCAGATCCATCTCGATTCCTGAGTACAGCCGCACCCGTTGTTTGGTCGCGCCACGGGCCAGGACTTTTTCGACGCGCTGGTGCGCCGCCAAAGCGTCCATGGCATCGCTGGAGTCGGTGGACGTCACGAGGATGTCCAGGTCGCCCACAGTTTCTTTCAGCCGGCGGCAACTCCCGGCCACCGAGCCTTGCTGCACCGATTTGAGCTGGAGCAGATCGGCGAGAATCTCATCGGCTTCGTTCTTGGCGACGGCTAACGAGAACCGCAGTTCCGTGGTGGCCACCTGGTCGATGGATTCCAGAATCGCCTGCTCAGTTTTCTTTCCGAACCCCTTTAATTCGGCGACGCGACCTTCTTCGGCGGCTTGCTTCAGCTCTTCCAGCGATTTCACTTCAAGCTGCTCGTGCATGACCGCCACCTTCTTGGGGCCGATGCTAGGCAGGCGGAGCATATCGACCACACCGGGCGGGATCTGCTCACGGAGTTCGTCGAGTTGGGGCAGACCGTTGGTCTCGACGATCGTCGCGACTTTCTTCGCCAGGTCTTTACCGATGCCGGGCAGGTCTTCCAGATCGCGCTCGGGATCGCGCGCAAAGTCGGCGATGGACTCAGTCAGACTCTCAATCGTGCGGGCGGCGTTGCGATAGGCCCGGATGCGAAACGGATTCGCCCCCTGTATTTCCAACAGGTCGGCGAGGTCCGAAAAGAACCGGGCCACCTCAGCGTTCTTCATAGGAAGTCTGCCCACTCCCGACCGTCATGTCGGGAGTTCAAAATGGCAGAGGTCATGACAAGATCACTTGCTGACGAGCTTCATGTCCTGCGTTGCGACCGGAACCCAATCCTTGTTCGGATCGACCTTGGTTCGCACGACGACGGGATTGGAGAAGCTGGCCCTGATCTGCAGACGAGTCCGGCTCGTCCGCGGTTTCCATGTGATCGTGTCGCCAAGCGGCAAAGGCAGCGGCAGCTGAAGACTCGGTGCCTCAGCGCCGGAATCGTCTTCCGATCCGTCGCCTGCTGTGGCTCCACCGGCTTCCTCAGGCTCAGGCATTGGCGCCGGCTGTTTTTGTTGGATCGTCGACTCAGCCGCATCCGAATCGGGCTTCAACGCCTCTCGGTCACCCTCGTAGGGCGGCAAGGGATCGTTGTCGCGGTTTCTCGGGCCGAAGCCACTGTCGTCTTCGGGATCCGTGAACGTCTGCGGGGGCTCTGGATCCCTGACGTTGGGGTCGGCATTTGAGCGAGGCGCTGTTGTGCCGAGGTCGACGCCACACCCGCCGGGTCCGCACGACGACGAGGAGCAAGCGATGCCGCAGCCCCCGGGACCACACTGCGAATAGCCACACGGGTTGCATGCATACCCGCCACACGGGTTGCAGTAACTTCGACACGGGTTGCACGAATAGCCGCACGGGTTACAGGACGGGGCGTAGTACGTCACAACCGGGCGGTAGCAAGCGACCGGACGATAGCAGGGGCGATAGCACCCGTAACCCCACCAAAAGGCTTGGCTTTCGGAGGCCGTGGCGCCCACAATTGCCATTGCTCCAAAGAGCATGGCGCCACATTGGATCAAACGTCGGTTCATTGTCGATTCCTCAATGTTGTCGATCAGTTTGAGACCCGCCCAGGCCCCTCTGCCGATGTCAATTTGGTTAAACCCTTTGTACCCGTTTCGAACGAGCGATGTCAACGACCCAAAAACCTGCCGGGATGTGGGTCGACGAGTCGCTTGCAGCAGCAAAACAACAATACCATCAGCTACAAATCAGTGAGAAATAGGCTACTTGCGGGCAATATAGAACCTACACCATCCATCTAGACGGCCGCAACTAAGGAGCACTGAGCCCGCAGCGATGATTCGGAAAGACGCGCAGATTCCGAGCGGTTTGTTGAACCGATTCGGCCGAGGTCTTCAGCCCCGGCGTATCGAGGTTCCCATTGCGAGTGGCTTCAGCGGGGCTTCGATCTTGCACCTGCATTGTGACCAGGGCGAGTTCTGCCTCCGCGCTTGGCCCGCCCCCGGATTGCCGACGCAGAGGATTTTGGGACTGCATCGATTGCTGGAGTTCACGTTCGAAGCCGGGGTGTGCCAGGTGGCGGTGCCCCTGAAATCGGATTCAGCAACCACCTTAGTCGAGATGGATGGCCGGCGATGGCAACTGGAACCATGGATGCCCGGAATCGCCGACTTCTGGACGAACCGGTCCGACGCACGATTGCGGGCTGCGGTGCGCTGTCTCGCAGGCTGGCACCGAGCGGCTGTCGCATTTGTTCCCGACAACCGCGAAACCAAGTGGTTTGCGTCCAGTCCTGGTGATCGCTCACCCGCAGTCAGCGAGCGAATCAACCTCATCGATTCCTGGAGCCCCGACAAGTTGGAGGCGCTCAGGCAGCGGTTTCGTGGGGGAGATTGGCCGCGATTGTCTGATCTGGGCAGCCAGATGGTGGCCCTGTTCGAGCGGACCGCCGCGACTATCGCCGACGAACTGCGGACAGTCCAGCGACAGCGATTTCCACTGCAACCCTGTCTGCGCGACGTGTGGCACGATCATGTGCTGTTTACCGGCGACGAAGTGACCGGGCTGATCGATCCCTCGGCCTGCCGGACCGAGAACGTGGCGACCGATTTGGCTCGGCTGCTGGGCAGCTTTGTCGGCGACGATGCCGCGTCGTGGGACGTGGCGATCAACGAGTACACCAACGTGCGACCGATATCGTTGCCCGAAATGGCACTCATCCATGTGCTCGATCGCAGCAGCGTATTGTTGAGCGGAATGAATTGGCTCGACAGAATCCTGTTGCGGCAAGAACTCCCCGCAGACCGGTCTCGCGTCGAAGAACGCATTCAAACGATCGTGCAACGATTGACGCATCTGGCCGATCAGATGTGAACCTGCGTGCTTGGGCATCACTGGCATTGTTGGCGGAGGTGATGCAATATCTGTGAATACGATTGCCGCCGTCCGGTTCGCATCCGCGGAGACAGCCATGAGCTCAGTCGCCAACGCACGCATTGGCCGCCGCCAATTTCTGGGTCTCACGGCTGCATCGGCGGCTGCTGGGATCTGGCCGATGTTTCGCCAGCGAGCGACCGCGGCACAGCGCACCGGCAAGCCGCGGATCGCCGCTATCATCACCGAGTACCGCGGGTACTCGCACGCCGACGTCATTCTGGGACGATTCGTGCAGGGTTACGCGCTGGGCATCGAGGCATTCTGGCCGCGGACGCAGGTTGTTTCGCTGTACGTCGACCAGTTCCCCAAGGGGGACTTGAGTCGCGGAATCGCAGCGCAATACGGCATTCAAATCAAGCCGAGCATCGAGGCAGCCCTTACCCTTGACGGCGAAGAGCTTGCGGTGGATGGCGTGTTGATCATCGGCGAGCACGGCAACTACCCGCACAACGAAAAAGGTCAGCACATGTACCCGCGGCGCCGGTTCTTCGAAGAGACGGTCGACGCCTTTCGAAAAACTGGGGCGACGGCCCCGGTGTTCAATGACAAGCACCTGGGATTCGCCTGGGAAGACGCCAAATGGATGTATGACCGATCGCGCGAGCTGGATTTTCCGCTGATGGCCGGTTCCTCGCTGCCGACGACTTGGAGAAAACCGGATTTGGAGCTGCCTCTCGACGTGCCGTTGGAAGAGGGATTGGCGATCGGTTACGGCGGGTTGGAAGCCTACGGATTTCACGCCTTGGAAACGTTGCAATGCATGATCGAACGGCGGCAGGGGGGCGAATCGGGCGTGCGCGCGGTGACTTGCCTGGAAGGCGACGCCGTGTGGCAAGCGGGTCGCAAGGGGCTCTGGTCGCGGGACCTGCTCGAGGCCGCGGTTGGATGCGTCGAAAACAAACCTGAAGGTCGTCCCGAGGAGCATTGCCAGCAACCGGCCGTTTTCCTGATCGAACACGTTGACGGATTTCGCTCGTCGATGTTGATGCTCAACGGCTACACCGCTGCCTTTGGCTTTGCTTGCCGACGCACTGGTGTCGACAAACCAGAAGCCGCGCACTTTTGGCTACAGGAACCGGCCTTCAATCACTTTTCCTTTCTCAGCCACAACATTGAATCGATGTACCTGACCGGCAAGGAAACTTATCCGCCGGAACGAACGCTCTTGACCACCGGGGTGCTCGACGCCGCCTTGACGTCCCGGTTTGAAGGACACAAGCGCATCGAGACCCCTTGGTTGGCCGAGGTAACCTACCGGAGCGGTGCGGATTCAGGCCGTCGTGCGAGACTCGACGGCTGATTAGCGGCGCCCCTTTACTCTAACACTCTAACGACACGACACAGCGCCCACAGGATGAGAAATGTACGACTGCTACCGGGTTCCTGAAGACATTGCCGTCCGAGTCGACGCACAAGCGATGCGGGCGACCGTGTTCGGCATCTTTCGCGCGCTGGGCGCCCCTGCAGAGGATGCCGGGCACTGCGCCGACTGCCTGATTTACGCCGACCTGCGCGGCATCGAGTCGCACGGCATCAGCAACATGATGCGTTGGTACGTCAAAGGGCTGAAAGATGGCCGGCTGAATCCTGCACCGCAATGCAGCATCGTCCGCGAAGCCCCCGGCGCCGCGACGCTGGACGGTGACAAGGGGGTTGGTCTGGCAGTCGGGCCGCGCGCCATGCAACTGGCCATCGACAAAGCCAAGCAGACAGGGATGGGGGCCGTGTCAGTGACAAATAGTTGGCATGTGGGAGCGGTCGGCTACCATGCCTCGCTGGCGCTAGAGCACGACATGATCGGCTTCGCCATGACGGCCGCCGGCATCTACACGCCCCCCACGTTCGGCGCCAAGCCGCTACTGGGCACCAACCCGATTGCCGTGGCCGTGCCGACAGCGGACGAGGCCCCATTCGTCTACGACGCGTCGACAACGTCGGTCGCCATGAACAAGGTCGTCCTGACACAGAAACACGGGCAGCAGGTGCCGGCCGGTTGGATTGCGGAAATGGACGGAACACCCATCATGGAACCGTCCAATCTGCCCGAGGAGTTTCTATTGTTGCCGCTGGGGGCGACGCGGGAAATCGGATCGCATAAAGGCTACGGGCTGAGCGTTGTTGTGGAGATTCTGGGAACGATGCTCAGCGGCAACGCACCGCGATTCGAAAACCCGCACGACTATTTCCATCACTTCATGGCTTACCGCATCGACGCGTTTACAGACGTTGCGGCTTTCAAAACGAACGTTGATAGTTACCTGAGAGCATTGCGTGAATCTCCGCCGGCGCCGGGGCACGATCGCGTGTACTATGCTGGCCTTCCCGAACACGAGCGCAAGCAAGACAATCTTGCCCGGGGCATTCCGTATCACCCGGACGTGGTGGCTTGGCATCGCGAGACTGCAGAAGAGCTCGGCGTGGAGCACGAACTGCCGCCCGCGCCAAGAAATGAATCGGAGAGTTTCGATGAAGCGTAAGCGTGTCGTGCGACCTGGCGTCCGCTCTGGCTATGACAAGTGGGCGCAAGACTACGATCGAACAATCAACCCGGTCGTCGCTCTAGAGAGACGTCACGCGATGTCACTTCTGCGTCCCCGGCACAACGAACGGATCATCGATGCCGGGTGCGGGACGGGAGTGCACTTGCGGTCGATGCAGCGCGCCGGCAGCCAGCCGATTGGCGTCGACTTCTCACACGGAATGCTGTGCGTCGCGCAGCGAAACAACCCCGGCGTCCGTTTGGTCGAAGCCGACTTGAATCGCCAACTGCCCTTCACGCGGCACGCCTTCGACGCGTTTCTGTGCGGCCTGGTTTCCGAACACCTCACGTCGCTGCCGACACTTTTTTCGGAAGCATTCGGCAGCCTGAAGGCCGGTGGGCGCCTGGTATTCTGCGCGTTCCACCCCGAACCCGCATCCGCCGGCATCGAAGCCAACTTCACGCATCATGACGTCGAATTCCGGCTGGGCGCCGAGCCGCACTCGGTTGACGATTATCTCAACCACATCGATGATGCCGGCTTCGGTGACGTTCGCTGGGCCACCTATTGCGGCGATGCCGCGCTGGCAAAGGCAATTCCACAAGCGAGCAAGTACATCGGGGCGCCGCTGCTGTTGACGATCACGGCGCTGCGTCCCTAAACGAGTTTCTACGGAAGACTCATTCGTAAGGATCACCTGTGGACGTTTTTCTTTCATTCGTATCGCTGGTGTTTTTGAGCGCCGGATTGGGCATCGACAATGGGCTGCTCATCGAGTTCTCACTTAAGACGCTTAACCTGGAACGCCGCCAGCATTTGATTTGGCGATCGGTGGCGTTAGTTCTGGCCGCGGTGCTGCGGATCGTGTTTTTGTTTAGCCTTTCCCGGCTGGCATTTCTGGGTCGCCCGCTGCCGGACTACGCTTGGCTGCCAAATCGCTGGTTCAGCAATCACCTCGACGAATTGACATGGATGAGCCTTGTGCTGTTCATGGGCGGGCTGATCATTCTGATGATGGCGCTTTGGGAGTACTACCACAAATTGCGTGAAGAAATGGATGGCGATGCACACGGAGAGGCAACCACGGAAACCGGCACGCTCAGGATTTTGACTGTGGTTGGTTATCTTGCCGGAATGAACGTGCTGTTCAGTCTGGACTCTGTCTTCGCTGCCGTGGCCATCATGGATCTGGAAACGCAGTTTGGCTGGATGGTGGCCGCGATCTTGATCGCCTCGGCCATCATGGTGTTCGGTATGATTCCCATCAGCGCCATCATTGCCAAAAACAAGCACTTCGGTGTGTTGATGCTCTCGATTCTGGCGGTCATCGCCACCAAGCTCCTCGTCGACGGAACGGGCGCCCATTTCTCCAACGGGCTGTTGATCTTTATCATCGCGATCCTGCTGGTGAATGACGCCGCCCAAGGACTTATCGACTGGGCCTCGAGAACACGGCGACAACGGATGGCCGCTCAGGAACATTGATCGGCAGCTGCGGAGAGGATAGACGCTGATCCGGCAAACCTGGTGCAATCGCCTGTGCGCCTGGAGATCTGCCTCGACTTTGCTGCGCCGGCGTAGGATCTTGGATGTACCGCTCGACAACCCCTCGTAGTGAATGCTGCCTATGTCGCTGGGTCGATTACGAGTGGTCGCGGTCGCGTCGTCCGTTTTGTTGCTTGGCTCGCTGCTGGCCGTTGCCACGCCTTACTACCAGACCAATGACGACGCCACGATGCACCTCAGGTCGGCGGGCGTACTGCTCACAGAGCAGCCGAGTGAGTTCCTGCTCTTCACGCATCCATTGATCGGCCTGGCCTTGAGTTCGCTGTACGAGCTGCAACCGGCGTGGCCCTGGTACCCGATGCATCTGTTGCTCGCCCATCTGTGCGTCGCGGTCGCCAGTGGATGGCTGGCACTGCGCAGCTGGGGCGCGAAGGGGCTGCTTGCGGCCGCGTGCTTCGTCGTCATCGTACAGAGCCGCTTCATTTGGAACCTGCAATTCACGACCGTGGCGATGCTCTTGGGGGTGCTCGGCGTATTGCTGCTGCGGCGGGGAGAGTCCAAGGCCGAATGGGTTCTGGGCGGGATGATGGTGGCCTGGGCGCCGCTGGTTCGGTTCGAGTCTTTTCAAGCCTGCGCGGCACTGGGCTTTACTCTGATGGTCGCGGATGCGATGTCCCGTCCGTTTGCCCGCCGCTGGCTGTGGATCGCGACTGCGCTGGGCGTATTGCTGTTGGCCGTCCCAGCATCATTTCAGGCCTATTACGGCGCTGATCCGCAGTGGGCCGACTTCGGCGAGAAGAACTCTCTGAAGGGGCTGTTTACGGATTCGCGGGTATTGACCACGCAGAATATTCCCGAGGAAGCCTACGCTCACAGCGAACTGAGCCGGGTTGACGTGCAGGCGTATCAATCTTGGCTGCTTGACGAATCGGACGGGCTCACGCAGCAGAATGTCCAACCCTTGCTCGAAGCGGCTGACCGGGCTGAATTCACCCGCGGCGACTTGGTGCGGCGGCTTGACCGATTTGGGTTGGTGGTGCTCGAGAGCACCGGCTGTTGGATGCTGCTGGCCGGGCTGCTGCTGTGCCCGATGTTTCGCATGCGGGCCGGTGGAGTTGTTCGTGCGGCAGTGACGCTGTCGGTAGCGATTGTGATGTTCGCATATCTGTTGGCGAGCGACCCCCGAGTTCCCGATCACGTGGTAAGTCCCCTGCTGGTGTGTGTCATGACGATCTGTCTCTTGGAGATCGAGTCGCTGCGAGGTTGGGTGAACAGACGCGGCGCTCGGCGTCTATTGGCGGCGGGGCTGCTGTGCGCTATCGGCAGCAGCGCCGTGCTTAACGTTCATAGAAGCCTCGTCTGGCACCGCCTGCAGGTGCTGCAGGAACAAACGATTCTGCCCTCCATCGAGTTACTGAGAAATCTCGAAGGAGCGACGGTTGTGGACATCGGCGGAGGGTTTCCGTTCGGCACACGTTCCGTTCTAGTCGATCCGCGGGAAGCCTTCGAAGGTGTGTCGCTGCTGTTAGGGGCGACACACGCCCTCACGCCGGACTACCGGCTGCAGCGAAACAGACTGGGGATCGAGCGGTTGTATCCAGAACTCGTCGGCAGCGATCGACTCGTCCTGTGGCAGCCCGCACCACAACAGGTTGTCGCCTACTACGAACTCCTGATCGAGAAATACGATCTGCCGATCGCGTTTGAACGAGTGCTCCACCACAACGGCAGAGACATTGTGCTGCGCGTCATACCGGGAAGCGGACCAATCGATCCGCGCACACTGTTTGAGGGACCGTTGGGAAACCTCTGACGCGGCTATCGAACCAGTTGTGAACAGCCTTTCGATTCGTCGCCGGCGACCGCATTCGCCACAGATTCCGCTTCACCATTCAGGGCCAAACAAGTACAGTTCGGCCGAAATGGTCAACCAGCAATGCGGAGGCGCAATGGTGACGAAAGCTGTTACGCGGCAACGGCGGAAGCTGAGCTTCTCACGCAAGGCAATCGTGGCAGGCGCTTTGCTGCTGGGGCTTGCGTTCACGCTGTCCGCAACGGTGAACTTTGTCGACAGGGATGGTCTGACACAGATCACAGGCGCCGTACGGGCCGTTGAAAGGAAAACATATTGGGAAGACGTCGTGCTGTATATGCGCGTCGAGGGCGCGGAGGGTCGTTTCAAATACGAGTCCGGTAACCCGGGATTTGCGGCGTTCGAAGCGGCCGTTGCGGCAGGCACACCGGTGCGTTTGCTGGTCGACACAACCAGTTTGGAGTTGAGCCACCCAGCGGCGATCTACGAAGCCGAAGTGGCCGGTGAGTTGCTGATCGGCTTCGGCGAGACGAGTCAGATTCACAATCAGCAAGTCTGGATCGTGATGCTGCTGGGGCCGGTGTTTTGGTTTCTCGGCATCTGGATCTGGCACATGGCTACCCGCCCGTTACCCACGCCCGAGGAAGCGGCCGCCTACCAAGTCAGATTGGAACAGCTCGCGGAGCGACACTGGCTGCTGTTTCTGGTTGTCCACGTCGTCACCACCATCAGGCAGTGGGGAGAACAAATCCCGAAAGTCGGAGACTTGTTCACCGCGTTTTTGTTCTTCTGGATCTTGCCGTTGTTCATGGTCTTCGTGTACGTGACCGCACAGACATTCCGCCGGTTTGTGGCGGCGTTCTGCTTATCGTATTGGATCGCCTTGGCGGTCCTGTCGATTGCCGCCCTGACTGTCCCGGGATTTCCAGGTGGCGAAGAATACCCGGCGCTGGGCGCCACCGGCAGCCGCCTGTTTCATGCCTATTTGTTGCTCAACATCGCCTACGGCGGCTCGATGTGGTTGTGGGGGACGTTGATGGATGAACCGGACGCCGAAGCGAGGGCGGCCGCCTAATTCGCCCGGCGGACTGGAATTGAATTTCAGCCGCTGGAATCTTCCTGAAGGGAATTGTCATGAAGGTCGAAGGCTCGTTCTGGGATGCCGTCGCCGGCCGATCGCCCGGCCCACCGGGGACGGCACTGTTGGGATGGAAGGTTCGTGACATCGACGCCGAAGCCGGAACAATCACGGTCGAGTTCGATGGCAAGTCCGACTTTTCCAATCCGACCGGCGCCATTCAGGGTGGTTACCTGGCTGCCATGCTCGATGACACGATGGGTCCCTGTCTGTATGCGATGCTGGAACCCGGCCACTTCGCCCCGACCGTAGAACTGAAGATTAACTACATCCGCCCGGCGCAACCCGGTAAGCTGATTGGGGAAGGCCGGGTCGTCCACAAGGGAAGATCCTTGGCCTTCTTGGCGGGTGAACTGAAAACCGAAGAGGGGCAGCTCGTCGCGACAGGAACAGCCACGGCGCGGATCGTGAAGATCTCGAACGAACAGGGATAGAAGCGCTGCTCTGTACCGTGCGCCGAAGCAGCCGCTACGTGAGCTGACGAAACTCTGGCAGGCTCCGTGATTCGTACACCTCGGCGAGGAAGCCGCGTGTCTCCGTAAAACGAGACTCTCTTGTGGCCGTGCGAGGATTCCGCTAAAACCCCCGCCTCTTCTCGCTTCCACTCATCGACTCTGCTGCCGAGCGGGCATGTCTTTCGCGAATTCTCGCGAGCGCGCGGGCACCATCCCCAGGTGATTTCTGATGACAGTTAACGTATCGCGGCGGCGTTTTTTGCGCACCGGGATTCCGCTGGCCTTTGTCCTGGCTTCAGGAGGTTGTGGCACGGTCTTGCACCCGGAGCGACGCGGCCAGGCGGCTGGTCCGCTGGACTGGAAGATCGTCGCGCTCGACGCAGTCGGCCTGTTCTTCTTCTTCGTCCCCGGCGTTGTGGCCTTTGCGGTCGACTTCAGCAATGGAACGATCTACCTGCCATCGACGCAGTACGGCGAAAACGCGCAGCCGTCGCCACGCGAAGAACTCATGACGTACCAGCTCCCAGCACAACCGCTGACACACCCCGATCTAGAGACCGCAGTCTCGAAGTGCGTGGGGCGAGACGTCCAGTTGATCCCCGGAAAGTATCGGAGTCGGGAACTCGACAGCGTCGACGACTTCTGGGCGACCCACGATGAGCTGGCCGAACTCGAAATGTCGGCGTGAAGCCGATCGAACGCTGGCGGTTATCGAGGTTGGCCGTGACGCAGTAACGGCTTAATGGTCGTAGTCGACGTGGACGACTCCATTGCGGGACGTGATCTCGATCTCGTAACGGCCGTAGTCGTATTCGATTTTGCTATGGTCGCGCCGCTTGACTTCGTACTTGTACGGGCAGCAGGGCGGAACGCAGATTTCGACGTAAACACAACCCGGTTGGCAACAACCGCAGGGATCTGGGCAACACGTCGGGTCTTTAACAGCCACGACCGTCCGCACGGCGCACGGATGGATGTGACCGTGATCTTCGTACGTCACGCACGGAAACAGTTCGATCACCTGCACCGCTGCGGGCACTGGTTCTGCCTCCAGGACGGCTCCTTCGCTTGTCAAAGCGGGGCCACCTTCCGGACCAGGGGGTACCTGCAACTGCGCTGAGACCGTCAAAGCCGTCGTCGGCCTACCCAAATCGATCGCAAGTTCGTCTTGTGTCTTTGTTGCTGGGAGTCCAGCAGCCTCGACCTTCTGACCGACGATTTCGACCGGAGTCCCCCCCAGTACGACTTTACCGACAACCTGCCGCAACACCGGCGGGCCATCCGGCTTGACGAACTTCGTGCGCTCGGCCCGTTCGGGTTTCAGAAAGTCGAAGAGCCCGGCGGACGTCGTGGATGATCCCAGCACCAAGACGCCCAGCACCAAGACGCCCAGCAGCATCGCAAACAGCCGTTTCATCGCACGTACTCCTCTAGTCGTCTCGTCGCCAGCCCCAGTTGCCGGTGCATGTCCTTCGGCATCAATTCGCCATTATTGTTCACCTATTCTACCTATACCAACAGGTCGACATCAACCCAGCTGGTCACCAGGAACTACGAATAGGCAGTTTCGACGGATTGGTGGCTGTTGATGCAATGCTCTGCAAAGAGCGGGCCAGCCTTGCGAAGAGTTGTGTCGAGTACCCGAGTCATCGCTCGACGTCTTTCCGGATTGCAACCGGATCCTCACGACCAGAGCGGCTTGATCGTGAGTCGGTCGTGGCGTGGTGTGCCCGGCGAGCATCTGAACGGATAGGAATCGTTGTAGAATCGACAACAGAACGAAACTTGCACAGGGGCGAAAAATGCAAAAGTCGACTCCCGGACGGCGAACTTTTATCGCCGGTGCGGTTGGATTGATCCTCGCTGGGTCCTCACACAGCCTGGCCGTGCTTGCGGTCGTGTTCGGCGAGCCGCAAAGCGAGGCCGAAGTAGCCTATCGGCAGGCCGCCGAGGCATTCGTGCTGACGACCGAGCCGTTTGAATCAAATGCTTGGGGAGGCAACCAGATTCTCAGTGCCAGCTACAGCGTGCTACTTGTTCAGACGGGTCTGTTGAGTCTGTGGGCGATGGGGCCACTCCAGCAGGCCGGACTGCTCCGACGGCTAACGCTCCTCAACCTGATTTGCTCTGGTCTGCAGTTGGGAATCTCCATCGCCTATCAATTCATTCCCCCGATGGCCTTCTGTGGAGTCGTGTTCGTCTTATTCGCCGTCTCGCTGTGGCGGCAGAGAGGCGCAGCGTCTGCCGCCACATTGACGTGAATCGTGAGACGCGTGGAACTTGACGTCGACACGTTGAGTGAATCTGATAGTCGCGTTGGCGAGATCCACCCGCACGCATTCAATCCACGGTCGCCCGTACGAACATGTCATCAACTCCGAACTCCGATGCCGTCATCCCCGAAACACCGATCGACCGCATCGTCGGTCCATTCGCACGGTTCATGCACGTGCAAACGGCTAGCGGCGTTGTGTTGCTGGTTGCCACGGTCGTTGCTCTGGTAATGGCCAATTCGCCCTGGTCGGAAACCTATCTGGGAATCTGGAAGACGAAGGTGGGCTTTCAGGTCGGCTCAGTCGAATTCGTGCACTCGTTGAAGCACTGGATCAACGACTGCCTGATGGTGCTGTTCTTCTTTGTGATTGGATTGGAGGTCAAACGCGAGCTGGTGATAGGCGAACTGCGCGACGTTCGCAAGGCGGCGTTGCCGGTGGCGGCGGCTTTGGGGGGCATGGTTTTTCCAGCCGCAATCTACCTGGCGCTGGCGTTTGGCGGGGAAACGCAGCGGGGCTGGGGAATCCCGATGGCGACCGACATCGCCTTCGTGGTCGGTTGCATGGCCATTCTCGGCTCGCGCGTGCCGGCCAGTTTGCGGGTGATGCTGCTGTCGCTGGCGATTGCCGACGACATCGGCGCAATTCTCGTGATCGCGCTGGGGTATTCCAGCGGCTTGGATTTCGGAGCGCTGGCCATCGGTCTGATTGGCGTGGGCGTTGTAACGTTGTCAGCGCGGCTGGTTGTTCGTCACTTTGCGATCTATGTTGTTCTGGGAGTCGTGATCTGGGTGGCGTTTCACCAGTCGGGAATTCATGCCACCATCGCGGGCGTCATCTTGGGACTGATGACCCCGGCGCGAAACTATATTCAGCCGCAGTTGTTCGGCTCAATGCTGGAAACGGCGCGTGAAGTACTAGAAGGGGGCGAATGGGAATCTGCGACGCACCGTGGCGAACGCGTGCGAAGGTTTCAGTGGGCTGCCCGAGAAACGATCTCACCGCTCGAGTATCTTGAATCGGCCATGCATCCCTGGGTCGCCTTCGCCATTATGCCGCTGTTCGCGTTGGCCAACGCCGGCATTCCCATTGAGGTTTCACAACTCGGTTCAACGACTGCCTTGGCCGTCATGCTCGGGCTGGTCGTCGGCAAGCCGTTGGGCATCTTGGTCTTTGCGTGGTTGGCGGTCAAACTCGGGTTGGCCCAGCCGCCTGATTTTGGGTGGAAGCTGGTTGCCGCCGGTGGCGCTTTAGCCGGCATTGGGTTCACGATGGCGTTGTTCGTGTCAGAACTGGCACTTGAGGAGCCGCTGCTAACAACGGCGAAGGTGGGCGTGTTGGCCGGCTCGTTCATCGCCGCCGTCATCGGCATGGTCGCGCTGGTCGCCATGAGTTCGGAGCCAGCCGCTTCTCCGAGCGAACCAGTGGACTCGCCCCCCCGGAGTGCTTGAAGTTCCCAACGCAATCCTGAAGCGTCCCCCGGTCGTCACGCGTTCTTCCGCTCCAAAAACTCTCTGCCTTTTCCGACATCGGTGTTGATCGGTACGTTGTCGCGACAGAGCGGGCAATCGGCTTCGTCCCAGGTTTCTAACTGCATGTGCGTGAGGGCGAACAGGTCGGGTGGATTGCCCACGTCTGCTGGGCTCACGTTACCGCGGTTGCAAAGCGCTGCCGCACCGACAACGTTGCCGCCAGCCTGACGAACCGCTTCGATTGTGGCCTTCAATGAGCCGCCGGTGGTGAGTATGTCCTCCACAACGAGCACCGATTTCCCGTTCACCAGTCGGTCGTAGCCGCGGCGCAGTTCGAATCCGCCACTTGCCGACTTCTCCGCATACACGAACAGCGGGGCCGCGATCACATCGGCAAGATGGAAGGCGGTCCACTGGGCCAGCACAATTCCGCCGATCGCCGGGGCTGCCACGATCTCAGGTTTGGCGGCCGCGAAGTGTTCTGCGAAACCCTGGCACAGGGCAGAGACGGCGGCGACATGCGGATAGATCGCATCCTTGTTGATGTAGGCGTTGCCGTGTCGCCCCGAAGTGTAAACGACGTGCGTGTCACGCAAGATCGACTGGTGTTGCTGAAGAATCTCGATGGCCTGCGTTTCGTTCATGGAACCTTCCGGGGGTGAGAACTCCTGTCGATCGTACGTTGTTGCCGCTGCGGGAACTCCCGTCAAGCCATCGTCCAATCAACGACCACCGATAGGGGTGCGATTGCTTCCTAGGGACCGATACCACGGATATCGCACTTGATTGAAACAACGTTCGCTCGGAGAATCAAAGCTCTACCACTGCCTCGCTTCTAAGTCTCGCTTGGTTTGTGAAGATGACCAGGACGCACCCGCCGCCACTTCCGACTCGGCCGTCTCGCAGGAAGCGAAGGGTTGGCGTCGGAATCGGATTCGCTGGCCTCCTGATCGGTCTCGGACCCTCGACTTTTATCCTCTACGGCCTGATCAGCATGTGGTCGTCGATTGCATCCCTGCCCAATCCACCACAGGGTATCCGACCGATGGGATTCGCCACGGCTGTCGTCTTCGCGTGCTACTTCGGTTTGTTTGTCTGCATGCCGATATGTGGCCTTTGCTATAAATCTGCTGATCGCTCTGGATCTTCTGCGGGGAGAGGAACGGCCATATTGGGGGCCGCGGCGGCACCAATTCTCCCCTACTTCGTAGGGACCGGCGGACTGTTCCTGATATGTGCCCTCACTGGCGCAACGCTCGGCTCGTGAGAAGTTGTAGACCGCCTGCGCGGCACTCCTTCGGCCCCACCGCGCAGGCACTGGCGGACAAGCCGCCACTGGCACCCAAGTCAGAGGCAGTCCAGGTTATGGCGTGGTCTCCTGACCGCGCCATCGGCATGACCGAAGGTCTCAAGAGCGATCCGACTACCAACACGGTGGAGACCTAACGGTCAACCTTCGTGAGACGGTCAGGAGACCGTCCCACAACGAGCGTCCCGTCGGGCAGACGGGACCTACTTGCACCTACGGCAGCACGAAGGCGACCAACCTCGGCACGCGGCCGCTGATCGTCAAAGCGATGTATTGTTTGCCATCGAGCATGTAAGTCATCGGGGTGCCGATGGGGCGGCCGGGCAATTCGATCTCGCCGACTTCCTCGCCCGTTGTTTTGTCGTAAGCGACCAGCGCGTTGGGGCATTCGACGGCGCCTGCACCGCGGCCCGAGCTCTTGCTGCAGATCATCAGCGTTCGGGTGACAATCGGCCCGCCGCGGCGCTGGCCGCCCAATGGAGGCAAATCCAATCCCTCTAGCGCCGCGTGGTTGCGGACCTCGTCGGAACCAATCCCGGCAGGCTTCATCCATGCGTGAACGCCGGTGTGCAGATCGATGGCCGTCATTCGCGAGTAGGGCGGCTTGAAGATGGGCAGGCCCTGCGGTCCTTTCGGACGGTCTCCGCGTCCGCCGTGCGTGTAACGCACGGTTCCGCCATCCTTCGCGCTGGGTGTGTAGAAGTGGGTGACGGTGAACCCATCGCGGGACGGAACATACAGCAGCCCCGTTTCCGGATCAAAGGCCCCGCCGTTCCAGTTCAAGGCGCCACCCAGGCTGGGACGTTGAATCGTCCCCTGGTTGCCGCCGCGAATGGTCAATGTCGGCGGCGTGAACAACGGGCCGCGCGTGAATGGTTTGAGCAGTTCAATCGCCTCGGCCCGCAACTGCGGGGTGAAGTCGATGAGTTCGTCGTCGTGAGATCCCTGGCCAGCGTAAGCCAACGGCCATGTGGGAAAGGGCTGCGTCGGCGACGTCTTCTCACCGGGCACCGTTGAAGAGGGAACCGGTCGTTCATCGATCGGCCAGACCGGCTCGCCCGTCTCGCGGTCGAAAACGTAACACCATCCGTGCTTCGAGAGCTGGGCCACCGCTTTGATGGCGCGGCCTTCGACTGTGATATCAGCCAGGATCGGAGCGCAGGGAAAGTCGTAGTCCCACACGCCGTGGTGCACGCCCTGGAAGTGCCACACGCGTCTGCCGGTCTCGACGTCGACGCAAATCAAGCACTCGGCAAACAAGTTGTCACCGTGTCGATGGCCGCCGTAAAAGTCATTGGTGGGGGTGCCTGTGGGAAGGTACACGTAGCCCAACTCTTCGTCGGCGCTCATCATCGTCCAGACGTTGCAATTGCCGGTATACGTCCACGAGTCGTTCTCCCAGGTTTCGTTGCCGTATTCGCCTTCGCCCGGAATGGTGTGAAACGTCCAGACCAACTCGCCGGTGTGCACATCCCAACCTCGGACGTCGCCGGCGGGGGTCTCTTTGACGTTCCGCCGGTCTGAGATGGCAGAGCCCGTAATCACGATGTCACGGCAGACGATTGGGGGCGAGGAGACCGAATACAACAGCGCCCCGAGTTCGTCTTTCTCGCCTCGGGGAGCCCGCGCAATGCCAACGGTGAGGTCGACCCGGCCCGCGTCGCCGAAGTCGGCACACGGCTTGCCGGTACGAGCGTCGACGGCGATTAGGTAGCCGTCGCCGGTGCCCCAATAGATCCGCGAGTCCTCTTCGCCGTCGCTCCAATGGGCCACGCCGCGGCCATTCCAGGTGAGGCTCATCGTGGGCGTGCCCGCCTCGTAACTCTTGGGGTTGTAGACCCACAGAGTCCGTCCCGTCGCCGCGTCAACGGCTGCCGCCTGATAGAGCGGCGTGGAGAGATAGAGCACGCCGTCGATCATCAGCGGCGTCGCCTTGAGGCTCGACATTCGCGGCGGCCGTCCACCGCGCCACCGCTTTGGATCCTCTGCCTGCAACGCGTCGAATACGTCACGAGCATTGCCCCACCATTCGCCGTGAGGACCGGCTTTGCTCAAGAAGCCGTCGACTGAGTCCCAACTCCAGGCCAACTCGAGCTGGTTGAAGTTGCCCCGATCGATCTGATCGAGCGGCGCATACCGCGTGCTCCCCAGGTCACCACCGTATGTCGTCCACTGGCCGTCCCGGGCACCAGATTGGGCGTGCATTACACGCGCATCTGCAACGACTACGGCCGAAAGAATCGCGCAACCGGCCATCCAGCGAATTGGCAGACGCGCTACGGCCCCGGTAGTGAGTTGCAAGTTGCTTGACGGAGTAAGGGTTTCGGTGTGACTCACTCGGGTCGCTGATTGCTGAAAGATAGGGAAGCTTCGGTCATGCTCGGCTGCATGGCCCGTTTCAGAACGTTCTCTTCTTCACTCCAGGCTACTCAAGCAGTTGCAGACGACGCAATCAAGGCGTGGACGCCGGCGTGCGAGACTGCAGGATTTCCAGCGTTCGGCCGCCAGATGTCAGCTTGTGTGATCCGAACGAACAACCGATAATCGTTCTTTGATGCGTTATAACAAAGGCATCTGAGATGACGATCCGGAACTTTCACCGAATGACAAGGCTGCCACACCGAACCATCTCAGTTGTTATCGCTGTAGCGGTCACGATTGCGACGGCGTGGGTGAACTACGGATTTGCTCACAAGGGGAGATCTCCGAGTGGGCCGCAGCTGCTCGAGTGGATCTCAGGTGGTTTCGCGATCTTCGGGTTGTACGCTGTTTTGTGCTACTGGTTGTCACGACGGCTCTTGACACGCCGGTCGACTCAACGAACATAACGCTCATCAAGGCTTTCCCAACAACTTTCTCGAGACACGTGAGCGACGCGAGTAGATGGTCCCCAGAAACCAGAATCCCACTCAAATGGTGACTCGAAGGGACTTCGTCGGTGCCGGGTCGTTGGGCCTGTTGGGCATGGGCTTGCCGCAATTGCTCGGCTCGGGGCTGCAAGCCAGTGAGACAGGTCTGAATGCGCGCTCGGCGAAACGGTGCATCTTTTTGTTCGCCTGGGGTGGCCCCAGTCAGATCGACACGTTCGATCCCAAGCCGGATGCTCCCAAGGAAGTTCGCGGCGAATTCCAGCCCATCGCCACGCAAACGCCGGGGATCTTCATCGGCGAGCACTTTCACCGCATCGCGCAACATAGCGACAAACTGGCCATCGTGCGGTCGCTCACACACGACGATCCCGCGCACCTCTCCAGCGGCCACCTGGCACTGACGGGGCATTTGGCGCCGGTGATCAAGAGCGACGCCGAGCCGCCCAGCGAACGGGATACGCCGCATCTGGGTTCGATGCTCGCGCATCTGCGCGGCGCGCCGGGCAACCTTCCTCCATTTGTGACAATTCCCTGGTACGCGGCGCATTCGGCAGCGCCGGGTGGACGCGCACCGGGCCAAACCGGTGGATGGCTCGGTCCGGGCCGCGACCCGTTTCTGGTCACGGGAGATCCCAACCACCCGGATTGGAAGATTTCGACGCTCGAGTTTCAAAGCGGCGTCTCGGCTGATCGCCTGCAGATGAGGCAACGGCTGACCAGCGCATTCGACGCTCAAAAGTGGAATCAGAACGCTACGACTCTGTCGCCGAACTTCGCTTGGCAACGCGATCAGGCGATCGAATTCCTCACGTCTTCAGCAGTCCGCAGCGCATTCGATCTCAGTAAGGAGCCGCACCCGGTTCGTGAACGATATGGCCGCAACATTCACGGTCAAAGTGTGTTACTGGCTCGCCGACTCATCGAGCACGGCGTGCCGATTGTATCCGTCAATTGGCATGACGACCGCAAGAACTACTGGGACACGCACGGCAACGTCTTTCCAAGGCTGAGGGACGATCTCATTCCCCCAACCGATTTGGCATTCTCCGCATTGCTGGAAGACCTGGACCGCACGGGCCTGTTGAGCGAGACGTTGGTGGTGTGGGTCGGCGAGTTCGGTCGTGCGCCTGTGATTAACGGCAGCGCCGGCCGTGACCATCATCCGTATTGCTACAGCGGCGTTCTGGCGGGCGGGCCAATTCGCGGCGGACAGACCTACGGAACCAGCGACGCCCGAGCGCACTATCCCGACACGCTCCCTGTCAGCCCCCAGGATTTCATGAGCACCATCATGCTGGCGCTGGGCATCGGCAAGACAACGACGATTGCCGACCGCGCGGGGCGTCCCGTTCATCTCCACCAGGGAAGCCCGCTGCCGGATCTCTTTGTCTAAGGCCCCGACCAGCTCACCCTGAAGTCCAAGTCACAGCGCACGACTTTCTTCGCGACGTTGGCGCAACCGCCGGATCACAAGCATGCCGCTCAAGGAAGTCGAACTCACTATCCAGTCCAAGGAGCTGCCCGCAGAGGTTCGCGAGTTTCTGGATGAGGCCGACGCACGGATCAGTTCTTACTACGAAAGTAAAGCGGTCCGTCCCAGCGGCTTTGTGCCGAGCGACTTCGTCGCCGTCTATCATGCGCTGCGCGCCATTTCCGAATCGGGACTATCTCCGGGACATTCCTTTTGCGAATGGGGCAGCGGGTTCGGTGTGGTGGCGTCGCTGGCGGCGATGCTCGAGTTCGACGCTTACGGCATCGAGATTTCCAACGAACTCGTCGAGGCGGCGCGTCGGCTGGCTGACGACTATTCGCTACCGGTCGAGTTCGTACAAGGCAGCTTCATCCCCGTTGGTAGTGACGCGCTGGCCGACGAAGCGTTCGCCGAACACCAGGACCACGTCTACTTTCTCGTCACCGAGTCCGACCATGCCTACACGGAGTTGGGACTCGGCCCCGACGACGCAGACATTGTGTTCGCTTACCCCTGGCCGGGCGAAGAGTATGCCATCGAAGGCCTGTTCGAGAACAACGCGGCTGCCGGGGCGCTGCTGCTGACGTACAACAGCTGCGAAAGTGTGCGACTGCAACGGCTGGTGCTCGAGAAGTCGCACCGACGTTGAAGCGGATCAGCGTTGTCGACGCGACAGCGCCCGCAAGCCGGTGTGTTTCACACTCCTTGCCGACGGTTAGCTTCCGATCCGGCGGTGCGTGACAGGCAGTTGTTTGCCACTCGCCAGATTGTCGATCTTCGGGGTCTGCACTACCGAGAAGACTTTTTTTGCCTTGAGAGTCTCTCCGTCGTTCTCATCGGTCTTCGCCTGAGCGCGCTTCTGAGCCGCGGCGAGTTTCTTCTTGGCGACCCGTCGTTCCCGTTCTTTCTTCTTTTGCTGTTTCTTGTTCGCCATCTCATTTCCCCGGCTGTGCGGAAGACTTTCAACCAAGACAGTTTAGCGGTTGCGGCACTCCTGTCGAGAGATGTGCTACGAACGAACCAAAGCGTCACTCTTTGCCTTGCGCTGAAGTCGCCGCACCTGACCAGTATCGGTACGGTCGGTCTTGTTAGTCTAGTGCGGGGAAGGGTCCGAAGAACCCAACGATCTTGGTGATCGTGCCATCCTCGTCAAACTCACCGTAGTCGATGCCGGCCACAACTGCCTTGCCCGACGGATCATTCAGCTGCCATTCGAAGCGGAAGACCCGATGATGCACATCGACTTTGGATGCCTGAACCAGCGAGGAGCCTTTGAGCTGTGGGTTGGCCTGGAATCCGTCGATGTGGGCCACGAGCGCGTCTCGGCCCTCGACGTGGGCGCTGGGGTCGGTGTACGTGGCCTTCTCTGTCCAAGCTGTGGCCAGTAGGGCCTGTCGTTTCTTGGTATCTGGTTCGTTCCAGGCTTTGACGTAATTCTGCACCGAAGCTCTCAGCTTGTCGGCCGGTGTCGCCGCCCGTGCCTCGTGAACGATGCTTAGAGTAGCCGTCGTCAACAACAGCACGCTTGCGACCATTCGAATCTTCATGGTTTTGATCTCTCTGTCTTGAGGTGATGAGTCTGGTTGAACGTCCCTTACGGCCCCAGAGGCTGGTTGCTCAGAAAGTCAACTTGCAAAATCGCCACTATTCGCCAATCACAATGGTGTTTTCGGTCGAGAGTCCTTGTTCGCGGCATAGAGCGCGATAGGCGGCCAGAATCGATTGCGCGTCGACAACGCTCGTCACTTCACCGTTGTCGTTCATGTTGAGATTCGATCCGGTGATTGCGAACCACACGTCGGTGAGGCCCTCATTTGATTCTGGAACCGTCAACGTGTGGACGGAATGGGCGGGTTCATACAGGTACGATCCTTCGGTGTTCTTGTACTCCGGGTACTCCTTGTAAAACCAGGACCCCGCCAACGTGACAGCGAAGACCGGACCGGTGTGATAATGCTTCTCGATGGTTGTGCCAGGTTGAAACTTGGTGCGGACCACCCAAATCCCTTGATTCAAGTCCACTTGAAGCAATTGCAGCTGGGTGCCGGGGCCGGTCTCGACGAACGGCAAGTCGGTCTCGCCAATGTGAATGGCTTCTTTGAGCCCGTGCAAAGGGACGACGCCCCGATCGTCTGCCGCATCCTGAGGTGGGCCGTTCTTGGCAATCTGCTTTTCTTCGGCGCTGGCCAACCGGCTAGCCAGTGCCAAGCCGCCAACTCCCAGCACAAAATCTCGTCTCTGCATGGTCTCACCCTTTGAGCTACCGTGTTTGCGGCTGTTGCGATGGAGGCACACCCGACACTGAATCGTTCCCATGCGACTGGCGAACGCGTGATAGGTCCTCGGTTGTTTTTGCGAACGATCAAGGTGCGTCGGCTAACAGCCACTCAATGTCGAATCGCGCCAGCGTGAGTCGATCGCCCGCGAAGTTTTTCTGCCGGCTGCGGCCGTAAAAACACAAAATCGCCCCAGTTGGAGTGACGTTGAGATCACTGTAGGCGCTCCAGCCATGCTCCACCCTGCGGGAGATCGGCCATGTCCGGCCTTCATCTTCGCTCACGCGCACGGTCACATCCCGGCGCTCCCGAAGGCTGTCGGGGTTCGAAAACAGCAGCAGGTTCCTTCCCCTGTGGTTGTATCGAGTCAGGCCTCCCATGCAGATTGGCTCGATGAGATCCTCCTGAAAGCGCGGCTCGCTCCAATCGGCGGCTCCGTCAGGACTCGTCACGACGATCCGGCGGTGTGCCTGCGACTCGTTTCGCACGTTCAGCATTACGCGGCCGTCGGCCAATTCGACCGCAACGGTTTCATTCGGATTGACGAACTCATCGGTGCAGGGGACGGCAATTTCGCTGGCCCGCCAGGTCTGGCCTGCATCGTCACTGTAGATCGTGGCCGTCACACTCGGGCGATGGGCGTTGCCGCCAGTACCGGTGGAAAGCCAGACCGGCACGAGCAGTCGACCGTTTTTCAGCTGAATGCTGTGGTTGGGCCCCGTCGCCAGCACCTTCCAATCATAGTCTGGTCGAAACGCTTCAAAGGTCTGCGTGATCTCGACCGATTTGCTCCAAGTGAGGCCGTCGTCGTCGCTGCGCTGATAAAAGCAGCGCATGTATTCCAGGCAGAAAACCATATGGACTGTGCCGTCGCGGCCGGCAATCAGCACCGGATTGTTATACGTCACCGTCTTGGGGTCGGTGCGTCTCAATCGTAGCGAGAAGGGATTCTTCTGTTTGGGGCCCTCGACGTGTGTGATTGGTTTCGCCTTACTCCAGGTCCGGCCGTCGTCGGTCGATCTACGCAGCAGAATATCGATATCATCCCAGTCGTGACCGTTCTTGCGGGCCTCACACCACGCGAGCACTGTGCCTTGAGCGGTCACGGCGATTCCGGGAATGTGAAACAGCTTGTAGCCGTGGTCGCCAACCCGGAAGAGGTCGATCTTGACGACCTCATCGCCGAGGGAGACCGATGGCGTCGGCAGTTGCCAGGCAACGGTCACGAGCAGTAGGCACCGGATTGCGGATTTGCACTTCACGTTGTCAGTCCTCATTCGGTTGGCCGGAGAGCCGTCGTGACTAGTGTTGCGTCAAAACTAAAACTTCGCGTGAACGAGCGTGACGTGAGCGACGAATCCCCCAGGGTTTCGTGCGGACTGTGTCAATGAACAACCCGCAAACAAAGCCCTGACAGGGCACTAGCCCCACGGCACGATCAAGTATTTTTGACCGGTCGCTTTGCGCTGATAGGCCCTGACGGTGTCTAGTTGCAGCGCTTCGGCCAAGGAGATCTCATGCGTGTAATGGCTGGCGAACATCGTTGTAAGTTCGTTCGCAATGCGTTCTCGCAATTCATTCTGACGCTCGCGCCCCACACTCTTCAGCAGTGAAGTTAACAACCATCCTCCGGCGCTCCAATACATGCCGTAGTTGCGGACCAGCAGGGAAGGGGACGTGTCGAGCGAGCCGTAGAAATAGAGCTGCTTGTGCGTCGTGGAACCATAGCGGCTGTAGCCGACTGCATTCTGATTGCAGGCACGTTCCATGGCGGTCAAGATGTCGCTGCCGAGCGATCCGCCACCCACGGCATCAAACGCCAGGGTAGCGCCGGTTTCGGCGAGTGCATCTGTGAGGGAATCGATAAACTGGGGCTGGCTCGAATCCAGCACGAACTCTGCTCCCAATTCCCTTAATAGGTCGACGTGTTCTTGTCGCCGGACGATATTGACCAGGGGCACGCCGTCAGCTTGGCAGATTTTCACCAACATCTGGCCCAAGTTCGATGCGGCCGCGGTGTGCACCAAAGCAGTGTGGTTTTCGCGGCGCATTGTTTCGAGAAAACCGAGCGCGGTCGACGGGTTGATGAACCATGACGCGCCCTGAGCGGCAGATACGCCGTCGGGAAGCACCAGCACGCTGGGGGCTCTGGCGACGCGGTACTGTGCATACATCTCACCACCGAGGACGCCGACCGTTCGCCCGACGAGCGCCTTGGCAGCGTCGGACTCACCCGCTTCGACGACCACGCCGGCCCCCTCGTTGCCGACCGGCAACGGCTTATCGATCCGCGCCGCCAATCCAGCAAGCGCACGCTCGGGCAGTGGCGCCGTAAAGGTGGGGCGATCGGCCGGCCCGGTCGTTTCGGCTTGGGAAAGGTCAGCAGCGCTCAGCAGCAAGCCCAAGTCTGAGGGATTGATCGGTGACGCCTGCACCCGAATCAGAACTTCATCGGGACGAAGTTCAGGCGTGGCAATGTCCTCTAATGAAACTTGCAGAGTACCATTGGAGCGTACGGTAGACTGTAGCTGTAAGCCAGTCGGCATAACGAGCATCCTCGAACGGAGTATCTTTTTTCAATGTTGCACGCCGGACGGATTCAAGCAAGCTCGCCTATGCGTGCAGCAGAGTCACAGTCTACAGCTCGGAAAAGGAAAACAAAGCCAAGGGCGGGCAGAATTCTGTGCCCTCAGCCCGGTACGAATCGAACAGTCCGAGGTTTCTCATCATGATGGCAGACGGCTGCACGCACAACGATCTGGCACTCTGCGGCGGTCAGAACGCATGGACGGCGCCCATCGATCGTCCGGCAAAGCTCGGCTTATCTGGCGAATGACGTGCGTAGCGACCTAGAATCGCGCAAGACGTACGAGTGTTGAATAGAGATTGCTTCGATCTGCTCATGAGCGAGAGGTCTTCCCTACTGTTGGTGGTCGCTATCTTGAAGCCCACCGTTGTGACTTCACGCTCCGCCTCAATTTGGTTACGACCCCGAGAAGTGATGTGAAACTCTCTTGGCGCGCAACACTGCTGGTGCTCATCGCAGTCGCTGCCGCCTTTTTTCTCGCGTCTCGATTCCGGCCGCGACCGATTGCCGCGGAGCTCTTACGCGACGAGTCGATCGCTGTGGACGGCGTCGTCCGACGATTTCGCCTGGTGATACCGCATGCAACTGCGCAGGGCCCCGTACCGCTGGTCATCGCGTTTCACGGCATGGGCGATTCCAGCGAGTCGATGGCAGCGTATTCGAAGCTGGACGGCTTGGCTGCTGAGAAGGGTTTTCTTCTAGTCTATCCCGCGGCCGCCCGATCGATGTGGGGGACGGTGAACGTCGACCTTGAGAGTCTGGATGAACATGCGGATGTGCGTTTCTTCGATGAACTGTTGGTTGAGCTTGGTACCCGATTCGAACTTGACCACAACCGTATCTACGTGATTGGCATGTCCAACGGAGCGTCGTTTGCTCAACTCTTGGCTTCCGCCCGTCGGAATGTTGTGGCCGTGGTTGCCCACTCCGGCGCGCCACCCCGCGAAGTCTTCCGACCGTCCCACTCGTTCCCCGTTCTGCTTCTGGTTGGCGAAGACGATCCGGCCTTTGATGCGATGCTCAATGGGGCCGCCGACTATCGCGAAAGAGGCCACCCCGCCGAATTCACCTCCGTGCCCGGATTGGGGCACGAGTGGTCCACAAGCCACAATTCCACGATCTGGGATTTTCTCTCGGCACAGAAGCGCGATCGATAGCGTGCTCGACGAGAGACTGAGTCACTTGAATCGTGCCGTCACACTCTCCGTCTTACTTCGTCCAAGAAAGTGAGCCACTCCGCATTGGCAATCACGTTTCCAGAGGCTCGATGCACTTCGGTGTGTCGTTCTTGTAACTGTTGACGGTCGACGAAATTGGGTAGCAGTCCATTTCTTCGGAAGGGAACGGCACGAGCAGCGACTGCAGTTCGTCTTTGTCTGCGTTGTGTGGGTCGAGCCAGACGTCGTAGTCGCGTTCGTGCAGGAAGACCGGCATGCGGTCGTGTAAGGGTTGCAGCAGGTCGTTGGCGTCGGTGGTGATGATCGTACACGATTCGATCGGCTCGTCCCCTTTGCTCCAGCGGTCCCACAGACCGGCGAAAGCGAACGGGCGGCCCGCCTTCAAGCCGATGTGGTAGGGCTGTTTCGTCTTGGGGCCGGTCTGTTGCCACTCGTAAAATCCGCTGGCAGGGATCAGGCAACGGCGGCGGCTAAAGGGATCGCGGAACATCGGCTTGGTAGCGATGGTTTCGGCGCGGGCGTTGATGTTCAGCGGCCGGCCCGGCTCTTTGGCCCAATGAGGAATCAATCCCCACCGCAACAAGACGGCTTCGCGACCGTCATCGGCGTGCCGAATGGCGACCACCGGCTGGGTGGGCGCGACGTTGTAGCGGGGCTGCCAGTCGGCATCGGGAATACGGAGAGTTTCAAACGCCTCCTGCAATTGGGCCGGCGTGATCCGGTAGTTGAAGCGTCCGCACATGAGTAGTTTCAGCGAAAGTCTCGGGAGCGGGTTTCGACGTCGGAGAGTAACTCCGACAGGTCTTGCATTCTAGACACCAGGACGTGAATGATCTCCCCTTGGCGCTGCAATCGGCCGTGGGCCACCATCGCCGAGGCTCGGCGGGCCACCCGATGATGGCGGTCCCAGACTTCCTGTCGCACGATTAGGTTGGCGTGGCCGGTCTCGTCTTCGAGGGTGACGAACGTCACACCCTTGGCGGAACTGGGCCGTTGTCGCAGCAACACCAACCCAGCCACTTTGACGCGGCGGTCGTGCGGCAGCGACTTGAGTTGACTGGCGGGCAACACGCGGAACTTCTCAAGGGTGGGCCGCACGAAACTGACGGGGTGTTGCCTCAACGACAGGCCGGTATGCGTGTAATCGTGGGCGACCTGTTCGCGGTCGGTCATGGCTGGCAGAGCAACCGGTGGCTCTTTTTCTTCGACGTTATTGAAGAGCGGCAGTGTCTTTTGCACAGGCAGCGAATTCCACAGGGCAGCGCGGCGATCGAGATCGAGTGAGCCAAATGCATCAGCTTTGGAAAGACGGGTCAGAACGGCATTGCTCAGGCCGGTCCGTCTGGCGAAGTCTGCAAACGACACGAAAGCGCCCGGCAGCCGGCTGTCGACAATGATGTCTGCGAAAGACTGTGAGAATCCCCGTACCATCCGCAAGCCGAGCCGCAGGGCGTGATCCCCCGTGGAATGAGCCGCTGGTTCGAGCGTGCAATCCCACGTGCTATGATTCACGTCGATTGGCCGTACTTCGACGCCGTGATCGCGCACATCGCGAATGAGCTGGGCCGGGGCGTAGAAGCCCATCGGCTGCGAATTCAACAACGAAGCTGTGAACGCGGCGGGGTAATATTTCTTCAGCCAGCAAGAGACGTAGACCAGCAAGGCGAACGACGCCGAGTGGCTTTCGGGAAAGCCGTACTCGCCGAAACCGCTGATTTGCTTGAAGACGCGTTCGGCGAACTCTTCGTCGTAGCCGTTGGCTTGCATGCCGTCGATCAATTTTTGGCGGAAGACCTCGACGGAGCCGCGGCGGCGCCAGGCTCCCATGGCGCGGCGGAGTTGGTCAGCTTCTCCGGGGGTAAAACCGGCGGCTTCGATCGCCAGGCGCATCGCTTGCTCCTGAAAGATGGGCACACCCAACGTCTTGTGGAGCACCGCCTTGATGCGTTCGTTGGGGTATTCGACCTGCTCTTCACCGTTGCGGCGCCTGAGATAAGGATGGACCATGTCGCCCTGAATCGGACCCGGTCGGACGATCGCCACTTCGATCACCAGATCGTAGAATTTCCGCGGGCGCAGTCGGGGCAACATCGACATCTGGGCCCGTGACTCGATTTGAAACACGCCCATCGTGTCGGCCTCGCAGACCATGTCGTACACAGCGGGGTCTTCGGCAGGTACCTCGGCCAGAGTCAGCTCGCGGCCGTAATGCTGCTCGAGCAGGGAGAAACATTTTCGAATCGCGGTGAGCATGCCCAGCGCCAGGCAATCGACTTTGAGTAGCCCCAACTCGTCGAGGTCGTCTTTGTCCCACTCGATCACAGTGCGGTCGGGCATGGCCGCGTTTTCAATCGGGACGAACTCGCACAGCCGGCCGTCGGTCAGCACCATGCCCCCCACATGCTGCGAGAGATGCCGGGGAAAACCGAGCAGATCCTGCACGAGCACCCTGAACTGCCGTCCGATGCGGGAAAGAGGATTCATGCCGGCTTCGCGGAGTCGGCTGGCGAGCCGGTCGTGTTCGTCGCCGCTGCGGCCGTCGACTGCCTTGGCAATCACGTCGACCCGGTCCAACGACAGCCCCAGCGCCTTGCCCACGTCGCGAATGGCCGAGCGCAGACGATATGTGATGAACTCGGCGGTCATACCGGCCCGTTCTCGGCCGTATTTGGCGTAGATGTATTGAATGACTTCTTCGCGGCGTTCGTGCTCAAAGTCGACGTCGATGTCGGGAGCTTCGTTGCGTTCCTTCGAAACGAACCGCTCAAACAGCACGTCGATCTGATCGGGATTGACCGAAGTCACACCCAGGCAATAGCAGACGGCCGAGTTGGCCGCCGAGCCTCGGCCCTGGCACAGAATCTTCTGGCTGCGGGCAAACCGCACCAGGTCCCATACGGTGAGGAAGTAGGCTTCGTAATGCAGCTCTTCGATCAGCGCGAATTCGTGCTCGATGAGCCGCTGGACTCGCTCTGGCAAGCCGCGAGGATACCGTTTCTGGGCCCCTTCCCACGTGAGTTGTCGCAAGTACTGCAAAGAGGTAACGCCAACCGGGGCGAGTTCGCGGGGGTATTCGTACTTCAGCTCGTCCAGCGAGAACGAGCAGCGATCGGCGACTTCCACCGAACGGCCGATGACTTCGGGGCAATCGGCAAACAGTTCGGTCAGCTGCACGGATGATTTGAGATAGCGCTCGGCGTTGGGATAGCGCAACGCACCGAGTTCGGCCACCGAGCAACCTTCACGAATGGCCGTCACCACATCCTGTAAAAACTGGCGCTGCGGAACGTGGTAATGCACGTCGTTGGCGGCCGCCAACGGCAAGCCGATACGTTTGGCGGTGGACTGCATCCGTTGCAACGTCCGCGCGTCGTCGGGACCGAGATGCAGTTCCGCTAATGCGTAGCAGCGGTGCGGAAACGCGTCGCGGTAGTCATACAAAGCGTCGTCACCAGCACCGGTTTGTAGAACGTCTTGCAAAGGGACACAGGCGAGCAGCCCTTCGGCATACGCGGCGATGTCGTCGAAAGTAAGGTGGCATTCGCCTTTGGTCGCGCGTCGTTTACCGATGGTCAACAGCGACGCCAATCGACCATAAGCCGCTCGATCGGTCGCCAGCAGTACTACCGTCGGGGCATCTGCCGGCGTGACTTCCGCTCCGATGAGCAACTTCAAGCCGAGTTGTTTGGCGGCCCCGTGCGCGCGAACGACCCCGGCTAGCGAGTTACGATCGGTGATCGCCAAGCCGCGATAGCCGAGTTCCGCTGCCATCTGCGCAAGTTCGTCGGGATGAGAAGCGGCTCGCAGAAACGAGTAGTTCGTTTTGCAGTGCAACTCGGCATAAGGAGGTCCTTCGCTGTGGCTCGCTTGAACGAAGCGAGACAGAGCGTGGCCGGCCTGCTGCCGGTGTTTGGGAGGGGCTGGGTCGGGCATTGTTCAGTCAAACGCGGTTCAGTCAAACACGCCATGCAGGTACCAGTCTCCTTCCCGGACGTTTCGAAACAGCCAGAAGCGCTGGCCGCCTTCAGCCTCGATGCGGTAGTAGTCCCGTTCGACGTGCGGGCTGCGCCACCAGCCGGTCGCGATGCGTTCCGGTCCCCAAGACTGCGAAACAACGTAGGGTTGCTCCCATTCGAATCGAATCGGCGGACCGGCCGGGAAGACCGATATGACGCGAATCGCCAATGGCCGCTCCAGCAAACGCAGAGGTCGCAACAGGGTGGCGCCTCCGTTGGAATTGTCCTGAACGGGCGAGCGGCTGTGCTCGATACACGAAACCAGCCGGCTGGCGTGCTCGGGCTGAGCATCGGCAACGAGCCTGGGGTGACAGACCGCTTCGGCCCCGAGCCGGCTGCTCAAACGTTCGACGAGCCGGGCCAATTCGCGCCGATCGTTGTGCTGGCCTGTTTCAAACAATTCCGGTTGTTGCGATTCCAAAAGAACCGTGCTTGGGGCTTCGATGTGGATTAATGAGACAGGACCGGGAATGGGAACCCGTTCGAGTTCGAGCTGCAGCAACTCGTCAAGCCGTTTGAATTCGGCCGATGCGCGGACCAGCCGCACGGAGAATCGAACCGGATCGTCGCCGCATTCGAGCCGGCACTGCAGACAGGCGATGCCGTGCCCGCGCGAAGCGAGTTGTTGCAGGATGCGTCGCAGCAGCCGTCTTAAGACAATGGAAACACCTTGGCGATCATCGAGTGGGTCGTCGCTGGACCAGGTGGCCGAAGGTGGTGCGAGGGGCCGAATTGGTTGGATTTGTTCGGGAACCAAGCCTCGTATCTGATCGAGACGCAAGAGCACGTCGGGGCCGAATCGCGACGGTAGAGAGGGCCGAGGCAGATCGTTCAACTGGTCGATCGACCGAATGTCGAGTTCTCGAAGCTGCAACACAACTTGAGAGGGGAGCCGCAGGGCTTCGACGGGTAATCGAGAAATCGACTGCGTGTTGCCTGCATCATCTCCAGAACCATGATCCATGTCATCCTGAGAGGAACGGCCGTGGGCGGGAACAATGGTCAGCGGCTCGCGCGCGTATCGCGCCAGTGCCCACGCTGCCCCGATGGTATCGGCCACGGCCAATTGGGACGTATAACCCCAATGTTTCAGGTTTCCTTGCATGCGGAGGGCTAGTCCTCTTTCGCTACCGAATAAGTGGTCGCAACCGGCGATGTCCAACAGCAGTGCTTCGGGAGAATCTTGATCGTCTAGTCCCACAATCGGGCTGAAGTTCAGGCTCCATTCGGCCAGCGATTGCAGCGCGTGCCGGTCGGTTGCCGATTGATGTTGTTCGAAATGCGGTGCGTCGCGGCCGCGTTGACGTTGCAGCATGCCTTTGGCCTCGGCGATCGGCATACCAGGAGTGACGCCTGCCACAGCGGCCTGGCGGGAGCAAAACACAACCAGCAATCGGCCCCGGCCGTCGGCTTGATACAAGACCAGCGGCCGGCCTTTAAGCTCGGACTGCCGGTTGCAGAGGCATTGCAGGGGCCAGTTCGGAAACCAAATGCACAGAATTCGAGACATCGTCATCTATCAACAGTTGCACGTCCCCGCCGTGAAATCCTCCCCGGCAGCGGAGCAGTTCGACACGCACTCGCCTTCCTGGCGAGGCGGGTAATGTGGGCAGCGGTTCCACTCGCAAGCGGACGTCGGCCCAAGAGGGTTCGCGAATCGCCGTTTCAGGTCGCAGCAATAACCCGAGACCGCCCCCCTGTTCGGCCGCCAGCTTCAATCGTCGAAACGCCAGATCATGCAGCCGGTCGCACCAACCAATGGTGGCCGCCACTGCTGAGCAGCGCAGCGATTGCTCGAAGGCCCACAAGGCATCGGCGGGCCGATCGGGACAAATGAGAATGGTATCGGTGAGACGGGTGCGCAAAGCAGAAACAGCGGGCGCATACCACCGTCGCTGGGGGTCAATGACCACCACGGCCTGGTCCAGGGCTTTGTTTCGAGTCGCCGCCGTCAGAAACGCCAGCGTTCCAGCACCAGCCCCGTCACCGGCAAGCCATTCGGTGAGGGTTCCCGCAGGCAACCCCTGTCCTGGCAGCAGCCGATCGAGCCCCTCGATGCCGGTCGAGCAGCAGGATTTGGCCGCTTCAGATGCCGCCTGGCGCGTGCGGGAACACTCAATTTCCCGCAGTTTTCGGGTCAAATCATCGAGAGTGTGGGTCTGCGAATCGGGACCAGTCATGGCTCCTGATTGTACATATACGTATGTTCATTTCAAGGTGAAAACCTCAAGTGCGGCACGGTTCTCAAGACGAAATGAATAACCACCGAAAAAAGTCACGAGAATCTATTGACATGTCGATAGTTTACATATAATCTAGTGAGTCCGCGAGAGCAGCGCCATGCCAAGCAGCCAACTACAGCAACAGATCAAGAAGAAACGGCCCTTCGAGTCGCCCGAGGAGGAGGCGATACTGAACATCTTGCGAACGAACGACCAGTACGGAAACCGTTTCGGTAAACTGTTTCGCGAGTTTGGGCTGACGGCGTCGCAGTACAACGTGCTCCGGATTCTGCGGGGCGAAGGGCGTCCGCTGCCTTCACTCGAGATTGCCGACCGTATGATCCAGGTTGTTCCCGCGATTACCGGCTTGATCGACCGTTTGGAAAAACAAGGATTGGTGGCCAGACGGCGCGGCGTTGAAGATCGCCGGGTCGTCTACGTGGAGATTACCGCGAAGGCGCGAACCATCCTGCAGAAGACTGACGGGCCGTTGAAGAAACTGCACCACGATCTCATCGGTCACCTGTCACGAAAAGAACTCGGGCAATTGAGCCGGCTGCTGGCGAAAGCGCGCCAATCGATCGCCACCCACGGCGCCGGCTGATTTTTTTCCCCAATTACATGATATATCAATTATTGAGACGCAAACTAAATAAGGAGCCCGTCACATGATCCAGGTTCGCAAGGCCGATGATCGGGGACACTTCAATCATGGCTGGCTCGACACGTACCACACATTTTCCTTCGGTGGTTACCACGACCCACAGCACATGCAGTTTCGCGCCCTACGGGTGATGAACGAAGATCGAGTCGAACCAGGTCAAGGCTTCGGCATGCATCCCCATCGCGACATGGAGATCGTGACCTACGTGCTGAGCGGGGCATTGGAACACAAAGACTCCATGGGCAACGGAGAGGTGCTCCCTGCCGGCGAATTTCAACGCATGTCGGCGGGCACCGGCATCACGCACAGCGAATTCAATCCGTCCGACTCGGATCCGGTGCACCTGTATCAAATCTGGCTCTTGCCAGCGCGCGGGGGAATCGAGCCGAGTTACGAACAGAGCTCGTTTCCGCCAGAGGAGGCGAACGGACGCCTGCAACTTGTCGCGTCACCTGACGCCGCGAGTGGGTCGCTTGCGATCCACCAAGACGCGCGGATTTATCTCTCGACGCTCGACTCTCAACAGTCGCTAACGCATCAATTGCAACCCGACCGCTACGCCTGGCTGCAAACGCTGCGCGGCCAGATTGTCGTGAATGGTGAACGACTTGCGGCAGGTGACGGCGTCGCCGTTAGTGGCGAGACGGAATTGACAATCACGGCAACGGAGCCTGCGGAAGTCATGCTATTTGACCTCGCTTGAAAGGAGCGAACCAGTGAATAACGCGATTCAAGGAATCACTACTGTCGGCGGCCGAGTGCTCTTGACGACGATCTTTCTGCTGAGCGCCGTGGGCAACAAGATCCCACAGTTTTCGGACGTCGCGCAGTTGATGGAAAGTCAGGGAGTTCCGGCGCCACAGCTAATGTTGGCGGGTGCCATCGTCTTCTTGCTAGCGGGCAGCGTGTCCATCATTCTCGGTTGGAAAGCCCGCATCGGAGCCGCGCTGTTGCTCGTCTTTTTGGTCCTGGCCACGTACTTCTTCCACGACTTCTGGACGTGGCCACAAGACGCGATGTGGGTGCTCGGTAGTGACGAGAGCATCCAGATGCCCGTGCAGCAGATCGAAATGATTTCGTTCATGAAGAACATGGCCTTGATGGGGGCCATGCTGCTAGTGATCGCCAATGGTGCGGGTTCCTGGAGCATTGACGCACGGCAGAACCGACAGCCGTCGGCCGCATAAGCCATTCGAACCAGCCGGCCAACCGCCACATAGAGCTGGGGCCACGCTCAGCGAAACGCAGCATTACAGCTCACACATCCGGTCACTGCACCCTCTCGCTTACGGAGTCGGACATGCCACAGCCCAAGGTCGCGGATAAGAAACCCAAACAGGTAGCGCTCGAAGCCGGCGAACATCATTGGTGTGCCTGTGGAGAGTCGAAGTCGCAACCGTTCTGCGACGGTTCGCATCGGGGGACTGAGTTTACACCGCTGGCGTTCACTGCGGATGAGTCTCAGGACGCGTACCTCTGCATGTGCAAATATACGCAGAACCCGCCCTACTGCGATGGCAGCCACGCACGGCTGGGTGATGTTGAGGTCGCCGCAGCAGGGGCCGTGGACTCCGATGCTCAGCCAGTCGGCCAGAACACGCCGGAAGAGCCGACTGTCGAATTGATCCATACGTTGGCCCGCGATGGTCTCGAGAAAACCGGACATCACGGGCCGCTGGCGGCGATGGGCGTGCCGCGCCCCGATCTACCTCAGTGGGACGACATCCAGATTCTGACCGCGCAACTGGCGGCCAAGCCCTTGCTCGACGATGCCGAAGTGGGCACGGAGTTGGTCGTCGGACCGAATGCGAGAAAACCATTGCGGCTGGCCATTCCGATTTTCGTGTCCGACATGAGCTTCGGTGCGCTTTCCGAAGAAGCCAAAGTGGCTATGGCCCGCGGCGCGGAGTTGGCCGGGACCGGCATCTGCTCCGGAGAGGGCGGCATGCTGCCCGAAGAACAGGCGGAGAACTCTCGATACTTTTACGAACTGGCGTCGGCGAAGTTTGGATTCTCCAAAGATCTGTTGTCGACGGTGCAGGCATTCCACTTCAAAGGCGGCCAGGGCGCAAAGACCGGCACCGGCGGTCATCTGCCGGGGAACAAAGTGAAGGGCAAGATCGCCAAAGTCCGCCAATTGCCGGAAGGGCAACCAGCCATCTCGCCGCCGACCTTTAGCGACTTGACGACACCGCAGGACTACAAGGACTTCGCCGAGGAGGTCCGGGAACTGTCGGGGGGCATCCCGATTGGGTTCAAGATGTCGGCACAGCACATCGAGCAAGACATCGACTTCGCCCTCGAAGCCAGCGCGGACTACATCATCCTGGACGGCCGCGGCGGTGGCACGGGTGCGGCGCCGCTCATTTTTCGAGACAACATTTCGGTGCCGACGATTCCCGCCTTGGCGCGTGCCCGCCGTCACCTGGACCGCTCTGGGCACGGCGATGTCACGCTGATTATCACAGGCGGCATCCGAACTCCGTCCGACTTCATCAAAGCGTTGTGTATTGGGGCAGATGGAGTCGCGGTCGCCAACTCGGCGATGCAGGCCATCGGTTGCGTCGCTGCGCGGATCTGCAACACGAACAACTGTCCGGCGGGTATCGCGACGCAGCAACAGCACCTGCGGGCCAAACTCCACGTCGACAAGTCGGCCCAGCAGCTAGCCCGCTTTCTTCAGGGTGGAGTTGATGCAGGTGATGGCACGTGCATGCGGGCATAGTCACCTCCACCAATTCAACGCCGACGACGTCACCACGTGGAACAAAGCCATGGCCGAGTTGGCCGGCATTCAGTTCGCCGGCGTCGGCACAGAAACCGGAACGGGTTACACTCAACGCGCATCGTATGCTGCGCAGTCCTCCCGCACTCGGTAATGCAACCCTGTATGCCATGTTCGGCAGAAGGAAGCCCCAAGGCCGCCGTCGTCAAGCGCTAAGACTGGACTGTGTCGCTCTCGGAAGGTGTGCGTTCTCCAGGCGCTGTGTGCGCTCGCTGCATTGATGCAGTCAAACGTACCTTTTCATCGAACTGGCTGTCCTTCAAGATATTGTTTCCGGCAATTAGCCGTTCCCATTCGGGTTGTCTTTTCTGGATGACGCAGGTCAGCTCTTCTGACTTCTTGGGGAGGCCTACCAGTCGGTTGCCATATTCGTGCGCTGCCACATGAGACACGCACGGCAGTTTTAGGCGATTGAATCTTGCTCTAAACACATCGCTATCTAGGTTGTGCCTGCTGCGCGCAGTTTCGTAGCTTTCAACCTCCTTCTCGCAATGCCGTATCCACTCCATGAATGCAATACTGGAACGTACTCGCTGAAATATGTCTTCTGGTCGATTCGACTTCGTTATCAGTATTCTGCTGGCCACTTTGTGAGGGAGATTGTTCTTCATTGCAATCGCCATTATGTCTGTATAAATACGTTCTCTTAACAGTTCGTTATGGGCCCTCACAATAGCTCTCTCAACTTGGTACTCAGTGTCGTCCCCCTTACCCCTGATTCTCTTCAAGATTCCTTTATCACGCAGATTTCCAGCGCAAACATCCAAATCTTCCTCAGCGAACCCCACGTCGATCAGGCGCCGTGCAGCGACGGACCAAGGGTTATTGCGCAAGAGGTGACACATGCACGGTCCCACGAGAGTTGAGTGGGCGGACCCAGGGTCAGCTCCCAAGTCATAGAGATTCAGTACGGTGTTTTCTGGGTCATGCTCCTCGTAAGTCAAGTTGGGCCCGCAGATTACGCCCTCCCAAAAGTAATACGCTGACAGAGGTGGGCCCGTCCATTGGTGCACTTTGGCGCGCCAGAGACGCTCACCGACGATTCGACTCAGAAGAATGCGTTTTCGCAGGGTCAAGAGTCGACGGGTAGAACCATTCACCAATTCGCGAAAAGTCTTCCGCGCCGCCGGCACCGCCGCCGCATCACTCACATCGTCATCCCGTCTGTTGCCGATCCCAGACTTGAAGAGATTTCTTACGCGGGTTGCTGCGACCTTTGGAAGAGTCAAGCGAAATCTCGGCTGCTTATCATCGGCTAGCGATACGATTTCCTCCCCGTAGATGCACTCGTCGCATATCATGTCGTACATCCATCTGGCGCGCAAGTCGACCACGTGATTAGCGCGGGGTGGTCCAAGCTTAAGGGTCAGCTTATTCTTGATCGGATTCACATCCCGCTCGATCTTTTTCATCGTTTCAGGCCGCAATGGCAGGACGGCCATCCATAATGGCCGCTCGGCATTCGGTTTCTTGATCTCGCTACGAGATGGGGCTTCTTTCGCGACCCTTTGCTGTACTAGTTGGACTAATGTAATCTGCTGATCGTACGTGAGCTGATCAGCGTTATCGAGAACCCAAGTGATGTGCCATCGACGGTTTCCGTGCGCGTCGCTTAGGGACCCTAGGTACGAGCTGGCGGCTCGCACCCACTCGATATTGTTCTCGTCATATTTGCGCTTTTCAATTTCCCGCGCGCGAAACTGGTCGTCTGAAAGCTCGGTGCCTTGTTGTAGATTTCTGAAGTGTTCACGATCCCAGCCCCCCACACTGCAATTCCACATGGCGTAGCTGTCCCGTGTATCCAGATTTGGGAATCGGGTTGCGAGTTGGCGTCGAAATCTTTGGGAAATCTCTTCTAGCAGATTGCAATCGCTTGAGAGCCATCGTAGATCGACGTAGAGAAAAATGTGCGAAGTACAGACGGCTTCCCAGTTAGGAACCATCGAAGGGTTGCCGCCTTCGATGCGCGGGAGGTGTGGGAAGAAGTATCGGAAGTAATACTGGAGTAAAGTGGACTTGCCGCTTCCCTCTGCCCCCTCACACAACTGGATCTGAGGTCGTCGGTCGTCGCTTCCAGCCCAAAACCGTCGGTGTAGTTCATACTCGTAGGCGTATGCGGTCGCCTTTTCAACGCCTGCCTTGACTCTCACTTTGACGTAATAACTTACTTCCGGAGCATCGTACGGAATGGTCGACAAGTCTTCCTCGGTACCGAAAAGGTGCTCGGTCAAGGCGAAATCGATGTAGGACCTATAGTCGTTTACCAAGGTGTTCGTTGACGGGCTGTCGCTTGGCCGGGCGGTACTTAACGAGCTTGCCATTTTCATTTCCCTCCGTTCAACGATTCGCAGAGTTCGCGCCAGCGCTCGGCGCTTCTTGCGATCGCCTTGTGGATCGGCAACTTTGGACCAGTATGAGTGGGGCCAAACACGGAGTCTTCCAAGATCCAGTGGGCTCCTGGGTTAGCAGCTCCTAGATCACGCACGATGTCGAGTAGCATTGTAGGAGACACACTGCGCGGCAACGTTCTCCCAAGTACGTCGTTGACGTGTATTGAGAAGACGCGGTTCTCAGTCGCGCTAAGTAGATCAGTCGTTGAAGTCTGCGCGCAGGCAATCCAGTATGTATCGAGCTGAAGGCCGAAATTAGGGTTCGGGACCTCTCGCAGCAAGAGTTCGAAACCACGCGTGCCGTGCTGAAGCGTTCGAAAGTCCTCCTCAAAACAGTGGTAGGAGATTCGTAGGCCTCGTTTCTGCAGGAAAGTACACACTTTTCGAAGAGATTGCGCCAGTTGTTCGTAGTCGGCGAGGTTGGGTTCAGGGAGATGGGAGTCTCGAAATGTGCTCACCGTCTCTGTTGAAAGAAGTTCACATGTCGCGACTACCCATTTGGCGTACTGCGACGGTGTTGCGAAATCTCCGATATGTGGCCCATGCAAGCCGACCACAACAAGATTTCGGCTTTGAAGCATCGCTGCTAACTTTTTGGGGTGACGCCGAGCAAACCCAGCCAACTCGACGCCCGAAAACTCCTGTAGCGCGACCCAATCCAGTATTGCCGCGGCGTCTTCTCGGAGTTCTTCGTGCAATGCCCAGAGTTGCAGCGCCGGCTTTAACATTTGATTTGGTGTCGGACAGTCGACAACGAGTGAACTCATTCCTCAATAGCTCCCTCGTGGCCAAAGGGCGTTGTAATCAATCGACTGCCCTGAGTACGCAACCGGGCTTCGTGGATTCGTGCTAGTTACTGATCAACACTTCTCAATTGCGCTGTGCTTATCTGTCACCCCGGTCAAGCAACGAAGTTGGAGTTCGTGCGGTGATCGTCAGGGTGATTTGAACGAATGCCCACAATGGGGCGAGTACCAGTAGGGTACCCGTGATCCAGCCGAAGAGAAACCATCGGCCGGTGACGTACACGCCAAGCGGCAACACGGCGATCGTTGAAAGCACCGCAGCGCCAGTGAGCCAGAGCCCACAGTACAAGTTCCGATAGAGCCGTTGATTCAACGTGACCAAATGACCCAATTCCGATATCGTTTGCTCTAGATACTCCAGACGACGGTCGAAATCGCTTTCGTCTTTGGTTCGTTCACTCACACTGGGGTGGCGAGCTAGAGTCTGGAGGCCTTCGAGGTACACCGCCCAGTTGGATGCTAGCTGTGCAGTCGACACGTTCTGACGGAATAGCAGATCGAGATCGTGCCGGTGGAAGAAGTCCGCGGCGTTCAAACCGAGCTGGCGCATCGTTGATTCAACGGATTGAAGCTTAAACAGCGCTACCGCAGCAATGAAGGCATAACCACTAGCGAGCGCCTGAGGAATAGTGGAGAAAAAGTAGAACCAAGGAGTTGAGTAATCGGGCGGATGCGTGTTGGCGGCTCCGATTTCTCGGCTCGAAACCTGATTATTCGCGGTCTGCTCGTCGCCTGATGCAGTGTTTGGGCTATGCAAAAGGCACACGGCAATCGTTGCGACAATGATCGGCGAACACAATACGCAGCGGAAGTTTGATGCAGAAATGTGGGAGCCCATGTAGACGTCACGGTATCGAACGTTGCAGATGGGTCGTGAACGAGCCGCGAGGACTAAGACCCGATCCACATATTGAGGTCAAAGGCCACCCGTCATGTAGTCGTGGCTTGAAGTCTTTGCCGATCCAAATCGACAATACTCGTGTTCTTACCGCCTTGACCGGAAGCTGTCAATCGTCGACACGACGTAGCAGGCATGTAGGGGCCTGTGCTCTCAAACTTGCGCAATACCCTACACCTAGTCGCACCTCGCTGATCAACCAACTGCGCACTACATTCGAGGTAAGCAAATCGGCCAGGGGTTCGAACGCTTAAGACTCACGTACCCTGCCGCAACCCGAATGCCAGAAGTTCGGCCTTCGCGCCCCCTCTTCCGCCTGCGGCAATCAAAATGTATTGGCGACCCTCGTGCAGGAAGCTCATGGGAGAACTGTGCAGGATTTGCTCGGTCTCGATCGTGTGCAGCAATTCACCAGTCGCCTTGTCGTAGGCTTGTAGCAACGACCCGGTCGCGTTGCGGTCGCCCAGTTCGTCGAGAACAGGCAGGAACGTGATCAACAGAGTTTTGGTAACCAGGATGCCGCCTTCGGCCAGAATACGGTTTGCGAACCGCGTGCCCAGCGGTCCGAGATTGAGGTGCTTGATGGCCGGGTGGTTGGTCGGTCCCTCTCCAAAGGGGACTTGCCAGGCATGTTCGCCCGTGTTGAGGTCGATGGCGGTGATCCGCCGATACGGCGGCTTGAGCAGCGGCAATCCTTCAGGGCCGGTCAGCCGCGGACCGCCGCCGCCCCAGTTGTTGATGTAGCGGAAGTTCGAGCGGTTGCCGTCGGGTTCAATCAACGACATCACCGATGGTCCGGTCTCTGAGGAGACGTACAAGATGCCGGTTTCCGGATCGACAGCGGCGCCCGGCCAATTGGCCCCGCCTGTCGCGCCCGGCAAGACGATCGTGCCTCTGTTGCCCCCCTCTTCGTACAAAGTGAGCGGCGTGAACAGCGGCCCGATGGTGTAGTTCTTGACGATCTCCTTGGCTTTGGCTCGCAGCTCGGGCGTGAAGTCGATCAGGTCGTCTTCGGAAACGCCCTGCCGATCGAACGGGGGCGGCTTGGTCGGGAACGGCTGTGTGGGCGAAGTCCGCTCCATGGGTACGGTCGAAGATGCGACGGGGCGTTCTTCGATCGGCCAGACCGGTTCGCCGGTCACCCGGTCGAAAACATACGTGAAGCCTTGTTTGCTGACCTGCGCGACCGCCTTGATCTCTTTGCCATCGACCGTGATGTCAACCAGATTCGGCGCACAGGGAAAATCGTAGTCCCACAGACCGTGATGCACCGCCTGGAAGTGCCAGACTCGTTCGCCGGTCTCGGCGTTGAGGCACACCAGGCATTCGGAGAACAAGTTGTTACCGGGCCTGTGACCGCCGTAGTAGTCGTTGGTTGCAGTTCCGAACGGCAGATAGACGTACCCCAGTTCGTCGTCGCAACTGATCATCGACCAGACGTTGGTATTGCCGCTGAATTTCCAGGAGTCTTCCTCCCAAGTCTCAACACCGAACTCGCCCTCCTGCGGGATGCTGTGGAACCGCCAGCGCAGTTCGCCGGTGCGGACGTCGTAACCGCGAATGTGTCCGGGCGGGTTTTCTTTGGTGTTGGTGAAGTCGTTGATGATCGATCCGACGATGATCGTATCGCGGCAAATCACGACCGGTGAGCTGTGCGAAATGTCGCGGGCGTCCACTTCGCGTCCCAAGTCATTCTTTAGGTCGACGACACCGTTGTCGCCGAAGTTGGCATCGGGCTCGCCGGTCTTGGCATCGACGGAGACCAGTTGCCGCCCCCCCGTGGCGATGACGACGCGTTCCTCGGTCCCGTCGGTCCAATACTCCAACCCGCGATGATGGAACGCAGCGTGTGTGATGCGGCCCCCTTCATAACTCTTCGGATCGTGCACCCAGAGCTCATAGCCCGTCGTTGCGTCGAGCGCGGCGATCTGGCAAAAGTTGGTGCACATGTAGACTTTGTCGCCGGCATACAGCGGTGTGCCGCGAAAGTCGTAGGGGCGAAAACGGAGCTTCTTGAGCTGCTCTTTGAGGTTCTTGTCGGCCGATTCCCAGCTCCACACGATCTCCAGATCTTGGAAGTTGTCCCGGTTGATTTGATCGAGGGGAGTGTACTTCGTCGCCCGGTGGTCACCGCCGTAGTGCCGCCATTGACCATCACCCGCACCAGTCTGTGCCACTGCGGCCGACGTCAAGAAGATCAATGCGATCAGAACCGCACTCACCCTGCAGAGCATACTGTCTCTCCCGATCTGTATTTGTGACACCCTCACCGACGATTCAGCTACGTCCCAGCAGAACGCACATACGGCCCGGCTGCAAGCGTTGAGTGAGTTTCAGCCGTGCCGTTTTGCGACCCAGTTGTGGGACGGTCTCCTGGCCGTCTCACTGATGTTGACCGTAGGTCTCCCTCGGTTTGGGGGCACGCAAGATGGCCGTGAGACCTTCGGTCGCCCGAATGCGTGGTCAGGGACCTCGCCATAACTTGCTAACTGACGCCTCACCGATTAGTCGGACCCGCGGTGCGGACCTCATCGGAAACACCGTCGGCGTACTCTCGAAAGTTGTCTTCGAACAAACCGGCCAACTTGTGGGCTGTTTGGTCGTATTCGTCGGGGCTGGACCAGGTGTTGCGTGGAATGAGGATTTCGGAGGGCACATTCGGACAAGCGGTGACCACATGGATGCCGAAGGTGGGGTCGGGCTCGGTCGGAGCATCGCCTAATTGGCCTGAATAGATGGCCTCGATCATTGCCCGTGTGTAGCCCAGCTTGATCCGGCTGCCGACGCTGTACGGACCGCCGCTCCAGCCGGTGTTGACCAGCCACGCCTTGGCGCCGTGTCGCCGCAATCGTTCTGAGAGCAGTTTCGCGTAGCGGCTGGGGTGCCAAACCAGAAACGGCCCGCCGAAGCACGGCGAAAACGTGGCTTGGGGTTCGCGCACGCCGACTTCGGTGCCGGCCACTTTGGCTGTGTATCCGCTAATGAAGTGGTACTCGGCCTGTTCGGGGGTGAGCCGGCTGAGCGGCGGCAAGACGCCGAAGGCATCGCACGTCAGAAAGATGACGTGCGTCGGCTGGCCTGCCACGCAGGGAATTCGGGCGTTCTCGATGAACTCGATCGGGTAGGAGCCACGTGTGTTTTCAGTAATGGTGGTGTCGGCGAAGTCGACGTTCTGGCGAGCCTGATCGTAGACCACGTTTTCCAAGACCGCTCCGAACCGCAGCGCGTCGAAGATCTGGGGCTCGGCCTCGCGGGTGAGATAGACGGCCTTCGCATAGCAGCCGCCTTCGATGTTGAAGATGCCGCTGTCCGTCCAGCAGTGCTCGTCGTCGCCGATCAGTTGCCGGTTGGGATCGGCCGACAGCGTGGTCTTGCCCGTTCCCGAGAGACCGAACAAGACGGCCGACTCTCCCGTTTGTGGATCGCAGGTCGCCGAGCAGTGCATCGACAACACGCCGACGTTCGGCATCGCGTAGTTCATGAATGTGAAGACCGCCTTCTTCATCTCGCCGGCGTATTCCGTTCCCAAGATCACGACTTCTTTGTGTTCCAGCGACAGGTCGACGCTGGTCTTTGACGTCATACCGGTGGTGTAGCGATTGGCCGGAAAGCCACCGGCGTTGAATATCACCAACTCCGGATCGCCAAAGCGTTGCAGTTCTTGCGCGGCAGGCCTGATGAGCATGTTGTGCATGAACAAGGCGTGATACGGTCGTGCACAGATCACACGGACCTTGATTTGATGGTCGGGGTCCCAGCCGGCGTATCCGTCGACCACGTACAGCTTGTCGCGGGTGTTGAGATAGTCGGTGGCCCGCTCGCGGTTGACGTAGAACGCTTGCTCGTCGAGTGGAAAATTGACTGGCCCCCACCAAACGTCCCCCTGCGAATCGGGGTGATGTACGACCCTCTTGTCTTTTGGCGAGCGGCCCGTCTTTTCACCGGAGTAGGCGATCAACGCACCGGTGTCTGAGATGGTCGTGCCCCCTTCATGGCGAATCGCTTCTTCGTACAGCCGCGAAGGGGAAAGATTGCGGCAGACCTCTTTAACCGTGATGCCGTGTTGCTCGAGATTGAAGTCGTCGTCCATGGGTCTGAGCCTGACTGAAATGAGATGTGTCGGCCGAAGGCGCTTGCGCGCCGCCTGATTGGTGTCCTAAGCACTTCGCGCGCCGCGGGAGATGACTTGGCGGTGCTGTGCCCGTAGAATAGATAAACTTGCGGTTGAAGATAAGTCTGCCGTACAAGCAGAGTCTGCTGGGGATGAGACAAACTACCGATTGGCAGTCCAGGACTTCCCGAGTTGTTGATCATTGCCTTTGCGTTCGGCATCTTCGGTGACCGCCTGGCCGAGGTGGTCTACTGGCCCGGCCGCGGAGTGCTTTTGGCGCCTCGGGCTGGGGCGGACACTTCGTGGTGATTCTCCCGAAGTCGGACATCGTGATCGTTCATCGCGTCAACACGTCGATCCCGATTCGAAGTCGCATCGTTCGCGACGAGGAATTCGGAAAACTACTGACCCAGATCCTGGCGGCGCGTCCGAAGTCGGGGTAGGGCGAACAGTGAGCCCGGCTCGACACCGGGGTTATGTGCGTGTTGGCGCGCCGGTATGCGAGAGTTGCCGCACAAACACGCGCGGCAGAGTCACGACGGAGCAGCGTTCGAATTGGCCGGATTCGCACGCCGATGTGTGCCAGCCGCACACTTCCATATCGCCACGCAGCCAACTGGCGATACAATTCACGGATTGAGGAATCCACACGTCAAACGCGCCCGCCACAATCCGGCCGATCATGCTACGCCTGAGCGAAGAGAGAGCACGCTACCTGCGCCGCTACTTTGCTGAGCTTTTCGCGTGGTGCCATCCGCTTACCCCAACGAAGTGGTTGTCGACGGCTGTCGCCATCTCCCGAGCTCCGGGTTGGATGCCGTCGCTGCTTTTGTTCTGTGTGTTTATCGTAGCCGTTGCCCTTCACTGGATGATTGGGCGCTGGGCCAATCATCCAGTGCTCACCGTGCTCGGTGTGGCGACCTGGATGACCTGGAGCCTTGTTTGCTATCTGGGAATGTCGCTGGCGTGCGTCCGCTCTCTGCGCAGCGTGCGGCTTTTGGGGCTGCGATCCATTTTGCGGCCACGGATTTGGTTTGAGCTGGCGCACGTCGCATGGAATCTGGCCGCGATTGGGATCTGCGCGAGCATGAGCATTGCCTTCGCAGGACTCGGCTTGAATCTCAAGCCGCTGGAAGTGGTCGCCTGGTCGGCCGCCAAGACGATGTTGGCGTATCTGCCCCTGGTCATTGCCAGCACCGGCTGCATTGGCTATGCGCTGGCAGTGGCACGCTGGCGACTGCCTGCCGGACGGGCTGTTGAGTGCGTCAACGCCTTTCTCCCATTTGGGGCTGGCATGTATCTCATTGCGCAGGCATTCGGCGGCCGGCCGTTGCTTGCAGTCTGGCCGGATGTGCTCATCGCTACGGTGTTCGGTGTGGGCGGCTGCGCATTGCTGTTGGCCGGCTTCAAGTTCACGCTCGAGCGTGCCGAAGCACGGCTCGCGCGAGGGGGCCAGCTGGCACCGGCGTCAGCGACCTCTGGACTGGCGAGTCGCGCCGGTACGGAGATGCCGCACGTTCCCTGACTTCTGAGTCCCAGCCCGAGCGATCCAATGGAACTGCCCGGCTTGCGGCGGATCAGCACCGATGCTTTCGCTCGACCATCGTTGCTGTGCCGAGTATCATGGGGGTACTGATGATCGGCCGCCCGAGGGGAACGCGTTGGTAGCCTGAAGGACGCGATATGCTCGACATTTTGGACTCTCGCAGCGGCCGTCGGGAGTTTCTCAAGATCGGCGGTCTGTCGCTGGGCGGCATGACTTTGCCCGGGTTGCTGGCCGCAAAATCGGCGGCTGCCAGCCTGGGACTGCCGGTTCGCGACAAGTCGGTCATCTTCGTGTTCATGCACGGCGGGCCGAGCCAGGTCGAAACATTCGACCCCAAGATGACGGCGCCTGCCGGCATCGCTAGCGCCACCGGTGAATTGTCGACGACGATCCCGGGCATCACCTTCGGCGGGACCTTCCCACGGCTGGCCGAACTGGCGAAGCGCATGACGATCGTGCGCTCTTTCCACACCGGTAACGGCGCTCACGACATCAAGCCCATTGTCGGTAAAGCGACGCACGGTGCCAATCTGGGTTCGATGTACAGCCGGGTGGTCGGACAGAATCGCCGCGACAACGGCCTGCCCACCAACGTCGCCCTGTATCCGCGGGCGGTCGACGATTCGACCATGCCGGCCATCAAACAATTCGGCGACTTCGAGGCAACCGGCACACTCGGGGTTAGTGCGGCTCCCTTCGTTCCCAGCGCCGGCAGCAACATGCGGGAGAACATGCAGCTGAAGCTCCCGTTGGGCCGGGTTGACGACCGGCGCCAACTGCTGAGCGGACTCGACCGTTTGAAACGGCGTGCCGAGTCCGCCGGTGGACTGGACGGCATCGATTCGTTTCGCCGTCAGGCGTTCGAGACGATTCTGGGCGGCGCGGCCGACGCTTTCGACCTGTCGAAAGAAGACCCCGACACGGTGCGAAGCTACGACACGGCCCCGCTCGTGCGTCCCGATCAGATCGCCCGGCACTGGAACAACTACAAACGCTATGTCGACAATGCGAAGTCGCTGGGCAAGTTGCTGTTGTTGGCCCGCCGCTTGTGTGAACGCGGCGTGGGCTTTGTCACACTCACGACGAACTTTGTGTGGGACATGCACTCCGACGTGAACAATGCCGGTGTTGAAGAAGGCATGCGCTACATGGGCGTGCCCTTCGACCACGCCGTTTCGGCTTTCCTCAAAGACGTCGAGGCCCGCGGCTTGAGCGACCGCATTTTGCTGGTGTGTTGTGGCGAGATGGGACGCACGCCCAAGATCAACGCCCGCGGCGGACGGGACCATTGGGGACGATTGGCACCGTTGATGATCGCCGGCGGCGGGCTGCCGATGGGCCAAGTCATCGGCCAGTCGACGCGCGACGCGGCTCAGCCACTTTCGGAGCCAATCGGCACCGGCAGGCTGGTCTCGACCGTATTGCACACACTATTGGACGTGGGCGAACTACGATTGATGCCCGGCGTGCCCCGCGAAGTGATTCAAGCCGCCGCCGTGCCGCCGATTCCAGGGATGGTGTAGTGTGCTTGAACCACCCGTATCACCAGCACCAACTCTGTGGAGTAGAAACGATATGAAGCCCAGTTACCTTATTTTCGGCGCCATTTTGATCTCGTGTGCGTTGAATCTGTGCACGAATGACGCCCATGGCGGTGAACCACGAAGGATCCGGCTCACATATTCGTGTGAGATTACGGATCTTCCCACCGATGCGTCCCGTGTCGACTTATGGATGCCCGTGCCCACTGATACCATCGGTCAGACAGTGCGGAAGGTCGAGGTCATTCGGCCCAATGGCGGCAAGATCGACACCGAACCCGAGTACGGCAATCAGGTTTATCACCGCCGGTTCGAAGGTCCCTTCAAGAATGAGACAGAACTCGGTGCCGAGCTGCGGTACGACGTCGACAAGACCGAGGTCATGATTGAAGAGGCCAAGTCACTGCCCCGCCGAAAGTATGGCAAACCGGGCAGCGAGTTGGGTGCCTACTTGACGGCCAACGCCATGATCCCGACCGATGGTCCCGCGGCGGAGATTGCGCAGACGCTCAAGTTGCGCAAAGATGATCCGGTTCGCACGGCCCGCAAGATGTACGACTTTTTGATCGACACGTTCGAATACAACTGGAAGGCAGAAGGGGCCGGGCGGGGCGACGTGAAATGGGCTTGCGACAGCAAGACCGGCGATTGCACCGACTATCACTCGACGTTTCTGGCCGTCTGCCGGCATAAGGGCATCCCCGCCGATCATCAGTTCGGATTCCCCATCCCCAAAAACAAAACGGGCGGCAAACTCATCCACTGGCATTGCTGGGCACAGTTCTGGGCCGAAGGGGCCGGCTGGATTCCCGTCGACATCTCGGAGGCCGACAAGCATCCCGAACTCAAGGAATACAACTTTGGATCGCTAACGCCAAACTTGATCCGGATGGCCCACGGTCGCGACGTCACCTTGCAGCCGCCCCAACAGGGTCAGCCGCTTAACATCTTTATCTTTCCTTACGTCGAAGTCGACGGGAAAGAGCACGAAGGCGTGGAGTGGACGGCGAGTTTCGTGGAACTGGAAGGCTGAGAGTGGAAGTCAGGGCGGCGGCGGCTGATTGAAACGCGGCATCGATCGCAGTAAACCACTCCGCCGGCGTTGCATTTCACGACCCCACTTTCTGGTCGCGCACCAAAACTCACGCTTCATCGTTGAGAGACGGCGACTCCAACGAGACGCGCCATGCCAGTCGACCCAGCAGGCGGGCGTAGATCAGAGTCATCGCGACGAACAATGGCACAGGCACGACCATGGCCAGTTGAGGCATCACGAACCTGATCCCCGCGACCACCTGCAAGAACACAAAACCCATCAGCCCTGTAATCACGTAAAACGTCAGCCACCAGTGCGCCGAGCGGAACAGCGACACGAGAATCGCAGGGCTGAGCGGCACGAACGTCGAGTTGGCTTCCAGCGACGAAGTCAGAATGATCGGAAACGAGATGTAGGCGAACGCCAGCATCGGCCACCAAAACCATCCGGTCATGTAATGGGCCAACTGCGCAACGCCATAGCTGGCAACTGTCGTCTCCAACAAAATGAAGCTCATGTAGATGAGCTGGATGGCCCACTCCTTGAAGACCGGGTCTGGCCAGCCGTCGATCTGATCGGCGCCGGCCGACGTCTCGATCACAATGGGCACAAAGCACGCCGACGTATAGGCGGCGGTCGTGCCGCCCAACCAGAAAGCGGGCAAAGCGAGAAACACCAAACCAGCAGCAGACACCGCTCCGAATCTCACGAACAGCGTAAAGATCACCGCCGCCATCACCCCGAATAACGTCCAGCCCACAGACATGTAAATCCAACGCTGAATGACAGCTTGCCGCCAGGGAAAATCGAACGTGCCGGAGAAGAAAGTAGAACCGGGCTGTGGCGGCAGTTCTTCCTGGCGAATTTCGCCCTGCTTGTCGAGGTAGAACGTGCTGGGGCGAATCGTCTCCGGAGCTGAACCAACCTCGTATTGCCCAACCTCGGGGCGTTTCCGCTGTTTCTTCTTCCGGCGCAACTCGGCACGCCGGACTTCTTCCAGACTCGGCACTTCGACCGGCGAGCGGCAATCGGGGCAACGAATGCGGCGCGGCTCAGCCTTCAACGGCGGGTCGAGACGCGCCTCGCACTTCCAGCAGACGATCGTCACCGATTTCGCGATTTCGCGCGGCGCTTCCTCTGAATTGGACAGGCCATACGTACCGACTGGTGCGCGGCGCTCTAGCCGGCGCTGTTCTTTGAGCTGGGCAAGCACCGTTTCGGCCGTCGGCACCAGAACCGGAACGAAGCAATCCGGACACTTGACCGTGTACTCCTTTCGCTTGACCTGAGGGTGCAACCTGGCCTGGCACGTCGGACAGACCACGTCGACATGCGTCGGAGTCGGAATCTCTTCTTCTGTGGCCATCGCCAAATGCGTTATCGTTTGCCAGCGATTGTTTCGATGCCAGAAGTTTGGTGCCACTGGCGGCTTGTCCGCCAGTGCATGCGCGCCGACGCGCTTGCGTCGGCGCGCACTCGATCAGTGCCAATCCGGCGCTTTGGAATCAACCCTGCGGATCGGGAACGGCGGTCAGCCAGTGCAGCAACACGCGGCCGACTTTCTCCAAGCTCTCGCCGGAGCACTTCGAGGGGACGTCGCGCATTGTGTGCCAATGGGGATAGTCAAAATCGATGATGTCGCAGGTGGGAATGCGGGCGATTTCGTTCAGGGGCACGTGGTCGTCTTCGATGTCGTGCTTGCGACGGGCGATGAATTCGCGCACACCCAACTCCGCCGCTGTCCGCCACAGGCTGCGGGTGACCGTCGGCGCAAAACGCACGCTTTTCTTCTCCATGTAAAGGTTCAGGTTGCGATCGGCCACCATGTCCACGACCACTCCACACACATAGCGATGTTCCGGCGGGCGATCGCGATACTGCTGGGCGAAGTATCGCGATCCGACGAAGTACTCACCCTTGTTGCCGAACCGGCCCTTGTAGACGAGTTCCTCGCCGTCGAAGAAGACGAAATCAATCCCGTAAGTCGGCTCGATATCCCGAATGTGATGTCCGAGTTCCATCAGCAACGCAACGCCGCTGGCCCCGTCGTTGGCGCCGATGAATCGGCCGTTCGGGTTGTACCGGTCCTGGTCGGGCAAGGGGCGTGTGTCGTAGTGGCAGGCAACCAGCACGCGACGTTTGGCCTCGGGATGCCAGCTGACGACCATGTTGCTCATGCGAACCGGCGCGCCGGTCAACGGATGACGGGTGTCGAACGACTGCATGCCGACTTGAACGCCGAGGCCTGCAAAGTGATCGGTAATGAGACGCTGCTGCGCCGCCATGCCGGGCGTTCCGCTGATGCGCGGTCCCAGCTCACACACCGAGACCAAATATCCGTAGGCCCGCTGGGCGTCAATCTGCGGAACCCGAGCCGGTTCGGCGGCACTTGCCGCGTACGCGCCGGCGATGGCGATACCGGCGGCGATCAGCATTCGCGTGACGGCATTGGCTGGCATAAGGCTTCTTGGCTCCGATTTTGTCCTCACAGCGCACCCAAACAAGCCGTTGAAAACTAGTTCGAGATCAGTTGTCGGGTGCCACGCACTCTTGTCCGCCCATGTTTTCGGGGTGGATTCGATCAGCACTGGCAGGCGAACTGCCCGTGGCACCCATTTGTTGACAGGCTCCAAGGCAGCGACTGCACTCTAGTGCAATCTGGCGGCGGACGTCAGATCAGATTCGCAGAGCCGGGTGCAGCACAGCGACATCCGAGGAACATTGTAACTCCCACAAGAGACCAAGCGGCAGGCACCAGATGCGGAGCGGTTCCTCCCTCAGGACACGCCCCAAGCACATCGAAGGTGCTGCAATTGAGCAACCGTCGTTTTTCAGCATGCGCACGTCCAACACGCTCCGGCACACGTCTGCGTTCTTCTTTTCTTCAAATGGTGCGGGCGAATTTGCTCACTTGTCCCCTTTCTTGACAGCGCACTCACGACGGAAGCGAACCCGTCTTCGCTCGACGATCCACCATGCCGAGCGATGCGTACGTGCCAAAGCACGCCAGCCCGGCAATCAAGCTGAGCGCCAGAATGCTGTTGCCGGCGTACCAGGCAGACAGATCAGTTGTGATAGCACAGTGACTCAGAAAGAAAGTGCAGAAATAGGCCACGCACGTCGCCAGCAGACCGTACCTGATGAGTAGGAAGATCAGCGACGCGACACGCAGCCCAACGCCGAACCATCCCAGCAGTGCCGCGTTGTCGACCGTTCCAAATATCGCAGTCCAAATAACGAACAGCAGCCCGGCGGCAAACCAAGACCGGCGACAAATAAACAGGCACAACAGGTACAGGACGACAACCGCTAACGCAGCGCCCACAGCTTCGATTTGTGACACGAAGAATTCGGCGACCAGGTGCCGCGTCCCTAACAGCTGTGAGAGACGGATGGCATCGGGAGATTGCCAGAGCTGATCCGGTGCGAGCCGGGCTGCCGCAATCAGCAGCAGCCAGAAGACTCCGAACAAGGCACCGATCAGGATGTGCTGGCCAACCAAGGGGTCGCCGAATCGTCGTCTGAAGACGCGGTTCCAGGCAATCAGACTCTCCGGCCAATTGCGGCGGATATACGGCTCCAGCGCGGCATACATGACGGTAAACCGCACGGCCTCCTCCAGCGCCACAGCAATTGCGAACGTCATTAGTGGAAACTCATGCAAAATGCTCGGCCGGTGGCTGGCTTCAAACACCCAAATCAGCAGGCTGACGACAAAGACGTAGCCGGCAAACCTCGCTGCTCCTTTGCGATCGACGCGTCCGCTGCGGAGATTACGAGCCGCAAGTATCAATGCCGCAAGTGTGATGACCACATAGATGCTCTGTGCCAGCTGGACACCGAACTCCTGGTACGCAGGTCTGGAATCTACTGCATCCACTTCCGCCGTCTCGACCCGGAAGAAAACCGGCTTGCCGTCGGCGGACGCCGTTTGAATTTGCACGGGCTGACCGCCGGCGTCGTCTTTGTTGCCCCCTGACCAAGACGCGGACTGGTCTGCGAAGACCGGTGGAGTGAACGTCGCCGAGAGTCTTTCGAATGCGTCGTACTCCAAGCCGGCGGCGGCGAAGAGTGGACGCCACTGGGGCTGGGCCGAGCTGTCAGGCTCATCTTCAGTTTGTTTGGGAATCGCGACGAGCTGCAACAAGGATCCCTGCATGCTGAGCATGACGGTGACCATGCCGGGTTGGATGGATGGAGGGTCATCGATCCGAATGCGCCCGCGTGTCCACAACGACAGCGTCGCGTTCCGCTCGGACGCGCTGATGGGCGTCAAGAAACGCGGGCCCTGTCGATACCAGAATACGTCTGCTTTTCCCAGCGGTGGCGCGCGGCCGTCAATGCGAGGCCTGCGAACAGGTGCGTCCGCCGTTTCAAATCCAATCGCGCGGTCCCGCGGTGGATGCTCGGCATCGTAGTAGCCCGCGTCTGTCAGCACCGACTCTGCAATGTGTTGCAGCGCCGCCGGCGGTTTCATCTGGTCGATTTGCGTCTGCACATTGGCGGCATTGGACACTACCGCGAAGATCAACAGTCCACCCAGGACAGCGGCCAGACAACTTATCGCTGCGGCCGGCCGTAGTGTGCCCACCTCACCGGCGGCTGCCACCAACTGCGGGGAAGGCGTCTGTCCCGCAGCCAAGGCGGCCGCCAATGGATCGTGTCCCGGCAATGTTCCAATCAACGCAGCGGCCGAGGCCGGCCGCTCGAGCGGGTCCTTTTGCAGGCATGACAGGATTGCTTGTTCCATCGACGGATCAAGCTCGGCGACAAGAGTTGTCGGGGCAGGTGGCGTCTGCTCGACATGCGCTGCCTGCAGATCGGCCATCGAGTCGGCGGCGAAAGGCCGGGTGCCTGTAAAGATCTCGTAGAACACGAGTCCCAGCGAATACAGGTCGCTTTGAACCGTCGTCTCTCCGCGCTGCATTTGTTCAGGCGCCATATAAGCCGGCGTCCCTGCCAACTCCCGTAGTTCGGTGGCGTCGTCGACCCTGCGGGCCAGGCCGAAATCCGTAATCCGGATTCTTCCGCTGCCGTCCAACATGATGTTGCCGGGCTTCAGGTCGCGGTGCAGCACCCCTTTGTCATGCGCGGCAGCAAGCCCGGCGCACAGCTCGCGGGCGATCTGCATGCCCTTGTTGACCGGCAGGCGACCGATCCGGTGCAGCAACGTCGCCAGGTCCTCTCCGTCGACAAACTCCATCGACAGAAAGTGCAGTCCGTCCGTTTCAGTGATGTCGTAAACTCGGCACACATTGGGATGCGAGACCTGCCGTGCCAGCCGGACTTCGTTGCGGAGATTGGCCAGCCGCTGCTCATCGTTGGTGAGCGCCGCAGGCAGGAACTTAAGTGCAACTGTCTGCCCGAGCCTGGTATCCTGAGCCCGATAGACTTCACCCATACCGCCCACACCCAGCATCCCCACAATACGGAAGCGGTCGGCCAACATCGCGCCGGGCAAAAACCGCTCGATGGCTCCAGCCGACACGGTGGCCGACTCAGCTGAGACGAATGTCGGTGCAAGCGGAGCGCTTGACTCGCCGAGAGACGGTTCCGCCGATCCGCTCACCGGCGTTGCAGACAACTCGAGCTTCACGCCGCAACTGGGACAGAATGCGCTGTCCTTGGGAACTTCGGCAGAGCAGGAGCGACAGCTGCTCATCATTGGCCACACACAGAGCAGCGTGACAGATGGAGCGACCCGGGCGAAGGCAACCACGTAATGCGAGATCGCCTGCAGGCACGAAACGCGATTGTACTGCCGCCGTACGACAGTTGCACGCGCGTCGACAATCTGTGTCGTTCATGCATCATCAGCCGTCACACTCGGAATGATTCGCCGCGCTCGACCTTAACAGCCTGCTGAAAAAGGGCGCCACTGGCGGCTCGCCAGCCAGAGTAGATCGAAGCGACCGCGACAACACGGGGGACAAGTGTTATAGGAACGGACATGGGTAACAGTTGTGGAAGAGACATGGGTGGCGCTTTTTTGAGACCGTCAGCCTCTGGAAAGGAGGCTGGCTGCGCGCGCAAAAAAGCGCGCCTACCGTCAACGTCTACAGTATTGCTGTTTTCCTCGGGTTTCAGGGTAATACTGTAGACAGAGCGACCCATTCATCGGCTGTCCTCGCCCGCCAGGCATTCCAGTGTACCACCCCACATCGGCTGTTTTCCTCGGTCGGATTGCCGCCACAATCATCACGCATGCGATCGATCCATCCGCACCATCGAGCGGCTCCTGGTTTCACAGGCGTATTATACCACACCCAGAACCACCCCCGACCGGCCAATACGCTGCTCTTTTGCGCATGCACCACCGAGCAGCCTCGTTCCCGTAGAGATGAAAGTGGCGTCGATTTTCACGGCTGCGGAGTGGCGACGATCTTGCTTTCTTGGTTCAGAACTGCGGTATCCCACACTTTGATCTGCCCGTCGTCATTGCCGCTAACCAGCCTTGTTCCGTCGGGGCTGAACGCTACGCAATACAGGATTGATTCGTCGACAAAAACTTGGACCAGTTTTTGTGTGGCCACGCGCCAAATTCGAATTGTCTCGTCGCGTGATGAGGTCGCCATGTACTCGCCGTTGGGAGTAAAGGCGAAATCGGTGACTTCGAAATCGGAGGCACGCCACGTGACACGCGTCCGCTTGTTCTCATCATCTTTCGCGGTGGAAATGAAGAACACATCGCCATCACTATCAGCGCAAGCGACATGCTCTCCGTCAGGGCTAAACTCCAAGCCGGCAAAACTGGTCGGCACGTCAAAGCGGACTAACTCTTCACCCTCCTGCAGCCTGTCGAGTTGTCCCGCATCGAACAGAACAACGCTCCTCTTGTCAGCGTTGGCAAGGAATCGTCCGTCGGAACTCAACTTGGCGAAATAGTCGACGTCGTTTTCATTCTTGACAATCTCCACCGGCTGCTGGTCGGCCAGCGGAATCGTCGTATCCCACTTCAGCAACTGTGACCCGCTGGTCACCAGCCAGCGGCCATCGGGAGTAAACGCAACTCCTGAAGGTTGATCAATCGCCCACTTCTGCGACTGATGTACAATTTCGCCGGTGTGTGGATCCCAGATAAGCACACGAAAGCTGCCGGCCGGGCAAGTTGCAATTTGTTTTCCATCGGGATGCAGGGCTACGTAGAATGAGCCGCCCATGCTGAACTTTTCAGGCCCGAGTTCGGTGAATGGTTTAAACGTTTCGGTCGCCAAATCCCATACACCGACTCCGCGTTCGCCCGCCCATACAATCCGGCTTCCGTCGGACGAGTATTCCACGTCGAACACGCGCTCTTCGTATTGGAACGTCTTCAATGGAGCTGTTTGGGTCGCGCCGGGAGTGGCGTCGAACAGCGTCAATATGCGCGTTTTGCTCTCCAACAGAACGCGGTTCCCATCCTCACTGAACGCCAGTCGGCCCAGGTTCGACACGCGCGGCTTGAATGTGAGAACCTCTCGTCCGGAGGGGAGTTCCCACAGTCGTACAGTTTCGTCGCGGCTGGAGGATAGGCAGCGTTTGTCATCAGGTGAGAATGTGATGCCAAACACGCTATCTGCATGTCCACGGAGTGCGTTGCGTTTTTCACCCGTTTTCGTGTCCCACAGTATGACGTGTTGTCCGACAGTTCCCTCCGCCAGCAATTGACTGTCGTGGCTGAATTCAAAACAAAGGGTTGGCCCCACATCGCCCTTGTGCGTATGTGCTTGCGCGCCAGTCTTAGCCGACCAGACGGTCAGCCACTTCATGAAGCCTCCTGCTGCAATCCAGCGTCCGTCAGGACTGTAGGTCATGTGTCGATAATTGTTTTGGCGCCTGTGCTGTAGCTCCGAATCGTTCAACGGCGCACCCTCCCAGGACCAAAATCGCACCTTGCCTTTGCGAGCAGCGGTGGCGATCTGTCGACGATGAGGATCCGGGTGAAAGGCCAATGCCGTCAAAGGATCAGGGTGATCCATTTCCCCGACCACCTCACCGTTTTGGATATCGATCAAACGATATCCAGTTGCATGTGTTAGCAGTGCAACGTGAGCGCCGTCCGGGCTGAATTTCAAACATTGAAATCGACCCAATTTGGGTTGATACTTTTCTGTGGTCAACAACCGTTGCGTGACTTGGTCGGTTTCGACATTCAGCACAGTGAGAGAACCGTCTTCGGTCCAGACGACTGCTTGCTTGTTGTCAACCGGGCTCCAGACGCACGATTGAATCACGTCGGGCATTTCAATTTGCACCGATTCCAGATTAGCGCTGCACGCCAGCCGGCGTAAATAGTGCCATTCCCAATGCTGCAAGTGCGGCGGACACTCGTCCAGAAGACGCAACGCCGCACCGGGCCGACCCTTCTCCATTTCTACCTGTGCCAGGTGAATCAGCTGGAAGTAGCTTTGTTCCTGGAGTTGCTGCTCTTTTTCTTCCGACGCGACGCGAGCGACTCGTTCGTTTTCCATTGCCTGTTGGGCAGCAAGCCGCGCGTCTCGTTCCTCGCTGACTGCCTGTGTGGCGACTTCTCGGGCACGCTGGGCTTCATCCGCATCGCGCCGGGCCCGCAGCATGCCGAGTGTCGTGCCGATGATTCCTAGCAATAGCGTGAGGGCAACGGCGGACCCGGCCGTCACGACGCCTCGATGGCGACGCACGTACTTGCGTAATTGATAGCTCAGCGACGGGGGGCACGCCTCGACCGGTTCGTCCTGTAGGAAACGCTCGATGTCGGCGGCGAAATTGCTCGCCGTGTCGTACCGCCGGTTACGATCCTTCTCGAGCGCCTTCATCACCACCCAATCCAGGTCGCCGCGAATGAATTGGCCCAGCCGGCGGATGTCGGTGCTGCGTTGGTCGGCAACGATGCCGGCGTCTTCGCCTAGCGTGCTTAGCCGTGTCGAAGGCTTGGGTGATTCCTCTTCTCGAATCAGCCGCTGAACTTCGGCATACGCTGTGCCTCGCAACTGGTCGGCAACCAGCGGCGTCGTTCCAGTGAGCAGTTCGTACAACAACACGCCGAGTGAGTAGATGTCGCTGCGGGTGTCGATATCCAACCCGCTCATTTGTGCCTGTTCGGGGCTCATGTAGATCGGCGTGCCGACCATCTGTCCGTAGGCGGTGAACAACGTCTTTTCGGTCAATTGCTGGCTGATCGCCTTGGAGACGCCGAAGTCGATGATCATGGGAACGGGCCGGTTGTCGTGCAGCGTGACCATCACGTTGTTCGGCTTCAGATCCCGATGGATGACTCCTTTCTGATGGGCGTGTTGCACGGCTTGGCAAATGGTGATGAATAGTACCAGCCGCTCGCGCGTCGAGAGTTTGTTGCTGTCGCAAAACTCAGTGAGCGGGACGCCTTTGACGAGTTCCATGACGAAGTAGGGACGCCCGCTGTCGGTTTCGCCGCCGTCGAGCACCTTGGCGATGTTGGGATGATCCATCATGGCCAACGCTTGGCGTTCCGCTTCGAAGCGGGCCACGACGTCGCGGGTGTCCATGCCCGGCTTGATGACTTTCAGCGCCACCTTTCGCCGCACGGGTCGGGTCTGCTCGGCCATGTAGACCACGCCGAACCCGCCGTCTCCAATTTCCTGCAGCAGCTTGTAGGGTCCGATGACGTCGCCTGGTTTTTCTGACACGCCACCCGGGATTTTCGTCGCTTGCAACGCAGAGGGGGGGGCTTCCAGGAAACCGTCGTTCCGGTCATGGATTTCCAAAAGTCGATTCACCCGATCTCGCAAAGCCGAATCGTCGCCACAGACCTGCTGCAAATAATCAGCTCGCACTTCCGGGGATTCGATTCGAATCGCTACGTCGAAAATGGCTTCTTCACTGAGTTTTGCGCCGCTCATCGCGTGAGTCCTACAGACAAGGCAGAAAAGGTTGACTTCTAACTACAATGCGAGATTCGGGTGTGGAATGGCTACGGTCTGGGCGCAGAGTTGCGAAAAAACTTCAACGGAATTATGCACCAAACAAAGCAGACGGGCAGGGCTTCGCGTTGCGTCTGGCCGATTCCTTGTCCTGGTTGCGCGGAAACTGGAAAATATGCAGAGACGGCACCAAAGACCCCTTCAAGGCGTCCGCAATGTCGATGTCACTTGACGAACCAGTACCTGCGATCCGGAAGCCGCCACCCGGCTTCAAGGCGAACTCATCCGTCGGCGAATCGTGCCCTCTTTCCCCGCGACCATTCGTCGTCAACTCCTTTCGGTTGTGGGTTGTCTTCAACGGTCTTTTCACTTTGCTGTTCGTGCCGGACGTCTTCTCCGAATCCGACTGGGAGCTTCTGCTGGTCCCACTCGCCATGAGTGTTTGGAGCGGATTGTGAATCGTCGTTGGTCCCGTCCTGGCTGGGCTAACCCAGTCGAGACGAGAGGGCGCTACGGTTCGTGTGCACGCCGCTATCGTTGAGCTCATCCGTGGCAAGGATGTGGTTGGTCGGTACGCACTGCATGACTGCTCGTGGTATGTCGGCACGCCGCGTGACGACACGGGCGTTGTGCAGGCGTGGGCGCTGGTTGTTCCTTGCCCTCGCACAATCATCATCGAATTTCCCGAGCGCGCAGGATGGCTCCTACGTCGCTGCAGCGAACGGGCGGCTGTCGGATGGTCACCCGGAACATTCCAAGAATGGCAGAGATTCCTGTCGGAAGCCGGCGTTCCAGAAGGCGATGGCTTGAGCGCCGATCCTCAAGCAGACTGGAACTCGTGAGTCACTTTCGGCGTTGCTCTGCTTGCTCCACGTCGTCAACCGCGTCAGGCGGTGGCGTGTTAAGCGCTCGGCACATGTTGCACTGGATCGTTCCGGGCCGATGGGCTTCCAATCACGCAATTGAACAAGAGCCAGCACATTGACTTGCAGTTCGTCGTCAGCCCGAAATCCGAGTAGCACCTGCTTTGTTTAGTGCATAATTCCGAACTTCAATTCGCCCGACCATCCGCGTCTCGATCCCCATCCGACATCTCGGCCTGTAGCCAGCACTTGGCATAGGTCCAGTACTTCTTGGCCGTTGAAACGCCGATACCCAGCGCCTCGGCCGCTTGAGCGTTCGTCAGGCCAGCGAAGTACCGTAGCTTCACTAGTTCGGCTTTGGTCGGATCGGCGTCGTCGAGTTTTCGCAGGGCTTCGTCCAGGCTCAACAGCCGGTCGTCTTTTTCGCCTTCGACGAGATCGGCGCCGCTAAGGGAAATGCGATCGAACTTCCCACCATGTTTGCGGCTTTTTTTCCGTCTGGCGTTGTCCACCAGGATTCGCCGCATCGCCTCAGCCGCTGCGGCGAAGAAATGTCCCCGCGAATCCCATTGCCGTTCTTCGTGGCCGCCGATCAGTCGCAAGTAGGCTTCATGTACCAAAGCGGTGGCTTGCAGCGTGTTTCCCGGTTGTTCCTGAGCAAGCTTGACTGAGGCGAGTTTGCGCAATTCGTTATAGACCAGTGGCAACAACTCGTTGGAGGCCGTTGAATCGCCGCGGTCGATTTGAGAAAGGATCTGTGTGACGTCAGTCATGAGCTTCAGAATACAGCAAGAATTCTGCTCTCACCATCATGTACGGGCGCTCCGAATGATCGGCACCATCGCGCCATAGAAATCGCTGGGGCCTCAACGTGGCCTTGTTGCCGATTCACCGGGATTCGTCCGGGGGGTCCGATTCCGAGAAACGTTGGGATTTCAAGGACCGATTCAGCGTGATTCGTCGGCTCTTGCCAGATTCTCAGAAAACGTCTGACTTGTCGGCACAGATTCGGCGTGTCAGAAAAGGCATGACTTCTTGGACACTCGGCCTGTGTCAGCGGCTCGTTTTGCGGCATTTCCACAACAGGTATGACCCGTTTGGACACACGCGATGCTTGCTCGTCCAAGGGATCGAGGCACTGGCCGCACGGCTCTCGTTGATGGCTGATTGTCGAATCCGGAATTTCTGGCCACCGCTTGCGCGTCAGCGCTCGGCGTGAGTCCGCACCACGCGAAATCCGTGGTAATGGAACCGAACATGCGGCTGGTCGGTTGGCCGATGGCTGGCAGCCATGGCAGCGGGGTCGCCGTAATACGATCCGCCCGAAACGATTCGATGATCCTCGTCTTCAATGACAAGTTTAGGACTCGCGACGGCTGATTTACTGAAGTGCGACGTCCATTCGCCGAGGTTGCCGTGCATGTCGAATAGGCCGAAGTCGTTGGGCCGCTTCGTTCCGGTCGGGTGAATCACGACTGGCTGGTCAATTCCAACGGCATACATCGCCAAGAGCTCATTGGCATTCCCATGGCAGTGAGTGGTTTCGGCTCCGGCCCGACAAGCATATTCCCATTCGAAACTCGTCGGCAGGCGGTAACCCGTTTTCTCGGTATAGTCTTCCGCCAGCTGCATCCCGGAGGCATATTCACCCGCCGGATTGGGCACAAAACACCACTCGTCTTCAGGAATCTGTTCCTGTCGACTCAACCAGTTGCAGTAGGCGGCCGCATCGTACAGCGAAACGGCAAAGACGGGGTATGTTTCGGCAGCCTGCGTACCGATCTTCAACAGCTGTTTCTGTCCACGTTCTGCGATGTCGAATGCCGGGTCGAACCGCCTGTACTGTCCGATGGTGACCTCCTTGCTGCCGACCCACACCGATCGCCCTAACCGATAGGTCGGCCGCAAGCCCAGCCGAATGAACATGGAAGTTTCATCGCGAACGAGCATCATCGGTTGACCCTGGCGGTTGACGTACCATCGGCGATCACCAAAGACCTGGCCAGTGGCCAGCCTCTCTTCGGCCGCGCGCAATCGATGAGCTTCATTCCATTTTCGCAGCACCCATTCCGCCGCGGCGTGCAGACCCGGGTCGGGGTGGCTGTCGTGCAGATCGACGAGCACCGGAATGATTGCCTCGCGTTGATCCGACGTGATGCGATCGAGACCGCATTCGCCCAGCACGAGCAATATCGCTCGGCGAATGGAAACATCGGTCTCCGTTCGGAAATGGTTCCACAGGATCATCGGATCGATGTTCCGGTGAACGAGACGTTCGATAATGCGTGTCCGTATGGTTGGGTCCCTGCTGTTGACCAGTAATGGCCACGCCGCCTCGGGCATCCCGATGCGAACCAAAGCGGCGGCAACGTTTGCTCTCCGCTTTTCAGACAAGACCTTGTCTTCGGTTTGCGGCTCCTGATCGAGGAGCCGTTCCAGCGCGCCCGAAGCGTCGTCACGGGCGAGTTCGAGCTTCTCGGACAATTGTTCGAACTGGTCTTCGTCGGCATCCTGCACGAGATTCGTCAACAAATCTACGTTATCACCCGCGTACTCCAACAGGAGCCTGGTCGCATAACGTTGCGAGGTCATTCGCGAATTGTCGCGAAACACGACGGCCAATGGTTCGCTCAAATGGCGGCCGACTGGGCGGATCGCTTCCATCAGATCGCCGAACCGGCCGGGACTATGCAAAATGCGCCCAATGAGTTGGGTCGCAATAAACGGTGCATGGGGCTCCCAACCGTTGGCCCCGATCGTTGACGCGTCGGGATCGAATGCCGCAAGCATGCTGGCTGCGTTAAACCGATGCCGCGGTTCCTCCTGAACGTCGTTCAATAGATCCCACAAACGCGGGACGAGAGTTTGTTTGTGGTCCCGGCATGCATCGCGAATGATCATCAGTTCTGCCGCGTCGGCAGTGAGGAGATACCGGTATTGCAGCTCGACTTGTTCGGGATCGCTGGGGAGCAAACCCAGGCTGACCCGCCACTGTTGTTCTGCTGGCAAGTCGGTTTCCAGCAATGCGGAAAGTCGCGGGTCGACTGTGTGACGATAGGGCGTCAGGCTCTCCAAGATGCTGGGGATTTCCGCAAAATCGGCCGTGCGCAACGCGTCGATGCGCGCAAGAATCCGATCCTGTTCGGCCGTTTCACGGGCGGCAAGCGCCCGGGAGATAATTCCGATGGCTGTCGTGGATCCGATCACCATTGCGACCAGCAGTATCAGCGCGGCGGTGGCTGCGGGATGTCTGCACGACCACCGCCAGCCGCGCTCGATGCGGCTGATGGGACGCGCCAGAATCGGTTGTCGTTTGAGAAATCGTTCGAGGTCCTGTTTCAGTTCGAGTCCGGTCGCATATCGTTTGTCGGGATCCTTCTCGAGACATTTCAGACAGATTGTCTCCATATCCTTCGGAACGTCTTTGTTCAAATCGCGCGGGCTGGGCGGTTCTTGCTGGAGGATCTGGATGATCAGCATCCGCGTGACGCCGCGGAAAGGCAGTTCGTCTGTCAACAATTCAAATAAGATCACTCCCAATGCATAGATATCGCTACGACCATCCGCATCGTGGGCCTGGCCTCCGGCCTGTTCGGGAGACATGTAGGCGGGCGTCCCCATCACGTCGCCTTCAACAGTCATTGTGATTTCGGCTGCCTCCCGCTTCGCCAGTCCGAAATCCATGATGTGTGGCCGGCCGTCGCGATCGATCATGATGTTGCCCGGTTTGACGTCGCGGTGGACGACGGACTGTTCGTGGGCATGATGAAGTGCGTCCGCGATTTCAGCACACAATTCGGCCGATTCGCGAGACGTCAGCCGTTGGCCACTCAGCCAATCCTTGAGTGTCGCCCCCTCCACGAAATCACTGACGATGTAGATGTTGTCGCGATCGCGGCCCACTTCGTGCACGCTCACGATATTGGGATGGTTCAATTGGGCCACCGCGCGAGCCTCGCGCAGGAACGATTCAACGCTTTCCCGATCAGTCTGTTCGGGACGAGGGAGCTTGATGGCGACGGTGCGATCCAATTCGGTGTCCCGAGCTTTCCACACGCTGCCAAATTGCCCCATCCCCACGGTCTCGATCAACTCAAAGTGGCCGATCATTCTGGAAGAATCTGGGCTCGTTGGAGCAAGCGTGGCTTCAGCGTCCGGATTGACCAGCCGGATCGCGCCACCGCATGACGGACACGAAAGATGACCGATATCTTCATCTTCGAGGACGTCGATATCAGTACGGCAACTCGGGCAGCGCACGTGCATGGCAGGCTGTCAGTCGGGATGGGTTCTCACAACGCGAAAACCATGATTCGACGAAAGCCGATCGGTTGTCGTGACGTTAATGGAATCCGAAAAATGCTTGTGGGGATCGTTTTCAAAGGACCCCCCACAGAGAGTTCGTTTTTGCCCCTCGGTAAAGATCAATTCCAGCGACGGGCCCTCGCCGTTGGCCGTCCATTCATAAACATTGCCGTGCATGTCGAACAGACCGAGGTCGTTTGGACGAAGCAACCCCACCGGCCAGCTGCGATATTTGGAAGGTCCGTGCCACCAACTGTGCTTGTGCAAGAACCGAGTTTCATCGCCGAAGGAATAGCCAGTCGTCGTGCCGGCGCGGCAGGCATAGACCCACTCGTCAACGGTGGGGAGGCGATACCCGGTGCGCGTCAGGTAGTCATCGGCCAGCCGCATACCGGTTGTGTATTTCCCCTCGGCATTAGGCACAAAACACCATTGTTCCTGCGGGATTCCTTCTTTTTTGCTCAGCCAATTGCAATAGGCCGCCGCCAATCGCCACAAAACTGAATGTACGGGACAATCTGATACGGGAGCCACTTTCGGTTCGACGATGTGCAGTCGCAAAAAGCGACGATACTCTGCGACTGTGACCTCTTTGCTGGAGATCCAGAACGGCGCATCGGGAACGGCATTTAATCCACCCGCTGGCAATCCTGGCGGGACCATGACCATCGTCTGGCCTTGACCGTTGACGTACCAAGTCCGCTCCTCCTTCGCCGACTCGTCCGGCAAGCTCTTGTGCAGATCGGCCAGTTGACCTTGGGCTCCCCACTGCCTGAGCAGCCAGGCAGAGACCCCATGGAGGCCGGGGTCCGGATCATGCTGATAGACATCCAACAACTGCGGAATCAGGTTTTGTCGTTGTTCGTTCGTAAGGTGCAACTCGCTGAATTCACCCAATGCCAACAATAGGGCCCGGCGAATGGAGTCATCGGACTCGACAAGAAATTGTTGCCAGATGAGATTCGGAGCGATCCCCAGTTTGGCAAAGCGATCGATGAGGCTCGTTCGCAGGCTGGGATTTCGCGAATGCTTCAACAGCGGCCAGACGATTTCCGGCGCACCGACCCTGAACAAGGCGATGGCGATATTGGCCTGTTGACTTGTTGAGGGGGTGTTCTCAGCAGTTGAAGACGCTGATGCAGCATTGCCGTGCAAGCGCTCTCGAAGAACGGCCAGCGCGTTCTCACCCTGTTGTTCAAGTCGCGCGCAGAGCACCTCGAACTGCTCTTCATCCGCGTCTGGAATCAGGTCGGCCAAGAAGGCCGAATCGGTACCGCCCAAATCGACCGCGAGGCTGGTCGCTGTAAATCGTTCCGCTTTCTTGATGGAATCGTCGCGCGATCGATTCGCCACCGAACTCAACAGGAAGTTCCCCACCGGTCGCACTAATTCCACCAACACGGAATAGTCGCTCGGTTCGCGTAGAGCTCTCGCAATGAGTTGATCCACCAAGAACGGCCGCTGACGTTGCCATCCATTGACTGCCCGCGACGCACCTTGGGGGTCGTAGGCAGCCAGGGCGAGCGCGGCGTTGAAGCGCTGCCCCGAATAATTCGAGTCATCTTGGAGAGTGTCCCACAGACGGTCGGTGAGCAGATCTCGTTTTTCATGCATCGCCTCACGGAGGACCGGCAACTCGTCCACGTCAGCCGTCAACAGAAACTCAAACAGGAAATCGATCTGTTTTGCGTCGACGGGTAACAAAGCCAGCCGCACACGCCATTCTTGCTCGGGTGGCAACCCTTGCTGCAACATTTCCGTAAGCCGCGGTGTGACGGCGTCTTGATACGGAACGAGGCCTTTTAGAATTGTGGGAACCTCGCCGGCGCGCGCTGTTCGCAGCGCGTCGATCTGACCCACCGTCCTTTGCATTTCTGCTTCGCGCTGCGACCGTAGCACGTCGGCGATAACGACCGCTGCGGTCGTTGATCCGACTCCCAGCAGAACCAGCAGTGCCACCACGCTTGCGGCAGCCGGGTTGCGGATCGACCATCGCCAGGCGCGCTGGAGTCTTCCAATCGGGCGAGACACGATCGGCTCGCGATTGAGATAGCGCTGTAGGTCGTCACGCAGTTCGGCGGCAGTTGAGAATCGCTCTTCCGGGTCCTTTTGCAGACATTTGACGGTGATCGTTTCCAAGTCTTTAGGGATGCGGTCATTCAGCGATCGCGGCGACTTGGGTTCATCGTTCTCCACCTGATGCAGCAATGCCTCCGTGCTGCCACGAAACGGCAATTCGCCGGTCAACAATTGATACAAGATCACGCCCAACGAATAGACGTCGCTGCGTCGGTCGGCATCGTGGCCTTGGCCCGCAGCCTGTTCGGGAGACATATAGGCGGGTGTCCCCAACACGCGTCCTTGGGCCGTCATTGTGACTTCGCCGGCCTCGCGTCGGGCCAGGCCGAAATCCATAACATGCGGTTCACCATCCCGATCGAGCATAATGTTTCCCGGCTTGACGTCCCGATGGATCACACCCTGTTCATGAGCGTGGTGCAGCGTATCGGCAAGCTTGGTGCACAGTTCAGCCGCCTCACGAAATGTGAGTTGTTGCCCGGTGAGCCAATCGCTTAGCGTGAGTCCCTCAATGAGATCACTCACGATAAACACCGTGTCGTTCACACTGCCCACTTCGTGAACGTCCACGATATTGGGGTGTTTCAGCTGCGCGGCCGCGCGAGCCTCTCTGAGAAACTGTTCCAGTTCCGCCGGCTCCAGATCGTTCTTGCGAGGAACTTTGATGGCCACCATTCGTTCAAGTTCGGTGTCGCGGGCCTTGTAGACGGCGCCGAAGGCCCCCATGCCGACGGACTCCAACACTTCGAAACGGTCTAACAGCCAACGCTGTCTCGGCGCGTCGAGTGTGGATGCCAGTGGGTCGCTAACCAGCGAAAAGTTCGTACCACACGCCGCGCATTTGTGATCGGCGGTGACGTCATCGCCGACGACTTCGATCGGATTCTGGCAATGGGGACATCGAATGTGCATCGCGGGGCCCAACGAGGTTGATGCAGCCTGCATTCCTCCATTGAACCACACTGCCGGTTCGATGCCAATTTAGAGCACCGCCACACGTATCGTGGCCGTATACGAGTGCTCGGTGTCAAAACTTCTTCGTCCGTGACTCGATCGACGTGTGCGCTCTCGCGCGGACGCAAGCGTGGTCCTGGAAAACGAAGCGTCGACATGAGAAACGCCAGTGGTCGACGATTAGGCAAGAATCCCTTCGACGACCTTCGACGGCTCAACACCAGTCAGTCGTTGATCCAGGCCCTGGAAGGGGAATGTCAACTTCTTGTGGTCGATGCCCAGCTGGTGCAGTATCGTTGCGTGCAGATCGCGGACGGCCACCGGATCTTTGACGACGTTGTAACTGAAATCATCGGTTTCGCCGTATGTGATTCCGCCCTTAATGCCGCCGCCGGCCATCCAAGCCGAGAAGCACAGCGGGTGATGATCGCGGCCATAATCGTTGCGTTCCAGTTTGCCCTGGCAATAAACCGTGCGGCCGAATTCGCCGGCGAAGACGACGATCGTGTCGTCCAACAAACCGCGCTGCTTCAGGTCCCTCAGCAGCGCTGCACAAGGTTGGTCGACGTCGAAGCACTGGCCCCGCAATTGTTTCGGCAGAATGTTGTGGTGATCCCACCCGCGGTGAAAGATCTGGATGAATCGCACGCCGCGTTCGACCATCCGGCGGGCGAGCAGGCAGTTACTGGCAAAGGACCCGTTCTTGTGCACTTCCGGGCCATACAGATCGACGACGTGCTTCGGTTCGCCGGACACATCCGTCAGTTCCGGAACGGAAGCCTGCATGCGAAAGGCCATTTCCTGTTGCGCAACTGTGGTCTGAATTTCGGGATCGCCGATCTCACCAAAATGCTTTTGATTTAGTTGGCCCAGGACGTCCAACATCTTGCGACGGACGTGACTATCGACGCCATCAGGATTCGACAGAAACAGTACTGGGTCGCCGGAAGTCTGAAACGCCGCGCCCTGGTGCTTGGACGGCAGGAAGCCGCTGCCCCACAAACGGCTATAGAGAGCTTGAACGTTCTGCGTGCCGCCGGTCCAGAAAGCCGATGTGAGGACGATAAAATCGGGCAGGTCACGGTTCATCGACCCGAGTCCGTAGCTCAGCCATGCTCCCATGCTGGCTTTGCCCGGGATTTCGGATCCGGTACAGAAGAACGTCTTGGCCGGATCATGGTTGATCGCGTTGGTGTGCATCGAATTGATGATGCAGAGATCATCGGCTACCCCGGACAGATGCGGAAACAGCTCGCACATCCACAAGCCGTTTTCCCCCCGGCGATGGAACTTGAACATCGACGGCGCAACGAGCTGCGTTTTGCCTTTCGTCATCGCCGTCACGCGCTGCCCCATACTGATGCTCTCGGGCAGCGGCTGTTTGAGTTGTTTGCCAAGTTCCGGCTTGTAGTCGAACAAATCAAGCTGGCTGGGGGCGCCGGCCATGAACAAAAAGATGACATGCTTGGCACGCGGAGCCAGATGGGGCGCCGGCTGCGCTGCGCTGTTTTGAGGCAGCAGCGAGGAGAGTGCCGTCACCCCCAGGCCCATCCCTGAGGTCTTCAAGAACTGACGCCTCGCCTGCAGTTGATTGTGCCCTTCGAGCAGGTTGAGCATGAGGCCTAGCCCCGCGTTTTCGTAATGTCGAGGTTGTAGATCGTGCTGACCAACATCGTCCAAGCCGCCAGCTCCGCCGTTGCCACATGCTCATGCAGCTCTACGCCTTGGCAGAGTTCGTCTGCGAGATTCGAGTTGTCGCCGTAGATTGCCTCCAGGTCTGCGACCATCTTGAGAAAACGCCCAGTCGCGGCGGCATCGGGTAGCTTCGAGGTAATCGTCTCGTAGATCACTGCCACACGCTCGGCCGGACTGAGCGAACCATCCGCGATCGTCTCGTGGGCCAAGTGCCGGGCCGCTTTCAGGTACTCCGGCTCGTTCATCAACAACAGCGCTTGGAGTGGGGTGTTCGTGCGCTCGCGGCGCGTGATGCAGGCTTCCCGGGACGGCGCGTCCAGAATGGTCTGCTGCGGCGGCGGCATGCCTCGTTTCCAGAACGTATAGACACTGCGACGGTAGATCTTCTCGCCCGCGTCGGATTTGTACGTGCGGGGATACGAGCTGGGCATACTGACCGATTCCCACAAGCCGGCCGGCTGTGGCGGCTTGACACTCTTGCCATACAGTTCGTCGTTCAACAAGCCGCTGGTCGCCAATATCTGGTCGCGAATCACTTCGGAATCTAACCGGAATCGAGAACCGCGCGACAGCCAGCGATTTTCCGGATCGGCTTCGAACTCCTCGATCGTCGCCTCAGATGCCTGACGATAGGTTTCGGACATCACGATCTGTTTCATCAACGCTTTGACGTCCCAGCCCGACTCGATGAAGGAGACACTCAGGTAGTCGAGGAGCTCCGGATGGCTGGGCCATTCGCCCCGGGTGCCAAGGTCCTCAGAGGTCTTCACGATGCCGACCCCGAATAGCTGCTGCCAAAAACGGTTGACTGTCACACGAGCCGTCAACGGATGCTCGGCCGAGGAGAACCACTCGGCCAAATCCATGCGCGACTTCATTCCGCCCGTATCCTTCATGGGTGGAAGGAATGCGGGCGTGTCTCGCTCGACCTGTTCCCCCGGGTTGTCGTACACCCCGCGAATCAAGAGGTGTGCCGGGCGCGGGTCGGCTTTCTCTTTCATGACCATCGCCACGGGAATCGTGGCCTCGAACGCCTGTCGCTCTGCTTCGAGTTTCTCAAGAGCTTTTTTCTCCTGATCCAATTCGGCCTTCGGCTTGCTGTGAGTTTCATCGCCAGAGTGTTCCGCTTGCGATTCGATCTCTTGAAGCCTTGCTTTCACCTCCGCGATCCGATCGTCCATTGTTCGGAGTGTCGCGTTCTGAGCTTCGCTGGCCAGGCTGACGTATGGCGGTTGAAGACCTCGCTGGAAGTCGGTTCCTGACCGGCTTCCAGTTTCCGGTGCGGCATCCAGGTTGTTGAAAAAGGCAAACAGTTGGTAAAAGTCCCTCGTTGTGATCGGATCGTACTTGTGGTCGTGACAGACGGCGCACTGCACGGTCAAGCCCATGAAGGCGGTGCCCACTGCCGTGACACGGTCGATCACATTGCGCGTAAAGCTCTCCTGGGGCAGCGCCGTCCCCCGATCGATGATCAGGTGCAGTCGATTGAATCCGGATGCAATCAACTGATCTCTGGTCGGCTCGGGATAGAGATCACCCGCGAGTTGATACGTGACGAATTGGTCATACGGGAGGTTTTGATTGAACGCCCGGATCACCCAGTCGCGGTAGGGTGTCATCTCTCGATAATGATCGTGGTGAATACCGTTCGTGTCCGCGAATCGCACCACGTCCAGCCAGTATTTGGTCATGTGTTCGCCGTACTGCGGCTTGGCCAGCAGGCGATCCACCAGACGTTCGTAGGGATCCGCCGAGGTGTCGGCAAGATAGCTTTGAATCTCCGCGCGGGTCGGTGGGATTCCGGTTAGATCCAAGCTCAGTCGTCGGATCAACGTGCGGCGATCGGCGTTTGGTTTCAGTGTCCGTCCTTCCTCGGCAAGCCGGCGCACAACGAGTCGATCGATCGGCCGCTGGTTCCATCGACTGTTCGCGACTTCTGGCAGAGCGGGCGTGCGCGGCGGTAGGAATGCCCAGAACTCTGCGTACGGTGCCCCTTCTTCAATCCACTGCCGGATGATCGCTCTTTCGCGAGCGGTCAAAGGCTGTTTGCCGGAATCGGCGGGCGGCATGACCTCGTCGTCTCCCGCCGTAATCCGCTGCCAGAGGGCGCTGTCGGCGATCGATCCCGGGCTGACGGCTTGCGAGTCATCGAGCGTGCGATAGGCTCCGTCAGGTCCATTCGCGCGATCCAAGCGAAGCCCCGCTTGTCGCTGATCTTCATCCGGCCCATGGCATTGAAAGCAGCGGTCCGAGAGGATCGGACGGACGTCACGATTGAAATTGATTGCCGGCTCCGCCACACAGATCGCAGGCAGAGCCACGATGACGATTGCGAGCAGCGTCGGCTGCACTCGCTCATGTGCTGCGCTTGCGTTTTGGTCCCTGTGGCGTGCCATATACATACTCTAGGCTGTGATTGGAGGTGTTTCCAGCGCCATAAGACCGTGCAAACGCCTTGATGTCAGCTATGACAGTTCACCGCGCACACATTGCTGCCGCATCGTTAGGCTACAGCGGAAAGTGGAGCAACTCCGACGAGAAGTCAGTTGGATTGTTTCCTCCAGAGGCGGCTAACCAACCGGATCCTGTCCTCAATTCAGCTACTCCGCTTGGAGCGAGCTGTCTTGCGTGCGGATTTCTTTTTGGCGGCCGCGGGTCTTTTCATTGCAACTCTCTTTGCTGACTTCTTCTTGACTGCCTTGTGACCCTTGCTTGATCCGCAGCAGATGTCGTACGACTCTTGCAGCCACTTCTCCCAGATCGACTTCGGAAGCGGCTTTTCAGCGGTGAAGCGAGTCGTAACCCACCCGGTCGATCCGACCTCAAAGCGGTCGGGCTCTTTGGACGCGAGTTTGCGAGCCTGGGACATTGAGTGTTCCAGTTTAAACATTGCCTTGAAGCCGACTCCCTTTGCACCGGGGCCAACGAATAGAAAGGACCCTCTACCCGCTTTAAAAGAGCTCTGATTGCACGACGTACCCTTTTCAACCTCGGGAAAACATGCCGCTTTCTCGCGAATCGGCTCCGTGGGGTCTATTGAACGAGCCATCATTGTAGTCCTTGTCTCCGGCTAATCGGCGAAGGCAGCCACTCTCCATGCTCAGGGAACAGAGCTTAACAGAGTTTCTCGCTGAAACTCGCGGCGGTTGCATTGACCGCCCGCAGCATCTGCGCCCTGGGCTGGCTTTCCGCCCATCGAGCGGACGCTGGATTCACAGGCGCATTGTACCACACCCACAACCCACCCCGACCGACCAACACGCTGCTCTTTTGCGCATGCACAACCGAGCAGCTGCGGCGCATCGTCCGACTACGGGGGAGCGTAAAGAAAAGACTCCCGCCCTTGTTGATGCCTTCCACAACGTCTGATCTCAAAACCGAAATTGAACTTGCAGATCGCGGCTCGACGGGCTCGAGGGTGCCACTGGCGGCTTGTCCGCCAGTGCGGTGATGAGTACGCTTGCCGATGATGACCGGACATCGCAAGCGGGCAAAGCACTATCTCGAGCCAGGCGATCGCCACGAGTTGACATTGCCCTGCACGTGGTCTTGCACAATCGTGCGCGCCGCCGGCTACTCTGCTACCGACGATTCACCGAGTGCCGTGGAGTTCTTTGTTGAGAGCCAGTAAGACCCGTCTCTTGAGCACTCCCATGTCACATCCGAACTCGCACTGGCGGACAAGCCGCCAGTGGCACCCGGCGTGTAGAGGGCGTCTTCCGTTCGTCCGAAGACGACTCGTTCTTCGGCGAAGATTTCCGCAATCCGTTCATCGGAGACCAGCCAGCCAAACAGCATCTCGTTCGAGTGCAGCAGCGAACGGTGGACCAGAGAGAATTGCGTTCGCGGTTTGACAGCGTTGTTGTAAAGTGGCATCGACCTTCCCTGGTCCTGAACTTGCCAAGACAGACCCAGGGAAGGCCTCGCCGGAGCCAACTATAACGGCCAGCCAGCTTCGCCCAAACTTCGGCTTGCGATAGAGCACTCTGCGGAGTGTGCCGTGTCACGCTGCGCAGCATCCCACCACAGCAATCTCGGCAGTGCCATTCGTTCCTGGAACCTTTCTTTCCCGTGGAACTTTTCTTTCCCGCTCAGATTTTGAATCTGCACCTTTTCTTTCCGGGTTGGAATTGCAAGAAATGCATACGATGGAAGATTACGTACGACGTGCAGGGGTGCCCGTACGAGACGTGTGCGGAGTATGAGGACTGCGAATGTCCGTAGATACGAAATCGGCGCCGAGGCGGTCCGACTTGGCTCCGCGATGGTGTCGCTTCTCAGCCTGTGATGCTGCCATACTCGGCACGAATCTCGCAGTCGCCACTGTGCTGCCAACGTTGAATCTGCCGGAGCCGATGAGCGGACTCGTATCCACCTTCGGCGGCATCTGGAACGGTGGCATATACTCCGGACTATTCATCTTGTCGTGGCACAGAATCGGCCGCGGAAGAAGGGAGAGGTTGTCGCTTGGTGAGTCGCTCTGGTTGGTACAGGGTCTTGTACTCGTATCTTGCCTGCCCGTCGTGTGGATGCCACTACAGATAGTCGGCTTGATGCTGGTGTTTTTTGTGAGCATGCAATACATCGTGCTGGCGGCAGCAGTGGCTGCAATCATGTATGCGACAGGAATCGCCAGGCCCCTGTGCATGTGGACCAGCGTGGTTGGCACGATTTGCGCAGCCACGAGCAGCGGCCGGTATGTCTATGAATTCTTCTCCGATCCTGAGGCATGGAAGTTGATGGTGCAGACTTAAGGGTCTGATGCGCGCGAGGGTGCCACTGGCGGCTTGCCCGGCTTGCCCGCCAGTGCGGTGATGAGTCCGCGTGCCGATGATGACCGGACATCGCAAGCGGGCAAAGCATCATCACGAGCCAGGCGATCGTCAAGAGTTGAGATTGCACGTGCTCCTGCGCAGTCGTGTGAGCCACGGGCTACTCTGCTGCCGACGATTCACAGGGCCAGTGAAACCTGTCTCTTGAGCCCTCGCATGTCAGGCAATCTGTTTTCGCTTCCGCCTGGCGTAGCCGAGCAGGCCGACGGCTCCGATGCCGAGCAGGGCGAAAGTCGTGGGTTCGGGGACCGGCTGGATCAACACGTTGTCGAGTTCGATTCGCGTCCCGACATCGGAGTTGTTCTCGGTCAGCGTGAAGCGGATCGTCCCGTTGCCTAGCGAGTTGTCGAGATCGGTGAGCGGCAGGTTCGAACTGAACGCCAGTGGCGACTCGAAGACGACGGAGCCGCTGCCTTCACTGAGCAGTGTCTCAGTGACGGTTCCCGAAGTCGACTCGTAGATCAACTCGACCAGGAAGGTGTCTATGAGGGTGGGGGCGTTTATCTGCCATTCGTAGTCGAAGCTGATCGCCAGTGCGTCTGTGCCGAAGGGAATGTCGAACGTCTGCTCGAAAATCGCCACGCCCGGGGTGCCTGATCGTCCGATATGCGCGGTTCCGGAGACCCACGTGTTGCCCGTGGTGGTACCGGTCGTCGCCCAGCCCGATAGGTCTGTGTCGAACGTCCCGTTGGTGATCAAACTTGCGTTCGCGGTGTGGACTCCCCCGGATAACAACAGACCCAGCGCGACGGACGCAAGCAGCAGGTTTTGAACTCTCATGCAGTCGTTCTTTTCACAATTTGGGAAGGCCCACGCCGGCAAGATAGGATGCGAAAACAGTCCTTGTCAAGATGTTCATTCGGTTGTCGAATCATGCTCATTCGTTGATGCGTTTAGTTGCGGCGATCGCCTGGATTCGCCCCGGGAGGGCACAACCGCAGGATGCAACAGGGCCAATCCGCGATCATTCGCAAGTGTGCCCCCGTTGCGCGGACGCCCACAGAAGACGTGGGTTCGCCGAGGAGTTGCTATGCCGAGCGGTTGTGAACGCGGGAGAACCGGTTACATTTGGGGCGCATGGGGTTTGGACGGCTTGAGCCTACAGCTCTCGTGCCGGGCGCGAACCTTGTTCCTAGAACGGATCGACGAAAGACCGGAAGATGAGTGTTGACTACCAAGCCGTTCAGGCCAGCTACCACAGATGTTTCGACGACCCTGGGTTCTTCGATACATTCTACGACCTGTTTCTTGTGAAGTCCGCAGAGATACCGCCGTTGTTTGCCAACACGGATTTCGAGAAGCAGAAGCAAGTCGTGCGTGTATCGGTGCTGATGATGATCCGTCTGGGCGACGATCGGCCCGAAACTCAACAGGCGATCGAGAAACTTGGCGAGTCGCACAGCAGTCGTGGTCACAATATTCGCCCCGAGCTGTACGAGCTGTGGCTGGACACCCTTTGCGAGTGCGTGTCGCGCTATGACCCCCAACACTCACTGGAGCTCGAACAGAAATGGCGGGACACGATGAAACCGGGCATCGATCTGATGATCTCGATGTATTGAGCGGTTCACAACGCGTCAGGCAGGTGGGCGTTGGTTTAGATTGCGAAGACGGGAAACGGACACTACTCGACCGACGTGTTAGTCCATGTTCGCCACGTGGCGTACACTTCCGTGCCTCGTGATTCGAGCGTCCGTGTGCCACTGTTAAACGTGTTGTGTGCCACTGGATTCGCCAGTGCCCGATTCTCGGTTTTATTCACGCGCAATTGGTGCAGAGGGGATCGTGCGAACTCGATGCCCAAGCCTCCAACTCCAATGTGACCCCGTTCGACACTTCGGAAACCGAGCCCGTATACAGGTGAAACACTGGCGGAGCCAGTGGCACACACACGCCCTGTGCCGATGCCGAACACGTCTGCCAGAGCGGTCACGGCTGTTTGTAGATCACGCCGTCTTTCATTACGAAGGCGATGTTGCGCATGAGGCTGATGTCTTCCAGGACGTTGCCGGGGACGGCGACGATGTCGGCGAGTTTGCCTTCTTCGACGCTGCCGAGTCGATCGTCGATCTTTAGCAAGCGGGCGGCTTCGATGGTGGCGGCGTGGATGGTTTGTTGTTCGGGCATGCCGCCTTCGACCATGAGTTCGAATTCGCGGGCGTTTTCACCGTGGGGGGAAACGCCGGTGTCGGTGCCGAAGGCGATCTTCACGCCTGACTTGTAGGCGCGGGCGAAGGTCTGGCGGATGACCGGACCGATGGTGGCCGCTTTGGGGCGGACGATGGCCGGGAAGTAGTCAGGATCCTGGGCCTTTTCGGCCACCCAGACGCCCGCCAGGATGGTCGGCACATAATAGGTGCCGCGCTGCTTCATCAACTCCATGATCTCGTCGGTCATGTAGGTGCCGTGTTCGATCGAGTCGACCCCCGCCAATACGGCGCGCTTCATGCCTTCTGATCCGTGTGCGTGGACGGCGACCGTCATGTTGTAGTCTTTGGCGGTGGCCACGACCGCCTCGAGTTCTTCCAAGGTGAATTGCGGGTTGTCGCCGCTGGCCGCCAGGCTGAGAACGCCACCGGTGGCGGTCAGTTTGATCAGGTCGGCGCCGTCCTTGTAGCGCTGCCGCACGGCCTTCTTGGCGTCTTCTGCGCTGTTGACCACGCCATCAACCGGGCCGGCGTCGCGGCGGTACTTGCCGCGGAGTGCATTGGTCGGGTCGGCATGTCCGCCGGTGGTTCCCAGTGCTTTGCCGGACGTGTAGATTCGCGGACCAACGATCCAGCCGGCCGCGATGGCCTTCTTCAACGCGATGGAGTTGATCCCGTTGTCGCCCAGATCTCGGACGGTGGTGAAGCCGGCCAGCAAAGTCCGCTTCGCGAAAACGGTCGATCGCAAGGCGTACTCCGCTTCGGTCATGAAGAACCGCTCCGAGTACGATTTCGAAGAATGCTGCGAGTAGAGATGCGTGTGCATGTCCATCAAGCCGGGCATCACCGTGTGATTTGTGAGGTCGATTACGGTGTCATCGGCTCCGGCGCTGACGTAGCCGTTCACCACGGCGGTGATGCGATTGGCGTCAATCACGATCGAGACTTGCGATCGCGGCTGCTGCTGGACCGAGTCGATCAGTGTCTTCGCGTGGATGATCGTCGCGGCGTTCGTTGAAACGTCGGTGGACAGAAAACAGCCGGTGATGGATGCGGTGACTAGCAGCAATCTCATGGTTCAGCCTTCATGTCGAGCTTCGACAAGAATGTCAAATCGAGACCAATTCGAAACCGGTGCGGTATTGCCGTTGTAGATATGCGTTGGCTTGCTCGTCGCCGGGGAAAGTCTCGGTCTGGGGGTCAAACTGCAGGCGGCGGCCGGTGCGGTAGGCGATGTTGCCCAAATGCGGCAGCAGCGATGAAAGGTGGCCTTCTTCGATGTCAGCAATCAACGCGTCCTGATTGCGGGACTTCACACAGTCGATGAAGTTTTGATAGTGCCGCGGAGTATCGGCCCAGGTCTTTTTGAATTGGGGACCCCGCTCACCTTTGAAGAAGACCCGGTAGCCGTCGCGGTCGACCATCATGTAGCCCTTGTCGCCGAAAAAGATGTTGTCGTTGTCGAGACGATGCCCCTGCATGCGATAGGGGGTGAAGTCGCGTTGCTCGTAGACGTACAGCAGGTCTTCGTACTCCCAGGTGACGACCATCGTATCGGGCGTCTCTTGAGCGTCGCCTTTGGAGCCAAGTTTGGCTGCGCTGCAGGAGACGGCCTTTGGAGCGCCGAGACCCAATGCCCAGCGGCCCAGATCAATCTGGTGCACGCCGTCGTTGCCGATGTCGCCGGTACCGAAGTCCCACAACCAGTGCCAGGCGCTGTGGAATCGGTTTCTATTGAAGGGCCGTTTGGGAGCCGGACCCAGCCACAGGTCGTAGTTAACGCCTTCGGGAACGGGTTCGTCGTCGCGGTGGGCATGGCGTGAGCGGCGTTGGTTGTTGATGGCTTTGACCATCATGACTTTACCGATAACCCCTTCACGAAGCAGTTTCCAAGCCTGTTCGTAGTGAGGCGTCGAACGCAGCTGCGTACCATGCTGCACGATGCGACCGTGTTTTCTCGCCGCCTGAACGGCCAAGCGACCCTCGGCGATGTTGTGCGAACAGGGCTTCTCGACGTACACGTCGCGGCCGGCCACACACGCGTGAATGGTCACCGGCGCGTGCCAATGATCGGGGGTGGCGACGGCCAACGCATCGACGTCGTTGCGGTCGAACAGCGTGCGAAAGTCGACGACATACGTTGGCCGGCGGCCGGTACGCGACTCCAACTCGTCGCACAGTTTGTTTCCGCGACCGGCATCGACGTCGCAGACTGCCACAACCTGACTGTCGGGCAATCCGGCAAACTGATGCGCCAATGAGCGACCGCGCCCGCAACCCAGGACGGCCACGCCCACTGTCTCGTTGGCTGCCGCCGCTCGCGCAGCGATGGTACTCGTGGCTGCAGCGGCGGCCGTCCCCAGAAACTCGCGTCGATTCAGGCTGGCCATCACCGTCTCCTGTTCCGAGGACTTTTTCGGGATTGTGCACGCACTACCAAAACGAGTGCTTGAGGCCGCTGGAATGCAGCCGCTGCGAACCATGCTAAACGGGTCGCCGCCCCGGAACAACCAGGGTCTTGGCAGTGCAATCGGCTATCGTTTATAGTCGAAACTCCGGCGGCGCTTGACGAAAGTCGCCCATTCCGAAATCTCTGATCCGCTCACACCAGCTTACCTGCGCCGGCTTGTTCGAGGGGGGATGATCGAGGGAACGAGCTTGCAGCACGCGCAAACGAAAGATGCTCCCGCCGGCGCGTACGGCGGCATTCTGCTGTGTTCGCTGGCCGTGCTGATGCTGGAAGTGCTGCTGACGCGCGTCTTCTCCTTCACCATCTGGTATCACCTGGCGTACCTGACCATCAGTACGGCCCTGTTGGGTTTTGGTGCCGCTGGATCGTTGCTAGCCGCTTTTCCCAACCTGCTCAAGCAACGCGTGCGGCGGCTGATGGCGGTCTGTTCGGGGTGGGCGGCCTTGGCGACGTTGGTTTCGGTTGGGACGTTGTCACAGTTCCCGCTCGACCCAAGCCAATTGCTCACCGATCGCACCCAGTTTTTTCTGGGCCTGCTGGGCTACTACGTAGCGGTCACGATTCCATTTCTGTTGGCCGGCATTGCCATCTCTGCGCCTCTGGCTGTCTACACACTGCAGGTGAATCGCCTGTACGGTGCCGACCTGTTCGGCGCGGGGCTGGGGTGTCTCGCCGCCGTCTACGCGCTCACCTGGATGGAAGCCCAAGGTGCGTTGTGCCTCTGCGCCGCCGTGTTTGCGGCTGCCGGAGCTTGCTACGCCGCAGGCGGGAGCTTGCGCGTTCGCCTGATGCTGTTGAGCGTCGTGTTGGCGGCAGCCTCTCCTTGGGCTCACAACATGTTGGCGTTCAGGATTACCGACAGCAAAGACCTGGGCGGGGCTCGCTTGAAAGGAACCGATGAACTGTTTCATCAATGGACCCCGATCAACCGAGTCGATCTGCATATCGACGAGCCGGCCAGAGTCTTCTGGATGAGCACCGGGCTGAATCACGACTACCGCGGGCCACAGCCGGGCGGGGCCATGTTGCAGTATGACGGCCACAACGGCACCAACGTGCTGAGGGTCTCGAGCCCGAACCTCGACGGCCTGCGATTCCTCGACGTTCACCTGCTCCGCACGCCTTATGTGCTGTTCGAACAACCGGAAGTGATGATTATCGGAGTGGGAGGCGGAGTCGACGTCTTGAACGCGCTGCGCCGCGGAGCCAGCCGCGTTGTCGGAGTTGAGTTGCAACCGATCACCGTGGCCCTGCATCAAGGCGAACTCTACACGGAGGGTGGCGGCTTGAAAGCCATGACGGGGGGCCAATTCCAGCGGCCCGAAGTCGAGCTGTATGCGGCCGAAGGCCGGCACTTCGTTCGGTCGCACCACGATCAGTACGACATCGTGCAAATCACGATGGTCGACACGTTCTCGGCGCAGACAACCGGCGCCTATGTGCTGGCCGAGAGCTACCTCTACACCGTCGAGGCTTTCGAGGATTACTTCGAGCATCTCAACGACGACGGAGTGATCTCGATTGCCCTGGGCGATTTGTTGTATCGGGATCCGTCGCTGCCATCGCCACTGGGAACGCGACTGGTGATGGGGGCTCGCGAGGCGCTCGAGCGACGCGGCGTGACCGACCCGGCGCTGCACATCGCCATGATTGCCCAGCCGAACATTGATGAGAGCATTTCCGCCGACTTCCCAATTGCCGGCGGCTACGTACAGGCGCTGTTGATCAAGAAGAGCCCATTCACCGCTGACGAGATTTCGCGGCTCGAGAGCTTCGCCAATTCGAACGGTTTCGAAGTGCGACTCGCCCCGGGTCAAAGCGACGGTACCGATGCGCCGGTGTTTCAGCTACTGCACGAACCGGCCGAGTCGCTCGGGCAAGCCTTGGACCAACAACCGTTCCAGCTCGAAGCAGTCGTCGATGATCGGCCTTTTTTCTACCACGCCACCCGGTGGAGCAGCATCTTCGGGGGGAGCGCCACGCTTTGGTATCTCCCCGGCTCGACAGTCGGTCTGATGATGCTGGCGATGATGCTCGGCCAGGCGATTCTGTTCGGAATCGTGCTAATCGGATTCCCGCTGCTGCGCACGGGGCGCGGTTCGCTCTCTTGGGGCCAGACCACGGGGTTCTTCCTCTACTTTCTGGGGCTGGGCCTGGGATTCTTGCTGATTGAGATCAGCTTCGTGCAGAAGTACGTGCTGTTGCTGGGCTACCCTACCTACTCGCTGTCGGTCACGATCTTTTCGTTGTTGGTATTTGCCGGGCTGGGTGCGGCGCTCAGCCGACTTGGCTGGGGGCGGCCCCGAGGTTTGCTGACGGCGCTGCTGGTGCTGACGATTGGCTTGGTGCTGGTGGAGATTTTTGCGTTGCCGGCGATTCGTGAGCGGTTGCTTGCGGCGCCGCTTTCGACGCGGATTCTCGTCACGGTGCTGTTTCAGTTTCCGTTAGGCACCTGCCTGGGAATGTACTTCCCGACTGGAGTGGAATTGCTCCGGCGTCGCGAACCGGCCCTGATCCCCTGGGCTTGGGCGATCAACGGCATTGCGTCGGTGGCCAGTTCGGTGCTGGCGGTCATCCTGGGAATGTCGATCGGATTCTCGGCCGTCGCTGTCGTCGCGGCAGGAATCTATGCCGTCGGGACGGTCGCATTGCTGATCGTCATACGAGAACCGACGCCGGCGGGTGAGGCTTCGACATCGTAGTGCCGCAGTGAGAGAAGCCGTGCCACTCGACGACTGGATGAGCAAGCTGCCACTGCACGCGAGCAGTGGCATGTAAAGATCGCAGTGGAACCGGGCAATAACTCTTGCAACGCCGGCTTCTGCCGCGTCAGTCCTCGCGAAACTTGTCGTGGCAGGCGTTGCAGGATTCGACTCCCTGCAGCCAAACCGCGCGTGCTGCCTTGGCGTCTTTGGCCTTCATTGCTTGCGCCGTTGCCGTCATGTGGCGTTGATACTCGAGGGCGTATTGCTGCCACTGGGGAACGTCGCTCTCGTTCTTGACTTCGTGTGTGTCGGCGTGCATCGCGACGGCGAGGACTGCCAACGTTGTGGCATGCAGACTCTCTGTCTCGGGTTTGCGCAGCCGCTTGACGGCACGTCGGATTTTTGCGTTGCGTCCATTGATTTCTTCCATCATTGCGTGCATGCCGATCAGCTTATTCCAGGCATGTTCGGCTGTTGCCTCTCCGCTGGCTTGACCGTCCAGTGCGCTCCTGGCAACGGCGAGAGCCTCTGCCGCATCATTGCGAGTGCCGGCCTTACCGATCTTGAGAGCGGCATCCCGCAGGTCGGCGGCCGCAATCTGCACTTCATCTCTGGCAGGATGCTCGGCGATGGCCTGTGCCATACATGCCAAGACGCCGGACGCTTGAGAGATCTTCTTTGTCTTTCTTGCGGTGGCGTATGCAGCCTCATCTTTGAGATAGCCCTCGAGCGTCTCCGTCTGGGCGATCGCTTCGGCTGCGAGATCGCCGATCGAAGCCACCTCTGAGAAATCAACCGGGGCCGCAGCATATGTACGGATGGAGCAAGCTAACAGCAGAGCGGCGATCAACGCTGGCCCCGGCGCTGGCAACAAGGTTTTCTTCTGTAGCATGACGGCAATCTCTGCTCGGCTGATTGCGAAGTGGCGGGCACAGTTTGCGGCCGCTCTGCACGCGACGATTTTCGGCTGGAAACTTCAAGGTCTCCAAGCATTCTGAAATGCCGTTTGACACGATGTCAAGCCGGCAGGGTTACGGTGCGTCCGCCGCCGGATTCCGCCACTCCGAGCCGTCCGCTTTTCTGATTGTGGTCCAGTAACCTTCGCGAAGCGCACGGTCGATGCGGTGGGCGAGCCCAAGAGTGCGTTTCACCGCAGAGCTTCGGAAATGATACTGCGGCTCAACGTCATAGAGATTGACCTTGGTAGTCGGGTCCACGCCCGTGTGCCGGTAGACCCTATTGTCGAGCACTACCAGATACGCCGCGGCGTACACACCGGTAAGGACCGCCAATGCGATCACCGTTCGTGTGGTGAACACAGATAGTCGTTGCAGCCACCTATCCATCAGATTGCGGGCTCACGATCCGCCGGTCGAAGTAGTTGATCGCCATCCCGGCGTCGACGACGAGTCCCTGTGCGTTGATACCGGACGAACGGGGGCTCAGCAAGAATGCCACGGTGTTGGCGACCTCTTCTGTCTGCACAGCTTGTTTGCGGAGCGTGGCCTGCTCGGCGAACAAATAGCTGTCGACGTATCCCGGGATGCCCGCCGATGCAGACGTCTTGAGCAGCCCTGGGCAAACAGCGTTGAAGCGGATGTTGGAGAACTCAGAGAACGATTTGGCCAGAAAACAAACCGATGAATCAAGCGCTGCCTTCACAGGTGCCATGTACCCGTAGTTCTCGGCAGCCATGCGCGTCGTGGAGATCGAGATGGTCACCACGCTACCGTTGTCACGATCGAGCAGCTCGCGAAAGCCGTTGGCCACCGCGATCAGCGAGTAGCACGACACATCCAGTGCCTGCAAGAATGCAGCGCGCGGCGTCTCGTGGAAAGGGGACCAACCGGCGGAATAGTCGGCGAATGCGATCGAATGCACAATTCCGTGAAGCTGCTGATGATTCCCAGCGATATCGTCTCGAAGCCGGTCGATCTGGTCTTGGTGCTCGACGTCGCAAACACGAATCTCGGCCGACTCCAGCAGCTTTTGCAGCGACTCGCGCCGTTGTTCGCTGCGGACCGAATACACGACTCTGGCGCCAGCTTCGGACAATACACGGCCTGCGTGAAAAGCCACGCTCTTACGGTTGGCGACGCCGAACACCAAAACAGTTTTGTCTTGCAGCTGCAGGAAGTCCATACCCTCAACCAATAACGGCCATCGTCTTGCTAGCCAACCCTACGCAGCCAGAGATGTGTGTGCTGATCGGGAATTCGCAACCGCGAAGAGAGCGCCAGCGCAGCTCGCAGGCGTTGCAAGCACTACGCTCACCTGGCGAATCGCGACAATAGCACGCAGAGTGCTCTATTCCGCCGGCCCCAAATTCACGTAGAGCTTGATGTTGTGGGTGTCGCGCCCGCCCGCCACGATGTCGACTCGTCCATCGCCGGTCAAGTCGGCCGCGATTGCATCTTCGACGGCCACTCCGCCTGCGTCGAGAACGTGCTTCGTCCACTGGGTGCCGGCTTGATCCTGGGCATCAAACACGTATAGCCCCGGTTGCTCGATCGCTCCGGTGCCGGGTTTGCTGTGACCGATGATGAGCTCGTCTGACTCGTCTGCGTCGAGGTTGGCCGCCCACACGGCGTGTCCACGCTGGAGTGTCTCGTCGATGACGTGCCGCTGCCAAGATCCGTCGTTGGAGTCGTCTTGAGTGTAGACGACCGCACTGGTGCCATGCATCGGTTCGACGGTGGCGATGAAGTTTCGACCGCCGGCCAATCGGCCGACCTTGATCTCTCCGGCGCCGCATTTCATGGGCTGTTCGTCTTGGCAGCCTTCGGAGATTTGGATCTTGCTCCAGCCTTCAGTCGTGCTGCGAATTAAGTGGACTCCTTCGCGACTGGCGGTGAGCGTGTCGATCAGTCCGTCCGAGTCAAAATCGGTGTGCCAGTGGTTGTGCATGCTGTTGAGTGTTTCATCCAGCACCGTGGCCGGCCAAGGCTCGCCGCGGGGATCGTCGGGAATTTCGAATGCCGTCAACCGCACCCCATCACCGACGGTGCGGTTGAGTGGAGAGACGACAAGCTGTGCCTTTCCGGTTCCCAGCACGTCGGCAAACCGCATGCGGTGCAGCCAGCTTTCATGTTCGACCAGATAGACGCGCCATTTCTTGTCGAGCGATTTCCGGCGTGAGAGCCATTGAACGGTGCCCGTCTTGGTCCAACCTGCTCCCAGCGCAAAGTCGATGTTGCCGTCACCATCAATGTCGAAGGGAGCGATACAGACGTTGTCTCGGGCCGTCTGGTCTTCGATGATCGTCCGCTGCTCCCAACCGGGCGCCTGGTACCACAGCACGCGGTTTTCGGTGACGGCTACGATATCCTGTAATCCGTCGCCATCGACGTCGGCTACAGTAACCGCGTAACAGATATTGCCGCAGTGGTCGTCGATGACGACCTCGCGAAACTTCGGAAACCCATCGTCGGCAGCGTGGCCAAGAACGGCCATTCCCAACACGACAGCAGGGGCGAGGAACAGCACGCGCAGGCACGATTGAAGGGTCATTGGGCACCTCAGAATCAACGCCGAGAAGGGATTATCAGGGTGGCGTCTTGCAACTTGGACAGAGCATCCAACCGATAATCTGCCACAAAACTTGGTCGAAAGCAACGAGTTCGTGGCCGCCGCAGCGTATAATAGCGCGATCGATGACGGCTCCTTGCCGAGCGAACTTCTATCCCCCTTTCCAAACAGACCTTCCGAAAGCCGATGTTCAGTCGTCGCATTCGCTGGAAACCGCTGGCCAGTGCCTGCCGCTCGTTGGGAACGATGCTGCAGTCCGGGGTCGCTATTCAAAAGGCGCTTCAGTTCGCCGGTGAAAAGTCGCATGATGCGAACTGCCGCACCGCTTTTACCGAGGTGGCCCTGGCCACCCGCCGAGGCGACGACGTGGCTTCGGCCATGCGGGCCCAGGGAGATGCCTTTCCCAAACTGATGATCGACATGGTCAATGTGGCTGAGGAGACCGGCGCGCTGCCTGAGATTCTGCACAGCCTGGCCGACCACTACGAAAACAACGTCCGCCTGCGGACCAATTTCATCTCGGCGATTGCATTTCCAGTGTTTCAGCTGGTGGCTGCTATCCTTGTCGTGGCGGGGTTGATCACGCTGTTGGGGTGGATTTCGGCGCTGACCGGTAGCGAGCCGCTCGACCCGCTCGGTTGGGGTTTGGTTGGCGAACAAGGCGCGCTCATCTGGCTGACAGCCACGTTCGGAACGCTGTTCGCACTATTCGTGGCGTTCAAGATCGCGACGAGTTCAATGGCCGGAAAGGAATTTTTGGACCCTCTGCTGTTGAAGATCCCCGTGCTGGGACACTGTCTGCGCTCGTTCGCCGTGGCTCGTTTTTCGTGGGCCTTCGCCCTGACGCAGCAAGCCGGCATGTCAATTGGCCCCAGCATCGAGTCCAGCTTCAGCACAACCGCCAACGGCGCCTTCATTGCCGCGTCAAAGCTGGTCAGCGCCATGGTCCATGGCGGCGAGTCTTTCACCGACGCATTGCGCGACACGCATTTGTTTCCGGGCGAGTATCTACACATGGTCGAAGTGGCCGAGACTTCGGGCACGGTTCCCGAGATGCTCGACCGGCTGAGCCCGCAATTCGAGGAGCAGGCGCGGCGGAGCCTGGCGGCTTTGGTGGCGGCGCTGGGCTGGCTTATCTGGTTGACAGTTGCAGTGTTTATTATCGTGATCGTCTTCAGTATCGCGCTCTGGTACATTGGGATGATCAACGACCTGTCCACACTGTAGAGGTAGTCCGAAAACCCTCTGATGAGCGGCGTCTCCCGCTGGAATTGCAGCATCGAATCTGACCACAACCGGGTTTTCGGACGGTTCTAGTGCCGGCCTTCCAGTTCTCAGTCGATCACACCGACACGCAGACCTCGGCCCGTGCCGGACGTTGGACAACCCCGCACGGGGAGGTGCAGACGCCGGCCTTCATGCCGGTTGGCACCTTGGCCACGGTCAAGGGACTGACGCCCGCGCAACTGACCGAAGCGGGCACCTCGATGGTGCTGGCCAACACCTATCACTTGGCGCTGCGTCCCGGGGCCGAACTGGTTGCCGAGTTGGGCGGCCTGCACCGCTTCATGAATTGGGATGGGCCAATTCTGACCGACAGCGGCGGATTCCAGGTCTTCAGCCTGGCCCGGCTGATGCAGCTTGACGATGAGCAGGCCGTCTTTCGTTCACACATCGACGGCAGTCTGTTCGAGCTCTCGCCCGAGAAGGCCATCCGTATTCAGGAGTTGCTCGGGGCCGATTGCATCATGTGTCTCGATGAATGCCCGCCTCATGATGCCGGTTTGGACCGCGTCTCCAAAGCCGTCGAGCGCACGACGCATTGGGCCGCCCGCTGCCGCGAAGCTCAACACCGCAGCGATCAGGCCCTGTTCGGGATCGTGCAAGGAGGGATCGATCGGCAGCAAAGGGAGCGTTCGGCCGAGGGTCTGGTGCCGCTCGACTTTCCCGGCTATGCCGTCGGCGGGCTGAGTGTGGGGGAGACGCCCGCGGAAATGTATGAGACGCTCGATTTGACGGTCCCACTTCTGCCGGACGACCGGCCCCGATACCTGATGGGCGTCGGAACACCCGTTGACCTGATCGAGGCTGTGTCGCGGGGAATCGATCTGTTCGATTGTGTGCTGCCCACCCGAAACGGGCGAAACGCCATGGCCTTCACCAGTGACGGCCCAATTCGGCTGCGGAATCTGCAGTTTCGGGACGATCCTGGCCCCATTGACGCCGAGTGCGGCTGCCCGGTCTGCCGTCAATTCAGCCGGGCCTATCTGCGACACCTGTTCGTGGCTGGCGAAATGCTGGGGCCGATTCTGCTGTCGTGGCACAACATCGGGTTCTACCAACACTTGATGAGCGAGCTGCGAACTGCGATTCACCAGAATCGAGTCCGAGAGTTCAGGCTGGAACGCCTTGCCCGGTACCAGTCCTCCGTCTAAGATACCCGCTGTTTTCTGGAAAACAGGCGACCAAGGGCGAGACCGGCACAGCATCACATTGTGCAGAAATCGCCATCGGTCAGCCGCAGGGCTCGGTCAGGATTGCGAATCTGATGGGCCGACTTGAGGGGCATGCTGCTTTGCGGGGCGCCTGCGGTGTTGTCTGCAAACGACACTCGTCCACGCAGAGGTAGTCTGGATTTTCGTAGATGTTTGAGATTTTGGCACAAGCCGCCGACGAGAATGTTCCGGCAGCGGATCCATTTGGGCAGTTCCAGTTCTTCCTGCCGATCATCGCCATCGGCATCCTGTGGTACTTTCTTCTGCTGAGACCACAGCGGCGCGAACAGTCCCGACGAGATCAGTTGCTCAAGGACCTGAAGAAAAACGACCGCGTGGTGTCGGTAGGCGGCATTTTAGGGACGATTGCCAATCTGTCTGAAAAAGAAGTCACCCTCAAGGTCGACGACAGCACCCGCATTCGGTTGTTGCGCTCCAGCATTCAGACCGTGCTCACGGATGAGTCGATCGAAGAATCGCAGAAATAGCTTGCCCAAGGCCCGCGTTCGCCTCCGGCGCAACCGATGTACAGGATGGAAATGATGATGACCCTGCCCGTTGACTGGTTGATGTTCGCGCAGGCGGCTCCCGCTGCCGAGGAGCAGGGCCAATTGACCGCTCTGTTGCTTCTGGCGGTTATTGTCGGAATCTTTGTCGTGCCGTTTGCTCTCGGTTCGTTGATCGGCCGCGGTCTCGGACAGAAGGATCTGTCGTTCAAAATCGGCGTGGTGCTCTTTACGGCCTTTCTGGGGCTGACACCCTTCGTGTGGCAGGAAGCTTTCGGCGGCCAGTGGACCGACGCGATGCGGCCCGGCATCGACCTGGCGGGTGGGACGAACCTCGTCTTTCAGGTCAATTTTGATGCGGCCGAGAAGGAAATCGACGACCCGGCGCGCGTCATGGATCAGATGGTCGGCGCAGTCGCCCGCCGGCTCGACCCTGCCGGACAGGAACAAATCACCGTCCGCCGCGTCGGAGCCGATCGGATCGAAGTCATCATTCCGCGCGCTGATCGGGATATCGTCGAGCGTAAAAAGAAGATGATGACGCGGCTGGGCAGCCTGGAGTTTGCGATCCTGGCTAATCAGCGCGATCATTCCGACATCATTCGCCGGGCGCAAGACGTACCCAGAGACCTGCGCGAGAACAAACGGGTCGTCGCGACCTGGCGACAGGTCGGGGTCGGTCCGGATGGGCAACTGAAAGACGTCGAACCCACCGGCGAGGTTGCCTACCGCGAAGTGGAACGCGAAGGCCAGACCATCCCCGAGTTTCTGGTGCTGGTTGAACCTGAAAACGATCGGGTCACCGGCAAGTATCTCACGCGGGCCTACGAGAGCGTCAGCGAAAGCGGAATGCCGTCCGTCGGCTTTACGTTCAATTCACGTGGCGGATTTCTGTTCCAGCGGCTTACGGGCGAAAACCAACCGGGTCGAGACGGATTCAAGAGACGCTTGTCGATTCTCTTGGACGGCAAGATCCATACCGCCCCGGTCCTCAACAGCGTCATTAGCAATCAAGGCGTCATTGAAGGCCAGTTCAGCAATGAGGAGATCGCTGAACTGATCAACGTCCTCAACGCGGGGGCTCTTGAGGTTCCCATCAATCCCAACCCCATCAGCGAAGCCTCCATCAGCCCGCTGCTGGGCATCGACGTGCAAAAGAAGGGCATGCGGGCCATCATGTGGGCCGGCATGGCCGTGCTGATCTTTATGCTGGTGTACTACATGTTTGCCGGCGTCGTCGCCGATTTGTGCCTGGCCTTGAACCTGGTTCTGCTGCTGGGGGCAATGGCCCTGATTGAGGCCACGTTGACTCTGCCGGGGCTTGCCGGGATCGTGCTGACGATTGGTATGTCGGTCGACGCCAACGTGCTGATCTTCGAGCGCATCCGCGAAGAACGGAACCGCGGCTCCAGCCTGCGAATCGCCATTCAAAACGGGTTCGGACGTGCCCTGTCGGCCATCGTCGATGCCAACGTCACCACGCTGATCACCGCCATCGTGCTGTACATGATCGGAACCGACCAGGTTCGTGGTTTCGCCGTCACGCTGTTCATCGGCATCATGCTCAGTATGTATACGGCGTTGTTCTTTGGACGTCTGATGTTCGACATTTTCGAACGAAAACGCTGGCTGACGGAGTTGAAGATGCTCAGCATCGTCGGCACTACGCACTGGAACTTCACGAGCAAGAAACTGATCGCCGCCGGGATGTCCTTGGTGCTGATTGTTATCGGCGTAGGGACGCTGTATGCCCGCGGCAAGGAAAACCTCGACATCGACTTTACTGGCGGCACAATGGTTACCTTCGAGTTCGTCAACGACGAAGACATCGACGAGATTCGGGGTGTGTTGCAAGGAAAGCTCGGAACGGCAATTACATTGGAGCAACTCACGCTCGCAGACGAGGAGACATCCGGCGACGGCACTGGTCGCAGGTTCCGCCTGCGAACCAGCCAGCAAAACATCCAAAATGTCCGCGGTTCCGTCAACGAAGCCCTAGTCGATCACGAACTTCGCAAAGTGACGATGCAGTTCGGCGACTTTGGTGAGGTCGGCGCCCCAGTTGGAAACGGTGCGGCCGCCAATGGTGCCAACGGTGCAGGCGAAGGCAGCACTGATGAGAATGGCACGAATGAGACTGATGCTGGAGCATCTGCTGAAGGTGAACTGGCTGATGCCGCCGATGAGGGTTCGACCGACGAGGCCGTCGAAGAAGCCGACACCGACGAAACGGACGCAGCTAACGAGACCAACGTTGCTGAAATCGAAGAATCCGAGTTTGCCGGGGGCAGCGAGGTCACGCTGGAATTCTTCGAGGGGGGTCAGGAAGGCGAGATTCCAGTCGCTACCGCCATCGACTACCTCAGCCAGGAGATCCTCGGACTCACCGACGCCGAGGGGACTTCCAGGTACGACGAGCCGGCTTCGCTGTTCTCACTAACCGGCACCGAAGGCAGCGGACTGCAAGCCGAAGCAGGCACCGTCCAGCGCTTCAAAACGATGGTCCTGCAGGTCAGTCCCGAACTTCCCGAACAAGATCTACGCGCCGCATTGGACGGCATGCAGGCTACGCTGGCGGCCAACCCCATCTTCGACGAAATCAACACGTTCGATTCGGCCATTGCCAGCGAAATGCAGCAATCGGCGATCATGGCGCTGTTGGCCAGTATGCTGGCCATTGTGGGGTACCTGTGGATCCGCTTCCAACGCGTGACGTTCGGGCTGGCCGCCGTTGCAGCCGTTTTCCACGACGTACTGGTTGTGGTAGGCATGGTGGCGCTGGCTTCTTACGCCAGCCAGACCGCGTTCGGACGGATGCTGGAGTTGGAAGACTTTAAGATCAATTTGCCGATGATCGCCGCCTTTTTGACCATCGTCGGTTACTCGCTGAACGATACGATTGTCGTCTTCGACCGCGTCCGCGAAGTGCGGGGGAAGAATCCGGCGCTGACCGAAGAGATGGTCAACACCAGCCTCAACCAGACGCTGTCGCGCACGATTCTGACGTCGTTGACCACGTTCTTGGTTGTGGCCATCCTGTACGCCATCGGCGGCGAAGGCATCCACGGCTTCGCCTTCTGTCTCGTCGTCGGCGTCGTCGTCGGAACCTACAGCAGCATCTACGTCGCCAGCCCAGTTCTGCTATGGCTGATGAATCGTCCCGAAGGTGCCAGCACCAAGGCAGCGGCGTGAATTTCTAGGGTGGCACCTAGCGGCAGCAGGCTGAAATCCGCGGCCGCGCAACCAATGCCAGATCCGGGTATCCTCGTAACGTCATTTCGACTCCGAGGACAACGGACATGAGGCTCCCCTTCTTCTACGGCTGGGTGATTGTCGCGCTGGCTTGGCTCATCTACGGCTTCGGGATTGCGCCAGCCTACTTCAGTTGGGGATTCTTTGCGCCCGAGGCGATCGACGAATTGGGGCTTTCGCGGCGGGAGATCGGCCTGGTGTTCGGTGCCTTCACGTTCTTGTACAGCGCTTCGAGCCCGTTGGTCGGGCTGGCGCTGTTGCGGTTCAATCTGCGGACGATCATCTGTGCCGGGTCGTTGCTGGCGGCAACCGGGTTCATGCTACTTTCCAGAGCCGAGACGCTGTTCGACTTTCTGCTCGCCTTCTCGGTCTGCGGTGGTATGGGTATTGGTATCTCAACGATCATTCCATGCCAGACACTGGGCTCAAACTGGTTTATCAAGAGTCGGGCGCGGGCGATCGCCATCATCATGACCGCAGGTGGCATCGTCGGCTCGATGATGGCGCCTCTCGACAAGTGGATGCTCGACTCGATTGGATGGCGGTCGGCCTGGATCGTCATCGGCGGGATTTCGATCTCGACTGCGGTGCTGGCGGTGCTGTTTGTCAGGGACCGACCTGAGGACCTAGGCCTTGGTCCCGACGGCGATCCGCCGATCGACCCCGTAAACGAACCGGCTGCCCCCGTGCACGCTTCCGTGCGGAACCCTCAGGAGTGGACTGCACGAGAAGCGATGCGGACGCCGCAGTTCCTGCTGCTGATCGTTTGCGGCGTGGCGTATGCCGTTCCTTGGGGCGTGGTGGCAGCCCATGGCCGACTGCATCTGGAGGATCTTGGATTCTCGACTGCAACGGTTGCGGGCGTCTTCTCGATTTCGATCGGACTCAGCGTCGTCGGGCGGTTGAGCGGGGCGGTGGGAGACTTCCTGGCACCACACATGGTGCTCGGATCGGCACTCATGCTCGAAGCAGCCGGCATGGGCGGCTTCCTAATTGCCGAGACTCCGGCCATGGCCTACGCGAGTTTTGCACTGCTGGGATTGGGATTTGGGATGGCCTACATCAATGTGGCCGTGGTCTTCTCGTCGTACTTTGGTCGCAGCGCATTTGCGGCGACGGCCGGCGTTCGGATCATGATCACCGGCGTGTTTAACGCCATCGGACCCTGGCTGGCAGGAGAAGCGTACGACCGATTTGAGACATACTCGGGAGCTTTTGTCGTCCTGATTGTTGTGGGCTTTGCCGGTGGCGTGTCTGCATTTCTGTGCCGGCCACCCCACCGTCTTGAATCGTCGCTGGCTGTAGAGCAGGTGAGTACATGAATTCTTCCGCGAAGGTTTGTCTGGTGACAGGTGCGGGTTCAGGCATCGGCAGGGCGGCTGCTCTGGCATTGCTGGAAGAAGGGCACTCCGTCGTTCTGGCGGGCCGCCGTGCCGAGCGATTGGATGAAACGGCGCAAGCCGCCGGTGCAGACAAGGCACGAGTGCTGGCAGTTGCCACAGATGTCGGTGATCAGCAGTCCGTGCAAGTGCTGTTCGAGCGCGTTCACGAGACGTTCGGTCGGCTCGACGTTCTGTTCAACAACGCGGGCCGAGGGACGCCGCCCATTCCGTTGGAAGACTTGGATTACGAAAAGTGGCGGGCCATCGTCGATACGAATTTGAATGGGACTTTCCTGTGCACGCAGCAGGCGTTCCGAATCATGAAGGACCAATCTCCGCGGGGCGGGCGAATCATCAACAACGGCTCGATCTCGGCCTACGTACCGCGGCCGAATTCAGTCGCCTATACAGCCACCAAGCATGCGATCACCGGTTTGACAAGATCGACGTCGCTCGACGGGCGAAAATACGACATCGCTTGCGGCCAGATCGACATTGGCAACGCGGGCACTGAGATGACGGCCCGCATGAGCGACGGGGTACCGCAGGCCGATGGCTCGATGGCCGTCGAACCGACCTTCGACGTGCAGGAGGTGGCCCGCGCCGTGGTCTATATGGCCAACTTGCCGCTGGACGCCAACGTGCAATTCATGACGGTGATGGCGACCAAGATGCCCTTCATCGGCCGGGGATGATGCGCCCTATCGAAGCGCCGACAGCCCACCGTCGACGACAAGTGACTGACCAGTGATGTAGCTCGCCTCACCCGAGAGCAAGAACACGATCGCATAGGCGATCTCCCAAGCTGTTCCTTGGCGCTTGAGCGGCACCGGCGTCTTGCCGCGCGAGGGTCGTTTGGTTTCAGCGGCTCGGCCGATGGGTGTATCAATCAGACCGGGGACGACGACGTTGGCCCGAATTCCCTGGGAGGCGCCTTCGAAGGCGACGTGCCGGGCCAGAGCCAGCATACCGGCTTTGGAACTATCATAGGCCGGCATTCGGCTGCCGGATCGCAAGGCGGCGACCGAACTCACGAAGACGATCGATCCGTTCTGAGACACGCGATCCAACGCCGCTCGACAGATCAGGAAGTGGGAACGGAGATTCAATCCAAACGTGCGATCCCAATCATCTGCCGATGTGTCCGCTAGTTTCCAGCCGTATCCGGCCCCGACGTTGAGCACGAAGCCGTCAATTGTTCCCGTCGGCGCGATCGCGTCATCGACGAGACGCGCACATTGCTCCGCGTCGGTCACATCGGCGACAACCACACTGCTCGCACCGCCCTCTTGCTCGATGGAGCGGCTCGTTTGCTCAGCGGCGTCCCGACTCCGGTCGACGCAGACAACGTGGGCGCCTTCGCGGGCGGCGAGAATCGACGTGGCCCGACCGTTGCCGATCGGCGCCTGGGGATCGTCACTCGAACGCGTTCCGGCACCCACAACGACGATGGTTCGACCCCTCAGCCGAGAGCGACCGCCTGCACTGCCACACGCCTCTGCCGACAATTCCGCGGGCGACTCGGGCTGCCCGCTACTTGGTTCCGACATGACTGCGCTCCACGTGCGTCGAGTGGATGCGATTACACCTTCCCGGCCGGCGCCTGGCTTTCGTGCGACCTACCGATGACGCCGGATGCCAGCAGACTTTCGATCTCTGCTTCGGCGATACCCCAATCGGCTAGCGCCGCTTCAGTCTGCGCACCCGGCATGGCGGGCGGGCCCATGATTCGGGCGGTCGTGCGGCTGAAACGCGGCGCGGCATTCGGTTGGACAACGCCGTCGACTTCGGTGAACGTACTTCGTTCGCGGTTGTGAGGATGATCGGCAGCCTCGTCCATGTCCAGCACCGGGGCGAAGCAGCAATCGGTCCCTTCCAAGATGTCGCACCACTCATCGCGGGTTTTCGTCTTGATGACCTCGGCCAACCTGGCCTTCAGCGCGGGCCGTTCGCTGCGATCGACGTTCTGCGGCAGCGAGTCCGCCGCGATTTCGGTCCGCTCCAGCAGTTCTGCGTAGAATTTGGTTTCAATGGCGGCGATCGAGATGAACTTGCCGTCGCTTGTCTCGTAGACCTCGTAAAAGTGGGATCCGCTGTCGAGGATGTTTTCGCCGCGACGGTTATTGGAGACGCCGGCAGCGTGCAGCGCGTAGGCGGCGGTCATCAACGACGAGGCCCCGTCGATCATTGCGGCGTCGACCGTCTGTCCCTGGCCCGAATCCTTGGCTTCCAGCATGGCTGCCACCACGCCCAGAGCCAGATATAGAGCGCCACCGCCGAAGTCGCCCACCAGGTTCAACGGCGGAGTCGGGGGCTGACCCTGCCGGCCGATGCTGTGCAATGCACCGGTCAAGGCAATGTAGTTCAAGTCATGGCCGGCTGCCTGCGACAAAGGTCCGTCTTGTCCCCAACCAGTCACACGGCCGTAAACGAGGCGCGGGTTGCGGGCGGCGCAGTCTTCCGGGCCCAAGCCCAATCGCTCGGCAACACCGGGACGAAAGCCCTCGATCAATGCGTCGGCCTGTTCGACAAGCCGCATTACCAGCGCTTGACCTTCAGGATTCTTCAGGTCGACCGCAATCGACCTGCGACTGCGGCGGAGCAGATTGAACTTGGCCGGCATACCGACGCCCAGACCGGATGCCTGAATACGATCGATTGTGACAACGTCGGCCCCGAGTTCAGCCAGCAGCATGCCGCACATGGGCCCCGGTCCGATGCCCGCTAACTCAACGACTTTGTAGCCTGCCAACGGTCCCATGGATGCTGCTCACTCTTACGAATTGAAGTAGGGTGCGTGCTGGCACGCACCACCGGTTAATGCGGCACACTAATTGGTGCGTGCAAGCACGCACCTACCATCCTTCGTCGCATGCATCGCGAGCTGATCAATCGCCGTAACGGCCGACGATCGACACGCTGGCGACGTTCTGCGACGGAAAACCACCCAGGTTATGCGTGAGTCCCAGCTTCGGGTCGTCCAGTTGGCGGTCTCCGGCGCGGCCTTGGAACTGCAGATACAGTTCATACATCATCCGCAGGCCCGACGCTCCGATTGGATGTCCGAAGCACTTCAAACCGCCGTCGATCTGGCACGGCACTTTGCCGCTGGCATCGAACTCGCCGTCCAACACGTTGGTAACCGCGGTGCCTTCTTTGGCGATGCCGAGATCCTCCATCGTGACCAGCTCGGTGATCGAGAAGCAGTCATGCACCTCGGTCATGCTGATTTCTTCACGGGGGTTCTTCACCCTGGCTTCTTCATAGGCCCGCGCCGAGGCGATGCGCGTCGTCCGCAGGTGCGAACCGTCCCAGCTATTGTGGCCCACTTCGGTTCCGTTGGAGACGCTGAGTTGCAGGGCCTTGATGGAGACAAGGTCTTTCTTGCCCAAGCTCTCGGCAATCTCTGGCCGAGTGACAATGGCACACGCCGCCCCGTCGCTTACGCCGCAGCAATCGTAGAGCCCAATCGGCTCGGCGATCATGGGTGCGTTGACCGCTTGGTCTTCGCTGATCTCACGGCGAAGGTGGGCTTTGGGGTTCTTGGCCCCGTTGGCGTGGCTCTTGACCGAAACGTGCGCCATGGCTCGCTTGAGGTCGGTCTTGTTGACGCGATGCGCCGCGCGGTACCCGGCGGCCAACTGTGCGAAGCTGCCGGGCGCCGATAGGTTCGGATAGAACATGTCATTTGTGACGCCGCGCGGTCGTTGCGGCAGCCCACCGTAGCCGGTGTCTTTGAGCTTCTCGCAACCAAGCGCCAATGCAATGTCGGCCGCACCTGAGGCGACCGCGTAAGTGGCTCCCCGCAAAGCTTCGGTTCCACTGGCGCACATGTTCTCGACGCGGGTGACCGGGATGTACGGCAAACGCAGGGCGTTCGCCAGTGGCAAAGCGCTGGGCCCGACGTTGACCGATTCGATCGCCGAGGCAAACCAAGCCGCTTGGATCTCGTCTTTTCCAATGCCGGCGTCCTGCAGGCATTCCTCGAATGCTTCCGCCATGAGCTGGGCCGGTTCGGCATCCCACCGTTCGCCGAACCTGGAACATCCCATTCCCAAGATCACGACCTTGTCTCGGATCCCCGTGACCATGTGTGGCTCCCAATTGGTTGAGAAGTCGACTGAAACGTATTCCGCCAGCGTTGCGATGACGGTTGTGATGTTGGAAAAATGTTATCGAATCGGACGAGCAACTTGCGTTGAAACACTGCTGGGCGAGCCAGCAGTGGCACCCGATCGGATGGATTTATGAGCGGGGCGCGGCCTTCCAGAAGTATCGCCGAAATCCCCTCCGTTTGTCGATCACCTTGATACGAAAATGTGCCGAAACCGGCGTATCGACATCGAACGTTGCAGGGTCGACGTCGGTGAAATCCATCATCGCCCGCCCGCCTTCGTCGAATTCGACTAAACCGAAGTAGGCCGGCGGATTCATGTCGAACGTCAGCCTGTCGGCCGTCCAGGTCTTGACCTTCCCCAGGGCGTCGGCCATCGGGTGGTCTTCCTGGCTGTCGGCCGCCCCGCACTCCGGATTGACGCAGTAGACTGTCTTGGGAAATTGGACAGTGCCACACTTCGTGCAACGACCACCGGCGAAGGCGTTGACCATCTTGCGGTTGCGATACAATGCCGAGAGCGGGCTGGGAACGTCGGTCTCGGCCCGTTTGCCGAACTCGCGGTCGACCAGCCCGTTGAACGTCTGGTACTTGGCGTAGTTGTCTTCCGGTTTGCGCTGTTGTAAGCACCCGGAGACGCCGCGTTTGGGTTTAACCGAAGCGACTGCGTCGGTCGCTTCGAATAACAGGGCATCGCAGCCTTGGCCGAATCCGACCACGAGAATCCGGTCGCCCGGTTTGGCCCCTTCGAGCGTGTGCGCCAACATCAGGATGGGATGCGCGACACCTGTCTGCCCGCAGTTTCCGGACAGCGCGTCGGCGACGGAATCGGCCTCCAGCCCCAGGCGCTTGGCAACACCTGCCGGAACCCGGTTCTGCAGGCAGGGCAAGATGAAGTGCGCGACGTCATCGGGCTTCGTATCTGTCTTTTCGAGCAGAGCGCCGACGGCGGCCGGCACCAGCTTCATGTAGCCTTCGTCACGAATCCAGCGGTCTTCCCACGGATAGTCGAAATCGAATCCGTCCATCCGAAAGTGGTCGACGAAATCGCGAGCCACCGAGTGCGCGCCGACGAATCGGGCGACTCCGGGATCGGTTCCGAGCACGACAGCGGCTGCGCCGTCGCCGTACAACATCTCAAGCGGCGAGCCGACGCGCGTGCGACGGTGCTCCGAAGCGACCAGCAACGCCGAAGCAGAGCCGGCGGAGACAGCATCGATCGCCGCCAGCAACCCGGTCGTACCGGCGCGCTGCGAGCCGGTGATGTCCATCGTCCGCAGCGTTTCATTCAGCTGCAATGCCTCGGCAACGATGCCGGAATTCTGCCTGTCCAGAAACGGGAGCGTCGTCGACGCCAGCAAAAGCGTCTCAATCGCGGTGCGGTCGGCCGGAGCAGTCGCGTCTCGCGCGGCCTCGACAGCCATGGTGACCGTATCTTCGTCCCAACTACAAAAACTGCGTTCGCCCGCCGCCAGCCCTGCCAGAGAGGGATCGAACCATGTGTTCGCCTTGGCGATGGCTTCGCGCTGCAGCCGAAATTTGGGAATGTACGCACCGAAAGCTTTGATGCCGACCAAGGTGTGCTCCAATGTCAATCAACGAAGTGCTTCAAACTCAGACTTGTTCGTATAGACTACTGCTCACGGCGGTGATCGGCCAGTTCGCGGCCGTTTTGACTTGGTTGCAACTGTTTGCTGAGGCATGCTAGGCTTCGCGGTTTGACTGCTGGGCGGCACAGCCGCCACCACCCCAACGAGGCGGGTCCGTGCTCAAGCGAGTCGGCGATTTTCTGCATGGATTCGAATTCAAATCGACCGGCAAGTGGTTCGTCCTCTCCACGGCCATTGGAGTCGTTGCCGGCATCGGCGCGATCGTGTTTCAGTTCCTATGCCAGGCGGTCGTGTACGTCGCGCTGGGTCTATTGGCGGGCTACTCCCCCGAAGAACCGGCCGGCGAGCGGGTGCTGTTCGAAGTCGACGGGTCGTCCCCCGTACTGTGGATGATCGTGGTGGTCATGACCGCCGGGGGGCTGGTCTCGGGTTGGCTGGTACAGAAGTTCGCCCCCGAGGCGGCAGGGCACGGCACCGATGCCGCCATTCAGGCGTTTCATCAGGACCGGGGACGAATTCGCGCGCGGATCCCAATCGTCAAAGCAATCGCCTCGGCTGTGACTCTGGGAACCGGCGGATCGGGAGGCCGCGAGGGACCGATTGCACAGATTGGCGCCGGTTTTGGCTCGTTCCTGGCAACGCGGCTCAAACTGACGGACCGAGACCGCAGGATCATGCTGGCAGCCGGCATGGGGGCGGGCGTGGGATCCATCTTTCGCGCCCCGTTGGCCGGGGCGCTATTTGCGGGCGAGATTCTGTATAAGGATGCCGAGTTGGAGTCGGACGTCATCGTGCCGGCCGCCATCTCCTCGATCATCGGGTACAGCGTCTACTCGCTTTCGCTTCCCGAAGACAGGCGATTTGCCCCGTTGTTTGGCGCGACCCCCGACTTTACGGTGGGCACGCCGTTCGAGTTGATTCCCTTTGCCCTACTGGCGATCGTGCTGGTGCTGGTGGGAATCGTCTACATCAAGACCTTCTACGGCATCCATCGATTGTTCGAACTGCTGCCGGTCAAGCCGTTCATCCGGCCGGCAATCGGCGCCGGGTTGGCCGGACTGTTTGCCATCGCCCTGTTTTTTCAGATGGGTCAGGACGAGCGGGTACTTTCGGTGCTCTCGACCGGGTACGGTGCGGTGCAGTCGGCTTTGGATCCCACACAAAGTCTCGGCATCCGCCTGCTGATTACAATCGCCTTGGCGAAGATCGTGACCACGTCGCTGACCATCGGGTCGGGCGGATCGGGTGGCGTATTCGGACCGTCGATGGTCATCGGCGGCTGCGTCGGCGCGGCAGTCGGCCAGTACTTCCACCAACTGTGGCCCGAAGTTGTCACACAGCCGCACGCCTATGCCATCGTCGGCATGGCCGGTTTCTTTGCAGGCTGCGCACATGCGCCGTTTTCGACGATCATCATGGTCTCGGAGATGACCGGCAACTACAACCTGCTGCTGCCCACGATGTGGGTCTCGACGCTCTGCTTCCTGTTGTGCCGGCGCTGGACGCTGTACGTCAAACAGGTGCCCAGTCGCCTGGAGTCGCCCGCACACCGCGGTGACTTTATTGTCGACATCCTGGAGGGGATGAAAGTGGCCGACGTCTATCGCCGAGACCCGAACATCAAGTTCATTCCAGAGTCGACGTCACTGGACGAGATCGTGCACCTGCTGGCCAAGACGCATCAGCAGTATTTTCCGGTGGTTGATACTCAGAACCAGGTGGTCGGCATCTTTTCTGCCAACGACGTGAGGAGCTATCTTTACGACGAAACCATCTGGCAACTGGCCGTCGCCCGCGATGTGATGGTCAGCAACGTCGTCAGCGTGACACCTGACGACGACCTAAACACGGCGCTGCAACGCTTTACGTCACGCAACCTGGATGAACTCCCGGTGTTCGACGTAGCAGGATCAGGCCGCATGCTGGGCATGCTCCGCCGCAAAGAGACGATCGCCTTCTACAACCAGCGATTGATGGAACACAAGCGGTTTGTGGATGGCGAATGAGGGAAGGATGAATGCTAAGTGAAGACGATCGTGCGCAGTTCCCGCTCTAGCCTCCGTCTTCATCCTTCATCCTTTTGCCTTCATCCTTTGATGGCCTGCTTGTCGATCGCTCGTCGCTCGCCGTACACTATTGCGGCACGAAGTCAGAATGACTGCATCGAATGTCTCAGGAGCCGATGATGAATCGCATAGTGGCTGGTGTTGTGGCGGTGTTGGTTGTAGCGGCCGTTGCCGGATGGTCGGTCTCGGGCGCGCCGGGAGATCGAGACGACGGCGAATTGAAGATCTCAATCGATGATCGCAATCCCTGGACGAACCTGGATCTGAATAACAAGCCGACGGACTTTCAATTTGCCATCGTCACCGACCGCACCGGAGGCCGGCGGCCTGGGGTATTTGCACAAGGAGTCAAGAAGGTCAATCTGCTGCAGCCAGAGTTCGTGCTCTCAGTCGGCGATTTGATCGAAGGTTACAGCGAAGACCCGGGCATGTGGGCCCTGGAATGGTCTGAGTTCGAGTCGATGATTGATGAACTCGAAATGCCGTTTTTCTTCTGCGCCGGCAACCACGACATCAGCAATCTGCCGATGAGCGCCGACTGGACGCGCAGGTTCGGTCGCAGCTACTACTCGTTCGTCTACCGCGACGTGTTGTTCATGGTGCTCAACACCGAAGACCCGCCGACCGATCCGTATCATATCGGTGAGGAGCAGCAAAAGTGGGCGCGACAAGTTCTGGACGTGCATGCCAACGTGCGTTGGACGTTCGTTATCTTGCACAAACCAACCTGGACCTATCCGGGCGCCGATCCCGTCGAGGCCGGTTGGCAATCGATCGAGGATGCGCTTGGAAACCGGAAGTACACCGTCTTCGCCGGCCACAAGCACACGTATGCCAAATACATCCACAGAGGCCGCGAATACTACATGCTGGCCACCACCGGCGGCGGATCAAACCTCTCGGGCTTTTCCAACGGCAAGTTCGACCACTTCGTGTGGGTGACGATGAAAGACGACGAACCGGTCATCGCCAACCTGTTGCTCGACGGCGTCGCGGATGAAGACGTGCGGCGAGTCCGGAGCCAGTGACAGCAGACTGACCGGGTGGCCCTTTCGATAGGAATGGGGCGCACCAACGACAAGCGACGTCATCGTCGTCGAGTCGTTACGGAAAGCTTCTTGTCGCTCCGCGACCCAACTCCTCGCGCACCCGCACACACTGCATCGCGCGAATCGGGCGGTGCGTGCGAGCACGCACCCTACTCACTTGCGCTTCACGCATCCTACCCCAATGGGGCTTGACCCGAAGTCGGATTCGTGCGTTGATCCTGCCAATACTGGTCGCGCAGCAAGCGCTTGTAGAGCTTGCCTGTCGGGAGCCGCGGCAGCGCGTCGATGAAATCGATCGATCGCGGAATCATGTATCCGGCCAGCTTCGTGCGCGCAAAGGCGATCAGTTCTTCCGCCAACTCGTCATTGGGCACGATGCCGGAGTTTGGCTCGACAATCGCTTTGACTTCTTCGCCCATATCGGCGTTGGGGACTCCGATGACCGCTACGTCGCCGACACTGGGATGCATGACGAGCGCGTCTTCGATGGCTTGCGGGTAGATGTTGACGCCGCCGGAGATGATCATGAACGACTTGCGGTCGGTCAGAAACAAGTATCCGTCCACGTCCAGATGCCCCACGTCTCCCAGCGCAGACCAATTGGGATGAACGGGGTGTTGCGCCGCGCTCGTCTTTTCCGGATCGTTGTGATAAGCGAACGGCATCTCGTCGCGTTCGAAGTACACCAAGCCGATCTCGCCTGGCGGCAATTCGTGGCCTTCATCGTCGCAAATGTGGACAATGCCCGTATGGGCGCGGCCGACTGAACCGGGACGCTCGAGCCACTCTTCGCTGGTGATGTACGTCGAGCCGTTACCTTCGGTGCCGGCGTAGTATTCACGAAGAATCGGCCCCCACCATTCGATCATCTGGCGTTTGATCTCGACCGGACACGGAGCAGCCGCGTGAATGGCAACCTGGTGCGAAGACAAGTCGAATCGCCTTCGATCTTCTTCCGGCAGCCGCAGCATCCGCACGAACATGGTGGGCACAAATTGGCTGTGCGTGACACGGTGGCGTTGGATCAGCCGGAGTGTCTCCAGTGCATCGAACTTCTCCATCATCACCACGGTTCCGCCCTGAAACTGCGTGCCCATGACGTAGCACAGGGGCGCTGCATGATACATGGGCGCCGGCGAAAGGTAGATGGTTTCGTTGGTGAACCCGTAGTGCGTCACGATATCGCGGCGCCGAGTTTCTTCGAAGACTTTCAAATCGAGCAGCGGCCGTTTGATGCCTTTGGGCCGGCCCGTCGTGCCGGAGCTGTAGAGCATTGTGTCGCCCAGCCACTCGTCTTCAAGCGGCTGGGCCGGATAACCGGACACGGCTTGTTCATAGCTCTCCCAACCGGCGACGGTGCCGTCGACCATCACGCGCAGCCTGCAGCCGGGGATCTTCGGAGGCAGTTCGCGTGCCACCGCTGCGCAGGCCATCGACGTGACGACGACCTGCGATTGGGAATCGTCGATGACGTAGGCCGCTTCGTCGGCGGTCAGGTAGCGATTGACGGCGGTGAGGTACAGCCCGGAACGACTGGCGGCCCAGGCGACCTCCAGAAAGCGCATGTTATTTTCCATAAACAGCGCAATGTGGTCGCCCCGCCGTAGTCCCTGGGCGTACAGAAACTGGGCAAACCTGTTGGAGCGGTCGTCGAGCTCGCGATAAGTGAGCGTTTCGCCGGAATTCGCGTTGATCAGGGCCGCCTTGTCCGGCGTAGTGCGCGCGTATTCGCCCAAATACATTGAGATGTCGCTCCCACGCGATGCCGGTCGACTTCGATTGAATGCTGCCTACTCGTCGCTTTCTTCCCTGATCGCGGCGATTTGCATGTGGCCGATGAACATCTCATCCCAGGACTGCGGACCCCAGCGGACTTCGGCTTCGGGGTCGGGGTTCTGGGTGTTCATGGCCGAGTTGTCGAAGCCACCTTCACAGACGATCTTGGTTCCCGCCGGCAGAAACATCCGTTCCTTGGGCGTGTAGATCATCTGCCAATTGAAATCGTACTTGGGCACGTTGAGCAGCTTTTGCTCACGACCATCGGGAAAGACGGCCTTGTAGGAGACATATTTGCCGCGGACGTGCATGTGGGGTTGCATGTTGAACAAGTAGGAATCTGTTTTGACCTCCCGCTCGGCGCGAACCGGATGGTCGTGCGTGCCCGGCGGGATGACGAACTTGCTGTTCAGCGGAGCCCACCGCCTAATCTCGTAGCTAGGCGTGTCGTCGTGAAAGTACAGGCCAATCTTCGAGCGGTCGGTGACTGACTTGCCATTGGGGGTGTAGTGCAACGAGGCCCGCAGTGCCATCTTCGGCACAATCTTGTAGCCGACGTCGTCGGCGTAAACTGCAATTGGCTTGCCGGGCGCGTAGCCGGCGAATCCAGTCCTCGAATCGGAGTTCGGATCAACGTCGTCCCCCTCGCCGAGCATGACGGTCGATGTCGTAATGTGGTGCACGACGGCTGGGTTGTCGACATAGAACTCGTAGGCCCTGACCCATTTCTCTTCTGTGACGCCGAACGGAATGGTCACGTAGCGGTAGTCGACGACACCGGTGGCGGGTACTTCTTGGGGCGGAACTTCGACGATCAGGTCGGGTTCGCCCATCCGCCACATCGAGGAGCCATCGCGGCCGGCAACTTCCGTCAGCGGGTCGGTGTCGCCGTCGCGAGGGGCGCCGGCGTCGATCCAATGGATCAGCGTGGTCTGTTCGTCGAGAGTGATTTCATGGACGTCAGCCCAATCGCCGATTTCGCGATCGATCTGGCCGGGCGGCATGCGTTGTGTAAGCACGGTCTCCCGCATCATCTCGCCCCAACCCTGCACCATCTTGTGGCTGTTCATTGACCAGGGAGCAATGTCGTTGTCTCTGTGACAGCTCACGCAACGCTGTTGGAGAATTGGAACGATCTCTTGGGTATAAGAGATCTGCCGTTTTTGATCGGCCGTTCGGCGGGGAAATGAAACCAAACAGCCGCGGACTTCGGTGACATTCTGCTCAAGGGCCTCGCCAGCCAACAGCGCGGTCAACGCGTCTCGGAGGTAGGTGTGGTCGGGCTCATTCTTCTGCACCTCGTAATCGAGCCGATCGTCGACGGCCCCCCGATACACCAGTTCTTGCGACTCAGGCTCGATCACAAATACTTCGCAGGTGCGCACGACCCCAAGTGATTCGGCCACCAGTTGTGCTTCATCCATCAGAATCGGAAAATCGATCTCGAACTCGTCCGCTTCTTTCCGGATGGAATGACGATCATCCTGGGCATTGGCATTGAGCATCAGAAAGTGCACGCCCTGGCCGTCAAACTGCTCGCGAAGCGACTTGAGCGTCGGCACGGCATGTCGTGAAATGGGACACCCGTTACCCTGCACGAACAGGACGACTGCCTTTTGGTCGGCATAGCGGCTGAGTTGGTGAAACGTACCCCGATGATCAACGAGGGCGAAGTCTCCAACCTGGGTTGTCTCGGCGTTGCTGACGAGCGGCGTTATCACAATCATTGTGACTAATGCGAACCAGCTTCCTCTTGCCATCACACGATTCCTCCAAGGAACAGACCCGGACAGCGCCACCGATTGCGGAGCAGCGCCTGGAAATGGAAATCTCAACTTCGAACGGCTCAGACCCGGCGGACTCGCCGGACCTTGATCGCCCAGTCCAGCGATTCAGCCGACCGAACTTCATTCACCACTGGACATTACATTCCATAATGGGTGTTGGTGTCAAGAATGTGGGCACGCAGCCGACACTTCGCTGAATTGAGCCCGAATTCGTTTAATCGATACCACCAACTGGAGCTTCCCGATGCTGTTCGACACCCACACCAACCTGATGTGGTACCCCGAACATCTTTCGGACGAATTTGTCGAATTCGCCTGGGAGGCCAAGCGGGCCAAGATGAAGCTTTCCAATGACGTGTACTTCGCGGGCAGCGACGTTCAGGAGCAAAACGCATTCGATTCCAGACCAGAACAACTTCTCGAGGCGACTGCCGGGGCCGACAAAGTCATTGTCTTCGGCATCAAAGCCCCCTTCACCGGAATCAACGCCGATCAGGAGCTTATCGCCCGGTTTGTCGCCGATCACTCAGACCGGTTCATCGGTTGGTGCTCGGTTGACCCCAACGACCCAGATTGCGTCAACCAACTCGATCACTTCGTAAACGACCTGGGTCTGCGGGGGCTGAAGTGTTCGCCCATCTACCAGAACTGGGATCCGCAAGACCCGCGGCACATCCCGTTGTTCAAGAAAGCCGAGTCGCTGGGCATTCCGGTCAACATTCACCAAGGCACGTCGTTCGTCCGTCCCGGACCACTGAAGTATGCCAACCCGATTCAGCTCGAAGACATCGCCATTGCCTGTCCCGATCTCCGCATCGTCATCGCCCACATGGGCCATCCCTGGGAAGACGAATGCGTGGTGCTGATCCGCAAACACCCGAATCTCTACACCAACATTTCGGCCCTGCACTATCGGCCGCTGCGCCATTACCAGGCATTCATGACCGCTATCGAGTATGGCGTGGAACACAAGCTGATCTTCGGCTCCGACTTCCCGTCAGCCACACCGGAGCAGGTCGTCGCCGGCCAGAAGAAGGTCAACGACGTCGTAGCTGGCACAAACCTGCCCAGGATCCCGGATGAGACGATCCACAACATCATCTACGAGAACTGGAAGCGGTTCTTGCCGGAGTACGGCTAGCAGGTGCGGTTTAGTCGTTGTGCTCGGGGTGAGCCACTCCGTCAATCGCCCGTGCCACTGCTCTGTGAGCAGTGCTAGACTTGTTCGAGATGGCTTCGCACGGCTGACACAGCCGTGGCACACCAGTCGTCCGTCATGGGTGGAGACTCGCTGCTCAACCCTCCCAACGGCTCTTCATGAAGCTGAGGGCGTTCGTCGCCAGGTGTTCTTCCGACGGGAACATCCGCCGCCAGATTTTGGTGGCTGCGGCCAGGTCCGGTAGCGCCAGGCCGAAGGCTTCGACGACGAACCAGCCGTCGTAGCCGACTTCTTTCAGCGTGGCAAACGTTGTGTCCCAGTCCACGTGTCCTTCTCCGGGGGTCGAGCGGTCGTTTTCGGAGATGTGGACGTGGGCGGTTTGAGCCGCGCACGAGCGGATGGCCTCGGCAATGTCCTTTTCTTCGACATTCGCGTGAAAGGTGTCGTACATCATCCGCAGGTGGGGATGATCGACCTCTTGCACGAAGCGCGCGGTCTCCGCCGCCGACGTCAGAAAGTAGCACTCGAAACGGTTGAGGTACTCGACGACCAGCGTGACGCCTGCTTGCCCAGCATGCTCGGCGGCTTGCGAAAGTGTTTCTTTGCCGTACTTCCACTCGTCATCGGTCGGTCCCGCGCCGGTGAACTCGCCGATGGCGGAGTGAATCGGGCCGCAGAGATGCGTGGCCCCGGATGCGACGCACAAGTCGATCGCGGTTCGCAGATGATCCAACCCGGCTTTGCGCACGTCGGGCGCGGACGAAATTGGATTCGCCTCGGCGCCGCAGACTGTTACCGCCGTCCGCTGGAGTCCAACTTCGTCGAGCTTCTTGCCGAGCCGCTCAAACTTGGACGGGGTTGTGTCGAAGATGGGGATCTCGACGCCGTCGTAGCCCCACTCTTTGATGCTGTGCAGCAGCGGGTCGTGCTCTTCGGTGACGTCGGTGGTCCACAGCAGCAGGTTCATTCCGTATTTCATTGGGGTGTTCCTTGATGTTGAGCCGAGTTCCAATACAGGTCCTGGGGAAGCAGTTCATCCATTCGGCGTTCGACAATCCGCCGGCCTTCCGTCAGGACGTCTTGTGCTTCATCTGGGAGTTGCTTCAGTTTGATCCGCCGCATCACCTGGTTCAACCGATACAGCAGCCGATCGACTTCCACGTAGTCGCGCAGGAACTGTTCTCGTTGAAACAAAGGGAGCATGGGCTCCAGCCGGTCGGTTTCGGCTTTGCCCATGCGGTTGACCGCCTGTTGGATGGCCGCGGCATCGATGCTATCGATGGCGGCGTAGTAAGCGTCGAGCCGGGGAGGGTCGCGCTCAACTAACAATCCGTCGAGGATCAACTCCAGGCAAATGTGTCCCAAGAACCCGGGACGAAACCCGTCCTCGGGACCGAGCAACTCACGGAACAGGCGGCCCAACGCGGCTGATTCCTCGATGAAGGCCCTGGTCTGGTGGAACCACTGGTCGTCGTGCAGATGTTGCAGCACACCGGCGGCGACTTGAGCCTGAATGGAATCGGATCCGTCGGCAAACGGCTCGACGCGCCGGCTTCGCATCCGGACTTTGCGGTCGGCAATCGATAACCAATCGGGAACGGCGGTCCCCGCCAGAAAGTAGGGCCGATCGGTGAATCGCAAGCCGTGGGTGAAATAATTCATGCAACGCAAGCGTGCAGAAGGATGGATTCAACCGTTCATCCTTCCGCCTTTCCTTTGGCAGGGGGTTCGTTCACAATCGAATGGTGACGTGCTGGAGACTGTGGAGCAACCTAGGAATCAGACGACATGGCCAAAGCGCCGTTGCGGATCATCGTACTGGCCAGACAAGACGACGCGCGGGTACGCTCCACCCGCGCGGAACTCGGGGAGTTCCTCGAAGCTCAGCCCCAGACCGAAGTCGTTGCCGCCGAAGTCGACGATGACGGTTCCCTGGAGGGCTATGAAGCAGATTTAGTGGTCGTGCTCGGAGGCGATGGCGCGATACTGCGCGCCTGCCGAATGCTCGGCCACCATCAGCTTCCGATCATCGGCGTCAATTTGGGCCGTCTCGGCTTCTTGGCCGATCTGTCTCCGGAAGAGTTCCGGGAGAGTTTCGAAGAGATTCGACAACGCCGATTCACGGTCGTCGAGCATCTGATGTTCGAGTGCTCGTTGAACCGGGCAGATGGAGCGTCAGAAATACACCTGGGATTGAACGAAGTGGCCGTGCTCTCGGCAGACTCGTTGTGCATGATTGACGTGCATTTGACGATCGACGACGAACCAGTCACCACGTATAGCGGAGACGGGGTGCTCGTCAGCACGCCGGTCGGCTCAACAGCGCACAATCTGGCGGCCGGCGGCCCTATTCTGCGGCAGGACCTACAGGCGTTTGTGATCACGCCCATCTGCCCGCACACGCTGACGAATCGGCCCGTGGTGGACAATGCCTCGTACGTCTACCGCCTGAGCGTGCCCGATGCGCCTGAAGGCATCAAGTTGGTGATCGACGGGCAGATCAAGCTCCCCTTGGGCAACGGCGACGTCGTGGAAGTCCGCAAGGCTCCTGTCAGCTTCAAGCTGGCGAAAATCCCGGGCCACAGCTATTACGCGACGCTGCATCGCAAGCTAGGATGGGGCGGCCAGCCGCAATATCGTGCCCGCTGAGCCGCGAACTTTGCTCTCCAACGGATGGGCCGGTTCTGCTAGATTCCCGCCGAAACTCGGTCTTCACCGATCGGAGTCTCGTTCCTTTTGATGCATAACGTTCCGGCAGATGGCCCGTTTTGACCTGTCACGGGCATCATGAGCGGAAAACGGACGCGCAGACTGCCAAGGAGTCCAATTGATGCCGCGCACTCGCGTTTACAGAGCAAACTGGAGATGTCTGCTTCTCGGCGTGTCCGCACTATCGATTGCTCCGCTAGCCGGCCAACTCGCAGCAATGGCCAGTGATGACTCACCGGGCGAGGCGGAGGCCGCGTCTGCCACGTATCAGTTGGCATACAAGTTTCAAGAAGGCGACGTCTGGCGGTATGTGGTCTCGCACGATGCTTCCCTAACCACGCAGAAGGGAGCGGCGGCGGTCACCGCCGTCCAAACGTCGAAGTCCTGGAAGCACTACCGCGTCGTCGCGGTTAAAGACGGTGCCGCAACGATCGAGCCCACCATCGATCGGGTTCGGGTCAAGATCCGGTCGGAAGAGCAGGATGGCGTCGAGTACGACAGCTCTTCAGACAAGGCGCCGCCGGCGGCACTCCGGCGCCTTGCCAAATCCATCGGTCGCCCCCTTTCCCAGGTGCAAGTCGAGTCGAACGGCGACCTCATTTCGGCGCGGTCGCTGCTGCCGCAAGGCGATGCGCGCGCCTCAGCTTCGGGGTCTCCCGGGTCTCAAGACGACGCCGATGCCAACTTCCTGGTTGTATTTCCAGACGGACCGGTGCAGGTCGGCGAGTCCTGGAAGGACCAAATCAAGGTCAGTGTCTGGGTCGACAGAACACTGAGCAAGCCCGTCATCTTGCGTCGCACCTACACGCTGCAATCGGTTTCTGGCGATCTGGCAACCATCGCTCTGAGAACATCGGTTTTGACGCTGATCCAAGACCCCCGGCTGCAATCGCAACTCATTCAGCGAAAGCCCCGCGGAACGATTGTATTCGACATGAAACAAGGCAGGATCGTTTCCCGAGAACTCCAGCTCGACCACCTGGTTGTGGGGTTTTCCGGCAGCGACAGCAAAATGCGCGCGGTTAGCCACCGTGTCGAGCGATTGACGTCTTCGGCAGCCGTGGCTGTCAATTCGCGTCAACCGGTTGAAGCCAAACGGCAGCGTTGACGGGCCTCTGAAATTGCCTACACTGGACCCACCGTTGCTCACTTCTCCTCACCCCGAGGCCAGACGCGAGGATTGCCGCGGATCACTCGATGAAGCGCAAGGAAACTTCACTGCAAATGCGCAGCCTGCTGATCTCGGCACGCCGCATTGCAGTCGAGAACGAGGCCGTTGCCGCGGTTGTCTTGGCTGATCTTCCCTACGACTTCGCCGAAATCCGGAAGTACATGCGCAAAGTTCGGCTGCTGGTGGCAGCCGAGAAGCCCGACGTGCAACGGGCCGTGGTCGAAGACGAAGTGACGCTCGTGCCGCTGCTTCAAGAGCCACAGACTCGACAGTTGCAATTGAGCCAGGCATTGCTCGAAGCGGTTGCCGACGATCTGCTCCAAAGCGGCGACAAGATCGTGGCCCTGTACCCCGGTTTCGACCGCGAAGGTCTCGACTCGCTGAGCCTGATCAGCCTGACCGAACACTTGTCGCGATTGACGGCACGCGACCTACAACGTTTGGAAACTCAAGTCCCCCTGGAGACGCTACGGCTGGTGGTCGATTTGGCCGTCGAAATCGGCCGCGAGGGCCGCGAGGGAAAACCGGTCGGCACGATGTTTGTCGTGGGCCACCATCGCAAGGTCATTGGTCATTCGCACGAAGGAGTCCACGATCCGTTTCGGGGCTACAATCAGAAGGAACGCATGATTCGTAACCCCCGCGTGCAGGAGAGCATCAAGGAACTTGCCTCCATTGACGGGGCGTTCATCATTACAGCCGACGGTGTCGCGGCGGCTGCCGGACGCATCCTCGACGCTCCGGCGGAAGGGTTGACGCTCTCAAAGGGCCTCGGAGCGCGGCATTGGGCGGCGGCGGCAATTTCCAAGACGACGCACGCCATCGCGATTGCGGTCTCCGAATCGACCGGAACGGTCCGCATTTTTCAGGACGGATACGTCGTGCTGCGGATTGAACCCATGGATCGTGCGATGAAGTGGTACGACGTCGAGACAGAACCGCCCGTGCCTGTCGATTGACCATCAACACGCTGAGGCTGTAAGATATTGCAGCTGTGCGGGTTACGCCGACTCTTTTCCGTACACCGACAGGCTCGCGACCTCTCTTCACGGGATGATGAGTCTCCGCCGGATGACGAGGCCCCGCACGCTCATGTCGCGGTCACCGGTCCGAGTGCGCGTCTGAGGAGGCGTGTTGGCATTTGGGCCGCTGCGGAAAGGCGGGGCGTGGCTCAGAAACTCATCATCGACACTGACCCGGGAATCGGCGATGCGGTGGCGATTGCCATCGCCTGTTTCGATCCTGGGATTGATTTGCTGGCGGTTACTGCCGTCGCGGGTTGCGTCAGCGGGCCGATTGCATCGCGAAACATCCAGGCCATCATCGAGAATCTCGATCCGCCCAAGTGGCCACGAATCGGCACCTCCGATCACAAACTTGCACTCCCGAGCTATACGGAGGGCGACGTCACACTGCTGCACGACCTCAACGGCACCAGCGGACTTGGAGACTTTGAATTCCAAGTCGCCGATCTACACCATCGCCACGAGTCGGCGAAACTCATGATCGACGTCGCCCGCAGTCTGCCGCACGAAGTGACGCTACTTACGCTGGGGCCGCTGAGCAACGTCGAGCTGGCCTGTGAACGCGCTCCGGACTTTCTGTCGCTATTGAAAGGCGTCGTCTGCCTCGGAGGTTCGGTCGCACATGGTGGTGACGTCTCGCCGGCTGCCGAATTCAATATGTTCGCCAACCCGCATGCCGCACGGTCTGTGCTGCTCTCGCCGGCAACCAAAACGCTGGTTCCTTTGGATGTCAGCGCGCGAACGGCTCTTACGTTTGAACAGTTCGACAGCCTGCCGAAATCCGATTCGTCGCCAGCCGGCCGCTTTCTGGGTCAAATCCTGCCGTACGCGTTCCGCGCATATCATCAGCATCTCGGCGTGGAAGGCATCCGTCTGGCCGAAGTCACGGCCCTGGCGGCGATTTCACATTCCAGGCTGTTCGACAGCCAGCCCATGGCCGTCGACATCGAAACCAGCGGACGGCTCACGCGCGGCGCAACCGTGTTCGACCGCCGCGGCGTCTCGGCGTGGCAAAACAACATCGACGTCCTGCTCGACGTCGATACGCAGGGCATCCTGGACTATTTCACGCGCACCGTCCGTTGACGACAATCCCGTTCGAGCCGCGGCGCTGACGGGCTGGCGAAGGGTGGGGCACGACACGATTCCGACGGGCAATTCACCGGGTGAAGTGCGTGTTCAAGGCCGCCTTGAGCAGAACTCCACCCCAGTCATTCGCGGTGACGGTCGCAAATTGACAATGCCACTACGGCGCGCTAGGATTCGTGTGCAAGTCCGCTGTTTTCGCTGTCGAATTCGCTCCGCCTCGAGCGAAATCATCAACTCGCAAGTTTTCGGCTCGCGAATCCATTCTGTCGATCAAGGATCCCGGGAATGTCGATGAAAAGCATCTCAATCGCCGCCGCCTCATTCGCGCTGCTTGTCACGGTCGCTGGTCTGGCGCTCAGCAACGCGCCGCAACAAGTCGAACCGCCGAAGCCGGGGATCCACGTCGTACACCCCGGGCCCGACGCCGAACACGAGATTCAGGGCCTTTTGATCGGAGCCGTGCCGGGCGACGTCATCCAGCTCGAAGCTGGTACGTTCGAGTTTCAACAGGAGATCATCAACGCTCAAGACAACGTCACCATCCGCGGACGCGGCCATGACAAGACAATTCTGTCGTTCAAGAAGCAGAACGCCGGCAGCAAAGGCGTGGAAGCCACCGGCGACGCGTTTGTGATGGAAGACCTGGCCGTCGAAGACACGATCGGCAACGCCATCAAGGTATTGGGCGCAAACGGCGTGACCTTTCGCGGCGTGAGGACCGAATGGACCGGCGGACCCAAAGAAACTAACGGTGCCTACGGACTTTATCCCGTGCAGTGCAAGAACGTGCTGGTTGAAGGCTGCATTGCCATTGGTGCCTCTGATGCCGGTATCTACGTCGGCCAGTCGGAAGACGTCGTCGTCCGCAACAGCCGGGCCGAGTACAACGTGGCTGGCATCGAGATCGAGAACTGCATCAACGCCGACGTCTACGACTGCGTGGCGACGAACAATACCGGCGGCATTCTGGTGTTCGACCTGCCGGGGTTGGCCCTGGCCAACGGTCAAAATGTCCGCATTTACAACAACAAGATGTACGAGAACAACCATCCCAACTTTGCCCCGCCCGGAAACATCGTGGGCAACGTGCCGCCGGGCAGCGGCCTGACTGTGATGGCGATGGTCGACGTTGAAGTTTTCGGAAACGAGATTCGCGACAACAACACCTTCAACGTGTCGGTCTACAGCTACCTGATGGCAGACCGGCCGATCAAAGACAAGAACTACAGCCCCTACGCCGAGCGGGTCTACATCCACGACAACATCATCACCGGCGGCGGCAAGAAGCCGGGCGGTCCCCGCGCCAAAATGCTCGTCGGCCTGCTCGGTAAAACCCTCCCGCAAGTCTTCTACGACGGGGCCGGCAATCCAAAGAGCATGGTCGACGGCAAACTGCCTAAAGAGGAAGGCCTGCTGCTGTGGAATAACGGCGATGGCGTCGATATCGCAAACATCAACCTCATTTCGCTGAATGCCGGCAAGGTAAACGTCGACCGCGACATCGCCAACTACACCGGTCAGGGCAAACGGGTGCCCGCTACCAAGTTGGCCGAGCATCCGCAGCCAAACCCAGAAGGCGCTCAAACAGTCGCCATCTACCGCGCCGCGCCACTGAAACTCTCCGAATACGGACTGTTCGAAGGCGATGGTTCGACACAGAAACCGGCTGAGGGAACCATTCCCTACGACCTGAACACCGAACTTTTCGCCGACTACATGACGAAACGCCGATTCGTCCGCGTTCCACAGGGAGCGTCGGCCAAATACGACGCACACGCCGAGTTGGACTTTCCCGTCGGCACCGTCATCGCCAAGACCTTCTCAGCCCCGCGTGACATGCAAGACCTCTCGAAGGGCGAAGAACTGCTCGAGACACGAATCATCAAGCACGAGCCGAGCGGCTGGTACGGATTCGCCTACGTGTGGAACGAGGAGCAAACCGAAGCCACGCTCAGTCTGGGTGGCGGCCACTCTGACGTGAGCTGGGTCCATGGTGACGGCCAGCGCCGCCAGAACAACTACATCATCCCCAACGCCAACCAGTGCAAGAGCTGCCATGTCATCGGCGACAAGTTTCGACCCATCGGTCCCAAAGCTCGAAACCTGAATAAGGAGTATGACTACGGTCACGGTGTTGAAAACCAGCTTGCCTATTGGAGCCGCGCTGGCGCGCTCAAGGGCGCCCCTTCGCCCAAAGATGCACCACAGGTTGCTCGCTCCGACGACCCCTCTTCCGGCACGATCCATGATCGCGCCCGCGCGTGGCTCGACGTAAACTGTGCCCATTGCCACAGCCCCGAAGGACCGGCCCGCACATCCGGTCTGGATTTGAGCTATGCCCAGCAGGACCCCACCAAATACGGAGTCTGGAAGGCACCGGTTGCCGCAGGACGAGGCTCGGGCAAGCGGAAGTACAGCATCGTGCCCGGGAAACCGGACGAGTCGATTTTGGTGTACCGCCTCGACTCCACCGAACCTGGCGTGATGATGCCCGAACTGCCTCGGCGGATGATTCACACCGAGGGCGTTGCACTCATTCGCGAGTGGATTGAACAAATGCAGGACACCGAGTCCAAAGCGGGCGCCGGGGCTGAGTGAACTTGCGACGGTCCAACGCCTTGACAATCACCACGGACTGTTGATTCGAGCTTGAAGATCGGGCCGCGTTGCGTCGGCTCGTGGCGAACCGATGCGGATTGCGATCACCGGGGCCAGCGGCTTCATCGGCCGTTACATTGTTCGTGAACTGGCCCAGGCCGGCCACGAGCTTTGTTGCTGGCACCGTCCCGACAGCGACCGGAGCGGCTTCGACGGGCTTGAGTGCGAGTGGCGTGAAGGAGACCTAGGTGATCGAGCGGCGGCCGTTCGGCTGGTCGACGGCTGCGACGCCGTGGTGCACTCGGCATTGCATCATCCCGGAGGTGGCTTCCGCGGTGGTGAGGGTGAGATCACCGACTTCGCTCACACCAACATCGTGGGCACGTTGCAGCTGATTGAGGCGGCCCGACAAGCCGGCGTTGGACGATTCGTTTTCCTATCGACGTGCGCCGTTCACGACCAGATCCTCGAAGATCGGCCGTTGGATGAAACGCACCCGCTGTGGGCCAGCAATCACTACGGCGCCCACAAGGCGGCCATCGAGAAGTTCATCCATAGCTACGGCTTCGGATCAGGTTTCCCCATCTGTGCGCTGCGTCCGAGCGGTGTCTACGGGGTCACAGATCCAATTCAGCGCAGCAAATGGCACGATCTGATTCGCGACGTCGTTGGCGGCAAGAGCGTGACGTGCGAGCGTGGCGGCAAAGAAGTGCATGCCGCCGACGTCGCCAAAGCCGTTGCCCTGTTGCTCGACGCCGAGGTCAGCGCCATCACTGGCCAGGCCTTCAATTGCTACGACCTTTACGTATCGGAATGGGACGTGGCCCACTTGGCCAAGCAACTTGCGGGCAGCTCATCCGACATTGGCGGCCGCCAGACCTCGCCCAAACATCAGATTGTTACCGACAAGATCAAGCGGCTGGGAATGCAATTCGGTGGACGCGACCAGCTGCAGGCGACCGTTCGCAGTCTGGTGGAAACGATCACGGCGACCTGAGCTTGACGACCGCAGCCCGTTGCGACGACGGGACGGTCAGTGCACGTCTGCGACGGCTCGCAGGCATATTGAACCGCGTGATGAAGAATGCTCCAGTCACCATCCGGGTATTGTCCGTCCGCCAGCCGGCTGCCGACCACATCATCTTTGGACACAAGTGGTGCGAGAACCGGACTTGGTCTGTGCACTATCGCGGAGAGTTATTTATTCACGCCAGCCGGTGGGACGGTTCGCCGGACCAACCGACTCCCGGTGACGGCGTGACCGGCGCGATTATCGGCCGCGTGCGGCTCATTGATGTCGTTGACCTCAAAGTCCTGCTCGAGGATGCTGCAAGTCGTCGCGCAATCAAGCCAAACACCGGAAAGCGGCGCGGCCAACCGCCGAAGAGGAATCGCGCCCACGCACTTCGAGAGCTAGCGCGACGACACGGGTTGTCGGCGCGTTCGGAGAACCTGGAACACGTCCAGGGGCCGATCTGCCTGATCTTGAACGAACGCCTACCGTTGGCACAGCCTGTCGCGGCCAAGGGTCAGCTCAACATCTGGCGATTTGAGGCCCCGCCATCCCGGCTGCAGACGCGGGACGTCACAGTGTGACCAGCGCGGCAGATCTGCGGTGGATTCACTGAGCCCGCTGCGCTTTATCCTTCTCGTTGGAGCTCTTGATCGTCTCGCGGATGCTCTGCCAATCGTCGTCGGAAAGCTGGGAGAGGTTCCAAAAGTTGCCGCCTCCCGCCAAGTGCGAGCCGCCGTCGATGGCAATGGTTTGTCCGGTCAGGTAGTCACAACCATCGGCCATCAGGAACGTTGCCAGGTTGGCCAGTTCCGGCATTTCTCCAACGCGGCCCATCGGAATCGTTCTCGAGTAGTCGCTCTCGCCGCCATCGGAATCGGGACGCAGGCGGTCCCAGGCTCCCTTGGTCGGGAACGGTCCGGGTGCAATGGCATTCAGCCGAATGCCGTATTGGCCCCACTCCGCCGCCAGCGACTTGGTCATGATGTTGATCGCACTCTTCGACATGGCCGACGGCACGGTGTACGGCGAGCCGTTCCAAATCCACGTCGTGAGGATCGAAATGACAGAGCCCGACTGTTCTTGTTCGACCCAGCGTTTGCCGACGGCGTGCGTCATGTAAAACGTGCCGTTAAACACAATGGACGAGATTGCATTGAACCCGTTAACCGAGAGATCTTTGGTGGGGCTGATGAAGTTGCCGGCCGCATTGTTGACCAGTCCGGTCAACGGGCCATCGGCGAAGATCGATTCGACTGTCGCATCGACGGCCGCCGCGTCGCGAATGTCGAGCGTCTTCGGCGTGACCTTGCCGCCGTGTGTGTCCGTCATCTCGGCGGCGGCCTCTTCGAGCACGGCCGGCCGGCGACCGCAAATGTAGAGTTCCGCGCCGAGTTGCAAGTATTGCTCGGCCATCACGCGCCCCAAACCGGTGCCGCCACCGGTCACCAAAATGCGTTTTCCTGCAAGCAGTCGATCGGCAAACATGTTGTCCCTCGTACAGTCATGGGTAACGCGCGGCTGAGATCAGCCGAGTGCGTTTGCGAACTCCACAGTCGCAGAGACGGCCTCTGCTAGATTCTCTTCTAGTGTCCGTCCGGAAGCCTTTCTCGGTTTGAAACTGTGGTCACCGTCTGTCAGCCAATGCACGTTGATGGTTGACGACAGCGAATATCCCACGACATCGTCGCGATTGCCGAACGTGTCTCGTTCGCCCTGGACAATCAACGTGGGAGTGCGGATAGTTTCGAGATGCTCCACGCGTAGTTTGTCCGGCTTGCCCACGGGGTGAAACGGATAACCGAGGCAGACCAGACCGGCGACGTCTGCTTCTTCGGCAATCAAGCTGGCAATCCGGCCACCCATCGACTTGCCGCCGATGATCAGCTGTTTGCTCTTGAGTGAATCAATCACTTCCAGCCAGGCTTGCCGCAGTTTGGGCTCGCGATCGGGCGGACGTTTCGTGCCCTGGGTGCGCCTTTGAGCCATGTAGGGAAACTCGAAGCGGGCCACCCGAAACCGCGCCTCAGCCAGACCACCGGCAATCACATTCATGAAATCCGAATCCATCGCCGCGCCGGCGCCGTGTGCCAGGGCAATCGTACAGCTTGCGCGCGCCGGCCCGTCAAACAGGATGTCGGGAGAGGAGTGCTCGTCGGCCATGGGCAACAACGCTTGAACAGTTGCGTCTTCAGTGAAGCTCTCATTTAACACCAGACGACTCACAGCGACAACGCGCGCGCCAGAGACTGCATCCGGTCCGCCTAGTCCGCGAGTTTCAGAGGTACCGTCCACAAATACAGGTGATGCTTGCGCCCATCCGCCTTCGACGTCACCTGGATGATTCTGTCGGGCTCGACACCGGGCATCGGAAACTGATGCGACACGATTCGTGATCCGGGCTTGAGACGTTTGAATTGCGGAATGAGCCGGGCGTTGTATTTCGGAGTGAGGTACAGCGTGATCACACTCGCTGGTTCGAGATCGACAGTGAAGATGTCGCGATGTTCGATGTTCACCAACGACTCGACGTTACCACTTGAGACATTCTCGCGCGACTGTTCGACGCGGCGGGGGTCGATGTCGAAACCGATCGCCCGGCAGCCGTATTGTCGGGCGGCCGCTACAACGATTCGCCCGTCGCCGCAACCTAGGTCGTAGACGACGTCGTCATTGCCGACTTGAGCGAGCTTCAACATCTCGGCAACGATGTCGTGTGGTGTCGGGATGAAGATCACGTCCGGTATGGCGGGTTGGTGTTCCGGATTCTCCTCACCCGCGTAAACGCGACCGCAACCGGATGGTACAACGGCCACGAGCCAAGAAACGAACATGAGTAAGACGCGGTGTTTCACAAATACTTCTTTAGACCGGACACGGCGGTTGTTAGGCTGAAAGCGCCTCACCGACTGTGATACTTGCGGAGACTGATGAGTGGCCAAAGGCTTCACGAAGCTGGAAGCTCTGGTGGTGTTGGTGATCATTGCGATCCTGATCGCGATACTGCTGCCTGCCATTCGCGACGCTCGACTGGCCGCCGAATGGACCGAGAGGCGGAACGCCCTCAAGTGGATTGGGCTGGGCTTCGCTAACTTTAATGATGCATACCGCCGCCTTCCAGCGGCCGTCCGCCGCGACGACGAGGGCCGCCCGCTGTGCAGTTGGCGGTTTCAGCTCGTTCCGTTCCTCAGTGCGTGGATGCTGGGGGTTCACTTTGGCGAGCGGTGGGACGATCCCGACCACAGGCTTTTCACCAGCGAGCCGCTGTTTGTGTATTGCCATCAGCCCGATGAGGGATTTCATCGTTCGTTGCATACGAACGTTGTCGTCATCACCGGTCCCGGAACCGCCTTCGACGAGCACAACCCCGTCAACCTCAGGGACCTTGACGACGACATGATCCTGGCGATCGAAGTCGCCGAATCGAACACACACTGGGCCGAGCCAGGCGGGGACCTGCTTATCGGTGAGCTGTCCGATTCGATCCTCAGCGGGCTGGAAGGGAGGGGACTGCACGTCCTCTACGCCGACGGATCGGTGGGATTTGTTAGCCGAAGCGTTCCCTTAAGCGATTTCAAGAAATTCTTGACGATCGAGGGTGCGAAGCAATACGACCGCGACGAAGTCTTTTGACGCGGGCATGCACTTCGCATGCCGAAAGCACTGCGACGGAGACCCCGAGTGTGACGAATCGCAAGTCACTGACGCCGTTGGAAGTGGTCGTGATCGCGACCGTGGTGCTGGCGCTGATCGCAATCCTCTACCCCATGGTTCGCTCGCAGCGACTCGCTGCAGAACGGGTTCGAAGACACTATCGTCTGCGTGCCGTCGGCATGGGGCTGCACAACTTCAATGACGCCTACCAGATGCCGTCGGCCGTGCGCAGGGACAAGAGTGGCCGGGCCTTGTGCAGTTGGCGGCTCCAGATTCTGCCGTTCATGGAAGCGATGCTCGGGATTGATTTCAGCGATCGTTGGGACAACCCCGCTAATGAAGTGCTGATCAACATTCCGATTTCCTACTACTGTTTCCCACCTGACATGGACTCTCTGAATACGAACGTCGCCGCCATCACAGGTCCCGGTACGGCGTTTGACGAGGATCACGTTGTTAGCGTGTTAGATCTTGACCACGACACGATTTTGGTGGTCGAGATCGCCGACTCGAGCACGCACTGGGCCGAACCCGGCGGCGACTTGTCAATCGGCAATGTGCCGGAGTCGATCGTCCGAGGCGTTGACGGCACCGGCTTCAACGTGCTCTTCGCGGATGGAGCGGTCTGGTTTCTGAAAGCTGACGTTCCCCTCGAAAATGTTGAGAAGTTCTTCACAATCGACGGGGCCGAGCGATACGACCGGGATGAGTTGCTCGCTCCGTACGCAGACACCGAATAGCAGTTGGCTGAGATTCGACGAAATGACAGTTCTCCGTAAAATCTGTGCGCTGCCAGCTGCAGCAGCGTTGCTTGTGAGCGCAGGCTGCGGCAGTGACTCGGACTTCGTCTCCGAAGATGCCGAAGCGACCGAGGCTCGTTTACAAATCGAGCAACTGGGTGGCGTTGTTCCCCATGGCCCGTGGGACCATGAGCGGACGATGGCGGCAACGACATTCAACTATGTCTTGGGCAGCCAATGGACAGGCGGCAACGAGGGCATGGCTCACTTCGCCAATGTGGGGACGGTGTATCAATTGACACTCGATTGTCCCGAGATCGATGGATCTGGCTTGCAACACCTGAGAAAGCTCCGCCGGCTCGTAGGCTTGACTGCCAAGCGCACAATGTTCACCGATGCCGACTTGAGCCACATCAGTGGGGTCGACGGATTGCAGATGCTGCACGTCGACGGCATCCACATCACGGATGCCGGCTTGGAAGCCATAGCCGGCCACGATCTGGTGTGGTTGATGATCGAGAACGATTCGCAGATTTCCGATGCCGGGCTGGCCCATTTGGCAGGCATGACGAATCTGATCCGACTTCAGTTGGTCGGATCAAAGATTACCGGCAACGGCCTCTCCGATTTGGGTGCGCTGGTCGAGCTGCGCGTGCTCGATCTCAGTCATTCGGCCTTCGAAGATCGGGCGTTGCGCGATATGCCAGTGTTTCCCCGTCTGCGACGGTTGAACCTCTCCGACACCAACGTGCGCGGACCGGGACTGGGGGATCTGAAACGGCAGCCGCAGCTCGAGGAATTGACGCTCGACGGCACCGACATCGACGACGACGACATTCGAGCACTCACAGAGCTTAAGGCTCTCGTCGTGCTTTCAATGCAGAATACTGTTGTGACGGCAGCGGGAGTCGAACGTCTCCAGCTGGAAAACCTGCGTACGGTGTTGTTCGACGAAGACGAAATGAATGACCTCGAGGCCGCCCAGTGAATGCGGTTTGTCGGTGTTAGCCCGCTGTAGGCCGCGCCTTTCGCCCGCGACTCAAGGTCGGCCCGGCCGCCTTCATCCTTCCACTACGCAACTTCCTGCTCCAGCAACCAGTCTTCTAGGATGATCTGGTCGACGAACGGGGCGCGGAGCAGGGTGGCGTCGGATGATAGCAGGCCGGTGAGCCAACGGCGGCGGCGGACGATCTGTGACATCGCCCGCAGGCCCAGGCTGCTCAGTGATTTGCCGTTCAGCTGCGTGGTGACGTTGTTGCTCAGCCGGCTGAAAGTGGCCGGAATGATGTTCGGTTCGGGGCCGACGTGGATGATCGTCTCGACACCCGAGGCCAGCGTTTTGTCGATCACATTCCACACAAGCTGAGGGTGATCGACCCAGCGGGTGAGAATGTCCCGGCTGTTGAAGTCGTTGTAGCTGAAGTCTCCCGTGACGCAGGAGAGGATGGGAGGTGTTGGCGCCGTGAAGCCGCCGGCCGCCGTGTCCATCATCACACTACCACGGTCAGAGACATTCGCCTGCCGTAAAATCGGAGTGTGCAGCGGCGGCCAACGATGGGGATTCTTTCTCAGATTCGTCGTCTTGGGGAGCGTCTCGTGCATCACGCGTTTGAAGTGGTCGACCGTCTGGCCTTGGCCCAACAGCAGTGCCGTATTGGGGGCCAGAAAACTCGAAACCGCAATCGACCCGTAGCCCTGGCTGGTGATCTGCAGGCAGAGCTTCTGCACCGCGTCGAAGTCGAGTTCCGGTCCACGGGAAAAGAGAATTCCCATCGTTGTGTCGTGCGACAGGCTCACGCAGTCGCGGGCCAGCGTCATCATGGGGGTCATGGCCGCGGCCATATCGTAAACGCCACACGCCACCACTGCCGCCACTTCGCCCAGGCTGTAGCCCAACACCATTTGCCCGCCGCTGAACGGAACCTCGAAGAATTCTTCCAGCAGACGCACGTGCGCGAGTTCAGTGGCCACAATCAGCGCCACATCCTGCGCGTAGGTCTCCATCGTCGACTCTTCGCGATTGCGCACGCGGGTCACCAAATCGATGCGACGGCGAATCGCGTCGGAGCAGATCTCCGAGGCTTCCTCGAGAATTCTTGCATAGACGGGACCGTACGCCGGATGCTCTAGAATCTCCGGGCTGCGCCCCAAATTGGTGACGTTGTAGCCGCGAAAGGCAAAGGCCGCGTGGCTGACCCGCTTTCTCAATTCTTCCGCCGTCGACGACTTAGGCGTCGTCGCCACCGCGGTGGACTTATTCGTTTTTTCGTCTGACCCAGTCATCTCTAATAGCCGTCAGCAGGAGCCGGCAGAAGACACCGACAAGCGATCGGTCACAATGCAGGTCGAAGCTCAAGTGATCGGAGGCTGCCACAATTCTGGTCGGCTCCAATTCGGCTTCTTCTCTGTGTCTGCGTGCCTTTGTTTTAGACCCAATCCCTTAACGAGCAACTCATTCAACGAACAAGCTGTAAACCCACCCAGCCGGAGGCCGACTTGCACCGGAGTTGGAACTGTACCGGCTGATTCGGTTGGAGCAGATCTCCGGGAAGTTCAATCTCGAGCAGGCCGCTGGCGGTACCTGTGCCGACTTCCATGGCCAGAAACCGCGTTTGCAGGCGGCCGTCAGTGGACGAGAAAGACGCGTCCCCCAATTGTAGGTCCATTTCCACCGCCGGACCGCCGTTGGCCTGCAATTCTACCGACGGGACGGCACCGGCATCACTCCCGATCACCAGCGGAACGCGGAACAGCCGCCTTTGCAGCGGATCGACGTCCGCCGGCAATGCCGGTGTGCGCCAAACCAATTCGGATCGTTGTCCGCCCGAACAACGGGCCGTCTCGGCAGAACCCAGCCAACTCGAGACATGCGTTCGACTTTCCGCCGAGAGCACTTCGTCCACGCCCAAGAATCCGGCCTCGCGCAACCGGCTGAGGTTCGCCTTGGCCGCGTCACCGTTGACGGATCCTGAAGGCAGGGGACCACTTTGCAAGTAGGCAATCACGTCGGCAATGTCTTGGTGGGTGAAGTCCTTCTCCAACCCCTCAGGCATGAATGACTGGCCGGTGTTGGACAGCTGGTCGAGATCAGCCCGCAGCAAGACGTGTCGTCGGCCATCGGCCTGGGCCAACGTTACGCTGTTGGTCGATTCAGCGACGATCATGCCGTTAAACACACGGCCCGAATCCATGGCCGCTACATAGGTCCTGAAGCCCCACTCGACTGCGCGGTTGGGGTCGAGCACGGCGGTCAGAATATTGCGCGCGGATTTGTCTTGAAGCGCTGCCAGGTCTGGCCCAACCTTCTCACCACGCGACCGAAACAGATGGCAAGTCGTGCACCGTCGCCCAAAGACCTCGGCTCCGCGTATAGCGTTGCCCGGCATCCCGATGACACTCTGATGGTCCGCCAGCACCTGCTCCCGGTTTCCAGATTGCATGGCTGCCAGCAGTGACTTCGCCCGTTCGCGCATGTCTTTAGAGCCGCGGGTCAGCAGCCGCTCGCGCGTCGCCGCATCCAGGTCGGTCGGTAGAATTTGCCCGGACTCCAAGGCATCCAACAGCGCCACCAACCACTCACTGCGGCTCGACAGCACACTAAGTATCTCAGCCTGAAGCCGCGGTGAGTGCCCGCGCCATTCTTCCAGCAGCGTGTTCGGTACGTCGGACAACGAGAGCCCGGCCAGCGCAGCGACAGCCGCCGATTGAAGGACCGGCGGCGACCTGGGCGAGAGCAGTTCGCCCAATTGCCGCAGGTCGGCCGATTCTTCGTCTAAGCCGCGCGCCAGCAGCGGGATGGCACTCAGACGGCTTTCCAACGGCGCATCGTCGTCGGACGCCATCTTGCGGGCTGCTTGAAAGATGCTGGCGGTAGAACCGACGATCGCCGGCAGTTCGCCGCCGCCCACCGCTTTGAGCTTTGACAGATTTGTTTTTCGGCGATCGAGCGCTTCAATAAAACTGGAGAGTGCGGCCATTTGCCAAGCCGCGACCGAGTCGTCACCACGCTTCGGCTTGGCGATTGCCCCCAGAATCACTGGGATCGCCTCATCACCGTCGTTCCCCAATGCGGTGGCAATCAAGTTCTGCACGAGTTGAGACCATTCCGCCGACGGCTTAGCCTCTGCGAGAGCTGCGTTCAGAATCGGTTGCGCGTGCTTTGTCGCAGAACACAACACGGCTGTTCGCATCCAATGATCGTCGACGTCGCCCACAGCCAACTTGCCCAACGCGGCACCGGCGCGGGGGTCGTCCCATTCACCCAATGTCAGCGCGAGCTGCATGCGAAAACGCAGATTCGGATGACTGGTCATCTCGGCCAGTTTGACGCCCAGTTCATTGTTCTGGTTGAGCTGCGACTCGCAGAGTGCAACGCCGCGCGTTTGCACCCGAGGATCGGAATCCTCGAGTGCCTCCAGCAGTGACTGAGATTCGAGCGCTTGCAAACCCTCGAGCGTGCACAGAGCGTGCATTCTGGCATACGGCGAATCGCTGGTTTGCGCGAGCCGGACCAGCAATGGCACGGCGGCATCATCGGCACGATGCACCAGCAGTTGCTGGGCCATGTCGCGGACGGGCCCGTTTGTGCTCTCCAGTGCTGTGACTAACTCTGCCGTCGCCAAGTCCGCAAGTTTGGGCAACCCGCCGGGCCGCTGGCCTGTGCGGAAGACGCGGTAGATGCGACCCTTATCGGCACCGGCATACAAGTCGAGACGTGCCTGCCAGTCTTCGGGAATCCACTGCGGGTGCTCGATCACGTGGCGGTACATGTCGGCCACCCACAAAGCGCCATCGGGCCCGGTGGCCACCTTCACCGGACGTGACCAGACGTCGGTCGACGACAAGAATTCTGACTGCTGCTCATCGCCATGCCGTTCGCCGTGAAAGGTCACCCCGTCGTCGACCAACAGTGTCCGATGCACCAAATTGTGAACCGGTTCGCAAACCAGCGCAGAACCTGCCAAGTCTTCGCCGAGCGTCACGTCCCGAAACACGGCCGGCGAGCAGGCCGACGTGAAGCGGTTGGCCGCCCACATGTCGTTAAAGCGATCGACCAGCCGGCTGGAAGGATAGACCGGTGGAGCCGGACTGGGGTGCAGCAATTCGACCTTGGGGTCGGGAGAGGGAAAGTACCGGTTCCGTCCCAGATAGCGATCCGAGATGACGAAGTGATAGATCGGCTCGCTGTTCTCGCTCCCAAACCAGCGACCCCAGGAATCGCGGCAACGCCCGTATTGCGTCCGGCCGGCTTCGGTCTCGAGCACACCGTTGTCGGGATCGATGCGGATGTCACGTCCGGCCATGTTGACCGCTTTGCCGGTGATTTGGGACGTGATTTTCGCGTTCGGCGAACCGCTGCCGAGGTAGACCCAGTTGTCAAGTCCATAGGCGAAGCCGTTGATGCGGTGTTGCGGGTTTGACTTAACGAATCCGGTAAACAGCACTTTGCGAACGTCTGCCTTTCCGTCGCCATCGGTGTCTTCCGCGTAGAAAATCTCTGGCGCGCAACTAATCAGCGCGCCCTTCCGCCAAGGAAACACACCCGTGGGAAACGATAGCTCGTCGACAAAGGTTGTACTCTTGTCGAAGACTCCGTCGCCGTCGGTGTCTTCCAAAAACTTGACGGCACCCGCCGAGGCCCCTTCGCCGCGCGGGTAGTCCCCCATTTCGACAACCCACAGTTTGCCGTCGGGTCCGAACTCGAAGCTGACCGGGTCGTCGATCAACGGCTCGGCGACGACGAGTTCGATCTCGAATCCTGCGGGCACTTGAAACGATGCCAGTGCCTGTTCGGGTGAGAGTGCACCTTCGGATCGCGGGTTGGCGAGAATCTCCTTCGTCCGCTCGATGACGACTTCCTCAGTCCCAACCTCCCAGGGACCAGGCTGGTTGTAATACACCATGGAGTAATCGAACTCGTAGCCCCCCTCCAGCCGCATGCGTTCCGAGGCCACGTAGCCAAACACGTCGTTGGCATAAGCGGTAACCCACACGTTCTTGGGACCAAGCTCTTGCTTGAGACGGGCGGCATAATCGACGACGACTTCGCCACCCAGAAAGACCATCGTCAAGTCGCCGGCAAACTGCCAGGTTTGAACCGGCATCGGATATGATTCCGGCAGACGGCCCATCCGTTTCTCCAAGGCCAGCATGTTTTCGGCATGGCGCTTGACCTGGGGCGTGCCGCTGTCGCGCTTGGCCCTCAACTCGCTGAGATGCGGCCGATCGACGGCCAAGCCGGCGTATCCGAACGATGCGACCGGCTGAGCAGTGACTTCCTGCATACCGGAAGCGGCCAGGAGCTTGTTCACCTGAATGGAAAGCGCTCGGCCGTGCGCCTCAGCCATTAGCAGTTCGCCGCGCGGTTCTGGATTGGCATCAGCCCCGCAACCGATCGTGCACAAGGCCACCGCGCCAGTGTGCGTTTCTTCGAGGTATTGCTCGGCGTAGCCGGCCCAGTCTCCCGAGACCTTGTTGTATCGGCCGGTGAGCGTGGTGCAGTGGCAGGCGTAGTTGAAGACGATGCCCCGCAGGCTGCCGTCGTCGCCGACGATTTTCAACACGGGCAGCGAATGATCGACCGGACCGTCGCGTTGCACGCCAAATCCGGTCCAGCGACCGTCCTTCAAAACCCGACGGTTAACCGCGAATCCAACTTCGCCTTGCCCTTGAAACAGTTTGCCGGGCGCCAAATCCTGGATCGCGCGGTCGACGCCTTCGACGACTCGATCGGCGATCCACTTGGTGTACTCGCGCGTCTTGCCCTCCTCGTCGATATCCAGCGGAACGGCAAACAGGTTCGGAGCATAGCCGTCGAGATGCGGTGTTGTATGCGAATGCGTGCAGCACAGGACAAACCGCTCGCGGGTGATACCGTGTTGCTCTTCGAGACGTCGGGCGATCGACGTCGTCAGCACACCAGGAAAGCCGATCGTGTCCACCGAAACCAGCACGTGGACTTGGCCACCGGGGGCCTGTAGCACCATCGTCCGCGTCCACAGGCTCTGCACGACGGCTTCGAATGGGCGATCGCGGTTTCCGTAACCGGCCAGACGGATCGGCTCCTTCGGCGTGACGTCGACCTTGCTGAAGCCGAACTGCATCGACTCGGCAACTGCGGGCTGTGTCAGTCCGACAATGAAGAGCACGGACAGGCAGCAACTCCAGGCTCGGTTTGCGTTTGAAATCATGTCTGTCAGCTAGTTCCTCAGGTTCTGATGACGCAGGCTCCGGCCCCCTGCCGGGACATTCAGAATACCAGACGACTGGACTGGTGGGCAGAGTCCGGATTGGCCGGTTTCAGCCCCAGTGCGGCAGCAGGTCTTCAACGCAGATCGTGTATACTGGCAACGCTCGCTCTTATCCGGAAACTATTATGATCGGCGCTCGGAACTTTCTCGCATCGCAGAATCAAAGGTAGCACGATGCGGCGTTTGTCGATCACCATCGCTATGCTCTGCATGCTCGTTTCGCCGGCCGGTGCGGCACCCGCGGCCGAGGCCGAACGTCCCAACGTGCTGTTCATCGCGGTCGATGATTTGAACGACTGGATCGGCTGCCTTGGCGGTCACCCCGATGCCAGAACGCCCAACATCGATCGCCTGGCAAGTCGCGGCATGCTGTTTACACGGTCTTATTGTGCAGCTCCGGCTTGCAACCCCTCTCGTGCCGCGCTCATGACGGGCGTAAGGCCTTCGACTTCCGGCGTGTATCTCAACAGTCAACCCTGGCGAAAGGCAATGCCGGACGTCGTCACCTTGCCGCAGCACTTCATGAAACACGGGTACCAGGCCTTGGGCTGCGGCAAGATTTACCACGGCCGATATCCTGACCGGGCATCTTGGCACGATTATCTGTCCCAGGGGCCGGACCCGCGTCCCACTCAGGCCGTGCTCGACGACCCGCACAGCCGAGCTGGCGGTATCAAGTGGGGTGTTCTCAACGTCGCTGATGAAAAGATGAACGACTACAAGATGGTCAGTTGGGCCATCGACGTTCTGGGCCGGAGTCACGAGAAGCCCTTCTTTTTGGCCTGCGGAATCTATCGTCCCCACATGCCCTGGCAGGTGCCTCGGAAGTACTACGACATGTTTCCGCCCGATGAGATCTCTCTGCCGAAAACGCTGGAGGATGATCTGGATGACGTCCCCGAGGCGGGCCGCAAGATGGCCAAGCCGCAGGGCGATCACCGGAACATCGAAGACAGCGACAACTGGCGATTCGCAGTGCAGGCCTATCTCGCCAGCATGGCTTTTGCCGACGCACAGGTGGGCCGGTTGCTAGAGGCATTCGACAGGAGTGACTACGCGGAAAACACAATCGTCATCCTGTGGGGCGACCACGGTTGGCATCTGGGTGAGAAACGGCACTGGCGGAAGTTCGCGTTGTGGGAGGAAGCCACGCGGTCGCCGCTGATGATCGCCGCCCCAGGCATCACCACACCAGGCCAGGTGTGCGACAGGACGGTCGATTTCATTCACGTCTATCCCACTCTTGCAGACCTGTGCGGACTGCCGATTCCTGATCACGTCGAAGGACGAAGTTTGCTGCCTTTGCTGCAGGATCCGCAATCAGAGTGGACCCTGCCGGCATTGACCACGCATGGCAGAAACAATCACGCGGTGAGGAGCGAACAGTTCCGCTACATCCGCTATGCCAACGGCGATGAGGAACTCTACGATCACGACGCCGATCCCATGGAGTGGCATAACCTGGCAGCACGTGCGGGCTACGAGACTGCCAAACAGGAATTAGCTGACTGGCTCCCCGCGACGAACGCTGAAGACGCGGAGAGGAGTCCCGACCGGCGGCGGAAGAACCGACGCAGGCGGTAACCCCTTCGTTTTAGCCGCCGCGCATCCAATTGCCTGGTTATCAAACCGATGATCGCCGGGATCGCAATGCGCGCACACAAATGACATCATTTCGATCACACTCGAACCGCCCAACGCGACACATTGATGTCGCTTCGCCCGTGCGATCCGGCAATATCAGCCGATTTTTAATTCTTTAAACTACTTTGTAATAATGGTTTAAGGACACAGCCTCTGCTGTCGTCAATTTATGGCATGGCGGTTGCCTTATGTGGAAGGCGTCAACGGGAGCCGGCGGAAAACAAGAATTCGCGGATCCCAAAACGCAACCTTGGCATGAAGGAATCGAGAGATGAAGACGACCGCCGCAGCCATCGTGATGGCCATTGCAGGACTGACCAGTGCCTCCGCGCAAGCAGGAACCATGGAGCACGTAGACGAGTTGGCAGCCCAGCTCGAGCGGCAGGCGATCAGCATCAACTACGAACTTCGCCGCAACTTCTACCGCTCGCCGCAATACAATCACCTCCGCAGCGATGTCAATGAGATGACCCAACTAGCGAGCCACATTCATGAAATCGCCCACCATGGTGGAAACGTCCGGCATCTGCGCAACGACGTAAACGAGCTGGATCGGTTGTTCCACCACGTCGAGGAACTCATCGACCAGATGCGCAACTACTACACGCCGTGGCGCCGCACTTCCAACAACAACCGTCACTGGAACAACCGTCACTGGAATCACGGCCATTGGAACCAGGGCCACTGGAATCCGTACGCCAGGCGCATGCAGCGGTTGGACCGGATGGTCGAACGAATGGAAGACACGCTGCATCACTTGCAGGCAGACTTGAACACGCTGGCACCAGTGCAGCGGCCTCCAGTCTACAACCAGCCGGCCGGCATCCCGATCTTCGGCGGCCGCGCCTACCTGAAGCCAAGCCGGAGGAGCGGATTGGGCTTCTCAGTCAACATCCGATAAACGCGGGACGCTTCAAGCTGATCGCGAAACGATAGATGCTCTGAGCAAAGATCCTGGGACAGATTCGTCTGTCCCGGGATTTTTTTCGTTTGTAGGCATCTCCAGAACCCGACGACGTCCGGCATGCCGCACATGTTGCCACCAGACAGGCGCGGCGCTGCCGACTCGGATAGAATAGAGGGCATGACTGCCGGGTCCAAATCATCCAAGTGGGGCGCTGTTGCGCTATTGATGGGAATAGCCGCCACGGTCGATGTTTCGAGCGGTGGACCGGCTTTGGCGGGACTACTCTACATACCCCCCGTAGTGGCAGCAGCATGGTACTTGGGGACCCCGACTAGCATCGCCGTCTGTGGGCTAGCAGCGGCAACCCGATGGCTCGCCGCTCGGTCGCCTGAGGCCGGGCTGGGCATTGCAGTTCTGGAATCGAGCGCCGCGGTGTTCGGGTTTCTCGTCGTAATCGCCGTCGTCGTCGGACGACTGCGCGTTTCACGCGAACAGGAGCGCCGCTCTGCGGGGCGAGACGCATTGACTGGAATCGGCAATCGGAAACTGTTCTTCGACACGGCTGCAGCAGAGCTGAACCGTAGCCGCAGGCGGGGATATCCGCTCACAGTGGCCTACGTCGATTGCGACAACTTCAAAGCCTTCAACGACACAAGGGGGCACCTGGCCGGCGACGAGTTGCTGCAGCGCGTGGCGACGACACTGGAGGCCAACTTGCGGACGTATGATCTCGTCGTGCGGATGGGGGGTGACGAATTCGCCGTGCTATTGCCGGACACACCACAACAGGCGGGACGAATCGTCGCCGAGCGACTGCAAGCACGGCTGCGTGGGTGTACACAGGGCGGAGTCACCTTGAGCATGGGGGTCGTCACCTTTACCGATCTTCCCGAAACGGTTGAAGAACTGGTACAGGCGGCCGATGAAGCAATGTATGCCGCCAAACGGGCCGGCAAGGATGGACTCGAGGTGAGGATCATCGGTGAGGCCATACCATCATGAAACCGCCCAACTCTCGATTGTTTGCGGTAATACCGGCTGCGGGGCACAGTCGACGCATGGGCCGTCACAAGCTGCTGTTGCCGTTGAAAGGCCGCACGGTGATCGAACGTCTGCTCGCAACCTTGGATCGCATTGAGATCATCGATCGAGCCGTTGTGGTTCGGCATGACGACGACGCACTGCAACAAGCCGCCACCGCGGCAGGGGGCACCGTCGTCCAACCACCCGTCGATCCGCCCGACATGCGCCAAAGCGTTGAATTCGGACTGCAACAGATCGAGGATCGGCATGCCCCCAGGCCCCAAGACGGTTGGATTCTCGTGCCCGCCGATCATCCCGTGCTCGATTCAACGGTGCTCGACCAGCTCATCGATGCATGGAACCGCCAGTCGTGTTCGATCCTGGTGCCAACCTACCGGGGCCGGCGCGGTCATCCCACGTTTTTTCGCTGGCATCTGGTCGAAGAGATCCGAACTCGCTTGCCACCGGACGCCGGGCTGAACAGGCTACTCAGCGAGCACGCCAGCGAAGTCTGCGAATTGCCGCTCGACAATCCGGCCGTCGTCACGGACTTGGACACTCCAGAAGACTATGCAGCACTGTTGAACGACTGATACCAGCCGCGGCGCTTGACTGCTATCCCTCCCCTTCTAGACTTAACAGGGCAGCGGCCAACTGCGCCGACAGCTATCAACTCCTCGTACCGAATCGTTTGACCCATGTCCGACTCGCAAGATCCAACCCAGGCCGCCGCCGGTGATCACGACGTGTTGCCCGAGGAGTTGCCGCCCGTTGAGCCACCTTCAGCCGGGTTCATCGTGCAGTTGTTCCTGGTTCCGGCACTGATCGTCATGGTCATTGTCGGCGTCTGGGCACTGTTTGGAAAACTGGCCTCTGGTGAGCAGGACTGGAGGGTGCTGGTTGCCGAGGTCCGCAACAACAATGAGCTCAGACGTTGGCGTGGCGCACTGGGACTGGCCCAGATGCTCAACGTCGATCGGCAAATGGGAGACGCCGGCCAGCATTTGGCCACCAACCGTGACATTGCAACCGAATTGGCCGGCCTACTCGACGAGCGGTTGAGTTCCGCGTCCCAGGCCGAAAAAGAGGTCAAGGAGCAGTCGTTTTTGACCCTGGCGCTGGGGTCGCTCGACGTACCCGACGTCGTCCTGCCGACTTTGCAGCAAGCCATGCAGCCACGCTACGACCGCGAAGTTCGCAAGAACGCCATCGGCGCCGTCGCCATGATTGCCGGACGCGCCGAAGAATCCGGTGCACCCATCTCGGATGACGCGCTGGTCGAGTCGCTGGTGGAAGTCTCCGCGGATACAGATCCGCTACTTCGCCAGATGGGCGCATTCACGCTGGGACTGCTGCCGTCGGAGGTATCGCAACAGCGTCTGATGGTGCTGCTGAGTGACTCTGACCGCAACGCGCGGGTGAACGCCGCCGTCGCGTTGGCCCGTCAAGCTTCGACCGCCGGCCTGGATGTGTTTCGTGAGGTGCTCAGCGATGCCGCATCGACGGATAACTCCCAGGCTGATTCGCGCGCCACACCACAAGAGCTGGCCAGCGCGGAATCCGGTCGGCTGATCGCTCTCAAGAACACGATCAAGGCGGTCGGCGATCTGGCAGACACGTTGGAGTCAGACGAACGCAACGAAGTTGCCAGCCTGCTGGAACCGATTGCCGACGATCACGATCACAATCGGATCCGCATCGACGCCGAGCAGGCGCTGCTCCGGCTGAAGCGGCCGCAGTAGCGTACGCAGTCCCGACCGGCGAGCCGTCGTCGCGTCGAACGCGAGACGGCTCGAAGCCGACCATCCCGTTCGTCTTACGCATCCGCCGTATGATAGGCGCCCAGCCGCTCGGCCTCAGCCAGGGCGGCCTGGTAGATTTTTTTCTTGGCCTCCACGTTGGCCCGTTTGGCCTCCAGCTTCGCTTCCGCTTTCGACAGCTTGGCTTCCGCCTTGGCCAGTTTCGTTTCGGCCTTTGCGGCGCGAGCCGCGGCACGGTCGGCGAGCGTCATCATGCTTTTCATCGTCGCTTTCTCCCGATGGTGTTTCGTAATTTGTACGACTCAGATTTTTTGAGTTTCCGTTCTGACTGGTGTTACAGTGCTTTCATCTGTTCGCGGACCCGTTGCCAAGCGTCGGCGACCCCTTTGAGATACCCGCGATAAGCATCAAAGCGCCAAGTGGGGTAGGAGTCGTCATTGTGGCCTTCATCCTGCAAGACATCGGTAAGCGATTTCTTGTCGTCGCCAATGGCCTTTTCGATCGCCTCGACATCGTCATCGCTCAGATGCTCGTTGCAATCCATCAGCCGCCGCAGCACTTCGGGGGATAGGTGGCAGTCAAGCACGTGCCGCGTTCCGAGCCGATGCCCTGCGGCGACGACTTCTTCGGAGCCAGCCGAAGATGACAACAATCGTTTGTAGTGCCGGGCTGCATTGGCGACGTCGTCGGCCGACTCTTCTGTGAGTCGAGTTCGATCGCGGATCTCTTGCATCACCGCCCGCGTGAACACCTGGGAGAAGTTGATCTTCTTGCGCCACTTTTCCAGTTCACGCATCTGCGGTTTGGGAACATAGATGGCGAGTTTTGGCATGGGTAGTCCCCAAATGGCGACAGAAGGCATCGATAGCCCTATACTATGCACGGATAGGATCATATTCAACTATCATATGACCATATACGGCAGTTTTGTACCACATTCGTCGTTACTCTCTTTGTGAAAATGGTTTATGGCGACTTGAAAGAGGCTCGAATAGCAGCGGGATCGACTGCCGGCCACATTGGGTCTCGAGCGATTGGACTGCACTCCAAATCCTCGATACGAGTGAGCCGCCGGGTTATTCCAGCTACAGATGCGTTGCTGATTTACAGGACCACGGAGTTGGCGGCGTTCGGTACGGCTAATCGGTGGCAATCGTGCAACTCTGCCGCGACGTGGGTACCAATTACCGTTGCGGAGGATCTGGGGAGCCGGTCCACTGGAATAAGACTTTGCGTTGCAGTCGTGAGTTTCCAGCTATGAATCAAGTCGCCAATGCCGATCGCCTTGTCTTCGCTGGTGTTTGCTGGCGAGGGCTGCTCTGTGTCGTCGCGGTTTCCGGCGCCGTGTTTTCGTCGTCCCGCCTGATGGCGTTCGACGAACGGCACCCGCTGGAGTCGGTGGACCTCTCGAGCCCGCGATCAACCCTGACGGACTTTATCGACTCCTGCCAGGCTGCATATCGCTTTGCATTATCCCGTGGGCGCGGCACAGGAGACGAAGCGGAGCGAGCAGCTCTAACGGACTCCGTCGTGCGTTGCCTCGATCTCAGCCAAGAGCCTGAGTATCTCAGGCTCTCCGTCGGAGCGTCAGCGGCGGTCTGCCTGAAAGAAGTGTTCGATCGCATCGATCTGCCCCCCGATCATGAGATCCCGGGCGACGAGGAAATCGAGCAATCGTTGCTGACTCGTTGGCGGGTGCCGCACACGGAGATCACCATTGTGCGGCTGACGGAGGGGCCGCGAATGGGCGAGTACGTGTTCTCGGCCGACACCGTCGCTCGGGCCGTCGACTTCTATAGCCGGGTACGGCACCTGCCGTACAAGACGACCGATAAACCGGATGTCACCCAGGACGAAGTCGCCACGGTTACCGAGGGATTTCTGGACTGGTACTTGTCGGAGCCAGGCTCGCCGTGGCTCGCAAGTTTGGTGCACAAACTCCCCAATTGGATGGACACTCGATACTACGGCCAGGCTGTCTGGCAGTGGATCGGATTGTTGATCACGCTGGTCGTCAGCGCGCTGCTGATGTTCGCTGCCTATCGAATGGGCCACTGGCGCTCGCAGACAACCGAGGGGGGAGGTGTCTTTCGCTACACCGTGACGCTGCTGTTCCCGCTGGCGGCGTTGTTGGTTCCCGTACTGGCGAGGTCGTTCACGGTCTATCAACTGGCGATAACAGGCACGACGCTCGTCGTCATGAATTTCACGGCCAACGTGGTGTTCTTGTTGGCGGCCATCGTCCTCATCTTATGGATTGGGAATCGGGTGGCCGAGGCACTGATCTCTTCGCCACGAATTCATCCCAAGGGGATCGACGCCCAGTTCATTCGCATTATCTGCCGTGTGCTGAGCATCGTGGCCGCGGTGATTGTGTTTCTCGAAGGGGGCCAGTATCTCGGCATCCCGCTGACCACACTGCTGGCTGGTGCCGGTGTGGGCGGCTTGGCGGTGGCTCTGGCCGCCCAGGACACGCTCCGCAGTCTGTTTGGCAGCGTGACGATTCTGCTCGACAAGCCGTACCGCGTCGGCGAGCGGGTGTTGGTCAAAGGCTACGACGGAGTGGTCGAGGAGATTGGCCTGCGTTCCACCAAATTGCGGTTGCTCACCGGACACCAGGCTGCCATCCCCAATGAAGAGATGGCGCGGTCGGACATCGAGAACATTGGCCGCCGTCCCCACATCCGGCGCACCGAAAACATCGCGCTGCCGTTCGATCTTCCACCGCAGAAAGTCGAGCGGGCCCTGGAAATCGTACGCGAGCAATTGAAGGACCACGAAGGCATGCAGGCCGACTGGCCGCCCCGCGTCTACTTCAACGAGTTCAACCGCGATTCGGTCAACCTGCGGATCATCTACTGGTATCACCCGGCCGAGTACTGGCAATTCCTCACCTTCAGTGAGCGTCTCAACCTCAACATCATGCGCGAGTTCGAAGCCGAAGGCATCCCCTTCGCCTTACCCAGCACCAAGACGTTCATGACGTCGGACAAACCCGGTGTTGAAAGGAGCGAATCTTCCGCGGACAAACTGGTCGAGCCGATCTGAGAGGAACGCCTTCGTGTAGCGTTGCACTTCCGTCGCCACGATCCGCGGCCCCCCGTTCCGCCAATCCATGCTACGACTGCGAACCTGAACCAGCAGTCGCTGCAACACTGGACTATGGCAAAGGAAACCCTCGCGGCGTCTGACAGCTTATAGGAAGGCACTGAAACGTCGGCTCCTCCGAAAGTGCCGCGAGCAAGCGACCGTCACGACTCATCGCCCGTGATGTATTCCCGCCGGTGCAGCACGTAGATCGACAGAGCCAGTGCGGCTGCCGAGAAACCGAGCAGAATCGCAACGTGTTGCCAGGCTGGTGCCGTATCGAAGAACAACGGCAAGTCGTCGGTGCGGGCGCCGAGCAATTCATCCCAATTCATCCACTTGATCAGTAAGCACCGCAGGCGAAACTGGACGGTAAACTGGTTGACGACGGCGGGCAGCGAACCGACCACAAACTCGATGAGCAGCGTGTATGGTACGGCGGTGACCATGGCCCGGCGGTGGAACAGAGCGCCGATCAGGCAATACAGCGCCCCATAGGCAATGCACGAGAGGACCGACAAGCCGGCCAGCACAATCCATATGCGGCCGACTGCGACCGGCCGAACCACTGCGATCGCAATCACCGAAATCGTCAGCCCTGCCAGTGCCGCCAACAGCGTCCAGTTGACCGCGGCCAGGTATTTGCCCAACAGCACCGAGGCTTTGGCGCCGGGGCGCGAGACGAGGTAGGTCCAACTGTTGGCTTCGAGTTCGGTCTGCACGATGGGCGTGGCCCATAGGAGCAGGCCCAGCAGGCAGACTACGTCCGGCACGAGTGCGAACAGCACGCCCGTCCAAATGCGGTCCTCAACGTTCCCGAAGTTGACTTTGTTGGCGAGCAACAAAGTCACCACGGCAACGGGGAAGAACACCATCGCCCCCCACCATGCCCAGCGGGCGAGTGTGGCCGAACGATTCCATTCGAATCGAAACACGGAAGCGATTTGCGTGGGGCGGATCATGATTCCCCCCTGTGGATGCGCAACAGCGAGTCGAACAACGTCTGCAATGAGTCGTTCGAAGATTCGAGCTCGGCAATCCGCACGCCCGATTCTTCGACCCAGGTCGGCAGCTCGTCGTAAATCGTCGAGGGGCTGCGCGTCGACACCTCCAATTCGCCCTCACGAACCCGCAGCGCTTCGACCCCTTCTTCGCCGGCGAGCCGCTTCGCCAGGAGATTGGCGCCGTCGCAGCGGATTCGTATCTGGCTGGGCACGTCGGCCAGCAGAGTCTGGACTTCTTCCGCCGAACCGGATGCCAACAATCGGCCGTTGCAAATCAGCATGAACGAGGGAGAAACCGCCTCAACCTCGTGCAGAATGTGGCTGGCGAACAACAAGCTCCGCCCGTCGCGGGTCCAGTTGTGGAGAATCTCGGTCATCTTGTGGCGGCCGATGGGATCGAGGCCGCTGAATGGTTCGTCGAGAATCAGAAACTCCGGGTCATGTGCCAGCGCCTGGGCCAACTTGACCCGTTGCTGCATGCCGCGCGAATAGCCCCCCATCTCGCGATGCATCGACCCCGCCAGGCCGACTTGCCCCAAAGACTGTTCGGCGCGGTCGCCCGCCTCGGAGTGAGAGAACCCGTGCAGTTCGACGAGGTAGCGAACCCAATCGTAAGCGCTCACCTCAGGATGCAACACGCCGCGCGCCGGACAGTAGCCGATGCGGCGTAGCACATCGTCGCGGTACTTCCACGGATTCAAGCCGAATACCTCGACTGTTCCCAAGGTCGGGCGGAGTTGCCCGGTCAGCATGTTCAAGAGCGTCGTCTTGCCGGAGCCATTGGGGCCCAACAAACCGTACGCGCCCGGCTCCAGTGACAGCGTAATGTCGTTGACCCCGATCACCGCGCCGTACAATTTGGTGGTCGATTGCAGCTCGATCATTCCGCTCTCTCGGTCTCTCGTTCAGCGAGTATCATGCACGCACCTGTCCGGCCACCCGCCGCAGCAGCACAGTGGTGGCCACGCCAGTAATCACCGCCACCACCACGATCAACGGCAGCACGGAACCCAGGCTGCCTTCCAGCCCAAAGACCCAACCCTGAATTTGGCCCAACATGTGGTACAGCGAAACAAAGGACCAGCGACTTGTCTCTGCGAACGAGTTGGATGGGTCGTCGAATTCGAAGTTTTCGAAGTCGGCTTGAAATTCGATCACGCTCAGCACGACGTAGGTCACCCAGCCCAAGACCCACGTCGCGAACCAAGCAAAGCCGGCATAACGGCTTTCGGTCGTCAACGACGAAAACATCAAGATCAGCGCTGTGGTGGGCACCATCAACAACACCGAGGCAGCCAGAATTCGAAATGGCAAATCCCACGTGTCGGCAACCACGCCCAAGTTCGGCGAAAGTAAGACTCCCAGGCCGTAGAGCGCCAAGGCCGGCGCTGTTGAAATGGCGGCAATGTAGAACCAGACCACGCTCGCCTTGCCAAGCACATATTCCCAGGCCGAAAGCGGACGCGAAAAATACAACAGGAACGCCCGCGACCGCACGTCGCGCGAAATCAACTGCGGTCCGATCAGCCCGATCAGCAGCAGCATCAGCACGGCCTGTGAGTACCGAAACAAGGAGAGCAACAGCCAGGCCCACGCCAGGTGGCGGGCCGCTGCCGGATCTTCTGCCATTTCTTGCAACAGGCGTCGCCCGTCTGGAAGCTCCTCCAAGACCTCTTGAAACCAGGCGCCCGAACCGGTTGTCTCCAATGATTGCTCATAGGCGAAAAAGCCAACGGCCAGATAGAGCGTCGGCAGCCACGCGAAGAACAGCATCCGCCGCAGCCATCGGCTCCGCCACGCCAGCCGGATGCCGGTCTGTGCGATGATCCACCACTGCAGCCACTCGTTTCTGGGTGCCGTTTCCCAATCGCGATAGCCCAGATCATGGACGCCCATCACTGTCCCTCCGCACGGCGTCCAGAAAGATCTGCTCGAGCGAATTGCGGGCCGGTGTCAGCGATCGAATTCCCACCGACGCTTCTTGCGCCCACTGCCAAATTCGCTCTTCGATCGGCAGCCGGCTGCCGTCGAGGCTCAATGTTCCGTTCCCTGAGGCGGTCACGGCGACCCCCTCGCGCTCGAGAATCGGCAGCAGTGCGTCAGCCGAGCCCCATACACGGACTTGCCAGGTGGGAGACGCGGGCTTGCTCAGCACGTCGAGCCGTTCGGAAACCTGCACGTGGCCCCGCGCCAGAATTGCGACGGAATCGCAGATGGCCTGCACGTCGGGCAGAATGTGCGTGCAAATCAATACCGTCTTGCCCGACCGCCGCGCCAGAATTTCGATACGCCGCAACATGGTCTGCCGTTCTTCGGGATCGAGGCCTGAGGTCGGCTCGTCGAGAATCAATAGCGGAGGATCGTGCACAATCGCTTGTGCGAACTTCAGCTTTTGTCGCATGCCGGTGGAATACGTCTCCACCGCGCGGTACCGCTCTTGCTCCAATCCGCAGAAGTCGAGGATCTCGTGGGATCGGCGGAGTGATTCGACGGCTGGTCGGCCCGACAGTCGGGCCGCGAACTGTACCATCTCCACGCCACTGAGCCCGGCGAGGTAGCAGTCGTCTTCGGGCATGTACCCTGCATTTGCGCGGATGACCCGCGACTGCCGCCCCAACTCGAAGCCCAGCACTTCACCAGAACCGGCGTTGACCTTGACCAGCCCCAACAGCACCTTGATGAGCGTCGTCTTGCCCGCCCCATTGGGGCCGAGCAATCCTGTGATGCCGGCATCGATCTGCAATGAGACCTGCTCCAGCGCGCGGAGCGAGCCGTAGTCTTTCGTGATTTCGGCGAGGTGAATCAGCGGCTGCATACGCGCGATCGTGGGTCGATCCCGATGGGTTTCGTTAGTTGTACCAGAGCGAGAAACGATCGGCCCGTCCGAAATCGAGCAGCCGGCGATTGGCGCGCACTCTGGGACTGCGTGTTGTTCGCCTGCGAGCAGCGACCATTCGATTGTTTTTGCCCTGACGTTGCAGATTTCGACAACTCGCCGCCGATTGGCTGGCCGCACTGCGACGCGGTTTGGTGGCTTTTCTGATCAATTCCAATTCCGGCCGGAAATTATCGCGCGCGTCTCATCCGTGACCTATGGTTGAAGTGGCCGAGAAGGCATCGACGGAGGACCACGCAGCGCCCGGTTCGTGTGATCTTCCGCTGCCCTCTCGGCTTTCACTTCGACGTTTCACTTCACTTCTGAGTTCGAGGTTCCAGTCCCCGCACTGCCGTGCCCGGCACGTGAGGATCGGGTACGCGCTGCGCGGAAACCGACGAAAAGTCTGTTTCTTGCATGCCCGGAGAACCACCGATGATCACCACTGCCTGGCTCGACCGACTTCTGTGCGACCTTTCCGCTCTTCGTTACCGAGCCCGATCGTCGCGCAGGTCGTCCCCGGCCCCCATTGCGGGCATCGAGTTGCTGGAAGATCGGACATTGCTTTCGGCGACGAACATCATGTTCGACGAAGCCACGGGCCAGGTGACCGTTCAGGGAACCGACGAGGCAGACATCGTTCGCGTTACCCAGAACGACGAGGGTGAAGTCAAAGTGAAGTTCAAGTCGGGTGGTGAAACCCAGATTGAAGTCTTCGATCGAGAAGATATCACACGCGTCGTGTTCTTCGGCGGAGACGGCAACGACCGCTTCGTGAATCGCACCGACATCATCTCAGCAGGGGCCGGAGGTGAGGGGAACGATCGTTTCGTCGGCGGCAGTGCGGCCGATCTCTTTATCGGTGGGGCTGGCGACGACCGACTGTTCGGCAATGGCGGTAACGACGTACTTCTGGGTGGTGACGACAACGACCGTTTGAATGGCGGAGAGGGCGACGACGCGCTCGACGGCGGCGACGGAGCCGATCGTTTGCAAGGGGGCGCTGGAGACGATGGACTTGAAGGGGGACAGGGAAACGACAGCCTCAAAGGAGGCGCGGGAGACGACCACCTGCAAGGCGATGAAGGAAACGATGCACTTGCCGGACATTCAGGGGACGACTATCTCGACGGCGGCGACGGGAACGACAAGGTCAACGGCAACGACGGCGATGACCAACTGCACGGGGGACGGGGCAACGACCGGCTGCGGGGTGGAGATGGAGAAGACTACGCTGACGGCGGTGCCGACGACGATCGGGTCCAAGGAGGTGACGACGACGATGAACTCAGGGGCGGATCGGGCAATGATCGCATCAACGGCGGAGCAGGGAATGACAATCTGCAAGGTGATGAGGGCAACGACCGCCTGAGGGGAGCCGATGGTGATGACGAACTGCACGGCGGCGACGGCGACGACCGCCTCGAAGGCGGACATGGCCAAGACCGTCTGTTTGGCGACGGAGATCACGATGCCCTGTTCGGCGGTGCCGACATGGACTGGCTGTGGGGCGGTGACGGCAACGACGTCCTGAAAGGCCAGGACGGCGACGACAAACTTTACGGAGACGACGGCGACGACCGCCTATTAGGTGGTGACGGCGACGATCTGCTGGAAGGCGGCGACGGCGACGATCTCCTCAAGGGGCAGGACGACGACGACATTCTTGACGGTGGTCCCGGACTCGACGTTCTTGACGGCGGAGCAGGTGAAAACGTTCTTCGCGACGATGAAGGCGAAGAAGAAGAGGAGCCGCCGCCAGATGAAGAACCGGGAGACGAAGAAGTACCAGTCCCCGACGTTCCGCCTGAGACGGAGTAATTGCCGAGGAGCGGCATTCGAACTCGCATGCCGACCTCGAGATGCGCAGTGATGTCTCGCTCGAAGGACAAAGGTGCAGCGATTTGTGGCGGCCAGCCTGTACGCAACAGCAGAGTCTGCACTGATTGATCGGACTCGCCCCTTGCGATACGATCGTGATGTGGGAGCTGGGCGACACCTTCGCCAACGAAAAGGCGCCGCCTTCCAGTCACAACTGCGTATTCGTTGAGAGTTTCATAGGTTGCGATACGTCGGACAGCCAGAGCCGCCGCCTTCGTACCTGCCCCCAACCTCTTGTCGCCAAACCGGGCTTTCGCCTGTTGTTGCAGCCGGGCTGAATCCATGGCCAAACAGCGCGATGAATCCCCCCCTCGCGTCAGCGCACGGGGCAGCCGACGACGACGACCCGGATCGCGAATTCGTCCCATACTGTCCGCGCTGGCCATCGTCGCCGTGCTTGTCGTGGCATTCCTCTACGCGCTTTTGCGACCTGCAGGTGAAACCCCCAATCCGCGGGTCGCGCGAGTCGAACAGTCATCACTCCCAGTGCGTGCGGCCGATGACCTACCTTTGCCGCCCACCGACTACGTTGGCAGCCAGACCTGCGCTCAATGCCACGCCGACGTCGCCGAAAGATACGCCAGCCATCCGATGGCCAATGCGCTCACGACGGTAGCCGATGCATCACCCATCGAACGCTACGCGGATGACCCCCAGTTTGAGGCCGAAGGCGCACACTATCGGGTCGAGAAACGGGGCGACCGTGTGTTTCACACCGAGTACCTCGCCAACCAGGCAGGCAACGTGGTTTGCGAGCAAGAGGTCGAGGTGCATTACGCCGTCGGTTCGGGCGCGAAGGCGCGATCGTACTTGATCGACCGTGGCGGGCTGCTGTTCGAATCGCCGATTTCCTGGTACATCGAGAACGAGCGCTGGGATCTGTCGCCCGGATATCACAAGAACCCCCGGCAGAGATTCAATCGCCGCGTCAGCGACGGCTGTGTGCAATGCCACGCCGGCCACGTCGTACCCGTAGATGGGGGCAACTCGAACCGGTTTCATCCCCAGACATTCGGCGAACTGTCGATCGGCTGCGAGCGTTGCCACGGTCCGGGTAAGAAGCATGTCGCACTGTTCGAGTCGCTGGATTCAGGCGTCGACGTAGACGTCAGTGATCCTCTGATCGTAAACCCCACAAGCCTCCAACCGCGGCTGCGCGATAGCGTTTGCTACCAATGCCACATGGAAGGCAAACGCCGCATTCTGAGGAAAGGAAAGACATTCCACGATTTTCGACCCGGCATGGCGACGGAGGACGTCTGGACCGTCTTCGTTTCTCAGACCCCGTTCGAATCAGACGGCAGCGCGCGGTTCACCAGCCAGGTCGAGCAGATGCGATCCAGCGCCTGCTTTAAGGGGACCGGCGGCGAGATGACGTGTATCACGTGCCACGATCCACATTATTCACCGAAACCCGCTGAGCGCGTGGCGTTCTACCGCGAGCGGTGCAACTCCTGTCATTCCGAGCAAGGCTGCTCGGTTTCCGAAGAAGTGCGGCATGCGGCACCGGCATTCAACTCGTGCATGCACTGCCACATGCCGATGCTCTCTTCCAGCGATATCCCGCATACTTCGCAGTCTGACCATCGCGTACTGCGGAATCCTCACGAAGAACGGACGGCAGATCGGGCTACGCGGCGCGGCACTCCATGGGGCATCTTCGACGACAGCGACCAACGCATGCCCGAACCAGAGGTCCGCCGAGCACGGGCCCTCGCGCTTTACGAACAAGGCTTTGAGGAACTCGATCCCCAATTGGTCGCGCAGTCAGCGGCCGCATTGGAAGCAATCGCTGCCGACAACCGCGACGACGCTCGAGTGCTGCGGTCTTTGGGAATCGTGTACGCCAAGACCAATAGTCCCAGCAAAGCGGCCAGGTACTTTGCCGCGGCGTTGCAGGCTGATCCCGACGACGAAACCAGTCTGATGAACTTGGGACTTATGGCGTTTCGCCGTCGCGACTATGCCACCGGCATGCAATGCTACGAGCGTTTGTTCAATCTGAATCCATACGACGGACCGTCGCACGGCCCATACGCCGAGATGCTGGCGGCCGGCGGAAATCTGCAAAAGGCCATCGCTGCCGCCAATCGAGGCCTCGAACTCGACCCCACGGTCCGCCCCATGCGATCGGCGCTGTCACGGCTGTATGACTCTGTGGGCGAGGCGGAGAAAAGCCGGTACCACAAGCGTCTCGCCGAAGAGATTCAGGCACAACTGATGCCGTCTGACCAGCGGCAGGACGCCCGCCGCCGCCGCAAGGTGGAAGAAAACCGAGACTCTGCTCCGTAGTAGACGGCAGCGACTCCTCTTGTCTCAGACGTGTCGCCTCGCTATTCTCCCGCCACTTCTCACCTCCCGAGTCTATTTGTAGGTTTTTCCGTGCATCCGGAGCCCTTGGCTCACGGACATTGAAAGGTCTGGACCTATGGTCCGCGGACGGTTCATCCGCACGCCAGTCGCCGTTCTGGCCGCCCTTGCGCTCGCTTTGACTGTTGAGAATGCATCGCTTGCGCAAGTTGAACCCCCCGTCACGCAGGCCTCTCTACCGACGGACCGCACAGTGCGGGACTTCGAGGACATTTCTCCACTCTCGCCCGGTCTTCAAGAGCGACAGACATATACGACGCATCCACATCGAGCCCCAGCAGCCGAAAGAGCCTGGTACGAGGCACTGATGTTCAGAGCAGCCGCCGAGTGGGAACCGGAGGCAGACGGCATCACGATCTACAACTCTGATTTCAGCGTCTCGATCCCCATGTATCGAAGTCACGGCCAACCTCCGCCGGTGCTTGCCGCAGGCCTGTCCTTTACCGACCTCGATGCACCAACAGCGCTCGATCTGCCATCGGAACTCTACGACGCATCACTGGGGTTGCGGTGGCTGCGCGAAATCAACGATCGCTGGATTCTACGCCTGACCATCGATGGTGTTTTTGCTTCTGACTCGCACAACACTAGTAGCGATTCCTGGCAGCTGCGCGGTGGCGTATTCGGCATGTACTCCAAAGACCGGCAAACAAAGTGGACGTTCGGCGCCATCGCCACCGGTCGACAAGACGTCCCGGTCTTGCCGGCAGCCGGTGTCATTTGGCAGCCGTCGCCTCGCTGGCGAGTCGATCTGATTCTGCCGCAACCCCGCGCATCCTACCTGCTCGTGGATTGCGGCGACCGGCAACATTGGGTGTACACCGGCGGCGCGATTACCGGCGGCACTTGGGCATACCGCCGCGCCGCAGGCGCCGACGAGCTATTGACCTACCGGGAATGGCGACTGTTGTTGGGATGGGAATCGAAACCGCCGGCGAACCCTCCCGGCGTGTACGGGCCGACCGGCATCAAATACGGCGCCGAGATCGGCTACGTCATCGGACGAAAGTTCGAGTTCGATAGCGGAGCCCCCGACATCGAACCCGACGGCACACTGCTATTGCGCGCCGCAGTCAGCCGCTGAGCTTCTTTTCGCGAAGCCCATAACAGCACCGTCCGTTCAACCACTGGCATCCTTCATCCTTCATCCTTTAAGTGCTGGTCGTACCAGTCGGCCGCATCGGTCACGGCCCGTTCGAAGTGGTCTTCGATGTAGATGTCGAAGTGTCCAATGCCGGGATACTCGATCAACTTCTTTTGTTGGCCCTTGAGCAATGAGAGAGCACGGCGGGCGGCGCGATCGTTGTTGATCAGTTCTTCGTTCTCCGCGATTTGAAACAGAACAGCCACGCGTTCAGGCACGAATTGCACGCGATGCATGGGCCGATACTCGGCCGCCTTCTGCTGTGTTTCCACGTCGACCATCCGCGGCTGCGAGAATCCAGTCCGGAACTCAGCGCCTTGGCCGGTTCTCGCGCGGCGAATCGCATCTTTGAGCGCCGCCTCCGAGAGGGTGACGGGCCCCTCGTCTCGACCGTTGATTCCCGGAACCTGAGAGACGATCGTCGACACACGCGAATCGAGCGAGGCGACCGTCAACACGTGCCCGCCGGCATAGCTCGAGCCCCACAAGCCGATCCGATCGGCGTCGACACCCGCTTCGCCTTGAATGTAGGAAATGGCGTTGCGAATGTCTTCGACCTGCTTCCAAGGCACCAGCCGGGTCCGCTTGATGAGGATCTTGGATTCAGCCTCGGTGAATCGCGTTTCATCTTCAGTCTTCACGCGGCCAACCGTCGAGACAAAGCCGTCGCTCATACCCCAACTGCGGTAGTCGATTCCCATCGCCACGTAGCCGCGGTCGGCAAATCGATTGGCGTATTTGAACAAACTCTCCGACGTACCGGTCCACCCGTGGGCCAGCACAATCGCCGGCGTCTTCCCTTCCGGATCGAATCCCTTCGGTAGAAAGATCTTCGCCCCGCAGGCAACGCCGTCGCTGTAGTAGGTCACGTCCTTCTCGGTCACGCCGTCGGCCAGAGTATACTTGCGGTGCTCCGGCGGAATGCCGCTGTACTTTGACTGGGCCGATGCCATTGCTGCTGACAGCGAACATGCGAGTACGACACAAGCCCGAATAGTAATCTGAAGTGACGTTGTCATGATTGGTCTCGAAATCGTCGAATCGGACGGTGTGTTGGGCCAAGAATAGCGAGCGGCAGTCATCGGACGCCCGCGATTGTATCATGGAGTGCGTGCTCGTACGCAGTGTGCTTCGATCAATTCGCAGTTGAATCCACATCGACCGGACCCGAATCCATGAAAGCTTCCACGTTCGCGAGTCTGACAATTGCACTCCTGCTGACTCCAGCCGCCGCTCAGGATCAAGTCGATGAAGGGTATCCGCTCGTCAAACACACGACAGGATTCATTACGCGCGACGACGACGAGATCTACTACGAAAGCAGCGGCGAAGGCGATACGATCGTCTTCTGCCACGGCTTGGGTGGAAACCACGCGATCTGGTACCAGCAGGTCGCGGAGTTCGCCCGCCGTTATCGCGTGATCGCCTGGGATCAACGTGGATTCGGTCGATCGACGGCCAACGCCGCCGAGGCGCTGAAGCCGGCAACCGCTGTGGCTGATCTGGCCGCACTACTCGATCATCTGCAGGTCGATCGCGCACATGTCGTCGGCCAGTCGATGGGCGGATGGACGGCGTTGGGGTTTGCGCTGGAGCATCCGCCGCAAGTACGCTCACTGGTGCTCGCCGACACAATCGCCGGCATCTACACACCGGAAATTCGCAAAGCCTTTCTGTCGTACGTCGCCGTCGCGCGGGCCAATACACCTGCAGACGGCCAGTTCCCGCTGGGCCGGCACCCGGCCATCGTGCGAAACCTCGTCGATCGTGACCCCGCCAAGGCGTTGCTCTATCAGCAGATCGGCAGCTTTCCATCGCCGCCGACGACCGCCGTCGGCTCACTGTTGATCTCCACCGCATATGATCTCGAAGCGCTCAAAAAGCTCGACACGCCGACTTTGTTCATCGCCGGGAGCGGCGATCCCATCTTCGCGGCGTCTGTGATTCACAAGGCGGCTGAACAAATCCCCGGCTCGCTCGTCCGGGAAATCTCGGACTCGGGCCACTCACCCTACTTCGAGCGGCCCGCAGTTTGGAACGAAGTCGTAGCCGAATTCGTTCGCGGGCACTGACTCCCTCGATCGCTTCCATCACAAATCGTGTTTCCGTCCGGTTCACAATTCCGGCGGGAACACGATAATAGAAGGATACGATAGGCGCTTTCCTCGAGGGCGATTCCATGGGACTTTACGACAAGTATATTCTTCCCAAGTGCCTGCATTGGGCTTGCAACATGAAGCCAATTCGCAAGCAACGGGAAAAAGTCGTGCCGTTGGCTGAAGGGCAGGTGCTGGAGATTGGAATCGGATCGGGCCTCAATCTGCCGCACTACAAAACCGAGAACGTCACGAAGCTCTGGGGGTTGGAGCCGGCCGATGAGATGCGCGTGATGGCGAACAAGCGGGCGGAGGAACTCGGTATCGAAGTCGAGTTCTTGGGATTGCCGGGCGAAGAGATCCCGCTCGAAGACAATTCCGTCGACACCGTGCTGATGACCTACACGCTGTGCACGATCCCCGAAACCGAACGTGCGCTGCGAGGCATGAGCCGCGTGCTGCGATCGGGTGGCCGGCTGATCTTCTGCGAACACGGCGCAGCCCCCGATGCGGGCGTGAGGCGCTGGCAAGACCGCATCAACCCGCTCTGGAAACGCATCGCCGGCGGATGCAACGTCAACCGCGCCATTCCCGAGTTGATCGAAGTGGGCGGATTTCGCATCGACAACTTCGAAACGATGTACATCCCCGGCTGGCGCCCGCTCACGTTCAACTACTGGGGCACCGCAGTCTCGGCGTGAGATTGCGTGCTCGTGCTGATTGGCCGGAGCAAATCCTCCGGCTCTCGGCCGTTGACTACATCCACGGGTCAGCGTGGGGCAGGAGGTTGAGTACTCGATTAAGCGAACCACCTGCGTTGCATCCGATGGTTATGCCAGAATCCCTCGCGGGACGCCACTGAGCGAAATGTGAGTGTACCAGTCACCGTGATCGAGAAGTGCGGCGTTGCCGAATGGTGCTTCCGTGTCGACCGAGTAAGCGGTATTGATGGGCGAAATCGCTGTGAGTTCCACAATCGCCTGTGTGGCAAAGTCCGCGTACGACTTGAATCCCGTCGTCAACACGTCAATCACGCTTCGTTGTTTGTATTGATCGAGGTAGCGAATGATTCCTCGATGAACGTTCGACTTCCATTCGGGCAATTCGATCAGCCGGGGGGTAGTCTCGAAATGTTGGCGATACCATTCATTGACAAATCGTTGCCCATCGAGGCTACCTGGAAAGATGTGGGTGTCGAGCGCGGTTCCTCCACCGTGCAAAGAATAGGTAAAACTTAGCGCATTGGCGAGCTCGTGAGCCGAGTGTTTGAGCAGCTGGATGTCGTAGCATTCAAGCTCGAATCCGAGACCTTCTAGCTCAACGTCGATGCCACTTACGTATCCGAACGCAGAATTCCCCGTCCATGGAGGGACATCTACGCCTACAAAAGCAGTTTTGTCTACAAGGCGCCGTTCATTAGCCAGGAGTACCTCGGGACACCCGACGGAAAGGAGCTCTTCTATGCGAGATAGCCGACGCTGCTTTCCGCGTTCCCAATCCACCACCGCCTGCGGAAATGCTAGCGTGATCCGGCTCAATATGTCATCGGCCGAGATGAAACGCTCCTCTGTTTGTGATGCATCGAGACTAATCTGTAGCGGGATGGCAACAGGCATTCGATTGGCGTAACGTTCAGCATCACCGGCAGCGGCGTGTGTTTCAGCATGTGAAGACGCCTGGATCGGCGGCTGCGATGGATGCGATTGTTATCTCGCGTTCTGGGTTAATTTCCGGACGATTGCGTAGAGCGACTCATGAGCACCTTCACCGGGTTCGAGGGGTTCAGTGTCGTCGTCATGCTCGTCTGGGTCCAAAAGTGGACTGTCATCCAAGTCGTAGAGATCAATTGGGGCGTCAAGCGCAGCGTGGGTGACTGCATATCGCCATTTGGTAGCAGGCATAATCATACACCACTCGCATCCGTGCATCGCCACAAGATGGCTTCCTAGAGCCAAAGGGGCGGCGATGCGCAGCGTCTCACTGCTACGTTCTTGTCGACCGCAGCCTTCGTAGTACGCGAAGTCGATTAAGTGCAACTCATTCCCAGCCTCGGTTGGCCAGACATCGAAGTGTTCGCGCAAACCAGCCAGCGTCGTTGCAATGTATCGGAGTTCGAAAGGTGTAAGTTGGCGAGTTTTCATACCGAATGACGCGTGATGACGCGTGCAATCACTGGGCTGCCGCCGGTGATTTTCACAAATTCGGCCCGGACGGCAGCTCCGGTGCATTGCTTTGTTATGTTGCTCGCGGTGGTTGGAACTCACCTTGAGCGTGCGTGATCAAAAACGGCTGACCCAAGGTCGCCGGATGCCAGCCGATGGAAAGTGCGTATTGGATGGCCGATCGCACAAATGCTGGTGTAACCACGTGCGGATCAAACGCTGCTGCATTCCGGTATTCGGGTTCGCACCAGTCTACCCAGCCCCAGTCCACGATCAGTTTTTGGCCACGATTGCTTGAGTTGGAGTCTGAGTACACAGTCAGCACACCGTCGAATCGCCACTGATACGGCGTGTTGTCGACGACGATTTTGCGAAAGTCTCGTTTCTTGGCTGGGCGTGCCATTAGACGCGCGGCTGCTTTTAAATCAGTTCGACGCGGTGACCATCAGGGTCGGCGACCACAGCGCGTAGACCCCATTGTGTCTGTTCTGGTTCGGAGACGATTTCGCAACCGGCCATACGAGCCGGATCAAGGGAAGTGCAGCACGGCGGCTCATTGTGACCCGCTGAGCGGGTATCGTTCTACTTGGGCAACATGGAATTGGGCGAACACCTCTGGCGGCCCCAACATCGTTGTACCCGTTTAGGTGGTATCCCGTTTCTCGCCGCCACTCCCTCGGACTTCATATCGCAGTTCAACCATGCCGCTCTTGTACGCTTTGACCTCTGCCAGATGCAGGGCGACGTCTTTGTCGAATTTCTCGAAGAAGGGGATCCCATCACCGATCACGATTGGCAGGATCGAGTAGCAAACTTCGTCGGCTAGCCCGCGCTGCAGGCATTCGGCAGCGACGACACCCCCTCCAACCATCCAAATGCTACGATACGCAGGCCGCAACCGCCGGTTCAAGAACTCTGCGAGATCGCCCGAGTAGAATTCGACGGTTTCCCGCCGCGGCAGTTCCCGAGTCGTGAGGACGAAGGTCGGTTTGTCGCCATACGGCCACCCCAAGCCTTGCGCTTCGAAACCGAGCGCGGTCTCATAGGTTCGCGATCCCATGACGTAGCAGTCGATCGACTGGAGAAACTCCTCCACAAACCCCGGATCCATCTCCGCGCCGTCTGCGAATTCGTCCGAGGTCTCGAGCCAGTCGACGCGTCCGTCCTTGCGAGCGATGAAGCCGTCGAGGCTCGCCACCATGTGAATCGTGACGCGAGAATCAGCGTTTGCCATCACGTCGACCTCAGGAAATACATCGATCTACCTAACTCTCTGAACTCCGCTTGAACGTCAGCGGAATCGATTGTCCTGATAACGTGCGGCGGGTGCCACCCAGGCGAAGGCCCGGTGCAATCGATCGCTAGCCGCTCTGCATTACCCGCATTCGAAGTCCGCGACGGGGATCAGTTGGGAACATTTCGGGCAATATCCCAGCAGGCTAAACCATGTGAACAGATCTTGTTCACGCCCCTGAAACTCCGGCAAGTCACCGTCGAATAGATCGCCAGGGTATTCCAATCGGGCATAGGTTTTGAGTGATTGGCGGCCACACTCGCCGCATTCGAACACGAACGAGTCTCCTTTTCCATTCGCGGTTGCAGTGCCGTGATCAAGCTCAGCGTCATATCCGTGGATGTCAGTGTCCAATAAGGCGGTCTTGGCGCCGCAGTTCGAGCACTCCAATGCCAAGGGGCTGAGAAAGACTACGGTGTTGTCAAAATCTGGATTTCTCCAGCGGTAGCCATGGACGTAATGTGAATCCCCACCACATTTGCAGGCCAGCGAAAAGACCGTGTTGATGTGCTCTGAAGCGTCGATCGTCACCCCCGGCGGTGATTCAACATCCAATTGCGGCAAATGGCCATCGAAAGTTGCGCCCGGCAATTGAACGGTTTGAGCATAGAAGCCGCTCAGGCAACGCGGTGGGTGGCTTCGGAAGTACGCGGCTTGGTCCATAAGCGACTGTTCTGCTGGTTGGAGAAAGCGAGCGCGGTTCGGAAGTCTTTTCTCTAGACAACGTGGCGCATTTCTTTCCGTTTAGTTTGAGTCGTCCTTGAACATTGGCCCGGTGCCTTGAATTGCAACCGGGGCAGCCGTTACATCGCGCCCCCAGTACCGAAGTTGGATGGACTGCAACTCGGTAGGAACTTGATACACCAGGAGAACTCGCAATTCATCTGGTCTTGCCCGCGGCCACTTGGACTGGTCAGCCATCTCGCCTGCTGAGGTCAGGAGATAGATGTCTGGAAAACTGCCGAAGTTGTCGTCCGTCGCGCCATCGATGACCTCAACGTCGTCGAGATCAAGACCTGCATTCGGATTCAAGAACTGGAGATCGACTGCAATCAACTTCTTGCCGGAAGCGTCTTCGTGGTAGCTATCGCCCGAATACTCATACGCCCGTTTGACGACTACGGTCGCACCATCGATTCCCTCAGATTGGAACTGCGAAATACGAGCCGCGCGCTCATCGAACGATTCGCTGCCCCCGCAGCCAATGGTTGCGAGCAAGAGGCAAACGAGTGCGAACTGTTTTTGCATTGGAATCGCTTCCTTCCGAAAACGACCAAGAGAGCCCATGCCAAGCTTCTATCCAAGCTCATCACCGACTGAAAGCGAACCCGCGTGTCTATTGTATGGCGGGGCGTGCTGGCGATCTAATCACGGGCGGGATCTGAAACCAGAGAGCCACAGGAGGAACAGCAAGAGCATGGCGCGGCCAAGAAACGAGGTCGGGAGTCGATGACTGAAGCACTCTTACGCACAAGACGGTCTTCGACGCCGCACGTCGCTCTGCTCCGCTCAGACTTCTATCAGTTTCCATGCTCCCCGGCGAAAGATGACGACCGCCACAACGGCGACGGCTGAAAACGCAATCGTCATCGCCAGCCATACGCCGGTTGGACCCATTCGAAATGGATTCGCGAGCAACCAGGCGACTGGCAACTCGAACGCCCAAAAGCAGCCGACGTTGATCCAAGTTGGTGTCCAGGGGTCGCCAGCCCCGTTGAATGCCGCAGTGAGCACCATGCCGTAGGCGTAGAAGAAGAAGCCTGCCGAAACAATGCGAAGGGCCATCGTTGCAAACTCTTGCGTCACCGCGTCTCCGCCGAACGCCCCCGTAATCCAGGGAGCGAACACGACGAACACGGTGCCAATCGCGCCGAGGAATACAAGATTGAGTTTGGCCGCAATCCAGGCTGCACTCTCGGCACGCTCCGGCAACCCCGCGCCCAGGGCCTGGCCCAACAGCGTTGCGGCCGCATTAGAGAGCCCCCAAGACGGCAGGATTCCGAACAGCACGATACGGATACCAATCGTATGTCCTGCGACCGCCTCGCTGCCGAACGTGGCCAGAATGCGGATCAGTGCGATCCAACTCGCCATGCCGACAAACGTTTGGAAGGTCGCTGCGGCGGAGAGTCGGATGAGGGACCACATGACGGCCAACTCGAAGCGGAGATGGGGAATTCGAATCCGAATGCGTCCCGCCCCGCTGAATAGCGTCCAGAGTTGCAAGGCGACAGCGGTTCCCCGTCCAATCGTGGTGGCCACCGCCGCGCCGGTCACACCCATCTCGGGAAATGGACCCCAACCAAAGATCAGGCACGGATCGAGAATGATGTTGATGCCGTTGGCCAGCCACAGCACTCGCATGGCGATCGCGGCGTCTCCCGCCCCCCGAAACACGGCATTGAGCAGGAACAGCAAGAGGATGACGCCGTTGAAGCCCAACATCACCTTGGTGTAACCGCTGCCGATCGCGATTGCGGCGGATTCAGCCCCCATGATTCTCAAGAGAGAGTCGGCTTGGAGCACAACGAACAGGCCAATTGGAATTGAGAGCAGTGTGCCCAACACGATGGCTTGCGCCGCCGAGTGTGCTGCGCCCTCAAGGTCCCCTTCGCCGACACGCCGCGCCACCAGCGCGGTTACACCAATACTGAGTCCGATGGCGATGGTGAAAACCACTGTGACCACCGATTCGGTAATACCGACCGCGGCGACCGCATCGGCGCCCAACCTGGAGACAAAGAATATGTCTACGACGGCAAAGACCGACTCCATCATCATCTCGAGGACCATGGGTACCGCCATCAAGATCACGGCGGTTCGCAGCGGCGCGGTGGTCAGGTCCACGTCGCCGCCGCCGCGGAGGGCGGCCCAGAACGTCTGCATCAGCGAGTCGGGAGTGTCGTCAAGTGTTTGAGATTCGCCGTCATCCCCGGTGTGACCATCGGATTCGTGAAGCTCATCCATTGTGCAACATCGCAATGATCCCCAAGGCCGCAGTCTGGCGGCGCACCTTCCCTACGCTTGGCGGTTCACATCGCAGACACGACGCAGCTAAACAGGTTCGCTTCGATTCTAGTCGTCAGCACTGCAGGAGCAGTAAAACCGTCGGCATTCAAATCCGAGAGCCGTATGTTGACACGAAACGACCGCGAACAGGGTTCGCGTGAATGGAGTGGACGGTGGGTGAGCGTAATGTGTATCGCACTGGCGGACAAGCCGCCAGTGGCACCGAGTGCGAACGTGAGATGCGGGGGGCTCGGGCCATGGGTGGGGAGAAAGCGGTCGCCGTGGGCGTTGACGAGTTCGGGATGCGCTCGACGGTCTCAAGAACTCGCCGCCGAAGCGGCGACTTTCTGCGGCGCTGCAGTCGTCGAATCGACGCGGCGGTCCGTTGCACGCGTCCGCCGAATCCAAACCTCGGCCACCGCCCAATGCACGAAGAACGCCAGCGCGAACGACACGATCGACAGCGTGCGAGCCAGTTCCTCACTCGGATCTCCCGCAAGTATCAAGGCGGGAATAAAGATCAGCCGCATCGTCGCAATGGCCAGACCAATCGCAAACGCGCGAATCATCCACTCCCGGTGGAGCGCGACACGACCCGCGCGAATGTGAGTGATGCTCTTAACCAGCGATACGACAAAGAATACCGCAAACCCGCCAACGATCACCCGCTCCGGCCACCCGGAAAACGGAATCGCGACCGCCATCAAGAACGCCGTCGCTCCCACCACGAGTCCGATCGTCGCCAATAGCCGGCCAGCCCAGCGGTGGTAACCGATCCACCGCGACCGAATCCGCCGCACGAACTGCAGCGGCGCCAGCGCCAAATAAACACCCCCCAACACGACGTGCGCCGCCGTCGTCAGCGGATACTCGAGAAAGCCGGGATTGTACGGTTCGTTGAAGAAGTGCCCGATCGAAGCCGCCACGCCAACTAGCGCAAGCAGTGTCACCGGGATTCCCATCAACCACCGCATCGGATCGCTCGCATTCGAGTGAGTTGCATGTTGCAGCTGCCCTCCCTGGTTACGGCGTCGCACGTCGGGCTTGCTCGAGAGCGCGCCTAAAAGTTGAGTCGCTGCTCGGCTGCGAATATTGGAGACGACTTACTGAAAACCTTGCCAAGCCCGCGACGATCGTGTCCAGAAAAAGACTTAAGACATACGGCTGGCTCTGGTCGCACCTCCCATCAGTACCTCAGCCGTTTCGGGGATCTTTGTTTAGCGTTGGGCTTGTTCGATGGTTGGCGCAGTAAGTCCTGTAAGATACTCTCACGTGAAGCGTGTACACTTGAATGCTCCACACATCAGCGACCCTATCTGGAGTTCGGAAGATGTCAGCACTATTAACACGGGGTCTGCTTATTGCTGCGGTCGCGCACCTATGTCTCGCCCGAAGCGATGTCGACGCCGCGCTCATTTCTTATCAACAGGGGGTGAGCGGATACGCCGGCACACAAGATTCGGATCTTGTGCGTTTGAGTCCTACGGCTAACTTCAGCGCCGACATCGACCTGGAACTCGCGGGATCAGGAAGTTTCATTCGTAACAGCCTGATCCGTTTTGACGACGTCTTTGGTAATGGAAGCGGCCAAATACCATTAGGCACTGCCATCGCTTCCGCTACGCTGATCTTGGAGAATATCGCCCCCAATCCCGCTCCATCTTTGTCACTGCATCGCGTGTTGGTTGATTGGGACGAAGCAACAGTCACTTGGAACAATTTCGGGTCAACGCCCGGCGGTGCATCGGGGATCGACTATTCGGCCGTCTCGACCAACACGCTCACGACCGGGGTCTTAGGGCCACAATCGGTAGACGTTTCCGCCGATGTTCAACTGTGGGCAAATGGAGCATCGAATTTCGGGTGGTACATTCTCGGTCAGGGCGCAGCCATCAACGGGTACGCCTCAAGCGAACACGGAACACTTGAGTTCCGGCCAGAACTTGTGATCGAATTTGTCCCGGAGCCGTCAAGTATGGCACTTTGTGCGATTGCTGCAATGACGATGGCCGCTGGTTATCGGCGGGGTCGGCGGAAGCGGTTCGGCTAGCCAACAATCCGAGTGATTCAACGTACGGCGAGCGCTCACAACTCCTGTGCCATTTCGACGATCTTCGACATCGACCGCCAATTGCGGGCCGTGATCGGTACGCCTATGCACCTTTCGGCATTCTTGGCCAACTTCGAGCGAGCGAAACCCTCGGGTGTGTGAAGATACAGTACTTGATCGATCAACTCGAAGCGCTCCGACTCGGTTCTAACTTTTTCCATGCCGTCCAGATCGGCGGCAGGCGGCACAGAAGACAGGAAGAACAGATGCAACGTCTGCGGTTGGCCTTCCGCGTCAGGAAACGGGTTGGCACCAATGGCTTTTTCAAGTTGCTCGAGTGTCAGAAGCATCACCTGCGGACCGAAACCATGTCTCGATTCGATCTCGGTTCGAATCTCATCGGCCAAAGAAGTCGCTTTGCGCCTTTTTGATCGAAACGCGGCATTGCCGGACTGGATGTAGGTCTTGACGTCCTGACATGCAAGATCTTCGAGCAACTTGACGAGATCCTTCATCTTCAGCGCCGTTGCTCCACCCACATTGATGCCCCGCAACAAGGCAATCCAGGTCTGCATGACGACAGTCTCTCGACCAAGGAAGTGCCATCGATTCTGTCAACGGCTCGTGGAACGATTGTAACACCCGGCTGAAAGAAATTGCGGCTGCATCACAGGACGGTCGCTCTTCGCATCTGCTGCGCACTGCACTCGATGGAGGTGATTGACAAGACTGGGCGTGATCGACACACTCGGCTGACGATCGGGCCGCCCCGACGGACAGGATACATATGAGCCGGCAAGCCATGGATGTCCTCTCCGCGGCACGCAACACCGGCTTTCGCAAAGACAACCGGCCACAACTGGCACGCCACCGATGTCTTCCAATCTCCAGATCAATACCGTGCACGGCGGCCTGCGCTGGATTCGGTGGCGCGGTTTGGTACTGGCACTGGTCTTCATACTGGGGCTGACGGCCTTTTGTGGTGGAGCCCTAGTCAGCGACCGCGACCTGGGGCCGACCGGTTTCATGGCCAAGGTCTACTACACACTCTGCCTGTTCGTTCTCGGCGGGCTGGATCTGGGAGTGCCGACGGGCGGGCCCATGTGGGCGCGGCTGACCTTGTGGTTTGTCTATTTTGCAGCGCCTGCCATTACGACGTCGGCACTGGTCGAAGTCTTCCTGCGGGCCATCAAACCCGAGAGGTTTCGCCTGAGACACATGCGTAACCACGTCGTCATTGTGGGTTGCGGGCGATTGGCCATGTTGTACCTTGAACGCCTGCGCGAAGCCGAGCCGAGCACGCCCGTGCTCGTTGTCGACAACCGCTTGGACAATCCCTACGCCCAAGCTGCAAGCGAGCGTTTTCATGCCGACGTGCTGACTGCGGATATCGCCAGTGAGCCGGTGATCGACTCACTACGTCTCAAGAAAGCCAAGCGGCTGGTAGTGCTGACCGGCGATGATTACGTCAACCTCGACACGGCTACCAACGCCATCCGCATCGCGCCGCACCTGGCGACCGAGACGCTGATACACATCTCGGACCTGCGGTTGCTGCGCGTTGTCGAAGATGTCGAACTGCTGCAGCAAGCGACCAAGTTCAACTCCTATCGACGTGCCGCCGAATTCCTCGTCGCCGAGAAGCTGTTGCCGCACTTTCACGAAACAGAGACCCAAGACATCGTCGTCTTGGCGGGGTTCGGTCGATTCGGCCAGAGCGTCTTGGATCAGCTGCAGCGACGGGCAGCGGGCAAGTTTGGCAGAGTGATTGTCATCGACCGGGATGGCGATCTGCCGACGATGGTCTTTGCCGAACAAGTGGGATTCCAGCCCGGGTACGAATGGCAACTGCTGGCAGAAAACCTGCAGCATCCACGCACTTGGCAACATGTCGCAGAGAAGATCAATGGCGATCGGCAGGCGCCGGTGTTCTTACTCGGGTCCGGAGACGACAGCGTCAACATTCGGACGGCATTGTGGCTGTCTCGCAAGTATCCCGAAGCGAAGATCCTGGCGCGCTGTTTTCGCAAGTCGACGTTTGCCCAACAGGTATCAGGTGAATGTGACTTTGAAGTGGTCAGTACAGCCGAGTTGCTGTTGTCCGGCATGGAATCCGGTTGGTTCGGAGACAATTCGCGGAACAGGGCGTAGCGTTTCTAAGTCTTGTCGGGAGCCCGCCCAGCGGACAAGAGGCTGTCACACTGAAGCAGCCGTCAGCAACCCGCTGACAGCGTGTCGAATGTCTTTCTCAAGCGCGGTGATCGGCTGAGGCGAGTTGTACGGTCAACCCGTCGGGGTCCTTGAAGTAGATGCGGCCGGCGTTGCGCACTACGCGGGGCTTCAGGTCGTGCTCCTTGAGCTTCTCTTCGGCGTCGTCGACGTCGTAGTCCTTAACGGAATAGCAGTAATGATCCATCTGCGGTTCGTTGTTGCGGAACAACGCCACGAAATTGTTTCCGCAGTTCATGAAGCAGTTTCTGTCACCACCGTCTCGCGCCACCGTGAGGCCCAGATGTTTCTTGTAGAACTCGCGCGAGGTCGCAACGTTGGTGACCCGCAGCGCGATGTGGTTGAGTCCCACAGCCTCGAACGTGCTCGCACTCTCGTCGGCTACCGCCCGGTTGCTCGCACCGAGCGCTGCCACGAGCGTGCCTACTCCGGCTACAAACTGCCGGCGGCTGATTCGCCCAGACTCAAACTGTTCAACAAGGTTCGTGATTTCTGTGTGCATGTTCGTCTCCGCAGTCTGAGATCAGTGTGCGACAATCGTCGCGGCCGAGGTCCACGACACCCCGAGCATATCATCCCCGGCGTCTGGGGCTACAGCGTACTACGCTGATTCGTGCCGCGCCGAACGCAGTTTGGTGCTCCAATAGCCACATTCAGCGAGCCGGAACCGGACACCGAATGTCGTAAACTGCGCTATGGCGTCCGCGAAGAGGATCGAGCTCTCTACGGAATGTTCGGCCACTGCTTCCGCCAGCCGATGCGGTCCAACACCCACTCGAGTTCCTTTCGCTCCAGGGCTTCCATTGGTGCGGCTGCCGGCGGTTTCAGGACTTGCGGGCAGTCAAGCACCCCTCGCTCGTGCAACATCCACTTGAGCAATTCTTCGGGATGGTCGAGATAGAACACGAGGTAAGGCAGGATCCGGTCAAAGTAGATCGCCGCCGCACCGTCGGCATCACCCGTGAGATACGTCGAGACGGCGGCAGCGTGTAGGTCGAGTGCTTCGGTGCCGGTCATAAACGCCTTCACTCCCAGACGCAGCAGGTGAATCAGGTGGCGGCCACCGGCTCCACCAATGACGGACACGCCGCCGTGTGACATGGCCAACAGCGCGGCCGTTTTATCGAGGAAGTGTTCGCCTTCGGCTTTCACATGACGCAAGCCGTCGATTTCACCAAACATCCGCAAGATCAACTCGGGCGTGAGAATCGAAGACGTGGCCGGCGTATCTTGAATAATGATCGGCAAGGAAGTCGACTGCGCAAGTGACCTGTAGAAGCCGAATGCGCCATCGGCATCGGGAAGGTCCGCGTCGGGCAGCGCCGCCATGATCAGATCGGCGCCTAATTGCTCTGCTTGACTCGCATAGTCGAGAGAGGTGGCGACGGTGGGCGCCGTGACCCCGATGAACACCGGAACGCGGCCGTTGACTTCATCCACGGTCATCTGGATGAGCCGGTTCCGATCGCAGTCGCGCACCTTGTGATACTCGGACGCAATCGCGAGGTGCCCGATTGCAGCCGCCCCGCATTTCAGGCAGTACTGCACGACGCGCCGTTGGCTGACTTCGTCCAACTCACCGCTCGCGTCAATCGCGGTCGGCAGAATCGGCATCATCCCGCGCAGTTGCGCCTGCGGTCCGTCGGCTTGTAGCATCGATCTGCATCAGAGCTGATTTGAAGGCGGCCCTTCGCTCAGTTCGAGGCTGTTGCTTCGGACTGCGAACCAGGACTCCAAATGGTGGCGGCAATATAGCGTTCCACCTGGGAGTCGTCGTTGAAGTAGTACGCGGTGACGAGGTTGCCGTCTGCCCGCTGTATCGTCCGCGGGTATCCGAGGTCCCAACTTCTTCCGCTGTCGCGCAGGATGGTCTCCTGGCTCCAAGTTTGACCTTCGTCCGACGAAATCCTGGTCCGGATTCCATACGGTGCCCGCCGCCAACCATAGACCATGGCAATGCGACCGTCGTTAAGACGCGTAAGCGTGGCCGGGTTGCCGGCGTTATCGATTCTCGGCTCGTCGAGCATGTACCACGACCGGCCGTCGTCGGGTGACACAAACGATTCGAGCCACCAGCGTTTCTTCCCGTTGAGCAGCCCGCCTCGCCGAATGATGCTCAGGTACGACCCCCCTTGAAGGGCCACGGTCGCCGGCATGATCGCGTAGCCGTAGCCTTCCGGCGGCTGCCGGCCGATCCACCCGACCAGTTCCCAGGTCTGACCACCATCGGTCGTTCGAATGCACAGAGGTTGGCCCTCTCCACCGCCGTCCTTTTGTGCCGCGACGAACGCAGTTAACCGATGTTGGTCCTCGACAATGTAGTCTGTTCGGGCGAGCAAGCCGGGCCTGCCAAACGTCGGCAATGGGAACGGCCCTTCCCAGGTTCGGCAGCGATCGAGCGAGTAGTAAAACCGGTCGTTGCGGAAGCGTGCCGCGAAATCGGAGTTCGTGAAATCGACGCGCCCCGTCAGCTCGCTCGTCTCCCGCTCCTTGCCATCTGCGCCGATGTACGAAGGGGTCTCGATAGTCCAGGTCGTGCCGCCGTCGAGACTACGCGCTTGCTGGGGACCCGAAGGACGATCCGAATCGATTGTGTGTCCGCTCTTGTCCTTGTGGTATCCCAGCGTGAAGCCCACGACAATTTCATCGTTCCAGCACCAAATTCCATTATTGGCGGGCCACCCGGCGAAACGGCCCGATTCATTGAAGACGTCCACGTGCTTAAGGACGCGAGGTGCATCTTGGCCGCAGGCGTGTAACGCCGTTGTGACAGCGATGCCGAAACTCAGTAGTGGCCCTATTCTCATCGGGAATACCCTTTTTATTGTCGCGGTTTCGAGAAACCGAGCGTATCAACGGGCGTGCCGTGAAATCAACCGGCGTCCCGGCGATTCTCGCGCAGTAAAGCCAAACCGGCATGTCGCGATTGTGTACCTGCAACACCCGCATTACGAGTTGCTTTGCTCGAGAAAGTCTTTCAAGCTTTGATGCAGGAAATACTCCCATCCTGCCTGGCAGTTTTCGCGGCCTGCAACCGAATCATCCAGTCGCAAGGTTTCGTGACCCGTGTGGGTCAGTTTCAGTCTCGTGCCGGCGTGCGTTTCCGATAGTTCCCACATGACCGATGAGTCACCGGGGCAGCCTCCGTACCGCCAGCTGTAGGCGATTCCGGCCTCCGGCACTACCTCGGTGACTTTCCACAGATGCAAGTAGTCTCGATCTCCGACCCGTACATTGAACTGTGTTTCGGACCCGACTACAGGTTCGAATTCAGCCATCGTCTCGAAGTACCAGCGGCGCATTTGTTCCGGGTCGGTGATGGCCTTCCAAACCACGTCCACAGGAGCGACAAAGGTTTGCTCGACCACGACCGGGTCTGCGTTCATGTCCATGCCCTCGATGTCACTGCCGAGTGATCCGCATTTCGCATGACCGATCAAGCCAGAATTTCGCCGATCACCCTTCCGTGCACGTCCGTCAGCCGCATGTCGCGGCCGCTGAAACGGTACGTCAACTGTTCATGATCCAAGCCGAGCAGATGCAGTATTGTGGCATGTAGATCGTGCATGGTGGTTACGTTTTCGACGGCATGCATTCCCATTTCGTCTGTCGCGCCGTAGATGGTGCCCCCTTTGACGCCGCCGCCGGCCAGCCAGACCGTGAAGCCTTCGGGATGATGATCGCGGCCGTCGCGACCGGCAGAGTGCGGTGTTCGGCCGAACTCGCCTGCCCAGACGATCAACGTTTCCTCGAGCAATCCGCGGGCCTTCAGATCCTTGATGAGGGCGGCGATCGGTTGGTCGGTGTCGAGGGCGTTTTTCTCGTGTCCCGCCTTCAAGTTTCCGTGTTGGTCCCAGGTTCCATTCGAAGCGCCGGGTGGGCAGGTGATCTCGACAAACCGCACACCCGATTCAATCAGCCTGCGAGCCCGCAGACACTGGGTCGCATACAGCCGCTTGCTTTCGATTGCGGAATCAACGCCGTACATCCGTTGCGTCGCGGCCGTTTCCCGCGAGAGATCCAGCACATCGGGCACCTGCGACTGCATGCGATAAGCCAGCTCGTAATTACGAATCGCCGATTCGATGGCATCGTCGCCGCCAAACGATTCGGAAAGCGCCAGATCTCTACGGCGAAGCAACTCCAACTTTGCCAGCTGCACGCGCGGGTTGGTGTCGGACGAGACGATGTTTTCGATCGGATTGCCCTGGGCCATCAGTTGAGTTGCCTGGCGGCTGGCCGGCAGAAATCCGTTGGAGAAGTTCTCCAACCCGCCGCAAGGAATCACACCGAAACTCAACACGACGAAGCCGGGCAGATTCTGGCACTCGCTGCCCAGGCCATACGTCACCCATGAGCCCAGGCTGGGACGCCCCGCATTGTTGCTGCCGGTGTGCAAGAACAGCACGCCGGTGGAATGCAACGGCAAGTCTGCTTTCATCGAGCGTACGACGGCTATGTCGTCCACACATGCGGCAATTTCGGGAAACAACTCGCTGACCGGCATCCCCGATTCGCCGTGCTGACGGAACTTCCAAGGGCTCCTGAGCCACTTGCGATTGACGTTGGCAGTCGGGTTGTCGACCTTGCCGACATCCTGCCCGTCCACTTGCTCGAGCTTCGGCTTGGGGTCGAAGGAGTCGACGTGCGAAACGCCGCCGTCCATAAAGCAGAAGATCACACGCTTGGCTTTGGGGGCGAAGTGCGCGCGGCTGCCATTGCCCTGGGCGCGATCGGCCAGCAATGACGAGAGTGCCAGCAGACCGAAGCCGTTGGCCGAGGATCGAAGTAACTCGCGGCGACTGATCGCATTTGTCCTGCGGCCAGGACAGGGGCCGTAGTCGTGGATTCTTGACATGGCTGATATCTGCGGATGACGACTGCTCACGGGATGTAAATGAACTCCTTCAAGTTCAAAATGACATGCGCGACGTCCTTCCAGACCAGAGTTTCGTTCTGCACGCCGCCATCCGATAGTCCGTGCAACTTCGCCAACTCACGGATGAAACCGGTGAATTCCTCGATCTCATCCAGCGTCGGGTCGCGACCGAGGCTTTGTTGGAACATGGCTTGGATCTGGTCCTCGATTGAATCGTGCTGGGCGTTGACCATTCGGTCAGCCCAGAATTCGGATTGCTGAATGACGAACGGATCGTTGAGCAATGCCAGTGCCTGGGTGGGCACGTTCGTCACGTCGCGACGGCCGCGGGTGACTTTGCTGCCGGGGAAATTGAATGCGCCCAAAAACTTGGCCCCTTCCATCAGGCTGGCTTTGATATAGATGCTCCGCCGTCCGGCGCCATCCAACGGTCCAGGAAACAGCCGCCGATCGGAGTTCGCCTGGTCTCGATGAGGATGGATGCTGGGCCCCCACATTGTGCGATCCAAGCGGCCCGAGGTGGCGAGAATCGCATCGCGGATGGCTTCGGCATCAAGACGTCGAGCGGGATAGTGGTGCAGCCAGCGATTGTCGGGATCGATCTCTCTGGCGCTGGGGTCCACACGGCTGGACATTCGAAACGTATCGCTCCGCACGATTTGCCCAATCAATCGCTTGATGGACCAGCTATCTTCGATGAACCGATCTGCGAGCCAATCCAGCAGCTCGGGATGCGACGGCAATTCGCCGTTGTGTCCGAAGTTGTCCACACTGCGCACGATGCCCGAGCCGAACAGGTGATGCCAGACGCGATTGACCATCACGCGTGCCGTCAGCGGATTCGAGGGGGAGGCCATTTCATGGGCCAGTGCCAGCCTTCCGCTGCCGCTGCGATCGAACGGATGATTGGCATGAGCCAGCACCTCGAGATACCGTCTGGCAACCGGCGCACCCGTGCTTCTGCAATCACCTCGGACGAGCAATTGTTGTTCGAACCCGGCGTCAAAGTCGCCCACGCCGGGGACGATTCGTGGCCGAGCCAGTTCGTCTCTCTCAATTGATCGATAGCGGGCAACCAAGTCCGCCAATCGTTGAGTTTGACTGACCGAGTTGTCGAGCAGTTTGTTTTGCAACAGCCAGTCGATCCACTTCACGTCGGCATCGGTCGTCCTCGCTTCGCGCCATGTGTCAATCGCCTCGTGGATCACGGCCGCATAAGCGCCGGCTGCGTCATCGAGAGATCCGATGCCGCCGGCTTCAACATCATCGAATAACCTTGAGAAATGGTCGAGACGGGGCTTGGGGGTCTCAGCACAGTCATGCAGCACCGCTTGGGCGATGCCGAAATAAGACCGCGGGTCAGTCGCGGCCTCTGCCCACGGTACCCGGTCGTTGCGGCTGTCTCCGCCCAGCGTACCCAATTGGTCGGGAAACTTGGGGTTATCGAACTTGGTCATCAACTCGGCATAGACCCGCACGCTCTCGACGTCTTCGGGTGGAGTGAACGTGACCCAACCCAGCGAGTCGCTGGTCAATGCCCGGTAGTTCCTATAGTTGAGCTGGCAGTTATTCGAGACCAGCCGCAATGCACTGGTGTGCTGGCCGAGGACGAGAAAGCTGAGATGCTTGCGGCCTTTCGTGAGGATTGGCGAACGGAGCGTGCCATTGAGCTTTGGCGATAGGGTGTGCGTGAAGCAGCCGGCCGGCAAGACAGATTTGACGACGCTGTCGCCTTCAACGTCGATGCAATACTCGCCGCTCGATGTCGGATCGGAACGCAATCCCTGCCCGCCGGCTTCCCAGTCTGCGAGTCCGCCCGCGCGAAAGTCCGCGAATGTTTCAAAGTGATCTTGGTTGAATTTCTCGTGCTCCAACTGCAGTCGACGATAGCGATCTGCCACGTCCTGCCACGACGCAGCGGACGGCCCGTACAACGATAGCCAGGGGGACAGCGGGTGATCGACGGGCGGGTCCTCGACGTCGAGCGCCGCCACCCATTTTGTCAGCCGCTCTGCATCGAGATCACCAGCCAGCTCGGCTGCACCGGCACTTCCCTCTCGCTTTGCCGAGGCGGCGAGCAGATAGGTTCCGATGTCTTCGCACTGCTTCAGCCACGTGGCCGACAACTCTTCACGGATCTGCGCCTTCAGCTCGCCGAGCTGCCGGATTGGCTTCTGATTGACATCTGGCGAATCGATTGTGTGAGACACCAGCCGCGAACTGCGCAAGATTCCCAACAACGCGTAGTAATCCTTCATCGACACCGCGTCGAGTTTGTGATCATGGCAGCGGGCACAGGCCACCGAGGTGGCTTGAAACGCTTTCGTCAGCGTGTCGATCTGGTTGTCGGCGATGTCAAAACCAATTTGGCGCAGGTCGATGCAGTCGTCGTGGTTGACTTCACCGAAGCGATAGAACGCCGTCCCAATGATCGATTCGTTGAATTGTGCCTCGTCGTTCCACCGCGGCTCGGGCAGCAGGTCGCCGGCGATGTGCTCGCGGAGCAACTGGTCGTAGGGGACATCGAGGTTCAATCCGCGAATCAGATAGTCGCGATACCGCCACGCGTGGTGTACCTCGTAGTTCCACTCGTTGCCGTGCGTTTCCGTGAAGCGCACGATGTCCATCCAATGGCGGGCCCAGCGCTCACCGAAGTGAGGGGAATCGAGTAGCTCGTCGACCAATCGGGAATAGGCCGCCTCTGGGTCGGCGGCGTATTCTCTAGTGAACGTCGAGACTTGTTGCGGCGATGGCGGCAGTCCGAGCAACACAAGACTCAGGCGGCGAATCAGCGTCTGCGGCTTGGCCGGTTCAGACGGTTTGAGCTCAGCTTGCTGGAGTCTGCGCGCGATGAATCGATCGATGGGGCTTTTTGACCAGCCGGCATTGTCGACATCCGGCAGCGACGGCCGTTGGACAGGTTGCAGGCTCCACCAGTTTCGGCGCCCCGCCAGAATGGTTTGCCAAGAGAGCTCGGCCGCCTCACTGGAAGTCGGCGGACGGTCGCGCGGGTCGGGCGCTCCCATTTCGATCCAACGTTCCAAATCGGTAATGGCCGCATCTGGGAGCTTCTTGTCCGGCGGCATTTCAAAGGACTCGTGCCGCACCGCTTCCAACAATAGGCTCTCGCTCACCTTTCCGGGAACAACCGCCGGGCCAGATTCCCCCCCTTTTCGAATGGCAGCCCGGCTGTCAAGCCGCAAGCCACCCTGCACTTCTGCGGACGACGCCGAGTGGCACTCGTAGCAGTGCTGCACCAATAGCGGACGGATTCTGTTCTCGAAGAAGTCGACGTCCTCATCAGCGCACGCCGGCGGCGCGTACATCGAACCGACAATCGCGCAGCAAAACACCACTGCCTTCCGCAGTCGACGAGCACCGCCAGGTCGACTTGTCCGCAATGGATCCATCGATCAACCTTCGCGCGTCGTGGCGGGATTGGCTGGTTCTTCGCAGCCAGGAGGCGTAAGGACTTGTGACATCAAGCAATCATATGCCGAGTTCTGATGCCGGCAGATCACGGCGCGGAAGGCCTCGGCGTCACCGTCGACCAGCGTTTGATATATGTCGACGTGCATGCGATCGGTTTCCCGCCGTCGCGCTTCATTCCACGGCAACCGTTCCAAATACGGCCGCAGTTGCTGCAGAATCACCTGCAGTGCCGAAGCGAGCACGTTATTTCCGCCGAGGCGGGCCAACTGCAGGTGGAATCGGACATCGAGTTCGACATAGTTCGACCGCCGCTCGTCGGCCGGAATGCCGGTCATCGCTTCGAGCGTTTGTCGCAGTGGGAGCAGATCTTCGATCTGACGGCGCGCGATGGCTCGCGATCCCAACTCGAGTTCGATGACACGCCGCGAGTCGAGCAGATGGAACATGTTCTGCTCGCTGGCGTCCAGCGATTGCGCGAAGTCGCCGGCGAAATCGGACATGTGCCCGGAATTACCGTTCGCGGAAAGTCGTTGGACGAACGCTCCGGTTCGCGGCAGCACACGCACCAAACCGACGGCCTGAGCTTGCAGCAGTCCGTCTCGAATGGCGGTCGGTTTGTGACCGAGCCGATCGGCCAACTCGCGGATCGGTGGCAGTCGATCGCCAACCTGCAGCCCCTGTTGTTGAATCAGCTCTGCGATCTGATCCACAATTTCCTCGGTCGACTGACCGGGAGATTGCACAATGGTCGAGGCCATACAGTCTCCTCTGCTGAATTGACAACCTGCTGATTATCAATGATGATCAGTGTGCAATCAGTAGTCAACCCGCGCACACAATGTAGATGACGACCGCATGAAAGCTACAGCCGTCAATCGCTTTCGCTCGATGCTGGATGCCGACGGATCGGTGTACGGCTTGTGGGTCACACTGGAATCTCCCACGATTACCGAGATCGCGGTTGCCTTGGGGCTTGACTGGGTGGTCATCGACGCAGAACACGGCCACCTGGACTGGAAGGAAATCGCGGAGCACGTGCGGGCGACCGTCCGCAGCCAGACGGTGGCGCTCGTGCGGATTGCCGAGCGCGACACGGCGCTTATTAAACGGGCACTCGACATCGGTGCCGATGGCATTGTGGTTCCGTGGGTCGAAACCGAGGAACAGCTCCGGCAAGCCATCCAGGATTGCCACTATCCGCCAGCCGGGCGCCGTGGAATCGGCGGCGAGCGGGCCACGGTCTGGGGCCAGTGTCTGCCGCAGCACGTGGACGAAGCTGGCGACGTGCTGGTGATTCCGATGATTGAAAGCGTTGCCGCCATCGAGGCGGTACCGGCCATGTGCCGGCTCGACGGCGTGACAACTTTCTTTTTCGGCCCGGCCGACTTCTCATCGAGCGCGGGTCATGCCGGGCAATGGGAGGGGCCCGGAGTTGCCCAACAGATACTCGATGTTAAGCAGGTGATCCGCTCGGCCGGCAAACATTGTGGCGTGATGTCCACCAGCATTGAGGACTTGCAGCGACGTCGAGAGCAGCGGTTCCAGATGCTGGGCCTGGGCTCCGATACGGGTTTGTTGTTCCGTGGCCTGCAAGACGCACTGCGATCTGTGGATCGGGACCGCATGCCGGCAACAAGCCTCGATCTCGCGGAGAGTCCGGCGGTCGAAGAATGATCGATGGACTCAGATCGGCACTCGAACGCGAGCGGTAAACCGAAAGGTGCGGCAGCGGGTCAGATGTCAAAGGGCAGACGCACACCGAACGCATTCGTATCCGAGCGCGCATGCGGCGTCTTTGATTTGCAAGTTTGTCGAAGGCCTCCAGCCGAGCAGTTGTCTCAGTTGCCGGCACGAGTGAAACTTCTGCGGCGCGCTCCTCGAATTGTGGTCGCGTGTGGACCGATCGGCGCAATCGTGCTTGTGCTGAGTTTGGTGGGCGTTGCCGTGTCTTTAAGAATGGTGACGTCGACCGACCAACTGAACTTGTCATCGCTGTTCTTGTCGTGATATGCGACTTGCACGCTTCCATTCCTGGGTTCGACAGCCATGCGGCGCAATTGGTGGTCCTTGCTGGAATAGTCAAACAGAAAGCCACTCAACACGGGGATTCCCAGAGAGGTCTCCTCGAAATCCTGGCCGCGCGCTCTGCCGCTGACGCGGTCGGTGAGCTGGACCAGGTCGCCGGGCAGGTAGGCATAGTTGATCGTGTAGTAGAACGGGTCGTCGTTGTTCTTGTCATTCATGACGACGGTCAACTCGCCGGCCTTCTCGTAGATGCCGATCTTGTCGATGTGATGATCGCCGACAGTGTAAGAAAGGCTAAAGCCCACCAGCGCAAATACGAAGTTCCCTCGTGGTCGTGGCAGATCATGGACGCGGAATCCCTTGGATCTCGCCTCACGACTGATCGAACCACGAACGATCCGCGGGTCGTCGAGCTGGACGAACGAAGCCGACCACTTGAAGGCGTCGTCTCTATTCTTGTCGGAATAGCGAATGCGAACTTTGTTCCGCTGCGGATCGGGAATTACCGAGACCCGTTGCAGGTGATGATCCGAGCTCAAGAAGCTGAAGTCGAACGCTTGCAGAAGCGGTTGGGCGTCAAACGTTGCGCGGACTTCGTCTTCTCCGATCGCCTTGCCGACGAACTCGGACGGGTTCGGCTGAGCGCCGACTGCAAGTTGGCCGGAACCGAGGGCTAATGCACAGAGTGCCATGGTGACGGGGCGTGACATGATAAGTTTCCTTTTCGTGTTGTGCAGCCTTGCTGCGTTGTTAGCGTCTTTGAAGCACCGTAGTGTTGTCTGGACCGAGCATTGGCATCCGCAGCCGAATTTGCGGCCCGTCCAGGTTGTTCTTTTCGTTTGACTCGGCCACGCGTCCGGACTTGCGGGCGAACTCTTCGCTGGCCGTACTGTCGACCCAGAGTTGCAGTCTGATGTTTCGGCCAGCCAACTTCCGTGGCAACGACACGGTGCCGCGCTGCGCGAATTCCTCGCCGACCTCCAGCGGACCGCTCCAAGCGTACCAGCTGGGTTTCTGACCCGGAGTGGCCGTGGTGAACCTGACAGATTGCAGTTTTGCGCCTGGGCCGACGACGTAGTAATGCACCGAGACTTTGAACGATCCGGCCGGACGGCTGCCTTGATTCTTGACTTTGAATCGCACCGGCAGCGAGAAGTAACTTCCGCCGGGTGCCAACTTGGGTGAACCCAGCGCTTGAAACGAACCCACAGCGAGGTCAGGCAATGGATAAACGCCGCCGTTAGGACCCAACGCGTTGGGCCGCTCGCGTTGAACAGGGGTCAGGCTTGGTGGACCGGCCAATGCCGGCACAGCGGCCAGCAAGGCAAGCATGCCGCATGTCAGCAGATGTTGTAATGAACGGGTCATGGGATCGCTCCTATCGTCTGGCGAATTGCGTTACCTCAGACGGTTGTTGCTCCAGGAGTTGTTTCGTTCGTTTGCTTCGCGCACTCGGTTCTGGGGATCGACGCGTACCGACCAGCTCGCGCCGTAGGCCCGCGTCGTATAGAGCGGAGACGTCCGTGACTGGCCCGGCGCCAGCGACCCCACGTTCGGGATGTCGATTTCGTACAGGGTTCGGCCGTAGCCGTTGAGAACCAGGACGCTCAGGCTGTAATTCGAGACCCTCAGACCGCCGGCATTGACGACGGTGATTGTGGACGGAGGGTAGCCGTCACGGTCCGGATCGACTCTAGTGATCACGAGATCCGGCAGTTCGGCCACAACCTGGCCGCCTCCCTTGGTCAGCGTGCCGACGGCCCCAGTCCGGCGTTCGGTGCGGACCTGTTGCGCCTTGCTACTGCGCAAAAGGCGATTGCCGCGTGATTGCGCCTGTGCATTCAAGGTGACGATGCATCCGGCCGCGAGCCCGGCCGCGACGAGAGTGGTTTTGATCGTGCGGGACATGACGCCCCTCCTGTTCGGTGAGTGTTGATCTCCAACAGCGGGCCGCTCGACCCGCTCACCAGCCGAAGCGCATCAATCAGGCATTTGTTACACGATGTTTTTGAAAAGTCCGGCTAGGGCGTAACACTCCGGGCCGCTTCTGCGCTGTGGCTGGTTGGATGGCCGGTGTCGTCCGGCCCACTAGGACCACCAGAAACCGATTCCCGGAGGACGATACGATGTTCAGACTTCAACGAATGACTCGCCGATTGCTTGCGGTTTCTGCCGCGGCGGTCTGCGTGGCGGTTGTGGCCAGTTCGGCCTCTGCCGCGGAACAGACAGTGGTAAAGAGGCTCACCGATACGGTCACTTTCATGCCGACGTTGGCTGGAGGCGATCGCGAATTCGGCGGCAATGGGCCCAAGGTCAACGTGTTGGTCAAATTCTTCGTCGTGCATAGCGCCGTCTATCGCCAGATTGGGATGGAGGCCTTCGAGCACGGCGTTCCATCCGGCCGCCGGAGCGTGGCCCGAGGCTGGTCGGTGCCCCAGATCGTGTACCGCGCGCCCGCGGGCAAGACAGTCCGGTCGATCGATCGTCACAATCAGCCGATTCAAGTGCTCAACAAAGTGATGAGCGGACACGGCTCATTCACGGCGCCTCGAACGTTCGTGGGCTCGGTTACGGTGTGGGGGGACCGTCGCGGCAAGGACATCGGATTCCATACCTGCACCTTGATCAAATTCGACTACGAATTGCCGGTCGTGATCGCCGACGAGCCGGTGAGCCGCTTCACCGCAAAGCTGCCCAGCCGGGTGACGCTTATGCCCAAGCTGATCGACGGAGATGCTGACTTCAATGGCAACGGCCCCAATGTGACGGTGCACGGCAGTTTGTACCACACCGACACCGAGGCGCAGTTCTCGCTGGTGATGATCGCCGAGGAATCCGGCGGCGGTGATACAGTTGCCCACGGCCTCAAGACGATCACGTTCTTCCATGCTCCCCGCGGTTTTCGCATCAAGGGGATCGCGGGGCGGAAGAGCTACCGCAACATGATCACCTCCACCGATCGCGATCTCACTCCGAACTTCTTCAACACCCCCTTCGGACGGGCCGGCGTGTACGGCGACCGCAATGGACCCGACGTGGGGGGCTACACCCGCATCGAGCTGGAGAATATCCAGCGCCCGGTTGTCATCGAGCTGGAACGGATCTCACGGTAACGACAGTGCGTTGACTCAGTTGGAAGGGAGACGCGTCGCTATGCCAGCGCGTCTCCCTTTTTGCGTTCGCCTGCAACGAGTTTTTGAAGTTCCTCTGTAACGTCGGCGATGGTCCTGCGCTGTGCATGATGGATGACCGCGCACGGCAGTCGTGACAACCCTCGCGACGTTCAACGCGAGTTGCCGTCGGATGACTACAAAACCCAGCCATCCCGGCAAGCGCCGGAGATGCAATCACAGAGAGGACAGACCATGTTGACTTTCCAACGACTCGGTAGACGTATCGTGACCGTGGCCGCGCTCGCCGCGTGTGTGGCAGCAGCTCCTGATGTTGCACAGGCACAACGGCGGCAAGGAGTGTCGCGGAATCCCACCCAACTCGGCGGCGCGCTGCAGACCATCAACGTGCCGGTCCGCGACCGGGTCAGCTGGAGGCCGCCACACGTGCGTGGCGACTGGGACTTCAAGAACAACGGTCCGGAGATCTGGATCCGCGCGCAGTTTCTCATCGAGAACAACGCCGTCTATCGACGCGTGTTCATGGCGGCCGTCGAGAAGATGACGGTCCAAGGCTCCTTGTCGGGCGGCGGGAAGACCACGATGAGCGGCTGGTCGCCCAAGAAGCTCATTTGGACGCCGCCTGCCGGCACAACCATCGTGCGTCACCACGGCTTCAGCGAAGATACCGTGCTCCTTCACGAGACATTCAACGGGGACGGTATGTTCGAACGCAGGACCCCCGTTGGTCGGATGAAGATCTGGGCCAACGACGACGGGAAATTCGATATCTACTTCACGCGAATGATGATCGACTTCGACTACACGTTGCCGGTCGTCGTGCAGCGTGGAGCGTTCCACCTCGTTACCGCAAACTTGCCGCGGACCATCGAGTTCGCGCCGCCGCACACCCGGGGCGACCTCGATTTCAAATCCCACGGCCCCAAGGTCAACATCACAGCCTACGTGATGCATACATCCAAGCAGGTGCTGTTCGTCATCTCCATGAAGGCGCAGGAAACCAAGAGCGACTGGACGACCGGTGAAGGAAAACTCGCCAAAGTCATCTACACGGCGCCTGCCGGAAAACGGATTAAAGCCCTCAATGGCAAAACAATGTGGCGCGATGTGGTCAACTACACCGACACCGACCACGAAATGGACAAGTTTTCGGATCCGGTGTTGGGCGACATCCACGTCTGGGGCGACACGCTCGCCAACGATATCAAAGGTGGAACGAAGGTTGTGCTCTCGAATATCCGCCATTCCGTGGGAGTCGTACTGGAGAACCAGTGAGCGGCGGCTTTCGCGCACTGGTCAAGACAGCCCGGCTTTCGGCCAGCGGCCGTCTGTAGAACCGAGAGCGGCCGAGACCTGCGGGCCCCGCGACGGCGTGGTCAGGAGACCACGCCGTCGCAGGAATCAGGTTCACCGATTTGCTATGCCCGACGATTACGCATCCGCACGCATTGGAATCGTTTGTACGTTGTCATCGAGAGTGTAGAACCAACAGTGTCGGTCAGGCGGTTTTGGCAGTTTGTCTTCAAGCAGAGTGGCGACCGCATCGCCAAACCGCGCCACGGGTGCGGCCGGCATTGGATCGTGTCCGCGCGTAAAGATGCACCGTCCATCCAGCATCGGCCACGATTCAATTTCGGCGGCCGGCATGTCACCGCGTTTGAGTATTGCCGCGGCGGCAGCGCGGCAGAGTACAATCACCGTGTCGGTTTGTGATTGCGACCAATCATCGTCGAGGTGGAGACCGTAATCGGTGACGACCGCACCGACGCGCCAGTGTTGTATCGACTCGTCGAGCCAGTGGTCGGAGTCCGCAGCAGTTCGGACATCTGCAGCGTCGATCAAGAACTTGAGAAACACCGACGACGCGACGTCGTACGCCCAGAGTCCAGTGCCACGGAAATCGACGTAATGCGTTCTCGACATCGGACCTTGAGGGTGTAACGCGTAGGATTACCGGGCGGAGAGTTCACCTTGGCAGCTCAGCCGCGCAATTCGCGCTGGGGTGCATAACTGCAACGCAGAACGACAACTACCATTTGTGCCATCCCCCGGCGTACCGAATAGTCTCGCTTCGGACTCTGAACTGCGGGACCTTCTTGGCAACGACGATGTCTCCCGTTATCGAGATGCCTGAGAGCTTTTGTTGACGCCACGCCTCTGCGTGCTGCGTTTGGATTGAGTATCGGTGCCGCATGGGCTTAATAGTTCTCTGGAATCGAATTCTGACATCGGTATTCTCTTCAATGTCGTAGTTCCCTCGATCGATTGGTGTGATCGAGAACTTTGGAATCTCCGTGTCGCGAACCCAAACCGCAATTCTGGCTATGTAAGGTTGGCCGATCTGATTGGAAACGCGAGCCAGTGCCGGGGTCAATACCTCGTCAACGAGGGCGTCAAGCAGCGACCAATGAGGTTCAAATTCGTCTTCGCGTGTCATCGGATAACCGCAAAACTACTGAATTGATCGAAGCTGAAAACAAGGGGTCGGGCGTACTCTCGAATCATCCCTAATTGGCGAGCAATTCGATGAAACCATCAAACGTAGGACTGAATTCACGATAGACACACCTATTGACCGGTCACCACGCCCACACTGGCGGGCAAGCCGCCAGTGGCACCCGATTGCGGCGGCTTAACCATCAATCTCGCTCATCGGCGAGTCGCTCTCGGCGAATTTCTCGGCGGGTACCCCCAGGCGATGCAACATCGAGAGGTGCAGGTTCGATAGCGACGTGTCCTTCTTGAAGCTGATGGCGCGACCGGTGCGCATTGTGCCCCCGCCTCCGCCGGCCAGGATCATGGGGAGATCTTTGGCGGCGTGCTCGTGGCCGTCGGCGAGGTTGGAACCGTAGAGGATCATCGAGTTGTCGAGCAAGGTGCGACCATCGCTTTCGCGTATCTGCTGCAACTGGCCCAGGAAATAGGCCACGTGTTTGTGATGCCAGCGGACGACGGCGTGGTACATGTCTCTTTTTTCGTTGACCGAATTCCAGGTGGTTTGTCCATCATCGTCTTCGGTCTTGCCGCTGGCGTCGCGCCAATGCGACAGCGCATGCCACGTTCCCTGGACCCCCTCGATAAAGTTGAAGTAGCGGTTGCTCTGGCCGTGATCGAGCATGAACGTCGACACGCGTGTGGCATCGGCCCAGAAGGCGAGCACGATCATGTCAAACATCAGCCGCATGTATTCGCCGTGATCGTCCGGAACGCCTTCTGGCGGCCGGACAAGCCGTTTTGCCAGCTCCGGCGATCTCTGGGCACGGCCCGCCTGCCGGTCGGCGAACTCAATCCGTTTTTCGACGCTGCGGACCGCCTCCAGGTACTCGTCGATCTTGCGGACGTCGGCGGGACCGACGCTGCGGCGAAGAGTGCGGGCATCGGAGAGGATCTGATCCAACACGGAACGATCGGAAACGCCGCGGGTGCCGCTACGGAACATGCGGTCGAACACGATGCGTGGTTCCACGTCGCGCGGCACGGGCGTTCCACGCTCGCTCCAGGAGATCGTGTTGCGGGGCAGGCTATTGGAGAAAAAGCCCTCGCCCCGCGATGAGAGTTCCAGCGAAGGCAGCAACGTTTTGCGGCCAGTGTGGGCGGCTGCCAACTGATCGACGGAGATGCCGCCGGCGTCGATTCTCTTGCCGTTGTATCCGCCCCCGGTGAGCCATGTGGCCGTGCCGGCGCCGTGACCGTTGCCGCGGGGTGTCCAGACTTTGCCGAACACGATCAGGTCGGACTTGAACGGCTCCAGCGGCGCCATCCAGCGGTTGAGTTGCTGTAGCGTGTCGTCGCGAGCCACTTTCGCCGGTTCCCGGCCTCCGTCGGCGATGCCGTTGGGAAAATAGAGATACGCTGCACGGGTCTTCGGGGCGCCGGCGGCCACCTCCGCCCCACGGGCGACGGCGGGAATCATGGCATCCAGAAACGGCAGCGAGACTGCTGCGCAGGCACCCCGTAACATGCGGCGTCGCGAGATGTGGCGTTTGGTGAGCATCGTCAAATGTCCGTTTCGCCAGCGGGATTCTTCTTGTATCGGAACGGGTAGCTCTCGACGATGCCGTAGACCAACGTCCGAAAGCGATACTCGTCGTTGGTGACGGCTTGAATAATCTTCCGGACCGCCGGCTCGTCGTAGTACTCGAGCTGTCGTCCCAGCGCGTAGGACAACATTTTACGCGCGACTTGCCGAACCAAATCGGGCAGACGCTCGCGAACGATGACGTCCTTCAGGCCGGCTGGGCCTTGGAACTCGGTGCCGTTTGGCAGTTTGCCGATGTCGTCGACAGGTTTGCCCCGTCGCCGCTTCACAGTGCGACCGAACCAGTCGAAGCGTTCCAACGAGAAGCCGAGCGGGTCGATCTGGCTGTGGCAGGTATAGCAGTTGGGATTGCGGCGGTGCATCTGCAGCTTCTGGCGGGGCGACAAGAACCGGTTCTCGGCAATCGCATCCGAGAAGTCGCTGACGTTGGGGGGCGGTGGCGGCGGGGGCGTGCCCAGCACTTCGCTCAACACCCACTTGCCGCGGACCACCGGGCTGGTCCGCCCAGGGAAAGAGGTGATCGCCAGCAAGGCTCCTTGCCCGAAGATGCCGCCTCGGTTGTGATCGGCTAGCGAAACACGTCGCATGTCGGCTCCCTGCACGCCCTCGATTCCGTAGTGACCGGCGACCTCTTCATTCAGAAACGTATAGTCGGCGTCGATCAACTGCGAGATGGGAGCGTCGTCGCGAATCAGCGAGTGAAAAAACATTGCCGTCTCGGCCTTCATCGATTCCATCAGCGAATGAGTGCACCACGGGTTATCGATCGGGTCGGGCCGGATGCGGACACCCAAGTGTTGGGAACCGAGCCACTGCGCTGCGAACACGGAACCAAGCGTGGCACTGCGGTTGTCGGCGAGCAGCCGTTCAACCTGCGCGCGGAGGTTCGCCGGCTCGCTCAGTCGACCTTGTGCCGCCAACTCCAACAGTTCGTCGTCGGGAGTCGAGGACCATAGAAAATACGACAGGCGGCTGGCGAGGTCCCAATCGTTGACTGGGTACGGCTGGTCGGTCTGTTGCCACTCTTCGACGCGCATCAGAAAACCGGGCGACACCAGCACCATCTGCACGACGTGCCGGACCGCCTGCTCGAAGTCCTGGCCGGCCGCTTTGGCCTGTTCGAATTGCCTGAGTGCCGCGGCTGACTCTTCAACCGTCGGTTGGCGGCGATAGGCCCGGGTCAGGAACCGCTCGAAGATGTCCTTCGCGGCTGTCGGCTCGGAAGCCTCGTTCTCAGGTTCGACGACGAAGACGTTTCGCCGGCTTCGCAGTTGAGTCTCAGTCGCGGCGCGCCTCGGCAAGGCGTGCTCGACAATGGCCTCGGCTGCCCCGAAGTAACGTTCCATCTGCAGTCGGTGCAAGAAGAGAGTATTGCCGCTATTGTCGAAGCCGCTGGTTCCGGTCAGTTCGGTCGGGAACTTGTCCGCCGGTCGCAGGTCGATCTGAAACAGGTCGCGAATGGTGTTGTTGTACTCCACATGCGTGAGCCGCCGGCTGCCTTCGTAGCCGGGATCGTCGATCCGGCTGTAATCGAAGTGATTGACGGCCCACTCGAAGTAGGCGGCCAGACGACGTCGGTCGCCGTCGCTCATCTCGGCCGCATCCTCGGGCGGCATCACGCGGGTCTTCACGTGGGCCAAGACCTTGTCCCACACTTCCTGGTGGCGAACCAACGGACGCACCGTCACTTCTTCCACGAAGTTCAGCTCGGCCTCGGCGGTGTCCGGACCGTGACAGTCAATGCAATGCTGCTTCAGCAACGGCATGATCTGCCTATCGAAGTCGGCACGGGCGGCAGCTGCCAGATCCTGTTCGGAAACCTCGACCGGCGGCTGGATTTCCGACTCAGCCGAATCGTCTGCGGGAACAATCAATCCGGCACTGGTCCGCAGTTCGTCTAGTTCCCGCTCGATCCGCGCTACAAGCCTGCGCCGTCCGCGTTCTTTGGCTTCTTGCAATTCGATGAGCTGCTCCAGAATCTCGTGCCGCAGTTCGAGCAGCTCGCGCTGAAAGTGGAAGCCGCCAATTAGCTCCTCGAGGCGTGACTCGGCAGCGTCCTCTTCTTCGGACGGACGCTCTGGGCGTTCACTCTCTTCGTCCACTTCGCCAAGCGCCACGCGCAGTTCGCCCAGTATCTTGGCCACGTTTTGGTGGACCTTGATCACTTCGGCGGCTTCCTCGGCCAGCTCTGTGTTGCGGTCTTCTTCGGCCTCATCGCGCAGTTCGCGCAGCTCGAAGAGCTCCTCGCGGGCTTCGCGAACCATCTCGTCGATCGAAAACAGTTCTCGAATGACCTCTGCGTATGCCTCGACTCGCTCGAGTGTCTCGTCCTCGCCTGCTTCGTCGAGCTGCACGAGGTATGTGTGGATATCGATCAGTTTGCGACGGAGACCGGTCTGAATGCGGGCCTTTTTGATGGCCGCCTGCACGGCGCGGGCGTTGCGTCTGGGCGTCTTCTGCAATCGCTCCAGCGACTTCTGTCGCTGCTCTGCCCGCTTCAGATCCAGCTGGGCTCGCTCGAGCTGTTCGGCAAAGTCGAGTTCTTCTTCATCGTCCTCTTCTGACGCCGACTCGTCTTCGTGCTCTTCTTCCTCGCGGTCCTCTACGCGCGATTCGAAGTCGCCATCATCGCGGTCATCTTCGAACTGAGCGAGCGCGTGCGTGATGAGCGCACTGGGTGCACTCAATGCGAGGATGCAGAAGGCGACGATGATCAACAGCGATCGGATCACGTCATCTCTCCGAGGACCGCAAGACGGCTGCGCAGGACGATACGGATATCTTACCCCAAGCAACTGGGTGACATGAAGCTGGCCTCGCGAAGTTCGCACTGGCTACAGAATCTGAAACACGTCGTAGACCACCTGACCGCCCTCGCTGCGGCCTACGCCGACCGCGATGATCTTGTTCAACCAGGAATACTTTTCAGCGGCCGTCTCGAAGCGCGGGGTCGTGCGGAAGTAGCCGGTTGTGGAGTCGATCAGCCCTTTGTAGCGGGTGTAGATCAAGGCACCGTCATCGGTTTGCAGCGTTGCTCGGACGTCGACCTCGGCAATGCCGTCAGGCCGTACAAGCAGCCAGTCGCCGCCGCCGGCAAGCGCCTTGCCTTTGAGCTTGGGGCCTTCGAACGTCCCCCCTTTGGCATAGAAGATCTGGCGGTTGCCTTGCGGGGTCGCGCCGATCTGTTGAGGAAGCTCGACCTGTGCGTGAATGGTGAACAGCAGCTCCGACTTGAGGGCGGGCGCCTCTTCATCGGCACCAAATGCGGCATCGGTGCCAAATGCGGCAGGTGCGGCTGCCAGACCGACGCCGGCCAGTCCTACGAAGTTGCGGCGGGTGAGCAGATGGGCGGATTGGTTCACGAAGCGGCTCTCCATTTTGATTGTGTTGGTTCGAACAACGTAGAATATGTCATACCCGCGCAACGTCGGTCGCGCTGCAGCAATTCCCCGGTTGGACGCAATCCACCGAGGCCCTGACTATGCTGGCATGACTCACGCAAACAAGCTCCAATGATGGAATGGGACGCGGCGACCTCGCTTCTAACGAAGCCCTCGCTGCGGCAACACTGATTCGGCTGTGTTTGAGGTACCACACAATGGCGACCGCTGCTCCTTCTGTCTCTCCCTATTTCACCAAAGAACACCAGATGCTGCGCGAGCAAATCCGCCGGCTGGTGAAGGAAGAAGTCGTGCCGTACGGCGAGCAGTGGGAAGCAGACGGAATGGTCCCGCGAGACGTACTCAAGAAGTTCGGCGAGATGGGTGTGCTGGGAATCCGCGTTCCTGAAGAGTACGGCGGGACCGGGTTGGACGTCATGGCGTCGGTAGTGCTGGCCGAGGAACTGGCGCGCAGCACGTTCGGGGGATTTACAGTCACCATTCTCGTGCACACCGACATGGCCTCGCCGCACCTGATCCGCTACGGCAGCGAGGAACAAAAGCAGCGCTGGCTGCCCGATATTGTGTCCGGCGAGAAGATCACGGCGATTGGCGTGACCGAGCCGGATGCCGGCTCCGACGTGGCCGGTATTCGCACACAGGCCGTTCGCGACGGCGATCACTATGTGCTCAACGGCTCGAAGACGTTCATCACCAACGGCTACTATGGCGACATTGTGTTCGTCGCCGCGAAGACCGACCGAGATGCCAGAGACAGCCGCAGCATCTCGGTGTTCTTGGTCGAGCGAGGCACGCCCGGCTTCACCGCGCCCGTGAAGCTCGACAAGCATGGATGGCTCTGTTCGGATACCGCCGAATTGCGATTCGACGACTGCCGTGTTCCGGCTGAGAATCTGATCGGCGGAGAGAACGAAGGCTTCTACTCGATCATGAACAACTTCCAGAACGAACGCCTGGTGATCGCCGCCATGGCGGTGGGCGAAGCGTCCAAGGCGCTGGAGATGACCGTCGAATACGTCCACAACCGGCACGCCTTCGGCTCCCCGCTGTGGGAAAAACAAGGCATTCGCCAACGGCTGGCCCTGCGAGCGTCGGAAAACGAGGCGGCACGGCGACTGCTGTATCACGCGGCCTGGATGGAAAGCGTGGGGACCGACTGCGTGAAAGAAGTCTCCATGGTGAAGGCTTTCGCGGCAGAGACCGCGCAGAACGTGATGTACGACTGCCTGCAATTCCACGGCGGCATGGGCTACATGCGCGAGTCGGCCATCGAACGCATGGCCCGCGACGCCCGCATTCACACCATCGGCGGCGGTGCGACCGAGGTCATGCTCGAAGAAGTCGCCAAGCGGATGTAGCGGCTGACTGTTGACTCAGTCGACTTGTGCCCGCACCAAGCGATAGAGCTCGACAACCTGGCCGGCTTCGACCCGTGGCTCGATCCGCAAGACGCCGGTGACCTGTCGCTTCTGGTTGGGACGGTAATTCGTGACAGACCCTTGCTTCAGGTCGACGACGATCAAGTCAGACACGTTTGGCTCTCGGCCGAAGTTGGTGACCGGCAGGTCAACGGCCAGCACGAACTTGGCGATGCCTGTCTCCTTGAACGGCGGAAACATGAAGCCGCGGATTGTCACCAAGCGATTCGCAAACCGAGTGATCTCCGGCGGCAGTTGCTGGACGTCATCGGGCGACAGGTCTTTCGAACTGGAAAACCTGGAGTGATCGAGATCGGCGAAAGAGATCTCGATTGGGTCGAAGGAGTGTTGCCCGCGCAGCAACCGGACCTCTTCGGTGAGCGCATCCAGCTTCTGCTCGATCGCCTGCAACTGCTTGGCGAGATCCAGCGAGGTTGAATCCGACTGATCGTCGGCTAGGGAAGGCGACGAAACGGCTAGGAATGCAACCAGTGGGAACGCGGACAGGAGTGTGACTCGCGACATGTCAGGGTTCCTATAGCGTGACGGCCGATCGACGAAATTCAAACCCAGAGTACAGTTGCCCCATGGGGCAGTGATTGATGGGATTGTACCCCTCGCGCGATCGGGCCTCCACGCGAAATCAGGTTAGGTTGTGGCACTCAAGATTGTGGCGCGGTCTCCTGACCGCGTCACTGGCCGGACCGAAGGTCTCCCGAGTCCATCCACAGGACTGAACTGCTTGGAGACCTGCGGTCGCATTGGGTGTCGCGGTCAGGAGACCACGACACAACCTGGATCGCGACCAACGGCAGTCGCGGCATCTTGACAACTCCTTGGCAGCGTTCCAGACTGGCTCAAGCCCATATCGTATGTCCTCGAAATGCCCTGAGAGTTCCGATCCGATGTCCAACCGATCACGACCGCGCATTGACATCCTCTCGCTGATGATTGGTTGCGCAATTCTGAGCGCCACTCAGACTCATGCCGACGACTGGCCCTCCTGGCGCGGCGCCGACCGGTTGGGGATCTGGCACGAAACCGGGATTCTGGACGAATTTAGCGAAGACGGTTTGGAATACGCGTGGCGGGTGCCGATCAAGCTCGGTTATGGCGGCCCGGCGGTGGCCGACGGCCGCGTGTTTGTCACCGACTTCTGGTACGAAAAAGGAAACGATGGCGTCGAGCGGTTGAACTGCCTCGATGAAGAGACCGGCGAGATCCTGTGGAGACGGGAGTGGAACGTCAACACCCGCAAGCTGAGCCGCGTCTACGCCAACGGCCCGCGGTGTACGCCGTCGGTCGACGGCGAGCACGTCTACATCGTCGGCTCAGTCGGGGACCTGTTGTGCTTCGACGTCGAGTCGGGCGAAACCGTTTGGGAGAAGGACTTCGTCGCAGATTTCGACCTCGATCTGCCCACCTGGGGCATGTCGGGACATCCGCTGATCGACGGCGAAAAGCTCATCTGCCTCGTCGGCGGCCGGCCGGACGCGAAGGTCGTGGCCTTCAACAAGTCGACCGGCGAAGAAATCTGGCGCGCGCTGGACGCCGAACCCGAGCCGGGCTACGCGCCGCCGGTGATCATCAACTACGCCGGCGTGCGGCAATTGATTATGTGGCACCCCACCGGCATCGCGTCGCTGGATCCCGAATCCGGCGCGGTCTACTGGGAGTACGAGCATCCCCTGATCTACTTCGGTCAATCGATCGCTACTCCGGTACTGGGAGGCGACAAGTTGCTGGTCTCCTCGTTCGAACCGGGAACAACCGTGTTGAAACTCGCTTCGAACAAACCTGCGGCTAGTTTTCTTTGGAAGAGCGAAGGCGAACACCGCACCGTCGAGATGGGACTCCAGGCCTTCATGTCGTCTCCTTTCATCGAGGGGGACTACGTCTACGGCAACGGCGGATTGGGCTGGCTGGTGTGTGTGGACATTCGCGACGGCAAGATCATGTGGCGGACACAAGAAGCGACCGAAGATGCGCGTCATGCCGTGGCATTCCTGGTCAAAAACGGCGATCGCTTCTTCATCAACAACGATCGCGGCGAACTGATCATCGCCCGGCTCTCGCCGGTGGGCTACGAAGAGATCAGCCGAGCGGAATTGATCGAACCGACCAACGACGCCACGTGGAACATCCGCCGGGAACGCCGCGCCGTCAACTGGACGCATCCTGCCTACGCGAACGGCCACATCGTCCAGCGGAACGACAAAGAGATCGTGCGGGCTTCTTTGTTGAAGAAGTAGCCGATTCGCTCGTAGTAGGCACACTCCGTCTGCCGTCACGATGAACCAGGGGTCGGTCCACAGGGCCAGGATCGGTCGGTCCGGCAGAATCGTGTTCCCCGGAGTCCGAGTCCATTGTAGAATCCCGCTCCTGCGAGCTGCTGCCGGCATTTCTCAGGGATTAGGCGCAGTCGGAAAGGAGGCCAGGATGGAGAAGAGGCTCGGACGCCGCGTCGCGTTGTTCGTCCGCACGATTGCCCTCGTCTGGTTGTTATCGGCTGTAGCCTGGTTGCAGAAGCTCGACTCGCACGACCTGCGTGGTGACGTGCACGATCTGAGGTTGCTGGCGGAGGTCGGCCGGATCGAGCCGGCTGCGAAACTGCAGGCTCTACCCGATGGAGCATTCGACAATACGGTTGCCTGGTTGTCGGATCGGTACCCAGAAGTTGCTGAGGGCCGGGCCGAGGTTCGGCGGAACGTCGTCGACTTGTTGCTCGAGCGCGGCGTGCCCGAGTCGCTCGTGGGCAGGTTTTCAGGCAAGTCGTCCGGGCCGTCGCATAAGGCCGTTCGATTTCACTTTCTGCAGGTACTGGACCTTCCGAACTCAGTCGGCAATGAACGAGTCGACGAGATCGCGATACCGTCATTGCACGCTGACTCGCCGGCGGCCCATTCGAAGGTGGACCCTTGGACGAGTCATCAGAGTGCGGGACTGCTCATGAGCGTTTCCCATGTCCTGGATGAACTGGAGCAGCTGGCCCGACCACGCGAGATGGTGTGCGCGATCGAGGTCGACGCCGAAGACCTGCAGGCGGCAGATTTCGGTCCGGCGATCCGCAAGAGGCCCTACATCCTGCACCGCAAGCAAGTCGGAACGAGAGCCCCGAGTGAGGTCAATTCCCCTGATCAGACTCAGACTCCGACCAAACCACAGCCGGGTGTCATTCAATTCGGAGGGCCGGCTCCGGGGCTCGATGCAAACGGAAACCCGATTCGAGGTGCGACGCTTGGCAAGCCACACGGTGAACATCCGCCAAAGGATGACACGGCAGGAGCCGCCTCCGCTGAGTCCAATCAAGTCCAGGTCGCAATGAACGAAAGCGAGATTCCAGGAGCTGACTTATTGCGCGAGGAGTCTAGTTCTTGGGACGACGCGTCCTGGGGCGGCTGGAGGCGTGAAGGCGCCACGCGACTCAACAGCCAACGCGACTGGTTGTTCGTTGATTCGGCAGAACTACGCGGGGACAGCCTTTGCATCGACTACATGTGGGCCGACGATCCGGCTGGGAATCGCCACGACCACGATCAAGATAGCGACGTCGATACGGATTTCGGCACCCACCATGAGACCATCGTGCATATCCCGGTCGAGACGGCGAAGTTCACGGGGCCCTCTCTACTGGAAGTGAGTGACCCCTCACGCAGCGCAAACGAACCTTTGTTGCAACTTGCCGGTTTGAACGAGCGCGTGTCCTATTTGCGCCGCGCATACGGGCACCTCCCGCTGGAGCAAGCGACCAGCCTCGCCAGTGAGGGATTGGCCCAGGCGTACCGCAGTTTGAGCCTGTTCGGGTTTCAATTCTCGACACGCCGCTTTCCGTTGGCGGTGGTGGTTTGCCTGGCGGTTGCGCTGTGGCTGACGCTGGCCGCTCTGATTTCAGCCCGCCGCCGCAAGCTGGACGTGCTGCGGCACATCGAGGATCAATCGGCCGTGGAAATGCTGGTCTCGAACCGCTATCTGAGAACGCTACTGTGGGTGGTGCTGCCCCTATCGGCGGTTTGGTCATCTCTACCGCTGGTCCCGCTCCCGCCCCACGAGTTGCTGTGGCTGGCATTCGGATCAGCGGTCCTAATTGGCCTGGGTGCCGGCTGCGTGTGGGCGGCTGAGGAGGTAAGTCTCCCAACGGTCCCCAGACCTGGCTAGTCGACCTCCGGGCACCCGCGCTGGTACCGAAAACGCCGGCCAAATCAAAAAAAGGGCCGAACCGAGCTTGCTCGCAGCTGGCGCGATCTCCATGCTGGATCGTGATTGAATTGAACCGTCTATGTTCTCGAATGCGGAAACAGCATGAAGAAATCCAGCAGAAGTATCAGCATTGTCGCGTTGTTCGTTGTCGCCTGCCTGTGTCTGTTCGGATGGTTCGCCACCACCGACGACATGGCCGCCACGGCAGCAGAAGCGAACTCGGCAGAAATCAGCCCGCAACCGGTCGACGACAGTATGCATCACTTCATGGAGTACATTTTCGAGCCCAACTACAAGCAGTTGAAAGCTGCGATGGCCGACGCCCCGGCGGACAAAAGCACTTGGAAGGTGATCAAAGCCAACTCGCTGACGATGGCTGAGTGTGCCAATCTATTGTTGATGCGCGCCCCCGATGAAGATGCAAACGATTGGCGCAAGTTGGCTGCGACAGTCCGGGCACGCGGCGCCGAGCTGTACCAGGCAGCCCGCAAGTCAGACTATGCCGCTGCCCGCAAGGCGTACGGTACAATGCTCGAGAGCTGCAACGCCTGTCACGAACAATTCGCCGGCGGAGAGCACCAGCTAAAACCGTAGGCTTTAGCGCCGATCTCCCTTGGCTCGAAAGTAGATCTCGGCAACTTTGTCTTGGTGGAGGATGCTTTCGATCGAACTCATTTCGGCAATCTTGACGAGTTCAGCTGGCTGCCGAAAGCAATTCTACGACTTGCACGTGTCCGTGCCGCTGTGCGTCGTCGAGCGGCGTGTTGCCCCAGCGGTCGCGGGGAGACAGGTCGAAACCGTGGTCGATGAAGAACTGCACGACGTGTTCGTGCCCTTCGGCTGCCGCAAGATGCAGCGGAGTGCGCAGATCGTAATCGGCGGCGGAGAGATCAATGCCTCGGGCCACCAGCCGCCGCAGCACGCTGAGGTTGCCCTGGCTTGCGGCGTAGATCGACTCGATGATCTGGTTCGAAACTTCTCCCGATGGCTGGTCGAACGATGTCTCGGCACCCATTGGCGACTCGTTGAATTCGGTCTCGCCGCCAACTCCGCCCAGACGTTCGAGCAACTCGGCAACTTGGGTGTGACCGTGGCGTCGAGCATCGTCCAACGGCGTCCCGCCCCAACGGTCCCGCGGATTGATCTCGGCTTCGTACTCGATGAAATAGCGAACGACCTGCGTGCGTCCTTCGGCAGCCGCCAAATGAATCGGCGTCCGCCGGTCGTAGTCCGCTTCGTTCGGGTCGCAGCCTCTTGCAATCAGACTTTGCAGGGCGCCTAAGTCGCCTTTGCTCGAAGCCCAGATCATTTCGCCCACCTTCTCGGCGGTCACCTGAACGCGGTTGGCGCGGGGGTCGAACTTGTCGGTTTCGAGTGTGAGGTTGTCGAAGTTGTGAACGCTGAACGTGTTCACCAAGCTCTTGCAGAACTCGATCCCGCGGACGCTGTTGCCGTGCTTATCCAACCGAGGGGACCAGATGCACAATCCGAGCACATTGGGGATGACCAGCATGATCGCGCCACTGACACCACTCTTGGCGGGCAGACCGACAACGAAGGCGAACTCGCCGGAGAAGTCGTACATGCCGCAGGAGCACATCAGCGACAGGCAATGTCGGACGTTCTCGCGAGCGAAGATTCGCTCACCGGTTGCGGGGCAGACGCCACCGTTGGCAAGCGTCCCGGCCAGCACCGACATCATATCGGCGTTTGCTTCGATGGCGCAATTCTGAAAGTAGAAATCGAGCGTCTCCAGCAAATCGGTTCCTTCAGGGAAAGCGCCGTGCTCTTTCATGAAGTAGCCCAAGGCGAAGTTGCGATCGGCCGTCTGCCGCTCCGATTGATAGATCGCGTTGTTGAACCGCGCCTTCTGGCCACCGCACAAGGCCGTCCAGCGGTCAAGGACGAAGTCAAAGCGGGTGCCTTTGTCGGATTGGGGTTTCACCAGCGAAGAACACATGATGGCGCCCGCGTTGATCATCGGGTTGTGCGGCTTGCCATCGTCTCCCAGCGCCAGCTCGTTGTAGAGGCGGCCGCTCGGCTCGCGACCGACGTGCTGATGCACTTTGTCGACCCCGTGCTCCTCCAACGCCAGACAGTAGGTGATCGGTTTGCTGCACGACTGAACGGAGAAGTCTTCGGCCGTGTCACCGACGGAGAATCGCTGGCCGTCGACGGTACAGACCGCCGCCCCGAACAGGTCGGGATCGACGTTCGCCAGTTGCGGAATGTAGTCCGCCAAGTTGCCGCCGCGGTTGGCCTTCGTCTCGGTATAGATCCGCGCGATCTCGCTACAGAACTCGTCGAAGTCGGGAACCACCAAATTGCCCTGCAGGGCCCGCTCGATCAACAGGATGTTCGGTCGCACGGCTTCGCTGAACTCGGCAAACGAAATGGCTTGGCCACGTGTGTATTCGGACAGCCGCTGCATCGCCTCGGCCAAACGGGCATCGCCCTTGTCGATGCCGGCCGTCGCAAGCGCGTCTTTCAGCGAGTCGACGCTGATCGAGCCGCTGCCATCGACGTCGAGTGACAGAAACAAGCGGTATTCGCGGCTGTCGACGTGCGCTGCCTCGACCTGCGCGCAACCGTAGCGACTCTTCAAGTCGTGTGAAGACTCGGACGCGATCGTCGAATCGGCGAATTGGATCATCTTGCGTTTCCCCAAATGCGGCGAATTCGGTACCGCGCGACCGTTGTACAATTCCAAGAGAGTAGTGGCGGGAGCCAGCCGATTGAGCGTTTCGACTGGCCCCGCCCCCGAAACCACGTTAGCCCCCATGCGTGGAGGCTGAGGCCTTGGCGCTGTCCGACGCGCCGCCCTGTCCACCGCCGGCACCATCTGACCCGGACTGGCTCCCTCCACCGCCGTCGGCAGCAGATTGGCTCTGTGCGCCGCGGCTGGAACGGGACCCCTGCCCACCGTCGGCTTGGTCTCCCGCTGCCCTCTGGCGTCGAGCGTCACTTCCCGCTGCACTTGCGTTTCTACTTTCAGCCATTGTCTCACCCTTTCGTTTTCCAGTGTTTGAGCTTGCTGACCTGTGCCGGCCAGATGTCTTTCAGGACCGTTTGATCCTGTCTGAAAGGGAAGGGCCGCTCTGGGCTTCGAGATTACGCGCTCGCCGATTCTTTCTTGGAATTTTGAAGAATAACTCAGCCACGGGACTCTCGATGGCGCAACATTGCCGAAAAAAACGGGAAAAGCCCGCTGGTTCCAGCATCTGCGTGGATCCAGCGGGCTCAATCAACGTTGCCGATTTACGCTTAGTCGCCGGCCATGCCGGCCGTTTCCAGCCGGTGCGCTCCGCCCGGATTAGAAACGAAGCCTTCGGGGTAGGCCTGCACGCCGTGCTCGGTCAGGTCGAGGCTGTCCATCTCTTCTTGCCGCGTCACACGCAATCCCGTTGTGGCTTTGATGGCATAGAATCCCAGCAAGCTGAGCGGCAGCGCCCAGGCAAACGCCACCACGGCCCCAAAAGTTTGAACGAGCAATTGTTGCGCCCCGCCTCCCACCAGAAGTCCGGCATCTTGGGCGAACAGGCCGACCGCCAAAGTTCCCCAGGCGCCGCACACACCGTGAACCGAGACGGCTCCGACCGGGTCGTCGATGTGCATGCGGTCTAAAAGGTCGATCGAGAAGACGACCATCAGGCCCGCAATCAGCCCTGTCAAGATTGCCAGGCTGGGGGCCAGCACGTCGCAGCCAGCGGTGATCGCCACCAGACCAGCCAGAACTCCGTTAAGCGTGATCGATGGATCGGTCTTCTGGTGGATGTACCAGGACGTAAACATGGCACCCAGCGCACCGGCCGCGGCAGAGAGGTTTGTGTTGACCGCAATTTTGGCGAAGCTGCCGCCGGCCACAGCGGTCGTGCTGCCGGGATTAAAGCCAAACCACCCTAACCAGAGAATGAATACTCCGAGTGCCGCCAGCGGCATGTTGTGTCCGGGAATTGCGTTTCGCCGGCCGTTGCGGCCGTACTTGCCCAACCGGGGTCCAAGTGCAATCGCTCCGGCAAGCGCCGCCCAGCCGCCGATGGAATGCACGACAGTGGAGCCGGCAAAGTCGTGAAACGCCGCTCCTTGCCCGAACAAGCCTTCGAGGAATGGCCCGCCCTCGAGCCAGCCACCAGTCTCGTTGGCCAGGCCGTTCCAGCACCAGCTACCGAAGATCGGATAGATGATGACCGTGATGAACACCGAGCAAATCAGGTAGGCACTGAACTTCGTTCGCTCGGCCATTGCCCCGCTGACGATTGTGGCGGCCGTCGCACAAAAGACGGTCTGGAACAGCATGAAGGCCCAATCGAAGCCATTGTCGGCTTCGTAGAAGAAGCCGGTCGTTCCGATCAACCCATAGCGAGATGCTCCAAACATCAGCCCGAAGCCAACCATCCAGAACGAGAGCGTGCCGAGCGAAAAATCCGCCACGTTCTTCATCAGGATGTTGCAGGCGTTCTTGGCACGCGTGAATCCGGTCTCAACCAACGCAAAACCGGCCTGCATGAAGAACACGAGGAAGGCCGCCAGACAGACCCAAAGCGCGTCAACGTCGCTTAGCGCAGCCGCCTCAACCGACCCATCGTTGGTATCTTCAGTCGCCAACGCGGCACCATCGATCGAGACTTCGGCGACGTCGCTCGCCCGCGCGTCCCATGCCATGCCTGACAGCACCGCCAGACAAGCCACGAGACTCAGCCATCGAGCAATCCCGCTTCTACGCTGGGTCCAACCAGATCGTGCGTCACAGTTACCTACTGACGTCGACATCCCATCTCTCCACATTCAGAGCAGCACAAAGACCGAGTGAGCACGACAACTTGCGGTGCTCGTCCGTCTGAAGAGGGCCGGAAACGCTTTCAGCATTACACACAATCTTGGTTATTCGGAAACTCCGGCCATGTTTGCTTGCAGACGACGCACATCGCAGACTCTCGTTGCCATCAATCAATCCAGCCATCGCTGACTTCTCGCAATGCCTGAAGCACCCGGCATTGAGCGACGCGGACGGCCCCGACACTCATGCCGAGTTCGGCAGCCACCTCCTCTGCCGGCCGCTGTTCGAGAGCCAGTCCTCGAAAGGCGTGCAGACTCTGCTCCTGAAATCGGCCGCTGACCGCCGACATCAGATGCTCCAGCACACTTCGATCGTGCTCCGCCCTCCACACGCGGCTGACCCCGCTGCGACCGTCGGCCAATTGATCGGACAGATCGCCCAAGTCGGTTCCGCCTCCCCCCTTGCGCCGGCGAGCTTTCCAAAACTCTCGCAGGCGATTGACCATTACCTGCCGCAACCAGTGGCGAAACGCCCCAGTTCGGCCGTTGTGATCGAAGCTGCCGATCTCCCGCGAGACGTACGCCATCACTTCCTGCACGATGTCGTCGGCATCTTGCGGCTGCACACCTTGGCCGCGCAACCAACGATGAACGAGCGCGTAGTACAGCTCTGCGAACTCATCCCACGCATCTGTGTCGCTTTGATTGCGGATGCGATACAGCAAGCTGACCGAAGTCACGTTGCGCATGGTTCTGCTCGTTCGAGGATCGGCTTGCGAATAAAGGGCAACTCGTCGGCAGCGGATTACACGGTTCTGTCGGATTGGCAGAGATGGTTGAGAATTCTCGGCCGTCGGTGTGTGCGGGCGGATGCGCGTGACAACTCCCCCCAGTATCGTGAAACGGCTATCATCAATGATACTTCGACCCGATCTGCGATTCGAACGAGATGGCCGCGACTGAAGAGCACCTTAGCGACGCCGACCTGGCAGCGTTCGCGACCGGCAAGATGGCCGCCGACGCCGCCCAGCGGTTCGAAGTCCATATTCAGCAATGCGATCATTGCGGTGCTCGGCTGGATTCGCTGATCCGCTCCGACTCGCTGGTCGGCCGGCTGCGGGGAACTGCCGAATCGGGCGATTCAAACGCCAACTCGCTCGGCGACACTGCAATCGACCCGGCCATTGTCGATGCAGGGTCCACAAACGCAATCGCCGCTCAGTCCATCGGCAAGGCGTTTCGAAACTACCGCCTGATTTCGATTCTCGGCAGCGGAGGCATGGGCGTCGTGTACCGCGCGCACGATTCGCTGATTGGCCGCGACGTGGCCCTGAAGGTGCTGCACGAATCGGTTGCTCGCGACCCCAACTCACGAGCCCGGTTTCTGGCTGAAGCCCGGGTGCAGGGGCAATTGAGCCATCGTAACATCGTCACCATCTACGCCATCGACGAACTCGAGTCGACGATGTACATCGTGATGGAGTTGCTTGCAGGCGGCAGTATCGCCGATCGGTTGAAACGCGAAGGCCGTCTGCCAGCGGCAGAAGCAACTCGCGCCATGATGCAGGCTTGCCGGGGACTGGCGACGGCACATGCGGCGGGTTTGATTCATCGCGACATTAAACCCGAAAACTTGCTCCTCGACGAGGATGGCAACGTCAAGCTGGGCGACTTCGGTCTGGCCAAGGCGCTCGATGCGGCCTCGATGACGCATCCCAATCACCTGGTGGGCACGCCGCACTTCATGAGCCCTGAGCAATGCCGCTACGAGCAGATCGACGCCCGCAGCGACATCTACCAGATGGGGGCGACTTACTTCACCTTGCTGACCGGCAGGAACCCGTATCCTCAGGCGACGACTCCACTGCAGGCGATCAACGCGCACGTCAACCTGCCCGTGCCCGACCCGCGCGAAGTCGACGCCAATGTCTGCGACGACTGCGCTGCGATTGTCATGCAGGCGATGGCGAAAGACACCGGCCATCGCTACCAATCGGCCGACGAGATGTTCGCCGATCTGATCGCCGTTCACGACGCCGCACCACCTGCGTCATCGTCAACCGGCCGAGGAGACGTTGCGACAATTCCCACACCCGACCACGCGACCAGCCCGCCGCGCTCCACCGGCCGGCCTTTGGTTGCATTGTTGGCCCTTCTGGCGGTCGCCGGCCTGGCAATCGGCAGTTACGTCATCCGTAATCGAGGAGACGCGCAACACGCGGGCAAGCCGCCGGACAATCAGAGCGATGCAGTAACGGCATCCACAGCGAACCCGATCAAAGTTGGAATCCTGCACTCCCTCTCCGGCACAATGGCCGACAGCGAGTCGCCCGTCGTCGATGCTGCATTGCTGGCCATCGAGGAACTTAACGATGCCGGTGGATTGCTCGGACGGCGGATCGAACCGCTCGTCGCCGATGGACGTTCGGATTCGGGGACGTTTGCGCTCGAGGCCGAGAGGCTCATCGCACAGGAAGAAGTCTGCGTCGTGTTCGGCTGCTGGACGTCGGCGAGTCGAAAGACCGTCGTTCCAGTCTTCGAGCGACACGATCACATGCTGATTTATCCGGTGCAGTACGAAGGGTTGGAGCAGTCGCCCAACGTGATTTACACCGGCTCGGCGCCGAACCAGCAGCTGATACCGGCGGTCAAATGGGCCTTCGCCTTCCAGAACAAACGCCGGTTCTTCCTCGTCGGCTCCGACTACGTGTTTCCCAGAACGGCCCACGAAATCATCAAAGACGAGTTAACTCAACTCGGCGGCGAGGTGGTTGGTGAAGAATACATCCCACTGGCCGGCTCCGACGTCGATGCGGTCATCGATAAGATTGCCCGGTTGCAGCCAGACGTGATTCTCAACACGATCAATGGCGACAGCAACGTCGCCTTCTTCCGTGCGCTGCGGGCCGCAGGCATCGGACCGCCTCAAGTTCCGACGATCTCGTTCAGTTTCGGCGAAGTCGAGCTCCGGCAACTCGACGCCGCGCAGATGGCGGGCGACTTTGCTTGTTGGACGTACTTTCAATCGCTGAGTGATCCCGCCAACCAGGACTTCGTGCAGCGCTTTCACGCCAAGTACGGCCCGCAGCGGGTGATTACCGACCCGATGGAAGCCGCCTATTTTGGCGTCAAGCTCTGGGCGCAGGCCGTCGTCGACTCACAGAGTACGAACGTGTCCGATACCCGCCAGGCGATCCGCGGTCTGCAACTTCTTGCTCCGCAAGGGCTCGTGCAAGTCGACCCCGATACCCAGCACACCTACAAGACACCCCGCATCGGTCGCATCATGGCTGAGGGACAATTCGAAACCGTCTGGGCGGCAACACAGCCCGTACAGCCCATTCCCTACCCGGCAAGCCGGACACGGGAGGCATGGCAACGCTTCCACGACGAGCTGTACAGCGCTTGGGGCGGCCGGTGGACCGCTCCGGCGGACGACGAACGAGACGCGCCGGCGGAGCATCAGATCGATCCGGAGGTGCGATGATGTTCGCTCGGAAAAACAGTGGGACGCGACCCATTTCGCTGACAGGACAAGTGATACTATCGGCGATCGCGTGGATTCTCATCGCTCAGATCGTTGTCGCTGATGACAATCCGCCTCCCAACATTCTGATTATCACGGCCGACAACCTCGGCTATGGCGACCTGCCCTGTTTCAATCGCGAGTCTGAGATTCGTTCACCCAACCTTGATCGGCTTGCCTCCCAGGGAGCGCGGCTGACCGATTTCTACACGGCCTCTCCCACCTGCACTGTGTCGCGCGCGTGCCTGCTCACCGGTCGAGTGGCTGATCGCCATGGCTTAGTCAACCAGCTGCCGGGTATTGAGGGCAACTACGGAACGGGATTGAGTCAGGATGAAGTGCTCATTCCGCAAATCCTCCGCCCGGCTGGCTACGCAACCGGCTGCTTCGGCAAATGGAACATCGGTTTCGCTCGCGGCTCGAGGCCGACCGAACGCGGCTTTGATGAGTTTTTCGGCCACGCGTCGGGCAACATCGACTACTACTCGCACAACTACAATCGCAAACACGACCTGTACCGCGGCACCGAAGAAGCGCACGTCGACGGTTACGCGACCAACTTGTTCGCAGATGCCGCCATCGATTTCATCGAGCGGCATCGCGACTCCCCTTGGTTCGTCTATTTGCCATTCAATGCACCGCATTTCCCAAATCGCAGGAACAAAGCTCCCGGCCAGCCGAACATCTGGCAGGCGCCTGATGAAGCGTTCGCTCCCTACGGTTATGACCCGGCCACAACCGACGAGCGACAGCGTTACCAGGCCGTGGTGACCGCGCTCGGCTCGGCCATCGGCCGGGTGCTGGATGTTCTCGACAGCCTGAAGCAAAGCGAGAATACGTTCGTGTTCTTCTATTCGGACAACGGCGCGTTCATGCTCGAGGACCGCGGCTTGGAGGTCGCCAGCAACGCGCCGCTACGGGACGGGGGCGTGACCTGCTGGGAAGGTGGAATCAGGGTGGCCGCCATCGCGCGCTGGCCGGGCCGCATCGCCGCCGGGCGCGTCGTGAACGAACCGCTGTGGTCTCCGGACTTATTCGTTGCGTGCTCGAAGCTCGCCGGAGCCGAGCGACAGGTGGGAGTCAAACTCGACGGGCGCGATCCGCTGGCGGTGCTGACCGGCGCAACGCCGTCACCACATCGCTCGCTCTACTTCACCTTTCGCAAGCATGCGGCGTTGCGAATGGGCAACTGGAAAATCGTGCGGACTCGCCCCGACGCGGACTGGCAACTGTTTGATCTCGCCGAGGACGTCGGCGAAACCCACAACTTGGCAGCAAGACACCCCGAACGACTGCGCGAATTGGCCACGGAGTTCGCGCGCTGGCGACAGGACGTGCAATGAGGATTGAAGACCGCGGACCGGTGTTCGACGCGAGTGACCGTCCGGCACACGAACGGGTGGCCGCGTTTGTCAGCCTCTGCACTTTGCAGTCGGGAACCGTGATTTGCGGCTTTCAATTGGGACCGCGCAAGCACGGCCCGACAAGCACGATTCGCTTCTGCCGCTCCAGCGACAATGGTGCAACCTGGAGCGAACTTCCGGCCCGGTTCGAACAGGCCATCGAAGGAGTGCCCGGCTCGCTCTCCAGCGGCGAGTTGGTCGAAGTCGAACCGGGAAGACTCCTGCTGCTGGCCACCTGGTTCGATCGCAGCAATCCGGAACTGCCCCTATTCGATCCAGAGACCGAGGGCATCCTGCCCAGCCGACAACTGCGGGCTTTCTCAGATGATGAGGGCAACTCGTGGAGCGATTGGGAAATCGTCCCCACCGCTCCCCTGACGGGATGTTCCAGTACCGGACCGCTGCTGCGATGGGACGACGGCACGATCGCCTTTCCCTTCGAAAGCTATAAGGAGTACGGAGATCCCAATCCCTCCCGGCACGCTGCATGGCTGCTCGTGTCGCGTGACGGCGGAAAAACGTTCGACCGGCGGTCGCAGGTCGCGATGCATCCTAAGCACAAGATCTATTACTGGGATCAGCGGCTGTGCGTCGGCAAGGACGTCGGCGAATACGTCGCCATGTTCTGGACGCACGATCTGGAACAGAAGGCTGACCGCACCGTCCATCTTCGCCACGGCAGCCTGCTTGACGACAGCTTCGACCACAACACGATCATCGACACGGGCATTCCCGGGCAGATTGCTGCGCCGGCCCTGCTCGACCATGGGCGGATCGTGGCCTTTGTCGTTGATCGGGGGACGCCGGGTACCTTGACGCTGTGGCAGTCTCACACCGGGGGACGCAGGTGGCCGCGCGACGAGTCACTGGTCGTCTACCGCCACGACGAACAGGCGCTGCTCAGTCAGGGGCAGACCGACGTGGACTTCAAGCAGTACTGGGAAGACATGGGCAAATGGAGCTTCGGCCACCCGGCCATCCGAAAACTTCCCGATGGACGCCTCCTGCTAGCCCACTACGCCGGCACCCCTGATTGCATGAGCGTCCACTGGGCACGCATCGACCCGGGGTGAGCGGAGTACGGAGAGCCAAGAGCGGCGAGCTGGGAATAAAAGGCCAGTACCGCACGTTGCTGCGCTTGCGATCGACCCGCAAGCGCTACCGTGCTGCCGCACTCCGCTGCCGTTACTCGTCCACATCATCCGGCGCCGTCTCCGGTGTATCCGGACGGTCGATCTTCTCGAAACGGATAAAGTACGACTCGTCCAGCATGCCCTCTTTCTCTTCGACTTGCCGAAATCCCGACTCGTGGATCTCTTTGGTGAAGACCTCTTTGCCGGCCCGGACGTGGCCCATGATGAAGGGGGCACTCTTGCCTTCGATTCGCTCGAAATCGACCAGCACGACTACGCCGCCTTTGCGTAGCGCGCTGTGAACCGTCCGCATCGTCTTGAACGGAAACTCGAAGTGATGGTACGTGTCGCAGATGAAGACGATGTCGACCGATTCGGGCGGCAGGTTGACGGAGTCCTGAGTGCACAATACGGGGACGACGTTGGTCAGTTGCTCATCCTCGAGCGATTCTTCGATGTGCTTCAAGAACTTCTCGGAGATGTCGACTGCGTACACCTTGCCGTCTACTCCCACTTCGCCGGCGAACATGCGGGTAAACAGGCCGGTACCGGCCCCGACGTCGGCAATCTCCATGCCGGGCTGCAAGTCGCAGGCGGCGACGATTTCGTGTCGATGATCGAACGCGTCCCGCCCTTCCCGCTCGAACAGTCCGATGAATCTCGGCACGTCGGGATCTTCAAACGACTTGTTGATCCCCGGCTTGACGCTCTCTTCTTGGGCCGCCAGCTGAACGGGAATCACCAACGCGATTGCGATCAGAGTCAGGTAGCTGCCTAAGCGTGATTTGACGTGCATGTTCACGATACAAAGTTCCTATTGGGTTCATTCCAATGCAGGCGTGCGACGTAGACGCTACCGTCGCTGCCATGTTTCTCGACGCCTTTGGGCTGCATCCACTCCGAGACGGTGACCCAGGTCTCGTTAGGGCTGACATCGGTCACGCCGAAGTTGCCCAACCGGGCGCCGCGTTCGGGTACGAGGATACGTTCGGTCTCTCGGATGACCCGCAGGCGCTCGGGATCGACCTGTGCGATGAACAGCGGCGCGCGATGCCGAAACACGTGGTCGTTGTTCGCGCCCCGGCGTGTGTAAACCAGAAACAGCCCGCCGCTGTGCGTCACCCAGTGTTGTTGGGTGTTGTAGTTGCCCAGTTCGCTGCCGTCGTCAAACTGCCAGGTCTTGAAGGGCTCGAACTGCAAGCCGTCGCGGCTGCGGGTGACGTAACCGCGTTTATCGTTGCGCAGGGTCAGGAAGTACTCTCCGTCGAAGCGGGTCAATGACGGTTCGTGCAGGCCGCGGGTTTCGTCGTCGACGTGTAGTTCGGTGCCGTGCTCCTCGAATCGCAACCTCCGTCCTTCGAACGCGCAGCGCGCGACAGAGACACGCGAATTCTTCCCCGGCGGTCGAAAATAGAACGGCAGCAGAATCGAGCCGTCCGCCATGTCGTAGCGCTGCGTGCAACCGGCGCCCGAATCTTGAAACTTCGCTCCCTCCGGCATGTCCAGCTTCTGCCAACTGCTCCAGCCGTCGCTAGCCGGGTCGTAGATCGAATACGACGTGTGACGCGGCCGAGGATTACGCACCTTCCAATCCGGCGTATACACGACCGTGTGCCCGGTGCCCAGCAGCGTCTTCGAAGCCGCATGCCACCTCGGCCAGAAATCACTGACGGCAACCGGGCGTCGTTGCCCATCGATGGTTTCGTGCCGCGGAGCCAACGTGTCGAACTCTCGCGGCTCGCTCCAGTTCTTGCCGAGATCATTGGTATGCAAACCGAACATTCCCTTGAACACGTCGCTGCCGAACAAGTGCATGGTGTTCATGGTCATCACAACCCGAGGCCCACCGTCATGCCCGGCACCCGGCACAATTCCAGCCCGCGGATGACACCAACATCGCTCCCCGTCAAACAACCGCGTCGGCACATCGCGCGTCAACCGGAACAAGCCTGTGTTGCGGCCCGACGCCACATCGTCGTCACGCTGTATCGCCCCGGATCCTGGTTTGAGGAGGATGAGTGAAACCCCGGCACACAAGGACGATCCCAGAAAATGGCGGCGGCTGATCATGATGGGGCTCAGCGTAAGAATCGGACGTCCTCGATTCTAACACGGGTGCCGGACCTCAGCGAATCACGAACGGAACGCAGACGCCGGCTTGCCGGGGGGCCTCTTTGGCCATTCGATGGACTTCGTTTTTGACCCGCGCGATCTGGAACACTGTCTCACCCTGCCGATTCACAACGCTTTCAATCCGGCCACCCATCGAACCGACGCTCCAGAGCAGAGGTCGGCCTTCGTCGACCGTTTCTTCGTAGAACTGAAGGGGATGGGGGAATCCACTGGCTCGATATTCGAAATCGGCACCGCTCCAAGGGTCACGCGGGACAGATTCCAAATATGTCCCGGCCATTTCGTCAAGCGAGTCGGGCCAGGTGTTGTAGTCCAATCGATAGGCGGCCAGCGCGAATCGGAGCAGTGTCGCTCGTCGCCACATTGCCAGGTTGATCATCGACTCGCAGAGTAGGCGAGTTCGCTCGATGCGAAATAGCTGTGGCGGCACGGCCGAGGTGTAGTACCACTGCCAGGGTGGAGTCGTGTGCAGTTCAAGTTCGGTCAAGGTCTGCTGTCGCTGCCATTGCACCATAGGCGTGCCGCTCTCGATAGCCGGGCCGCAATTGTTGATCACTTCGAAACGACGTCTCGTTACCGCGTCCACAACCCTCAACGCCCGCTGCCACTCCGACCAAGAACGTAGGCCGACGAAGCTCCGCGGAAACGGCTCGGCATTCAGCTTGCGTCGGGCAAAAACATGATCGGCCTTGATCTGATCTTTCCAAGCCGGTTGCTCGCGCAATGCGCCTTCGAGCAACTGCATCCCGCGTGCAAGCATTTCCGGTGTCTGGCCGTGATGGCCGATCCAGCGGTTCATCCATGCCAGCGTCCGGATCTCGGCACCGGCGCGCACTGAAGCCACCCCGCCGGTCCCAACATGCCGGGCCATGCGTAACGCAGCTTCGTACCGCTCCAAGGCCTCGTCCAACTTGCCTTCAAATTCGAGTTCGCGAGCCGAAAACAGGATCAGGTTGTGGGCGCTGTTGAGTCTTGAGCACGATCCAATGGTTCGGAGACCGACAGGATGGAAGATTGAGCATTCCGTTCGATGCGTGGCATCAATAATTTGAGCCAACGCATTTTCGTTGCGATTGCGCCGTCGGGATGATAGTCGTCTTGTCGGCATGTACGGTGGTCGAGCATGCAGCCAGATCCCCTCTGCATGACTGGGTTCATCCGCCGTCGCAAACCAGGTACTCGTCCAGTCCTTGTCTCGATCGCGCCGATCCGAAACCCCGGACACGGCGATCGAGGCCGTCGCCTTTTGATACAAGTCAGCGGTCTCGACAGCCGCTATAGAGGGAAGTTGGCGGTACTCCGCTATTGAGAATCCGGGGCCGGCATCCGCTATCTCGTTGCCCCGCCATCTGTCGAGTGCAAACAACGTCGCAAACACAGTGATGCTGCCGATGAGTCCTAGTTTCGCCAAAGACCATTTTGAATTCCGTTCGCGCAACCAGTCAGGCACCCGAACAATTGTCAGTAGCAAGAACAGTGCGGCCGGAGCCACGGAGAATGCATAAGGAACTTGGGCCCGGAACAGCGCGAAGTGCCAAGGATAGACGAAGGCAATACTGACTGTCCCTAGAGCCGCCGCAATGACCGTGTTGCGGGTCAGCAATGCGAAAAGCTGCGCGAGGCCATACATCGAGCAGGCGAGCAGGATCAGAGCTACCGCTGCGCTGCTTTCATGGCCCGGAACGGCGCTCTGCCACTCATCGGCGACGTGCTGTGTGATGCGCGGCCCAAACGCGACGTCCGCTAGCACACACAATGACAAGCACGCGACACCAAATGGTGTCCAGACAAACTGCTTCGCCAGCCAGACAGACAGCGGAGAGATTCCCCGTTCGTTCAGAAATCGATACCGCCGTCCGCTCTGGTCGCTTCGAAAAACACAGACGCCCAACAGCACTGCCGCCACGACGAGAACTAGCCGGCCGCCGACATCTGAGACTTGGGAATCGAAGACGGGCAGCATGCAGAGAACGGTCGCAAGCACCGCGTAGATCCACGTGTTGGCAATCGCATCTCGCCGCTCTTTCCACATGAGCCGCCGCATCCGTCGAGCCCAGTGGGAATCGAAGTCCCAGGCAGAGGCCGACGCCGCCGGGCGAGTGGAGCTGCGGAACCGTCTGAGTGAAAGCGCACGCCAACCACGCGGCTCGTCCAGCCACCGACCTGCCAACCAGACGTCAACCAGGGCCACCACAGCCAGCGCTGGGATAGCCCAGTACGTACCATTCGCGCGACTGAAATGCGAAAGCGTACCCAGTACGAGCGCGTTAGCCGCCGCCCCCAGGCAGATTGCATGTAATACGCGTCCGGCAAGCAGTGAAAACAGCACTCCCCACACCAGGAACCCGAACGCCCAGATAGACCAAAAGATTGAGGCTTCAATCAAGCCGCCTCGCAACGAAAGTGGCGGAGCTACGGGTGCACCGATTAACCAAGCGAAGGCGAGCGGACCAGGCACCATGGCAACTGTACTCACCACCGCAAACAGCACTTTGCCTTCAAGCAGCGATTCCGGTGAGACCGGCAGGAATCGCAAGAATTGGTGTGTTTGCTCTTCCCGTTCACCGGCGAACGACACCGCGGCACAGCCGAGTGCGTAGAAGGCCGGCACCGCCATAGCCAGGTTGATTAGCCAGATTGCGTCGCGGTCGAACAATAGGGCCGAGCCGATCTGCAACGCCACTGCTGCAGCGCTCAACGCCTTCCACAGACCGCTCTGCACGCGGTATTCTTTCCAGAATACGCTCTCGAAGGGAGTTGAGTTTGGGTCTTGCGGCGACACGCCGGACATCGCACGTTCCGCTTTGGCAGGTTCCGCTATTGAAGAGGGTCGGTGGAGCGAGTTCGGGCTCAATACATCTGAGAAGGCAGCATATATCCCACAAAAATCTCCTCCAGCGATGCATGTCGGACGTCGACCTGTGCCACTCTGGGGTTTGATCGCAGGGAGTGGACTTGTCTCTCATCAAAGTCTCGAACGAGCAGCCGCCAACTACGATCTTTCCTCTGTTGATGGATGATTGCGCCCGATAGTTGTGGCAAAGTCGACCGCTGATCGTCGCAGACGATCGTCAGCTCGTGAACTTCTTTCTTGAGGTCTGCAAGCGGTTCGCAGACCACCAGTCTGCCTTCGCGGAGAATTGCCACGACGTCGGCGACCCGCTCGACCTCTGCAATCTGATGGCTGGAGAGCAGCACGGTCCGACCGCTAGCGGCAACTTCGACCATGCCCTCTAGAAACTCACGGCGGACCATTGAATCGAGACCGGACGTCGGCTCGTCCAGCACGAGCAGTTCCGGTTCGTGGGCCATCGCCAGCGACAATGCGACCTTTGCCCGCATGCCTTTCGAAAGGTGTTTCAACTCGCTCGCATTCGGCAGGCCGAAGCCACACACTAGACGTAGGTATCTGTCGAGAAAGCCTTCGGGGTAGAACCCAGACGCGAACCACCCGATTTCGTCGACGGTCATCCACTCGTAGAGCGTCGGCTGTTCGGGCACGAAGCCGACTCGCTGGCGGATCTTTTGGCCCTGGCGCCGGCTGTCCAGACCTAACACCTCCGCGCGCCCTTCGTCCGGCCGAGTCAGCCCCAGCAGAACTCGCAACGAAGTCGTCTTGCCTGCGCCGTTCTCACCGAGCAATGCAAACACCTGCCCACGACCTGCCTCGAGTGAGACGTCGCTGAGGGCGGGTTGGTGATTGAAGCACTTGGTGACGCGTTCCAATCGAAAAACCGGGGCCATTAGCAGCCGGTCCTTTCGTTTTCGGTATCCCGAAGATCTCCGGCGATTCCGAGAGTTAGCGCACTGCAACTTGAGCGAACGCCGATTCTAACGCGCTGCTGGCGCTGCAGCGAACAAGGTGTGGGTCGTTCGTCGGTCAGCGACGAACCGATGGGCACGTGACGCGGTGCATGGAGAGGAAACACCGTGAACTTCGACATCGGCAGTTCCTGTTCGCGTGAAGTGGGTCGGGCGCTGTCGTACAATGGCGACATGGGCCGCTGGCGACCAAGTCGGCCGGTGCGAGGGTCCTTCATCGCAATCTGCAGGAAACACATAAGATGCTCAACCGCGTTGTGCTTGTACTCGTTCTTACCGGTTGGGCCGCCTCAAACGCCCTCGCTGCCGACGTTGATTTCAGCCGAGACGTGCGGCCGATTCTTTCGAACAAATGCTATGCCTGCCATGGGCCGGATGAGGAACAGCGGCAGGGAGGCGACCCGTCCGAGGGTGGATTGCGGTTCGACACCGAGCAAGCGGCGATGATCGATTTGGGCGGGTATTTCGCCATCGTGCCGGGCAAACCGGGCGAAAGCGAACTGATTCGCAGAATTCATGCGGACGATCCCGATGAAGCGATGCCGCCTCCCGATCACCCGGCGCAGTTGAGTGCAGAAGAACGAGCAACATTGACGGCCTGGATCGAACAGGGGGCACAGTGGGACCAGCACTGGGCGTTTTTGCCGCCGAAAAAACACCCGGCCCCGCAGACACGCGATGAACAGTGGCCGCAGAATCTCATCGATTACTTCGTGCTCGAGCGACTGGAGGGTGCCGGATTAGCGCCATCGCCGCCGGCAGAGTCACACACGCTGCTCCGCCGGCTGAGTTTCGATCTCGTCGGACTCCCGCCCGCGTACGAAGACGTGCGGTCGTTTATGGCCGACGGGGCAGTCACCGCATACGAATCGGTCGTCGACCGATTGCTCAACTCGCCGCACTATGGCGAACGGATGGCGATGTACTGGCTCGACCTGGTGCGCTATGCCGACTCGGTTGGCTACCACGGAGATCAGCCAGTGAGCGTCTCACCGTTTCGCGATTACGTGATCGATGCGTTCAATGACAACCTGCCTTTCGACCGATTTACGCTCGAACAACTTGCAGGCGATTTGTTAACTGAGCCTTCGCGCGATCAATTGATCGCCTCCGGCTACAACCGGTTGGGGATGATGTCGGCCGAGGGTGGAGTGCAACCGGAGGAATACCTGGCCAAGTACGCCTCCGACCGGGTGCGCACTGCATCGGGGGTTTGGTTAGGCGCGACTTTGGGATGCGCCGAATGCCACGACCACAAGTTCGACCCCTTCACTACGCGGGACTTCTACCGGTTTGCCGCTTTCTTCGCGGACATCAAAGAAAGAGGACTCTACTCGGGAGCGAACGACTCTGGACGCTGGGGACCACAGATTGACGTGCCCGACGAGCGCTTGCCCGAGTTGCTCGCGCCGATACAACAAGAACTGGCCGAGCTAAGTGAAATCCTGGACACGCCGAGCGAAGAACTGGGGAGGGCACAACTCGAATGGGAACGGCATGTGGCAAATGCGCCGAAGTGGAAGGTCCTATTGCCCTCGACCGCCGAAGCGATGCACGGCACCGAGCTGAAGATTCGCAGCAATGGGTCTCTTCTGGCCGGTGGGCCAAATCCGGAACAGAACGTCTACACCGTGGTTGCCAAGGCCGATCTGGACGACGTGACCGGCTTTCGTATCGAGGTCCGACCGGATAAGTCATTGCCTGAGAAGGGGCCGGGCCGCGCGGGGAACGGAAACTTCGTGGTCACCGAGATCAGGGTCTTCTCGCAGCCCGATGATGGGTCTGAACCGGTTGCGGTGCCGCTACAGAATGCATCGGCAACGATCGAGCAGGCATCCGACGGCGAAACGCCTGCCGAGACGTGGAGTGCTGCGTACACGATCGACGCCGATGTCGAAAGCTCCGACTGGGGGTGGGCCATTCTGCCTGCAACCGGCCAGCTTAACAGCATGGTTCTCGAAACGGCCGAGGCCACACCTGGAACGCGCTTCACCTTCGTCATCGAGCAGAATCACAGTAATCCGCAGCACACGCTGGGCTGTTTTCGCATTTTCGCCACGTCGTCCCCGCGACCGCTCAAGGCCGACAACCAGCCTCGCCCACCGGCGAGTATTCGGACGATTCTGGCCCTTGCGGCCGAAGAGCGCGATGCAGACCAAGCTGCCGAGTTGGCCGCCTACTATCGGTCGATCGCTCCGGCTTTGGCGGATGTCCGCGCGAGGGTTGAGGAGCTGGAAAGCCAGCAGGCGCAACTCATCAAGGACAACACGCGGACCACGCTGGTCACCGCGGCGGTGGAACCACGGACAATGCGCGTGCTGCATCGCGGAAACTGGATGGATCAATCGGGCGAGGTGGTCTTGCCGGGAACGCCCAGCTTCTTGCGCCAATTCGACGGGGAAGATCGGGCCGATCGCCGTGACCTGGCCAGATGGCTGACCTCCACAGACAACCCCCTGACGGCCCGTGTGTTCGTCAATCGGCTGTGGTATCTGTTTTTTGGCGCGGGGTTGTCGAAGGTTCTCGACGACGTGGGAGCCCAAGGTGAAGTACCATCGCATCCCGAACTGCTGGATACGCTTGCAGTCGAATTCATGGAGAGCGGATGGGACGTGAAACACATGATCAAATTGATCGTGATGTCGGCGACCTATCGGCAATCGTCAATGCGCGCGGAACTGCAGGACGTCGATCCTTACAACCGCCTGCTGGCCCGACAGTCCCGATTTCGTATCGACGCGGAGATGATCCGCGACAACGCCTTGGCCGTCAGCGGTTTGCTGGTCGCCGATATCGGTGGAGAGAGCGTCAAACCGTATCAACCGCCCGGGCTATATCGCCATCTGAACTTTCCAACCCGCACTTACGAGCCCGACACCGGCGAGAAACAATATCGGCGCGGCGTCTATACGCACTGGCAGCGGCAGTTCTTGCATCCGGCCATGAAGTCGTTTGACGCACCGTCGCGAGAAGAGTGTACGGCCCGCAGGCCGCGCTCCAATACTCCGCTGGGGGCGCTGGTGCTATTGAATGATCCTTCTTACGTCGAGGCCGCGCACGTTTTCGCCGCGAATGTCATCGAACACGGTGGCGATGAGACCGAATCGCGACTGGCTTGGATGATGCAGCGCGCGTTGTCTCGTCATCCAACCGAGCACGAGATCGCGGTTCTCACCGAGTTGCTCAGCTCTCAGTACGAGCACTACGCGCAGCATCAACAAGACGCCCAGGCGCTGGTTGACACGGGCTCAACACCGGTTTCCGAAGACGTTGACGTCGTCGAGCTGGCGGCCTGGACCGCCGTTGCACGCGTGATTTTCAACATGCACGAGTTCATCACTCGCAATTGAACAGGACCGAGATGCACCCACTCGATCAGCTACAACTGCAGAGTTCACGCCGCACGTTTCTAGGCCGTATGTCGGCTGGAATCGGCACGTTGGCGCTGGGGACGCTGTTGCAGCCCGATGCCCAGGCCCATGAAGATCGCGTGCAGATCCCGCGGTGGAAAGGGGTTGTCCAGCCTCCGCCCATACGGCCCAAGTGCAAACGGGTGATTCATCTGTGTATGGCCGGTGGTCCCTCTCATTTGGAGACGCTGGACTACAAGCCGCAGCTGGCCGAACTCGACGGACAGCCCATGCCCACGTCGTTCACCGATGGCCAGCAGATCGCCCAGCTTCAGGGACAGCGCGACGCGCTAAAATGTCTTGGACCGACGCACGCTTTTCAACGGCGAGGCGAATCGGGACAGCAGATCAGCTCGATCCTGCCCTACATCGGTTCGATCGCCGACGACATTTGCATCGTGCGTTCGATGCAGACCGAGCAGATCAATCACGACCCCGCCCACACGCTGATGAACACCGGTACGAGTATTCCCGGGCGCCCGTCCATGGGGTCGTGGCTGCTGTACGGCCTGGGATCGGATTGCAGTGACCTGCCGGGGTACGTCGTGATGACGTCTGTCGGCGGCGGCCAATCGCAACCCATCGCCTCGCGCCAATGGCACAGCGGATTTTTGCCGAGCCGGTTTCAAGGAGTCGAGTTCCGTTCGAAGGGCGACGCCGTGCTGTACGTCAACAGCCCGGCCGGCGTGGATCTGCAGCGTCAGCGCGAGGTCATTCGCGCCGTGCAGGCCATGAACCGCGAGACCGCGGCTGTGGTGGACGACCCGGAAATCGCCACACGGATCAGCCAATACGAGTTGGCCTTCCGCATGCAAACCTCCGTTCCTGAGCTGATTGACATCTCAGACGAGCCACAGCACATACTCGACATGTACGGCACTCAGGGCGCCGACGGATCGTTCGCAGCCAACTGCTTGCTGGCCCGCCGGCTGGCCGAACGCGGCGTGCGATTCATCCAGCTGTATCATCGGGGTTGGGATCACCACGGCAGCGTCAAGCAAGGCACCGAAACAACGGCCCGCCTGGTCGATCGCGGGTCGGCGGCGCTGGTGCAAGATTTGAAGCAACGCGGCATGTTGGATGACACGCTGATCATCTGGGGAGGCGAGTTCGGCCGCACGCCCATGGCCCAAGGCAGCGGGCGAGATCACCACATCAAGGGCTTCTCGATGTGGCTGGCCGGCGGCGGCATCAAGGGGGGTATCAGCTACGGATCGACTGACGAACTGGGCTACGCTGCCATCGAAGATCAGGTGCACGTCAACGATTTACACGCGACGATGTTGCATCTGTTCGGCATCGATCACGAGAAACTCACGTACCGCTTTCAGGGTCGCGACTTCCGCTTGACGGATGTCAGCGGGCACGTCGTCGAAAAGATACTGGCGTGAGGGCCTACCGGGAGCAAATCGGCCGCCGAGTGTTGTAACGTCGCGACTGCTACTCATCGGGCTCGCGGCGCCGTGCGGCAACGCGAACGTTGCGGACGTCGATCGGCTCACCGGTGTTTTCATCGACCACCCGAGGGTTGATCGGCTCGCCGGTCTGTTTGTGGTACAGCTCAAATGGAGACGCCTCTCCTTCTTCCCACAGCCAGTCGCTGCCCCAGCGCCACATGGCCGCCAGCACGGAATAGAACTCGCGCCCCTTGTCCGTCAGCACGTATTCGTGCCGTGGCGGACGCTGCTCGTAGAGCCGTTTTTCGAGCAGGCCCTCATCGACCAGCCGGCGGAGCCGCTGTGCTAACACTCCCCGCGATAACGACAAAGACTGTTGAAACTCCTCGAACCGGCGGCGACCCAAAAAGGCCTCGCGCATGATGATCGGTGTCCACCAATCGCCGATCAGATCGGTGGTCCGCGCGATGGGACAGGGGTTGGATTGGAAGCGGGTGCGACGCATGTCAGGCAACGACCTCGATCTGGGCCCGCACGTGTTTGTGCCATGGCGTCCCCGCGATCCAGTCGCGGTCTTCGCCAGAGGTCAACTCGTTCGGCGGGGTACCGTGTACGGTCCGCTCGCCCTCCGCGTTGGGGTAGGCAACTCCCAATCCGTTGGGTAACGAAACGTGGCCGTCGCGCATCGTGTCGGACACCTCGACGGTGGCCAAAGCAGAACCGCGCTTGGTCGTGATGCGCACGTTCCCACCGTCCTGAATGCCCAAGCGGCTGGCATCGCCGGGGCTCATTCGCAGGGAGCCATCCGGGTCTTTCTTGCGCCACGCCGGATTGCGGTAGATCGTGTTGGCGGTGTTTCCGCGGCGTTCTCCGGCCGAAAGGACGAATGGGTAAGCATCGTCCTTGGATGCGGGTGACTCGTCGAGGAGGTCGGCTAGTTCCTTGATCAACTCGGGAATCACCAGTTGGATGCGCCCGTCACCGGTCCGCAGGCGGTCGAACGTGACGTCGTAGGTGTCTGACGTGATGACGACCCCTTCGGGCCGACTGAGAATCGCTTCGAACAGGGCATTGCCCAACACGGGCCCCTCACCTTCGAAGCCGGCCCGGCGAACGGAGTCAGCATTCGAGGCGGCCAGCTGTTGCGCGGCGCCCCAGATGAGTGCGGCCGACTCCCGGCCTTCACCCAATTGACGGCCCAGTGTCTCGTAGAGGATGACCGGCGCGATACCGGCCAACTGCGGCTTGGCCGCCGTCGCTTTGCCAAATGCGAAAGCGAACTTGAGAAGGCCGCCGGCTGCGGCTTCGCGCAACTCGACCAGATCATCGTCACAGTACGCACCGAGCGCCCGGCAAAGTCGGCTGTGGATTTCCGGTTCTGTAAGCGTGCCAGCCAGCGGTTCGAGCAGCCGCTGCCGCAACTGGAACACATTGTCGGGAAACCCGCCGCCGAAGAACGTCGCTTCGACTTTTTCGTATTGGGATGCGGCCGGAAGAACATAATCGGCGCATTGGGCGGTCTCGGTCATGGCAACGTCAATCACGACAACCATTTCGAGCGCCTCGAGTGCTTCGCGCATGCGCGGGCTGTCGGCCAACGAGTGCACCGGGTTGCCGCTCTCAACGATCATCGCCCGGAAGCGGTCGGGATGATCGCTCAAGATCTCGCTGGGAATTGCATTGCACGGAATCAAACCCGTGATGATGCGATGCCCGCCCACCGGCGAGGTGCGATTGTCTTTCGACGTGCCGATCAGCTTGCCGAGATGCGTGCCGAGGTTCATCGTGCCGGGTCTGCCGAAGTTGCCGGTCAAGACGTAGAGCAACTTTTCGAGATAGGAATTGAGCGTGCTGTGCGGCGCCATTTCGATGCCGAGATCTTCGATCACGGCCACACTGTCGGCTCGACCGATGAGCCGCGCCGCCTCGCGGACCAGGCTCTCTTCGACGCCGGCCCGCTCGGCGTAGTCGGCGATGGGAACTTCCCGCAACGCGGCCAACAATTCCCCGCCGTCACCAGTGCGGCTGGCGAGAAACTCGCGGTCGAGCAAGTCTTCTTGAACGAGGACTCCCAGCATGGCGGCCAGCACGAAGGCATCGCTTCCGGGCCGCACTTGCAAAAAGACGTCGGCCAACTCGGCAGTCTCGGTGCGGCGGGGATCGATGACGATCATCGACCGCTGGGGATCTTTGTTGATTTCGCGGAGTGTGATTCGGGCGCGTTCGAATCCGTGAGAGTGCCAGGGATTCTTGCCGACGAAGACGGAGACTTGGGCTTGTTCAAAGTCGGGCTCCGGCCGGCCGCCGAACATCTGCCGCTCGACCCAGAACTCACCCGTTTTTTCCTGAGCCAACGCGTTTGATTGATAACGCATGCCGAGGGCCCGCCGGGTAGCTGCGCTGTAAGCGCCTCCCAGGTGGTTGCCCTGCCCCCCGCCGCCGTAGTACATGATCTTGTCGCCGCCGTGAGTATCACGAAGGGCGCCCAACTTTTCGGCGATTTCCGCGATCGCGGTCTCCCAGTCGATCTCCTCGAAGGTGCCATCGTCGCGACGGCGAAGCGGGCTGGTGAGACGATCGATATGGTTCTGGTAATGGTCCAGGCCTGCGGGCTTTTCGCAGACGTAGCCCTTTGAGCGGGGGTTGGATTTGTCCCCCTTAATTTTGGCGAAGTGCCGATCTTCGACCTGGATCTGGAGACCGCAGTTGATACTGCAGAGGATGCAGGCGGTGGTCTGCCATTGTCCGTTCTGACTCCCGTTTTGATCCTGGCTCGGCATGTGCGTCTCCTCGTCTGGCAGGCGGCATCGATGCGTCAGTTCGATTGTCGAACTAAGTTCGTTCTACAATAGTACTGACGCTGCCAGATTGCAAGCCGCAAGAGCCTGGCAGGGGGTGGCGGACAATTCATGAAGATGGAAGGTGTGGTGTCGTGCGTTGCGCACCCTCTGTTGATGGGATGCGCGACCTTGCGGAACGGCACGGCAATGAACGCAGGGCGTGTCGAGGAACCACGAATCTACGGACTAAGGTCCGCCCGCGGCTACCGGAGTCGAGGGCGCGCTGGTTGGCCAGTCGCCGCACCACGTGACGTTTCGAATCCGGCCATCGGTTTTTCGGGGATAGCGAAAGAAGCCGAAGATCCGCTGATTCGATCTGCTGACTTGTCGCTGGAAGACCTCAACGCCGTTGAGAGACAGCGTCGCCATGTCGCCGCTGACGGCCAGTGTGGCCTGGTTCCATTCTCCGGGCACTAAGGGCAGCGGTCCGGCGCCTCTTCGGTTGTGCGGCTCCTTGGTCGCATTGTTGGGATCGGATCCCGTGCGATCAAACTGCCCGTCTGTGATCCAATGAATCTGAATGTCTTGGGGATCGATCAGAAACGCGAGTCGATCCAGCGCGGGGTGGACCAAGGATTTGTCGGGATCGTAGTAGAACTCGTAGGCCAGCTTTCCGTCTTCACCGAGCGGCCGGTAGTACTGCAGAACGCTTTGAGACCCAGTGATGGCATTGCTCTGCTTGCGGCCATAGATCGTGTTGCCCCGCTTTTCCCACAAGGCCGCATTCTGCGAGTAGCGGACTTGAGGGAAGTAATCCTTCCAGCCGGCCAACCTTCGTTCTGCGCTCAAATCGACACACGCCGGCACAGACGGAGCGCCTGAAATCTTCAGGTTCTTGACCGCACCCATTTTTCCGTCGGTCGTATCGATCGTCAGCCAAGGGTCGAGTTTGGCGGGCAGGGTCTCGCGATATAACTCGCGGTCGCCGATAGATACCGAGCAAACGCCGTCCTGCACCTCCATGTGATAGCGGTACCATCCGTCCGTTGGTTTCAAGGCCGGTGAGAGACCGCCGTCGTTGAGCACTTCACCGAAGCGAGAAAGGGCAAACTTCTTGCCTTTCTCGGATACAGTCAGCAAGAGGCCCGAATAGGCCACTTGAATCGGAAGGTCGGACTTCGCGCTCAGCTCGGCATCGACTTCGAAGTCGCCGGTGAGCGGCCGATTGAAGAACAGTTTGTCGTCGGCGTGCCCGGGAAGGTAGTGCAACGTATCAGGAGTTGCGGCCCAACGGGCCAGCGGATGGCCGTCCCCACGCGAGTCTGCTTGAAACCGAGAACCGGAATGCCAGCTCTCGAGCAAATGTGCCGCGCCATCCGCGTCTGGGTGAGCCGCCAAGAGGAGATTTCGCTCCGCCAGGCTGCGGGCGTGCTGAGTGGCGCTTCGAAAGTTCTGGCCGGCGGGGTTCCGCGCCTGGATTGGCGGAACTTGATTGCGGATCTGCTTGCGGTCGATTTGTTTTTCGACAATGTAGTTCAAGGAGACCGCTGCGGCCTCGGCGGTGTGCGGATTTGCTGCGGCGGTGTAGGCGGCGATCACGTCGGGCCATCGTTCGTGCACGGGGGTGTTGAGAGCTGCCTTGCGAATCAACGATTGCAGATCTTTGAAGTCGTTCGACGCCGACTCGAGGTCGTTCTCCGCCAACGCGAGCAGGAAGCGAAACGCGAGGCGGTTTCTCTCGTAGAACCGAGATTCTGAGCTCGCGTCGCGTTCACTGGCTGCCTGCTTGAGCTCCGCGAGGCGCCCGAGTTCTTTGCCGGTTTCGACAAGGAGTAATGCCGGTGCGCTCAGCCTGCCATCGCTACCCGAAGCGGCGGCATCTGCTTCCCGCGGTCCCACCGGGTTGAACGGGGTCAAATCGGCATAGAGTCGAATGCTGGGGTAGCCGTCGTTTGGCAGGACCCAGTCTTTGAGATACTCGAAACGCTCCTCCGGCTGCAGCGTTTGGGCGTGGCGGAGCACGTCAAAGGCCGATGCGCTGAAGAACTCTTCCGATACGAGGAAGTGGCGCGCCCGCCCTGTCGTCTGTGCGCGATCATCATTGGCATGGGCCAGCAGATCCCTGCCCATCTCCGCCGAGAGACGTTGGGGCCAGTTGCCGCGGAGCACGACATTGCGGACCCGGACGGCGGTTTGGTCCTTGTAGTGAAATAGGCCAAATACACGATTGTGCGCCGGGTGCCCCTCAGATTCGTACACAATGGCGTCGTTGAGCACGATCGTTACCGAGTCGCCAGCGAGCGATAGGATCAGCTTGTTCCAAGCGCCGGGAGCGAGCGGCAGCGGTCTCGGCCCGCGCTGCTGCGCGGGTAGCACGACTGCATTGTTCAGGGCCAGCGACGGCGTTTCGTGCGCGGGACCGTCAGTCAACCAATGCAGCTTGATGCCGTCCGGAGCCAACACGAAGCTCAGTCGACCCAACGCGGGATGCACTTCGAACTCGCCCGGTTCATATAAGAACTCGTACGCGACCGAGTCACCGTCTTCCAGCGGGCGCGTGTAACGCAACAGGCTCTCGCGCGGCGCCAGCCGTGAACCAAAACCGACGCGCCGTCCGCGGATCGTTCCGTCTTCGGCCAACCAATCGAACTCAGTTTGATTCGATTGCGAAAGCGCCGCTGTCTGCTGCGCCGCGACACCAGTCCCGGGTGTATCCAGATCGGGCGGCTGTGTCCTGAGTTGCTCGCCGTAAAGCCGGGTGGTCCACAGCGGGAGCCGATCTGTGTCGATCAACGCGACATCACGCGGAATCTCCGGGTTGCCGCTCAACCGAAAGTTTCGACAGGCCGTCCGGCTGGTGGTGCTTGCCAGCAGCGACAGCCAGCAGGCAGTCTCACCCAGATCTTCAGTCTCATAGTACGGGTATCCGTTGACGAGGAATCGCAGACTCCCCGGCTCAACCTGCAGTGTGAGCCGGTTGTATGCGTTGCTTCGCACAAACGGAAACGGGAACGTGGCGACTTGCTGGCCGGCAGCATTGATCACCGAACCGGTGCTGCCGGACTGACTCGGTTGAAAGATGAGTCCACCGTACCCCAAGCGCATGTCGCCGTAGGTACCGCTGTGCACGTCGCAGGAGAACTGGAAGCTGCCCTTGAGCGGGTATTTGAAGAAGAGCACATCGGTATTCGTTCCGAACAGGTGTCGCAAATAGCCGCCATGCGCGACCCAGCAGGCGGGCGGGGATCCAACCGCATGCGAGCCGGCCGTGTCGTGGCTGGCCGGGCTCCAAAATGCCAGATTGGGATCGTCGAACGACATTCGCTCGTCGCCTAGAAATCGACGTGTCTCTTTGACAGCCAATGCCCGGCGGCCAAACCCGATGAGTGCGGCCGGCGATCTCCGGCGGGCAAACTCCATGGAACTGTTCATCAGCACTTCACCCAGATCGGCGAGATCAGAGTCATCAAGGGCGGCGGAGGCCAGCAAGTAGCCGTGAACTCCGAGATCGTCCGGCGCATTCCCCCGCGCCGCCAGCTTGAGTTTGCTGTCGCGGAGGCGGAACTTGCTCTTGACGCTTTTGCCTTGGCCGAGCGCAATGTGTGTGGTGATCAGCAGCAGGTCGGCGTTTTCGACTTTCTGCTTGGTGAAGTCGCTTGCCTCAGACGCCAATTGTTCCAGTTCGCCAACTTCCTCAGCCACGCTGACGAGCAGATTGATCGTCGAGAACAGTCCCGGAGTCGAGTGATGCGAGCGCGCCTCTGGGCCGACGATATCAGCGGCCTGGCCATCCTTGAGGAAGATGGCCGGCGGCGCGTCGTCTGGCACGATGAATGCAAGGGATCGCAGCGACTTTCGTGTTTCGGTTGGAAACGTCCACGACTTCAACAACTCGTACCGTTGCTGGGGAGCAATGGCGAGGAGTTGCTGGCCCAAGGCGCCTGCCAGACCAAAGGAGTTGCCGTCTGACCCGTAGCCATAGCGGATGGAGATGGTGATGTCGGCAAACTCGCCGAGAGTTTTCAGCGCATCGTCGAGCTGCGCGGCGCGGACATATTCGCCGGCCACCTTGAGCAGCTGCTGCTTCCTTCTGCGCACGCCGGAGTCGCCGCTGTACCTGATGTTGCTGGCGTTGAAGATTCGGAGGTACTCGTCGAGCTGCTTGCGTCCGGCTTGACGATCGCCCTGCTTGTAGTGCAACCGGGCCAGCAGCAGCAACATAGCGCCCGCGGTGTCGGGACTGGCTCCCGTTGTCGCGCTGCTCATGTTGTTGGCTGCTTGCTGTGCGGTGGGCAGCGCAGCTTCAAATGTCTCGGCGGCGAATAGCGCCGGCACGGAGGCGTGGCAACTCAGTTCGGCGTTGTACTGCACCGCGTCGGCGTTTAGTCGCTCTTGCAGGGACTGCAGCTGTTTCGCCGCAGCGTCGCTGTCTCCGGTAGCCAGGGCGATCTGCACGAGCATCACGTCTGCGCCGAGCGCTGCGCGCGGTTGATCACGGCGGGACTCGACCCGTTTGCGGAGATTGTCGACCTGGTCGGCGCGAGTCGCCCAGTCGACAAGCATCCAAGCGACGCTGCTTGGATTGCGAACGTTGGTTCCCAGCGGTCGCGGGTAAAAGAAGATCTCACCTGGCCGATGCTGGGGGAGCACCGCCGCGGCCAGGGTCTCATAGATGGCCTGTGGGGATATCTTGCGGCGTCGCCACTCGGCCGACAGCCCCGACAGATGTTTCTCGACCTTTTGATCGATCTGAAGGTTGCCCTGCGAGGCCGTCAATCCCCCCGGACTTGCAACGACCCCTCGCGACCGGTTGTTGGTGGCCAACGGAATGGGTGGCCCGCCGGCGAGGGCCTCACGAACCGCGGTTAATGAAAGTTCGTCGAAGCCGTGCGCCATCGCCAACTTGGCCGCCTGCATGGCCTGCTCGTACCGGTCGATCGTCAGCGCCGGGACGCGTCTCTTGGCTGCCTGTCGTGGGGATTGCGGATCGGCAGGCGCCGCCGTCGCCGATGCGAACCTGGCCGGAACAGTGCCTGCTGCCGCCGTATTCACTGTGGAGCGGCGGACGCCGGTTTGAGTGACGGCTGGAACGCCTGTTTGTGGCGGCCGATTGAGGATGAGATGTAGCATCAGCGTCCAGTACCCTTCGGCGGCTTGGCGGTCACCGGACTCGAGTGCCAGCCCTCCGCGCTCGCGAAGGATCGCCAGAGCCCACCGGTTGTCGGCTTGACGTTTGGCCGCCTCCAGCGCGCGATCGAACAATCGGTCTCCGATTGAACGAAGACGTTCATGTTTCCAGCACTTACGCGCAACCAGCCACAGCGGGATCTGGCCTTCAGCTTCGGCTCGCTGCCGCGCGTTGGCGCGCCCACTGGCCCCGAGTGGTTCCAATTGACTCGATTCGACGAGCGTTACGACCGCGTTTATGGTCCGTTCGATTTGTTGCTCGTCTTCGGCAGCGAACTCCAACAGCGCTGCAGCAATGCGCACCGACAAGTCATCCGGATGTGAGTCAACGGCCGATTGGATTTTCTCGCGGGTGGCCGATAGGGTCTCGGTATCGGCGGAGCCGGCATCCAAAGCAGTCTCGTAGTAGCTGCGCAGCGTTGCCGATTCCAGATCGTTGGGCTGTACAACCATCACGAGGTTGATGGCGGCCGGCTTTCCGAACTCGTCGTCAGCGGATTCTGGTTCGGGTGGATTGGTGAGCAACTCGAGCGAGCGAATCAGCGTCTCGGCATCCATGCTGTCGAGCGTCTTTTGCATCGTCTCGTCGACTTGACGCTTGAAGTAGCTGCCGCCGTAGCGTTCCGCATTGGCCAACGTATTGGGATCGGAGACGGCTTGCTGTTGCACGCGGAGAGCATCGACGGCGAAGCCCAGATTGAGCAACTCTTCGCCAATGGCTTGAGCGTTTCGCAAGCGTTGGTAGGCCTGATATCCGGGGTCGTATCGATGATCTTGTTTTTCGTCGGCGAACTTCAAAAGCAGGGCACGGGCAGTGTCGGTCTTTCCTTGTTCTTCGTAAATCTTGACGAGTCGGCGGTTCGGGCTATACGAAAAGTTGGACGTGCGGCTCTGTGACGAGTCTTCGGCGGCCGACTCGTACAAGCGCAGCACGATATCGGAGAGCTCTTCGTAGTCGAGTAGTTCCTGTCCGACGAGCCAGCAGGTGTTGGCTGGAATCGGGTTCCGCTCGTCGCCCAGCATCTTCTCGATTCCGGTCTCGGCCGCCTCGACGTCGCCGCGTTGGGCTGACAGAACTGCCAACAGCGCCTGCCCCCCCAACCACTGCGGAATGTCCTCCACTCGTTGCTCGACTTCCTGGCGAAGAGAGTCGAGTTTGTTCTGTTTGCGGGCGGCCGTCAGGAGCCGTGTGACAACGCCGGTGGCGGTCCCGTCGCCGCTCCAAGATCGAATCTGGTCAACGCCGCTCCAGGGTGCCAACTGCGCCCTCTGGGCGCTGGGCAAGACCGCCTCGCGGGCGTAGTCGTACATCTCCGGAGTGCGCCACAGGCGGTCATCGTACATGCTGCCCAGCATCTCGGCGCGGTATGTGGGATAGGCTTTCCAGGCACGTCGGAAAAGCTCGATTCCGCGACTGCGGGTATTGCTGTTGCGGAGCAGGTCGGAGATGACATTCGAAACGACGTAGTAGCGGCCCAGAGATTTAAGATCGATGCTTTCGAGCCATTCCACCAGGTCGTTGACCCGCCGGGCCTGCTCGAAGACCCTCCGCAGATTGTACGAGTCCCGCGTAAACAGTGCGGGATCCATGCGGAAAGCTGCCAGGTAGAATTCTGCAGCGGCTTGAAATTCACCATCCCGTTCGACCTGTTTGGCCAGTTGAAATCGCAGCCGGGCGTCTTTGGGACGCAGGTCGGCGATCTTGGCAACAACCTCGCGTGATTTCTGCTTGTTTCCGGCCGCCTGGTAATAGTCGGCCAATTGCTGGTGCAGTCGTACCGACGTCGGGGCGCGCTCCAGCTGAGCTTCGGCGCGCTCGACCAGTTGCTCCAGGTTTCCAGACCGCGCCAAGACCTGTAGCGCCTGCGTTCGTGCCTCTTGTGCCGGGTTAGAACGGCCGGGCTGTGCCGGCTGCGTCGAACTTGTGCGCAGAATCCGATGGGCGATCTGAATAGCTACGTCGGTTTGGCCCTGCCGTTGATACTGCTGCATCAGCGCCACCAGCGAACTGCTGCGGTTCCCGGCCCGCAGGCGGGAACGAACCAGCACGGCTTCGGCAAGTTTATGCATTCCCAACTGGTGCATTTCACCGGCCAATGCCATTTGCGTTTCGTTGTGGAGGCGCAGACCGAATAGCCGCTCTGCGGCCTGTCGTGCCCGTTCGATATTGCCGCTACGAACAGCTAACTGAAGCGCCAACAGCTCCCGCTGCTGCATGACCACATGATTGAGTGGCTCGACCGCATCGATGGCCGCCAGCGCGTCGTCGAACAGGCCGATCAACTGATATGCCCGCCCGAGCTCTAGCCTTAGCCCCGCATCTTGTGGAACGGCAGCGACGGCCAGCTCCATCTGCTCGACCGCAATTTCCTTGCGGTCGTCCCACCATTGGACGTAAGCCAGCGCCAACTGGTCGTACGCGCGGCCACGGCCGCTTGTGCTGGCGCTGTGCTCGCGCAGAAAGTCCTCCAGGTCGCTCAGCAGGTCACTTTGCTTGTAGTGCTCATACACGTGCCGCAGCAGTTGAATGGAACCGGTGGAAAAGTAGGCGTTCTCTTGTGGATAGTCGAATCGGACGTAGCGATAATTGCCGCCGATGTTGATCGACATTCCAAACTGCCGCTGCTGCTGCTGTCTGGAGCGAGACATGGGGCGACTTCGATTGCGTCCGCTGGCGTTGACCCTGTTGACGAGATCGCTGTAGTGCTGCCAGGCTTCAAGGATGCCTGTGTGGTTCTTCTTCCCGGAGAGCCGAGACACAAGCTGCGCCAGCAGCTGGCCTTGCCTGGCGATTTGCGCCTGCAGCAAGTAGGTAGACTGTCCAGCCAGTGCCTGCTCGATCCGGCCGAGCATGTCGAATGTTCTTTGCAGATCGCCACGGCCGGCCGCCACGGACATCATCTGCTGCATGGCGGAAACGGTCTGTGCGGCATCGAAGGCGGTGGTGTACAGCTCGGTTTCCGCGGTGGTCCGCTCGGCGCGTGTCAGTTCCGCCAGCGTGCTGCCTATGATTTGTTGGTTGAGCCATTCGGGCCGTTGCGTCTGAATGACGCGATGGCATTCGAGTACGTGATCAACCTCGTCGGCCGGCAGCGCCGGGATGTTATCCTCAGCGCCGGGATTCCTGCGGACGCCAGGCACGTGGAACCGCTGAGGGAGCGACAACAGATAGGCGTAGCAGGCCGATGGTTCGAGAGTCCGCGAAAGCTGTCTCGCAGCCCGGTAAATCTCTTGGTAGTCCTGTAGCAGGTGCTGCAAGTAGTACCAATCCCAGGCGGCGCGGTCGTCGAGGTTGGCAGCGTCGGTTGCCGGCCGGATTGCGTCTACGTATTCGTCCAGTCGATCTTGTTTCTCGGCTTGGCGGTATAACCAAGCCAATGCGACCATGCGAGCCTGTCCGAAATCGCTCACGCCCCATTGCTGCTGAGATCCAGAGTAGTAGTAATTGGGATCGAGCCCGATCGCTCTACGAATCTGGTAGCTGGCGCCCAATCGAGTTTGAATGGGTGGAGAGTTCTGCCTCAGCAGTGAAGCCCGAACTGAATTAGACCGCTGCTTCCTACGTTTTTCGTTCGACTTGCCGATGGCACCGAGTTCTTCATCGGGCAGGTCTTGTTTGAGAATCGCCTGGAAGGCCTGTTCAGCCTCGTCGTTACGGTCGAGCGCGTCTAAGGCAACCCCAAAGCGGTATAATGCTTCCCAATTATCCGGCTGGTCGCGGAGCACGCGTTCCGTCAACGACAAGACTGCCTCGAACTTGGAGTGGGACAGCAGGTTGTCAATCGCACGCAGGGTGCTGTCTGGCGCGGCCCCGGCTTCGGCGACACGCATCCAAACCGCTTCAGCTTCATCGATTTCGCCAGTCCGCAGGTAGAGAGTGGCAATGCGGGCGTCGCCCTCGCGGCTGGGCGCGATTTCGTTGATCCGCGCTTGGTAGCGGGCCGCTGCTTCGAAGTCTTCTTCTGATTCAGCCAGTTCGGAAAGCTGTGTGAGCAGCTGAGTATCGCGACTATCATCGCCCAGTAGCGACTCCAATTCGACGCGAGCGCTGCCGAAGTCTCCCGCGGAGCGGAAAGCGCGAGCCAGATAGAAACGCATTTCGCGTTTTTCGTTGCGCTCAGCCGCCTGCCGGTTGAGCCGGCCCACAAGACGATCGAGGTGGTTTGTTCTCAGGTAAAGCTCGGTAAGCCGATCGATCACGCCCAGCCGGCTCTCCAAATCCTCGTCTCGTTCGAACGCCCGCCAATTGAGTTCGATGGCTTCATCGGTGCGGAATTGCCGCGAGAGAGCGCTGGCCAACGTCAGCAGCGCTTCCGGGTCGGATGGATTCACACGGACCGAGCGCCGCAGTGCGTCGAGACCTTCTTCGGTTTTTCCCAATTGGAAACATTGTGCGGCGTAGAATTCGTAATGCTCCGGATTTCCCGGGGCGGCTTCGATCAAGTCCTGCGCGGCCTGCAAGGCCTCAGCGTGCCGTCCCAGCCGCATTTCGAGGTTCGAGACCGTCTTGAGGTACTCGGTGCGGTACCGCCGATCGATGGCTGCCAGTTTGCGATTTGCATCGACTGCGTCGGCCAGACTGCCGGCAGTCTCGTGGAGGTGGGCTGCAGTGGTCCAAGCCATGACCGAATCGGGGGCCAGTTGTAGTGCTTTGCGGATGGCGACGGTGGCCTGTTCGTACTCCCGTGCGGCCTCCAGGTAGGCGGCCAACTCGTGCCACTTGTCCGCGGATGCTCCATCGGCCCCTTCGAGTTGTGCGCTTAGGGCCTCGATGCGCTGGGGCAGACGTTCGGAAGCAACCAGGTTGCTGATCTCTTCGGCCAGCACCAGGCGTCGGTCGTCGTCGGTCGTCGCAATCGCTCGGGCTTTGTCCAGTTCCGACATTGCTTCGTCGTAGGCAGCAGTCTCGCGAAGCAACTGCGCGTAACGCAGCCGATCGGCAAGATCGAGGTCCTGCGCGGCGGCCTCCCGCATGGCCTCGACCGCCTCTTCGCCGTAACCGAAGCCGGCCAAGACTTCTCCCAGCCGCATCAGGTTGCGAACCGTGCGGCTCTCTCCTTCGGCAATCTGTTTCCAGGTAGCGACGGCTTCTTCGGATCGCTCCAGGCTGTGGTAGTACTCACCCAGATATTCACGGTAGCGGCCTTCACTGGGCGCTAACTCGACGGCGCGTTGATAGAGCACCAGCGCCCGTTCGGGCATGTCAGCTTCCCGGAACAAATCGGCGGTCTGGGAGACGGTTACCGGATCGTCCGGCCGGTTCTCGATCAGCCTTTCCCAGACTTCGGCCGCGTTTGACTTGCGCTGGGGCTCCGGCTTGGTCGAGTCCTGGAGCAGAACGTTGCCCCACTCGACGATGTAGTCGGGGTTGTTGGGGGCCAGTTCGACCAGCTCTTCGTACTGCGCTGCTGCTTCTGCCAGCTTGTTGTCACGGGCCAGGTAGTTAATCAACTCGATCCGCAGTCGCTCGCGCGAGGGGGCCAACTCGAGGGCCTTGATCAACCATCTCTGCGCTTCGGGAGCACGGCCTTGCAGGCTCAAGATGCGGCCGACACGGGCCATAGCGTCTACGTCTTGCGGGTGGGACTCGATCCATGACTCGTAGTAGCGGCTCAATCCGGCAACGTCGTCCGTCTTCAGGAAGACGTTCTCGATTTTGCTGCGTACTTCGCGATACAACCAGCTTTCCGGGTTGAGATTGCCCAACAATCGTTCGAAGTCGCCGATGGCGTCGTCCGAACGATCCAGACGGACCTTCAGCTCGGCAGCTTTGATGGCGAAAGTCACCTGCTCGTATCGGTCGGTGGACTTTTCCGCCAGAACCTCGAAGCGCTTCAATGCACCTTCGTGGTCGCCCTCTTCGGCCAGAATTGTCGCGATCTCCTGCTGTATCCTTTGGTCTCCGGGAAACAGGCCTTCCAGCCGGTTCCAGACTTCGAGCGCTTGCTCGTGTCTCTGGGCGCGCTGGTGGACGCGTCCCAATGTCTCGAAGATCTCGAGCATGTCGGCGCGCTCGGGGTTGCGTTCAATCGCCCGTTCGAAGGCCGCGACCGCCTGCTCCGGCTGTCCGACCAACAGGAGAGCCTGGCCCAGATAGTAGGCGGCAAGCGGGTCTTGGCCGCGAGTTCGCTCGGCCTCGCGAAAGGCTTCGACCGCGGATGCATCCTGGCCGCGATGCGATTCGATCAGCCCCAATAGCATCCAGGCTTCGCCATCCGACTCATCGGCCGTCGTTCGGTCCCGGAGCGACTGCACGAATTCGTCGAGCGTTCCCCGCTCGACGTGATAGCCGTACACGCGCTCCAATGCGGTTCCTCGGCGTGGATTTCTCTGCAGCAACAACAAGAACCGTTCGGCCGCCCGCCGCTGCCGCATTTCTTCGGGCGACTCGGTTTCTGCCTGCGCGGCCAGCACCACGTTCGGCTGATGCCCAACACAGAGGGCCGCCAGAAGGCATGCCAACCAGACCGCCGGGGACAATCGCGGTCTGTTGCGGTTCGACAGATACGAACCAGAAGTTCCCGTGACTCTTTTTGCAGCGCCATCGTTCATCCGTCTGTCTCCTTCGACCAAGCCCCTGACCATCGGCACTACTGGCATTTGGTTCAGATTGAACATACGCAGGACGGCGCAGCATGTCAAAAACAACTTTCCGACAAATTTGCAGAGAGATTACAGGCGCAGCAGCGATGCATCGTGTGTTGTCGATATCGTTACGGCGAATTGCGACGAGTGCGCTATCTCCGCGCAAATCGGACGGTGGCGCAGACAAAGTGTGCAGGACCTGGGATTGCCAGTGAGCAATCGCCAACTCCTCGGCGCATGCAGAGACATGCGTGGTCTAGCGTGGGCGACTACAGACTCGGCTCTTCTGCCTGCTGCGGTCGGATCAACTCGAAGTAGCGGCGAATCGTTTGCCGGTGGCCCAGCGGAATCGGTTCGGCGTCGAGCACCTCTTCAGACAGCTTCTGGTACTCCTGAAACACCTCGCGATAACTGCGGCCGGCTTGCTCGCGGCCTTCGGGAGAGGTTGTGACTTCGACGTCGGACGGGCCTTCCCCGGCGGTCCCGGTGATCTCTTCGAGATTCCTGTTGGACGTAATCTCGGTGCCCTGTCCATCGAGTTCGCCGTGAGTTCCCAATCCCCAGCTGAGGCTGGGCTTGGTCGATTTCTTGGCGAGCCCAGTATTCGGGTTGCCGCCCTTGCACATCCCCTTGCACTCGCCCAGCGCCTTGCACTTGGAGAGCAACATCTTGTTGAGCTTTTTGCGGAGCCGGTGTCGCTTGAGCAGGCGTTTGATCTTTTTGCCGCCCTTGCTTGTTTTTCCCGCATCGCCGCTGCCAAGGCCCTCGGTGGTTTCCGAGACAGCCTCGCTGAGCTGGCCGAGCCCGGAATCCTGCATGGCTGTGGCGACCTTACGCATGTTTTCGCTGACGGCTTTTTTCTCACGATGGGTCAACTCAGCCTTCTGCAGCTCGTCGAGTTTGAGTTCCGCCTTTTCGAAATCGCCGACTTCCAACGGCTGGCCGACAGCTTGTAGCGAAGTGGCCGCCATCATCGCCGATCCCAACGACTGCAAATGTGAATCGACGAGCGCCTCGTTGTACTCGGCTTGCAAGGCCTGCAACTGTTCCTGCATTTCTGAGATGGCAACCAGCGCCTCTTTGACGTCGACGTCCGGTTTCTGCATGGCTTCCACGTCTTCGCGCAGTTCATCGACCAGCCGCTGCAACTCTTCGTCTTCGACATCCTTGGCGAAGTCTTCGAGTTCGTCGATCTCATCTTGAATGATGTCGGCAGCCGCCAACACTCCGGGAAGCGGTTCGGCCGGGTCCGCGTTCACCGTCGAGGCGGCTCGCGGCCAGAACAGCAATCCAGCCGCGACAATGGTCGTGGCGGTCGCCAAGCCCAGCGCCTTGGGCCAACGAAACGGAATGACCTCTGCCGGCTGCAACTGCGTCAGATGCTCGGCAGCGTCGTCAATTTGCAATTCACGCAATACATCGCCTGAGGCGGCCGATGAGAACTCAAGCGCAGAAATCGTGCGGTCCTTGAGTTCGTAGTGTGTGTCTACGGCAGTCGCGGCTGCCGACCAACTGCGTCGAATGATGAAACCAACCAAGACTCCGAGGACGGGACCGGCGGCAAACAAGAGCGCGATGCCACCCAAAGTAAGAGATGCATCGAACAGTAGCCGGTTGATCCCGGCCAGAACGCCAAGCACGGCGCTCGTCAGCAATCCGTATCCAGCGCATTTGAGGGCAAAGAGAAGCTGTTGCCTGCGACGCACTGCGGTGAGTGCCACGCTGATGCGGTCGTCCATCGGTCACTCCTCAACTCTGGCTTCGTGGACGCGGCTGGTGGGCTCAGAACGAGTTCACCTCCTGGGATTCGCGCGTACTGAGCAACTGGGCATTAGTTTACGCATCTTGCTCTCAGGATTCAACAAGATTCGTGGAAGCCCGGTCTTTGCGAGCCTGTTGCAACAATTGCTCCACTTCAGTTCCGATGTTTTTCGTGGCAGCGCCGGCAGTCTTGCGTGGTCTTGACCAGCAGCCGCGTGGCCTCATCGAAACGCCCATCGACGAGCGAGTTTTCAAGCGCTGCCGCTGTTGCTTCGGCCGCGGTAAGCCATTCCTTTAGCTGGGTGCTCTGATCGGGCGGCACATTGCGCGCGGCTTCACGAAAACTCTCCTTGAGCAACAGGGCCTGTTCCTCGGCAACGACGTCGGGGTGGTCGGCGGGAATTTCCCACTTTGCGTTGCGGCAAAGGGAGAGATTGTCGGCGATGCGATCGATCTTGGCCATGGCGGCCGTCAGCGACTCGATCTCGGCAACCTCCACTAGTGCGGGCAGATTGGAGTCGTGCGGCGGTGGTTGGTAGGCGGCAACGTCGCGCCACAGCCCTGTGTAACGCGGGCTGGTTCCGGCGACTTCCAGGATGCGCCGGGGGTCGTCGACTCCGCCATCGACGATACTCGCGACCGCGGCAGCAGCCGGAGCGCGATGACGCCCATGATGACAGTGAATGTAGATCGATCCGCGGATTTCTTTCACGACACGCGCGAGGGAGGCACCGGCTTGTTGCGATATGCCGTCGTAACCAATCGGAACGTGGATGTATCGCAGCCCCGCCTTGCGTGCGGCTTCGACGTTGGGGCGGGCTCCGTCGACGCTGACGATCGTCTCGACCCCCAGCTTTCGCAGGTTGGCAAAGGCCTCGTCTCCGTTCGGCTGTGCCCCCGAGTAGATGCGTTCAGAGACGTGCCACAGATTGTCGAGGCCTGCGCGCTCCAATTTCCTCATGGTCGATTGCCTGGCCGGCTGATCGTGGCCGGTTGTTGCGTCTGACGCCTCCGCGGCGTCTGCCGGCGCTAGGGGAGCTCGAACCGACGGCAGCGCTCGCCGGCTATCATCGGGTCGCTGCGCGAGCGCGCCCTGGGAGCTGCAACCCTGGCAGGCTAACAACAAGGCCCAGACGGCAAAGCTTCCAACCGCGAACGCGGCTCGGCGAGCGCGCGGACTGCGATAGTCGGTGATGGACGACATGCTTCAATCGTACTACGTTGCGCCGCCGGTTGCACTCGGTGTTGGAGCCCAACGGAACATCGAAGATGTGGCCGCTCGTGCGGAGTGCAGCAAGCGCCGATCAGAACTCGCCCACAACCTCGCCGGAATTGCGGGTAATGAGCGCCTGGTAGAGGTCGACGTCGATTCGCTCCCCGATAAAGCGGGCGCTTCCATCGCCGAGTGCGAATTGGCACCCGCCCTCATGCGGGCTGGAGAACTGGAACCGTTGCTCGGCGTTGTTCGAACAACCGGTTTCCGGCAGGTTCATGCCGGCTTGGGCGCAACCCGGCGAGGCCTTCCACCAGCGAAGTACGCCGCGCGCGAATCCTTGACCGCTGCCGCCACCGCCGCCGCCTCCCCCGCCACCGCCGGAATTGATGGCGCCGCGGGCCCAGCCGCCGAATTCGTGGGCGATTTCGCCGGCAGCAATCGTGTTGGACGTGCCATCCTTGACGTCCTGGAACCGAATGGCCGAAAGCGGAAACAGCAGACCGTCGTCTTCGCCCGGTTCGGTGCCGGCATTGGCCGCATAGTGGCTTGTCCCGTATTTGATCTCGACGACGTTGTCTTCCGGCTGCGAAGGGCAGAGATAAACCGGCAACGTCTGGATCACGACGTCGGCGTTGTCGGCGTGGTCGAAGCGGACGTCGAAGTCGTATTGATCGAAAAGCGAGCTCTGTTCGACGTACGGCAAGATGAAAGTCTGCCACGTCGTGAGCAGGTGGCCGTTCGAAGTGCTGCCGGAAGTCCCCAGCACACCCGGTGGAAAAACACTGTGGGACGACTGGTAGTTGTGCAGCGCCAGGGCGATTTGCTTGATGTTGTTCTTGCACGACGTCCGCCGAGCCGACTCGCGGGCTTGTTGCACGGCCGGCAGCAATAGCGCGATCAACACGGCGATGATCGCCACAACGACGAGAATCTCGATCAGGGTGAAGCCCGTTCGATTACGCGAAACCGTGTTCTTCATAGTCCCTTGCTCATGGCAACCGAACCGCTTCGTAGCTGCACTCCGCTGGCAACTCGGCCTGCGAAGTCCGGCGGACGAACAAGACCGATCGTCCCCCGCGGAGGTTAGGTCGCAGTCGCTTGCCGAGATCGACACATCCACCGTCGATACGTGCCGAGGTTTCAACATCCCGCACGTCGACGCCCCGGCGGTGGAGAATTTCGAGCGGCTGCACGCCAGTCAGGTCGTCGGCCCATTCTCCCAACTGCACAATTCGGCCGTCGTCACCGGTGACCGCCAGTCCCACTGCCGCCAATGCTCCAATAACGCCGTCATTGGTGCCGCCTAGGCCTTCCAGGTAAATCGCATGATGCGCCGCCAGCTCGCGCGAGGCCGACTGCGAAACGACCTCCCGCTGGCAGCGGAGACCGAATTCGATGACAGGTTGGGGAACTTCAGTAGTGACGCAAAGACCAGGGTCGCTGCCATCGACGAACCAATCGCGCAAGACTGTTTTGCAGCTGTCGGCGAGGCTGCCGAGATCGCCGAGCCCGCGCGGTTTGAGGGCAATCGAGGCCGATCCGTTCTTTGACGTGTAAGGCACCCGGGGATCGTCGAGCAGTTGGTGGCGTACGATCCGCACGCACTGCCAGTCGTCGTAGACAGCGCCGACGATGGCCCGCGCTAGTTGGTTCGTGCCTTTGGAGTCGAGGACGTCGGTGTCGTCGATGCCGACCCAGATCAAGGCTGCATCTCCCGCGACGGATCATCGCTCCGCCGTCTGCCGTAAAACCAGACTGCGCCGGCCAGCAGGCCAGCCAACAGGCCACAGACGGCGTACGATATCGCGGCTGGAGGCAACCACGCCGCCAACGGTCGCCTGCCCAAATGCTCCCAGCCGGCCGCCTTGGCGGTTCCCCGCACAACAAAGGCGAGCAGGTTGCTCGTCAGTCCGGCTGTGGCGAAGGCGAGGTACATACGCCATCCACCATCGGAGCGACGCAGCGTCCAATCCAACAACGGACCGGTGGCACTCAGACTGGTCATCGCACCCAGTCCGAGACCCGTTCCGACGAAGCCCCCAAAGTGCAAAACCAGCGCCGTCGCAATCGCCGAGCAACCCATCACGGTTCCCGCTCCGTAGCGAGGAACCAGTGCCAGGCCGATCGTCATGGGGAACACCGCCCGCAAAATCGCGTGGCCGGGAATTCGCAGGCTGAAATCGATGAAGGTCGACGCCAGGGCGGCTACTGCTCCGGCGGTCATCAGCACGATCCAATCGCGCACCGCAGGTGTGGTGCCGGTCGTAGTCGCTCCCCGCAGCCTAGACGTTGTCGCCAGCCCGGAGTGCGGCTGAAGCTTGAGCATTGAGATTCGTCCCTGATACGTCAACGGTGGGTGATCCGGTCAAAGACGCCGAACGATGAGTCATGCACTTCCGGTGGGGATCTGGTTGAAGGGCACCTCTTTGTCGACTCGAACGTCGTCGGGTAAGCCCAGTACCCGCTCGGCGATGATGTTTCGCAGTATCTCATCGGTCCCGCCGGCAATGCGGTATCCCGGCGATGAAAGAAAAGAGGCTTGGAACATTGCCTCTGCGGCGGAGTGGTTGGGGTCGTCGACGACTCCCGCCATATCGAGCAGGTCGAGGCCGAACGAGGCGACTTCTTGGACTTGGGAGGCGCTGACGATCTTGTTGATCGACGCCTCGGGGCCGGGCATCTCACCGCGCGAAAGAGCCGTGAGCATGCGGTAACGCCCGTACTTGAGGCCCTGGGCGTTGACGTACCAGTCAGCCAGCTTGTCGCGAACGGCGGCGTCTTCCAGCGCCGGGCGGCCTCCGACTTCGACCCCTCTTGCCAAGGCAAACAGTTCGTGGAAGTTCGTGCCGGTCGCTTGACCGACCGCCAGTCGTTCGTGCATCAGCGTGGTGACGGCCACCTTCCAGCCGTCGCCCACTGCGCCCAGCCGTTGGGAATCGGGAATACGAACGTCGTTGAAAAACACCTCGCAAAAGTGGGAGCGGCCAGGGATGGACTTGATGCGGCGGACTTCGACGCCGGGCGTCTTCATGTCGAAAAAGAAGTATGTCAGACCTTTGTGCTTGGGGACGGTGGGATCGTGGCGGGTGACCATGATGCCGTAGTCGCAATAGTAGGCGCCCGAGGTCCAGACCTTCTGGCCGTTGATGATCCAATCGTCTCCGTCGCGGCGTGCGGTCGTTCGAATGGCCGCGACGTCGGAACCGGCAGACGGCTCGGAGAACAGCTGGCACCAGATCTCATCCCCCCGCATCATTTTGGGGATATAGCGTTCAACCTGCGCGGGGGTTGCATACTTCATCATGACCGGCGCGCACATGCCCAGCCCGATACTGAAGTAGCCGGAGGGCACGTCGTAGTTTTGTTCCTCGGTTTGATAGACGACCGTGTGGTTGGGTGTGAGACCTTGCCCGCTTTGTTCTTTCGGCCAGTGAATGCCGACGAATCCGGCGTCGGCTTTCTGGGCCTGCCAGGCTTTGCCCGCCTCGAGCGCCTGGGCCTCTTCGGCTTCGCTCGTCGCATCGGCGATCTCTGCGCCGGTTTTTCGCGTCGAGTTGCTATCGAGCCAGGCGACCACCTTTTGGCGATAGGCGGCTTCTTCCGGTTTCTCGTTGAAATCCATGTGTCAGTCCCAGGTAGCCTTTGTGATTCAGGGGCCGTGCGCGACGTGCGTCACATCAACCGGCCTGCTCGAGTTGCGTGATCAACCGGTCTTTCCACCGCCGTGCACTGCCCAACGAAAGCGACAGCAGCTTTGAGCGCCGGTAGAAGAGGTGGCAATCGCTCTCCCAGGTGAAACCGATGCCGCCGTGCGTCTGAATGGACTCGGCGGCAATGTATTCGTAGGCCTCGGTGGCACTCACCCGGGCTCCGGCGGCGGCGATGGCAAGGTCGGACGCATCGGCAGAGAGCGCCCAGGCGGCGTAGTAGCAGTTGTTTCTGGCCAGTTCGTTCTTGATAAAGCCGTCGGCCAGCTTGTGCTTGATGGCTTGGAACGATCCGATCGGACGTCCGAACGCGAAGCGGGTCTTGGCGTATTCAACGGCCATCTGCAGCGCCGCATCGGCGCCGCCCAGTTGTTCGAAGGCGAACAGCACTGCTGCCCGGTCCAGCAGACCTTCAAGGGCGGCCCAACCAGCGCCTGCTTCCAATCTCTGGGCGGCTGCACCCTCAAAGCCAATTCGTGCGTGTCCGCGACTGGGATCGATCGTTTGCACGGGCTTTCGCGAGACGGCCGGATCGTTGAGTTCGACGACGAACAGCCCCGGTGCACCCCCGGCATCAGCGTCTGCGGCCACTACGACGGCAAGGCCGGCACCCTCTCCGTCCGGGACCGGGAGTTTATTGCCGAAGATTTTCCCGTCGCGGACTTCCGTCGCGATCGACGTTGGCGAGGGTGTTCCGGCGCCCTCAGCCAGGGCCAGAGTGCCAATCGTTTCACCCGTCGCCAGCTGAGGCAGGTACTTGCGTTTCTGCTCTTCGCTGCCAAATCGCAGCAGCGCTTCGGCGGCGAGATAGATGGATGATCCAAACGGAACCGGCGCCAGCGCGCGGCCCAACTCTTCGGCAACAACACACAACTCGAGGTAGCCGAAGCCGATCCCGCCGTATTCTTCCGGGATCGCCGTGGATGGCCATTCGAGCTCGGCGATGCCCTTCCACAGGTCGCGATCGTAGGACTCATCGCCTTCGAGGGTGCTGCGAACCACCTCGGTACTGCAGCGATCCTTCAGGAACTTGAACGCGATGTCCTTGAGCCGCTTTTGGTCGTCGGAAAAGTCGAAATTCATGGGCGCCTCGGACGTGATGTGTCTGGCAGAAAGGTGATTCTCAATTTAGCGCGTTCGACTCGAAAAGGCAACGAAAGCCGGGATGCGCGCCGTAACGGGCGACGACGTTACACGAACGTGTAGTCGTTGGGGTTCAGGCGTTTGGTGAGTTTGCGGTACTCGGTCGTACGACCGACCCAGTTGTTCGTGATCTTGCCCGATTCTGTCTTGTACCAGCTGCGGTCGACGGCGGCCCAGGTTGAATCTTTGAGACGGTCTTGGACCCAATCGTTGTAGGTCTGCTGTACTTGTGATTTCACGTCGAGCCACTTGGCCTTGTGCGTTGAAAGAGCATCCAAACACGACAGGATATAGCGAGTTTGGGCTTCAATCATGATGACGATCGAGTTGTGACCCAGGTTGGTGTTGGGTCCGTACATCATGAAGAAGTTCGGGAAACCCGTATGCGTGATGCCGAGATACGCCTCAGCGCCTTGGGCCTCCCAAACGTCGTTCAAGACAACTCCGCCGCGTCCCTGGACACGCATGGGAGTCAGAAACGACGTCGACTCGAAGCCGGTGGCATAAATCAAGACGTCCAGTTCGTGACATGTTCCATCAGCTGTGACAACACCGCGTTCTTCGACGTGATCGATGGGACTGGTGATGACGTCGACATTGTCCCGGTTCAGCGCGTCGTAAAAGTCGTCGGAAAACAGGATGCGTTTGGCGCCGATGGGATAGTCGGGAATCAGTTTCTCTCGCAGTTGGGGGTCGCTGATTTTGTCTTCCATGTATTCCAACGCTTGCTGCCGAAACTTTTGCTTGGCCCAATCACCCCCGGCTTGGTGCATCAGGGGGTACAGAAACCCTTCACCGCGCAAGAAAATCCAGAAGCGGTACAGGTTGGTGAACGGCGGAAAGATTGTACCGATCGTCTTCTCGATGGCCGTGTATTCGCGGTCGTTCTTGGGAATGATCCAATTCGGGGTGCGCTGAAATACTGTGAGCCTCTCCACCTTCGGGGCGATCTGCGGCAGGAACTGGACTGCGGAGGCCGCGTTTCCGATTGAGCCCACGCGCCGGCCCTCCAGTGGCACCGAGTGATCCCAGCAGGCCGAGTGAAATGACGCCCCTTGGAACGTTTCTGCGCCCTCGATGGCCGGAGTCCGCGGCTTGTGAAGTTGGCCGACCGCGCTGACCACCACGTCGAACCGCTCGGCGACGCCGTCGGCCGTTTCCACGGTCCAATTGCCTTCGGCTTCATCGAACGTCGCCTTGCGAACCTCTTGGCCGAAGCGGATGTGTGCGAACAGGTCGTGCTTCTTTGCGCAATGTTCGAGATAGGTCAGGATCTCAGGTTGTTCCGACCACTTGTGCGTCCAATTCGGATTCCGCTCGAAGGAAAATGAATAGAGGGCCGAGGGAATATCGCACTCAGCGCCGGGATATGTGTTTTCGCGCCACGTACCGCCAATGCTGTCGGCTTTCTCGAATATTACGAAGTCGTTCATGCCGAGCATCTTGAGACGCATGCCCAGGCACAACCCGGAGAAGCCGGTGCCAACAATCGCGATACGGCGATCTGTGCTCACTGCGATGACCCTTTCATGATCCGCTGGGCGGGAAAGTCCGCCTACCTCACAGTGTACCGCGAGCCGGTGCAGAGTTTGAGGCAGCGGCGTGCAGAGTCAGCGGCCGAACTGAAGCGAGTAGTCATCAAGCCGCGGAGTCTGGCCTGCATTGGTCGTCGTGAACTCGAAGCTGAGTCGGACCGGTCGTCTGACGTCGACTGCTGCGCCCGAACGAACGTCGGCGACGAGAACCGTTCCGCGTTCGTCGAGAATATTGGCACTCAGCGAAGTGGCAGCCGGCACATCGGCAGAAAAACTCATGTGCGTGAACCGCAAGCCAGGCGGCAACGTGAGTAGTTCGGTCACGAACCTGCCGGATCCCGCGTAAGACGACTCGTCTTGCGCGAGGACGAGGTTGTCGGTGCGGGCGACGACGTTGTGACGCTCTCCACGGCCAATGAAATACGTCTCGTCATACGCCCATGGAAGCACGTTGAGACGCTGGTACGTGCGGCGCCGCTGGAAGTGCTCGGTGTTGGGCCCGAATCCGCGTGTCTCGATCACGTCGAGGCCGCCGCTTCCCGAGACGACCAATTCCAACCACGCATCATCGTCGATGTTGCACGCGAATGCGTGTCCCCAATAGCGGGGGCCGCCCACGTCGAGGCGGTCGAGAATCTCACCGTCTGCGTCGAGGGCGAACAGAATTCCGTGAGGGCGGCCGTCCTCGTTTGCGGCACCGACTGAGGAAATCGAGCCGTTGGTCATGGCGAGGACTTCCAATTCGGGATCGCCATCGAGATCGCACAAAATGGGCGCCATGTAAGCGTGAGCGTCGTTGTCTAATTCCGGGCGCAGGTCGCGGCGCCACCGAGACGATCCGTCGCGCTTGAGACAATACACTTCGCAGCCAAACGTCATACCGACGATTTCGACATCGCCGTCGCCGTCGAGGTCGGCAACGTTGGGCGAGTCTTCGCCGCTCAGTCCGTCGACCCGCCACAGCAGACTTCCGTCGGTCTCAAAGGCGTAGACCGCGTCGTGGGCGTCGTCACCTTTGTAGTTGTCGACTGACTTAACGATTTCAACCTGACCGTCGGCATCGATGTCGACGAGAACCGGGTCGGCGCTGGAGGCGTTGTCATCGGTCGAGTACGCCCAGACGCTCTGCAATGTTTCGGCGTCGTACCGATGCAACACGCCTTTAGCTCTGTGATCGTCGCCACTGCCGGCAAACAGGTCCCAGCGCCCGTCGCTATCGACGTCCATCGCCGATGTGTAGCAGCCGCATTGCGACCAGCCGCTGCGCTGTTTGATGGGACTCAAATCGTGCAGGTTGATCCGAACCAGGTACCGCGACCGGCTGCCGAAGATCCCGTCGAGCCGACGGTCGCCGTCGGCGTCGATGACGACCGGTGAGTTCCCCAACTTGTGGTCGCCCGATTCGTATGCACCTAGGACCTCTCCGGAACCATCCAGCAGATAGAGCCGACCGGGACCTGATACGGTGTAGAGAATCTCGAAGTCGCCGTCGGCATCGACGTCGAATGCGGCCACGGATTGTTGCAGTCCTTCGGGGGAACGCGTCCACTTCACCCGACCGTCCGCGGCGTTCAGCTGTTGTATTTGGCCGTTGGACCGCGAGGCGAAGATGAGTTCGCGCGAGCCGTCACGGTCGAAGTCGACACAAACTTGCGCCGCGCAGAAGCTCGGGTCCGAAATCGAGTACTGCTCGTGAAACAGCCGCCCGGTCGCATCCGCGTTGGGCACAGGTTGCGATCCTAGGCCGTCGCCTGTCCCCAACGTCATGACCAACAGCGGCGCAACACACCTGACCCATGCTGCTGCTATTGCTTGCTGGCGGCTGTTTGTGTGACGATGTGCACGGATCGGTCACTTCGGTAAGCCGACAAATTCGTTAATGATGCCGTCAGGATCGGCGACGAACATGATGCGGGCCAGCTTGCCCAACGGAAAGATGTCACGATCGATGGTGACGCCGCTCGATTTGGCAAAGTCATTCACCGCGTCGAGATCGCGAACGATGTACTGGATGTACCGAATTCCATAGGCCAGTTGCCACCGGCCGGAAGCTTTGGGAAGGTCCGAACCGAACTGCCACAACTTGATTGTGGTGTTACCGTGGCGATACGTCGCCGAATCGTGTTTAGCCGAAACAGGCGCTGGCAGGGCATCGACTTGCTCAAACTGCACGAACTTGCCGTAAAACGCGCGGCTGTTTGCCAAGTCGGCCACGCTGAGACCGATTTCGATCTTGTCCAGCGCCGTTTGCGGCGTCTCAGAGGCGTGGGCCACCAGTTCAACGCGGTTGCCGTCCGGGTCGCTGACGACGGCATGTTGCCACCCGGGTCTGGCAGGATCGCTTTTGAAGTTGGGGACCGCGCGTCCGTGTTCGGCAAAGCTGTCTTTGAGCCGCTCCTCATTCGCGAAAAACAGAGTCAGCAGCCGGATGCCGTGAGCCTCGTCGATTGCGCCAGTCTCAAACTTGAGCTGGGGGAGGTGCAGGAGCTTGATCTCCGTTGTGCCGACCTGGTAGCGGGTCATGACGAAGCCGCCCGGCAGGTTGAGATTTGCCATCGGCTCGAGTTGCAGAATGTCGCCGTAGAATTTCCTGGACTCTTCCACGTCGGCAACGGACAAGACCAGGTTGATCGAAGGTGAAAACATCAGTTCCGGGATGTGCACGTCATCGGCAGCAGCCGGCGCCGGGAAATATGTGAGCAGCGCCAGCACGACGGTGTATCGACTCGTCGCGAAGATTCTTTTCGCGGATGGCGTGGCGAGGAGTGCGCTGATGGTCGGGCGAGATGGCATGAGGGCTCCTTGAGGCATAAGCGAAGAGGCAGTTGAGGAAAAGCAGCGGACCCGGTTCGACCGCCAAGCTCACGGTGCGAAGCTCGATCGGGCTTGCACGCCCCAATGACCGTTGTCGTTGGTCACGATGTACAGCGACCGATAGGAGGCAATCTTACTGTCGTCAGCGCGGTACCGAGTAAATTGCACGACGATGTGCACCTTCTCGGCCGAGCTTTGTACGATCTTTTTTTCGTCCCAAACGCTGTGATGCCAGCCGGTGCGGCGGCGGAACTCGTCGAAGCTGAATCGGCCAGCATACTCGCCGGCATTTTGTGAGACCCGAACCGCTCCGCCGGCGATCCGGACATGTGGATAGTTCAACGTGCCGGCCCAGCGCCGGGCGTCGCCTGCGTTGAAGGCTTCCATGAACGCGTCCATGGTTTCCAGTGCCCGGCGCTCGGCTGTTTCTACAGCCGTGTCGCCGGCCACGGCTGCCCCGGCAGCTGAGATTGCAACAACGATCGCGACGAAGGTCGGGCGCAGCATTGGGCGGTTCCTGCGTGTCTTGGGGGTGTGTTGTTCGACCTGGAAACCGCCGGAAGGACTTTCTCAAAGCCGTTGCAGCAGCATTGGCACGGAAGACTTGCAAGCCGGCGCATAAAAAACGGTGGCGGAGAACGTCGTCCGCCACCGAGGAGTTGTCCGAATCGTTAGATCGCGTCGTCTGGGTCAAGATCGCAGGCGTTGTCTTCTTCTGCGGCCCACTTGACGAACCACGTGTTGCCCAGCCCGTCAATCACGTTGGCGCCCCCAACCATGAATCCCTCACGCGGCTTGATGCCGACCGTGTGGATGTAATAGACATCGCCTCCGTACGGCACGTCGACGGTCGAGCGGAACATGCTGATACCCCGAAAGCGTCTTTCCCGCCAATGTCCGTCGTACACCGGAGTGGGCGAATCGATGGTCAACAGGCCCAAGCCGTTCGCTTCAAACTCTCCGCAACCGGTATGCACGTCCGGCACGTCTTCAGTCGGAATGGTCTCGTATGAGTACCTTTCTCCCTCCAGACTCGAGGCGTCTGCCCACCCGGTCACAAACATTCCAACAACAACGATGATTCCCACGACGGCCATCGCTCTTGAAGCCAGGTTCATCCGTCTCTCCCGAATATCGAGTCAAGCGTACTGTTTGTGTTGACTACTCTTGCGTCAGGTCGCAGGCCACGTCTTCATCGGCTTGCCACAGGACAAGTTTCTGTTGGGCATCTTCCAAAAATGTTGCGCTGCCGACCATGAAGCCCTCGCGGGGCTTGACGCCGGTCACGCTAAAGTTCGTTCCGTAGGCCTCGAACTGCGATCGAAACAGCGACACTCCCCGGAAGGTGCGTTGACGCCAACTGCCGTCGTGAACCGGTGTGGGCGTATCGATGGTGACCAGGAACAGTCCATCTTGTTCGAACTCACCGCAACCAGTGTGAACGTCGGGCACATCTTCGGTGGGGATGGTCGCGTAGCTGTACCTTTCGCCGGTAATGTCGGCGTTGACCCATTGGCCGAGAAGACCAACAGTCGCGACCACGAGGACCAGGACCATTGCCTTGGTAACCAGCTGCATTCTGAATTCTCCTGTGAAGGTCTGCTAGAAGGCACTGAGGTGTCGCCCGCACAACGGGTGAATCCGTTGGCCGGGGATGCAGCCCGCATCTGGTATGCAATAATCTACCCGAAAGGTCGCACTAAAACAAGCGCACTGCCCGGGTTCGGCCGATTCGAGCCTGAATCAAAGAATCGGCAAGACGCGGACAAAGCCCGTGCTGCAAGTTGGGCAGTGTCTTGGCACGCACGTGCATTTCCGATGTCTCTTTGATCGGTGAAACGTCCTTCTCACCACCCGTAGAAAATCCAAAAGCTGAGTCGAAATCTGGAACTCAATCACTTATCCTACGGTTAGCTCGGCTCTCATATCCCATCCGTCGGCATTGCCGATCAGGCCGATTCTCCAGCAGGCATACACACATGCCCTTTCCAGCCTCCCCCGCTTCCAGCCCCCCCGCGGCAGATCGTAGCGGTGCCACGCTGACAGAAGTGCTGATGGCAGTGATGCTGATGGGCATCGGCGTCGTGACTCTGGCCACCCTGTTTCCGATCTCGATCCTGCGATCGATCCAGGCGACACAGCTCACCAACGCGACGATTCTGCGCTACAACGCCGAAGCCACACTCGGGGAGTTCCCCGACCTCGTCATGGACCCGGACTTCATTCTCACGACCAACGAGACAGTCGATGACCCGCTGAATGCTCCTGCAACCCCCTGGCTCGACAACGTCTACGTCGTCGATCCCTTGGGCTGGAACCTGGTCGAGCCGCTCTCTACTGACCCGACCCCCGGCATCGACTTGACCTACGCGGCCCTCCCTGAAGTTCCCGGCACGAACCCGCAGGACTTCTTCGGCAATAATGGGACCGGTCACGTGAAAGTCACGCGGCGATACGGGTGGCTCCTGGCCGCCTTCTTGACGGAGTTGGCGCGGGAGATTACGACGCTTCCGGACAGTTGGATCGTGCAAGTCGACGCCGTTCCAACTGCCTTTACTCAAACGTCTGTCACCCTCCCATCATCTGTCGATCTCACGACCATTCCGGTCTACGAGGACGTCAACTTCAATGGCGCTCTTGACGTCGGCGAAGACGTGAACGGTAACGGGATTCTCGATAGCGTTGCCTCGCGGATTCATCTGTTCGATTCGACGGGACGAGCCGGTCAAACCCGGAACATCGTCGATATCGACCCGGCAACCAACAGCGTTCGCTGGGATGAGTTCGATCAGGACATAAGCGGCACGTTCGATCAGTTCTTTCCCGAGGACCGCAATGCCAACGGTTTCCAAGACACAAACGCATTGCCGGCCAACTTCTCGCCTGAGCGCGTGCGGATCCTCATCAAAGACCAGCGCTATACCTGGATGATGACGGTCCGCAACAATAGCGGCGTGGCCGCCATCAACGTGGTTGTGTTCTTCAAACGGTCCTTCGATGCCGCCAGCGAACGGGTCTACGGAGCGGCTGCCGGCAATGCCTTCAACCAGGGTTCTACTGTCGTGGGTATCGACTACGTGGGCATCCCGAAACCATTCTTGAAAAAGGGAAGCTACGTCTTCGATGCCGGAAACGGCTACTGGTACAGAATTCAAGACATTGTCGACAACGAGGCCGCCCAGCACATCGATCTGACGATCGGGCGAACGGCGGTCGCCTCGGGGAACTCGGCGATTCTGTTGAAGGGCGTCGTCGAAGTGTTTCCGATCGGATCGCTCGACCCGTAGATGCCTCGTTGAACGCAGCGCGCCACTTGACGCAGGCCGTGCGGATGGGTCGAGGTCAATTTCCACACCGGGTACGGGTCGTACTCTGTTCGCGCAGTCACCGCTTGACTCGGCTGGGAAGGGCCACAACGCCTCTTTTGCAGGTGGTCCGATCTGCTATAATGATGTCGAGCGTTCAATTTGGCTCCGTGCCGGATCCCTCTGAAACCGCAAGGCCGGATTCTCGATCAGACCAGTTTCTCGACTAGAACAACGTCTGCCCGCATCCACCGGCTGTTCTCATGTGTGTTTCCGTATTCGGCTATCACGGCCGCGCCTTGCGGATCGACCTGACGACCCGTCACGTGTGTGACGTGCCTGTCTCGCCCGATGTTTTGCGCCGTTTTGTCGGTGGCACCGGTCTGGGTACGTGGCTTGTCCTGGAAGAATCGAGCGATCTGCAGAACCCGCTCGCTCCCGAAGCTCCGCTGGCGTTCGTATTCAGCCCGCTGGTGGGCAGCCCGCTGACCACGTCGGCCAAGTTCGCCGTGATGGGTCAGTCGCCGTTGACTGGACGGATCAACGATTCGCTCTCGTCATCGCACTTCGCCATTGCCGGGAAGAAAACCGGTTATGACGCGTTGATCATCGTCGGTGCTGCCGAGGCTCCGACTTGCCTGGCGATCGAACCCTCGGGCGTTCGTTTCGAAGATGCGACCCCCGAATGGGGACGCTCCAGCTCGCATGCAGCCGATTCGCTCAAGGGGCGGCTTGGCCGAGACGTCCAAGTGGCCGCCATTGGCCCGGCAGGCGAGAACTTGGTCCGCTTCGCCACCATTTCGCACGATGGGCGCCACGCCGGGCGCGGCGGGCTGGGCGCCGTGATGGGATCGAAGATGCTCAAGGCGGTGGCCGTGCGCGGCGACCGGCTCGTCGACTACGCCGACCCCAAGCGCCTGTATGCCTATAGCAAGCAACTCTCGAAGCAGTCGCTCGGACCGGCGACGGCCAAGTATCGAGAATTGGGCACCGTCAGCAATCTGCTGACCTTCAACCGGTTGGGCACGCTGCCTACGCGGAACTTTCAGCAAGGATCGTTCGAGCACGCTGAGGCCGTATCGTTTGAAACACCAACCGCGAATCATCCGAGGACGCGTACCTCCTGCGCCGCCTGCACGATCGGCTGCGAGCACCTGTTTCAGCTGCCTGGGCAAGCCGGAGACGGCCCGCAAAGAGTGAGGCTGGAATATGAGAACATCTTCGCTCTGGGACCGTTGTGCGGTATTTCGGATCCCGACGCGGTTCTCAAGGCATCGTCGCTCTGCGACGAATGGGGTATCGACACGATTAGCGCCGGTGCAACAATCGCTTTTGCCATGGAATGTGCCGAGCGAGGTTTGCTCGAAGAACCGAGCTTGCGATTCGGCAATGCCGATGCACTCTTGGAGACGTTGGCACTGATCGGGTCTCGCCAGGGCTTGGGCGAGTTGCTCTCGCTGGGCACGCGGGCAGCCGCTTCGGAAATCGGACAGGGTTCCGAAGAGTTCGCCCCGCACGTCAAGGGCCTGGAATTGCCCGGCTACGAACCGCGCGCGTTGCAAACGATGGCTTTGGGTTTCGCGGTGACCGCACGCGGCGCCGATCACAATCGTTCCGGGGCCTATCAGGTCGATTTCTCAGACCGGGTCGATCGCTTGAACGTCGGGGATGAATCCGTACGACTCGCTGTGGAAACCGAGGACGAAGCGGCCGTTATGGACTCGCTAGTCCTCTGCAAATTCCTGCGCGGCATATTCGAGGACCGCTTCTCGGCGATGGCGGAGATGCTAGCCATGGTGACAGGCTGGGACGTAACAGCCAGCGAACTGCGGCAAACCGCCCGGCGCATCGTCACCGCCAAGAAGTGGTACAACATCAGGCAAGGCTGGCAGCCGTCGGAAGACACGTTGCCTCAACGATTCTTGACCGAGCGCCTGCCGAGTGAAGATGGATCGGCAGCCAGTCTGAGCGAACAGAAGCTCAACAGTCTCGTACGCGCCTACAACCGCCAGCGAGGCTGGACCGATGACGGTTGGATTCCCGAGAACCGCTTGGCGGAGATGGAACTTTTAACCGCTTCGACCGTCGACATCACGAATTGAACGATCACACAACACATCAACGTGCCGTGAACCAGACAAGCGAAAACTACATTCTGATCCCGGGTCGCACCAGCCGGCAGGGGACCAGCCTCAACCAGGGCAAGGATTCGACCGCCTACCGCGAAGAAATCAACACGCTATTGATGAACCCCCAAGACATGCAGAAGTTGGGACTGGCCGACGGCGATCGCGTCCGCATGTGGAACGACGTCGGCAACGTCGTCGTGCCCTGCAAATCAGGAAAGCAAGAACTGCCGCTGGGCATGCTGTTTATCAGCTACGGCGACATTTCCAGCCGGCTGATGGGTGGCGAAACGCACGGCAGCGGTATGCCCGACAGCAAGGGGCTGGACGTGTCGTTGGAAAAGCATGCAGATTCGGACGACTAACAAGTGACGTTTAACGGGTAACGTCGCAGCCTTCTCAGCGCTTCAGACTGAACCAATACAGCTTAAGTATCAATCCACATCCATGAGCACAGCCGAACAAGCCGAAACCGCCGCAGCCCAACTTAAGATCGTCAAAGACGCCACCTGCACGTTCTGTGGCTGCGTCTGCGACGACATGGAACTGACGGTCGAAAACGATCGCATCACCAAGGCGAAAAACGCCTGCGTGTTGGGGAAGGCTTGGTTCTTCAACCATCACATCGAACAGCGTCCACAGGCGACGATCGAAGGACGTGCCGTTTCATACGACGAAGCCATCGCCGCCGCCGCCGACATCTTGCTCGAGGCGAGTTACCCCATCACCTACGGCCTGTCCGATACCACCTGCGAGGCGCAACGCGTGGCCGTGGCCATTACCGATTGGATCGGCGGAACGGTCGACACCACGACATCCGTCTGCCACGGACCATCAGGCATGGCCTTTCAAGGTGTGGGCGAGGTGACGTGTTCGTTGGGCGAAATCAAGAACCGGGCCGACTTCGTCATCTTTTGGGGCGGCAACCCCGCCGAGAGCCACCCCCGACACTTCACCAAATACAGTTTGATGCCCAAAGGCGAATTCATTCCCAATGGCCGCAAGGACCGGACCGCCGTCCTCATCGACGTTCGCAGAACCAAGAGCGCCAAGGCGGCCGACATTTTTCTGCAGATCAAACCCCGCTCCGACTTCGAACTGGCGTGGGCCCTGCGAGGATTGACCAAGGGGGTCGACATCGATCCGGACATTGAACACAAGACCGGCATTTCGCTCGAGACCCTCACCGACATGATGGACCGCATGAAACGGGCCAAGTTCGGCGCCATCTTGTTCGGTATGGGTTTGACGATGACCCGCGGCAAGCACATCAACAGCGAGGCGGTGCTGGCACTGGCCCGCGACATGAACCAGCACACGCGCTGGGTCGCCAAACCGATGCGCGGACACGGAAACGTGACCGGAGCCGACAATGTCGTCTCGTGGAGCACCGGCTACCCGTTCGGCGTCAGCCTGACCCGCGGCTACCCGCGTTTCAACCCGGGCGAGTTCACCACATCGGACGTGCTGGCCCGCGGCGAAGCCGATGCCGCACTCATTGTGGCCTCCGATCCCATGTCCAACTTCAGCCAGCCGGCGCGCGAGCACCTGAAGAACATCAAATCGATCGTTCTCGACCCCAAGCTCAGCGAGACGGCCAAAGTGGCTACCGTCGCCTTCACGACGTCAACCTACGGCATCAACACCGCGGGAACGGTTTACCGCATGGACGACGTGCCGATCCCTCTGCGTCCCGCCTTTGATTCACCCTACAAAAGCGACTACGAGATTCTCAAAGCGATCGAGCACCGTATTCGCGAGCGCCAACTGTCAGCCGCCGTAAGCTGACGACAACTTCAGGCTGATCCTTCCGAGCATTCCCCACCGATGACGCTTCTGTGCATCCAGGGCGGCACCGTCTACGATCCTCGCAACGGCATCGACGGCGAAGTCCGCGATCTGTGGGCCGAAGACGGACGAATTGTCGAACCGCCCACCGACGCGTCGCGCCGGCCTGACAGAACTCTCGACGCGACCGGTCTAGTGGTGATGCCCGGCGGCATTGATATGCACTGCCACATCGCCGGCCCCAAGGTGAACACGGCCCGCAAGATGATGCCCGACGAGAAACGCGTCTCCGAGCCGGTCCGCCGCACCCGGTTCACCCGCTCGGGGACCACCGGCAGCGTCCCCAGCACGTTTGCCACCGGTTACCTGTACGCCGGACTCGGGTACACGACGGCTTTCGACGCCGCCGTGCCGCCGCTCACCGCTCGACACGCCCACGAAGAACTGCAAGATACCCCCATTCTCGACAAGGGTTTCTACGTCTTGATGGGCAACAACCACTATGTCATGCAGCAGCTGCAGGACGGCGAGCCCGAGCGGCTCAAGGCCTACGTGGCCTGGCTGTTGGGGGCTGCCAAGGGATACGCGGCCAAGCTGGTTAATCCCGGCGGCGTTGAAGTCTGGAAATCCACCGGCGGCAATACCACCGGCATCGACGACGCGGTCGATCACTTCGACGTCACGCCGCGTCAAATCATTACCGGCGTCTCGCGAGCCGTGCACGAGTTGGGGCTGCCGCATCCGGTTCACATCCACTGCAACAATCTCGGCATGCCCGGCAACTGGACCACGACTCTGGAAACGATGAAGGCCCTGGAAGGCTGGCGGGGCCATTTGACTCACATTCAGTTCCACAGTTACGGCGGAGGGGCGGGCAGCGAGACGTCGTTCTGTTCGGAAGTTGCCAAGCTGGCCGACTACGTCAATACGCATGACAATCTCACCGTCGACGTGGGACAGGTCATGTTCGGCGACACCACGTCGATGACCGGCGACGGTCCGCTGGGCTACTTTTTGCACAAGGTGACCGGCCGCAAGTGGTTCAATGCCGACACCGAAATGGAGGCGGGCTGCGGCATCGTGCCCATTACCTACAAAGACACCAGCCTCGTGCACGCACTGCAGTGGGCCATCGGGCTGGAATGGTACTTGCTGATCGAAGACCCCTGGCGCATCGCCATGAGCACCGACCACCCCAACGGCAGCTCGTTCCGCGCCTATCCCGAAATCATCGCACTGCTGATGGACAAAACCCGCCGGCAGGAAGTGCTCGACCGTGTTCCCCGCCGGGTCAAAGAGCGTTGCATGTTGGGCGAACTCGATCGCGAATACACGCTCAATGAAATCGCCATCATCACCCGCGCCGCACCGGCGAGAATGCTCGGGTTGGAACGCAAGGGACACCTGGGCGCAGGCGCCGACGCCGACGTCACCCTCTACCAGCCCGATGCGGATATTCAGCGGATGTTCGAGTTGCCGCGGTACGTGCTCCGCCGTGGCGAAGTCGTCGTCGACGACGGCGAACTCCGCAACCATTCCGACGGCACGCTATTCCACGTGGCTCCGAGCTACGATGCCGATGCCCTCCCGGACATCCAAGCCTGGTTCGAGAAGTACTACACCATCCAGTTTCGCAACTACCCGGTCGACGACAGCTTTCTGCACGACCACGAAGTCATCCCGACGCGCCCGCTCGGACAGACGCCGTAGCACTCGACCCGTCCAGAGTTGCGTGTGTGAAGCAAGGCACCTTCAGCGATCCAGGGAGTCAATTGGCGGTTGCAATCTCCCATCGTTTCAGTCTCTTGCGGCTCTCACCTCTGAGCTCTTCGCTCTGATTGCTTGCGACCGCTTTGTGCACTTCGTGGCTTTGTAGGTCAGCCAACTTCGGGAACGGTTAAGCGATGCAAACGAATCGACCACAAAGCCACAAAGGTCACGAAGCTGAAGAGAGCCGTACGAGGGCCAAAATCCGAAACTAAGGCGCATGCTCGGGTTGTGGCCGCCCGCCACTCCGTGCCTCTATGATTTATTCAGCTGCTGCTCTTTGCTCTCCGCTCTCCGCCGCCGGCCGCGCTGGGTTGTCGGGCTGGCTTGAAGCGACATTCGCTCACGTGCAGTCTTGCGCATCGCACCGAGGAAACGCTGCGTTTCACCGTCGAAAGATGCGCGGAGGCGAGGTTGGGCAGTCTGTCCAGGGTTTGACAGCCCCAGGTGTGCAATTGTGCCTCGAACAACTCAACTTCGAGAAAGTTCTTGACCGATTCTCAGGAGTCGGTAGAATCACAGTTGAGCGTTCGTTCTCTTGCTGACGTTTTCCTTTGGATGGGAGGCACACATGCAAGATCCGCCGTACCGTTTAGTGTGAGAGAGCCTGCCTCCCTCACGGTCTTTCCAAACGGGAGGCAAGCCTTCGTCCAACCGAGCATTCCAGCTCGGCTCTGAGATGCGGCCTGCGATTTCGATTACTCCTCATCCCCCCTACGTCTTGTAGATGCGGCGATGTGAGGTCGGCCCGATAAGGGCGTTGCTCGCTCGCACCAAAGCCGGCTGTTCTGCGAAGCTGGGCAGCTCCAGCTCTCTCAATGAGTCACGAGGCCCTCGTCTTCTCTTTGCGACGGGGGCCTCTTTTACGTTTGGCGCCAAGCCCACGATCGAACGATGGTTCCCGGCACACGATCGCACGTCTCAAGTGTCACGCGCGCAGCTAGAGCGCATCCGACAAAAACGTAGCGGGTTCCGGCGGCGTAGATACGACGTACAAAAGCCGAACAGCGTGGATAGCCGCCACGATTATCCCGGATGGGATCTAAGGCGGGAAGACCGACGATGGGGGCTCTGTTTGCACAAACGGCTGTCACGCTCTCCAAGCTTGCCGTCGCACCGCTGCTCATCGCGCTGTGCGGGATCTTGAGAATTCGCCAAACCAAAACCCGTTGGGCCGTCGCCGCTGCAATTCTGACTCACGCCCTCACCTGGCCGTTCATTCTGTTCGGCCTGTTCTACTGGGCCCCCACAGTGAAGCGGGACTTGGATCAAGCCGGCATCGAACCACCCGCAGTGACCGAGCTGATCATTCGGATCGACGACTCAATCTTACAGGCGGCAGGCCACCCGCTGCCCTCAGCCGTGCTGCTGGGCATCCTGCTCGCCATCGTGAGCATCGACGGCTACGTCGTCTCATTGCTGTGGCGACGAAGCGCAACGACCGCCGCCCGCTCGGCATGGTCGATCGCGATCACCGCCATGCTGTTTGCGATCGTCGTCATCGGCGAAGCGGCGACGTTTGTTCCTCAAGCCGGTTAGCAACCCTTGGCGAAGCAAAGCGTGACGTCTTAGCAAGTGACAGCGCTCGCGGGCTGAACCCACGAGACCCGTCCTCCGACACGCCCCCAAAGAGCTCCCTACAGTCGCCCGCTCGTAGGTCACGCACCGCTCCTTGCTCTACTCAGCAGGGGACCACCGCAGAGCGGACCCATCCGCTGCCTACCGGCATCGGCCACATAGCGCACAGGTCGATTTGACCAACGCGAGTTTCCGTGGGCGGCAAAAGCTGGAGGTCGATGCAACCTCTTGCAGTTCGAGTCAAATAGAAGTGCCCTTGGCGGGTCGGACTGGAGCAGCTTGGACATACCAATCGGGTGCCATCGGGTGCCAATGAAGCGCACTCATTGGCTGAGGCGACGCCTAAGCGACATCGAAAACTCTAGCCTGCGGGCACCGATTGCGCCGTCGAACCCGACACGTTCATCGCCGCGGATTGTCGACATCAGCGACACCGCTCTGTTTCGCCGATGAACTGGATTGGTTACGGAGGGATTTGACCTCGAAATTCGCGTTCGGCGATGCGACGGCTCCAGATCTGTTCACCCGTTGCGAGGTCCATGACTCGAACCTGACGGGGCACTTCGACGAACTGTCCTCCCTGCAGCTCAAATGCTGAAGGGGTCTCCAATACGATTTGACGTGAGTCGCCGAACGTTTCGACATAGAATGGAACATACGCTTCGTTGCTGGGGAACTCTCCGATCTGCTGCCGGCTTTCACGATCGAAGACGCGCATCAGGTAGCGGTACTCCGCGCCTTTCGTCCTTTCTTTGGCGACGACGTGCCGACCGTCGGCGGAGAGATACTGCGGCAGTGACACGTTTGGTAGATGACGTTCAGTCACGTCTGCGGCATCAGTCGCGGCCAATTCTGGTATGTTCGTCGCTTCGACATCGTCGATTTGTTGTGTTTCACCGGACTCGAGATTGATGCGAAACATCCCTTTGCGGGAAGTGTTGTCACCGGCGTTTGTTGCGGCCGGCGGAATCTCGTTACGCCCCCCGTCCAGGATGGGATTGTCGAGCGTCCCGGTTGGGAGTGCTTGGTACGGATCGACCGATTCAAATTGCCACGTCAGGAACGCCTCATTTCCGGCAGCCCGAAGCTGAATTTGAGAGTTGCCGACCGGTGAGTACGTAACGCCCGGTTCGAGTGGAATTAAAATCCTGCGGTTGATTTCCCCTGTCTTCTCATCCATGACGATCAGAGGGAGGTTGTTTCCATCGTCACGCGTAGAACGAGCCACGCTCATCAGTAAGTTGTTCGTCGTCACTTCGAGTGGTTGAATAGCACTGGACTCCTGCCACAGAACCTCGCCAGTCTGAAGCTGCAGAGCGGTGATGCCTCCTACGGCCACACTCGCTGGCTGTGCCACACCTCTCGGAGCGTCCATGACGAAGAGCGTCCCCTGCGACCGATCGACCACGATCCCTGGACTGAGGGGAAACCGCTGAGCAGGTTCCTGGGCATGTCCAGCCTCGGCGAGGCCCAGCAGGAGAGCGATCGCGCATGCGGACAGAATTCCTTTGTGAATCCGGGTTTTCATGTTTGCCTCCCGCTAGCCGGCCCGAATCGGTCCTTTGGTGTTGGTATATCACATCCCGACAGACATAAGACGCATTTCATGGTAACAAGTTCCGAAGAATCTCAGAATTCCAATGTCCAGGCTCCTCGACCGAGAATGCCGGCCAGCAGCAAGTTGTCGGTGGAATCGTATTCCAGGTGATAGATCGCGGCTCGCGGGAGTCCCGTTCCGAGTTGGCTCCAGTTATCGAAGTTTGGCGCGGTTGCCGAGGCGACTCCGCGCTGGGTACCGATGATGATACGGGCGTTCATGCCATCATCCGCCGGACGGTAGGCGAGTGTGTGGAGCTCACCGAGGTCCAGCCCGGTCAGATTGTTGGTGACGTCGTCCCAACTTGTGCCAGCGTCATCTGTTCGAAAAACGTGATCGCGATCCGCCACGAAGGCGATCTCAAAGTCATCGGGATCCATCACGAGGCTCTGTATCGTGCCGCCGGTATACGCGTTGGATCGTTGCATCTGGGCTGGTGGTGCTGCTGTGCGGACAAACACCCGATCTTCCGCACCGGCGTAGAGCGCATCAGCATTGTTTGCGGCGCCGTAGGACAGGCAATCATGTCCCAGGTCGTCGTTGACTCGCACGCGGCCGCCACCGGCCGGCGCGAGCCGTCGGGCAGTGTCGCCCTGATTTAATGATTCATAGATCGCATCGCTGCCGCCAAACAGAATCCGGTCCCCGTCGGTTCGGTTCAGCGCCAAAGGGGTATAGAACTGTGCCCGGATCAGCGTCGGCCTGCGGTTGGTAAGAACAGGCTGACCATTTTGATCCACAACAATCAATCCAACTCGACTGGGCGGTGGCGTCGTCAACTGGTTGTTGGCGTCAAACGTCCGTCGAATCATGCCTTGCAAGAACTGGGCGCTGGAATACCTGATCGATTTACCGGGAAGGCTGAAGTCGTCGACCAGCGTGACGCCTCCATCTCCTCCTGAGATCGTATTCCACCGTTGCCCCATTCGACGGGATTCTGGAGCACCGTTGTCTTGTGCTCCTCCCACGGCAATGTTGGAGACCGCATCCCAGGACACGGCATGCAGTTCCGTGGCACGGAGGTCACCATTCATTGAGATCCAATCACCGGTGTTTTCCCGAGGGTTAGTCCGCCGGTAGATCCCGCCGTCACACCCTTCAAGCAACTCGCCGTTGACGTCGAAATCCATGTCCCTTGAGTCGGCATGGGGAGCAGAGGTGTTGGCGGTTCCTCCTCCGCTAGGGCTTTGTGAGTGAGTCAGGTGGACCCAGCGGTCCATTTGGACCGAGGCGTCTGCCCGAAAGGACCTGGCCGAAAAAGTATGAGCTCCGATGGAGTTCGGCCATATCTGACTTCTAGAGATCCCCTCGTTGCCATGGGGTTGCCGATCTCCCCCGACATAGACGATGTTTGCGTCCTCGCGGTCAGCTGAGATCGAGAGATGGAGCGCTCCCTGCCCTCCTGGGTGGGCTCCGAATCTCTTGTTGCCGATTTCCACCGTCGTCGGGACACCGAGGTCTGTCCAAGTCGCGCCGTCGTCGTTTGAAAAGAAGACCGCTGCCAAGCGCCCGCCGTCCCGCCGTGGATCGAGCGAGGGATGGTTCTGACGCTGCACAATCGCTACGAAAATGTTACTCGCCCGACCGACGGCGATTTCACAGTTCAGTGCCGACGCCATTGCCGCATCGAGGCCAGGATCTGAAAGCTGTGTCCATGTTGCGCCGGCATCCGCGCTGCGAAACAGCCCGGAGCGCCCCGCGTTTGTGTAGAGCACAGCCGGGTCGCATCGGTCGCCAACGAGGTCGAAAGACGGTCCAGCCGGCAAGCCGGTGCCGTTTGCTCCGGAGATTCCAGTCCAGTTGGCCCCACCGTCCTCACTCCGCCATATGCCCGCGTCGGATGATGGTCGATTGCGATCGACATCGTCGACTGAGATGACCAACGTATCCCCACGCGGGGCCACGCCGGAGATGTTTAACCCTGTCAGTGCGCCTCCACCATCGAGACGCGCCCAAGTGGTGCCACCGTTGGTCGTGCGTAGTAGCCCAATGCGCGGGGAGCCCAGTCGAGCAAGGCTGCTGAACTGGCCAATGCCTGCTACCAGTGTCTGGCGTTGCACATGGGTGGGATCGAACTCCAGTGCACCAATCGAGAGAGCGCTCTCGGCGGCCGTTAGGTTCTCCCAATGAGGTTGGGGCGCGCGAGCGTTGGTCGTTCGCCAGACTCCGGCGTTCGTGGTGCCAATGTACACGACATCGGCGTTCGTGGGATGTGGGGTCACCGCGTGTACCGCGCCGACCACCTCGCGATCCTGCATCCCTTCCGTTTGACCACCGGTGATCGGACCCGGTCCTCGCTGCACCCAGACGAGTTGGGCCGAGAGCGCTGAGGTCAGAAGTAGGAATGCGACGTTCGTCGCCATGCCGAGAAAGAGTTGTGAACGAAACATCTGGGCCTCTGTCATTAGGAGTTATCTTGTCCCGCTTTTGGAGAGCCGATTTGTCGGATGTATCGACCATTCCGAATCCGCCGAGCACTTCGCCCGAGAGCTCAATTTTCAGGAGTTTCACACGAATGGTCCGACCAGTGAATTCGTGCTGTTCTCTGCGGCGGTCGTGCTGCGGAGTGTCCCACAGGAATGAGTACGGACCGGCACGGGGCATGGTCGATTGATGGCGGCGAAATACCAACGTTCTCTTCGTTGACTAGTAGGTGGGCCCTAAGCACAAATCGCAACGCCCGAAGTCCGGGAACCCACGTTTTCACCGATCTCTCGGAAATAGACGCTCCGAGCATGGGTTGTTTCCATCTAGTTGGGAAAGTTTTCAACTTCGCCCGCGCTCATGGTGACTAGTGCAGCGAGCAACGTCAGTGAGATACTCTCGTTAAGGAAACGTACATGCCCGTCGGCGAAGAGAAAATTTGCGCCTTCTCGGTGGAAACTGTACGGCTCGTTGTCATTCCTTTTGTTCATCGTAAACGAACACTCCGGTCCGCATCCTTCCAACCAGCCATCCTCTGATGCGCCATGTAGGCTGAAGGGGCCTTCACTGTCGACCCAGCCAATTCCCTGGTCATTCGACACAGTCGGCGGCGAAGTTCTGCGCCGATACACCACAGGCCGGCCGCTGCATTGATTGCAACATGACATGTGTGCCTCGCATGCGTCGTATACAGACCAGATGATGCTTACCCGCAGAACACCTTAGTACTCGGTCTTCCACAGGCGGGTCTAAAGTGTTGGACTGTTTCAAGACAGGCCGGACAGTTCGAGCGACAGGATCGGGTCAACACGCCGTTCCTGGATATCACCTAAGAATCACCCTATTCCACAGAAATGCCCTATTTCACCCGACTTGTCAAGTAGCTATGGCATTCACGGAACGTTGGAATTCTTCGGAACCCTCGTCATGAAGTCACACAACTAGCGCCCCCAACAAACGTTGGGAGCGGGCCCAAGCATACATCACGGTCGGTTACCCGCTCCAACAGCGACGGAGTGGGAATGACAAACACGGCATCCTTCATGACCCGCGAGAACGCGCTCTGTTCGTCCTTGTTGAGCGACTTAATGAACGGAAACACCTCGTCGCGGAACAGGCCGTACATCTCCTGCGCTTCGAGGTCCTTGAACCGCGACCAGCGGAGCCGCTGCTGCCTTTTGTTGAGGATGGGGTCTTCGATGGGCCGTTTGAGCAGGTTGGCCTGGGCTTCCTTGGCGGTGTGCAGCTCGTCGAGCCGCCGGGCGAATAGCAGGTAGGTGATTTGCTCGATGACGGTCAGCCCGTTGCTGATGCCGCCCGCCCAAAACGCTTCCCAAACCCGGTCGATCTGAGATTTGATGGCACCGGTGATCATGTCGTTGGATGTCCCTTCACGGCGGATGTGTCCGAAATTCCACTGTACAGGGCCGGCGGGGGAGATCAAAACGACTTGGGGCCGTGTGCTCAGGTTTCAGAGTTTGCATGCTGGGTGAATTCCGTTGGTGAGACTTCGTTCTGCCTTTGTGATCTTTGTGGCTTGGTGGTCATCGAATGACACTCGCGAGCCGCGCGCGATGTTCGAAGGTTCCGGAAAGTTTTTACCACCAAGGCACGAAGAGCACCGAGTCATGGATCAAACGCCGCGCGTGGCGAGCGCTGGGCATGCCCGTGCCGCGACATCGGACTCGGCGCGGCCAGTCCGGGAGTGTGCTTGAGGATAACTCCGCAGGCTGATCTGGATCGATTCGCGGATGGATGGTATACTATTGTATATTTGCCGCGTGGGGCGGGTGCACGCGCCGGCTGATGCGTGCGAAGCGGACACAGAACAGGTCGGGCTCGGCTGCCGGGGCGGCGGTTGGGGTCGAAGACGGGAGAAGTGCATGAGAGGTCACGTGCCGCGGTCGAATTGGCTACGCGGCGGTTCGGTCCGTTTCTCACCGACAGGTTATAGCGCAACTCCCGGGAAATAAGCCAATGTGTCGGTGTCGGTGGATAGCGCTGTTACACATTTGGACCGCGATTTGGGGGCCGAGCAATCAGGCCCGAGGGCTCTTATTCGGTTTGACGTACTACCGATACGTTCGCCGGTAGCGCGTCTACTCAGAGAAGAGTTCGGACAGCAATCCCGCTTCGCCAGGGTGCCGAACTTCGACGAACTCTTCCTGGCGGGTGAGCGCAAGAAGTTGGCGCATCTGCGCTACCGTCCGCTCGTCGAACTGCGTCTTGTGCGACTGCATGGCACCGACTCGATTGTTGACGTGTCCCTTGATATCGACCTTGTAGGTAATGAACTTGTCCGCAACGGGTTTGAACCGGTTTCCCCCGCCCGCGCTCACGATGATATTGTTCGTCGAGCGGGACAGGGCCACGTGCAGCAGATGTGACGGCGTACCGGAATCGTCAAAGGCCCTTCCGGCGATCTGTCCAATCGCAATGTGGTCGGCGTGACCGTAGTAGCCGTCCGGCCCGAACGTGACCACGACGCTGGGAGTTGTCTTCTCGATGATCGACCGGACGTTGGCGAGCACTTCGCCCCAATAGTCGTACACCTTCCCATCGGGATAGCGGAGAAACAGTGGCTCTGTCGGAAGTTCGATCGCCTTGGCCGCGTTGCGCATTTCCAGCTCGCGTTGCTGACCGAGTGCTTCTCTACTCAAGCCGCGATCCGTTCTATCTCGGCCAGCGTCGCCGGAAGTGGCATATACGAGCAGCACTCGTTTCCCCTTTGCGGACAACTTGGCGAAGGTTCCGGAAGCGAAGGTTTCATCGTCGGGATGCGCCCAGATGCCGAGCACGTCGCAGGGTTCAAGGGCGGCAATCGCCTTTTCCCGAGCATCTTTTTGCTGCGTTGTCGATTCCATGCCGCCGGGTCGTCGACCGCGCGGCCGCCGATCTTGCGCCCCCGCGCTTTGTACGACAAGCAGCGTCGCGATGGAAACACTCAACACCTTAGACATGTTGTTCGCCTTCCCGATTCGAATTGTTTGCGCACTGGTGGATCAATCGCCCTGCTCATTGACATGTACCACGATCTGGTCGGCATCGCGAAGGGCAATGACGCCCGACTCATTACCCGTCATAAGCGACACTCCCCCGTCCCCCAACTTGCTGCGAATGGAGTCCGGCTCGGAATTCGAGACCGCGTATCCGTAATGCAGCATTCCGGGTTGGTCTGCTTCTCTAAGTTCCAGAAAACTATCACCGACTTTCAGCACGCATCGTTCACGACTCCCCTCGCCGTCGGCGGCCCGCAGACCAAACATGCGGTTGTAGAAGTCTCGAGACCGCCGCACATCGGTGACACCCAGGCAAAGGCTTTTGAGTTGTACCGCCCGGAGCGTTCCCTTTTCGGCATTGGTGAGCTGGTTGCGCGTCCGACCGTAGCCATGAGCGATCTCCTGAATCTGCACGTCGATACCGTCGGGATCGTTGATGTGCAGCAGACGACCACGGCCCCTGACAACCGGATCGAGATCGAGGTCGGACAATACGGTCTGAAACTTTTCGATGTCAAAGTCTTTCACACCGAGACAGAAGTGATTGAGCCCGCTCTTTTCGGCGCGCCGGAGGTTCAGGAAACCTTTGTCGAAATGAAGAAACGCTGCCCTGCCCCCGCGCCCGTGAGAGATGGGCGTCATCCCGAAGTGCATCTGGTAGAACTCGCTGGCCCGCTCGGGAACGGCTGTGTCCAAAGAGATGTGGTTGAGTTCGACCGCCCGAAACACGCTTTCTGTTTTCGGGTTCTCAGCCAGCGCCTGCAGCCCGCCAACTGCCAGCACACCGCAAACAACTGTACTGCGAAGGCAAGTTCTGCGATTCATTGCCGCGAAGCTCTGCACGCTGGTCATGCGATGATTCCTCGTACTCGGATTCGGCTTGTCCGGCCTGCGCCGGGGTTCCATATGCATAACGGACGCCGAACGCCCTCATCCACAGTCGTGCTCGGGCTTCCCGCTGAAGACAACAAGACCTCAGCTTGTCGGACGCAGGTCGGCGATGTGATAGGCGGATCCCGATTGGCTTGCGACGGTAATCGGGCGCATCGCGAACATCGCCTTTGTCCGCTCATCGGATTTCAGATCCGCGAGATGGCGGTTTTCCAGACGACACGTGGACGAATCTCACCCTCGTGCGTTACTGGCAATAGATCTGCGCAACACTCGCCAGATGGGCCGACCGGATCGTCCGCGCCAAACCTTGCGCCAATTTGGAGAACGAGGATGAATCGCAAGCATGCGTCTGAATTCGATCAGCAACTGCTCGACCTTTACGACGGCTATGCCCACGGTGAAATGAGCCGTCGTGATTTTTTGGAGCGGGCGTCCGATTTCGCAGTCGGCGGTGTAACGGCAGCGTCGCTGTTGGCAAGCCTGAGTCCCGAGTACGCCTGGGCGCAACAGGTGCCGCAGGATGACCCGCGGCTGATGAGCGAATCATTGGAGTACGCATCGCCAAGCGGCGCCGGAACGATGCACGGCTACCTGGTCCGGCCCGCTGCGGCGAGCGGCAAGTTGCCGGCCGTGCTGGTGATCCATGAGAACCGCGGCCTGAATCCCTACATCGAAGATGTGACTCGCCGCCTGGGAACCGCCGGGTTTCTCGCATTTGCGCCCGATGCGTTGGCTCCGTTGGGCGGCTACCCCGGAAATGATGACGCAGGCCGCGCGCTTCAGCGAAAACGTGATCGGGAAGAGATGACTGAGGACTTCATCGCGGCCGCACGGCTACTGCAGACACATTCGGCCGCCAATGGCAAGGTAGGAGTTGTAGGCTTCTGCTTCGGTGGCGGAATGGCCAACAAGCTTGCTGTGCGAGTGCCGGAGGTCATCACGGCGGCTGTTCCATTCTATGGCGCCCAGCCCGCGGCAGAAGACGTGCCAAAGATCAAGGCCACGCTGCTGCTGCACTATGGTGAGCTCGACAGACGAATCAACGCCGGCTGGCCGGCCTACGAAAAGGCGCTCAAAGCGGCGGGTGTGAAATACACGGCGCACATTTATGAGGCGGCAAACCACGGCTTTCACAACGACACCACCCCGCGCTATGACGAGATGGCCGCGAAACTCGCCTGGCAGCGCACCATCGATTTCTTCAATGCGAGTCTGCGCTCGTGACCCGCACCGCCGAATTCGAGATCACCGATGCTGAACAGGCATCAGCGAGTCTTGCGGTGTGCGGTGGTGCTGCGAACTCGACTCGTTGAACGATCCTGAGGTCATTCTCGACGACGAGTCGAACGGATGTTCTCTCACTTTGTCCGCACGATCCAATTGGCGCTCAAGAGCCTCATGCTGCACAAGCTGAGGTCGGCGCTCACGATGCTGGGGATCGTATTCGGCGTCTTTTCAGTGATCGCCATGCTGGCGATCGGCGAAGGCGCCAGCGCGCAAGCACAGCAGCGAGTGTTGGAACTCGGCGCGACGAACATCATCGCGGTCAGCGTCAAGCCTGCCGAGAGTCGAGGCAATGCCGGCCAGCAGCAACGGGTACTCCGCTACGGGCTGCTGCGTTCCGACTACGATCTGCTTGAGAACACGATTCCGACAGTGGTGAATGCGATCCCCGTGCGCGAGATTCGGGGGGAAGCCCGCTACCTGCACCGTACGATCGACGCCCGGCTGGTCGGCTGCACGGCCGACTATCGACATGTCAACCGGCTGGAGATGGCCCGCGGGCAGTTCATCTCAGAACAACATCAGCGGGAAATGGCCAATGTTTGCGTGCTGGCGCATGAAACGGCCCAGGCGTTGTTCCCTTATGAGGATCCGCTGAGTCACGCCGTGCAACTCAAGGGCCGGTTCTATACCGTGATCGGTATCATCAGACACAGAACCGCGTCGGCGGCCATCGGCGGAAGTCTCTCCGGCCAGGACTACAACAAGGACGTCTACATTCCAATCCGGACGTTTCAGGTTCGTCTCGGAGACCTGGACATTCGGGTCGTTCCCGGTGCACGGGTCTACGAACAGATTGAGTTGAATCAGGTCACACTGCAGATCGGTGACGGCGAGGACGTAATTCCCACAGCGCACGTCGTTCGCGAAACGCTCAGCCTCACCCATGGAAGCCAGCAAGACTATTCGGTTGTTGTGCCGCTGGAACTACTCAAGCAGGCCGATCAGATTCGGCAGATCTTCAACGTAGTGCTCGGTTCCATCGCAACCATCAGCCTGATTGTGGGCGGCATCGGGATTATGAATATCATGCTGGCAACGGTGACCGAGCGTACGCGCGAGATCGGCATTCGCCGCGCGCTGGGAGCCCGCCAGCGGAACATTACTCAACAGTTTCTTACCGAGACAATTGTCTTGGCTGGTACAGGTGGAGTGATCGGCATCTTGCTGGGCCTGACGACCCCGTTGGGCTTTCAAGTCCTGCAATTGATCGTGAAGAACTTTGTCTTGGGGGCAGGCGAGCAGACGTCCGACATGGCGAAGATGTTCGAGGAAATGCAGCCACAGATTGCGCTCTGGAGTCTGCCGCTCGCGTTCGGAATCTCGGTTGGGATTGGGATCATCTTCGGGTTGTACCCCGCGCGTGCTGCTGCCAGACTCGATCCGATCGAAGCCCTGCGGCACGAGTAGGGGATAAACGGCGCCCACGACTCGTGAGGTGCGATCTCCGGCAGCGAAAAAAACCGCATCAAGGGTGACCAAGGGAAGCATCACAGTGGTCGGCCGAAGACTTGCGGCAGCTAAAGGCTTTGGACAATGCGCTTTAGCCGAGTACACCCGGAGGGACTCGAACCCCCAACCCTCGGTTCCGAAGACCGATGCTCTATCCAATTGAGCTACGGGTGCAAGTGAGTTTGGTAAACGACTTGTGATTCTTACGCCCGGCGATGAACGTCGCAACCGACGGGCCGCGCGAGTCTCTACCAATTGCTCAGCAGTATCTCCGTGATTCTACAGCGTCCCGACCGGCCCGCAAGGCTGATAGCATCGGTCATCTGCTTCCATGTCGTAGGTGCTGGCCGAACATGACTGAGTCGATCAGAATCATAGTCGCATCGTGCGACCTGCGAATTTGAATCTCTCACCTGATCACTTTCCTTTTGACGATTTGTTCGATTACGTGCATGCTGCCACAATAGCACATAGCCACGTCAAGGGGCTTCCGGATGAAGCGGCTCCCCTGTTCGCAAGGTGCAACACCGGGGATTTCCGAGGCGGTGCCTTGAATAAGGCGATGGGGCCAATTGGCTTGATACGACCGAGTTACTGGAAAACGAATAAATCCATGGAGCACAAGTGCATTTTCATTACCGGAGCTGCCAGCGGAATTGGCCGCGCCACGGCAGAGCTTTTCCATGACAAAGGCTGGCTCGTTGGATGCTACGACGTTGATACCGATGCACTTGAGGACCTTCGGCAACAGTTGGGTGAGCGTTGTCTCACTCGATACCTGGATGTACGCGACAAGGAAGCGTTCGATGCCGTTATGGCTGCGTATTCAGGACAAACGGATGGTCGCCTGGATGTCATGTTTAACAATGCCGGTATCACGGTAGGCGGCTATTTTGATGACGTGCCTTTCGACAAGATTATCGACATGGTCCAGATCAATCTGATCGGCGTCCTGAATGGCACCCATGCGGCCATACCCTTGCTGAAACAGACAAAGAACTCGCTCTGCTTTACCACGGCATCGTCTGCCGCCATCTACGGCAGCCCTGGAATGGCGGTCTATAGTGCCACAAAACATGCCATAAAGGGCTTTACCCAAGCGATGAGTGTTGAGCTGGCGCGGTATGGTGCCAGAGCCTCGGACGTGCTGCCTGGAATCATTGATACGCCGTTGTGGAAAAGTAGTCGATACGTCGAGGGCAAGCCGGTTTCGACTTACGAAGAGATCCCGCACAGGAATGCTGACCGAACGGATGCCACCAGGACAATAGCACCGTCCGAAGTGGCGGATGCTGTCTGGAACGCCTACCACGGAAACAAAGTGCACTGGTATGTGCCGCCGGAACTGGAGCACAACACCAGAAAAAAAGAAACGCCTGAGGAGATTCGTGACGCGCAGATCCCACAGCACCGCCGTTAGGCGGCGCACGTTTGCGGATGCGGAAGGTCTTGGGGCATTTGATTGCTGCAATGCGTCAGCAACTGGCCCAATTCAGTTTCCTGACAATTGGCTATCAACGCGCCTTCAGCTCCTCAATCGAGATCCCTGAACGAGGCGCCGGCTGAATCAGACTCAACAGATTGCCGTCCGGGTCTCTGCCAAAGACCTCCGTCGACGCATCGGTCTGGACCGGCTCCGACAGAAACTGCACACCCGAATCGGCAAGTCGTTTGTAATCGCTTTGAATATCTGACACCTCAAAGGCAATCTTGTTGTAGCCAATTCTCTCGAAGGAAGTCGGCGCCCCTGCTTCGGGTGTGACCGGGATTATGAACTGCCAGAGTTCAAGGATCATGTTGGTCATATGAAACCAGGCTGCACGAATTTGTATTCCATCGAGATCGGCGACCTCATCAAACCTTGGGCCGGTTACTTTGTCGCTTCTGCGGTTCGGCTGGAATCCGAGAAGGTTCTCGTAAAACTCAACCAGTCTGTCGATGTCGGGGGTAACGAGTGCGATATGCGAGAGCCAGATGGGACCTTCGAAATGCGGCTCGTCCAGATGCTCTGTTTCAAACATGATGCCGTCGGCGTCGCGCTCATAGGCGTAGTAGACCCCGTAGCCGCCCAGGTCAACCGGCTCAGTCCCTCTGCTGACAGGGATGGCGCCGAGCCTCTTGAAACGGCCGTAGATGTTTTGCGGCGTGGGGGCCTGAAAACAGACATGCGTTATCCCCGGGCCCTGAACGGGAATCTCCTCAGGCGGGCCGGCAAGCGCTGGTGCATATTGGGAAAGTTCGAGGTATCCGTTCGGGCCGGCCAGAACGGCTCTGTCGACCGGCGTGTTGTCAAAGCCACTCGCCTGCTCTGCTGCCGAATTACTGAGTCTCTTGGAGCGGTCTACTTCAACAGATGCCGCCTCGGAGTAGAAAGCAATCGATGCCTGCAGGTCACTCACCGAGAGGCCGATGTGATTCAGGCCGGTAACTGATGAAGGGTTGGACCGTTCAGTCTGCCGCGTTTGGTCAGTCATGGAACTCTCCTCTACGTCCCTTTGTTTCGACCAAAGTGGCACCTTACCCCGGCTCGACTTTCTAGGCGCACGCAGCATCAATCGCTTGACTGCATCCTTTGTTGCAACAACCTTGTGATCTCCTGATGCCGTTCCCGATTAAGGTTGTATTTGTTGTAAATGAAGAGGGAAATAGCAGCAGCTAGTGCCATCACGGGCCCGGCAGTGATCCCGAGACGGAACACTACCTCACCGTCAAGCTGCCCTGGCACTGCTCCGGAAGGCATACGAATAAAGTATTCCAGAACGACACCAGCAAAGAAGATTCCGAAAGAACTTGACGCCTTGGCAAAGAAGGCCCGGGCCGAATAATAAAGCCCTTCCTGTCGCTCACCCGTCTCCAGTTCATTGTCATCAGTGATATCGCCGATCATCGACAACATCACCACGGTACTCACCCCCAGGGAGAATGCAAATCCGGCACGATTCACCACGAGAACGGGTAAGAGTGCCGGATCTCCATTCTCAAACATCAGCCCCAGCAGGCGCAGATCGACCATCAATTGAGCGAAAACGACACCCCCCACGAGCGAAGTCATCATCACCGGTTTTCGGTCAAACTTTCGCATCAGGATGGGCGAAAGAAGCGCACCCGTCACAGCCGCCGGCGCTCCGACCAGTCTCAACCACGCCATCTGCTCCGTCTTCAATTCCCAGAAAAAGGTGAACATGAAAACTTCGAGCGTATCGTATATGCCGCTGGTCAGCATGAAGAAGAAAAAGCCGATCACAAGAACCAGGTAGTTGCGATTCTTCAAGGTTCCCCCAATGGCCTTCAGAAACGTTATCGGGGACATGGGTTTTCGGTCAGGAGATGCCTGGGATAGATTGGGTATGTATTTCCATGTGCCGGCGGCACTGGCCCAAATAGCAATTAAAACAATGACACAAGCCGTCAGAATCAACGGCCCGTAGGCCTCCGCGTCCAGAAGCCCCGGCACCTTCTCTGCATCCGATTCGCGCACCCGTTCACCGGCGAGGAAGAAACGATAGGCAACAAACGCGAAAATGGACATAGACCCATAGCTGAAAACGGTATTGACGCTGAAGAGTTGCGAGCGTTGATGTTGATCCTTCGTCAACTCCCCGCCAAGCGCGAGATGCGGAACATGGTAAAGCGTTACGAATGTTCGAGCGAGGATGGTCCAAACGGCCAGCCAGGCGAACAGAAGCATTTGCGATGGGCCATCCGCCCCTGCGGTAAACGCTTCGGGCGGGTTAAAGATACAGTAAATCGACACGACCATCGGAATCGGCGCCGCGAGCAGAAAGGGATGACGCCGCCCGAACCTGGAACGCCAACGGTCCGACATGATCCCGACAATCGGGTCCGTAATTGCATCGCCAATCAAGGCCAACATAATGGCCGTACCGATCAGAGCATTGGAGAGACCAATGGTCTGGTTGTAGTAGATTGTGATGAAGCCACTAAAAACGGTTAAGAATACAGCCTCTCCGGTTGCGCCCACGCCAAACGAGAGCTTCCCCACAAGCGAAATAGCACCGTCACCCTGGCCAGTCTCGTCACCGCGGTTCACATTCACTCCGACCTGACTCCTTCAATCTGGATACTGTTTCTACCGGGAAAAACTCAATCCGTCCGGGCTGAGTGTGACCGCTTGACCTGTCTCGGCAGAATGCTGCGCCGCAAGGCCAATCACCACCGCTTTGAGTCCATCATCGACGCTCACATCCACCCGACCACCTTCTGTGATGGCACGATAGAATCCCTGCTGTTCATAGAACGTCGCGCCATTGTGGGACCCTGCAGATAACAACGCAGGATCGACCACTACCGGCGTTTCCACAGGTCCCATGGGAGTTCGTGGGCTGAAGACCAGCTTCGGCTCCGGCGCCGGACCCAACGTCTCGTTGGGCCAGAATTGACCGGGACCAGGCACAAAACACTGCAGCTTGCCGTCTGTCCCTACCGCACAAATCTCCTCCTGATACCTCGAGCCCTGCGCAAACATGCTGAGTTCAAGCATCGCCCTCAGCCCATCGGAAAAGTCCAGAACCACGTAAGCGTTGTCGATGATGTCGGGAGTCTCGCCGTCATATTGTTCATCCAGATGATTGACGTCCTGGCCGGCCGATGCGTAAACGCGAACCACTTCCTGCCCGGCCAGAAATCGCATCAGGTCGAAAAAGTGACAACATTTCTCAACGAGTGTGCCACCGGTATTGCGATTGAAGCGGTTCCAGTCACCCACCTTCTTCAAGAACGGAAACCGGTGCTCGCGAATCGTGAGCATTTTCATCGATCCAATCTGCCCTTCGGCCAGCCGCTTTCTGAATGCTGCGATCGGTGGCATATACCGGTACTCCATGCCCACCCAAACAGGTGCAGGATGTGTGTCGGCCGCTGCTCTTATTTGCTGAACGTGATCCAGGCGGGTTACAAGCGGCTTTTCTACCAATACGGGCAGGCTTGTGGTTGAGAAGATGTGTAAGAGCTGATCCTCATGTTGATAATTGGGCGTTGCCACGACCAGCGCATCAAGATCCGGGAAATCGAGTAGTGACTGCATGTCATTGAAGACTCTGGCATCTGGTACAATTCTCAACGCTCGCGCCAGCATGTCTCCGTTTGGCTCAGCAATCGCAACAACTTGCGCACCATCAATCAGGGCCAGATTCAACAAATGCTCAAGGCCCATCATGCCGCAACCGAGCATCCCGTACCTTACCGTCTTTCCCATCGTTCAAATCTCAAGGCAAATGACAAGTAGCGTGCGACGTATCGGCACTTGTCCGACGGGCACCACGTCCAGGACAATTCCTTAGGCTCGTTTTGGCTGCACCAGCTATTTTCTTCAAACCCTCGTTTTGATCTGTCTTTTGAAGCGGCTGACCTGCTCCTGCTTGTGGGACCAAAGTGAGCTGCCCACGGACGGTACCACCCTTTTCGTTTGAGTCAACCGATCACTCTCTGTGGGCCGTCCGTTGAAACAACATCTGACGCGCTTCAAGCGTGAACCCGCAAGCGATATTTTCAAAGCACGCTGAATATCGGAAGAAGAAGGGATCAGTCATGGCCCGAGCAGACGAGCTACTCGCCAAATACGAGCAGCAGATTGAGGAAATCTGGCGCAAAAAGACCCCCAAGTCGCGGGAGCTGTGTGAGCGCGCAGAAAAGTACATACCCGGCGGTGCGCTCATGTCCCACTCCACCGGAACGCATCCCGCGTACGGCGAGCGGGTGGACGGGTGCTACAAATACGATGTCGATGGGAACCGCTATATCGACCTGATTCTGGGTATGACCTGCATCATTGGGCACAACCATCCACAGGTCGCAAAAGCTATTCAAGAGCAGGTACCCAAGGGACTCGTTTCTTTCATGCCTAATCTCGGCAAGGATGCCTTGGCAGAAATGATGTGCCAAAGAGTCCCCTCGGTAGAGAAGGTGTGGTTCACCTTGGGGGGATCCCAGTCCTTCATGTGGGCCATTCGAGCGGCCAGAGCGTTCACCGGCAGGGACAAGATTCTAAAAATACGCGGGGGATATAACGGCACATACGACGATGCAATTGCGATCCAACCCAACCCTCGATTCCCCGCCGGCATGCGTGGACTGCCCAAGAACACGCTGGACAACGTGCTATTTGCTCATTGGAACGATCAAGAAGGAACCGAGAAAGTTATTCGGGAAAACAAGGATGACCTGGCGGCCGTCCTCACGGAAGGATTGCAGACAGGGGGTACAATCCCCCCTAAAGATGGGTACCTGACGTTTCTCAGAGAGCAGACTTCCAAATACGGGATCGTTCTAATCTTCGACGAAATCGTCAATTTTTGGCTCGCTCATGGCGGAACGGGAGAGCTCTTCAACGTCGACCCCGATTTGAGCTGCTATGGCAAGGGTATCGGCGGTGGTTTGCCGATGGGGCTCATTGGCGGCCGAAGCGACATCATGAAGTTGTTTAGTCAAAAGGAAGACGTCAGGGTCGCGGCCATCGTCGCCCACCAGGGTGATCCCATGAGTGTGGCTGCCAGCACAGCTTGTCTCAACATACTATCCGTCGATGAAATCGCCCGCATCAACGCCAACGGCGAATTGATGGCCAATGGCATCCGAAACATTTTCAAAGAACTCGGAATCAGAGGACATGTGATAGGTTACGGAAATCACCAGAGCGTCCACTTGACGACTGAAGATGACGTCACAGATCCGGTGACCTATTTGACCAACGCGAACGCGCCCGGACTGCGGGAAGTGATGGCGCTGTATCGTCGCTCGCTCATGAATAAGGGGGTACTCACACTCGAGAATTTGATGGCTCTGAGGACGTCAACGCCGTTATCGGAGAGCGAAATCGAAACGGCGCTAGCCGCGATGCGAGAATGTTTTATCGAAATCCAACCCATACTCAAGGAAGTGGCGCCTCACTTGGTGAACTAGCTGCATGCGAAAGTGAGCCAATCGCGTCGGCGGACCAGCAAATCGAATTCGAGCCAATTTCGAACTCGTTCTGTGCAGAAGGCCTAGGTCGCCGATGGCACCTGGCGCATCGGACTCCGTACATCGAGCGGTGTCTGAGATCGAAAGCTGCGTAAGAGATGGTCCTCGATCGCTAGGGCACCACATGATATTCTGAAGCCACTGGTCGCAAATGGGCCAGACACACAACAGATATGCTGCGGCATTGGTGGGTTGACGAAGGAAAATACAATTTTTCGCAGCAAGCTTCTCGGGACACATCAACTCAAGTTCATTCCCGGAAACGATGATGGCTGGTCAGCAGAGGACCCGAACCTTTGTGTTCTCGATCGCTTGCGGGCTCTGTCTCACAGCCTTGGCGACGGCCTCGGATCCATCGGAGATCTCACCTGTCGAACACGAGAGCCGGTGGTGGCCCGAGGGACAGGGCGGCAGTTTGGGCACAATTCGCTACCGTGCCAGCAAGCAGGAGCAACCCTTCTTTGCCCGACTGTCGCGCAAAGAACGCGTCACCGGGTCTCTCGTCTCTTCCTACGACATCTCCAGCAAGGACAAACAGTACGTCGGCTGGTTTGGGATCGTCCGAGATATCATTGAAGACACCAACGCCAAGCGAACAGTCTTAACCGTCGAACACAAATACTTCGACGGGATGACCGACGCCCATTTGCAAGCTGTGTCGTTTAACGGGTCGGGTGACTTTCAAGCCACCCTTGATGGCATCGGACATCGTGTCCCACCGCTGAGCCTGGTCAAGATCTACGGAACCGTCGTCAAAGGCAAACAGGGCAGTCTACCACACATCGACGCGGTCTTTGTTCGGAACTGGCATTGGGGCACGTTTACATTCATCGCCGCGTACGGCACCGACCGCGGCAATCCGAAGTGGCGCAGCGTAAATCAGATCCCGCTCGAGGATATCTACGAGGCCTGGCCTCACCCATGTCATCACTATTATGAACAACGGCTCGGCAAGAGGCCCGACGCTGCGGAAATCCGCAGGCGGCTACTCGTAGCGGCCGGCTCCCTTTCGCCGGAGCCGCGCCAGGCAATGCAGCGGCTTGCGGACCTCTTGGCCCTGGGACACACCTGGAGCAAAGCCGAGACATACCGACAGATGGAGGAGTTCTCGCAGATCGTTGCGCTCGTCAAGAAATCAGGCTCGCAACAGGCTGCCATTGATCTGCTCCTACAGGCGCTGCAAGAAAACGATGAACGCGTCTCGTGGTCGGCAGGTGAGAAATTTTCGGCCCTGGACGCCGAGGGCGCTGCGATTGGTGCGCTGGTCAAGTTGCTGGACGATGAGAATTCGCCACGAGTTCGAGCTGGTGCCGCTCGCTCCTTGGCACTGGGATACGGAGCCAGAGGCGCGCCAGCCGTTGCCGCGTTGAGCCAATGCCTCGCCGAGACCGACCCGGAGCTCAAGGAATACGCGATTCTAGCATTAGGCGACATCGGACCGAGTGCCAAGGCGGCCGTACCTTCGCTTAGGAACGCGCTGACGGACGAGGACCACGGCACGCGACTGGACGTGGCCAAGGCGCTCTGGCGGATTGACCCACAGCCGGACGACCTGCTACCCACGGTTGTCTCGGTTCTTGAGAATGGTAATGACGAGCAACGATACGACGCGTCGGAGCAACTCAAAGAGATGGGCCCCTGGGCCGCACCCGCTGTGCCAGCGCTGATCGAGGCGCTTGAGGATGAAGACTGGACCAATCGATCCAACGTGGCTGAGGCCCTTGGGGAGGTCGGTCCCGAGGCGGCCTCGGCCATACCGGCACTGATCCACGCGTTTCAAAAAGATGAAGACGGAATCGTGCAGTCGGACGCAGTTGATGCGTTGGGCAAGATCGGCGATGCGAAGGCCATTCCCATCTTCATCTTGGCTTTGGAAAACGAAGACGACTACGTTCGATGGAGTGCCATCGAGGCTTTGGAACATCTTGGCCCCAAGGCAAAAGCGGCCGTCCCCGCACTGGTGCGAGTGCTCGAGAACGACAAGGCGAATGGCTGGATCGCGGCAAGCGCCCTGGGAGCCGTTGACGCAGACGGCCTCAGCACGCCTGCGCTGACCGAGGCACTTAGCAACAAGAACGCCCGATTGCGACGATTTGCGGCGATGGGTCTCGGTCAAATCGGACCGAACGCTGGCGCCGCCGAAAAGACACTGCAGAGCAGCCTACGTGATCCTGATTTGGGCGTTCGCGTCGCAGCGGCCTCGGCGTACTGGTCGGTATCGGGCGAGGTCGATGAGGCCGTGCAGGTCTTGCGATCTGCCATTCGGACATCCAACAGTTGGGATGTCAAGATGTGGGCCGCCAATGCACTGGCAGAGATGGGACCGTTGGCCAAAGACGCTATGCCGGAACTGATCGCAGGCTTAAGGAGCGGCACACGATACGTTGTGACGTCTTCAGTCGAAGCCCTGGGCGCCATGGGACCGCACGCGGCAGACGCGGTGCCAGTCTTAACCGCCCGGCTGGCGGCATCCGACGACGAATATACGCGCGTCTGCATCGCCCAGGCACTATGGCGCATTGATCGTCCCGATGAGTCGCTGTCCGTGTTCCAGAATGCCCTCAAGACTTCTCGCGATTTCATGGTCGTATCCAGGGCCGCTAGAGCAATCGGCGAAATCGGTCCCCAAGCCGAGGAATTTGCACCGCTATTGCGGCCCCTGCTGAAAGACAGCGATTCCTTTGTCCGAAATGCAGCGGCCGAAGCACTCGGGCAGATCGAACCAAAGTGAGCTTGATGCAGGGATGTGAGATCACCTTCAGTTTCGGTCCGCACGTGCGACGCCAGAGCAGGACGTTCGCCTTGGGTCCCCTACACTCGTCATGATCATCGACGTACACAGCCACGCCTGGGAATATCCCAAACACTTCGGTGACGACTTTCGCCGGCAGGCCAAGCGAGCCCGCGCCGGCGTCGAAGTCGATTTGACGGTGCGCTACCCCGAGTACGAAGCCTCGGCAACGCAGGTCGGTCGCACGATTGTCTTCGGCGGCAAGGCGCGGTTGAGCGGCCTGTGGGTCGATGACCGCTATGTGGCCGATTACGTAGCACAGCACAGCGAGAAGCTCATCGGATTCATGTCGCTTGATCCCACCTGCGACGGTTGGCAGCAGGAAATGCAGGCGGGGCGCGAAGATCTCGGGCTGCGGGGCATCAAGTTGCTCTCGATGTACGCCGGCTTTCGCCCCGACGACGAATTGCTCGATCCGCTTTGGAGCTATGCGACTGACCACGCGTTGCCCGTGCTGCTGCACACCGGGACAACGTTCGTGTCGCAGGCGCCTTTGGAATGCACACTGCCGCGGCATCTTGATCACGTGGCGATTCGCTACCCGGAAGTGAAGATCATCATGGCGCATTTGAGCCACCCGTACGAAGCCGAATGCGTGGCCGTCATTCGCAAGCACCCCAATGTGTATGCAGACATCAGCGCATTGCACTATCGGCCGTTCCAGCTCTACCACAGCCTGATGCTGATTCAGGAATATGGCGTCTGGGACAAGCTCCTGTTCGGCAGCGACTACCCGTTCACGACAGTCGATGCGTCGATTGAAGGACTGCGGAAGCTGAACGATCAGCTTGAGGGGACGGCGCTGCCGCGTCTCGATGGCGCTGAGATCGAGCGATTGATTCATCGCGACTCGCTCTCGATTCTGGGGCTGGCTGAGTAGATCGCGAAAGCACGGCTCGTTCTGGGAGGCACCACATTGATGAACAAACCCAACGAAACGCCACGGCTCGAAGGCGTCGTACCGATCATCCCTACCCCGTTTCGGGTCGACGAGTCGATCGACTTCGACGGCGTCGCCTCGTGCGTTGAGTTTGCCATCCAGAGTGAACTCTCAGCCGTCTGTCTGCCGGCGTATGCGAGTGAATTCTACAAGCTGTCGGAATCCGAGCGTCAACAACTGGTCGAGACGGCCATCCGCACAGCCGCCGGCCGGATCTTGGTGATCGCCCAGTCCAATCATCCGTCGGCAGGCTGCGCGTCCGAGTTGGCCCGTCTGCACGAACGGCTGGGCGCGGACTTGATCTCCTTCGCCGTACCTCGGCAGTTCGCCATCCCCGAATCCGACGTGCTCGACTATTGTCGTGCGATCTGCAATGCGGTTTCGCTACCGGTCTTAATTCAGGACTTCAACCCGGGTGGGGCGACGGTGGGACCGGAGTTCGCCCGGCAGTTGACCGATGAGTGCGCAAACTTTCGCTATCTCAAGCTGGAAGAGCCACTGATGGGCGGCAAGGTCCGCGCAATTCGGGAAGCGACCGATGATCGCATCGGCGTGCTCGAAGGCTGGGGCGGGATGTACACGCTCGAACTGCTGCCAGCGGGCATCTGCGGCTTGATGCCCGGTTTGGGTGCGGCAGATGTGCTGCAGCGCGTCTGGCAATTGGGTACGAGCGATCAATTGGACAAGGCTCTCGACCTGTTTCAACACGTCTTGCCACAGCTTGTATTCTCACTTCAAAGCCTGGAGCTGTTCTTGTGTTTGGAAAAACGACTGCTCGCTGCACGCGGAGTTCTGAATGAAAACAGCATGCACGTTCGCCGACCAACGTGGACGCCGGATGCCGACACGCTGCAGCACGGCGTGCGACTTAATGAGCGCGTCGTCAAAGCTGCGCAGCAATCGTAATCGGCCCATGCCCCACGATCCGACGAGCGCAAACAGGCCGCATGCATGGGTTGCATGCGGCCCGCGGCGCGCTTGTGGATCAGGGCAGAATCGATTCAGAACTCGTTGTACTTGAGTTGTCCGTCGGTCCAGTTGCTCCAGTCTGACGAACCACGTTTCTGTTCAACCATGCGGTTTGACAGACGGTAACTGTTTCCGGTGACCGGATTGCGGAGTTCGATGTATTTGTTGGTTCGGGTGATCTCCGCCAAATACTCGGTTTTCGTTTGGCCAGTCGAAACACGTGTGTACGTGTGCCTCCAGGCCAGGCCGAGTCCTTTCTTAATCGAGTTGAGGCTGCGAAAGTTGCCTCTGTAGAACTGATTGTCGAAATCAAATCCATGAGCGTTGAGGCCCTGGTTCTGCGGCGAGGGTATCTCGATGGTTTGCTCACGTTGGCTATCTGGCACTACGAAGACGTATCCGCCCGTCGCCCCAGGTAGATAGACCTTGAAGATGTGGCCCGGGTGGGTCCCGCCGGTCAGCGTCGTTCCCTGGGAAATGGTTGCATGCGGCCGGGTTTCTTGGCCCTCAAAGTTGATCCAAGTAAAGGAGAGAGGTCCGTCGGTATTGTTCTTCCAATGCACGATCTGTTCCGGAATCGTGCCCGGAGACCGCAAGTCGTCTTGGCCCCAAAGCGGTGAAACGGTCAGCAAGCAAACGGCGAGAGCGGCGATAACACGGTTCATGATTGAACTCCAAATTGATGGTGATTCGCGTCTGCCGACCGACACTGGACGAACAGATCGCGATCGAACGTAAAGTGAAACAGTGTGCTTAACGCCAGTGAATTTGCGATTCGAACCACGGCGGGGCCCTTACCGCCCAATACGGCGACTCACTCAGGGGTCTTCACGGGTAGGAGATAGTCGCGTCGGCCGCCACCGTGTGCCGCTTCGCACCAGTGGCTGACGACACTTTCACTGTGGAGCCGAATGGGATATTCGGAAAACGTCGGATCGACGGGCCGGCGCCCAGCTTGGCGCTGACGGCCGCCTTGAGCACGAAGACGTGTTCGCCTCTCAGCGACTGCTCCAGGCTCGGTTGTTGGATTGTGATCGAGACCTCCTCACCGCCGCTGTTTTGAACCTCCACAGTGGCGGCCGCTGTCGGGACGGTGATCGTGCGATTGCTCGAGAGTGCCGTCGTCGCACCGCTCCCGACTGCGGTGCGATACTTCACCTGGGAGCCGTGATCGACCGAAAACGTTTCGCTTTTCCCAGCTCCTACGACGATCGATGCTCTGGCCGCGTTGTCCTGGTACGCGACGGGAACGGCAGTGCTACTTTGGTTAACCACTGTGAAGGCGATGGGCAACTTCGAGACTCGAGGCGGGGGTGGATTCTGTGCCGGTGGATTCTGTGCCGGCGGATTCTGTGCCGGCGGATTTGCAGGCGGCGCATTTGGTCCGGGCGGAATCTGGGCCGGCGGGTTGGCGAGACGTGGATTCTGCGCCGGTGGATTTTGTGCGGCTCCCGGCGGCACGTTATTTGGATCAAATGGATCGTAGGCACCGACCAGCAGTGAGACGAAATTGAGACCGCTCGGCGCTCTCGCAATGCCGACGCCGATGTCTTTGCAGTGCGCCCAGAAGCCCTGGCCCAGAGTCGGCATGACGTGGCTGCCGCCACTGCCCTCCCTCAAGAAAACTTCGATCGTTTTCTGGCCGATGTCGACTCCGGTAGCTTCGCCGTACAGGTTCTCAAAGTTCGATTCATCGTTTCTCAGGACTGGGATCAACGGATAGCCCGCTTCCCGCATCCACTGGTTCATGCCCACACGTTGTCCGCCGATGTTCATCACATGCGTCATCAGCCCGTTGTCGACGATCCACTGCGCTTTGCGCTGCGCGGCACGCTGCAGGGCGTCGTTCCACTGTAGGGGTGGCTTGGCCTGTACCTGGGCCAGACTGGGATGCAGATGCGTGAAGGCAGCCGGATTGGCACGGACCCGATTGAGGTATTCGGCCGCCTTTCTGGCTTCCGCCAACAAATCGTTCGCGGGCGCTTGCGCGGGCGGGGGCGGATTGACCGGCGGCGGGTTGTTCGGCGTCTGGGGAGGCTGCACATTGGCGAGCGGGGGTTGCTGATTCGGCGGCTGCTGATTCGGCGGCTGCTGATTCGGCGGCTGCTGATTTGGGAGCTGAGCGCCCGGCGGTCGGACCCAGTGGAAGCGTCTGATGCGGAAGCCTGTGAGCGGGTGCGTGAAATTCACACGGTTTCCGTTATTCGCAACTTCAAACCCGAATGTTTCAGGACCGGAACCGTTGAAGGTGAAGGTCACCCGCCCGCCGTTGGCTTCAATCACACCGGACTCGCTACGCCCGTTGAGGGTTTCGGTCAGAATGCCACCTTGGATCAGGATCGCCTTATTTGGCCGCCCGTCCCTGCGGACTTCCGTCCACTGCCCGGCCAGCGGATGCGCGGCCCCTTGTTGCGGCGGCGGATTCTGCCCCGGCTGCTGAGGTGGTGGGTTTTGCGGAGGCGTCTGAGCCGGCGGTGCAGGAGGAGGCTGCGCGGGGGCTTGCGGGAGGGACGTGCTAGCAGTCGACAGAAGATTGAATGAGGCAACTTCGGTCGGCGTCATGTAGTGCATGGTTTGTGGCGGGTACTGGATCGTGAACCAGTAAAACCGGGAATCAATGCCGATCTGGCTGTAGTACTGGGTGAAGATTCTGTGGTTGTTATTCCGCTGTCGATCGCGGAGTGCATAACCACTCGTTCCGTTTCCGGCCCAGGAGTGCACGCCAATGAAGTACCGATTGCCAGCCGTTCTCGCGCGACCGGCCAGAAAGAAATCGGTGCCGCCGGAGGCGACGTGTCCGCCTTCGACCAACGCAGTTGCCAGGCCGGCCTGATTGGCCTGCCGTGCGGCGACGACGTTCGAATCGTCATCAGCGGAGCCAGGAACCTCGACCATGACAATCGTGCGGACAGTCCCGCTAGCCAGCAGTGATTGAACTCGAGATCGAATTCTGCTGTCGATCACGCCCGCCATGTAGGCCTTGTCTCCTTCGATCTCGAAGAACGCGCCTACGCCGGGCACCATCGCAGAGTTGGCCGGCACGAACCCGCTCTGAAATGTCTGCCACCAGGCGTAGTCAGCCGACATGGCCACCCAGATCAGATTGTTGACGACACCCTGCAGATCTCCGCTTTGCGACGCTTGCGCGGCTTCTGCGACGGCGTTGCCGATCATGGCGATCGCGCCGGCCGCGTTGTTGTACGGCAATCCGGGCGTGTTGACGGCGGGCAGTCCGCGGTACGCGGTGGTCTGGCCCTGCTGCATGCGAGCGTGAACCACGCCTTCTTGGGCCTGTACAAAAATGTTCCCCAGTGTGCGCTTGAGCTGATTGCCATTCTGCGTTGCAGCCACCTGGGCAGACTGCTGGATCTTGTTCAGAAGAGCCGGAATGTCGCGATCGATGGCCGCCTGGCCCGTGTCCGCAACCAGTAATACTGTGGCGCAGGCGACCGCGGCGCCGACGAGCCGCCGACCGGCGGCAGTACCGCGCCGATTGTCTGTGCTCGTGGTGATGTGTGTATTCATAATGCTGTCCCCCCGGGAAAATCGTTTGGTGCGAACTATGTCATACCGGGCTTTACGGGGCATCCGCGTGATCCTGCGCGGGATTCCGGCTAAAGTGGAAGGAAGCCGGGATTGGTAGATTTCTCAACTTTTAAACCGAACTCCTCAGAATCCCGCGCAGGATGAGCACCAGACACCGTAAGGCCCTATGGACGAATCCAATTCGTCAGCAACAAGTCTCAGTTTGTTGGCCCAGATCGGGCGCGATGACCGCGATCCGACCGCTTGGCGAGCATTCGTCGATCGGTATGGGCCGCGGATCTACGAGTGGTGTCTGAATCGAAGGCTTCGGCCGGCCGATGCCGAAGACGTGACGCAAGAGGTGTTGGTGAAACTCGCACGGCGAATGGGCGCCTTCGAGTATGACGAGAGTCTCACGTTTCGTGGCTGGCTGCGTCGAATCACGGAGAACGCGGTGATTGACTTCCTGCGCGAACGACGGGCCAAGGGTGGCGGCCAACAGGTTGCCGACGGACTCGAACTGCTCGAGGAAGCAGAAGCCCGCGAAGACCTGGCGACGCGACTGGGTGACGCATTTGATCTGGAACTGTTGGACGCCGCTAAAGATCGAGTTCGCGGCCGAGTCGAGCATCGCCGCTGGATGGCGTGGGAGCTGACGGCCGTCGAGCAACGCCCTGGTGAAGATGTCGCAGCCGAGCTCGACATGAAACTGCCGACTGTTTACTCCAGTCGTTACCAAGTCCAAAAGTTGATTGCCGACGAAGTGCGGCGACTTGAAACCGCTGCACAAGAGTTGATCGAAGGCCCGAACGGGCGTCCTGCATCATGAGTTTGTGTCCCACCAACGAGCAACTTGTGGCATTCGTCGACGAGCGGCTGCCGCTCGACGAGCAGGATGGGGTTGCGCTACACGCAACAAGCTGTCAGACGTGTCAATCTCGGCTGGACAAGCTCGCGGCAATTCCCGTTTCGGCTGTTGGCGTGACTGGCAGTCCCGGCGGCGGCTGGAGCGGCGAGATCGCCGCACGGATGTCCGAGCGCGTGCGTGACACGCTCTCGTCGGACAGACCGCACGACGACGGTCGACTGCCGCAGATTCCAGGCTGTGAAGTCCGTGAGGTTATCGGCCGCGGCGGGATGGGCGCAGTGTATCTCGCTTGGCAACAGCGCCTGGAACGGCTGATTGCCGTCAAGGCCCTGCCACGCAATTCCGCCTTCGATGCTCGTGCACGCTCACGATTCAAGCGAGAGATCGCCGCTGTCGGCAGACTGAATCACCCCGGCATCGTGACCGCATTCGACGCCAACGAGCATGACGGCGTCCATTACCTGCTGATGGAATACGTCGCCGGGGAGAACCTCTCGCAGATCGTTCGCCGGCGTGGTCGGCTGGCAGTCGCCGACGCCTGCGAAGTCATTCGGCAAGCAGCCGTGGCCCTGCAATACGCTCACGAACACGGAATGATCCATCGCGACGTGAAGCCCTCAAACCTGATGCTGAACTGCGAAGGCGTCGTCAAGGTGCTGGATCTGGGTTTGGCGCGGTTCGATCAGGGGCCCAATGCCGCGGTCGACGAGCTTACGTCTACGGGCCAGGTGATGGGGACCGTCGAGTACATGGCGCCCGAGCAGGGAGACGTCGGGCTAGACGTCGATACTCGGTCAGACGTCTTCAGTCTGGGTGCCACGTTGTTCAAGCTATTGACGGGCAAAGCGCCGTTGGAAGCCACCGACGCGACCACACCGATGCGCAAGCTGGCTGCATTGGCGTTCGACAAACTTCCTTCAATTACCGAGGTGCGCAACGACCTGCCGGCAGAGCTGCTTACGACCATCGATCGCATGCTGGCGCATGATCCAGCCGCTCGATTTCCGGACGCGGCGGGTGTTGCAAACGCCGTTGAGCCATTCTGCGCGGGACACGATCTACGCCGACTGATGCAGATAGACGAGGCTCCGCCAACGACGCGGCAGCCAGGCGACACGTTGCGTGTCGTTCATCAACAAGTTTCGACTGAGGATGTGCGGCAGAACAGCAGTCTCACCGCACCGTTCAAGACCCGGCCCGGGCGACGCTGGCCCTACCTGCTGTCGGCGGCAGCCATCTTGATGGTGGTTGCCGCGGCCGTCGTGTTCAAGTTGGCCACCGACGGCGGCGAGATCCAAGTCACGTCTTTCGATCCCGATGTCGAGATCGAAGTCCTGCGCAACGACCGGGTAGTCGATTCCTTCGAAGTGGGACGGCTGGCGGGCTATACGTGGTACCGCTCGGGGAAGTACGAGATCCGCATCAAGGGCGAATCAGACACCATTAGTGTGAAAGACGGCCGGTTTCGGTTGAATCGCGGAGACCGCCAACTCGTCACGATTGAGCGCGTCGGCAACCAGAGCACTGCGCGGCGCGCCGACACACTCGGCCCAAACCAAGAGCTTTCATTCGGCAGTCGTCTGCTGACATCTTTGAACGGAGAGTTTGCGCTCACCCTCAATAAGGACGGTCGAATCCGAATCCTCGATTGGCAAGATCGCGAGGTCTGGTCGTCGCCGTCGGCGAACATGGAAGTCAAGGGGCCGCCGGTGTTGGAGTTAGAGAGTAACGGCAACCTTGTCGTGCGCAGTCGTCGGGAGACCCTCTGGGAGTCGGGAAGCGGCCGCGACCTTGGCAGCGAAGCCTGTTATGCACAACTTCTCGATAGCGGACGACTCGTGGTCTACACGCGGAGGCCGGAGAAGCAAGACGAGGCAGGCACGCTGCTGTGGCACTCGACCAAATCGTACAACCAGAGCATGGCCGCCGAAATTACATTTCGGCCAGGCGACAGTCTGTGGTGTCAAACATGTCGTCTGCGACTTCAACCGGACGGGAGCCTGACGGTCATCGAGTATGCCGGTGATCGCGTGGTTTGGTCATCGGGTCCACAAAGCGTCAGCGCTGCCGTCTATGCCAAGCTCCTCAGAAACGGCAACTTGGTGGTCGATACCGGGGACGGGCGCGGAGTGGTCTGGGAGTCTGGCGCCCATGCCTTTGACGATGACTGCTTGCTCTCGATCACCGAACACGGACATCTGCAAGTCTATGGCGGAGCATCGGGTAAACGATCGATTGTCTGGCGTTCGACGCGTGCGAACTCTCTCAACAGCCACACAAGGTTCCGTCCGGGGAGCCTGCTGACATCTCCTAACGGCCTCTACAGACTGTCGCTGCAGACAGATGGCAATCTGCAGATCAGAGACGGCGAAGGGGTGAATTGGGAATCAGGGTCGTCCACTGCAGGAGACTGCTACGCACAGGTGCGGAGTGATGGGAAGCTGGTCGTTCAGAAAGAGGAAGGTCAGTCGGTCGTTTGGGAGTCGGACGGTGTCAGTTCTATATCCAACCGTTCGGCGGGCGACGGCTGCTACGCATGGCTGGGCGATGACGGCTATTTGAGTGTCTTTGAATACGGCGGCAAAAGACTCCTTTGGACGAACCGACCAGACTTCAATAGCCGTATGTACCGCGACATCGAGTTGTTTCGCGGCGAGACTCGAACGTCTCCCAACGGCGAGTACACCCTCTCGATGGAAGAGAGCGGCCGCCTGGTCATCCGGTCTCGCGACGGACGCGAGATCTGGGCCACGCCACCCAGCGACGGGAAATTCGCCCTTGTGCAGCCCGCGGGCAATTTGGTGATCTACGCCGGGAGTCGATTTGTCCCCGCTTCGAAACAGAAAGCATTCTGGGCAACCGGCGCCAGCCGTCACGCAGCCGGTACCAGCTGTTGCGCTAAGCTGCTCGATTCCGGATCTCTCGCCGTCCTCTCAGGACCGGACCGTCCGTCCTTTGCGGGTCCCGAAGACGAGGCTGTGGTCGTCTGGCAGTCGCCGCCTGATCCTGAAAGATAGCGTTTCTCGCCCGCCGTTACTGAGGCGTGCAACAAGCTGCCTGTCCCAAGTTTGGCAGACGAAGCCACAGGGTAAGTCTTTGCAGTGCCTCCCGCAGCGCATTGAGTGTTTGGGATCTTCAAGGGCCTTGTCGAGATCCCGGATCCAAATCTCGAAGCCTGCATCGCACCTGCCCAGCCCGGCGGCGAATTGCGCCAGCAACCTCACTCGGTGCGCAATGCCGAGTCATGAACACTCCGTTGCCAGCGCCGCAGGCGCTGCTGCAGTTCGTCCAGCATGGGTGCGTGAGCGGCATCATCGGCCAAGTCACGCATTTCGTGTGGATCGCTCGGCAAGTGAAACAACTGGCGGCGGTTCGCTTTGGGGTAGTCAATCAGTTTCCATTCGTCCGTGCGAATCATGCGTTGAAACTGCCGGTAGTAGCCGAAAACGGTTGAATGGACTGACTCGCTCTTGCCGGCTAAGACCGGCGCAAGACTGCGACCTTCGAGCACGTCGGGGACGTCGATCCCGCATAACTCGCACACAGTGGGATACAGGTCGCGCAAATAGCACTGCGCCTGGCTGCGGGCATTCTTGGGGATGCCGGGTCCGCTGAAAACCAAGGGCACGCCGATCGTGTGTTCGTACATGCTTTGTTTGCCGCGCAGCCCGTGGCTGCCGACGGCAAGTCCGTGGTCGCTGGTGAAGATGACGAGCGTTTCATCGGCGGCCCCGGCTTGTTGCAATGCGTCCAGGATCCGGCCGATCTGTCCATCCATGTGCGAGATGACAGCGTAGTAGGCCGCCAACTCTTCCTGAATCGTTTCAGGCGTCCGCGGCCAGGAAAGCAACTGTTCGTCGCGGCCCCGCAGGTTGCCATGGTCAAACGGATGCTCGGCAAGAAAGTTTTTTGACAGTGGGATTTCGCCAGGGTCGTATGCGGACTCAAAGCCGAACGGAACCAGTAAGGGATCATGCGGGGCGGTGAAGTTCACGTGCACGAAGAACGGCTGGTCGGACTCCTCGCGAATCAGCTCAATCGCCGCATCGGCAAACGACTCGCTGATGTTGGGCGACAGGCCGACTCCTCTCTGCGGCTGCGGTGTCCCATCGTCGTCCCGAAACAGCCAACCGCGATAGCCGGTGACCGGCCGGCCTTTTGAATCAAAGGTCGGAATCTGCCAGCGGCCGCCTCCAGACGCAAACCACCCCCGCGTCTGCTCGTAACCCGCCTCGTGAGGAGTACCGTCATTGTGCCACTTGCCGACATGCCCAGTGCGATAGCCGGCGGCGCGCATCGTTTCTCCCCACAGCGGCAGCCCAGCCGCGATTTTTCCGCCGAAGTCGACGACACCGTTTCGGAACCCGCTGCAGCCGGTCATGATCTCTGCGCGGGCGGGCGTACAGATCGGATTGGGTGAAACAGCCCGCACAAATGCCGTCCCGCCGCGCACAAGACGGTCGAGATGCGGCGTGCGAATTGCAGCGTTTCCCAAGGCCCCAATGGTATCGGGCCGCTGATCGTCGCTGACAATCAAGAGCACATTCGGACGAGTGGGATGCTGCGAAACAACAGTCGAAGGACTAGCGCAGAGTGTCGCACCAATGGCCAGCAGGGTGACTCGGACGATGGAAAGCATTTTCATTGGCTGGCTGCCGAAGCAAGGCATCGCATTTAGGTCGGACAAGCCTTCATCCTACAGGTTGCGAGCCTCTGCAGTCCATTTGTGCCGAAATGCCTGCCAGGTGCCAATGCGTCCTGCAATTGCCTTCCACAAGATGTCCGCTCTCGTTCTCACGCACCACTCTCCGAGGTAGATCGACGCATCGCGCGAGAGCTAAGTGTGGCCAAGTGTTGCACGTCGACGATCCGCGTGCGTAGATTAGCAGACGTAGTGTACTGACAATTCGGAGCTTCAAATGGCCAAGAAAAAACCGACTGCTCGGAAGATTAGGCGACGCAGCACCACGAAGCGTACCGCTGCCGTCGCACAATCATCGTCTCGCAAGCCATCACAAGGCACACAACTTCCTTCCGACCCCGGGACAGTAGAGAGGCCAACGATGATAGGGCGCGCCATATGCTTTTCAGCGAATCCGATCGAGTTCTTGGATGGAATCATCGAACGCCATAAGAAGTGGCTGCGTGAGCGCCAAGTTGAAAGCGAAGCTCTTCGGTACATGGGCGAGAACGTCGATCAATACGGACGAGGGAAAGACTTCTTGAAGCATTGCGTTCACAATCACGAGCCTGAGGCGCCCGACCCCAACGACCCCAACACCGATCTGTCGCTCCTACAACTCTACGAGTATTGGCGCGACCTGCACGGCATGCGTGCGATTGAGGCTTGGGACGGAACAAGGCTTCGTCCGTGGTTGCCTCCGGAAAGTAATCCACAAGTCCCGCACTTGCTTCAGGGCGACCTGACGGAGTTTGCAACCGCGATGTACCGGGGCAGACCTTGGGGCGGTGAAGATCAAGCCGATACTCTCGATGCGTTGGGGAACGCGATCGAGTCCTACTTTCACCACGTTCGCTTGTTCGCAGTATGGGGACAGCCAAAAACCGGCGGAACGATCAGACTCTATCGTCACACAGAATTGGTGAACCTGGAAGTCGCACCGTACAGTATCCGGTTCTGGGGATTCATGCGCTGGGCAGATGGGCTGCGTCGCAAGATGCTTGGAGAGCCGATCGAGCAGCACGAGCACGATGAAGACTCAGACATTACCTTCATGGATAAGTTCAATCAGAATCACTTTCCGTGGCACGATGACGTCTTTGCTAACGGCAAGTGCCCAACTTGGCACGATCAGTATGGTCTTCAGAAGAACCACAAGTACCCTCGCGGCACTCAGGGATATGCCTTGGAGTTTCTGGAATTCCACGGCGATCTGCTCCGCGCGTACAATCAATGGTTGGAAAAAATGGGGCGGCTGCCGACGTCGAAATGGCGATCGGGCAACTTGCCGTGGGAACCGGGCACTCACAACACGGCATACATTCTCAAGCACGCATTCTCACCTACCGATCCCGATAACCCTTGGGGTCTTGGTGGCACGAATGGCGAGCCAATGGGTGTTGAACAATACGCATCCGCCCTATTGGATGACCAGCTTGTGTTCTTTGAGTCTTCTGCCGAACTAGGCCATTACTTCGAGATATGCTTTCCCTACTTTCATGGCACAGGACACGTCGAGCGTTGCGACATTCGCGATCAGTATTTGAATAACTACAGCGTCCGTTTCTTTCACTGGCATCAATGGATTGATGATCGCTATCGCAAGATGGCCGAATTGAGAAAACCGCTCTACGACCCTTCACTTGGTCTTGATGGCGAACTAGCGGGGCTGTGCGAGAAGTTTCCGAAAACGCCGGAGATCGAGCTACCGCTGACGGGGACTTGGACATACCGCAGTTACCACAACCAGCCGAATCCGGATGAGGAAGAACGTTGGATTGAAGCGGAGTTGGAGCTCACGCAGCAGGCCGACGGCAGCCTCGAAGGTGTCATGCGACCCACGCAGCCTGGGTATGAGTACGCCATGAGCGGATTTGTGGACACGCGGAATGTGCGCTACGAGACTACGCCGGACTGGTGGGATGAGAGAATGATCATCGTCCTCGTCGGCAAGGGAGCCACGTCCGACACTCGCGGCCACGAATACGAATATCGCGGACAGATGGTAGTCGATTGGCCGAACGCCGAAGCCCAAGTCGATGCGCTCGTGGGCTCGGTGGTGCGAGCAAAACGTCCCGATGACCCCACCCAGGAAGGAAATGTGGGCTCTTTTATCGCAGTGCGAAAAGCGACGTAATTTCTCTCTGCCGGACGCCGATTGCGTTCCGCCGAAGCCTGAAAACATCTATCCATAGATCGGGCTGCACGTTATGCTTCGCCCCGCGCGAGATGTGGCTCGATTGCCGCTTGCAAGCGGTGGATGTTGTCGCACGAATGTTCGGTATCGTTGAAGAACGGGAGCAAGGCGGATGCTGCGTCGTACTTGGTTGATTTGCTGGTCGATCATCGGTTTGTCCGCCTGCGTTGCCGGATGCGAGCAGGTCAACGAGCAACTCAGTCGATTCACGAATAGCGGTGGTTCTGAGGACGCCGATGCCGAACTCATCGAGTTTGAACCTGATGAATCAACGGCGCCTGAGTCGGACACGTTGGAATTCACCCTCAAAATCGGCGATCGCTTTCCGTTGCTCAAGCGAGTCGAACAAACTCTCACCCAACAGACGACGAGCGGTCCAGCGCTCAGCCGTTCAACCCTGGAACTGCTGATGGCGATCGAGGTCGAAGAGATTCGCGAGGGCAGCAAGCGGCTCGGCGTAAGGTATCACCGCGTCCGCTACCAGCAGGATATTGCCGGCCAACGCATGGAGTATGATTCTGATGCTCCACCGACCGCATTGCCCGCCGAGTTGCAAGTCTACGCTGGACTGCTCGACAACGGTTTTTCGTTCTGGATCGGACCGGATAACCAGATCCAGGAACTGGTTGGATTCAACGAGTTTATGCAGCGCTGCGTGCGCAGCGTGCCCGCCGGTCAACAGCAGGCCGTGCTCACCCGGCTGGCGGAAACTTCGGGTGAAGAAGGCATCGCTAACTTCGTGGATGAAAGCATCGGTCTGTTGCCGCAAGCTTCCGACGCGGCCGGTGGGGCCGTTGCAGTGGGTGACAGCTGGATCCGTCAACGCGAAGTCGCGCGCCCGGTGCCGCTGTACGTCAGCCACAATTGCACGCTCAAATCACTCGACGACGCGACGGCAGAAATCGACGTCGTCGGCACGATCGCGGCATCGACGACCTATGGCCCGCAGGCAGCCGATCCACAGGCGTCGCGGATCACGGTCCGGGGAGGGCAAGTCCGCGGCAACTGTACGATCGATCGGCGCAGCGGTCTGCCGGTCCGCTCGCATTCTGAGCGCCGTTTGGACATGTCGATTCAATTGGCTGGCGGCGAGAGCTTCGAACAGCAAAAACACGTCGTCACCAGCATCCACGCATTTCCTCAGGACAGTTCGCTCGGAAATGCACCCGGGGTTGCCGCAGGCGCTGGGCAGCCATCCGCAGCGACTATTGTGCCAGCATCGCACGCCGAAGTGCCGCCGGATTCCGGCCGCTAGGGCGACTTCATTCCGATCGGCGTGCACCGTCGAATCGTGTGTTTGCGGGCAATTTCCGATTGCGGCGACGCCGCACCATTGCGGCGGCTCAGCTGACCGACTCGACTAGTGCTGCGTTAGTCTTCAGAATCTGGGTTGAGAACCCGCTGGGGAAACGTCCGTCTCGTCGAGGGTTCAACTGAGCCATAGGCGACCCGGAACCCCTTGCGCACCCCACGCGGCTGCCATACTCGAGCGATTCGTCCCCGATGCCCAACGAGATGCCCATACTGATTCTGGCCGGCAGCGACCAGCGGCCTGGGCCCGTTCCATCGTCGCTCGACTCCGATGACATGCTCTCCGGGTTCAAAGGAGCATTGCAGCTGCCGACTGGACGCTGCTTGGCCGAAGAACTCGTCGCACGCCTCCGCAGCACTGGTCGCTTTTGCGATCCATTGCTGGTCGGACCGCGACGAGTCTACGAGGATCGTGTCGACTGCGAGATTGTGGACGTCGAGGGAACGCTCCCCAGCACTCTGCACAGTGTGACCGAGACTGTCCGAAAGCGATTTGCCGGCGATGCCCCCGTCGCCGTCATTTCCTGCGACATCTTGCCCACCGCGAGTGAAATCAACGAACTGCTGTCGACCGAGTTTGATCCTCACGACGATTGCTATTTCTGGTGGCAGTGGGTGGCTGCAGATCCACAAGAGCTGGGGGCTAGCGCTTGGAAGCCGCGGTATGCCATCCAGACTTCTCCCGGCGGTCAGCTAGAGACGGTCTTTCCCGGACATCTGTCGATCTTCCGTCCCGATATGATCCGGTTCGAAGTTCTGCTGCGGCTGCTGACACTGGCCTACCGCTACCGCAATTGGACGCCCAGGCAGCGCATGCCTCCCATGCTGGCTCGCGGCGTCGGGATGATGCTGCTGGAAGATCTGCGGAATCTACGACGCGCTCAATTGCCGATTCTGACGCTGTCGATCCCGTGGCATTTGCTGGGAGCCTATCGCGACTTGCAGAAGCATCGGCTGACCGTGCCGGCCCAAGAGAGGCACGCGGCTGGCGTCCTGCTACACCGTCAGTTTCGCCACGCCGACCGGCCGGTCGTGATCGCGCTGACTCGGATCCTTTCCTTTGCGCAAGACATCGATACGCGGGACGAATTCGCAGCCGCCTGCGCCCGAGTTGGCGACGGATGAACCATGACGGCCTGGCATCGGTTAGAGACTGCTGAAACGCTTGTCGAATTGCAATCGACGCTGGAGACCGGCCTATCGGCGGCTGAGGTCGAGCGTCGACAGGCGGCTCACGGCGCCAACGAGTTGGTTCAGATTGGTGGGCGCGGCTGGCTGCGGATCGCCTGGGAGCAACTCAGCTCGGCGATGATCGTGCTGCTGGCCGCCGCCGCCGTGGTGTCGCTGTACCTGCACGAATACATCGATGCGGGCGCGATTCTGGCCATCATAGGGTTGAATGCGGCCCTCGGCTTTTTTCAAGACTATCGGGCAGAGCGGGCATTGGCCGCATTACAACGCCTGTCAGTGCCGACTGTCAAAGTCCGCCGCGACGGCGACTTGCAGGAAGTTAGCGCCAAGCAGTTGGTCCCGGGCGACATTGTCTTTCTCGAGGTCGGCAACCTTGTCCCGGCCGACTGCCGCCTGCTGCAAACTGTGAATCTGCGCAATCAAGAGTCGTCGCTGACGGGTGAGTCCGAACCCGTGGAGAAGTCGGTCGAGGTGCTCGACTCGGAAGAACTGCCGCTGGGCGACCGTCGCAACATGGCCTTCATGGGCACGCTGACGGCGTACGGACACGGTCTGGCTGTTGTCACCGAAACGGGGATGCGGACCGAACTGGGAAGGATCGCCCGGTCGCTGCAGACCGTCGAGCCGGAACCGACCCCGTTACAACGCAGGCTGGCTCAGTTGGGACGGACGTTGGCCATCGTTTCTCTCGCGATTGTTGCGGTCGTGTTTACGCTGGGCGTGCTCATGGGTGAGAGCCCCAGATTGATGTCGATGACGGCGCTCAGTCTGGCTGTGGCCATCGTGCCGGAAGGACTGCCCGCGGTGGCTACCGTGGCGCTGGCTATCGGTGCACGGCGGATGTTCAAACGACACGCATTGATCCGTCGGCTGCCCGCTGTCGAGACGTTGGGTTCGGTGACCGTTATCTGTTCCGACAAAACGGGGACGCTCACGCAGAATCAAATGACGGTCACCGTGTTGGAAGTGACAGGCGGCCGCCTCGAACTCTCAGAGCGAGATTCGTTCGAGCGGTCCAATGACAGTCGTGATCCAACAGAGGTCTCTAACGGACCGACCGCGTTGCTACTGGCAGGCGCGGCGCTGTGCAACGATGCAGAGTTACTGCTCGGCTCTCCCACTCAAAGCTATCGGGCACTGGGCGAGCCGACCGAGACGGCGCTGGTGGTCGCCGCCGCACGCGGTGGGCTGACCAAACCCGAACTGATGCAGTGCCTCCCGCGCGTCGACGAGGTGCCCTTCGACTCGCGGCGGAAGCGGATGACGACGTTGCACCGCATCGACGCCGACGCTTCGGCTGAAAGCGGCCCCAAAGAAGCGCCGATCCCTTCGCTGGTCTCTCTGCTGCGGCCCGCCTGCCAGGTGGTCTTCATGAAAGGGGCACTCGACGCGGTTTTGGGCTGTTGCAGATTCGTATGGAACGGCGCGCAAAGCGAGGAGCTGAATGACCAACGGCGCGGCCGTATAACGCAGGCCGGCGACGAATTGGCCGGCGACGGCATGCGGGTGTTGGGCGTTGCGTTTCGTCCGCTCGAGGAGTTGCCGCTCGCCGACGCCCAGAGCGAAATGGAGCGCGAGCTGACATTCGTCGGTTTAGTGGGGATGATCGATCCGCCGCGTCCCGAGGTTCGCGAAGCGGTCGCGCGCTGCCGCACCGCCGGTATTCGCCCCATCATGATCACCGGCGACCATCCTCTAACGGCCCAATACATTGCGCGCGAGTTAGGCATCGATGACGGTGGCGCGGCGCTGGTGGGAAGTGAGTTGGCAACGATGTCGGCCGTCGATCTGGAGCCGGTCACCGCCAACACATCGGTGTATGCCCGGGTGGCGCCCGCCGACAAGCTGCACATTGTGCAGGCGCTGCAGAACAAGGGCCAAGTTGTTGCCATGACCGGCGACGGCGTGAACGACGCGCCGGCGCTTAAGCAGGCGCACATCGGCGTGGCGATGGGGCGGATCGGGACCGACGTCTCCAAAGAAGCATCCGACATGGTGCTGATGGACGACAATTTCGCCACCATCGTCAACGCGGTCGAAGAAGGCCGCATCGTGTACGACAACATCCGCAAATTTGTGATGTACACGATGACCAGCAATGCGGGCGAGGTCTGGGTGATGGTGCTGGGGCCACTTCTGGGTATGCCGCTACCGTTGCTGCCGTTGCAGATTCTGTGGGTCAATCTGGTGACCGACGGGCTCCCCGGCCTGGCGCTCGCGATCGAGCCGGCCGAACGCAACACGATGCGGCGGCCACCCTATCCGCCCGATCAACACATCATGGGTCGCGGCATGTGGCGAGACATCGCCTGGGTCGGGTTGCTGATGGGCGTGGTGTCGCTGGCGATGGGTTACGTGCGTTGGAGCGAAGGCGTCTGGGGCGAGGCGCACTGGCGGACGATCGTGTTTACGGTGCTGACTCTGTCGCAGATGGGCAACGCGCTGGCGATTCGCTCGTCGAGCGATTCCCTGTTCCGCATCGGTCTACTGTCGAACAAAGCCTTGCTCGCATCAGTCGGGCTGACCTTCGTGCTCCAGATGGCGGTGATCTATGCGCCGCCTTTGCAAACCGTCTTCAAGACGACCTCACTGTCGCTCGGCGAACTGCTGGCGTGCGTCCTGCTGAGCACAACGGTCTTCTGGGCAGTCGAAGCCAAGAAACTCCTTGCAAGAATGTGGGGCGCGACATCTTGACCCCGAGCCGCTGGATAGTTATCCAGCGGAACTAGTTCGCGGGTCCTCAAACAAGCTCAGAAATCGGCCGGCGGCCCTCATCGACCAGGTAGTGCGGCCGGCCGGCGAGATCGGTTACCGTCGCCGTTGCGACGTCGATGCCGATGTTGTGATAGAGCGTGGCGAAGACTTCCTGCATGTGGACCGGACGCTCGGCTGCCTCTTGGGCGAACCGGTCGGTGCTGCCGATCACCTGACCGCCCGGCATGCCTCCGCCGGCCAGCAGAGCGCAGGCGACCTTCTCCCAATGATCGCGGCCGCCCTTGTCGTTGATGCGGGGTGTGCGGCCGAACTCGCCCCACACCACAATCGAAACGTCGTCGAGCAGCCCGCGTTCCTCTAGATCTTCGACCAGCACTGCCAGCGCGTGGTCGAGCATCGGCACGTCTTCGCGGGCCAGCTTCTCAAGTGTTCCGCCACGGTTGCCGTGCCAATCCCAAGCCCCGAAGGCAACGGTAACGCAGCGTACGCCGGCTTCGACCAGCCGCCTCGCCATCAGGAAGTGTTGCGGACTCTTGATGGCTCCGCCAAAACTGCCGGTGGTCGGCCCGCCTGCCCCATAGCGGGCAATCACGCGAGGGTCTTCGCGCTTCAAGTCGAGCGCCTGCGCCATCCGGCCCGACGTCAGAATGCCCAGCGCCTGCCGGTGGAACTCGTCGAACTCATTTTCCAGGGCGGCAGACTCGGAGCGTCTGCGGAAATCGCTGAGTGCACTCAGCAGCGATTTGCGGTTCTCGACGCGGGCCGGAATCTGATTGAGCACCAGGTCTTCGGCCGACTTGCCGAATACGCGAAACGGCGTGTGATGAATCCCCAGAAATCCGGGCCACGAGACTTTCGGCGAGTTGTCATGCAGCCCAGACAGCCGGTACGGCCCATACGACATCTCGGGACCGAGGTCGACAAAGGGAGGCATGCCGGCCGGTCCCGCACCTTGGACGTGCGAGATGACAGAACCAATGGTTGGCCAGCCGCCCCCCGGTTCAATATCTCCCGGCCGCCCCGCCGCCCGGCCGGAATAACACTGGAACGATTCGTGCCGATTCTTGGCACCCACCAGCGACCGAATGAGGACCAGTCGATCCATAATCCGCGCCAGATTCGGCAGCAGTTCACAGATCTGGACGCCGGGAACGCTGGTCTGGATTGGCTCGAATGGGCCGCGGACCTCGCGAGGGGCCTGCATCTTCAAGTCGAACAGGTCCAAGTGTGGCGGCCCGCCCGGCAGGTAGATCATGATGATCGACTTGGGCCGCTGCTCGCCGGCAGTCGCTTGCAGCAACTGCGGCAATGCCAGCCCGCCCAAACCGAGCGAACCGGCGCGCAGCAAATCGCGGCGCGTCACACCATCACAGTTCGCTCTGCGGCGTCCGCCAAGAATCGTGAGCATCTGACATCCACCAAGTTCTGTTCACAAAGGAAGCGGCGTGCTGTCGATCCGCATGCCAATCCTTGACGCAACCATTTGCTCAGCTACCGAGACGTTGTGGGCGAACAGCGAGTCTAGGGGGTCTTCCGGGGCAGTCGGTGTTGACTCCCATTCCAACGGTTGACCCGGAGCCCAAACAAACGACTGACGATTCATCGTGGCAACATATGGTTTGGCATAAACGAAAACAACCTGCTCGAATTCTCTCGCCAACCGTCTCAGATAACGCGACCCGCCGCGAAGTACCAACGTTAAGGGTCGCATCGACGCCGATGCAACCTTCAATAGCTGTCGGCAATACCACTTGCCCCTGCGACCAGCTGCACCCGTGGTGAATTCGAACGCGACTGCAGTGATTTCAGGGTGCTCGCCGAGAAACGCGATCCAACGTGTCCAATCGTGATCTGTCCGAGCATTGAGGTGAAGTGCGCACGGAACGTTACACTCAACAAGTTCATACCACGAAGTCACGATCCGCCGCATGTTGTACATGTTCTCGTGCCGGGGAACGTCGGTAAACAGACTGAAGTTTGGGACCGTCATGAGATCTGGCTTCAGCGCCGATATGTGCTCAGCCAGATTGGCGGCACGCCCTTTGTCCCAATACCGTTCAAGCGGTTGGTCGATATGAATTCCATTGATCAATAGCGGCGTGTCCACTGAAAGCCGATAGCGGTCACACAATTCAGTACGCGATTTGAAACGTGGCGCGCCGTTGCGTTTGCTGAAGAGGGATTCGAGCCGAATGCCAACGGCACGTCCCCTGTAGGCTGCACGCCTTCTCGCACCATCCTTGATTAGTGGAACCATCGATGGCAGTTTCGGAGTGGGTAGGAAACGTGCCGGAGGAATCACGAGGTCCCAGCCACCAATTTCCCGGAACCGTGTGACCAGTTTCGAAGGATTCAGCGGACATGCGAGTTCGCACTTCTCTCTTTGAGACGGCGTGCATGTGCACAACGTCGTGCAGTCGAACATCGCTTTTTTGACTGCAAGACCACCACAGAACTTCAGATCAGGGCACCCTTGACACCCAAGGCGTGTCGGAAATTGTGTACTGTCGTGCAAGAGAGACGGGTCGTTCGATTTTTCCTTTGGCATGCAATCACTCCATTGCCTCATTAGCTACAAGACGGCGATTTCTGCATGATGTGTAAACGGGTAGACGTCCCGTACAACGCCCAGCGCGATGCCACAACCGCTTTCTCGAATCTTTTTGACGATGATGGATGACGCGCTGACGCTTTCGCCAATCGACCGTACGCCTTCCAACACGATTATCACGTCACCATCAAGCCGAAGCTGGTGTTGTTGATCAATGATGAAATCGTGTTCGCGAAGCGGCGTGACTCTAAAGGTTCGCTTCACTTCTGGTTCGTGCGTAAACAGATTCGGTTTGCTCAGTTCCTCTCTGCCTCGATCCCATGAACGCTGCCAAGTCGGGGCGCATTGTGTCTGCCAATCAATTCCCATATCGAAGTCCTTCCAGAACCGGTGAGTACATCTTTGATCTCCCAGCGGTTTGCTCGATGAGAATCCCTTTCTGTACGAGCGCGCGCAGGCGATTGTTCCACTTTGTAAATCGACCAATTTGAGTCGTTTCACATTTGCGCGCCAGCGTCGGAGCATCCGCCTTCCCGAGATCTAGAACCGCGTTCAGTGCAAGCGATTGCTTCTCATCGAGGTGACCGAGAATTCGAGCTTCATGGGGCCCCGTCTCGTCAAGCCGGCAAGTTACAAGCGCATCACGCCTGCTCCGCAGAAGTTGATGCAGCTCGTCAGCGACCGCATAGTTGGCATTCGCTACGACTATCGGACAGGCCGGACGGTTTTCGCGGCAGAATGAACGAAATCCCAGTATCGCCACGCGCAGAAAACTATTGGTCGCGATCGAGATTTCCTCGAAATCGATGAAAATCGGTGCATTGCAATCCTTTTCTGCGATTGCTGACAGCAGGGCCGCAAGGAGTAACTCACCTGGTGCGGTTCCCCCGAGGGTTTCATCGCCAGCGAGCTCTTTAATGGGCAGTCTCAAGGGGGAACTCCTCCATCCAGCCTATCGTCATGTGTGTCACGTGACACGCGTGATATTAGCTCAGGCAGCGTTCCCCTGTCAAGCTACATGTCCTTCACCTATGAATCAGCGGTTGCAGACGACTGAAACCAGCAGTCCGTCGAACCTGACACTGGACGCGATGCGAGCGTTGGTCAGCGACGCTGCTTCTCCAGATATTTCAAGACGCGCATCGCTTGAGCGAAATCGAAGCCGGGCGCCAATGTCTGCAAGACTAAGGAACAGCTGACGGAAGCCTTGCCCACGCTGCGACTCTCGACCGAAACGGGATTCACCCGGGGACAGGGCTGTGTGCAGTGCAGATCCGGCATCCGTTAATTCAGCGTAGTCGGAATGCCGCTTGAGACTCCCGAGGACACCCTCCCCGGCGTCGGCAACTACATACTCGAACTCGCCTGAATACCAACGATAGCCAACCATTCCAGTCCTCGGTCTTTGGCTGTGCTCGAAGACATTCGAAACCAACTCGTCGACTGCACCGGTAAAACCTTGAGCAAGTCTCTTTGGCCAACCTGCTCGTTCCGCAGCGTCTTGAAGTCGCTTGCGAAACGCACTCCACCTGTTATCAGCGAATGCCTCAATGGACGGCGGGATCCAACACACTTCTGCGGCTAGTGCGTGCGGGGATGAGTTCACCAGCGCGGCTTCAAATTGTCCGAAAGATTGCGCACGTGCTAGCGCCATGATCGCGGGCGTTTCGACGATCGGACGAAGTTCTGGCAGTATTGGCGTTGCTTCCTTGATGTATGAGTACTCAACGACTGGTCCAAGGCGTGTCGGCTCCTGACGAAAAAGAACCTCTGCCAGTTCTCCAGAATCGAGCGAATCGGCCACCCACAACACATCGTCGAGTAGATCGAAATCCATATGCATTCCCGCCGTGGCGCAAAGGGGGTCGCGTCGGCCTCAACACAATCGTACAGCAGATGCGCAGCCACTCTATATGGATAGCTTCCATTTTCCGAGTCGAAGCCCCATATGTGCGTTTCACGGCCAATCGACGGCTCGATTGCCTAGCATCTGAAGCCTCGTGCCTGAAAGCAAAAGCGAGATGCATGGTCACGGCAAGAGTAGTACTCATGATACTTGTGCATGATGGGTTTTCTGGCGAGGGATGTAGTACGCTAGAGGAATGTCCAAGCTGAAACTGAGTCGTCGGACGTCGCATGACGTGCTTCCTGAGAAATCGTCATGGAACCTAAGCCCACGAACTGATAGCTGAGACGCCGAGAATGGAAGAAGCACGCAATCTTGCCCAGCTGGCCGAACAATCGATGCAGGGTAGGGGGGACCGCCACGCGATGCTGTTCGACGGCGAATTCGTTTCCCATGCCACAATTCTGGCGCGGGCCAAGAGATTGCAAGGGGCCTTGACGGAGTTCGGGCTGCGCCGCGACAAGGTCGTCGCAATGTGCATGACCAATCACCCGCTGGTCTACTCCGTGTTCGGCGGCATCTTTCGCACCGGCGGCATTGCGGTTCCGGTGTTGACCCAATTGTCACCCAGCGAGCTGCGCTACATCTTCGACCATACCGAGGCGATCGGCATCGTCACCGACAGCGAAGTGCTCGACAAAGTCCGGGAGGCCGTCGCAGGGCTCGCGCACATCAAATGGATCGCAGTTCGTGGCGGAACCACCGATGCATCGCGCGCCACTCCCGAATACGACCTCGACGAATTCCTCGCGTTCGAAGAACAGACGCAGCTGCCGGAAATTTCCGAGTCTGACGTGGCGCTGATGCTGTACACCTCGGGCACAACCGGACGGCCCAAAGGGGTCATGCTCACGCACTCCAACCTGATGATGTCGGGCGACGCGGTGCTGGAAGCGAATGAATATGACCTGCGACCGCACCCCATCATCGGGCTGACGTCGCTACCGATGGCGCATATTTTTGGTGTGGGAGTGATGAAATCCCAGTACCTGTTTCCGGATGAATTCGAGCCGGGTTACGTCGTCCAAGAAAAGTGGTTCGATCCCGAGAAGTTTCTACGCAAGATTGAAGAGGAAAAGGTCACCGATCTTTACGTCGTTCCCACGATGTTGGCGCTGATGGCGTCTCATCCGAAGTTCAATGAGTACGACCTGTCGACGATCAACATGGTCCACGTCGGAGCGGCGCCGTTGCCGCTGGAAGTCGCTGACGCGTTTATTGAACGCACAGGATGCTTCGTGAAGCAGCTTTACGGGATGACCGAGAACTCGGGACAGGGAACGGCCGGGCGGATCTCGAAAGGCTACCGCCCCGGCGCCGCCGGGTTGCCGTACATCACGACCGAACTGCGGATTGTGGACGACAACGACCAGCCCGTACCGACGGGGACAAGGGGCGAAATCGTGACCCGTGGTCCTGCCACCATGAAGGGTTACTTCAAGGACTCGGAAGCGACGTCCGTCGCCACGCGCAACGGATGGATGCACACCGGAGACATCGGCTACCTGGACGAAGACGGATTCTTGTTCGTGGTCGACCGCAAGAAGGACATGATCATCAAAGGGGGCGAAAACATCTTTCCGGCCGAAGTGGAGAACGTGCTCTACACCCACCCGGATGTCGCAGAAGCCGCCGTCGTGGGCGTGCCGGACAAAGTCTACGGAGAAGAAATCGTGGCCTTTGTTGTCACGCAATCCGGCAGCGACGCGAACGCCGAAGAGCTCATCGGCCACGTCAAGTCGCAACTCTCATCCTTCAAAGCGCCGGTAGCAGTTCACTTCCTGGAACAACTCCCCAAAAGCGGCGTCGGCAAGATTCTGCGGCGCGAGCTGCGCGACCGCCATTCAGTATCGTAGGCGGAAGGCTACCTAGTGCGCGGGATCAACACGCGCATCGTCACACAGTCGCGACCCGTGTTCCGCACGGCGCCAGCTACGGCGTCGGTTCCAGGCCGGCCACGATTCTGCGCAGGAAGGCGGCTTGACCAGCATGGTATGCGACGTGTTCAACCTGGTGCAGCATGATATCTCGGACCGTGAACGACTTGTTGCGAAACGCCCGCGGCGCATTCCACGTCGGCTCATCAATGTCTGCCAAAAACCTGCCGCAGCGTTCCCGCGTGTCGTCCAGGTGCTCTATCAGCGCCTGCGCGTCCATCCCACCGTTTCGATCAAACTCATGTTGCCTGTCCCGATCCCAGTCGCCCTGTCCCAAACCGTTCTCGAACCAGTCGCGCATTGATCCGGCGACGTGACAGATCAGGTTGCCGAGGGAAATCATGTTGGCATCGGGCCGCTGCCAGACCTTCTCGCTAGGAAACTCGCGAGCGATGCTTCGCAGTTGCTCGAGCCTGCGGTCGACGAGCTGCATCGCCGCTTCGGCTTCGATGAACGTCTCTGCCATCGTGATCTCCCTAAAGACCGAACCTTGTTTCCACAGGTTATTGACTTACTCCGGCGTCAAGACACCGGCGTACGGGTCTCGCGAGTCGGCACCGTAGCTGTCGTGGTGCCGGACCCATTCCATCGAGTAGTTCAGGCCGGCTTCATCGCGGCCCTTGGGAGTGATGTCGAGCAGATTGTACGCCGTGATAAACAGGTCGAGGCCACGCGCGTACGACGAGTACGTGTGAAACACGTCGCCCCGTTCGTCTTTGTAGAAGGCGCTGATGCCCGGCGCCTCGGTCATGGGAAACGTCGTTTCTTGGTAGTTGTAATGCACGGGCCCCTGCTCCAGTTCTTGGGGCGTAAACGTGACGCCAAAGTCGCGATTGAAGTCGTTCTCGAGTGATGAGAGCCACTTGAAACTCCAGCCCATCCGTTTCTGAAAAGCGAGCAGCGTTTCGAGGCGGGCCCGCGAGATGGTCACCAGTTCCACGTCGCGCTGCTTCAGGTGCACGACGGCTGGATTGTAGTGGTCGGCCAGCAGCGAGCACGATTTGCACCCATCCGTCCACTCGGGATCGAACATGAAGTGGTACACGATCAACTGGCTGCACTCGCCGAACAGCTCGGCCAGCGACTCCTTTCCGTCCTTGCCCTCAAAGACGTACTCTTGTTCGACTTTCGACCAGGGCAGCTGTTGCCGCTTTTTCGTGAGCTCGTCGCGGAGTCGTGTGAATTCCTTTTCTTGGGCAAGTAGTTCTTTACGGGCGGTCACCCAATCCTCGCGTGCAACGATCTTGTGGTCTGACATTGCCTATCTCCTCAGTAGATGATTGTGATGGGACGGCATTTGGTCTCATCACCTAAGCATAGTGTTCTCGCCTGACATGCGTCCGTTCTGGGGGCGCCGTAGCAATTTGGGTCGTCACTTATTGTTCCCGAGCGTTCAGCTACCCCCGGCTTTGGCGCCAGATGATCTGACCGACCGCTGCGCGTCCTGCTTGACCTGCAACAGTGTGTGGGCCCACACATTTTCGTACTTGCTGACCCACCGCTCGTAGATCTGTCGAATCGGAACCGCGTTGAGCGAATTGATGCGCTTGCGACCCTCTTCGCGCGTAATGAGCAAGCCGGCCGTCCGCAAGACATCCATGTGCTTCATCACGCCGAACCGCGACAGGTTTGGAAACTGCTCCACAATCTCGGTAGTCGTGCGCGGTCCGTCGCGCAGGTAATCGAGGATCGACCGGCGAGTTTCGTCGGCGAGCGCCTTCCAAATCTGGTCGAGATCCGCACGCATCGACTGGACTGCCTGTCGGTTGTTGGTTCACGTCTCGGACCGGCCGAAGATGAGCCGGCTCCGGTTACCGCCGATCGTCAGCCCTCGGCACTTTGTTTGACGCACTTGAGCATGTGTTCCCACCCCGGGACGATGCCCGTGCGATGGTCTTCTTCGATGTGCCCCAACACTCGGTGCCGCAGCGCGATATTCGTCCCACCGGGGATCTGTGTAAGCCGCAGCTGCATGTGCCCGGCAACCGGATAGGACATGAACATCGGGCCGTTGAGTTCCAACAGCGTAGGCGACTTGATGACCTGCACGAAGCCCCACAAATGCCCTTGTTTGTCGCCAAGATCGCGAAACCAGCGACCACCCGGCCAAGGCTCGAGCACCATCGGCATGGTGTTTCCGCCCGGTGTGGTGTTCTCCTCTGCCAGCTTCTTCAGCAGACTCCTGAAGACGTCGCCAGGCGGCGCGCTAATGTCGATGTTCTGTGAGATGTCGAGGCTGAGTTCGTCGAGGTTCATCGCTTTCTCCCGTGCTGATCGATCCGTTTGGCTCATCGCAACTCATGTTTCCAAATGGTAACGTTACTGTGTAGTCACGTCAACGGGTGTCTTAGACTTTTCTGGAACCGGCATGCAGCGCAGTCGCGGACATGACTATTGTCTTGGACAGGGAGCTGGCCGCGAAACAGAATGCGGCCAGTGCGCAATGTAAGATGTGCAGGAGCGAACTAAGCCAGGATATCGGCAATCGGCTTGCCGTGGTCGATGTCCAGGCGTTTGCGGCCGGGGATCTCGAGCTTGCGATTGTCGAGCCCCAACAGATGCAGCACGGTGGCGTGCAGGTCGGTTACGTAGTGGCCTTCGCCCAGGGCGTGGTAGCCCAGTTCGTCGGTTGCGCCGTGAACGTAACCTCGCTTCAACCCGGCACCGGCCAGCCAGACGGTGAAGCCGTTGGGATGGTGGTCTCGGCCGTCGGTGCCACCGGAACGTTTTTCCAGACCGGGCGTGCGACCGAACTCAGTGCAGAACACGACGATTGTTTCATCCAGCAAGCCCCGTTGTTTCAGGTCCTGCATCAAGCCGGCCACCGGACGGTCGACCGTGGCGCATAGCCGCGTGTGATTCTGCTTGAGTTTCTGATGAGAGTCCCACACCCCATAGGGGGACGGGAAAACTTGCACGAAACGCACGCCGCGTTCGATCAGCCGGCGGGCGGCGAGCAATCGCTTGCCCGCGAGCTTGGTAGCATCTTCGTTGAGGCCGTACATCTGCTGTGTTGCTTCGGTCTCGGTCGCGAAGTCGATGGCGGTTGGAACGGCACTCTGCATGCGGAAGGCCAGCTCGTACGATCGAATCCGCGCCAGCAGTTCCTCGTCGTGGGGGTAATCGACGGCCGATAACTGGTTTAATCGGCCGATCAGCTCGTACTCGTTCGCTTGTTCTTTGGCTGTTTGATTGGCGTGGCGATTCCCAAAGGGGAGCGGGTTGTTGGGATCCAACGTCAGCGGCACGCCCGCGTGTTGGGGGCCCAGGTAATAAGAGTCGATCGATTGCCGCGTGTCGGATCGCGTCGGCCCGCCCAGCACGACGAACTTCGGCAGGTTCTCGTTCAGCGTCCCCAGTCCATAATGAGCCCAGGACCCGATGCTGGGCTGCGGTTCGTCGAGCCGATGACGTCCCGTGTGGATTTGGTTTTCGGCGGCATGATCGTTGTCAGTGGTCCACATGTTGCGGACAAAACACAGCTCATCAACGCTACGGGACAGGTGCGGCCACCAGTCGGTCATCTCGATGCCGCTCTGGCCGTGCTTGCGCCAGCCGACTTGCATGGGGTAGATGGTGGGGTAGACGTCGCGAACGTTGATCTCTTCGGCAGGCACGGAACGAAAGCGTTTCTTGTGCAGCGGAGAATCGACCGGGTTTTCGAACGGCGTCTTGTCGAAAGTCAGTCCCGCATATTTGTTGAGGGCTGGTTTCGGATCGAAGGTCTCGACGTGGCTGTATCCGCCGGATAAGAAGATCCATATCACCGACTTGGCCCGCGGCCGGAAGTGCGACTCCGCTGCGCCGGCGCTCTCGTCGGCAAGCATCGCCCCCATCGCCAAACCGGTGAACCCCAGGCCGAGATCGGCCAGAAACACACGCCGCGACCGGTGGCAACCGCAACCGTCAATCTGCGATCGTTGTGGCATGAGAGTCCTACCGAATCGTGATGAAGTCGTTGTGATTAAACAGAGCGCGAACGAGCCCCCCGCGGGCACGACGCGCGGCAGTTTTGGCGTCCGCTTCGGTCTTCTCGCGCGTCTGCTTGGCGAGGAATTCGGAGCACAGGCTCATCTCGGCATCCGTTGGCGTGCGTGAAAGTATCTGCTGGTACGCGGTGCTGATGAAACTAGAATCGTCAGCGATACTCTCGACAGATTGCCCAAGCGAATCCGCCAGCGCCAAGCTGAGCTCGTGAATCAGGTTGCTGTTCGTCAGAGCCAACGCCTGTTGTGGAATCACGCTCCGCGTGCGGCGGTAACACTCGGTGGCATCGGGCGCGTCGAACAAGCGGCCGAACTCACTCTTCCCGCTGTTTTCGGGATGGCAACTGTAGTAGAGACTGCGGCGACGGGTTGTCAGCGACTCGGCGTTCTCCAGTTCCTGACCGCCCAGCAGCAATTCGAGCCGGCCTGCCGCGTGCAGCAGACTGTCGCGCACTACCTCGGATTCCATGCGGCCGACATTCATGCGCCACAGCAGTTTGTTTTCGGGGTCGATGGACGGCGCATTGATGGGACCGGCTTGGGAATGATTAGGCCGTGCCGACGCTGGCACGCTCGACGCCATCCGATAAGTCTGACTCGTGACGATCAGGCGGTGGATGTGCTTCATGCTCCAACCAGACTCCATCAACTCCACTGCCAGCCAGTCGAGCAGTTCCGGGTGCGTCGGATCGGCTCCGTTGCGACCGAAGTCGAACACGGTCGCGACCAATGGGGCGTGAAAGTGCCGCAGCCAAATGTGGTTGATCGCCACGCGGGCGGTGAGCGGATTGTTGTCGCTGGTGATCCAACCCGCCAGCGCCGCGCGGCGGCCTGTGCTGGTGTTGGGGTACGTCGGGCTGAACGCCGTGTAGGAGTCCGGCATGTTGGACTCGTCGCGCGTCTTCGTCAACGCACTCGTCGCATCGGCTAGCTGCTTCGAAGCAGTTTTCAACTCTTTCTCGCGTGACTTGTCGGACGTGGGCTTGGCCTCGGCCACGGCGAGCAATCGCCGGCTCTGCACGACTCGCGCCTCAGCCGTTTTCAGTTTGGCCTCTCGCTCGCTGGTTATGGCATCCTTGATCAGTCCCTCGAGACTGCCGTTGCCCGTGTTAGCATATTTCGCCTGATCGGCAGTAATTCGGGCCTGCGCGCTCTTCAGTTCCGCTTGGCTTGCTTCGAGTTTGGCGGTCGCCGCCTGACTCAGCAGCTGGCAGGCTTCCAGGGCCTTGCGGGCGGCTTGCAGCTGAGCCGTTAACTCGGCCAGTTCGGGAGTCTCCACCAGCGTTGAGACGACCGACGTCGCCGGCGACTGGGAGAAAGTGGACGACGACCAGCCGTGTGTGCCGACCGGATCACCGCCAATCGTGTAGGACGGGGACTCAAAGTCGAACTGAACAAGCGGGTTCGCGCTGCCGGGTGAAGAAACCGTCACATCGTCAACAACAGCCAGGCTGCCGGGGCGGGCGTCGAAGCTGATCGCCTTGGTCGGATCGCCGACCGGGTTCCAGCCGCCCAGCGCCATCGCGGCGTCTTCCACCAACACGTCGCCCGACGGCACCGATCGAATCGAGACGAGGCAATCGTCCGAACTCGGTCGCAGCGTGACCTGTACGTCAAATCGATTCTCGCCGCCGGCGAAGTCGTAAGCGCCGACGTCGAAGACAGCCGTTGTTCCCGGCTGGTAGGCCACGATCCGGCCGTGATCGAATGCCAAGTATCCGGCCGTGAGTCCCTTCACGCTGTCTTTGGCCAGCTGAAAGTTGAAGTGCGCGTCGCGGACGATTTTCAACTCGAAGCGAAGCGTCGTTCCGTCTTCAACCCTCTCGAGTTGCTGCACCGAGTTCTGCACAATGCGCCGACCGGTCGTGGCATCCAACACGAGCGACTGCTGTCCCGACAGCGCGCCCGATTGGTTCGATGCTGTTGCCGCTGCGTTTTGATAGTCCCCTTCGATCTTGGCGAGCGGCTGGCTGAGAGACGGAAGCTGCTCTTCGGTCGATTGCGTGGCTGCCGCCAGATCGGCCTGCGCCTGCTTGACCGCGGCCCGTCGTTCCGCGAGCACCGTTCGCTGAATCTCGTTACGCAGGCCGGGATACCAGGCATCGGTCGGGAGTTCGACGGTTTGAATGGGCGACGTCAGGCTTCCCAAAAACTCCGGGACCCCCGGCGGAATCGAACCGCGCTGCTTGTCGCGATTGCGTTCATCTCCGCCCGTATAGAACCAGGTCGGCACATCGGGGTTTCGATCGTAGACGCGCACCGAGCCCAGCCGTTGGATCTTCCGCAACGTGCTGTATTGGTACTCTTGAAACGGACCTGGGTCAGGCTGGTCGGGCATGCGGTCCTGGCGAACACCGATCGGCTCAAAAAAAGCCCGCAGCCGGAAATAGTCTTCCTGCAAGATCGGGTCGTACTTGTGGTCGTGACAGTGCGCGCAATTGAACGTCAGGCCCAGAAACGCCTTGCCGGTGTGTTCGACGTTGCTCCGCATCCAGTCGTTGGGATTGAGCGCGTACCAATTGCGGACCAAGTATCCGGTGGCGACGCCGGCTGCGTAGTCTGCGGGAGCGACCTCGTCGGCGGCCAGCATCTCGACAAGCATGCGATCGTAGCCCTTGTCCTCGTTCAACGACTGCACGATCCAATCGCGCCATCGCCAGAGTTGCGGCGCGCTGTTCCACACGTCAGGGACCATTCGTCGACCGTACCAGTCGCTGTATCGCCACACGTCCATCCAGTGACGCGCCCAGCGCTCGGCATGCTGGCTGCTGTCGAGCAGTCGGTCGACCACCCGTTCGTAGGCGTCCGGCGAGTCGTCGGCGAGAAATGCATTCAATTCGTCTGCCGTTGGCGGCAGACCCACCAGGTCGAGGTAGACTCGCCGCAACAGGTGGTGTTTTCGCGCAGGGGGCGCGGGAGCCAACCCGTTCTGCCGATGTTGCCGGCTCACAAAGGCGTCGACGGGGTTGAGCTGCCGGTGCCTACCTGCAGCGGCGGGCGGGTCGACGCGTACGGGCACCTGGAATGCCCAGTGCTCGCGCGAGTCTTCCTCGGGCTGCTCGTCCACCGGTGATAAAGCGCCGGTCGAAATCCACTCTTTGATCAGTTCGATCTGCGCGGCGGTCAGCGGTTCGCCCTCAGGGGGCATCCGTTCGGATTCATCCTCTGCCGAGACCCGATCGATCAGCAAACTTTCATCGACATTGCCGGGCACGACCGCTGGCCCACTGTCGCCGCCTTGTCGAATGAATTCGCCTGTGTCGAGTCGCAGCGACGACTCTTGCTTGAGGGCGCCATGGCAAGCAAAGCACCGCGCTTTGAAGATCGATTTCACGTCGCCGAGATAGTCGACCTCGCCGGCCCGCAGGTTGGACGAAGGCCACGCGGCTGCGAAGGCGATCATGAACTGGACGAAACAACGTTGTGTGCGTGTCATCCTCAAGTCGCAGTTCCAAGTGTGGCGGGGCAGCTCCTATCATATCGACCTTTTTTGATGCGTCCAACGCTAACGTCACTCATTCTTGAGACGTCGCCGTTTGGCAACCGGTTGTGGGCAAATCGATTTGCGCGTGAGTACAATGACTGGGCCGATGGACTGTTTGCTGGAAGAACGCCTTTGGTGGGTCGCGCGCAGCATGTTCCAAGCGCTTTGCAAGCAGATCCACAAGAACCTGATCGCGGGCACATGTCCGTGGTGTCAGCAGGCGGTCGTCGAGGGAGTTGTTCAAGGTCGCATCCTGCTTGACACCACTGTCGATCAGGCTGACGTACGCCGTTTGCTGGACCAATTGATTGAACGCCTTGACCAAGAGTTGAGCGATCGGGACGTGTTCGCCATTCGCCTGGCGTTCGAAGAACTCCTTTGCGATGCCATGCGTTCTGCGCCAGCGACCGCTCTTGTGACTTCGATCATCTATTCAGGAGACCGAATCGTCATTAACGTCAACCAGCAGTCGTGTGAAGTCAAGATTGGGCGAGTCTGAGCGCCGCCAGGAATCGCATGGATCGACATGCCGCCTATCGAATCGCAACTCAACTGCTCGAGCGATATCGCGCCTTGCCGTTTGCGGATCTTGTGGCGCACATTGATCATCGAGGGCAGGAGCGAATCCCCGTCTCTACCAGCCACGAACTGTTGGCGGAGGTAACCGTGAACTGGGCAGACTCGCGGCGCGAGAAACTGCGGATCGACGTCGAGATTGACGCCTGTTCGACGTTCCGTCTCGAGCGAGTTGAGGAACACGTTATCGTTTCACCAGCCAAAAACTGAGACGTCCCTGAACAGAGCCATGTATACAATCCACGCTCATATCACCATCGACGCCTCGCTCGAGCAGGTGTTCGAAACGATCACCGACCACGAGCAGTTTCTAAGCAGCCCGGGCATGACGTGCCGGATGGTGACTGAGGGCACCGTACACACGCAGGGGCAAGGTGCGGTGCGCGAGGTCACGGCGGACGGCTCCGCCTTCACCGAAGAGATCACCGCGTTCGACCCGCCGCACCACTACGAGTACATCGTGCGTAACCTGGTCGGCGCGGGCGGGAAACAGGTTCCCCTCCGTCACGAGCGCGGATGGCTCGACTTCAGGGCGGAGGGCGACGCAACGCGTATTGATTGGTACTCACGGTTCGCGGTTTCGATTCCGATTGCAGGCTGGTTTATGGAACGCGTCTTGGGTCGGCGCGCCGCGTCGGGATTCCAACGATGGTTGGAACAGACAAAGGCCAAACTCGAAATGTCACCCAGTCCCGCCGGCTAAGCAGCCCACGGCGGCACGACGGTTGATGCCAAATTATGTTGCTCCGGTGGTTATCGGCGATCGCACTGCTGCCGGGTACGGTCCTGGTGGTGATTCCTTCGATCATCGCAGTCTATTCATCGTGGCGCGGGCAACCGCTCAGCCTGGCCGGCGCAGCTGAATTACCGTTTTGGTTGGGCATCACATTGACTGTTCCGGGTGTCGCTCTGGCAATCTGGTCTTCGTCGCTGTTCTTTAGATTTGGCGACGGCACCGCCGCACCGTGGGACCCGCCGAAGAGATTCGTCGTGCGCGGCCCGTATCGGCATGTCCGCAATCCGATGATCGTGGGCGTCGTGCTGTTGTTGTTCGCCGAGTCCCTTTTCTTTCAGTCGTGGATGTTGGCCGGCTGGGCGGGCCTATTCTTCGTGGGCAACACGGTCTACTTCCCGCTGGTCGAAGAGCCCGGTCTCGTGCAGCGGTTCGGGGACGACTATATTGAGTATCGACGGCACGTTCCGCGCTGGCTTCCCAGGCTGAACCCGTGGCCGCCGCCGGGTGTCCGGCCCCCAAACCAGGCCGAGTAGACCGGCAATCCAGCAAGCACGGAGCTCTGATGAACGACGGCGTCAAACATCTGACCATGGCGGAACTCGAAGCGGGGCTCGAGCACATCCGGCAGTCGCCCCAGGACAATGGCGTGCTGCAACTCATCGTCCGCCGTCCGGACGTCGATCAGCGCGAGTCCTTACAGGAAGGCGAACTCGATTTAGGCATGGGGCTGGTGGGCGATAGCTGGAAAACGCGGGGCAGCCGACACACCGACGATGGCGCGTCGCACCCGGACATGCAGCTCAACATCATGAATGCCCGTGCCGCCAACTTGGTGGCGCAGGATAAGCAGCGCTGGCAGCTGGCCGGCGATCAACTGTTCGTCGACATGGACTTGAGCGACGACAACCTGCCGCACGGAACCCGATTGGCGATCGGCTCGGCGACCATCGAGGTCACCAGTATCCCTCACACCGGCTGCAAGAAGTTTGTGGCCCGCTTCGGCAAAGACGCGGTCAAGTTCGTCAACTCGCCAGTTGGCAAGCAGCTGCACCTGCGGGGCATCAATGCCAAAGTCGTCCAGCCAGGGACGATTCGCGTCGGTGATACCGTGCGCAAAATCTAGACCACCGAGCACATTCGCGACTACTTCGCCATGCGCGTGGGACCAGCAACTCATCGAGAGATACTGCTCTTGTTCGCTGTGCTCTACGCCGCGGCGACCTCAATTGCTGCGGCCGAGCAACCCTTCCTCGGCCAGCGTCCGCAACCTTGGCTGCGGCAAGACCGCCCGATCCTCTCGGCTGCCGAAACGGCTCAATCGTGGGCCCAGGTCGTCTTGTACAGCCCCCACGTCATTCGTGCGAAGGGGTCCTACCGAATGTGGTACATCGGCACTGCATCCGCATCACGTTCGGTCGACATGTCGTTGGGATACGCGGTCTCTGCCGACGGAGTGCACTGGACCGAGCACGAGGCGAATCCGATCCTCACACCTGCCGATCTGCCCTGGGGTTCGTTCTGGCAGACGCCGTTCGTGCTGTACGACGACGAGACGGAAATGTACGAAATGTGGTTCACGTCCCTGTCCGACGTCGAAACCAACGACGAGGGCCGACTGACGTCGGGAGTTCAGCAGCTGGGCTACGCAACCAGCCGAGACGGAATTGGTTGGAACATCCGGGCGCAACCGGTCTTTGAGTACGGGCGGAGCCCATGTGTCCTGAAAGAGGCAGCGAGCAAGTACCGGATGTGGATGAATTCTGGCCCCGAAAACAATGGCCAACGCAGCGGGTTATTGGGACACATTTACGAATTCGCTTCGGTCGACGGGATTGAGTGGACACAAGCGGCCCAACCGGCAATCCAACCATCGGGCCGCCTCAGTTCAGTCGTCTATCCCTACGTCATTCGCCATGACGGGCAGTACTACATGTGGTACGGGGGGCACGTCGCCGGCGGACACTTCGAACTGTTCTGCGCCGAATCGGACGATGGCACCAATTGGACGATCGACCACGAACGTTCGGCGTTTCCTGCCACACGCAAGATAAATCGTTTCGATGGACGTTACACGTCAACGCCCTGCGTCCTGGCTGACGGCGATCGACTGCTGCTCTACTACTCCGCCCGCGATCTCACCGACGAGTACATTGACGGTAACGGAAAACAGCGGCGCGACGGCTCGGGCGTGTACCGGCATATCGGAGTCGCAACCAGTCGCTGACACCGGTCCAACTTCTTGACAGCTGGGTGCTTCTCAATGGCCGACATCAAGAGTCCCCGAGTCATCTACTTCAAAGGGTTCTTGTTTCTGGCGACCGGAATCGTCGCTGGCGCCATGCTGTTGATGCGAGCACCTACATTGCAAGTCGCAATGCTGCTAGCCATCTGCATCTGGTGCTTCTGCCGATGTTATTACTTCGCCTTTTATGTCATCGAGCACTACGTCGACCACGAATATCGCTTTGCCGGACTGATTGATTTCTTCAAGTACCTGGCGGGCCGCTCGAACAAGCGAGGCCGTCAAGAGGTCGATCGATGACACGTCCCAGGACGGTGTCACGCCAGAATTCGCGATGCCGAACACCGACGGCCGTCTACCAGTTCGAAATCGACGGCCAGCCGGTCCGCGCCGACAAACTGGCCGGCCACGCCGATGCGCTCCTGTCTTACTACCTCGACATTCAATGCCTGGGATGCTGTCAGGTGCGGGGCGGATACGTGATCAAAGCTGACGGGACGGTCGTCATGGGCGTGACCGACCATGTCTCGATGTCGGCAACCTGGCTGCCGGCCATCATGCGACTCGGGCGTGGTGAGAAATCAGCGTACGTCTGGGCGCATGAAGAGTCGAACATGACGCTCACGCGCGATCGCGACTACGTCACGCTGGTCGACGTTCACTCTTCGGGGTACGTCGTGTGTCCGATGATGCGGTTCCGGCTCACTGAGTTTGTGCAGGCGATGCTGCGAGCGAGTCGTCCACTGATCCCACTGTTTACCGGGTTTCAAGTTTTGAGGGAATCGCGTCTGGCAGCTGCACGCGCGGACGAGAATGAAGAGATGATTCGCGTTCTGGAACTGTTGGGGGACGAAATCGCGCCAGATTGGCCGTGGCGGATTGCAGAATACCGACAGCTGTTTGCATCGTCTGACCACTAAACCGTCATCTTGCGATGCGGGCAGTCGATCGTCCGGGCCGGCCATGTGGTCGATCTGCGACGCTGACGAACTCAGCTCACTGCTGACGGGTCGCGCCAGATCGATCGACCCCCCAGCGAAACATAGAAGCCGTACGCGGCCAATAGGCAAATCATGCCCAGGCAGGGAAGCCCGCACCGCGCGTACCAGGCGGTCAGATCCGCCGAGACCGGGAAGGCCAGGCCGAAGAACATGCAGCTGAGCACAACGACGGTTGCCAGCAGCCCCAAACGCGTCACCAAGATCGCGATCGCTGCCGAACGCAGCGCGTACACAATCCACGAGACCACTGATGGACTGCCGATTCCGGTCATCGTTGTCAGCAGGAGTGTAAACGCGGCCGCCGCTAACCACTCGTTGCGGAGCAACAATCGAAATAACAGCATCAGCATCAGCAGATACAACCCGACGTTGATGCCGGCCAGTGTGCCTTCGATCAGCGCGGCAATGATGTGGCGGCCACCCAACAAGATTTCAGGACTCAACGAATGGTGCCGCTCGTAGTTCAAGTGCATGCTGTCAAGCAGTGCCATGCACGGAAACAGGACGGCAGCGCCGATCAAGACGTCTCGCCCCACCAGTGGATCGCGCCACGAACCACCAACGGCCCGCGCCCAGGCCGTCAATGATCGGGGCCAGATTCTGCGGACGTAAGGCTCCAGCGCCAAGTAGTAGATCCAGATTCGAAACGCCCGAAAGACCGATCGCCCGAGGCTGGAGAGCACCAAGTCCAATTCATAACGTAGCGCCGGATAGTGATGTGCCTTCAACAGGCAAACCAGCAACTCCAGTGTGAACATGAGCAGAGCGATTCGCCAGGCGCCGTTTCGATCGCAACGGCCCAGCCGCCAATTGCGGCGTGCAACCCAGGCTCCCAGCAAGACTGCGACGATGGCCACCATCCGCTGCGGCAGCCGGTCACTACCCGATCGATAGGGGATGCCGCCGAACGCAGTCTGTATTTGCTGGGTCACGGTCCACTGCCGCGTCGTCCACGGCTCAATAACTTGGAAGTAGACGATTGATCCATGGAGACTCGCGGCTTCAACTCGACGCTCGGACTGCCCATTGCCGTCGCCCAATTCTTGGCACCAATTGGCAACGTCATCCGCATATACAGGCGGCGCCCACCGGGGCTCGCATCTGTGGAAATCACCGTAATCCAGGTCTGCAAACTTGAAGGCCGACCGCCAGACGGTGTCGTCGCTCTGCGCGGAATTTGGTGATCTATTGTGATCGTCGGACGGATTGGGTACTGCCAACAACTCTCGCAGCGACCCATCGGAAGTGATCCGCACCGACGCCATACCTCCGGATGCCGGAATAGGATTGGCCAGCGAGACCATCCGTGGAAGATGCCCGGTTGCGTAGTCTGGCTCGACGGGCGTCAATGCATATGGGCTCTGTCGATACCAGAATTCGAGGACGCCGGTCGCGCTGTTCTTCGCGTGGCCGATCAAATCCTCGTCGTAGCGGAATCCAAAGGCTGTGTCAGCCGGTGGATACTGGGGATCGACCGCCGTCAGTGACGCGAGGATCTCGCGCGACCGCGCTTCGAGGACGGCGGGTTTCTGCGAGAGTCCGTTCGTCGTGAATCGCCGCGAATCTGCCAAGACCAGCAGCAAGATCAACAATCCGACGATGAGAGTCACCAGGCAGGCGAGTCCGGCGACTGGTCGAATCGCTCCGCTACCACCTGTAGCGGCCACCAGTTCCGGTGAAGGTGTTTCGCCAGCCAGCAGCGCCGCTTCCAGCGCGTCGCCGCCGGGAAGCGCCTGCATCACCGCCAGAGCCGACGCCGGCCGGTTGTCGGGGCTAGCATCGAGGCATCGAAGAATCGTCCACTCGATGGCGGGATCGAGATCTTCAACCAGGCTGGAGGGAATCGCGATCGTCGGATCTTGACCGGGCTTGAATCGTTCCGCCAGCGAGTCGGATCGAAAAACCTGCTTGCCGGTCAACAGCTCATAGAGCGTTAGCCCCAAAGAGTACAGATCGCTTTGAACGGTGGTCTCGTTGTTGCGTAGTTGCTCAGGCGCCATGTAGGCCGGCGTGCCTACCAGTACTTCCGATTGAGATTGATCGTCGAAGGCCCGCGCCAAGCCGAAGTCCATAATTCGCGCTTGCCCGCGGGCATCGAGCATGACGTTGAGTGGTTTCAGGTCGCGGTGCAATACGCCTTTGCTGTGTGCTGCAGCCAGTCCCGCACAGAGCTGCCGCGAGATTTCGACCCCCTTGTCTCCCGGGATGCGTCCGATGCGTCGCAATAGACTCTTGAGGTCTTCGCCGTCCACGTACTCCATGGATAAATAGTGCAGTCCGTCCACTTCGCCGACGTCATAGACTCGGCATACATTGGGATGTGAGACTTGTCTTGCCAGCCGAACTTCGTTGTGCAGCGATTCCAGTCGCTGGTTGTCTTCGGTCATCGCCTCCGGCAGGAATTTCAGCGCCACCTGCTGTCCGAGTTGGAGATCGTCTGCGCGATATACCTCGCCCATGCCGCCGCGTCCGATCATCGCCACAATGCGATACCGCTTGGCCAGCAGCGTGCCTGGAAGAAACCGACCGTGATGCGCGGCGGTGGCGTCCTGCGCGGCTGGCGAAACGTCGTGGGTGGGATCATCTGCCGGCAATTCGGCCGGGATCCATGTCGACTCGTCAGCTGATGCTTTCAGCGGCCGTCCGCAGGCGGGGCACTTGTTGCTGCCTGCCGAAACTTCCGCCGAGCAGGACGGGCAAGTGGGCATCGGTCGCCAGGGAGAGAGATCAATTGGATTCGGCTTTGCCAGCCAGCTCGAGCCGATTTTCCATCAGACTACACGAATCCATCTTGGGATACGACAGGCGATCTCGGCTGACTCTCTCGGGGACAGGGGCAGCTGTCGCACTGTCGATTCACAAATGCGGTTTGGGCTGCGATAATCAGCGAAACATTTGGTCAAGGTGCTGGCAGATGAAAGATCGCAAGACATCGATCTCCTGCAGTGGCCCGGCGCCGCGCCGAGAGTTTCTGCGCACGGGCATGTTGACGCTGGGCGGGATTACGCTGCCGCACCTGCTGGCTGCCCGTGCCGCTGCCGGGACTTCGAAGTCGCCCGAAACGTCGGTCATCCTGTTTTGGATGTGGGGTGGTCCGAGTCAGCTCGAGACCTACGACATGAAGCCGGAGGCGCCCAGCGAGTATCGCGGGCCGCTCAAGCCGATTCGCACCAACGTTTCAGGGATCGAGATCTGCGAGTACATGCCGCTACAAGCGCAGATGGCGGATCGATTCTCGATTGTTCGCTCGCTGCATCATGAGATGTCGGCCCATAACGACGGCAGCATCGAGATGCTGACCGGCAAAACGCCGAGTGTTCCCGATCCGACTTCGCAGGCTCGCTCGAAGCACCCCGACTTCGGGATGGTGGCCAGTCGCTTGCGCGGCGCCCGCGCGGACGGTGTGCCCCAGTACGTCGGCGTGCAGCGGTCGCCATTCATGACCAAGCCGGTCTATCTGGGCGTCAGCCACAAGTCGTTTGACACTGGTGATCCGGCGAAGGCCGGTTTCTCACCACCAAACCTCACGCTGGTGACCGGCGTCGACAACGGCCGACTCGACGACCGTCGCTCGCTTGTCCGGCAGTTCGATCAGTTCCGGCGCGACACCGACTTGGGCGGCTCGCTAGCCGGCATGGATGAGTTTCAAGCCAGTGCATTCAACATTCTGACCAGTGTCAAGGTGGCGGACGCATTCGACCTGAGTAAAGAACCGCCGCAACTTCGCGACCGTTACGGTCGACATCGCTGGGGCCAAAGTTGCTTGTTGGCGCGGCGACTGGCAGAAGCCGGCTCCGCGGTGATCAACGTCGACGCCACGGCACCCAACAATACGACCAAGCACTTCAGCTGGGACGACCATGCCGGCGCATTTCATCTCGATTACGCGCAGCGCGAGCGGTTGCCGCAGATGGACCAGGCGCTGACAGCACTTATCGATGACCTGCACTCCCGCGGACTCGATCGAGACGTGTTGGTGATCGCATGCGGCGAGTTTGGGCGAACCCCGCGCGTAACACATGCTGCAAAGAACTTCTCCGATCAAATCGGACTTGGCCGAGACCATTGGCCGCACGCCTTTAGCGCGTTGATTGCCGGCGGCGGGCTGAAGATGGGACAAGTCGTGGGTCAGACGAATTCAAAGAGCGAGTATCCTCAGCACAACCCGGTCACTCCGCAAGACTTGCTGGCGACCGTGTACCGGCATCTGGGGGTGAACCCGGCGAAAAGCTTCGTAGATTTCGCCGGTCGGCCCGTGCCGATTCTCTCAAGCGGCGCGCCGATCGAGCAATTGGTTTAGTTGGGATCGCGTCCCGGGGAAAGCGCGAACCTCCTGCGAACCACAACTCTCATCCACTTCCAGTGGGACCAAACAGCAGGACAAAACGATCGCTCGGGAGATGGATTCGCAAGAGTGAGAACCGAGCGATTGCACTACTGTAGACACTCGATCCAATGCGTCAAGTCGATAGCGTCAAAATACTCTCGCAGGAGGAATTTACCTTCTTGTCACCCAACAGAGCTAGTCCATGCAGGCGGTGGCCGCCGGATCTGTTCTACACGACGTCTGTTGACGCAGCCAATGACATGAATCGTCCTGAGCTGCAGATGAGTCGCGGCCCGTTCTAAGTCGCAGAGTGATTCGCGCGAAAGGCACTCTAGTTAGAGTGGCACGTGACGACACCGGTAGCCGCAGCATCTCATTCCAAAGCACCATCGAGCCATCTCGCTGCCTCATGCGCCCGTTGGTCGCCCGGATCCAGAGGCGGACCCCAGTTATTGCAAGACGTATACCGGTATCTCGACGCGATTCTCTTGGGGGTGATCTGTCGTCGCGGTGATCGAGAATTTCCGCGGACCCTTACCGGGCAGGGACCCGTCCAATGAGACTTTCACGACGTGTCGTTTGGCCTCCGTCTCCAGCCGTACGTCGGCCACCAGACTGAGCAGGCCCGTGTCTAGCGACAGGATTCTAAACCCAGCTTCCGAAGTTAACTCTACGCGTTGCGTGTTCCCGCGCTGGGCTGCGTTGACCAACAACGACTTCGGTTCACATCGAATCAAGTTCTGTGGTCGCCACAAGACGGGCAGGGTTGCTGCATGATCACCGCACTGCACAGCGACGACCGCCTCTTGGACAACTGGACTGCGATCGAAGTCCGCTTGCGACGGGACATCGATCGAAGCTACGCAGTGAATCGTCCGCCGGCGCACTCCATGGTCGACTTGCTCGTCTTCACCGGCGACACTCACCGTAAGCTCTCCGGCACGGCTTGATATCTCTGGATCGATCGCAGGCTCCTGCTCGGGTTGATGCAACAGCAAGTCAAATTCCAGATCCGCCGATCGTCCGAACGGAATTGCCAGGACCTGACTGACGGAGGGTTGGAACTCAATCGCCGGAAAGGCCCGCATTTCGACGGTGAAGACGATGTTCTCTGGTTGGTCGAGTCCGGTAGCAAATCGCAGCCGTAGTCGCCTGTTTTCGCTGGCAGGACCGAAGGTCGTTCGCAAGGTCATGACGCCTTCGCCGCCAGGTCCGACCTGTTTCGGAGTTGTTTCGAAGCCAGCGCATTCGCAGCTTTTGCTTACGAGTTCCAGCTCCAGGGTCGAAGTGCTTGAAGGGTTACGAAACGACACCGGAATCGCGACTTCTCCCCCACGCGGGGGTACAAATAGCGAAACAGCATCGTGATGCACCCGTAGCGTTGATTCGTCGTCGGCACTCGCGGATGGATGTGCCTCCGGGCGATTGCTGTACGACGAGCAACCGACTGACAGCAGACAGCCAGCCAGCAGGCACGCAGGCATCCGCCGAGATCCTGATGGAAGATGGAACACTGATTTTCCCATAGTGTTAGCGAGATTCAATGCAGCCGGTCGAGAGTTCTATTCCCGGTGGCGGCCGGCTTGCCGGCGCCTGCTGATACTCACATAGAGTGCCGCGCCGCCGATGGCGATGCTGTTGAACACGATCAGGAACATGATCCGGTTATTGCCCGGCGGGCTGATCGGCTCCAGTGGTGGAGCGCTGGGGTCGATGATTTCGGCCACGTTTTGGGGGAGGGCGGCAACTCTGTCTTGACGAAGACCGTCGATCCGGATGGGCCGCACCCCATTTTCAACCGGAGGTAGTTCGGTCATGCCGCCAATGAACGCGTCGGGCGGTAGATCCAGTTGGAAATCGGACGGCTCAGCGGGTTGGTCGCCGAGGTCTGCCGAGACCCATTCTTTGAAGTTGCACAATGGCTCTGAATCGTAAGTCGACGTCGCCACGATTCGCGCCGGCGCCATTCCGTTTTGGCACTGCCGAAAGTCAGACAAAATCGAGCGATAGCGGTAGGTTCCCAGGTTGGGGCGTTGTCGGTTTTCCTTGTAAATCGCTTTGAGTACCGGCGGAAACGGGGCAGTCCAGAAGATGAGTCGCACCGTTTGCTTGGGCGTGGTCGTTACGACTTCGATTTGGTCCCGCTGTTTGCGATAGATCTGGCGTTCGATCGAGGACTGATCGTCTACAGCCAGCAGCGCGTCCCGATCCAAGAGCTTCGACACGGGCATGCCGGCCTTGGGAGAAGGTGATAAAGGGGTCACGATACCTGGGAAACGGGCGGCCGCCAGCTCTCCTTGTTGGTCGGGTGTGCTTTCGAGCAGATGGGCCGAGCCGCCGACCTGCCAACCGGGAGTGCCGGCTACCGGGACCCGCGGGTGATAGAAGATGGTTGCCGACTCCGTGGAGAGTTGATGCACGGGCCTCACGCCGCCGGCTTGATATGTGCTCGGGCGAGAGCCGTCTGCCGGCAGGGGTGATGCGACCTGGAGACCGCCGATGCTGAAGTCGATGCTCTGGCGCAGATTCGGGCCGTCTTTGATGAGCACTCCTGATCCTTGGATCGTGACTTGCAGCGGCTCGATCTTGCCGGTCTTGGGATCAGCGAGCGATCGTGCCTTTCCGGCGCGCGCTATGTATGACGCCTTGAATCCGACTTCCCGCTCCCATTGATGCAGCCCTGCACGTAGCGACTCGATCAATAGCGACGCCTCGTCGGCCGGCACAGGCTGCTCCGACGCATCTGTTCCAGCGCGCAATTGTGCCGCAGACAAGAGTCCGGCGCACAGCAAAGTTGCTACTATCCTTGACGAGCTCATTCTCACAAAGCTCCTCCAGAGTGTTGCGTCAGTTATCACGGTGTTCGAGATCCATCGCTGTCACTGCTGCACGACAGTGATGAGGCGTCGCGTTTACGAGCTTCCGATGTGCGCCACTTTCTTGTCAGGCCTGTGCGCGCACTACTCCTGGCACTGCGGATAGTGCTCGGGATAGGACGCGGCGCATTCATTCGCCATCGTATGCAGGATGCAGGCCAGCCGTTCGTCTACGCAATCAAACTCTGCATAGAACCGACGCGATTTACAGATCTCGGTGTCTGGATTCTCGTCCGTCACGCAGCATTCGTGGGTGTCTTTTTTGCAGTGGCGATACGGCGACTGCTCTTCCTTATAACTGCTGTATGTCTCTGACGAGGGACCACACGATGCCGGTGCCAGCAAGTCGGTGCAGTCGGCCGCCAAGCATGACCCGCCTGTGGTGAAACTGCACTCCATATCTTCTTCAATGGTTGTAGCCAGGATCTCAGGAAGCCCGAGGACTTGAATATTGCATACGAAAAGTACTAGACCGCCGACGATCAAGGGTTTGTGTCGCACAATTGAACTCATAGTGATACCTGCAATACAGAGAGTCGAGATAAACCAAAGAAAGACGTCAGCCAGAGGCGGCCTTGTGGAGCCGCACGCCTACGGAGACACAAGAACTATTAGGCCCTGCGCAACCGTTGATGAGTAGGGCAGAAATCGCGGATTTACTTACCCGGAACAGGGGCAGTTCATAACCCGAGCCCCAAAGTACAATGCGTGGGCGCCAAGATGTGAGCCCGGCCGAATGAGACGACCGGAGAGCACGCGCGGCAGAATTGCTCGTGGAAGATCTGAAGGACGAATCGCCTGCGATCAGTTCAATAAGACAATTTCCGCGTGGCCCGGACACGGTCGGAGCTTTCTGAAACTGATTCAACTAACCGGTATTGCGATTCGATACGTCTACCGCTAAGGAGTATGCACGTCTAGTGAGATGGTGGTGTGGCCCTTGCGGTCCAACTCCATCGTGAAGAGTGGGGCTAGGCAGTGTCAATGTGGATTCTAGGAATTATTCCGCCCCACTCAGAGGCCTCATCTCTGCAACCTCGCCCACGCGCATCAACTCCTCGATCAGGGCAGCAGTGAATCTGGTCGTGTCCCGACAATCCAAATGGGAATCGTCCGGACACTCGAATCCCGCCAACGCCGGAACTTCCTGAAAGTGGATGCACGGCGACAAAACGTCGCCCCTGATCCGGTCCCAGAATTCACTCTTCAAAAAGCGATCCTCCTCGAGTTGGAGGCGTTTACCTGACGAGGGCAATCGTACGAATACGACATCACCTCCGCGGTCGCGGATTCGCTGGATGGATTCGTTCAATTCTCGAAGCCCTTGCCGCATTTCCACAAAGTTCGACGCATCCCCCTGGGCGTACAGACTCCCGTATTGTTCGGCACGCCGCTGCCTTCGTTCCCCCAGGTCTTCGGATCTGAAGAAGTCGTACTGCAGGCTCCGCCGAAAAGTCTGCCGCTTGAAATCCGGTTTGGGCAGCTGGTGGGCGTCAAGCCATCGCGTCAGCAACGAAGTGAGTCGAAGACGCGAATTGAATGCCACCAGATGCTCCTGCAGGTAGTTGGTACAAACGGTGCTTCGGATTTGCCGCGAGGCAGAACGGTGCCCGTAGAAATCACGTTGATCGTTCCAGCGCGGTCGGTCAAACAACGGGGCCATGATGCCGCACAAGACAATGCCGCGAAATCGCTCGTCTTCGGCCAGGTTCTGAAGCGTCCCAATCGGACTTGAGTCTCCAACGATGGCCAGCTGCACGACCCGGTAGCGTGGCAGGCGTTGTTTCACCGTGTCGAGATCAATGTCGGCCTTCATCCGGGAAGTACCCAGCAACACAATCACCTGGCCGTCATCATCGTAAACGCGGCTCCGCCAATACTCCCAAAGCTCTTTGGTGTTGGGTACATCGGACCGAAAGCCCCGTGCTCGCCAATAGGCTTCCACACTACTGACGAGTGCGCAGCACAGAATCGGCACGCCCAGCCAGCACCAGCCCCAAGACTTTCGCGGCGTGGCATCTTGCGCCGAACCGTCAAAACTGGAAGTAAACATATTCAGCCGGCTCTCCGGGCACGAGAAGAATGGCGGTCAGCATCGCCGACAATGCAATCATCCACAACCAGGTCGGGCAGCGCGAAACCGCCTGCTCGACGGTCAACTCACGAAACAGCCAATGCAAAAGCACAATTGACTGCAGCGGAACCAACACAAACAGAAACTGTGCATCGGTGAGGTAAGAATACGTCGTAGCCGGGCCCAGGCCGCACAACGTTTGGTACATAACCGTTGCGTGTTCGAAGGTCGTCGCCCGAAAGAGCACCAGCGTCCACGCCAGCAAATTGAAGTGAAATGCCCAGAGAACCGCCTTGCCGGGAGCCGTCTCCCAGAACGCGAGCCGGCCCACTGGCGAGCGGCGTAGTTGAAACTGCATCACGAGATACAGGCCGTTGAGCAACCCGAACAACAAAAAATTGAAGGTGGCCCCGTGCCACCAGCCGCACAGAACCATCGTCAAGATAAGATTGAAGGCAACCCGAGCGCGCCTGCGTCGATACCCCCCCAGCGCCAGGAACAAGTAGTCGTGCAACCACCGTGACAGAGTGATGTGAAAGCGGCTCCAAAAATCCGACACGCTGGTCATGGCCAATGGGAAGCGAAAGTTCGCCGGAATGACGAATCCCAAACAGAGTGCCAAGCCGACGGCACAGGTCGAATAGCCTGCGAAGTCGCAATACAGCTGGCCGACGAATCCCAGCATGCCGATCCAGGCGTCGCTGATACTCACCGGGCGCCCCGGCAGATAGACGTCGTTGACCGAGGGCGCGAACAGCCCATCTGCCAGCACGATCTTCAGAAACAGGCCCAGGACGATCAAGCTCAGCCCCCAGCCGAACTGCTGGCCGCTGGGCCGTTTCGGCTCGGTGCATTGCGGCAGGAACTGTCCGGCGCGCAAGATCGGCCCGGCAATCAGTTGTGGAAAGAACGCCACGAACAGCGCAAAATCCAACAGCGACCGGCACGGCTCGATCCGGCGGCGGTAGACGTCGATTGTGTAGGACAGCGTCTGAAACGTGTAGAAGGAGATCCCCAACGGCAGCACAATGCTCCACTGCTGCGCCGGAGCCTGGTAGCCAATGCCCATGGCGTGCATCGCATCGGTAAAGTACTCCAGTACCGTCTCGGCGTACTTGAAGTAACCCAGAATGCCGAGATTGGTGCACAAGCTGAGTAGCAGCAGCAGCTTCCGCGTGAGCGGATCCTCAGATCGCCCCATTCCTTTGGCAGCGCACCAGTCGATCAAAGTCGACAACCACAACAAGGCCACAAACGGCGGGTTCCACGACATGTAGAACAAGTAGCTGGCCGCCAGCAGGTTGAACTTGCGCAACCACCACGGCAACGGCAGCAAGTGCACCAGCAGCACCGCTACGAAGAAGAAAAGGAAGTCGTAAGAATTGAACAGCATGGCTGCCCTGAACGCCGCGGGAGTCGCCGTTCGTGTGCGCAACACGGGCGACATAACTCAACTGTGGCATCCATCCTGCGCCGACTCGAAAGGGGCCACCATTATGGGCAGGTGCCAGAACCCGTGTGCAGCCACAACCGGCGGCGGGCACGCGGCGACTTCCCAATGGGTGTGACCTTGCTGGTTATGTCAATTATTTGCCGTGTGCAACCGCGCGCGTCTCGCTGCGATCGCCGTGAAGTCAGACACGCTGAGCATCTTCGGCGTCGGTCAAGTCGCGTTTGTCTTGGACATTGGTCCAAACACGGAAAGCCGGTGCCCGTCAGGGTCGTGGAAGTTGGCTGCCCATTGGCCCGGCGTTACCTCGTGTGGCTCGTGGCTGAACTGGACACCCTTGGCTGCTAATGCTGCATGTGCTTCTTCGACGTCGTCGACGCCGAAGACGACCTCCGTGGCTCCCACGACGTGATCGCCCATTTTCGACATGGGCTCGTTCAGGCACAGCGTGACACCTCCGCCGCTGAGGAACGCAAACCCCGGCGATTCGAAGGCAAGCTCCAGACCTAGCTGGTCGCGGTAGAATGCAACGGAGGCAGCCAGGTCGGATACGCCCAGCATGAGATGACTGACCGTAGAGAGCTTGAATTCGCGTGGAAGCGGCATGTCTCATTCTCCATGCAGCGTGTAGACTTATGGATCACCGCAACATGAAAGTATTTAGCTTGTCTAACTAAATGTCAATCGCATGACCGCTCGACGCCGCCCCGATCGATACGAAGTCGCCAATTCCCTACACTCTGCCGCCATTCACCTACTACGCCGGCTGCGGCGGGTTGACGAGGCAGCCGGTCTGAATGCTCCCAAGCTTTCAGCACTCTCTGTTCTTGTTTTCGGCGGTCCCAGACGGCTTGGGGAGTTGGCCGAGGCCGAGCAGGTCCGGCCGGCCACCATGTCGCGACTCGTCGGTGAGCTCGAATCCGACAAGCTGGTCGTTCGACGCCCCGACAGATCGGATGGCCGCGTCGCTAGAATTCAAGCGAGTCCACGGGCCGTCAAACTGCTGAAGGAAGGTCGCAGCCAGCGCGTGTCTTTACTGGCGGAATGGTTGGAGGAACTCAGTACGCAGGAGTTGCTGACGCTCCGCGAGGCGGCAGCAACTCTGGAGCAACTCACGAATCCGCGAGCGTGATCGGGTCGTGAGTTTAGCGAAACTCAATGAGGGGAAGACTCTGGCGAGTCATCCCAGAACCGGTGTCCCGTGCGGTCGATGAACACGTCTTGCAGCGTGGGCTTTCCGAGCGAGACCGAGCTGATCTCATCGGGAAACGCTTCGACCAGTTCCCGCAACAGTTCGTGGCCGCGGTCGCGTTCGATGCGCAGCGCCTCACCGACCCGCTGGGGAACGACGCCGAACCGCTCGGCAATCATGCCGGCAAGTCTCTCAGGGTCGTCGCTGCAAATGCTGAGGCAATCGCCGCCGATCGATGCCCGCAACTCCTCGGGAGTTCCAAGCGCCGCCAGCGATCCGCGATCCAGGATACCCAGCCGATCGCAAAATTCGGCCTCTTCCATCAGATGTGTCGTCACGAGCACCGTGACTCCCATCTCGCTTCGGAGCTGCCTTAGGTAGAGCCACAAGTCGCGGCGGGCGCCGGGGTCGAGCCCCGTGCTCGGCTCGTCGAGCAGCAGCACGCGCGGATTGTGTAGCAGCCCTTTGGCAATCTCGACCCTACGTTTCAACCCACCCGACAACGTTTCGGCGCGGTCGCGGTACCTGTCGGTCAGCCCGAGTCGCTGCAGTAGCTCGTCGATGCGCCCCTTGAGGTTTGCCCCCGAGAGGCCGTAGAGATGGCCCTGGTGTTGCAGGTTCTCTCCGACGGTGAGCTTGGCGTCGAGGCTGGGGGACTGAAAGGTAACACCAATCAGGCGGCGGACCGCGGCCGGCTCGTCTCCAACGTTGTAGCCGAACAGCGAGACGCTGCCTGTTTGCACGGGCAACAGCGTGGCGGCGATCCGAAACAGCGTCGTCTTGCCTCCGCCGTTGGGACCCAGCAACCCGAAGAGTTCCCGCTCCTCCAACCGCAGGCTAACGTCGCATAGGGCCCGGTGATCGCCGTAATGATGCGAGAGCCCTTCAATCAACAACGGCGATTCGCGGGGGGCGGCGTCTTCAATGATGCGCTTCCTCGTCTGACGAATGCTCTTCGGACGAGTGGTCCGCTTCGTGTTCGATCGCTTGACCGGCCTGTGGCACGTCGACGGTGTAGTAGTGCACGCCGACGTCGGGCATCAGCGCCAGCGGCAGCCCCATCGCCAGAATGGCGGTTGGGGCCAGCAACAGGTACTTCCAGTTGCGTTCAAACTTCAGATGCATGAAGTAGCTCATCACGAACAGCGCCTTGGCCGTCGCGATCGAAAGCACGATCACGATCAGTGCGATCTTGCTGTTGAACTGAAACACGTCGGCGACGACCGACGCCGCCGTCAGCCCACACAAGGCGCAGAAGATCGCAAAGTAATTCACGTGATGTGCGGCCATATTCAGCAAACTCCATGTCGAACGACCGATGTCAGCGAATAGGAGGCCTTCGCTGAAACCCGGAGGCGACGCTTCAGATAATGTAGATCAACGGAAACAGAAAGATCCAAACCAAGTCCACAAAGTGCCAATACAGGCCGATGTTCTCGACATAGTCGTGCCAGCCTGCCAGAGCTGACATCTGCTGCCAGCCCACCCAGATGACGACCGCAAACATGATCATTCCAACGATGACGTGAATTGCGTGGAAGCCGGTCATCAGAAAGTAGACCGAGGCAAACAGGTTGCCGTACAAAATAACGTGCGGTTCGTGCACCGAGTTGGCTGCAGGGTGCGCTTCCTGGATGGCGGCGAGTCTTTCGTCGAATCCGCCGGCACCATGCAATGCACTGACCGTGCCTGCGCTGACGTCATCTTTGAGCTTCTTGTAGGCATCCTCGAACGGGGCCAATGCGGCGATTCTGGCTTCCGTATCGGCAATCTGACCGTCAATGCTGTCGCGTTCGTCGGCGCTAGCCGCGGCGGCCTCATTCTTTAATTCGGTGAGTTCTTCCCTCAGTTCTCCAAGTCCGGTGCCTGCGACCGCGGCCTTGAGTTCGACCAACGCCTTGTTCATCGCCTGCGGTTCTGATTCGGCAACGTGGCCGGGAAGAATGTCGTGGGTGATCTTGCCGTAGTATTCGTAGCCCTTGATACCGAGAAACACCACCGCCAGGCCGAACGTCGCTACCATGAACCGGAAGGCCTTGGTGTACTTTTCGTGCCCCATCGCCTCGTGCGCCACGACCACAAAGTAGCTGGAAAGAATCAGCACGAAGGTGTTGAGTCCGCCGGCCCAGACTCGAATGTGGGTCACTTCGGGATCGGTCGGCCAACCCGGCGAACCAATGCGGTACACAATGTACGTGCCGATGAACGCCGTGAAGAACATGATCTCGGTGCCGAGGAACAGCCACATTCCGAGCTTGGAGTTCGGAATCGGCAACCCCATTTTCACCGGCGATGCGTGTGCGTGTGCCATAGTATTTGATTCTTCAGCGAAGCAGCTGGAAATGATCCCAGGTTAGAGCCAACAACAACAACGGCAGATAGATCAACGACGACCACAACAACCCACGGGCCGTCTCTTTCGATTGTTCGAATGCAAACCGGATAGCGGCAGCCAGATACCCAAGTCCCAATGCCACGGCTGCCAGCAGATAAGCGTCACCCGCAATCGCCGCTCGTTCGGGCAACAAGCTGACGGGAATCAAGGCGATCGCGTACATCACGGCCAGCCATCCGGTTGCCTGTGGGACGGCCGGCAGCATCTTCATTCCCGCCTCAGCATAGTCGTCTTGGTGCAGCCACCCAATTGCCAGAAAGTGGGGGAACTGCCATACGAACAGGACGGCAAATAACGCGAAGGCGCCCAAATCCAAGCCGCCGCCGGCTGCGGTCCAACCCAAAATCGGCGGCAAAGCGCCAGGAATGGCGCCCACGGTCGTGCAGATCGAAGAGATTCGCTTCAGTGGCGTGTAAACCACGACGTACAGCAATAGCGTTGCCAGCGAGAGCGCCGCCGTCAGGAGGTTGACGAACAGCAACAGCCAAAGCAGTCCGGCGGCCGCCGCCACAATTCCGATGGCCAGAGCTTCTGCCGCTGAAATCCGGCCCGCGGAAAGAGGACGGTCCTCAGTTCGCCGCATTAATGCGTCGCTCGATCGCTCGACGTACTGGTTCAAGACGCTACAGGCGACCGCCACCAATCCGATACCCCACAGAGCGTGTGCCAAGAGTACCCACTGCAGCTCGCCCGTGCTTCCCAGCGCAAAACCAACGCCGACACTGACCAGCCCCATGACGGCGATTCGAGGCTTTGTGAGTTGCAGGTAATCGCCCAGCCGTGCCAACGGCGCGGTTCGGGCCTGTGCCTCTGGGCCGATGATCGTCTGACGCGGTGGCGCGGGATTCGACATGCTCATGCGACGCTTCCTTGCACGGGCACCGCAGCGGGAGGTGCTGCATGAGAACCAAGGGCTGCCTCGCGTTTTTGCTGCCAGGCCACGCGCGTTACCCGCAACGCCAGGACAACTGAAGACATCAGCGTCAACACTCCGACGATCGCGTGTGCCGTGCGCATCATCAACTGCGGCGTCGAGTGCTGAACCGCAACGATGCCGGCCGTTGCGAAACCAAATTTCGTGATCCAAGCAGCAGCGCCGAGAGTGATTTGTACCAATACAATCGCCATCAGACCCCAGCCCGCCCGTCGTAACCACCGATGCCCAGTTGCCTGCGCCGCAATGGCGGTCGTCAGAACGCAAAGTAGAACAATGAAGGCGGTCCCCAGGTGTTCGTACAAAGCCGTTCCTAAGTGACGCACCAGCCCTCCCAAAATGTATTGCCCCAGCACGGCAATGGGCGTCACCAGCGACAGCCAACGGACGACCCCGAGTCGAACCGTTCGGGCTTCCTGCTTGGTCATCGAGATCCACGACCGGCTTGTCACTGTTGAGAGCGCCGCCATCAGCGAAAAGACGAGCGCTGCAGTACTTCCGTGAGCCATCGCCAGCACGCGCTCATCGAGCTGCACTCGCAGGCCTCCCAGCAATCCTTGGATGATGACGGCCAGCAATACACCGACACCCATCCAACGCACCCAGCGGCGCGACTCGGTGATCCACACAACGCTTGCCAGAACGATGCTGGCGATTCCGATCAGAATGCCGGCTAGCCGATGTCCGTGCTCGACGAACTTGTCGCCGGCCGAGCTCAACCACGGATAGGTGAGCATGTTCTGCCCGTCGGACGTTGGCCAATCGGGAAAGGCCATTCCCGCGTCAAGTGTTGTAACCACAGCTCCCACACCGATGGGCAACAATGCGACCGCCGCCGTCAATACGGCACAGCGGTGCACCCAGGGACGGTATTGGGCGGTGCTATTCATTCCAGATCACAGACTCTTGAATTCGGCCTTACGCCGGCGCGACACGGCTCGATGCGATGTTTGAGCTGAACTAATGTTGGGCGTCGCCTCCTCCGCCGTCTTCTGTTTCTTCTTGCGGCGCCCGATACTCGAACTGCGGCAGATAGTCGTCCTCACCAGCCAGAGGCGAGGCATACTCGTACGGTCCCCGGAAACAAACCGGGGGCGTGTCAAAGTTGCCGTGTCCCGGTGGAGAAGGCGCCATCCATTCCAGCGAGTTGGCCTTCCACGGGTTCCGCCCGCACGGCTTGCCGTAGAAGATGCTGTACAGGAAATTGCCCAGCAGCAGGAACTGGGCGAATCCCATCAGGATCGCGCAGCAGGTCATGAACTGGTTCATCGGCAGCAAGTGCTCGAGATAGGGATGCATATAGGGATCCGCGTAGCGGCGCGGCATGCCGGCGATCCCCAACATGTGCATCGGGAAAAACGTCCCGTTGAAGCCGATGAATGTGAGAAAGAAGTGCCACTTGGCCACCGTGTCGTTCATCATCCGGCCGAACATTTTCGGAAACCAGAACTGGATTGCGCCAAACACGCCAAACAGCGTTGCCCCGAACAGCACGTAGTGGAAGTGGGCCACGATGAAGTACGTGTCGTGAAAATAGATGTCGACCGGAACGGCGGCCATGAAAATGCCGCTCAAGCCGCCAACGATAAACATCGATACAAAGCCCGCGCAGTTCAACAGCACGGCATTGAATTGCAGGCGGCCGCCCCACATCGTGCCGATCCAGTTGAATGTCTTAATCGCCGAGGGCAGCGCGATCATCATCGTCGAGGTCATGAAGGTCATACCCAGGGCCGGGTTCATCCCGCTGGTAAACATGTGGTGGCCCCAGACGATAAATCCGAGACCGGCAATACCCGCAATCGAATAGACCATCGGCTTGTAGCCGAAGAGCGGCTTGCGCGACATGCAGGCCAACATGTCCGACACCATGCCCATGGCGGGCAGCAGCATGATGTAGACGGCCGGGTGCGAATAGAACCAGAACAAGTGCTGCCAAAGCAACGGCTGACCGCCGCCGATGGTTGGGGCGGCGTTGTTGACGATCACACCCGACGGCACGAAGAACGTTGTGCCAAACTCGCGGTCAGCCAGCAGCATGAAACCGGCCGCCGTCAGGACCGGCAGGGCGAATGCCTGCAGGATTGCGGTGATGAACATGGCCCAGATGGTCAGCGGCATGCGAAACAGGGTCATGCCCGGCGCCCGCATATTGATGATGGTGGTCAGATAGTTGACCGAGCCCATCATGGACGACACGCCGATCAAGGTCAGGCCCAGCAGCCACCAGGTTTGGCCCGCCCCAGAGCCGGGCGCGGCTTCTTTCAGCGCCGACAACAAGGGATAGACGGTCCAACCACCGGCCGGGCCCGCGTTCATGCCGCCGGCCAAGACCGATGACATCGCCGCAGCAAAGCAAAAGATGGCGGGGACCATAAACCAATAGCTGAGCATGTTCAGCGTGGGAAACGCCATGTCGTCGGCGCCGATTTGTAGCGGGATCAGAAAGTTGCCGAAGGCGCCAGCCAACACCGGGATGATCACCAAAAAGATCATCACAGTGGCATGCATCGTGAACAGCATCGTGTAAAACTCGGGCGAGATCTGGCCTCCCTGCGCGCCAAACAACAGGTTCCCGACGATCGGCATGCTGGTCCACGGAAACGCCAGTTGCCAGCGCACGCCCAAAGCCAGCGCCCCACCGACCATCAGCATCAGCATCGTGGTGATCAGAAACTGGATGCCGATGATCTTGTGATCGGTGGAAAAGACGTACTTGCGCACGAAGCTGAGCTCGTGATGATCGTGCTCGGCATGCGCGTGGTCCAATGCCGCTGGTGAGGCGGCGGGATCGAGCGTGCTCACTGCTGCACCTCTCTGTTGATCGAGCGTGCCATGTGTCTCTCGGTCGTTTGCCGCAGTCGAATCGCGCGGCGAAACCCTATTCGTTTAGCGTGATTGGGCCAGCGACGCTTCGTTGCCGTCCGGCACGCCGTCGTCAAATTGGTCGTGTTGTAGCTGCTGCAAATACTCTTGAAAATTCTCGTCAGATTCGGCGACCACTCGGGCTTTCATTTTGTAGTGGCCCCAACCGCACAGCTCGGCACAGACCCATTCATAGGGACGCGCCTTGGTAACCTCGAACCAAATCGGGATCACGAGCCCGGGCACGGCATCTTGCTTGACCCGCAGGTCCGGCACAAAAAACGCGTGCTGCACGTCGCCGCTGCGCAGATGAATCAGTACCGGGCGTCCGACCGGCACGTGCAGGTCGTTGACCGTGTGCAAGTCACCCGCCCTCGGATTGCGCAGCCAATCCTTGACGTCATCGGGTCCTTCGAAGATTGTGCCCGGCGCCGGATAGCGAATACGCCATTCAAATTGACGTGCCGTGACCTCGGCGATCGGCGCTCTGACAGCCGCCTCGGGGAAGTTGCTCTGCACGCGGTACTGCGCCCAGACGTCCATCTGATACAGCGCGATAAACAGCAGAATACCGGCAGGCACGATCGTCCAAATCACTTCCAGGCTATGGCTGCCGTGTGTGAACAAACCCTTGCCGGTCTGTTCGCGAGCGCCCACCCACAGTACGTATCCCATCGCGATCTGAGTCGCGATGAAAATGATCGAGGTCAACCATAGAATCAGGTAGAACAAGTCATCGATCTGTTCGCCCAACGGGGTGTAAGACGGTCCGGGAAACCACCAGCCCATGGCGGGCGAAATCGCGAAGGACACGACCGCCACAACCGGCCAGAACATGAAGAACAATGCCCAGAATTTTCTCACGTTATTGCCTCCCGCCCGCGTGGGCGCCGGTCGAAGCCAGCTCTTCAGAGCTTCCAGAAGCCTGGGGCTCCGGGCCGTCGTAGGGAATGCTCATGACGTAGTTCACCAGGTCCCAAATCTCTTCGTCCTTCAAGACGGTCCCGCCGAATGCCGGCATCGGCGTGCCTTTGATGCCCGCGTAGATACGGCGGTAGATGTCGATCGGCCGCCGGCCTCCCCGGTAGATGCCGCGGTTCAAGTTGCGTGGATCGATGGGATCGCCCCACACGTTGTACAACCCAGGCTTGTCGTAATCGTCGTTGGTTCCGGGGATCTTCTGGAACAGCTCTGTCTGTGGTCCATCTCCTACACCGCGCGGGCCGTGACAGCTCGCACACTTCGCCCTTTCCGACAGGTAGAGTTGGCGGCCACGCAACCGCGATGCCAGTGCGGCATCGTCGGCAGTGCGGGGTTTTTCAGGCAGGATCAACGCAGGTTCTTCTTCGGCGCGGCTCCAGGCGGTGGCCAGGTCATCAGCGATCCCCTCCACGATGTCCGGAAAATCTTCGTCGAGAAACACCTGCAGTTCGGCGATGATGGCGTCGCGGTCTTCACCGTCTTCGCCCGATGTTCGGTCGGTAATCGCTTCTTTCGAGTAGTCCCCCTCGAATTCATTCACCAGTCGCCGTTCATACTCGCCCCTGACCGACAGCCAGCGAATGTATTCGACGATGGCGTCGACTTCCTGGTCTTCCAGCAACATGAATGAGGGCATGTAGGTGCCGGGAATGCCGTACTTGATTGTGCGGCCCAGGTCGTCTCGTCGGGCCCTGTCGGTCTGAGCAGTCGAGGTGAATTTGAAGACGCCTTGCCGATAGTCTCGAGGAAGGGGATTGAGATACTTGGCGGTCGGGCCGTTGCCGTCGCCCGTCACACCGTGGCAGTGCATGCAGTGCTTGAGATACAGCTGCTTGCCGTGCTTGAACTTCATTCCCCCGTCGATGACGAAGGTGTCGCCCACGTTGGGCGGCTTCTCAAGTTCCGCGCCGATGGTCAAGACGTTGCTCTGGGCGTCGAATCCACGAACGGGGATCGGAATGTCAACATCCCGATAGGCGCCAGACTGCCACTTCAACAGGGAGTCTCGTTGCACGTCGAGCGTGGCGTCGGGCGCAAGCTCTACTGTAAAGCTGGTGATTGGGCCCGATTCGGCGACGCTTGCCACGCTGCCGGTCACCCCACCGTAATTGATGGGGAACCGTAGCCAGCCCACGAGGTCGTCGGGCGTTCCAAACTTGTCTTCCAATTCGGCCTTGACGGCTCGCCGCGCCTCGGGAGCGAGACCGTTGAACGGCTCGCTAGAGACGAATTGAGCTTCTGGCACGTCGCATCCGACGAACAGCATCGCGACGCCGAACAGGGCGGTGCGGACTCTCACGAGGAGAACCTCCGACTTGGGGTGATGATCGTTCAACAGCAACCTACGGCAGGGCCGAAAGAATGACTTGCTTTGGCTGGGGACCGTCCCAGCGACTTAAATCTGCCGAGCCGTATTTGAGCTCGACGGACGTCTCCTGATCGGCCGTGATGGTGACTTTGTACTTGCGGTCGAGATAACCGGCCGTCTCGTGCCAGACTCGAAACTCCTGATCGCCGGCCGGCAGGCCTTCGATTCGAAATGTGCCATCCTCACCGCTAATAGCGGCGAACGGATGATCCACGACGAGATGATACGCTCGCATCCAAGCGTGGATGTCGCACTGAACCCGCACTGGTATAGGTTCCGCGCGACTGTATTTGATCGTCGTTCCCATCCGATCGTTGGGCGGAATGGTCGCGTTGAACCCGCTGTTCTTTGACGGGTAAGTGTGCGTGTTGTGCACAACCGGATCGCCGTTGAGCACCTGCAGTGGCTGGCCTGTTCTTACGAGCAAAACGTGCGGCAAGAACTTACATAACTTCTGGTCGAAGACGGCTGTCTCTTCGGGTGCGGGCGGGATCGACATCCCCCGCGGCGCCCGAGCTAGAAAGATACAGACGTTGGCCAGCTTGCCGTCGGTGACGACGACCGTTTCATTGGGAACGCCTTCTGAGGCGCAAATGGCGTCAACCCCTTGCTTCCCCTTTTGAACGAGCGCTTCCAAAAACGGTTGACTGCCGTCATACGACACAACGCCGGTGAGCGTTCCAATACCCCCAGCACCCGCAGCCGGCGTGGATCCGCCTTCGGCGCCGTTGGCTGCCGACGAATCGCCGCCTGCATCGTCGGGTTGAGCCGGTTTGATCGTGACGGTCGTCTCGCTCGACGCACCGCCACCGCAGCCTGACATCAGGAGGGTCGAGCACGCCACGGCCGCAAGTGTGACTGAGCTTAGTGCGAAATGTTTCATGACGTCACTCTTCTCCTTCTGCACCGGTCGCGGTCGGGGGAGTTTGCGGGTCGTACTCGGTTTTCCCGTATTCTTCCATCAACCAGTGGTAATTCATGAGGGCGTCGCGGATGCCGATCGTCTGAGTTTCACCGGCACCGTCGAAGATCTCCTCGAACAGCGCCTTCGACCTTGTGAAATTCTGTGGCATCGACGTGTAGGGGGTCATCCATGCTGGTTTGTACAGCCAGGCCAGCAGCCAATCCGGCCTCAGTCGATCGACGGTGTATTCCAGGTTCGGCCCACGAATGTCCTTCGCGGGATCGGTGATCTTCACGTCACGGCCGCCCACAGAGTGGCATTTGATGCACAGCGGTGCGTTGAGCAGCTTCCACGATTCGGAGAGATAGTTAGCGCCACTTTGCAGTTGCGATCCGACTTCCGCATTCTTCATGGCCAAGTATCCGGCATCACGCTGCGGAACCGGCTGGTAGGGATAAGGAACGCCATCGACGGCGGCGAAATAGTTCGCCAACGATTGCGCCTCGTCGGTGCTCATGTTGAATTTGGGCATCCTCAATACTGTTGTATGCCGCAGACGCTCCGGTTCCAGCAAGAAGCGGTACAACCACGGCGTCTGAACTTTGATTCCCTCTTTGTAGAGCGGCGGTGGAACCATCTGCCACGCGAGATAGCGGTTGCCGTCCGCAGTGGTCTGCATCTGGTGCTCGACGAGCCACTCCGCAAATTGGCCACCCCGCGCCGGCGTGATGTCGACCAAGCTGTTAACTGGCACGATCAAGCGCGTGGGGAGCAATCGTTTCTCGCCGACGTCGATCGTCTCCCACGAATCGATGCTGTATTCCTGGTTCTCGAGGTCTTCTTCGAGATCCGGGTATGCATACGCCAAGCCCTGTGCTTCGATCACTGGCAGCGTGATCTGCTCTCCGAATTGGTCGACGGTAATTTCCTCACCCGTTAGCGCGTTGCGGGGCCGCTTCAGTTTGAGCAGCAATTCTGCCGCGGAAGCAAAGTCGTCATCGCCCAATTCGAAGTTGTCCAAATCGTCGGTATTGGCTCCGTATTTGAACTTCGGCAACTCGAACATGTGGCAGCCGGCACAGTTGTACTTTTCAATGAGCCGTTCGCCTTCGACACGGTCTTTGGCAGATCCGTCGGGGGCGTACACATAGTGCGCCGGTGGCGGTTCGGCGACGAGTCCCAGGACGAACGTCGCGATTGCTTCGATCTCTTCGTCGTTGAGCGGAAAGCGGGGCATCCGCAGACGCTCGGTGTACCCTTTGGTCTCGATCTTTTCGTAGTCGTAGCTCCGGGGCTGACGCAGCTTCTGCCATATGAAGCCGGGACGGCCATGATGCAGCAGGCTCTCATAGAAGTAGGCTGCCGAGAGCTCACGTTGGGACTGTTCTGTGGGATGATCGCCGTCAACACCGGCCAACGCCCGTTTGATGGCTTCCCCAATTCGTCCTTGAGTTCCGGTGTCGAATTCGAGCGGCAGTGTCAATTCTTCGTCTGCACGCTGTACTGTGACGTCGATCGGCCCGCCGGCATCGTGTTTAGAGTCTTCTGCGTGTTCGGACTCTTCGGCATCGCCGTGGTCGGCCTCTTCGCTGTGAGCGGCATCGCTCGTTCGCACGAGGTCGTTCACTGCGCGCTGCAGGTCGCTGGCGCTATTGACCCGGTAGTCGCCCAGTTGGACGATCCGGTCGCCCGCCTGAATTTTCGCCAGCATCGCCGGGCTGCTGGCAATGACTTCGTCGACGAGCACGCCAGGCCCCGTGTCGGCGCGGTTTGGAACTGTGCCGAAGAACGGCTCGCCGTGGTGATGCAAGTATTCTTCGATGTGCTCCAGCGCCAGTTTGCTGGTATCCTTGCGGCCCCAATCTTGCAGGGTGGTGCCGATGGGTCGGGCCGTTTCGAAACCGGGAATGTCGTGGCAACCGTAGCAGCCGTACCGCGAGATCGTCTTGCGGCCGACGTAGTTGAGCTTCATCTGCCGCCACTGTTCGTCGCTCAACTCGGCGTCAGCCGCTTCCTGGGTGAGCTCGATCTCGTCGCCTTTGATCATCTTGCGGCTGAATGGGTACCGCCGCGTCGACATGGTCTCTTCGACCTGTGGATTCGACAAAGCCGAGGAGAGGAAGACTCGCACGACCTCGTCCAGCGTCTCGTCGCTGACGGAGAGGCCCGCGTACTCGCCGGGGCCGCCCTGCAACAAGAATGCTGCAATGTCGGCAGCGGGATCTACGGTTTGCCCCTTCACCTGTTCGGGTTCCAAGTACAGCACCGGCATCCGCGTGCGCGGGTGATGCCGCATGGGGTCTCGAAGCCAAGTATAAAGCCAGGAGAATCCGTCCTCACCGGCTTTGATTTTGGCGTGAACGCGACTCAAGTTGGGTCCGAAATCGGCCGTGATTTCAGGAAACTTTTCATGCTGATGGCAGGCCAGGCAACCGCGCTGCGAAAACAACTCTTGGCCGCGGGTCGCATCCGGTTGATAACCGGCATCGGGACGCATGGTTTCGAGCGCCTCTGATGTATTGAGCAGGTAGTTGGCGATTCCAGCAATCTCGACAGGCGTATATTCCCGAGCGTGTTCGTCCTGCTGGTTCGACAGATGAAAGAACTGCGGCATGCGCGTGGTGGGCCGGAAGCGCTGGGGCTCTTCGGTCCAGAATTCCAGCCACTCACGAGTGGTCTTGGCAGCGATATGACGCAACGACGGGCCGACTTTTCGCATCTCGCCGGCAATGAGCCCCGGGTCGGCGGCGATCTTCTCCGCATCTTCGGTCGTTTGTGGTTCGAGCCGAATGTCAGGTCCAATGGCCTCGCCCGCATCGTAGCCATTGATTTCGTGGCAACCGAAGCAGCCGAATTTCTGGATCAGTTGGAAGCCGTGATAGACCTTCGGTGCGGTCGCCCCGTAGGTCGGGTTGATGCCTAACTCCGTGACTTGGTGGTGGCATTTCAAGCAGGTCGATTCTTCGAATCGTTTGGGGAGCATCGGGTACTCCCAAAAGTGATTCGCATGAAAATCGTGCTCCGCTTCCCACTCATGCAGTTGGTGGGGCTCGTTGGGAGTGTGCTCGGCGTTGTTGAAACTGGTGCCCGACCCCTGCCCTTCGTGGCACACCGTGCAACCAAAATCGGCCACGGGATGCGGGCTGGCGGCCGTCATATAGACGTCCGGCCGCGGATGGGTTGCAAACGGATGCGGGAATTTGTTTTCCCCGACCCAATCAGCAATGTTGTCGGTGCCGGTGTCACCCAGCGGATACGCGGCCACGTTGCCCGCTTCGATCTTGTCGATCGCCAGGTGGCAGCTGCGGCAACGGTCGAACCGGGCGATCTCGGTCATGCCCAACTTGACTTGCAAGTCGGGCAACCAGTCCTGCTGCACTTTGTGCGGCGAGTTGAAGCCGTCGATGATCGGCCAGTCCATGATTCGGCGCTTGCCCGCCCGGAACCAACTCTCCGGCGCGATCTTGTCATTGGTGGCCACCAACTGTTCCAGGTCGGCAAGCTGCTTTTTCTGCTCAGCTTCGAGGGTGTTTCGCGTCTTTTCGACCGCATTAATGATGGCTTGCAGTCGCCCGAGTCGGCCCTGCTTGACATCTAACGCCAGTTGCTGGGCCTGGACCTCTTGTCGTTCTGCGTCGAAGTCGTCCATCCGTTTGCTGAGTTGTCGTTGCGCGAGGACGTCCCGGACTCCCAGATCGAAGTTCGCGCGGGCGACGTCGAGGAAAGCTCTTTGGGACTTGAGTTGCCGCTCCATTCCGTCGACTTCAAACTCCAGCATTCCCACTTCATCACGAACGTCAGCAAGAGTGCGCTGTCCCGCGTCGGCCTTGGCGACGGCTGATTGAACGTCGGCGCCGTCGATCGACGACAGCGGCACACCCTCTAACTGTTCGACTTCTTTGACGGCGTCGTCGATTTCCTGCTTCAGCTGTTCCTGCTGGGCATCGAAAGCCTGAGTCTCGATCTGTTTTTGCTTTTGATCGTTCTTGGCAACTTCGATGCGGTCGAACTGCTGCTGATACGGACGCCACTCGTTGGTGTGGTCGTCGGCCATCATCCAGAACGTCGCCCCGAACAGGGCCACGCTGCTCACCGCAAAGACGACGTGCATCGTCTTCAAATCGCGCCAGAATTTGTCAGTGGCGGGCATCGATTCCCGACTCCGTCAGCAGTCAAATGTTAAAGAACCACTCTGGTATCGCCACGATGTACTTCAGGTTGATTGCCCAGCGAAGCACCATCTTGATCGGCAGAGCCGCCATCAGCAGTACCAGGTTGATAAACACCATGTAGCGGACGAAACCCATCCGCTTGAAGAAGTTGCGAAAGACGGTTGCCGCCATCAGGGGCGGCAGAAGCATGAGGTATCCAAGGGTCACCAGGAACCCGGGAAACTCGCGCAACAAGATGTAGCCTGCTTGGGTCGAACCCGAGGCGCCTGCCGGGGCCAACGGCATGGGCCGGCCGAGCCATTGAAGCCAGAAGAACTCCGACAAGTTGACGTTGTTTAAAGCTTCAAGCTTGTGCACGTCCCAGAATTCATACGGACCGAAAATGTTCCAGTTTGGTCCGCGCAGAAAGGTGCCCAGAATGATCATGGCCACCCACAACGGAATAAACCCGAACATAAACGTAGCGACTGCAAACCACCGCTGATCGAACGTGTAATAGCCGTTGCCCAGTTTGTTGTAGTCGATGTAGGGAATCGCCATCAGGCCTACGATGATCATGCTGGGAAACACGACCCCGGCCAGCCACGGGTCGTAATAGACCAACATCTCCTGCAGGCCCAAAAAGTACCACGGCGCCTTCGAAGGGTTGGGGGTCTTGACCGACGATGCCGGCTCTTCCAACGGAGCCTGCAGCACGATTCCCCAAGCGACCAGCACAACCGTCAACACGATCATGCAGATCATCTCGGTGTAGACCAAATCCGGCCAGACAAGGACTTTCTCGTTCTCGACCGATTCGGCCGGCGGCTCACCTTGCTTGAATCGTTCGTCGTTCTTCAGAGCCCGGGCGAAATACAACCAGGTAAAGAAGGCCACGATGAACAGCATCGACACGATCGGTACGTTGTCGGGCTTCCCGACGATCTGCCGAAAGTCGTAGTCCGTCATGCTGAGTGCCATGAACACCAGCGAGATGTTCAAAAACACCCAAGCGACAGTCGGCTTGACGAGCCAGAGTCTGAGTTTCTTGGTGCCCACCATGACGGCGATAAACACGATGAAACCGACGACGGTGATCGCGAAATAATAGACGGGGTCGGCCAGGGCATCGCCGATCGCCTTCACCCAACCCGGCATCCGGATCAGGAAATCCGACGGATCGCTCCGCACGACGATATGCGCCAATCCAACCAGAAACAGCATGATCGTATACACAGCCCACGGCGTGGCCGCCGGAATCTCCTGCCCGCTGATCTTCTCCATCAGACGGTTGTGGCCGCCTTGTTTGAAGACGCGAACGGTCCAGAAGAAGTTCATGACGGCCAGGATCATGTACATCCAGCCCAAGCCGATGATGACGCCAGGCGTCAAATCTGGATGCGGATCAAACATACTGCGTGCCGTTCGTTGAATGAATTTGGTTCATATTGCCCGCGTTCCATGCGAGCGTCGTAAACAGCGTCTACCTGCTGGTGACAGCTAGACACCTTGTCTACAAGGGCTGGCTGATGCCGCCGTCTTTGCGGACCCGCCAGAAATGAATTGCGATCAGCCCCGCCACCACCAACGGAATGGCGACGCAATGCAGAATATAGAAACGGTTGAGAGTCTCTTCGCCGACGAAGCGCCCACCCAACAGCAAGAAGCGCGCATCGCTGCCGCTGGTAATCAAGTCGTAACCGCCCACGTTGAGCAGTTGCGCACCCGGCCCTTCGTTGCCCAAAAACGGCGTCGCACGGGCCATATTCGACCCGACCGTGATGGCCCAAATCGCCAGTTGGTCCCACGGCAGCAAATAGCCGGTGAAGGACAGCAGCAGCGTCAGCACCAGCAGCAACACACCGACCACCCAGTTAAACTCCCTGGGAGGCTTGTAACTTCCGGTGAGAAAGACGCGATACATGTGCAACCAGACCGTAATGACCATCGCGTGCGCACCCCAGCGGTGGATTTCGCGCATGATGCCCAGTGTCTGCACGTCGCGCAGCGCCTGAATATCGTAGAATGCCCATTCCAACGTGGGCCGGTAATAGAACATCAGCAGCACGCCGGTGATCGTTTCGACCAGAAACAGAAAGAAGGTAATCCCCCCCATACACCAGGTGTATGACAGGGCGATGCCTTGCTGCTTGACCGAGACCGGGTGCAGGTGCAGGAAGAAGTTAGTGAGCATCACCACGACACGATTGCGGCGGTCGTAAGGCGCCGGGTGCCGGAAGATGCTCTTCCAAATCTGCGAATCGCGAATGTAGTCGCCGACGGACATCTCTTTCCCGTTGATCTAGTGCCTTGTCAGGGCATTGTTTTCAGGTCGCTCATTGGCAGAATCCGCACGAAACCCTGCCGAACCCGTGCTCCCGTCACGTTGCCTCACCGAGTGTTAGTCTCACGCTCCAACGGTCCTACGCGATGGGGACGAACGATTTGGGATCAGTCCATTGCCCCATTTCCTGCTGGAACTTGACGCTCTTGTCGACTTCCAGCATGCCGTCGGGCGCGATTTGAATGCCGACGCGCTCCAGCGGTCGCGGCGCGGGCCCCTCGAAGTTGATTCCATTGATATAGAAGCCCGAGCCGTGGCAGGGGCACTTGAATTTCTGCTCGCCCTCCAGCCAGTTCGGCGTACAGCCCAGATGCGTGCAGACAGTACTCAGGGCATAAACCATCCGGTCGCCGTTGTAGACCGTGTTGATGATCCACACGCCGAATTCCGCTTTCCACTTGGTGGTCACCGTATCGGGCGGATAATCACTGGGAGGGCCGATCTTGAATTGACTGGGCGGCTCGATCAAGACGTTGGGCATCATGAATCTGGCCATGGCCAAGGTGAACGCGGCCGAGGCGATTCCGAACATCCACCAACCCAGAGCGAACGGCGACAGCAGTATGGCAACTAACCAGAAGCGGCGATCTTCGACGGCCGACTTCTTCTTGGCAGGCACCGGCGGCTTCTGAGGACGCGGGGGCAAAGCCGGTTTGGCCGGCGCAGAGGCCGCTTCGCTCGGTTGCCCCTCGCGGACGCGCGACAGCATCTCTTGGACCGACAGTTTTTCACCAGAGGCGTCGGCTGTCGGAGCAGCCGCCTTGGGAGCCGTTTTGGCAGCGCCGCCTTTGGCGGCCGGTTTCGCCGCAGCGCCTGCTCCGCCGCCACGGGCGGCGGCGAGGATATCGGCCGTCGATTTGGGGGCGGAGGCCGGTTTGGCCGCTCCACCTGCTTGGCCTCTTGCCGCAGCCAGAATGTCGGCCGTCGACTTGGGCGCTTCACCGGCCGGCGCCGCTGCCGGTTTATCATCAGCAGCTTCGGCCTTTGCGGCCTTCTGCGCTCGGGCAGCCGCCAAAATGTCGGCGGTCGATTTGGGTGCGGCAGGGGCTTCGGCTGCCGGTTGCTGTTCTGTTCGCGCCTCTGCTGCCGGCTGTTCGGCGGCGGCCTCTGGTTCGGGCTCGGCCGCCTCGCCACTCTTCTTCGCAGACTCGGCGCGGGCCTTGGCCAGAATGTCTTGCGTGCTGAGCTTCTTGGCCATGTGTATTGTCCCTCGACCAAACGAGGTGGGTGCGCACGACGAGCGTGCTGAGACGTCGTGCCAGAATGATCCGCGAAGAAATTCTGGCAACATCGAATTCGACTGGCAACAGTAAATCAAAGGGGCGCAAGGTATTTCTCAGAAGCAGGAAGTGCGATTCAGACCGATTCCCAGGCTTGAGAAATCGAAGCATTGCCCCATCTGTTCACGAGTTGACAGCAGACCAGCGCAGCTGGCAGACTGCGAAATGGCGCCGAACACCGGGCAAACGGAACCACTCTCGAAAGTCCTTCTGATGCAACCCTGGTCCAAAGACGAATTCACGTCGCAGTTTCAGGCAGTGGGACAGGAGAAGTACCACGACAAACACCCGTTCCACGGTCTCATGAATGAAGGACGGCTCAACCGCGAACAACTCCAACTCTGGGTTGCCAACCGCTTCTACTATCAGAAGAACATCCCCAAAAAAGACGCGTACCTTCTCGCGCGGTGCCCGCATCGCGACGTCCGCAGGGTCTGGATTCAAAGAATCTTCGACCACGACGGCTTCGGCGATGACCCGGGCGGCATCGAGAAGTGGCTCAGACTGGGCGAAGGTCTTGGCGTGAGCCGCGAGAACCTCGAAAGCGAAGACATGTTGTTGCCCGCAACGCGTTTTGCCGTCGACGCCTACGTCAACTTCGTAGCGACACGTCCCTGGATTGAAGGCGTGGCATCGTCGCTAACAGAGCTGTTTGCGCCCGCATTGATGAAGAAACGGCTCGCAGCCTTTGAAGAGCACTACAGTTGGGTCGACTCTGACGCACTGGCCTACTTCCGGTCGCGTCCCCCGCTGGCGACACGCGACAGCGAACACGCCCTGACGTTGGTGTACAATGAATGTCAAACCCTGGAAACGCAGCAAGCCGCCGTCAACGCGCTGCGATTCAAGTGTGACCTGTTGTGGGCTCAACTCGACGCGTTGTATTACCACTGCGTCCGCCCGACCTGATCGATTGCCCCAGGACATTCGCCGTGGAAACGAGACCGCGATTTCATTACCCAAAACTGGTCTCGCACGCACGGTATCGCTGGGACAAGCGCCGCGAGCAACATCAGTTGGTGTTCCCGGAAGGTGTTCTCGTCCTGAACGCGACCGCTGCATCAATCGTCCAACTCCTTGACGGGCGCCGGTTGGTCGACCTGGTGGCCGAATTGAACCACCGCGGCCCCACCGGGGACGTAGAAGGGGACGTTCACGAATTCATCGAGCGCTTGGCCGACAAAGGGCTGCTCTGCGAAGGCGATGTACCGTAGTCGTGCTGCCAAGACTCTAGATTAGCCGTGCATCCAGGAGCTGTGAACGAGTGAAACCACAAGGGGCCGTTGGTGACGTCACCTTATAGCTTGCTTGCCGAGTTGACCTACCGCTGCCCGCTGCAGTGCCCGTACTGCAGCAATCCGCTCCAGCTGCGCAACTACACGCAAGAACTCGACACCGAGACTTGGAAGAGAGTGTTTCGCGAAGCCGCCGATTTGGGCGTGGTTCAGGTTCATCTCTCAGGCGGCGAGCCGCTCGCCAGAACAGACTTGGTGGAACTCGTCCAAGAAGCACGCGACTGCGACCTGTACTCGCATCTCAGCACCAGTGCCGCCATCGGGGACGAGTCGACCTTCGGCCGCCTGCGCGAAGCGGGATTGGACGCCGTCCAAATCAGCCTGCAGGACTCCCAGCCTGGCTCTAACGACTGGATTGCCGGCTTCGGCTGCTTCGACAAGAAAGAACGGGCCGTCCGCGAAGCCCGTCGATTGGGTTTCGCGGTCACACTCAATGTCGTGCTGCACCGGCACAACTTGTCCCGCCTCGAAGAGATCATCGACCTCGCGGCAAATTGGGATGCCGATCGCGTGGAGCTTGCTCACACCCAATACACCGGTTGGGCCTTCCAAAATCGCGCCGCGTTGTTGCCGAGTCGTGAACAAGTGGAACAGGCCGAAGAGATCGTGGCGGCGGCCCGCAACCGTCTCGGCCGCCGGCCAGACATGGTCCATGTGTTGCCCGACTATTTCCAAGACCTGCCCAAGGCTTGTCTTGGCGGCTGGGGCAATGTGATGCTGACGGTAGCGCCCGACGGGGCCGTTTTGCCCTGTCAGACGGCGCGCGAGATCCCCGACCTGGAGTTTCCAAACTGTAAGGATCACTCGCTAGAAGACATCTGGTTTCATTCCGACGTCTTCACGCGATTCCGCGGCACCGACTGGCTTCCCGAACCCTGTCGCAGCTGCGAGCGCAAGGAGCTCGACTTCGGCGGCTGTCGCTGCCAGGCGTTTCTGGTCACAGGCGACGTTGCCGCCACAGACCCGGTCTGTCACCTCTCCCCCATGCGGTTTCTGATCGACGCGGCACTGCAGGAGGCGGATGCCGCTGCCGGCGAATTCGAATACCGGACGATGTCCGGTACCAGCCAATAGCGGCCAATTCCGGCTATGCCGGATTCTGTGCCAGGACCAGTTGCCGGTTGTCGGGCGCTGCGTAGAATCTCGCAGCGTTCGTTCATACAGCGACACCTGCGAGGGCCGAGTGATGACCGGCAACCCGAGTTTCCAGCGATTCGTCTCGTTGACAGAGCGGGACGTCCCCATGCTGTTGGCCCGAATGTCGAAAGACGATTTGGGCATCGACGGCGAGAGGTACGGCGTCGTGTCGCGGTTGATCGCACGTCCAAATGCGACCGTACCAGACTTGGCCGTCGCCTTGATCAATAAGCTGTGCTTGGTCCACTCCATCGCGCGGGCCGATCTAGGTGGAATCGTGCTGTCGAGTCGCAGCTTCGAGGTTGAGGAACATCTCGCCGAGACCATGAGACGGCTGGAAGTATCGTGCGAGGCATCCGCGATCGAACGTGCTTGCAGCGGTTTTCCGGCTGCGACGGAATTGGCTGTCGAGATGTCGACCCGTCTGGAAGAACGCGTCGCCCTGCTGACTCCGGAGATCATTAGCCGTAACATCAACTGGGAACCACCTAACGACACGCCCGCCGACCAGCATCGCGCCCGTGCCCAGGCCTCAAAGTTGTTCGCCGATGGGGCTGCCGCTGTGCTGGTCCACCCACCCGGTGAGACCAGTGGGCACGAGATTCTCGACGCTTGGCACGGCGAAGTTCGTGACGAACATGCGCTGATTCAGAAGTCGGAGGTGCCGGAGGCGCTCGACCCTTGGGGCGAAGTCCAAGCGGGCACGACCACTTGCATCAGCATGCCCGGACGGCGCGGATGGCAACTGATGAGAACGGCCCCCGAACTAATGACCCAAGCGGCTCACAAGAGCCTTACCAATGCACTGCGTCGCGGCGACATCGAGGGCGAACCGCTGGCCGGCGTCGTGCACCATCAAGCCAACGGCCTGATGGTTCCGCGCATCGAAAAACACCTTGCCGAGACCGACTGGGGCCAAAATGCGAAAGTCTGGAACTGCATCGCGACACACGGCAACACGGTTTCGGCGACGATTCCGTTAGCGATGGCCGATGTTCAGGACAAACTGGAACCCGGCTCACTGGTCGCGATGCCGTCAGTCGGCGCGGGCGGCCCCGGATACCGGCCGGACGTGCTTAGCACAGGTTGCGTGCTCATTCGAGTCGGCCGGCCGGAGACCGCCGGACAGGCCTAGGGAACCGCATCTTCGTTCGTTGCCGCGTCTCCGTTGTCTGGTCCTTCTTCACCGGCATTCCGCAATGCATCGAGCGCCATCTGAGCGGTCACAATCGTGTGGTTGTCTTCGTTGTAGGCGTTATTGTGCTTGGACCAGCTGACGCAGTCAAAATCTGCACAGAGCTGCGGGAACTCGCTCGTACCATGCAGCTGGCAGCGATAGCTGGTTTCCTCATCGCCCGTCGTGATCTCGAGGTGCTTGCAGGATCCCATGTCCAGCCGCACGTCGTGGATCTCGTCGCAACAATCCTGCTCCCCCTCAACTGCCGGCGGGAGGACGCTGTACCCAATGGTCCGCAGAAACTTGCGATATCGCGAGTCGGTATTGGCGAGCGTCAGGTAGATGCGACAGCAGGCGGCGCAACGCTGACAGAGTTCCGACGTGATGTCGGCGTGCACAATATTCAGTTCCATGTCCACGTTCCTGGATTAGGCAACGGCATTCCGCGGATCGTTGTCGCTGAATTACGTCGCCTTCGGCCAATGGTCTTCGGTGGCAGTCATCGCTCAACATCTGCCGATGTGCGCGGTACCGAGAACACGTATTTGAACTGATCGAAGTCGAGAGTCCAGGCGTATTTCTTCAAGAACGCATGGCTCAGCAGACCGTGCATCTGCACGCCACCGAATTTTCCTGTCCCGACCGTTCCTGGTACGAACCAGAGTTCATCTTGCGTCAATGTGCCGAGGCCGATGGGCCAATCAGACTTGAACACAGGGCGATTGATCTCTTCGGGTGGATAGCCCCACTTCGCGTAGTTCTGCTTGGACGACATAAAGGCAGCCTGCCGGAAGCCTCCCTGGCCGCCGGGGTGCAGAGACACTAGGCCAGAGTCGATAAAGAAGTTCAGATCGTCCCGCTGATTGACCGAACCCTTGGCGAACATGTAGTGGTCGCCCCACATGTGGAACGGCACTTCCACGCGATCGGTCGGAAGCATCGCCATATGTTGTTCACGCAATTCGGCGTGCCCCCGCGGCGAAAGGATCAAACGCCGGTTCGGATAGTCGAGTGTGGAATGGAACTGCTGGAGGACGTTCGTGCCGAAGATCACGAAGTCCTGGGCACCGCTCAGTGTTGGCATCACCGCGACCGGTACGTTCTCTAACACGGCAGCGCCGATCTTGAACTCCTTGGCGGTGCCGACCGACAGTGAAACGCGCTGGGAACCGTGGAAACCCGATCCCGCCTCAACCAGCTCGATCCGAAGTTTCTCGGCACGATGAGGCCCCATGATCAAGAAGGTCCCGCCCGTATCGACATGTACGACCAGATCTTGCCCCTCGACCTCGGCGTCAAACGCTGGAAAGTACTCCGCGAGGGGATGCTGGGCGAAGGGAATCACAGTGGTTCCATCGAGCGACACGTTCAGTGGCGCCCCGGCGCGCAGCTTGAGCACATTCAAATCGACACGAGGTTTCTCTCTCTTGATCGCAAACCGCTCGGCTTCGGCGTATCGGCCCAAGTGCAACAAGCAATCAATCACGACCCCATCGAGCCCGCCATACCGGTCATACGACTCGTCAATTCGTGCATGATTCGCCAACGCATCGGCGTATCGGCCGTTGACCATCTTTGTGAGGGTCAGCAGATGCAGTGCTTCGTCGGCGGACTCTGGCGAATTCAGGAACTCTTTCGCCAGCGCCCCGGCCCGAGCGACATGACCCGCTTCCCAGGCTTGCCACGCCATGCTGGTGTCGGCGGCAACCGCGGTCTGTCCACACCCAGCCAACGCCACCAGGGCCGGCAAGAACCATGTAGGGCATCGCATGTCGAGACTTCCTTCCAATTGGATACGCCGAACCATACCGGATTCCGCAGGTCGACCGCGCCGACGCCTCAAGCAAGACTGTGGCACCTGCGGCACCGATTCTCGCAACGGAAACAGCGTCGGCCAATCAGTGATTCGTTCCCCTCGATGCTTGCTTGCCACTGTTTCGGCGGGCCGAGGCGGGTCAAAACTCCTGCGGCAAAACACCGACTGTAAGTCTCGATGCATGTTGCTTGCTCCGATACACGCGGTGTGTGGCCTTTACAAAGTCGTCCTCATCCGACTTGTAGATATTGTCGACATACTTCTGCGGGTTGCGGTCGACGAGTGGAAACCAGGTGCTTTGAATCTGCACCATGATTCGGTGCCCCTTGCGAAACGTGTGCAACACGTCCTGCAACTCGAAATTGACCTGCGTGGGTGTGTCCGGCTCGAACGGCTCCGGCTTCTCGGGACTGTTGCGGTAGCGTCCACGGATGACTTCACTGCGGACCATCATCTGGTAGCCTCCCAGCTTCATCGTGGCTGGCGTGTCCCCGGCGTCGGGGAAGTCGCCGGGAAAGACGTCGATCAGCTTGACCACCCAGTCGGCGGCCGACTGGGACGTGGAGACCCAAAGTTCGGTGTCGATCGGTCCGCAGAGCGTGACGTCGCTCTTGAGTTCTTCGGTCTGATACACCAGCACATCGGGACGCCGGGCGGCAAACCGCTGGTCATCGGTCATGTACGCGCGTGTCATTCCGGTGGCGATGGCAGCCGTGAAAGGCACCGGATGCTGTGGGTCGCTCACAAATTCGTCGAAAGCTTCTCTGTCGGCTCCGTTTGCGTCTTGTCCTTCCTCATCGTCTTCGGCGGCGCTGCCATCTTGGTCTGCCGGTGCTTCCAACGTCAGTCCCTGGCCGTCGGTCAGCCGGAGTGTGCGTGAATTGACCGCTTGGGGAGGCCACTCGTTGAACTGGCACCAATGATTGGTCCCCGTTTCGAACACATACGCTTCCGGCAGGCGGGCGTCGCCGTTGTCTCTCAAGAACTGTTCGAAGAAGGGGAACTGAATCTGCTCGCGATAGAACTTGCCGGTCTTCGCGCCGAAATGGACGTGGCCGAGCTTGTCGCCATCGGAGCGCGCCCACCCGCCATGCGCCCAGGGTCCCATCACCAGGATGTTGAAGATGTCGGGATTCTGTTCCTCAACGGAACGGTAGATTTTCAGTGGCCCCCACAGGTCTTCTGCATCGAACCAGCCCCCGACCGTCATCACGGCGGGTGCGCAGTTCTTGAGATGCGGCACGATGTTCCGCGACTGCCAGAAGTCATCGTAGTTCGGATGCTCGGCAAACTGGTTCCAGAACGTAACACGGTCGCGGAAGTGTGCCGCGTTGGCACTGCCGAGCGGTCCCATCTTCAAAAAAAAGTCGAATCCGTCCGGCGTCGGAAACTGAAACCGGTGGGCGAAGTACTCTGTTGGTTCGGGACGCGGCTGGCCGAACGTGTACAAGAATCGAAACGCGTGTGCCAGAAAGAAGGCGCCGTGGTGATGGAAGTCGTCGTACCACCAGTCGGACACAGGAGCCTGGGGCGAAACCGCTGTGAGTGCCGGGTGCGCGTCGATCATGCCGGCTGCGCTGTAGAAACCGGGATACGAAATACCCCACTGTCCCACGCGTCCGTTGTGATTTTCGACGTTGTCGAGCAACCACGCGATGCAGTCGTAAGTGTCGGTGCTTTCGTTGACGTGATCGGTGCCCGCACCGCTCGGTTTGTGCGGCGTCATATTGATGAACCGGCCTTCCGATCGGAAGCAGCCGCGGACATCCTGATAGACAAAGATGTAGCCGGCCTCAGAAAACTGCTTGTCCGGGCCGAGTGAACTGCGAAACTCATCCTCTCCATACGGCCGGATCGAATACGGAGTGCGGAATAGCAGGATGGGGTATTTCTTCGAATTGTCTTTGGGCGCATACACGGCGGTGAACAGCTTGACGCCGTCGCGAGTCGGCACCTGATACTCGCGTTTGACGTACGTTTCCTTCAGGACGTCTTCCGGCTTCTTTTCCGCTGCGTCCTGCTTGTTGGTTGTCGCAGCGTCCTGCGCCGGCGCGCCGGCTGCCGAAAAGCAGAGGATGCAAATGCCGACAAGGAAGATCCATCGATCGGTTCGGTGCGCCATCGTTGTGCCTATCGTCGCTTCTGCCGTAGCACTCCATCGGTTGAGTCACGACGCATCCCGTGCATCCTCAAACTAGCATAAACGCAAGGCGGCATGGGACGAGAGGCTGATGCGCGTGTTCACTTTTTGATGAGATTCCTCACCGGTAGAGTCGGAGCTACGATTCCCAGACGCGGCGGGTGATTCGACGACAGATGACCGACGACTGAGGAGCCCAACATGAGCCGCGATCTGCGAGTTGCTACTCTGGCATGTGCCGCAGTCCTGTGGGCTGGGACGATCGACGCGGCCGTTGTCAACGTCGACATCGATGGACGTCCTGAGGCCCACGTAGGAGACGACGGCGTTCTCAGTTCAGCTGGTGGAACCTTCTGGAACCGCCTGGGAATCGATTTTCTGAACGACGTCAACTTGTTTGACGTCGACGACGAGTTCGGCGGTGCAACCGCAATCGATCTGACGTTCGACGCCGATGGCAGCGCCGATTTCAACGCACGGGCCATCGAGCTGTATGACGGCGGTGGAACCGGGTTGCTCGAAATCAAGTCGCTGGCAGCCGGCGGCGCCTACGATCTGGCTGTCTACGCGCACAATCCCAGCTTCTCCGTCACGGTCACGGGCGCGGCCGGTTCAAGCACCCAGTCAACCGGGGCGACCTTCAGCGTCGAACTGCCTGGCGACGAGGGAGAAGAGTACTTGATTTTCAGCGGCATACAGCCGTTCGACCTGGGCGGTGGAGTCATCGGCCTGACGATTCAAACCAATGGCGCCACACGCATGGCCGGCATTCAGATCGAACAAGTGGCCGCCATACCGGAACCAACGACCGCCGCGCTGGCCTTGTTTGCAGCAGTCTGTCTGCTCCCACTTCGGCGTCGCCGAGTTGCTTCGCCGTGATGAGACGCGTGCCACGGCTCTCGAAGGCTAACTCCGGGTGATTTGCAGCCTGCGATGCCACTCATCTTCCAGACGCCGATCGCGGGCGGCCAGATGCCGGTAGCTCAGCCCGCCGCCGGTCCACAGCAGTAGCAATCCACCATAAGCCGGCAACAGATGCATGAGGCTGTCGTATCCGACTTTCCAGTGCACCAGCATCGTGGCCCAGTAGGCGACGTTTCCCGCCAGCATTAGCGACCACCACAACCACGCCTGGCCGCGACGAAACCCCCACAGCGCCGGTAGCAGCGTGGCTACGCCACACGCAATGAGCATGCCCCCGAACGTGGCGCGATCGTGGGCAACCAAAGGCACGAGCTGCGGGTGGGCGCCTGAGAGTTCCGCTGCTGTTGTCTGCATGAATTCCAGGTCCTCGGGCACGAAGACACTCGTCATGCCGACGCTGGAGATCACCACACCGGCGGCAATCAAGATCGCCCCGTGCACCACGAACGCCAGTTGGCCCCATTGGTTGGCCTTCCAACGCGCGTCGTTCCACAGGTCGGGAGCTTCCATGCCATGCCGATTGGGCATTTCGGAATGCATTGTCAGCAACAGGAACTGAAACAAGATGGCCGTCACAAACGCATGAAACGGGTCAAAGTAGCCGAATCCGAGAAACGAAAAGAAGCTGATGAAGCCCGACAGGGCCGAGACGACTACTGAGACGTAGGCCCAATGCAGCCCTCGCCGCATTCCCCAGACGGCCAACGTCACGTAGAGAATTCCGACCGCCAACATTGTTCCGGCCAGAGTCACCCGGTCGTGTGTCATGAAAGGCAGCAGTCGGTCGTTGATCTGCGCCAGTTGTTCGCGTGACAGCCCCGACGCCCATTCGTCGTAAGGCATCACCACGCGCGTCGCGGCAATCACAGTCGCCATCAGCCCGCCGACGAGCATGCTCAGGCCCATCAAGAACGTCCAAAACCAGGACTGGCCGCCCCAACGGGCCTGCGCATCCACGTCCGCATCCGCCTGCGTCTCAGACGACATGGTGAGATACAGCAAAGCTTCGTTGATGCGCTTTGGTAGGCCCGGTCCAGCGAACACCAGACCTGAAGCGACCTGAACCAGGTCGGCCCCGGCTTCGATCGCATCCAGTACATCGGCGGGCGAGTGAATCCCGACCGAGTCGATCACCACGGGCTGCGATCCGACGGCTGCGCGGAGACGCCGAATTCGATGCAGGACATCGGTAGCCGCCGCCGGTTCGAGTCTTCGAGTCCCATCGGGTTGGCTCTCCTCGGCTACAACGACCCCCGCGATTTGGCCAGCCCGAACGGCCTCAACGCACCTCCGCAGTGTTTGGTCATCCTGTCCAAAGGGACCTTCCACGACGCCCAATAGCGCCGGACGATCACTCATCGACTCAGGCGACTCGTCAAACGCGGAGGCGATCGCATCGAGTTTGTTGATCGGGACGAAGTAGCCGTCGACCAACGGATTGAGTTCACGACAAGTCTCAGCGGCCTCGACAGTTGAGTCGCTTTCGATTCGCGCAAACAGAGGCACCGCGAACGGTCCGTCTTGCTCGATTCGCTTGCGGATCACGTCGGCAGTGAGCGCTGCCCGAGGCGCAGCCAGCTGAATGGTCTCGCTTGCAACATCCAATTCAACCGGTCCGGGTTCGGATGCTCGACGGACAACCGGGCCGATCTCCAGGTAGCCGAATCCAAATTCGGCAAGCGCCGGCGTCGCCTTCAATTGAGAATCGAGTTCGCACCCCAATCCAACCCGGGTCGAAAACTCAAGGCCGTTCCGCTCGAAGGACAGCCGCCGGTCGGGCCGCATGTGGCCCATTAGTTGGATCACGTGTTTGCCCAGCGGCAGGCGAGACAACAACCCCATCGCGCCCAACGCGAGGTTTCTGCCTGTCTCAGGCCGCAACCGGAACAGAGTCGGTCGAAAAACTGTCTGATACGTCCAATCGGGCATAGGCCGAGGCGATGTTGAGTGACAATCGCGGAAGTTGGCACAATGTTGTGCCCCGAGATCAGTAGCATACCCGCAGAAATCTGCGATTCATAACTTTGATGGACGTCACGTTTAACGGTTCCGATTCATTGCCGCCAGTGCTGGTCACGTTGTATAAACACGGGCACCACGCGGCGCCACATCGAAACTTCGATCTCAAGCGCAATTCGATTGAGCGTGGACACAAGATTGCAGAATCCGCGGGCAGGCGGAGGTCCGCGACAAACGGCACATTGCTGTAGCAGGAGGCTCGAACATGGAAGAGTTTTGGCAACTATTCAAAGATGAAGCCGCGGCCTATGGCCCGAAGGTCATCACTGCACTGGTGGTGTTGATTGTCGGGTGGATCTTTGCCGGCTGGTTGGGCAGCGTAGCACGGCGGTCGCTGGAACGCGCGCACATCGACGAAACGCTGGCCAAGTTCTTGGGCAAGCTCGCCCGCTGGGCAGTGCTGCTGTTGGTTGTGCTCAGCTGTTTGACGGTCTTCGGCGTCGAAGCCACGAGCTTTGCGGCCGTCATTGGTTCGGCCGGCATCGCCATTGGTCTGGCTTTTCAGGGAACGCTCAGCAATTTCGCCGCTGGCTTGATGCTGCTGTTGTTTCGCCCGTTTCGAGTGGGCGACCTGATTAACGTCGCCGGCCAGTTCGGCAAAGTCGACGCTATCGAGTTGTTCACCACAACGCTGGACACGTTCGACAATCGCCGATTCATCATTCCCAACAGCCAGGTGTTCGGCTCGACGATCGAAAACGTAACCTACCACCCGCACCGCAGGGCCGATGTCGCAGTCGGCGTTGCCTACTCCGCAGACATCGATAAGACACGCGACATTCTTACGGCCGCCGCCAACGGTGTTCCCGGGCGTTTGACCGATCCCGAACCGGCAGTTGTCTTGCTGGAACTGGCCGACTCGTCCGTGAATTGGTCCGTTCGCGTTTGGGCTAAGGGCGATGATTTCGGTGAAGTCAAACAGGCGACAATCCGCGCCGTGAAAGTCGCCCTCGATACAGCCGGCATCGAGATTCCGTTCCCACAAATGGACGTGCACTTAACCAAATCGGAGTAACTTGGACGTTGGCTCGCCGTGGGCGACGCGTCCTTGAGCAAAGCGAATGGTGTGGCCTTTGACGACGTGCCAACCACGCGCGTCCCGCGGCGCTATTCGGCCATCAACAGCCTTTGGGACGCCGGAGTCAAAGCCACTGGATCGTGAGCGATGCCGTCAACCTTCACCAGCCGTAGATCGGGGTCGATATTGTGTTTCTCGGCGAGGGCCTGCATCGCAGCCATCCAGTCCTCCGCCCGGGCCACACGCGTCATGCCGGGTTGCCCTGCAATCGGGGTCCGTCGATCCAGATCTGCGGTGCCGACAATCACTCGAATCGACGTCTGCTCGAGCGCATCGACCCAGCCCTGTTGGTCGGGCTCATAAGCGGCGCCAGCACTTTTCGCCGGATCCTTACCGGTCGCCGGACCGCCGCTGGTTTGCTCCCGGCGAGTCGTCGCGCGCATACCGTACGGCCAGCGAAACGCGGGATTGGGAATCGGGTACGTGGACGGAGCGCTAATCACCACAGTTTTTACTCGCTGCGGATGCACGACGAGAAACCTCCCGGCGAATTGTGCGCCAGCCGAGTGGCCGTACAGACTGAATCGGCTCTCGCCGCCGTCGAGGTACCGCTGTGTGAACAAATCGACGAGTTCGATCACGAATTCATCAGCATCAACCCGCCGACCAAACAAGGCCCGGAAGCCCTCGAAGTCTCCTGATCCGAACGCAGGGGCAATCAGAATCAAGCCATGTTTCTCGGCGAATGCGCGCCACCGCGCAACATAGTCGCTGGTGTGGTCGCGTAGCTGTTCCATCGTCCTGGAACCGTCGCGCCAGGGATAACCGTGGACCAGCACCAGCACCTCACGCGGCTGCTTCGGCACGTAGTACGAGAATGTGCCATTGGGGACGTTAGCCGAAGCGACTCTTTTCGCTCGGAGAACAAGTTCCGCTGGAAGGGCGTTGACGCTAGGGTTACCGGCTTGTAGGACCGTCAACACACTAGCGCTTGCCAGAAGAACTATCCGATTGAACCTCACGTTCAATTTCGTCATTCGTCTGGTTCCAGAAATCGATTCCACGCATCGAACTGCTCCCGCCACTCGGGCAGGTTTGCCTGCAGGCCACTGCTGCGGAGATCGGCCAGTGCGGTTTGACAGGCCCGCATCGTCGCGGTGAAGCAGATACCGGGGAAGATGGCCAGCGCGTAGCCAAGGCGATCCAACTCCTCGATCGCTATCCCTGGAGACTTGGGGGCGATGTTGTAAATGTGAGGGATGCCGGGCAGTTCGCGAGGGATGGCTTCGATTTGCTCCCCAGTCGTCGGCGCTTCGACAAACAACATGTCTGCACCGGCCTTGGCATAGGCAGCCGCGCGCTGGAGTGCCGAATCAAAACCCTCGACCGCTATGGCGTCGGTGCGAGCGACAATGACTGTCTCGCAGTTCGTACGGGCAGCGGCCGCCGCCCGCAGTTTCGCGACCATGTCGTCGAGAGGGATCAACGACTTGTCGTCCATATGGCCACATTTCTTGGGCCAGCTTTGGTCTTCGAGATGCAGACCCGCTGCACCGGCAGTCTCATACCACGCAATCGTCTCGGCCACATTGTCGTAGCCAGTGTCGGCATCGGCAATCAGAGGGACTGATACCGCACGCGCGATTCGCTCGACATTGGCCGCCATTTCCTCCAGACCCAGAATTCCGACATCCGCGTGACCGTGTGCGGCGGCGGTGCCGTAGCCCGTCATGTAAACGACCGCGAAACCCGCAGCTTGCGCGAGTTTGGCAGTGAGCGCATCGTAAACTCCAGGCGCGGACAAGATGCCGCCGCCGTCCAGTCGTTTGCGAAGATGTTCAGCGGTGCTCATCACTGCTGGATCGAAGGAATTGGTGTGATTCGACTTGGCTCACGATGAAGTTGACCAGTCGTGAGCTTGCAGCCACACAGAGCACAGTCCGACCGCTTGTGACAGATGCTCCGGTTGGCCGAGGTAGTAGTGGGTGGCGCCTTCGATCTCGTGAAGTTCTTTGTCGTCATGCCCTACGGCGTCGTGCAGGCGATGGGCGTGGCTTGGCGTGCACGCGTCATCGGCCAGGTTGCCAATCACCAGCACCGGTACGGTGATGTCCTGTGCGCACTTGATCCCATCCGCGTTCGATTCGTCGTAGCTCCACTGTGACAACCAGCTCCGCAAGGTGCAGAAACGCGCCAGGCCCACCGGGCCATTGTTGACTGTCTCTGGAACCCCCAGGTAACACCAGTTCTGTTTGCGATCGTTGGGATCGATGTTCGAGTCCAACCAACGTGGATCGGCCATCGTTCCGTGCACCGTGAAACAGTGTTCTCGATCGGCACCATTGGCCGCCGTCAGTGTCGCCAACTGCTCCCGAACCCATGTCGTAATTCGCCGGTTGCGCTCGATCTGGGCGGCGCGGTATCGCTTCAGAAAAGTATCGGAATAGGGTGGCTGGTTAGGATTCGCACGATTGTACAAGTCCAATTCCGGATCCTTGTTTGCCGGATTGGCTTCGTCCTGGATCGACGCATCCATCCATTCGGTCAGCGTTCCCGCGCGGCTGACGTGGGCAGCGAGCAGCATGATGCCGTCGGCGGGGATCAACCCGGCTTTGGTTAGGTCCGGAGCGTCGCCCGCAGGGGTGGATGTGAGCGACGGTCTTTCAGCTTGCTGCTGGTAAAACAATGAGAGCGAACCACCGCCGCTCCAGCCTCCCAACACGACGTTCTCGTAGCCCAGCGTTTCTTTCGCGTGCCGAATACATGCGCCAAGATCGACGACGCACTTCTCCATGATAAGCGAGGTATCATTTCCCCGATAGCGCCCGTTGGAGTAAATGACGTGGTGGCCCGCTTGTGCCAACGCCGTCACCAGGGGAAGCCACGCACCGCCGCCGATGGGATGACTGAAGACAATAACCGTCTTGGACTCGCGTCCCTTCGGCTTCAAGAGATCGCAGTCAAAAAACACGTAGCCGCCCGCGCCGCCGTATGTGTCGGAAAACTTCGATTCTTCCGGGAAGAAGATGGGGAACGGGATTCGGTCGTATTCGAGTTGTTGTGCTGCGGCCATAGTCGGTCCGACTCACATCTTCAAAGCGACTCTCGAAGGCTTCGTTTCCGGTTCACACTCGCGGCGCGCGAGACTCATGAAGCGCGCGAAAACGAAGTGGTAGGTCAGAAATCGAGTGCGGGCAGCGACGATTCAATCTGCTCTCGATGTGGTTCGAGATGCTTCGGCAGCGAAACGATCGTGCCCAGCGAATCCATGTCTTCATCGACGGTCCAACCGGGATCGAGATTCGACAACTCGAGATTGATCCCGCCCGGCTCGGTGAAGTACATCGAATGAAACCAACCTCGGTCACGGGCATCGGTGACGATCAAGCCGAAGCCGCTCAGCACCTTCCACGCCTCTTCGAGCGTTTCCAAAGAAGTCACTGTGAAGGCGATGTGATGAATGGCCCCTAATCCGAATCGAGCCCAGGGCCCGTCGGTGACCTCCAGCAGATCGATGAATCGCCCAGGCCCGCCGCCGGCGACCGCTAACCGCGTTCGGCCGTTCTCTTGACCGGCAATTTCGAATCCCATCAGCGTCGTAAAGAACTCCTTCGTCAAGTCGGGTATGCGTGAGGCCAGCGTCGCACCGTGAAAGCCCTTGACCTGACATTCCGCAGGAACCTCGCCGCCCAAATTCGGTGTGCGTTCATCGGCACATCCGATTAGTTCGGACGAAAGGCCGTCAGGATCGCGGAAATGGACAACCGGATCGCCAAATCGTTCCGGCCGGTCTTCGCAAGTGTATCCGGCCGTGGCAAGGCGGTCTCGCCAGTATCCCAGGCTCTCAGCGGGAACTGAGTAACTCAGCGCGTTGATGGCGCCGCGGCCATCGACGCAGCGCGGCAGCGGTACACCTTCGAGGATAATGTTGGTCATGATCGTGCCGGGGTGGCCTTCATGGTCCCCGTAAAAGAAGTGCCACATCGTCGGGTTGTCCTGGTTCACCGTCTTCTTGATCAGGCGGAGCCCCAACACGTCCGTGTAGAACTGCAGATCTTTTTGCGCCGAACTGACTGCTCCGGTGATGTGGTGAATGCCCTGGATGAGTCCATGGCTCATGTCTGTTCCTCGATGCGGGCAATCGCCAGTTGTCGACTCGTCGGATCGTTTGTCAGGCGAGTGCTGGTGATGATGTCAGTACCTTAGCCACGTGGGGCGAGACGGCCGCCGCGTGACCGATCACTCGATCGCGAAGGCCCAGATGGCGGCTCCCCCTTTGGGTGGGAGTGGCCGGGGGTTTTCCAAGTCGGCACTGAATTCTCGGTAGGTTGTGGCCAGGCCGTTGATGTGGAAGTTTGACATTCCCACGACAACCGCGACGTATTGCCGGTCGTCGACGCTGTAAGTAATCACGCTCGAGTTGGGCATGTCATCCAGATTCGCCTGCCACAACAGTTCACCGGTCGCATTGTCAAACGCCTTCAACGACGGATCCATGTCTCCAGAAAAGAGTAGTCCGCCGCGCGTCGCCAGCAATGAAGTGGATGGCGGCATGACCTGATCGTGCGACCATGCCAGTTTCTGGTTCGCGACGTCGATGGCTTGCAAGCGGCCCAACATGCCGTCGGCCGCGTCAGGGTGCGGTGCCGCGAACGAGATGCCGACACCGGACGTGAGCAGCGGAAACCCACCTTTCCCCAAACGCATACACCATTCCGTCAGCGGCACGTAGAGTAGCCCGGTCTGAGGACTAAACGTAGTCGGTGGCCAACTCCGCGCACCGATGGCACTGGGACAGACGATACATGGTCTTTCAGGATCCGGCAGCTTCTCGGGATCGATGGTCTTTGCACCCGTTTCGGGATCAATGTGCGTGATGACATTCTGCACGCCGGTGTCGACTGAGAACAGGTACTCTCCTGTCGCGGCATCCAGCGCCTCGAGGATCGCCATCTTGCCGACGTTCATCACGACTTTCCGCAACTCGCCGTTGAAGGGCACCGTCACAATCTGGCGCTCAAAGACCCAGTCCAAGTCCCATTGATCGTTGGCCATGTGTTGATAGTGCCAGACAAGTTCGCCGGTATCGGCATTGAGCGCGACGGTGCAGTTCGTGTACAGGGCATCGCTGTTGACGCCCTCTTTGTCGACCGGGTGCAACAGGGGACCGGTATCGTAGGTTGGCGCTGTACCGAAGTAGATCAGGTTCAATTCGGCATCGTAGGTTCCTTGATGCCAAACCGAGCCGCCGCTGCGTTTGTCCAACGGCACGTCGTTCCACGTGTGGCCGAAGGGATCATCCGGCCGGGCGATCGTGTTGAATCGCCAGGCCTCTTCGCCCGTCTCAGCCTCCACGGCGAGGATGAAGCCGCCTCGTGGCACGAAACTGGCTGTGACGCCTTGAATCACTTTGTTCTTGACCACCAACGGGGCGCTGCGCAGTTGATAGCCGCCTCGCGCCCGCCCCTTGAACTCGGTCTCGATCACGTGATCCCAGATCGGTTGACCCGTTTTGGCGTTCAATGCCAAGACGTGAAGATTGGAAGTCGGCACGAGGACCTTGTTGCCATGCAATCCCAGGCCCATCTTCTGGCTGGATCCAGAGTTCGATTCGTACCGATGCCGCCACAGCACATTTCCGTTGGTGGCATCCATCGCCAGCACTGTGTCGGGGAAGGTATGCAAGAACATGATCCCGCCGTGGACTAACGGCGTGGGCATGTTCACGCCTCCACGGAGCGGTGTCCGCCATGCGGTGGTGAGATCGCCGACGTTTTCCTTGTTGATCTGTTCGAGTGGACTGAAACCCTGGCCGTCGTAGGTGCGGCCCCAACCCAGCCAGTCGTTGGGTGAAGGATCTCTGAGCATCTCATCGGTGACGTCGGTCAGGTTTGCCAACATTGCCTTTTGTTCGGGCGTCGCATCGACTGGCGCGTCGGGGTCGTAATCCACGCCCTCCAACGTCGGGATCTTCAACTTGCTAAGCGCCGTCTCATTGGGCAGTTCGACGTCGCCGGAAGCGAATTCGTTCGCATCCAAGATGTAGGCCAGGAGATTGGTGTAGACCTCGTCGCCCAAGCTGCCCGGTTCACCGACCGACTCGGGGGGCATGCGGCGGATGTGAAACGACAAAGTGCCGACCGACCGGCCACGCCAGGTCTGATCGAAACGCGCGCCAGCCAGTCCCGGTGCAATATCGACACCTTCCAGTTCGCCTCCATGACAATCGGCGCAGTGCTCCTCATAGGCCTTTTTGCCTTCGGTGGCCTGACGCGCGGAAAAGTTCAGCTCCCGCTTGCTGCGGGTTTGAGCCTTGCCGAAGTAACTCCATTGGCCCAGCAGAAAGATCAGAGCCAAAAGACAGACCACGTGACGAAATAATCGCATCAGTTTCATGCTCCTCGGACCACGCGAGAGTTGCAGGGTCCGTACTGGAATCTTCTTTTTGTTTCACCGACTGGCAAAAAGCGATGTGACTTTGCTCACACTGTTCTACCACCAATACCGGTGCAACGATAGTATCTCACAAAGTCTCGGGGCGACCTCGTGCCCATCCTGCGGCGCGCCTTCAAACGGACGCGGGGGCCTCATTTCGTCGTCGTGACGGCTCTTTCGAGGTCGCTGAACGAATCGACAGGCACAGCGTCTGCGGATCGATGGTCAGCAACACGTCGCATTCGCCAATGCGGAGAGGCATTTACCAGCTGCGGCCAGTAACCGTGCGAGCCTATTCGACCGGCATGTTGCAGACGAAACTAAGCTGACTGCGCGGCGCGATTACTCAGCACCAGCGTCCTCGTCATCTTGCTCGCGCGCCTCTTTGCGGGCCGCTCGTCGGGCGGCGCGGGCGGCTTGTTCTTCGGTGAACATGCCGGCATCGTCACTGTCCATGGCGAACGTGTACCAGCCGATCATCATTTCTTCCCATGTCTGCGGTCCGTAGCGGACCGTTTCTGATGGATCGGGGTTGGCCAGGTTGTCCTCGGAGTTGTCGAAATAAGCCAGGCAGCGGAGTTGTGCCCCCTTCGACACCTTGCGCGGTTCATCGAGAACGTAGTAATACTGCCAGTTGAAGTCGTACCGCGGCACGTCGAGCAGGATTTCTTCGGTGCCGTCGGGTTGCCGCAATGAATACCGGAAGGCTTTGCCCCTCAGGTGCATGTGCGGGAAGAACGCCAGAATCTCTCCGTCGCGCGTGAACGTCACTTTCGAATCGACGCGATGGTTGCCGGCGCCGGCCGGGATTTCAAATTCGTGATTCGACGCGCCAGTCGTCGCCACGCGCTGGGTCACCTTGTCGGCGTCTGCCAAGACAAAGCCGATGCTGCTGAGATCTTCCTGCACGCTGCCGCACGGTGTGTAGTGCATTTCGAAGACCAGCTTCGACCCGGCGGGAATCCGCTTGGCGGCTCCATCCGGACAGGGGAAAGGCCGCGTGCCGGGGGCAAAGCCTGCGAGAAACCGCATGCCGTCAAAATCCATGTCGGCCGTTTCCGGCGGCCGTACGTAGACGATGATGTGATGCACGACCTGCGGGTTGCCAGGACGGCACTCCGAGACCTGCACCCACTTGTCTTCAGTGAAGCCTGGATCGACCGCGATGTATTGATAGTCGACGACTCCTTCAGCGGGAACTTCATAGGGTTCGGGCATGGAGATCACGAGGTCCGGCTCGCGCGGCAGCCACCAGCCCTCGGCAAATTTGCGCGGTTCAGGCAAGTCCGCCGGATCGCCTTCGGGACAACCATTCTTGACCCAGGCAAAGATCGACTCTCGCTCGTCCGCTGTGAGCCGCAGGTCATTGGAGAACGTGCCGTGTGCCGGGTTGGCGTGCCAGGGTGGCATGCGGTTTTCGCGAACGACCTCTTCGATCATCTCGCCCCAGCCGGCGACTTCTTCATAGCTGGTCAGCGAGAACGGCGCGATCTGACCTTCGCGGTGGCACTCAGCACAGCGATCCTGATAGATGCGTGCGATCTGATTCGAGTAGGTAACGGGCGAATCCTCATTCGCTTCGCGCACACGTCCGATAATGCAACCCTTGGCAACCGTCGTCGGCACACTGACCTCGTTGCCAGCCAAGACTTCATCGAGAGCATTGGCGAGATCGCGGCGGGTCAGTTCCGCCTTTTGATAGCCGACGCCGAAATCGAACCCATATTGATCGTCGATCCGGCCGCGATAGCGAATCACACGGTCTCGATCGAGCACAAACATTTCGGGTGTGCGCTCGGCGCCGAACAGATCGGCGACTTCGTTGCCAAGATCCTTAAGCATCGGAAACGTGATGCCGTGCCGGCGCGCGTGGGCGGCCAGTTCGGTAATGGAATCCTGACGGTTGGAGTTAACGCCCAGAAACGCGACGCCGCGGTCGCGGTACTCCTGCCAGAGCTGTTCCATTCGGGGGGCGTACAGTTTGGCCAGCGGGCACTCGGTTCCCAAGAATGCCACGACAACGACGTCGCTCTCTTTGAACTCAGCCAGCGAATGCGCGCGACCGTAAATGTCGTTGAGGGTGAAGCTCTCAATCGGCTTCCCGATCAGGCCGTCCACGTCGCCTGCAAAACTGACACTCGATGTCGTAGTCGACAGGGCGGCCACCGCCAGCGCAAAACATCTGAGAGACGACATGCAGGCACCTCGGTTGGAGAGGAGTGAGTTCACACCTCGGATTCTAATTCCACCGGCCGCGTTGGGCAACTTTGCGGATGCATGACGCCCCCAGTCTGGTCTGGAGAGTCGTACATGCTCTGTGGCGTCGATCGCCGTCGTTGATAGCCGGACCGCCGGCGATTCTCTGCGGAACTCGATTGACTCAGAATCGGTGCCTCTGATGCCCCTGATTCAGGCCGTCACGCCTAGCAACTGGCAAGCCTGCACGTATCCCGGCGCCCGATGTCCGTGCTTGTCGTCGCGGTCGTAGCCGTAGGCGCTGGCGGTGACACGGGCCAAGGCCACAATCTGCCGCCAGCGGAACGCAGGACGAATGCTTCCGAATTCTTCGACTACTGTGTGGAAGAATTTTTCGCCGTGCAGGCGACCGTCTTCGCTGACGGTGAAGCCTAGCATGCTGTTGAACACGGCTTCAACGGGATGGCCTTGAGCGCCGTAGATCGCAATCGCGGCGGCCGCCCGGCCCTGATCGTTGTTGCGCACCGCATCTTCGGCGCAGGCCAGTAGCGAGGCCGCATCGGTCGTTTCGACGGTGCCGCGATGCTCTTCGAGTGGATAGGCATCGGTCGCAAACGGCTTGTGCGCCGCGGAATGATACGCCGCGATAATCAAGCCGGCGATGGCGTGTCGCGTCTCGGCAACGCGGGCCATGTTCCGCCACGCGTTGGTGGCGTCGGCCGAATGGACGCCTGCAGCGTCTCCGTGCGTTCGCCACTTCTCGGCTCCCTGGCGCAGTGTTAGCAGGTTCGACGCCAGCGAGATCGCCTCGCCGACGACCTCGCGGTCGATCCCCTCGGCAATCGCAGCGGCGACGATTTCGGCCGATCGCTCGGGCGGTCCGTTGTAGATCGCCTGGCTGGTCTCATCGACCCAGGCATCGCCCGGGTCTCGCTGCCCGAATGCCTTGCCGGCCAGTTTGTATTCGTCGAGCAATTTGGGCATCAACGCGCGAATTGGCGACTCGGGATATTTTCGCTTGAGGCGTCCTTGTTCATGATTGACGCAGAACCGTACGCACTGCCGCAGAATGTCGTAGGCGTAGTCGTTGCCCAGCAGCTTTGCGAGTCCCTGGGTGCGGTAGGCGAACACGAAACGATGCACGTTGATGTCATCCTGCATGGCCGGTTGCAACGCGTTGAACATCTCCTCGATGGGTGCGTCGGCTAGGCCCGAAAACAGGGATTCGGCCTGTTTCAGATCGGGACTGCGCACGGCATCTCGAATCTGAACGCCGATGTCGCCTGAGCTGTGGCGATGTGCAGCTTGTGTGGCGCGAAGCGTCTTCTTGGCTGCCCCGCCGTGCTCTTGGATCGTCGCGGAATTGCGATAGAGCACCTTCAGAACCGGCAACGGTTGCCGCTGAGAGGGCAAAAGCTTCGCCATCCCTAGTGCCGGCAACATGGCCATCGCGGTGTGGAATCCCACGTAATCCTCGCCGCCGAAGGCTTCGGCGTTGGCCAGCGCCGCTGCCGATGTCAGAGCCTTCAAGTCGGTCTCGCCGTGTGCCAGCTTGTCGATGAGCAGTGACTGCAGCTTGTCCGGAGGCGTGCCTTGCAGCAGGTCGACCAGTGCGTCGTGCTCGCCAAAGGAGAGGGCATCAGGTCCTTCCTCGGCGAATGCTGTCGAAAAACCGAGGTCGGCCGACAGCGACGTGCCGAGCCCTGCAACCAACATTCCTCGTCCGACCGAATCCAAGAACTCGCGACGATTTGTGGCGACCATCGTGTGCCTCCCTTTTCCCAAAGATGTGGCAAGAGCATGGCGGCAGAACACTCTGCGCCCTGTGCCTATACACAAGAACGCAGCAGCGTTACACGAGTATAACCGTTTCTCGAAACTGGTGTGGCCAGATTCCACTAGGCCGCGTCCAACCGCGGCATTACGATCGAGCCTTCTGCGGCGTTCAAACGCGGTCGAGTCTCTCATTTGTCCGCAAATGGAGACGGAATGAACATGCCGTTGGGCTGCATGTCTCCGATGGCACAAGCGCTTCGATGAACTGGCTCGTATTTCATGTCGCCAGTGGCCAATCCTTCTTCAGCGGGGCTGCGCTGATCACGCTCGCCGTGGTGTTGTCGACTGCGAAGAAGAGAGGCGTGCGGCGGATTTCGACGCTGTCGTTTCTGATCGGCTTGATTTCCGTCGTCATCTCCTCGACCGCTATTCCGTACTGGTTCTACGCAGTCGTTGCGGCAATCACGCTCGTCTGGATTGGTTCAGTGGTCGTCGGCCGCTGGCGCTGGTGGCCGAGCGCCGCGGCGGTGGTCGGGTGGCTGACGTGTGCGGCCGTTGAATTGCCGTACCACGCCCTGCCCGCGCTGCCGCCGGTGGATTCAGCGGCGGTAACCATCATCGGCGACTCGCTCACAGCTGGAATGGGTGAAAACGAAGCCGAAACGTGGCCCAACCTTCTCGCCAGAGAGCACGACATTTCGGTTCACGACTACTCACATGTCGGAGAGACTGCGGCGTCGGCGCTCAACCGCATACGGCCGCACGACATTGAGTCTCCGATTGTCATATTGGAGATCGGCGGCAACGATCTGCTCGGCTCGACGTCTTCAAAGCAGTTCGCTCTCGACCTGAGCGCACTACTGGAACACGTCTGTGTGCCTGGAGTCCAGGTCGCGATGTTTGAACTTCCTCTTCCACCGCTGTGCCATGAGTATGGTCAAATTCAGCGCACGCTCGCGCGTAGGCACGACGTCAAGCTCATTCCCAAACGAGTGTTACTCGGTGTCTTGGGCGAGTCTGGCTCCACGTTGGACAGTATCCACTTAACGCAGGCAGGGCATCAGCGCATGTCCGACCGTGTCTGGCAGCTGTTGGAGTCAGCATTGGATCCGAACGTGCATTCGAGCCGGTAACACCTGCGCGGACTGACGGTCTGTACGCAAGGGGCCCAATCGATTCTGCGAATCGCTTTTCTTCGTGCATGCCGGCAAGTTTCCATATATAAGTGAATTCAAGTCCGGCGGCGTGGCCGGCTCACGTTCCCGCCACGGGATGCATGGAAAGTTCGCCCTTCTGGGCGCCAATTTGGCAAACCGCGTGAGTGCAGAACCTCACCAACAGCAGATTCGAGACCGCATTGCGAATTGGTGCGCCGAGAACCGCCGCGCGCTCGCCGCATGTGGGATGAGTTGGCTGGTGCATCTGTGCCTCTTCCTGGCGTTGGCAGCGGTGCTACTCCACACCGACATTTATCGAGCAGGCTCGGCATCGATCAACTCCCGGTTCGCCGAGGCGCCTGACCCCAACGACGAACTGACATTCGTCGCCACCCCATTTGAAGATCCATCGGAAGCGGATGCTGCGGCCGAGGCATTTCAAAGCAGTGCGACGACGCCGGTTGTGACCGAGACCCGCACAGTGGCCGACAGTCGGGTTCCGGCTCCCCAGGTGAAGGTCTTGCGGTCGCTGTCGACAGGCGAACGATCTGTTGACGACCACCCGCAAACGGGACTTGGCGATGTCTCCGTCCAGCTCCGATTGCAGGATCAATTCGCAGGCCGTACCGCCGAGCAGCGCCGTCAACTGGTGCAAACGTATGGCGGGACCCCGGAGAGCGAAGCGGCGGTGTGGGCCGGTCTCGGGTGGTTGGCGGCCCATCAACTCGGTGACGGGAGTTGGAACTTCGATCACACGATTTATGCCTGCGGTTCATCGTGCACCAAGCCCGGCACACTTCACGACTGCGAGATCGGCGCGACAGCCATGGCCTTGCTCTGCTTTCTGGGGGCGGGACAGACACATCAAACGGGTGAATTCCAGGAAGTCGTTGACGCCGGTCTGAACTTCATGCTGGAAGAACTCAAGTGGATTCCAGACCAGAATCGTGTCGACCTGCGCGGCGGATCGAACATGTACGTGCATGGCATGGCCAGCACCGTCCTTTCAGAGGCCTACGCCATGACCGGCGACACGAGTCTGCAGGAACCGGCTCAAGGCGCGGTCAATTTCATCGTGTGGGCTCAGGATGACTACGGCGGTGGTTGGAGATACAAGCCAAATACTCCCGGCGACACGTCGGTCGTCGGTTGGCAGGTCATGGCCCTCATGAGCGCGCATGTGGCGGAACTAAACGTGCCGGAGGAGACTGTGGAAAGGGCGCTCCGGTTTCTCCGGACGGTCCAAGCCCGGCGGGGCGCGGGGTTCGGCTACACAAGTAATCGGGCGCGCCCCTCAACCACGGCCATCGGGCTGCTGAGCAAGATGTACCTGCAGTCGCGGGCCACCCGCAAATCGTTTGCGCAGGGGGCGCGCTTTGTGGGTCGAACGGGGCCTTCGCGGGACGACATGTACTACAACTACTACGCCACGCAGTTCATGCACCACTACGGAGGGTACCCGTGGGAGACTTGGAACGAAAAAATGCGTGACTGGCTCGTCACCACGCAGGAACAGCACGGCCACGCGGCCGGTAGCTGGATGCCTGGCACCCGCTGGAGCAGCCACGGCGGCCGACTCTACATGACGACCATGGCCATCATGACGCTGGAGGTCTATTACCGTCACCTCCCGCTATACCAACGCGGTGCGCAGTTGACGAAGAAGTAGGGCGCTCAGGTCCAGACGTCGCCCAGGCGTTGTCGCAGCCGGTTCAGTACGCGCGACTTGGCGACCCGGACGGTGCCCGGTCGCATCGCCAATTCTTCGGCGACGTCGGACGGTGTCTTGCCTTCGACGACGACGCTCCAAAAGGCCTGCCATGTATTCGGATGGAAGTCTTCGCGGATCAGCTCGAGCGCTCGATGAAAAAGCGCCAGTTCTTGGGAAGGGGGGTCGGCTTCCTCGTCCAGGTCGGCCTCTGCAACCTGCAGGAATCGCGCGTGCGCTTCGGTGCCGCCCGCGGCGGCCGGTTCGTCTTTTCGCCGTCGAAAATAGTCGGTGATTTTGTTTCGCGTGATGACGCGTAGCCAGCCGCGAAACGTGCCCCGATCGGCCTCATTGCGAAACCGGTCGAGCGCTCCGGCGACGGCCTGGAATACGTCCTGCACGACGTCGGACACGTCTTGTTGGGGGAGTTGAGAACGACGGCACCAGAAGTGGACCAAGGGGGCATACAGGTCGACCAGTTGGCCCCAAGCGTCTGAATCGTCCGCGCGGGCGCGATCCAGCAGGCTGCGCGATGTAGAGGATACACCGCCTTCGCTGTCGGACCGCCCGTTGGACTCCATGTGCACTACCCGTTTCGAAATCGGCCGCGCATGACTACGAACAGTGCAGCGGCAACGACGATGCTCATAATGCCGCCCATCGTCAAGAATGCACCCCGCAGGCCGGCCCGCGTGCGGTCGATGTCCCGGTCGAGCGGTCGCGTGATTGCCAACACGCCCGCCAGATCGCCGGCTTGCCAATCCTTCTTCGGACTCTGCTTGTGTGTGTTGTGACATTTCACGCAGCTTTCCTGCATGATCTGACTGCGGGCATAGCGTAGAAACTGCCGTCCGTCGCGCTCCACAAACTCGTGGTATTCCAGCCCGGCGGGATCAACGTTGGGCCTTTTCGACAAGATGTCGATGGCGCTCCGCTCGAAGGTATCGAGCGGAGCGACGTCTCTTCGCCATGGATACAGGCTGTACATCCTCACTTCCATGCCCGAGTTGTTCTCGCTGATCCGCTGGGCGGCGTCGATTGTAAATGTAGCCGGCAGTGGAAGAGCGTTGGGACGATGAGTGTACTCGTGCGTAATCTCGACGTTCTTTTGGTCAAGCTTCCAGACAATGTCGCTGTAGTAGGCATTCATCGTCTCCAGCATGTCCGCCTCCATCCGCGTGCTGTCCAAGGCGGTGTGGCTCACGAAATAGGCCGAAAGGCTGGTCAAATAGGCGAAGCCCGCCAGCGATCCCAGCCAGAGTGCGACAAACATCGCCGCCGCCAATGGATATCGACGGCACCATCGCCACAGCCGCTCGAGTCGACCGATCGGGCGGGCGGCGATTGGTTCGCCCCGCAGGAATCGCCGCAAGTCGGCCGCCATCTGGTCGGCAGACTGGTATCGGCGTGCGGGTGACTTCGCCATCGCCTTCAGACAAATCGTCTGCAGATCCTTATCGATGCCGGGTTCGAGTTGTCGCGGGGAGCGCGGTTCGTCTTCCAACACCTGCAGCAACAGCATTCGCTTAGCGCCCTGAAACGGGCGCTCGCCGGTCAGCGACTCGTACAGAATCACCCCCAGTGAATAGATGTCGCTGCGGGCGTCGACCAGATGAACGTGGCCCGCGGCCTGCTCGGGCGACATGTAGGCGGGCGTGCCCAGCAACCGTCCGTCCGACGTGACGGTGACGTCAGTCGTCTGCCGCTTGGCCAGGCCGAAGTCGGTGATGTGCGGCTGTCCGCCTGAGTCGATGATAATGTTAGCCGGCTTCATGTCCCGGTGAATCACGCCATGGTCGTGCGCGTACTGCAGCGCCTCGGCCAGCCGCACGACGAGTTCCGCGCAACGGCGTGGATTCGAACGCGATCGGGCCAGCTGTGCTTCCAGCGTTTCGCCTTCGACGTATTCCGTCACGAGAAAGCAGATGCCGTCGTCGGTCCGCCCCGACTCGTATAGCGAGACGATCAACGGATGCGACAACGACGCGGCACTGCGGGCTTCACGCAGAAAGCGATTGATCTCTTCATCGCTGGCAAATGCGCCGGCCCGCTGGATCTTGATGGCGACGGTCCGATCGAGTTCGGTATCGCGGGCCCGAAACACGTAACCGAACGATCCGACTCCTAGCTCCGCCCGCAACTCGAATCGGCCCAAGTGGCATGGCCCGCGCTCGAGCAGGCGGGCATAACGTCGGCCCGGATCGAGCGAGACGTCCGAGTCAGCCGATCCGCGTGCAAACGCGACCGCGGTTGTCGGATCCGCACCCTGCCCCGGTGAGAAATCGGCCGTCAATTGACTCAGCCGACTCACGAGTCCATCGGTGCGGCCGTCGAGGGCTTCGAGCGCTCGCTCACAGCCATTGCAAACGATGACGTGGTCGGCAATTTGCTCGAAAGACGATCCGCTGAGATCGCCGAGCGCAAAAGCCTCCAGTGTTGCCGGTTCCGGGCACGATTGGGTCGTCATCGTGGCACCATCGTTATGCAAACCGTGGTGAAAGCGAACTCAATTGCGTCAACGTTTCTGATTGAGAAGGGCCTCACAACCCATTCTAACGAGATCGCGTTACACCGCCCGAATTTGGTGCTGGATTCTTCTGCCGCCAGCGCAGCAATCACCGCCTGTAACGCGGGCCCGTTAGAATCAGATACAGCGATTGAAGAAAGTCATCACGACCTGGCTTTACATTCGAACGGGCTGAGAAACGGAGACGATTGTGGTGATTCGATCAGTAGCTTGCGTAACTTTGACCTGGATTGTCTGCGGCGGGGTGATTGCCGGCGAGCCCACATCCGGCAACCTGATACCGAAGTCACCGGCTGTGCGTGCTGCCGTCGAGCGTGCATTGCCGTTCGTTGCAGGGGGAGGCATCGAGTGGATCGAACAGCGAGAGTGCATATCGTGCCACCGCGTGGGGTTTATGGTCTGGAGCCAGGCGCTGGCTGCCAGCCGCGGCTTTGACATCGACCACGCAAGACTCAAGGAGTGGACCGATTGGTCGGTCGATTCACTGCTCGAGCCGGAAGAGATGCGTCCCGGAAAACTGGTGGCACACGGCAACGTGGAAGGGCTTGCGCAAATGATCTTCTCCGTCGCGCCTGAGTATCGCGCCGCACGCGTTGAGACCTACGCACGGCTGCTCGATATTCTGGGATCGCAACAAGCCGATGACGGCACATGGAAGCCCGGCGGTCAGCTGCCCGGTCAGAAACGCCCGAAGTCTGAAACGGGAGAAGTCTCCACCATGTGGATCGCCTTGGCGCTGGGACAGATCTCGGAATCAGATGACTCGGCTGGAATACGCAATCGGGCCGTTTCGGCAGTGAAGCCGGCCAGCGATGCCATCAGCGCGGAGTGGTACGCGGTTCGGATGCTGCTTGCGAACCAGTCGGGCGACACAGCCGAAATCGTGCGCTGCCAGGACCATCTCGTCGCGAGCCAACACACAGATGGCGGCTGGGGTTGGATACTGGCTGATCCCAGCGACGCATTGGCAACCGGGCAAGCCTTGTATGCCTTGGCGGAATCAGGACTAGATCCACAGCATCCAAGCATCCAATCGGCGCTGAACTTTCTCATCGACTCGCAGACCAACGATGGGTCCTGGCCGGTCAACGGGACCAAGACGAAGGACAAAGACGACGTCATGGAGACTGCGACTTACTGGGGAACGGCCTGGGCCGTGATCGGAATGTGCCGCTGCCTGCCCGAACAATGACCGGAGCCTGACAATGTCAAATACCACCCGACGCGACGCGTTGATCGGCTTGGGTCTGGGAACGGCCGGCTTGTTATGGCCCAGACGTCGAGTGCACGCAGCTCCGGGGTTCAATCTGAGCGACCTCGAAGACTTGGCCCGGCGATTCCGGGAGACTCCCCAAAACGAAGTCTTCGACGTGGCTGCAGAGGCGATCCGCGCGGGCGCCGACTATAAGGCACTGTTGGGAGCCGTTTTCTTCGCCGGAATTCACGAAGTGCGGCCGCGGCAGGTGGGTGGCAAACTACACTCTGTGATGATGGTCGAGTCGGCGCACCAGCTGGCAGAGAACGCCTCCGCCGAGGAAGCCTGGCTGGCGGCGTTTTGGAATCTCAATGACTTCAAGCGTTCCCAGCGGATCGACCGGCTGCAGGGAGATTGGGTGCTGCCGCCGACACCGGACGTCTCGTTTCCAAACGAAGAGGCGGCACGCGCCGAGTTCGTGTCGGCGATGCAGGATTGGGACGACGATCGCGCCGACCGCGCTATTGTTGGGTTATGCAAGCATCACAGCCGCGAGTCATTGTTCGAACTGATCTGGCCACTTGCGTCGCGGTGCTATGTGAATATCGGGCACAAGATCATCTACGCGGTGCAAATCGAGCGAGTGCTGCGTCGAATCGATTGGAAGCTGGCCGAGGCCCCGCTGAGATCGCTGGTCAACGCGATGTTGTTCACGCGTGCCGACGGTCCACGGACTTCGTCGTTTGATCACGGCTTGAATCTCGCGGCAAAGTTTCCCGACAACTGGCTCGACGGCAAGCGCGACTCGCTGGAAAGCCGGGTAATCTTGAAGCAACTCCGCGACGCCGAATCCGAACAGGCGCAGCAGCTGGTCGTCACGGCGCTGGAACAAGGGCTGGCTCCCGAAAGCATTTGGGACGGAATGCGGTTGTACGCTTCCGAGATATTCGTCAAGCGGCCACCATCGGCACCACGATCCCGCTCCACAATCCTGCCTGTGCACCCCGTCACAGTCACCAACGCATTCGGTTACGTCTGGCGGAATACGACCAACGAATCAACCAGACGGCTGGCGATTCTGCAGGCGGCCGGCTGGCTCCCGCTGCTGAAACGGGATCTGACGCGCATCATCCGTCTCTCGACCGAAGGACCAGGCATCGACCAACTGGGCGCAGAAGAAGAGCCGGCCAAGGCCATCGACACAGTCTTTGACGCGCGATCGCCGGCACAAACGCGCGCCTTCTTGGATAAATCGCCGGATCAAATTGCCGCCTACTTCGGCCGACTTCGCGGTGGAATGTTTCGCCGAGCCGTCGAACACCACCAATACAAATACGCCGCCGCTGTTTGGGAAGAGAGCCGCCTGGTGGACCCGCGTTGGAGGGCACGATTGTTGGCACCAGCGATTGATTACCTGCCGACAGCAGCCGAGCCGGAAACGCAGGTCTACGAGCAGACCATGCACGCTCTGCGGAAGGCGGGCGTGAGCTGAGGTGGCGCCGGTTGCCGGCGGATCTAGTACATCCGCCGTTGATCGTCCGCCCACTGCTTTTCCAGCCTGCGGCCTCCCCAGCCCAGCAACACCACGGCTCCATAGACCAAGCCGATGACGATGACCAGCCAAAGCTGTTTGCGGAAGAGGTGCCCGAGAACTGCCGGCGCGTTGGGTATTTGCTTCAACGCATTCATCGTGAAGTCGCCTGCCGACACGAGTGCTATCCACAGGGCGGCGGCCCCGCGGCCGCGCCGAGTGACCGGGACGAGGACGGGGTCTTCGTCGATGCCCGCTCGCCAGCCCTCTTCGGTGTGTGCATAGCCGGCTGCCGCAAACGCCCAACCAAAACCGGTGACCACGATGAGCAGCATCGTGACCATCCAGACAAGCGAACGTCCTTGCTCGCCGTCCTCTGATTGCCCCTTCCCCGCCGCACCCCGTCTCTTCTTCGATTTCTTGCGGCGTTTGGTCGGACCCTGCTTTGGACGGGAGCGTGCAGGTCGCGGTTGGGGGGCAGACCCAAAGTCATCGTCGAAATCATCGCCAGCAACAAACGAGGCGTCTGATTCTTGTCGGGCCTTCGGCGGTTTGATCGCAAAGACCTGTTCGCACTTGGGGCAGCGAACCCGCTTGGCCTTAGCAGGTGCCTTGAGCTTCAAGACTGACTTGCACTTGGGGCAACTGATTGAACTAGGCATGGCGTGCAATTCCTCGTCGCGCAACAGCGTTAGAGGCACGGCAGATGCCGGGAAAGCTGCCTCCACCAAAGGCATCCATGTATTGGCAGATTGTCGGCACGCCAGTACGACGGCGTCAAGCAGAAGGGCCGTTGGGCAACGTTTGGTCGAGCCTGAGAACGATCGACCGGTCCACGACGATGGACGACACAACAAACCGTCGAACCATCTCACGTCGACAAGCCGGCGCCATCCTCGTCGCCCGATCTCATGATCTCAAAAAGATTGCTGTCGTCGTCGCTGAACAGGATACGGGAATCGCCGGTGGAAACTGCGTAGTCGTCGATACGCGGATTCAAAGCGACCCCTGGATTCCGCGACATCAACATCCAACGACAAGTCTCCGTGCCATTCGCCGGGTTGCCCTCCGTCTGTGTGCAGACGCAAGTCAGCCCGAAACGATCGGCAAGCGCAGCCACCACGGGTCGCAGATCGAAGTGCATGTTCGAAATGTGGACGGCCAGTACGCCATCGGCCTTGAGATGCTTGAGGTAGATTTCGCCCGCCTCAACGGTGAGCAGATGCACGGGGATCGCGTCGCCCGAGAAAGCGTCGAGAACCAGTACGTCGAAGTTTTGAGGTGGCTGGCGCTCCAGTGACAGCCGGGCGTCGCCCAGAACCGTCTCGCATTGGGCTTCGCAGTCCTTCAGAAACGTGAAATGCTCGTTGGCCAATTGGATGACGTCTTCGTTGATTTCGTAAAACTGGAAGCGATCGCCTTCTCGCGCGTAAACGCCGATCGTTCCGACACCAAGCCCAACAGCACCGACGTGCCGCGGAGCACTGACTTCACGGCCAAGAACGAGGCCTACTCCTGATTCATCGCCGTAGTAGGTCGTGGGCAGCGATCGTTTCTCCGCATCGGCAAATTGCAGCCCGTGTACGATTCGGCCGTGCAGCATCGACAAACGGTGCCGTTCGGGGTCGTGACGGCTGTGTTCGGTCACACGCAACACTCCGTAGAAGTTGCGGCTAACGGCGATCTCCCGGCTCTCGGCCCGGTCGTCGGTATTGACCGCCGCCGGGATCCCAATCACACACACGATGCCGGCGGTCACCACCCAGGGCGTTCGCCGGTTTGCCTGCGCCGGCTTGGTCTCGGGCGCTAGTTCACGGATCACCACGAAGAACGGCAGGACGCAGGTGGCCAAGATGCCAATTTGGAATTCAACGAATGTAGAAAAGGCCAGCGGCGCCACAACCGCCACGAACAGCCCACCAGCTGCCCCACCTGCCGAGACAGCAAGATAAAATCGCGTCAGAAATCGTGGCTCGGGTTTCAGACGGACAAGTTCGCCGTGGCAGACCATCGCCGCGAAGAACAGGGCAGAGAAATAGAAGCCGATCTGCGCCGCCAGGGACGCGCCGCCCCCCTTGTAGAGCAGCCAGAACACACCGGCGAACGAGATCAGCAGCAACGGAAAGCAAACTTTGCGGCGGTACCAACGATCGCTGTCGAAACAGAGGATGAACGACAGCAGATACAGCGTGAGTGGAGCAACCCACAAGAAGGGCACACTGGCGACGTCCATGCAGACCTGGTTCGTCGTCGCCAACAGCATCACCGAGGCGGTCATCGCCAGACCGAACCAGAGCCATTGTGTCAGGCTTTCCGGTCCATTGCCTGTAAGTTGTTTGGCTGCACCAGCTGCCGAAACCTCCATCGCATGTCCGAGGCTTCCCATCGTAATGACGCGGTAAGCGCAAACTGTGCACAGCGCCGCGAACCCAATGAATCCAGCCGACCAGAGCCCAGCTTGAACCGAAGTAGCCAGCGCCGGCTCGACGACGAACGGATACGACACCAAGGCAATCAACGATCCTGCATTGGACAGCGCATACAATCGATAGGGCGAGCTGCCGGCGTGCGTCCGGCTGTACCAATGCTGCAACAGCGGCCCCGTGGTGGAAAGCGCGAAGAACGGCAGACCCACGGTCGCAGCCAGCAGCAACACGATCCGTAGCGTCGGCGCCTCGGTTCCGTCCGGCTTCCAATCGGCCGAAGGGGAAATCGGCAGCAATGCCAAAGCTGCAACAAGGAGACCGAGGTGAATCAAGACCTGCCGTTTCGGTTGTATCCGCTGCGTGAGCACGTGGGCATAGACATAACCGCCGAACAGCACGACTTGGAAGAAGAGCATGCACGTCGTCCAGACGGCCGGCGTGCCGCCGAACCACGGCAAGATCGACTTGCTGATCAACGGCTGGACCTGAAATAGCAGAAATGCACTCAGAAAGATCGTAGCTGCAAAGATGAAGCCCACTCCACGGGCGAATTCCAGTCGTTTCTTCATCACACTCTCGTCGTCAACTTGTGAGGGTTTTGCGGAACGCGCAGGCGCTTACCGGGAGACCCGCCTCGCGTGGGACGCAACTCTAGCACGCAGAATTGAACCCCCGTCGCGGCCCGGAACGTGTGAGCTGCGCCGCACGAATGCGGGCCATCCCGATGCCGCCTCGGCGGATTACAACGGTTGGGCAGGGAGTAGAACCCCCCCATTGAGGGCGCACGTGTAGATCCCTTGCAGATCGACGGATCTTGACATCGGTTCCCCGATCGGCGAATAATCTGGCTGGACGCTCTTGGAATGCGAATGCAGACGACCCTCTTACAACTACAACAACAACGCTCGGTCGCGGCACTGGCGGCATGTTCGGTGCTTCTGAGCAGCTTCGCACTTCAGGGCGATCCAGCCATCTGTGAGGTCACTTCGCAGACACAGGTTTGTTGCAACGACTGTCGGCCGGCCGAAGCCGAAACGTCGCCGACGGCGTCCTGCTGCCTGAAACTCGCCGCAAGTGAGGCCAAGCCGAGTTGCACATGCCGGTGTCAGGATGTGCCCGAACCGATGTCTGGGCAGACCGCACAAGTCCGGCACAAGACGTCTGCTGCCGTCGTACTCAAATGGCCGCAACGTTCTGCTGAGACAGTTGGCTGCGGGCCCCGACGAGGTGGCGGGCGACCATCTGAAGAGTCCGCCGCGACGGCCTCTCTCTCAATTCTCTACTGCGCCTGGCTGATCTAGGCGCCTTCCAAAGAGAAGCATTGCGCGCAAAGCGATGCGTCGAGTCCGCTTCGTGACTCGCGCATGTCTCCGGGCTTGAGCAATTTGACTTTCGGCTGCTGTGCGCGGTTTCCGGCGACTGCAATTTCGTCGACTCAAGAAGCCAGTCTGTGTAATTCAACCCGTCGAGCGTTGTTCGAGTTGATCGGATTCGTCTGATTATTCCGATTTCAAATAAAGGCATCCGCATCCAGCGGACACGGCTGCGCCTACCGTGAAGCGGCAGAATTTGCCGGACGGGCGCGAGACAGAATTTCGGGAGCCGCTCTTCGCCGAGAGCTGCGCCCATCGGAGCGAAATCTCATGTTCACCGGACTCACTCATCACCGGACCGTCGTCCCCGCCCTACTGCTGGGTGTCGTCGGATGCGCAGGAAGCGGGACGCGCCATGAGACCACCGATGTTTTCGCATCCACACCAACGCAGACCGTCGTGCACGCCGATGATTGGCAACCGGCAGGCGTAGATCGACCCCACGATCAGATTCAACTCGCTCATCAAGAACAACTGATGGCTCCAGCCATTGATGGCAACTCAGCGGTCGACGGCGAAAGCTTGGAGAGCCTGGTAGCTGCGGCATTGGCGGCCAATCAGCGGTTGCAGCAGCTTCGGCACGAAGCCGACGCTGCCTGGGAAAAAATCCGCTACGCCGATGCCCTACCTGATCCGACTGTTGGAGCCAACATCTTCGAAGACCCCATCGAGACGGCCGCTGGTTCGCTACGCGCCAACCTTACCGTGTCGCAGATGATTCCATGGCTGCACCGGCTGCAGGCACAGGAAGAACAAGCCGCCTACGAAGCCATGGCGCTCTATCAACTGTGGAGGGCCGAACGGCTCAAGACGACAGCCGAGGTCAAAGCTGTCTATTACCGGCTGTACGTCATCGGCCAGGAACTGCTGGCCACCGAATCGAACCGAGTTCTTGTCAAAGGCATCGTCGGCAGGGCGGTGTCGCTTACCAGGCAGCCGGGAGTGGGCTCAGCCGGGGACGTCACGCTGGGCAACCTGGCTCTCAGCCGACTCGAGGAGTCTCGGGTCATGCTTGAAGCCAAGCGCGACATGGCAACGGCGCGGCTCAATCGATTGCTCGACCGGCCGGCCGACGCACCGGTAAATATGCCTACAGAACTGCTGGTCGACTACGAGCCCTGGTCGTTCGAAGGGCTGCGTCAACTGGCCTTGGAACGCCAACCCGAGATCGCCGCTGCCCAGCTACAGGCTCACGCGACAACCTGGGGAGTCGAAGTTGCTGCGCTGCGCGCACGACCGGACGTGGCATTCAGCTTCGGTTGGCAGTTCATCGACGACAACCGCCCACCTTCCAACGTCGTCAACGTCGGTCAGGATGCGTGGTCGCTGGGCAGCACGGTGACAGTGCCGCTGTGGCACGAGAAAAACAGTGCCGTCCGCGACGAAGCAGTCCGCCGGCACTACGCCGCGCATGCCGCCACGGAAGACTTGATCAATCGCTACGAAGAGCGGTTGCTGAAACTGCTCGCAGAAGCCACATCGGCGTCAGAGACGGCCAGCCTGTACAAGGAGACGATGTTGGGGCAGGCCGAGCAAACGCTCGAAACCGACAGCACGTCGTACAGTCAGGGACGGGTGGAATTCGGTCGAGTGATCGACGACACGCGCGCTCTGCTCGACCTGCAGGTCGACTATCACCGCGCCTTGGGGCGATTGGCCGAAACAATCGCTCGACTCGAACAGGCGGTCGCCTCGGATCTCACGCCGGCCGCAGAGGCAGGACCTTTCTAAAGGCACGATCATGACCCCGGCCGATCAGAATCCACAACGCAAGAGTTCGACGGGAACCGAACCGCAAGTTACGACGGCAGCGGGACATCAATCTGAGACGCGCGACCCAGCGGAATCCTCAGCCGCACTCAAGCGGCCCATAGATCCGACCCAGCCACGTTTCGACTTGCGGTTCTTCGTCCGCACCGGCTTGCAGATGCTCGGATTATTCTTGGCCCTGGTCGGCGCCATCGCGACTCTGGGGGCGGCCCAACGCTTGGGTTGGATCGGCGGAACGGCCGCCGGCCCGAGCGGAGCGGGAACTGAGACTGCCGGTCAGGTCTACACCTGCCCCATGCATCCCTGGATCCGCCAGCCGTCGGAAGGCCGGTGTCCCATCTGTGCCATGGAGCTGGTGCCGGCTACATCGGATTCGGGTGAGCTGGACGAGTTCGCTGTCACGATCAGTCCAGCGGCTCGTCGGCTGGCCAACATTCAAACGGCCGAAGCTTCGCGCAGGCCGGTCTGGCGGACGGTCGAAACCGTCGGCTCGCTGGCGATCGATGAAAGCCGGATGGCCACGATTGCCGCCTACATCGATGGTCGGATCGAACGACTATTCGCCGACTACACGGGGGTTGAAGTCTCGGAAGGCGACCATCTTGCCGTCATCTACAGTCCCCAGCTCTACGAGGCTCAAGTCGACTATCGGCAGAGTCGTAAGACGCTCGAGGAAATGGGTCCGGGCATTCAAGACTTTGTTCGTGAGAACCAACAGCGAATGGTCGAGAACTCCCAGCAGATGCTGACCGAACTTGGCTTGACCGACACACAGATCGCCGAGGTCGAGAAGTCCAGCGAACCCAAGTCGCGGCTGACGATCTACGCTCCCATTGGCGGGACCGTGACCGAAAAGTTGACCGTCGAGGGTGAGTACGTTTCGGCCGGCCAGCCGATCTACCGGATCGCCAATCTCACCACGATTTGGCTGATGCTGGAACTGTATCCCGAAGACGCGGCCCAGATCCGCTATGGTCAGCGCGTCGAGGCTGAAGTGCAGTCGCTTCCCAGCGAGTTGCTGCACGGGCGGGTCGCGTTTGTCGATCCCGTCGTCGATCCCAAGACCCGCACGGTCGGAGTTCGTGTGGAATTACTCAATGGCGATCGTCGCCTGCGCCCCGGCGACTATGCCTCCGCTCGCATCCGGATTCCCATTGGAGTCGACGGCGATGTTTACGACGGCGAATTGGCCGGAAAGTGGATCAGCCCCATGCATCCGCAGATCATGAGTAGCGAGCCTGGGGATTGCCCGATATGCGGTATGGCACTGGTGCCGACCAGCCGTTATGGCTACTCGGACAAACCAGTCAAGCGGCCCGTGGCCTTGGTGGTCCCGCGCGACGCCGTATTGATGGCCGGCCACAACAGCGTGGTGTATGTGGAAACAGAGCCGGGACGATTCGAGATTCGCCCCGTCGTGCTCGGGCCAATTCTTCGAGACTCGGCAGTGGTGCTGCACGGCATCAAGGCGGGAGAACAGGTCGCAACGTCGGGCAACTTTCTGATCGATTCGCAGATGCAATTGGCTGGCAAGCCATCTTTGATTGACCCGGTCCGAGCACTCGAACGCCCGGAGAAGCCCGGCCCCTACGCGCCGGATCACATTCATGTTGAACCGCTGGCTGGCGACGCGGGACGCCAACTCGAAATGCTGTATCGTTCCTATTTCAAAGTTCAAGGAAGCCTCGCTTCCGACAAACAGCCGGCTGACAATGATATTCGTGGATTGGCCGACGCGGCTGCCTGGTTGGCCGCAACTGACACTTTGACTCCGAACATCGTGCAGCTCGCCGAAGCACTCGTCGAACAGAGTGCCGAATTGACCGGGACCGATCTTGAAGCAGCCCGAGAGCGCTTCAAGCCCATCAGCCGCAGCATTCTCGAGCTGGCCGCGACTGCTCGCGGCGACGCCGCCGACAAACCGTTTCTGCACTTCTATTGCCCGATGGTCAAAGAAGGCGGCGGTGACTGGTTGCAGTCGGACGATCCGTTGGCCAATCCCTATTTCGGCAGCAAGATGCTCCGTTGTGGCGAGTTGGTGCATGAACTTCCGAAGTCAGGACATCTCGAAGGAGATCGCGAAGAGCCGGTTCGTCGATGAAATCCGAACCAGAATCGTCGAATGCCTGATTTCGACAGACCCATGAGACTCCACCTGTGCTGAAATCGATTCTCGCCTTCTGTATTCGCGAACGCCTGATCGTGATGCTGGCGACCGCCGCCTTAGTCGCGGCAGGCTGGTGGTCGCTGCAGAACGTGCCCATCGACGCGATTCCCAATATTGGCGAGAACCAGGTTATCGTGTTCACGGCTTGGCCCGGCCGTTCGCCGAAAGACGTCGAAGACCAGGTGACGTACCCGCTTTCGGTGGCGATGCTGGCTGTTCCCGGCGCCGACAGCGTCCGCGGCAAGAGCATGTTTGGCTACAGCTTCGTGCAGGTCACTTTCGACGACAGCGTCGACTTCTATTGGGCCCGTTCGCGCGTGGCCGAACAGTTGAGCACCGTGACCGGCGGCCTACCTGAAGGTGTGACACCCACGCTTGGCCCCGATGCGACGGCGCTGGGCCAAGTGTTGTATTATACGCTCGATGCACCGCCTGAGATGAATCTCGCGGAATTACGGTCGCTGCAAGACTTCGTCGTCAAATATGAGCTGCAGTCGGTCGACGGCGTGAGTGAGGTTGCCAGCATCGGCGGGTATGTGCGGCAGTACCAAATCGAGGTCGACCCCGATCGGCTTCGCTTCCACGACGTGCCGCTCGACGAGCTGATTGTAGCCGTCAAGAGTTCCAACATTGACGTCGGCGCCAAAACGGTGGAAAGCACCGGCATGGAGTCGATCATTCGCGGAATCGGGTTGATCGGCACCGGAGATGATCCCGCAGGCGCCGTCACCGACATTGAGGAAACCGTCGTCCGCAATCGCGAGGGAATTCCGGTCCGGATCCGCGATCTGGGAGTTGTTCAACTCGGTCCCGACTTTCGCCGAGGCGCTCTCGACTTGAATGGCAGCGAAGCCGTGGGCGGCGTGGTCGTGATGCGCTACGGCGACAACCCCCGCGCGGTGATCGAGCGCGTCAAGAGCCGGATGGCCGACCTGGAGCCCAGCCTGCAGGGGGCTCTTTTTCACGTCGTGTACGACCGGACCGACCTGATCGACGAGACAGTCGCCACGCTCACCAAGGCGCTGCGAGAAGAGCTGCTGATTACGGTCGTGGTCATCCTGCTGTTTCTGCTGCATTTGCGTGCCAGCATCGTCGTCGCCGTCACGCTTCCGATGGCCGTCTTGATGTCGTTCATCGCGATGCACTTGTTTCGAGTCGATGCCAACATCATGGCGCTTGCGGGAATTGCCATTGCCATCGGCGAAGTCGTGGATTTGGGCATCATTGTTTCGGAAAACATCTACCGGCATTTGGCTCAATGGGAGGCCGCCGGTTCACCAGGCGGCCGCAAACGGCGGCAAGAGGTGACCTTGGAGGGTGCCCACGAAGTCGCACCAGCGGTGTTGACCGCGGTCTCTACCACGGTGATCAGTTTTCTGCCGGTCTTCTTTTTGACGGGCCGCGACTACCGGCTGTTCGCGCCTCTCGCCTGGACCAAGACGTTTGCCATGGTGGCGGCACTATTGGTGGCGGTCCTAATCGTGCCTGTCCTCAGCCGGTTGTTGTTAAGACCAGGCCGCCGGCCGTTGTGGGCCGGAGTGTTGGCCGGTATTGGTTTTGGTGTGCTGACTGCGGGCTTGTGTTGGGTCTGGTGGGACAGGCTACTGAAACATCTGTTGCCCACGAATCTGCCGTTTGCCACGGCGGCCGCGTTCTGCCTGGGAGCTGGCGCCGGCTATACGTTGCTGCGAGAACGGCTGAGGCCCATCGACGAGAATCCGACCGGCCGGCTGATCAACTGGATATACGAGCCCACGCTACGGTTCTTCTTACGGCACAAAGCGGCCTTCTTGTGCGGGCCGGCGGCCATCGTGGTGCTGGGGCTCGGAGCCTGGTTCGGCTTGCAGCAGGTGTTGGGACCGCTGGAGCGGGCGACGAAGGTTCTAGGAGCCGACTTGAACGAAGTGCCGGGTTATGTCGGCTTCAAACACACATTTGTGGGCCTCAAGACAGACGACTGGATCGCGCTGGATGAGGGAAGTTGGTTCTACATGCCCACGCTGTACCCGGCCGCCAGCCTGTCGCAAGCCATGCAGGTGTTGCAGACCCAGGATGCATTGATCCGGGAGATACCGGAGGTTGCCAACGTGCTGGGGAAGATCGGCCGTGTGGAATCGGCACTCGATCCGGCGCCGACAGCGATGATCGAAACCTACGTCATGCTCAAGCCCAAGGACCAGTGGCGCGACGGCGTGACAGCACAAACCGTCTGGGAGCGGATCAATGCCGTCGCAACCCTGCCGGGCGTCACTCCCGCGTCGCCCCTGCAACCCATTGAGGGCCGCGCAGTCATGCTGCAGAGTGGCATCACTGCTCCCATGGCGATCAGGATCTACGGCGATGAATTAGACGACTTGGCCGAGGCGGCACTGAGAGTCGCCGAACATCTCAAAGCCTTGCCTCACGTGAATCCGGCCACCGTCAATCCCGACATCGTCTTGGGCAAACCCTACATCGAGTTTGAAGTCGACCGGAAGACGGCTGCACGCTTCGGCATGTCGGCGGCGATGGTCAACCAGATCATCGAAGCTGCGCTCGGTGGCATGAATGTCTCGACCACCGTCGAGGGCCGCGAGCGTTATCCGATTCGTGTGCGGTATCAACGAGATTTGCGCGAACGAATCGAAGAATTGGAACGTTTGCCGGTCGTCACACACACCGGCGAAGTCGTTCCGCTGCAGATGCTGGCCCAGATGAACTCGGTTTGGGGGCCCGGCATGATTGCCAGCGAAGACGCGCGGCTGGTGGCCCACGTCATGTTCTCACCGTCCGGCGCCTTCGGAGACGTAGAGACCGCCCGCGTCGCCGAACAATCGCTGCGGACTGCGATCAACATGCAGGCGGGTGATGCCGGGCGCCTCGCTTTTCCGCAGGGATATGTCGTCGAGGCCGTCGGTTCGTTCCAAAATCAGATCGAGGCCAATCGCCGGCTGCAAATGATCGTGCCGCTGGTGATCCTCGTCAACCTGTTCATCATCTACATGCAGTTTCGCAGCTTCGCAATTTCTCTGGCGATCTTTGCTGCGATTCCAGTCGCTTTTGGCGGCGGGATGATCACGCTGGCCTTTGCAGGCATTGAATTGAACACGGCAGTCTGGGTCGGCTTCATCGCGCTGTTCGGGATCGCCGTCGACGACGGCGTGGTGATGGCCACCTATCTCCACCAGGTCTTCCGAAGCCGCCGCCTGCAGAGCGTTGATGACATTCGCGCTGCGACTGTTGAAGCTGGACTGAAGCGCATCCGTCCCTGCCTGATGACGACGGTCACAACCTTCACGGCGCTGATTCCCGTACTGTTGGCGACCGGCCGAGGGGCCGATGTGGCCCGCGCCATGGCGGTGCCTGTCTTCGGCGGCATGGTGTTCGAATTGATCACCCTGTTCGTCGTGCCCGTGCTGTTTTGTGGCATGACGGAGCTGAAGATGCGCAGCGGCCTGGATGACCGATATTGGCGTAGCGTCAATGAGTTGCCAGGCGAACTGCCGTCACCGCCGCACAAAACACATGCGTCGGTCGCGACGTAACGACACTCCGGCGCCACAAGCACAGCATGGTTCGATACACCGCCACGATCAGCGCAACCGGGACCTAGAGTCGAAACAGCGCCCGCGCGTTGGCAGTCGTCTGCTTCGCAATCTCTTCCAGTGACTTGCCGCGTGCCTCTGCCAGACAAGCGGCCGTGTGCTGCACGTTGGCTGGTTCATTTCGCTTGCCGCGGTTGGGAACCGGGGCCAGATACGGAGAGTCGGTTTCGACGAGCAGCCTGTCTGCCGGAACTTGAGCCGCTACGTTTCGCAGGTCGTCGTTCTTTTTGTACGTCAACATCCCGGCAAAGGAGACGTAGAGCCCCAGTTCGATGCACGACTGGGCTGTCTTCATGTTCCCGGTAAACGAGTGCATGACTCCCTTGAGCTCGTTCGACGCGGCGGCTGCGGCTGTCAGTTGCCGAACGACGTCTTCTTCGGCTTCCCGGCAATGCACGACGAAGGGCAGATCGCGCTGTCGGGCCAGCTCGATGTGCCGGTCGAAGTATTCTTCCTGAAGGTCGAAGGGAGCATGGTCCCAATACCGATCGAGCCCGGTTTCACCAATGGCCACGACCTTGGAGTTGTGCGAGAGTTGCTCGATCGCTTCCCAGTCCCCTGGACGGGCTTCGGCGACGTAGTTCGGCTGAATACCGACGGCGGCGTAAACCGACTCGTGCTGCCGGGCCAGTTCGACGGCTAGCTTGCTGCTCTCGGCCGTGGTGCCAATCGTGACGATCGCCGACACACCCGCGTCGAGCGCGTGTTGCACGACTTGCCCGGCGTCGTTGCGGAAGGCTTCCTCATCGAGATGCGCGTGGGTATCGATGAGTTCAATCGTCATGTGTCGCCGTCAAATTCACGAACATCGCGAACAGCCACAACTGCGGCTGGGATCAACCGGCCGAAACGCCACCGGCTGGAGCATTTCGCGACATGGCCTGCAGCTCGTCGAGATTATCTCGTTCGACGGCGGCGAGATGTTGCAGCAGCGCGAGGGCCGCCGGGTCTTCTGCGGCACATGCATCGATCGCGAGTTCGAACTCATGCACGACGGCCCGCTGGTTATCGACCGTTTGGGCAAGCAGAAAATCAAGTGCCACGTAGTGCAAGTCGGTAAACTCGGTCGGAAAGACGCCGAAATCCATGATCCAGCCTCGGGCGACGAGTGTTTCGACCAGGCGCTCGATGCCGGTCTGCTGGCGGCCGACTAACTGCAGAAACCGATCGTGTACTTCCTGATGCTTGGGATCAGTCCAAGGCCAGGATTCACCCAGGTATTGCAACAAGCTGCGGCGCAGGACGACCAGCACCCTGTTCAATTCCGCGCTGACGAAATCTTCAGACATAGACCACAGTCGAAGGTTATGGGATGAGAACCGAAGCTACGTTGTTTGCCGTTTCGCTTAATCCGTCCATGACTAACGGAAAGACCCCTAACGCGAGAACAACAGCAGCCAGCACACCGCAATATCTGCCTGGCCACGGGCTTCTAGCCACACCGCTCCGCGCGCCTTCCGGCCGCGGGGACAGGAACATCGCCCTGAGTATACGCAGATAATAGAACAGGCTGAAGACCGTATTCAGCCCGCCGATTACCAGAACGACCCACATCGACCAATGGATTTCGGCGGCTTGAACCAGGGATGCAAATACCATCAGCTTGCCGACGAAGCCGCCAAGCGGGGGGATGCCCACCAGGCTGAACAAGCAAATCAACATGCAGACGCAGAGTACCGGGGCCTCCTCCGCCAGGCCGTTGTAGTCTTCAATCTCCTCGCTGAAGAGGCGGTTGCGAATCAATGCTACGATTGCGAACGCGCCCAGGTTCATGAACAAGTACACCGCCAGGTAGTACATCAAGCCTTCCAACGCCCGCCGCGCACCGAAATTGATTTCTGCGGCACTCAGCGAACTCTGCTGCGGACCGCTCAAGAGAACCAAAAGGGCCGACACGGCCATCAGCATGTAACCGGCGTGAGCGATGGTCGAATACGCCAGCAATCGTTTTGCATTGGTTTGGGCGTAGGCCGCCAGGTTTCCGAACGTGGCCGTTACCGCGGCGACGACACCCAAGGCGATGCCCAGATAGAGATTCAAGTTTGTCATCGCGCCTGGTTCGTCACCGACGAACGCGAGCACGAACCGCACCAACAACGCGAATGCGCCCGCCTTAGAGGCCACCGAAAGAAACCCGGCTACTTCGGCAGAGGCGCCTTCGAAGGCGTCCGGGCACCAGAAGTGGAACGGCACCAACGACAGCTTGAACGCCAATCCCACCATCACCATCATGATCGCCAGCACTACTGTGCGAACGGCTGGATCGGTCACACCCGCTCCTTGAGCGAGCACGAGATTCAACCGCTCCGCCAATTCAGGCAGGTCGCCGGTTCCCAGCAAGCCGGCCAACAGGCTTATGCCGTATAGCATGACGCCGGCCGCACCGGCGCCGTAGACCACGTACTTCAGCGCCGCTTCACTACTTAGCCGTCGGCCCTTCAAAAAGCCGACCATCACATAGCTGGGCACGCTCGTCATTTCGACGCCGAGAAACAGAATCAGCAAATGATTGGCGCTGGCCATGAGCATCGTGCCGATAGTTGCGCCGAGTAACAGCGTGTAGAAATCGGGGCCGTCTTCGTTGTCGGGAATCCCACTGAGAATCGTCAACCAGATCACCAGAATTGCGAACAACAACAAGAACACGCGAAAGAAAACGGTGAACTGATCGAAGACCAGCATCCCCGTGAAAAACTCTTGCGGGTCGGGCAGGCCGTCTTTCAGTTGCATGAACTGGTAGCCCGCGAAGGCCAAGCCGACCGCGGTGCCGAACAGGGCGATCCAGGACGGCTGCAGCAACCGGTCGACGTTGAACAATCGGGCGAACATCAGCGCCACAATCGTCACGCACAGCGCCAGTTCGGGGGCGAACAGACCCAACGAATGCGGGGCCGTGTCTTCGACCAACGAATCGATCAGGGAAGTAAAATCCATCGCGTTCTACAACGAAGCCAGGTTGACTCTTAGGCGACTCTATTGCACCAGGGTGGTTTGCAGCGCGGCACCGGTCTCAAGGGCCGCTTGGTATCCGACATCGAGCGAATCGGTGAGCAACGCCATCGACCCGCGCATCATCGAAAACGCGCTCTCCGGGTATACGCCGAGCAGCACTGCGAAAAACAACAAAATGCCGGCGATAAACGCTTCCCGCAGGTAAATGGGCGTGATCGCTTCAGCGTTGGGACCGCGGTACTCCGATCCGAGGTATACGCGCTGCAAGGCCCACAGGATGTAACCCGCCGTCAGAATGACGCCCGACGCGGCAATGATCGCCAGCAATGGCGAGTAGTTCCAGGCGCTTAACACTACGAACACTTCTCCAATGAATCCGCACAGTCCGGGCAGACCCAAGCCGGCGAAGAAGATGCCGGCGGCCAGTCCCGTGTACAGCGGCATCTTTCCGGCCAGACCACCGAATTGGTTGAGGTCGCGGTGGTGCACGCGGTCGTAGATAACGCCCACCATAAAGAACATGCCGGCCGAAGAGACGCCGTGTCCCAGCATCTGGAACATGGCGCCGTTGAGCCCCATCTGCCAGTATTCCTTACCGACGGCGGCACCCGATTCACCGATCTTCCAGACGGCAATGCCCAACAGCACATAACCCATGTGGCTGACGGAACTGTACGCCACCAGCCGCTTGAAGTCGGTCTGCGCCATGGCGGCGAACGCACCATAAATGATGCTGACCGCACCAATCGCCACCAACGCATAGGCCGCATATTGGGCGCCGTAGGGGCACAGCGGGAAGGCGATGCGGAGGATTCCGTAGCCTCCCATCTTCAATAGCACGCCGGCCAGGATCATGCTAATGGGAGTGGGGGCTTCGACGTGTGCGTCGGGCAACCAGGTATGGAATGGAACGGTGGGTATCTTGATCGCGAACCCGATGAACAACAGCCAGAACGCGGTCAATTGCACGGTCTGACTGAAGACAACTCCTTCGACCTGTCCTTGTCCAATTGCCGCCAGTCGACTGAGGTCGAACGTGGGTTCGATACCCGTGCCGGCGGGCGCGCTGCCGAAGTAGAACATCAGCAAGGCGATCAACATCAGCACGCCGCCCGCCAACGTGTACAAGAAGAACTTGATCGCAGCGTATTCCTTTCTCGGACCGCCCCAGACGCCGATCAGGAAATACATCGGCAATAGCATGACTTCCCAGAAGACGTAGAACAGGAAAAAGTCCAGCGCCAAGAACACGCCCAGCATGCCGGTCTCGAGAATCAGAAACAGAATCAGGTAACCCTTGACCTGTTTGGTAATGCTCCAGGACGCCCACATCGACAGGAAGCAGATCACACTGGTGAGCAGGATCAACGGCAGGCTGATCCCGTCGTAACCCAGCCGGTAGTAGATGTGCCAGCTGCCGATCCAGGAGAGTGCGATGCCGCGTTGGTACTCGCCGACCGGCTCGCTACCGCGAAGCACGGTGCCGTCTTCGCCAACTTCGTAGTCGGTCAACGCGTTGCCGATGGAGCCATCGGCCGCGATGGGAAGCACCGGTTGGATGCCGGGATCGTCCGCGTTGAATTGGTACATGTACAAGCCGAACGTCAAAAACATCGTGGCAATCGTGATTGCCAATGCAAAAAACCGCATCGCCTCGGCGGCGGTTTTGTCGAAGAACGCGAGAATTAAGGCGCCAATCGTGGGTAGGAATATGATCAGGGATAAGAGCATGGTTCGCCTGGTTTCTCTAGAGCGAGGTGGCCCTCGCCAACTTTGACTCAGCTCGCACGTTTGCGCCGGCTGCAGCCGGACACTACTTCGGAAAGAATGCAAACAACAGCACAAACAACATCAAGACGCCGACGGCAATGAACATGACATACTGGCGGAGCTGGCCGGTCTGCACGTTTCGCAGCGACCGGCCGATGGCGAATGTCGCATCTCCGACGAGATTGACCATCCCATCGATCACCGACTCGTCAAACCGCCGGTCCCACTTCGAAACGTCAATCGCCGCTTTCGCGCTGCCGTGCAAAATGCCGTCGAGCACGATTCGGTCGAATGCCGCGAACCAACTCGCGACGACATGTACGGGACGCACAAACATCGCGTCGTACAGCTTGTCGAATTGCCACTTCTCTACGAGGAAACTGTGGACTCCTCGCATCTGGTTGCGGATCTCACCCGGATCGACGACCCGTGCGCCGTATAAGAGGTAAGCGATGATTGTTCCTGCGAAGGCCGCAAGCAGTGCCAAGTTGCCGGCAGTTGAATGAACGGCATGGACGTTGTCATGGCTGGGATGCGCGACGCCGCCTGAATCCATTGCCGCATAGCCTGCACCCAAGCCGACCGGTTCGCTATCGGACAGCAGACTGAACAAGACTCCGCCCTCGCCACCGATGGCACAGCATGCGGCGAAAAACGCCAACACGATCAATGGCCCTGTCATGACCCAAGGCGACTCGTGCACATGGTCGTGTAGTTCCTGGTCGCGAGGCTCTCCCCAGAACGTGTAGAACCACAACCGAAACATGTAGAAGGCTGTCAGGCCGGCGGTAACCAGCGGCACGAGAAACAGCAACGTGTGAATCGAATTCAATTTCGTAAACGCGAGCGACGTAGCCACAATGGCGTCTTTGGAGTGAAAACCGGACAAGGCAATCGGCTCGCCGAAGATCGTTATCAGAGGAATTGCCAATCCGCTGATGGCAACCACGCCTACCAGCATGGTGAAACCGGTAATCGGCATCTTCTTGAGTAAGCCGCCCATTCGCGGCATTTCCTGCTCGTGGTGGCAGCCCACGATCACGCTGCCGGATGCCAGGAACATCAACGACTTGAAGAACGCGTGCGTGATCAGGTGGAACAGCCCGGCCGCCCAGCCAGCCACACCGATAGCCAGCATCATGTAACCCAGCTGGCTAATCGTCGAATAGGCCAGCACGCGTTTGATGTCGGTCGCAACTACCGCGATTGTCGCGGCGACGAACAAAGTGATGCACCCAATGTAGGCGATCACCAGGAGCACGTCCGGGGTGAAAACTGGGAAGAACCGTCCGGCCAGGTACACACCTGCAGCCACCATCGTGGCCGAGTGCACCAGTGCCGAAACCGGCGTGGGACCTTCCATGGCATCGGGCAGCCAAGTCTGTAGCGGGAACTGTGCGCTCTTGCCAATACAGCCGGCGAATACCCCCAGACCGGCTACGACCAACAGCATGTAGGGAATGGTGTAGGGCGCGTCCGATTCAGGGTCGACAAGCCGCTGGCCCTCGCCGTCGCGGAGATAGACAACTCCCGCTTCGGCATCGACGTCGAGTTGGCCGTCGTTACCGCGGACCATCTCAAATATGCCAGGCACGCGGACCATCTCAGATACGCCAGGCGCCGGTTGGCGGTCGATCTCATGTTCGGCAAACCGGAAGGTGCCGAAATAAGTCCAGATGACCATCAATCCGATCAGGAAACCGAAGTCCCCCACCCGGTTCATGATGAACGCCTTGTTGGCCGCCGTGGAGGCCGAGTGCCGCTCGACGTAAAAACCGATCAACAAGTAACTGCAGATGCCGACCAGTTCCCAAAAGATGAACACCTGAAAGATGTTCCCGGCGATCACCAGTCCCAGCATCGAGAAGCAGAACAGCGACATGTACGAAAAGAAGCGGTAGAACCGGCCGGGACGATGAAAGTGCCCGCCATCGGCAGTGTGCACCTGGTGATCGACGTAGTCTTCGGTCAGCTCGTCGCTCATGTAGCCGATGGCGAAAATGTGAATGCAGGTGGCAATCAATGTCACCATGACGAACATCACCAGCGTCAGGCTGTCGATGTAGTAGTCGATGCCGATCACCAACGAGCCGAACCGTGCAAGCTGGTAGAACGTACCGAAGAAGGCGGGGGTGCCGGCGTGTTCATGGCCGTGTGCCTCATCGCCGTGCGAGCCGGCAGCATTGTGATCCGCGTCGTCCGTAGCGGCGTGAGCGGCATCATCGTCTTGATGATCCCCCTCATCGTCGTGCGCGTCGTCATGATGCGCGTCGGCACCGTCATGGTCGTGCGAATCTTGGTGCTCGCCGTCGTGGCCTTCTGCATCAACGCCTGCCTCGGCGTGATGGCTATCCGTTGCAGAGAGTGCCGCCCATTCGGTTTGAACACCCCAGTAACCAAGCGCGATGGCGCTGCACACGAAGCCGGTGCCAATGCAGCCGACGGCAAGAAAGGCGGCCGCCTTGCTCAGACGGTTGCTCCAATATCCCGCCAGGACTTCGACCGCAAAGCCGGCCAACGGCAACAGCCAAGCCACCGCTAACAGAATTGCTAGCGTCTGCCCGACGGATTGGTGTGTCTCAGGATCCATGCGTTGTGTTGAGTCGGGGTTATCCGGCGTCCGTTACCCGTGCAGCTCTTCGGCCCGGTCGACGTCGATCGTCATGTGGTTGTTGTAGAAGTTCAAAGCGATAGCCAGCGCCACGGCGGCCTCAGCCGCAGCCAGCACGATCACAAACAGCGAAATGATTTGGCCGTCGAGGGCCAGCGACGTATATCGCGAAAAGGCGACGAAGTTCACGTTCGCGCCGTTGAGCACCAATTCGACCCCCATCAGCACGCCGATGCCGTTGCGCTTCGTCGCCATGCAGACGATACCGGCAACAAACAACACCGCGCCGACCATCAAGTATGAACTCAGGTCGATGCCTTCCATTCCTCTACTTTCTTCACACGTCCGGCTAACTGTCCGCCTGTTGAAACGGTTCTGTACACGCCGCAATCACGGCGTCTCGTTGGGTGTCACGCGGCGTTTGGCGCGTGCCAAATAAGCGGCGCCAATCAGGACGACCAACAAGTGCACCGACGCGATTTCAAAAGGTAGCAAGTACCCGGTACTCAAACCTTCGGAGTCGGACCCCAAATCGCGATCGGGACGCGTGCCCAGCAGGGCCAAGCCCAAGGGACGAACAGTATTCCCCTCAGCCGCGTCATTGTAGGCAGTCTGCGGGTGGTCGATCGGCGCGTGCTCGGCTAGCCGTCGCGTCGCGTCTTCCCAATCGACCTGATAGACCGTCGAAGCGATCATCAGCAGAAACAAAGTGCCGATGCCGCCCGCCAGTACTAACTCGGCAGGTGCCGTGCGAATCTGCACGTAGGGGCCGCTGGCCGTCAGCATCACGCCGAAGATCAGCAGCACCACGGTCCCGCCTACGTAGATCAAGAGCTGCGTTGCGCCGACGAAATCAGCGTGTAGCAAAAAGAACAGCCCGGCCGTCGAGCCGAGCGCGATGATCAGCCAAAACGCCATTCGGACGACGTTCTGGCTGACGACGACGGCCACTGCACCAACGCAGGCCGTGGTTGCCAGTAGATAGAAGAGGAGTTGCCCGCCGTTCATTCAGCTGCCCCGTGCTCGGAAAGTGTCGCCAGAGGCAATACTTGGTCTCGAGTCGCACCTGTCGAAGAAACATCAGCGCCTCCCGGCTCTGGCTGGGCTGAGGCGGCGGCACGCGGAACTCTTTCTCCCAGCGGAGGCGATGCATCGCCGAAGATTCCAATCTGCGTCCGCCCCAGAAATGTGGAGAGCGCCAACGGCCAGATCACGGCGCCCAAAAACAGAAAGCAGCTGATCGGGACGAAGTACTTCAGACAGGTGAGCATGACTTGGTCGATTCGCAATCGGGGAAGCGTCCACCGCAGCCAAATCTGCACGAAGATCAGCAGGAATCCCTTGAACAACGTCACCAGCATGCCAATGACGTTCGCCAGGTAGCGGGAGCCGACGAAACCATCGGCCGTAACCGCGCGAGCATCGGCAAGTGCGGCATCAAGCGGACCCAGACCCGTGTTCCAGCCGCCCAAAAACAGGATCGCCGCCACGATGCACACGGCATACATGCTGGCATATTCGCCCAGGAAGAAGAACGACCAGCGCATGCCGCTGTATTCGGTGTGGAAGCCACCGACCAATTCGCTTTCCGCCTCGGCCAAATCGAACGGAGCGCGCTTACAGCCGGCCGTGGCGACCGTGAAGTAAACGAAGAAGGCGACGAATGTGAATGGGTCGTGGAAGATCATCCAGTTGACGAGCCAACCCGATTGCATCGCGCTGATTTCGCTCAAATTGAGCGTGCCCAGTGTGACGACCGGTATCAAAGCGCAAAGCGCCAGCGGAATTTCGTAGCTGACCATCTGTGCGGCTTCCCGCATACCGCCGAACAGCGACCACTTCGAACCGCTGGAGTAACCGGCCAGAATGATGCCGAACACCTCGAGTGACAGGATCGCCAGCAGCACGAACAGCCCGACGTCGGCTGCGACCGCCACCCAGCCATCGCTGAAGGGGATGACCATGAAGACCGCGAACGATGCGATACAGACCAGGTAGGGCGCCATTCGAAACAGCATCCCGTCGGCCGCCTTAGGCACCAGGTCTTCTTTTTGAACGAGCTTGATGCCATCCGCCAGTGATTGCAGCCAGCCGAATCGGCCGCCGACCCGCGTCGGTCCCAATCGATCCTGGATGCGGCCGGAGACTTTGCGTTCCAACCAGATGAAGGCGAACGGCGCCAAGCCGAACAACACGATCAGCAACACCGCGTGAATGACCGCCGCCAGCGCAAATGACCACATTTCCGGGAGTTGCCAACCGTCCTGGAAGTATTCTCGCAACGTGGTCGCGGCAAAGACTGGGGGCATGCCGAAAGCGTTCTGGAAGCTGATTTTGCGGTCGGAGTCGGATTGAAAGCGTGAACTATCCCAGAACGCCAGTAGGGTTTCAAGTGACCGGCGCAGCAAATTCTATGGCAAATCATCTGGCTGCCAAGACGCCATCTGCAGTCGTTGCAACCTGGAAATCAGTCCATGCGAACTGGCTCTTCTGCGGCCTCGTCTGCGCGGATGAAGTCGGCAATCTCACCGATGATCTGATTGGATTGAGACATGACCAGATAGTGGTCCTCTTCCAAATCGTAGTTGGCCCGGATGTCGCATCCCAATAACTTGAGGTACGCCACCGTACTTTTGACGACATCGAGCGAAATCCGCCGATCCTGGCCGCCGTGCAGGAATAGCATTCGACGGCGGCTGCGCTGCGAGAGAAACTCGGGCGATGAGAAGAACTCATCCTCGGTCACTGGTGAGAGGTAGATCAGCCCGCGAAACAGCTCCGGCGCGGCGACGACGGCCCGCGTCACCCCTTTGGCGCCGTTTGAATACCCCAGCAAGTAGATTCGGTTTGCATCGACTGGAAGCGTATCGATCGCTTCGCGGGCTACGTCGACGGCAAGCTGGCCGCCGCCCGGTCTGTCCCAGTTCCCCATGCCGAAGCTGGGTGCAATCACCGCACAGCGGATGTGCTTCGATACCTGCGACATCACCCAGAAGTGCGACTTCCGGTTGCCCCCCATTCCATGCAGATAGATGAGGCAGGGTAGTCGTTCGTCGCGCAAATCTTCCGGGAGAAACAGATAGTAGTGACCGGTTCGGAATTCCATGCGAAACAACTCGCGATAAGCCATGCCCATCACCGAGCCGAGATCTCGGAAGTCTGGATCCTGTTCCAATTCCCCGTAGGCGGGCGCCGTCAGCGACCGCATGCGCCGCGCCTTCGTAAAGTCGATGTACGGATCGCCCAACGCCATCACGTGCATCCCGACCATCACCTGGTCGACTTCAGGGATGACGTTCCATGGTGAATACCGACGGAATGTGCCCCGGCTGTCGAGAAAGCGGTGCCGGACGTGTCTGTCCATGGCGCCCGATCCATCCGGCGCGAGAGCCATCGGCAGCAGATACGACGCCATCCCGAATGGCAGCATCGTCGCCAGTACCATTTTGCGCCGCGTCTTGAACCAGGGACTGTTCCAATAGCCGATCGAGCAATACGACAAACCGCCGAGGATTGTCGCGCTCAAACCGACGAGCCGCCCCATCACCGTCGTGCTGAACAGCACAAACAGCACGCCCAACGCGAGCATGCCCACAGTGGGGACGCCGGCCAACACCCGCAGCAGGCTCGCGCAGAGCTTTTGTTTCGAGAGTGGCATGAGGTTGCCGATGCAGCAAATGAGTCGGCCGACAAACAGTCGTGCCGCTGCTCGCAGCTCAGGGAATGAACGAAAACCAATACGCGAATTCCAGGATCCCGTCCAGCGCCCAAGCGGATCGGATGTCTGGTGGTTGAGATCGCACATCTTCGCGGCGTTTCTTCACAGCCACCGTATCGGCAAGCGCCAGCAACTCGTCTTTGTCGAACCACATGCCGTGCTGGCGGCAGACGTCCACGTCGAGATGAAAGTGCGACGCGACGATCATCTTGCGTCCGCAAACCGGGCAAGGCCGCTCGCCCTCGCGATTCGGCCCGGCATGGGACTCTTGGTCGATGTGGTGCTGATCTTGTTCCATGATTCCTCCGGTCGCGTGTTCGTTCTTCCTCGACCATGAACTGTGCCGCGGTCTTGTCGGCACCCGCGCACTACCCCTTTTGAACGCCGGACACAACGCCGAAGAGGGCCCCCATGAAGCCCGCTGCCAATAGAATCAGTCGGTCGTATGCCATGACGTGGGCATTGCCGTGCGTCATCCAGACGATGAAAGCTCCCATGACCACGCCGACCACACCACCGACGACTGCCCCCAGCAATCTGTACCGCCGAGTTCCAAACTCCTCCGGCTCACGCCAAACACCACCAACGGGGTCGATCAATCCCGCAATTCTAAAGGCAATCCATCCCCCCAAGGCTCCCCCCAGCAGAGCTACCGTGTAGAAGACCAACGGGTTGACGTTCATGGAGCGTTCGAGGGTCAAGCCCAGAATGAACCCCAGTATGCCACCGGCGATCTCGCCCACGCACCAACAAATAACCAGCATGAGGCCGAACAAGTTCGGACTCCGGCCGCGACGACGAGCCATGTCGCCGATCTTTCCCAGCAGCACAACCAGGGCGACGACTTCGATCATGACGGCAGGCATTTGGCGTTAATAGTGAGTGGAACGCGCGCCCCGATCGCTCGCCATGTGCGGTCGACGTGATATCACAGTCTCGCGACGATGATCCTCGTGGCTTCTACAACGCTGGCGGTGGGGCATATTCGGCTGACGTCAGACTCTGTTCCTCATCCATGCTAACCGCATACTCGCAGGTAGTGTTGGCGAAAGTCCCATCGTCCCAATTCATCCGTCATTGATTCACTCGGAACCAGAGCCCGCTGCAAAGTCTCCAGCACGGCACTGGGGTCGCATGTGTAGATGCCGGCAGCCCAACACTGATTACACTCGACGACGGCCCAGCCGCGATCTTTGATCAGACCCACGTCCAAAACGAAGCCAGGCGGGCAGCCTGACTCGACTTTGGATAGCACTGACAGACAGAAATCCTGTGCTTCTTGGACCTCCGCAGGTGTGGCCTCCAGAGAATCGGTGTTGTCTGCCAGAATGCGACCGAATCGTTGGTACGGGCTGATCGCTGCGACGTCGCCGTCACGCACGAAGCATCGGTACTCGATGCTCCACTCAACCGGTTCGGCGACATGGACCAACGAATTCGGCGAGAGCCCGGATGTCGCTTCCGCAAGTGCTCCAGCATCATACACACCGGCGGCAAACGTCTTGCTGAGTGCATGCTTGACGAAAGATTTGCCGGCGAGTTCGAGTGCCGCGGCGAGTGTCATCTGACGGATCTCTCGCTTCAGAAAGCTCGGTTCGAGGTCGACAGTCCAATCCGGATTGCAGCCCAACAGAGTATGCGACAACTGGTCGGCGATATCGAATGCCAGCGGCGCCGGACAAAAGACGGCGACGTTCCCGTCAGGTGGTTCAAACCACTCGGGCAATTCTCGGCCTTCCAACCGTAGCGTCTGCCACCCGAGGCGCTGTGCTGCGGATCGCAGCAACCGCGAATCGGTGCCGAATTGCGACGAGACGACGAGTGTGTGCATGAATTCTCTTTTCCCTTGATAGCGCCGCCGCCTATGATTGAGGGCATCTGGCCGTCCGTCCGCTCCTCCAACCCCGAATGAACAATATGTCCGACGGAGCGATTCGGGAGAGTCTGCGGGACACCCCGCTTGGCGACTTTCGTCTGTTGCGACTGCTTGGCCGCGGCGGCATGGCCGAGGTCTATCTGGCCGAACAAATTTCGCTGAAGCGACAGGTCGCGTTAAAATTGCTGCGGCCCGATCTTGTCTCCGACGAAGTGTATCTCAAACGGTTTCAGCGCGAGGCGACGGCGGCAGCAGCCCTTAATCATCCGCACATCGTCCAAGTCTACTCGATCGGTGAAGCCGAAGGACTGCACTACATCGCGCAGGAATACGTGCACGGCTTGAACCTGCGCGATCACTTGAAGCGACACGGCCCGCCCGATGCCGCGACAGCCGTGCGGATCATGCGGCAGGCCGCCGCCGCATTGCAAGCCGCCGCCGATGCCGGCATTGTGCACCGCGACATCAAACCTGAGAACTTGCTCATCAACTCGAGCGGAGACGTCAAGGTTGCTGACTTCGGGTTGGCGCAACTGTCTCGCTCCAGCGAGGGGCTGCAGCTGACGCAGATCGGCGTCACAATGGGCACGCCGCTGTACATGAGCCCCGAACAAGTGGGCGGAGAGGCGCTGGATCATCGTAGCGACATCTACTCTCTGGGCGTCACGAGCTACCACCTTTTGGCCGGCACAACACCGTTTCGGGGCGAGACGGCATTGACCGTGGCCGTCAAACACGTCAACGAGCAACCAGAGTTGCTCTCCACGCGTCGTGGCGACTTGCCGACTTCGTTGTGCGACATCGTCCACAAGATGATGGCCAAAAGACGGGAAGACCGGTTCCAAACTGCCGGCCTGCTCTTGCAGGAGTTGGACCGGCTGGAACGAACGGAAGGCATGACCGGCGAGAACTGGATGCCGCCGCCGATTGAACCGCATCGGCACACTGAGTGGCAGGGTTCTGGCAGATGGCTTCCTTCGCAGTCCTTAAGGTTTGCGGCCGCGTGTCTGTTCGTCGGCGCATTCTCCGCGGCTGCGGGTTGGTGGATCCGCCCGGTCAATCCGCTTCATGCGCCTGTGACGGAAGAAGCCCGCTTTCCACGACGGGCTACGGCACAGGCCCAATTCTTTGTCGCAAAATCTCTCATCGACGATGAGGCCGCGTGGCGCGCCGTGATCGATTACTTTCCCGAAGCCGAACTCGAGGCACGACGCGCGCGGGAACACTTGGCTCTGCTGCTGTTGCGCGACCGCCGATTCGACGAGGCCCGGGAACTGTTCGAACAATTGGCCTCTCAAGACGAAAACGATCCATCTTCTCGTGCCCGGGGTCTGGCCGGCCTGGCGGCCTTGGCATCGATTCAGGAAGATTACCAGGAATCTCGGCGGATCATTGCCCTGCAACTTACGCCACTGCACGAAAACTTGGACGAGCAGACTTATTTGCTCGTTCAGGAAACCTTGCGCAATAACCGCCGCCAGGGGGGTGAAACGATCGATCAAGGCATCGAGGAACTGTTTCGCCCAGAGCCGACGATTGAGGAGTCGGCTCGCAGCGGCGACTGAACGGATTTGAGTCGGCAAAAACCATTGAGTTCTTGGATGCGGGGGGCCATCTGCATCGCATATTCGTTGGATTCCCGGTATTCTGGGAAACGCATCAGCAAACTCCAAGGAGACATGGGATGTCGGAACCCGTCTGGATCGAATGCCCTCACTGCGATTCGCGGTTGAAGCTGAAGAACCGCAACATCGTCGGCAAGAAAGTGCCGTGCCCGAAATGTAAGGAGCCGTTTCGGATCGAAGTTCCGCCCGAATCCGAGGCCGAATTGGAAGCCTTCGAAGACGACTTCGAGTCCTTCGACCATGACGACGCGGACGAGTATTCCAACGAGGCTGTACCAGTTGCTGACGGTGGCTACGACGACTACGAGGATGACGAGTACGAAGACGATGATGGCTACGCGGCGCCCTCACGTTCCCCCCGCGGTAAGCAGCCTGAGCAAAAATCGAACGGAATGGTCATCGGCTTGGCGATCGGTGGCGGCAGCTTGCTGGTAGTCGGCGCCGTCGTTGGCATGTACTTCGCGTTCAGCGGAGGCGACGCCGGACAGCGCAATGCCGCAGTTGCAACATCGGCAGCAGCCCCGCCTTCGCAGCCCGCCGAGGCTGCAACCGATTCACCAGGCGACGAAACGGACGGCGCCGATGCAGCGGCCAACGGTGCCGACGCGCCGGCTGCTAACGGGAACGGCGCTGCCGCACCCGGCGCAGGTAACTCCGCGCCTGCTTTGGGTGGCCTCGGCGGCGGAAACCGCAATTTGACCGACGCACAGCGCCAAGCCATCGCTGAACGCATTCGCAACAATAAGGATGCGAAGGCAGGCATGAAGAAAGCGATAGAAGAACGCAAGGACGACTTGCAGCGTGAGACAAAGTGGACGGCGGAGATGCTAGAAGAGTTCGCAGCCGACCAGAGGCTGCCTCCGGATCAGAGGAAGTTCCACCCCGATGGGAAACGAAAACGGCCAGGAGATGCAGCCCCGGCCAAACCGCAACCGGCGCAACAGCCTGTCGCCCAGGCAGCAACCCCTCAGCCTGCAACGCAACCTGCGTCAACTCCCGTTGTGACAGCCGCCGCCACCCAAGATGCGGCACCCGACCCGGAAAAAGCTGCCGAGACGGCCATCAGGGAACTTGGCGGGAGGGTCAACCTAAACGGTGACCGCAGGGTCGACAGTGTTCAACTTCGCAACCTTGAGGAGTTGAGCGACGACGACTTGGAGCATCTGCAGGTATTCGAGAGTCTCGAAAAGCTCGATCTCGGTTTTTCACCGATTGGCGACGAGGGCCTCGCACACTTGGCGGAACTCACGCAACTCAAAGGCCTAAACCTGGCAGGAACCAATATTACCAACGACGGCTTGGAGCACCTGACCGGTTTGAAGAACCTCGAACACCTCTCCGTCCAGCAGACCGAAATCTCCAATCGCGGCATCAGGCACCTTACCCAGCTGGAGAGCCTTCAGAACTTTTTCTGGGGCCGCTCGAAGATCAAGCAGATTGGCTTGAAACAGCTGGCAAAAGCATTGCCGAACTGCAACATCGAGCAGTAAGCGGTCCCGATAACGTCGGCATTTGGCGAGCGCGTCCGGATGCTCCGGCATGTGCGGACGTCTTTTCGGAAGCACTCCCCCGGCGGATCCCGTAAGGTAGTATTGTAGTGCCCCGCCGATTAGCCCGGTCGTGCACTGCAACTCGGTCGTTCCACGCAGGTCTGGGACGTCGGCCACCTGGAGGATCATCTGCCTATGTCTCGGTCATGGCTGCTTGTGGGTTGTGTGCTGGTTTCGTTTGTCCATGCGGCACGCGCCGAAGAACCGTTCCGCCAGGCGCGATCTCAACCGGTCGACGTCGAGAACATCAAGCTTGAACTCGACGTCGATCTGAAGGCCCGCCAAATCTCGGGTTCGGCAACGATCGAACTAACGCCTCGGCTCGCCATCAACAGCCTTTCGCTCGATGCCGTGGCCCACGAGGTTTCCGGTGTCCACCGCATTGGCGACGACGGAGCGAATCAGGCATTGGTGCATCACAACACCGGTGAAGAAATCGTAATCGAATTCGCCGAGCCGCTCGTCCGCGGCCACACTCAACGCATCCGGATCGACTACCGCGTGCGCGATCCGAAGACGGGTATGTACTTCTTCGGGCCTTCGGAGGCGGATCGTGACGTTCCCTGGATGGCCTGGACCCAGGGAGAGCCCAACGGCAACCGCTTCTGGTTTCCAAGCTTCGATCATCCCAACGAACGGCAAACAACAGAGATTCTGGCCACCGTCGAAACCGGGTTCGAGGTGCTCTCCAACGGGCGGCTCATTTCGAAACACGCGACCGGCGACGGCAAGACGCGATTCCATTGGAAGCAGGACAAACCTCACGTAGCCTACCTGGTCACATTGGTCGTTGGGGAATTCACCATCGGTCGCCAAGAGTGGCGCGGCATTCCAGTGACATATTATGTCGATCGGCGTCGCGCCTCAGACATGCAGCGCACCTTCGGCCGGACGGTTGAGATGCTCGACTTCTTCAGCGACCGCTTCGGCATCGAGTATCCCTGGCAGCAGTACGCGCAAGTTGTCGTCGAGCAATTCATTGTGGGAGGCATGGAAAACACCAGCGCAACCACGTTGCACCGCCGGGTCATGCACGACGAGCGGGCGCTGTTGGACAGCAGCCCGGATGGCCTGATCGCGCACGAATTGGGGCACCAATGGTGGGGCGACTTATTGACCTGCAAAGACTGGGCGCATCTATGGCTCAACGAAGGATTTGCGACCTACTGCGAAGTTTTGTGGACGGAGCATAAGCTCGGCGCTGACGAGCGTGATTACCTGTTGTATGCCAAAAGCAGATCGGCGCGGTCGGGCACCGCGCTGAAACGTGCCGTCGTTGACTACAGATACGAAGCCCCGCGAACGATGTTCGATTCGAGAGCGTATCCCAAGGGCGGGTGGGTGTTGCATATGCTCCGCAACCGAGTCGGGGACGATGACTTCTTTCGCGCCCTGGAACGATACGGCACCGCGTACGCCTATAGTTCGGTCGAAACTTCGGATCTCCGCAGGGTGTTTGAACGGCTGCTCGGTGTTTCATTAGAACGGTTCTTCCACGACTGGACCGGGCGGGCCGGGCATCCTGTCCTCAAGATCGGCACCAAGTACGACGCACAGCGCCAGCTGGTCGGCGTCACGGTCGAGCAGACTCAGGAAGGGGAAGCCTTTCAGTTCCCGTTAAAGATCGAGCTAAGCGAGGCTGACTCATCGGCTCCCGTGGTGGTGGAGCAGTTGATCGACGAAAAAGAAGTCACCTTTTACACCCCGGTCCTGACGCGGCCCACACTCGTCCGGATCGACCCCGATTACACGCTCCTCGCGGAGATCGAGGAGGAGAAGTCCGACGATTGGTGGCAAGCTCAATTGCTCTCGGCCCCTGGTGCAATCGAACGCATTCGGGCGGTGGAGCACTACGCTGATTCCAAGCAGGACGCCCACCGTGAACTGCTGGCGAAGGTGTTGGCTGAAGATTCCTTTTATGGGGTGCAGATCGAAGCCGCCGCTGCGCTGGGCACCGCTGGCGGGGACGTCTCTCTCGATGCGTTGATCGCCGGTCTCGAAAACCCGCATCCAAAAGTCCGGCGTAAATGTGCGGCGTCGCTGGGAGTGTTTGTCGATGACGAGCGAGCCATCGCAGCGCTCGCCGCCAAACATGAACGGGGAGACGCCAGCTACTTTGTCGAAGCGGCGGCGCTGGAGGCGCTCTCCAAAGCCCAAAAAAAGCCGGGACCGGAGTTGTTTCTCGCTGCACTGAAGCGCGACTCGCATGCAGAGGTTATCCGGCGTGCCGCACTGTCGGGCTTGGGAGCGTGCTCCGAGCCCAGTGCCCTTGACGTGTTGCTGGAGTGGACGCAGCCCGGTCACCCCCGGGCTTGCCGAATGGCGGCACTTGGCGGAGTCGGCGAATTCTTGACTCGCAACGATGTCGCCCCATCGCAACGTGCCAGCTCGCTTGATGCATTGCTCATTTCCGTGAAGCAGGGGGAGTCCAGGATCCGCAGGGCCGGTATCAGTGCGCTGAGGCACTTGGGATCGATCGCAGGCCAACCGGCAATCGGCGTACTCAAGTCACTCGCCGAGCATGATCCTGATGAACGGGTTCGGGTGGCGGCTCACGAGGCGGCCAAGCAATTGGTCGCCGACAACCCCGCCTCCCAGGAACTCGAGCGTCTGCGGGGCGAGCTTGACCGGCTCACGACTCGCAACAGCGAATTGGAGGACCGTCTCTTGAAGCTGGAAGCCAAGTGACTCCTCGCCAGCTTTCTGAATTTGTCGGGCAGAGCCACACTCCACTATAGTTGTGGGCCTGCACTTGAGGTTGTGAGATTGCAGTCGGCTTCCACCAATTCGGACAATCCAGCTCCCAGCATGAATTCACCTCTGCCTAAGTCGCCAGTCGTCGCACGCTCGATGTTGGCCGGGATCCTGCTGTGCTCGCTGGGCGTGCTGATGCTGGAGGTGCTGCTGACGCGGATTTTCTCGTTCACGATCTGGTATCACCTGGCTTATCTGACCATCAGTACGGCGTTGCTCGGGTTTGGCGCTGCCGGCTCCCTCATCACGGCTTTCCCGAAGTTGCTGCAGGGCAGCGTGCCGCGCTTGGCGGCCTGGTGTTCCATTGCGGCCGGCGTCACGATGCTGCTGACCGTGGCCGTGCTCGGTCGACTTCCCCTCGATCCCCAACACTTGCTCGACGAGCCTGCACCGTTCTTCCTCGAACTGTTCGGGTACTATGCGGCGGTGACCGTCCCTTTCCTATTTGCGGGGTTGGCGATTGCAACGCCGTTGGCGGCATATCCGGAAGCAGTGAACCGTTTGTATTCCGCCGACCTGTTTGGGGCGGGTCTGGGATGTCTGGCGGCAGTCGCCGGTCTAACATGGTTGGATGCCGCCGGAGCCCTGTTTGCATGCGCTGCAGTTTTTGCGTGGGCGGCAGCCTGCTACGCTCCGGCGATCTCGTCTCGAATTCTGTGCAGTGGCTTTGGCCTGGCGCTGATTGTCGCCAGCCCGATCGCTGGCCGCTGGCTGGTCTTCGAGCCCAGTCCGAGCAAGGGACTGGCCGTCGTGTTGCGCCAACCTGGCTCGGAATTGCTCGAGACACACTGGAGTCCGATTAATCGGGTCGATCTCCATTCGGTCGGGCTTCGCACCGGGGGGTTCTGGGGGAGATTCGGAGTCGGCGCCAAATACGATGGGCCGCTGCCCAACGTCTATTCGATCCAATACGACGGCCACAACGGCAGCAACGCGTTCGATCTGTCGATCCCGGGCGGCCTACAGGTGTTGGACGAACATCTGCTGCGAGTGCCGTACGTGCTCACACAGCAGCCGGAAGTCATGGTGATCGGCGTGGGTGGTGGCGTCGACGTACTCAACGCGCTTCGCAACGGTGCAACCCGGGTCGTGGGTGTCGAATTGCAGCCCATCACGCTGGAGATGCACGAGGGTCGATTGTCGGAACTGATGCAAGGGGAGATGCAACGTCCTGAAGTCAGCCTGCATGCGGCTGAAGGTCGGCATTTCGTCCGCTCCCATCCCGATCGGTTCGACGTGATCCAGATCACTGCGGTCGACACGTTTTCTGCCCAATCAACCGGGGCCTACGTCCTGGCGGAAAGTTACCTCTACACAATCGAGGCCATCAGCGACTACCTCGAACACTTGACCGAAGACGGCGTCGTCTCTTTTGTCGTCTTCGACCCCTTGTACCGCGATCGCATGCTGCCGGCTCCGCTGGCTTCGCGCGTGTTGCGTATCGCCGCCGAAGCATTGAGGCGCCGCGGCAGCGAAGATCCCAGCGCGCATTTGATGGTGGCAACGCAAAACTCATTCACCGGCAGCGGGTTGACGACGCCAACCTTGGGAACTGCAATCGAAGCCCTGTTGATCAAACGGACTCCCTTCACGAGAGACGAAGTAGACCGGGTCCGCAGCTTTACGGCGCAGAACGGGTTCGACCTGCCGCTGGCGCCGTTTGGAGCCGGAGACCCCCAATCGCCGTTTACGCGTTTGGTGCATGGCGGTGACAACCTGTTGGACTCCTCCGGCCAGCCTCAGCCGTTCGACCTGGAACCGGTCACCGACGACCGGCCGTTCTTCTTTCACGTTCTGCCCTGGTCGAGCCTGTTTGGCAACGATCAGATGGTCTGGTATTCACCCGGTTCTTCCACCGGCTTGATTGTGCTGGCCATGATGCTCGTGCAGGCAGTGGTCGTCGGCAGCATCCTGATCTTCCTTCCGCTCATGCTGCGCCGCACGAAGCGGGCGCGGGGCAGGCAGACACTCGGGTATCTGCTGTACTTTACGGGGTTGGGCCTCGGCTTTTTGTTGATTGAGATTAGCTTCGTCCAGAAGTACGTGCTGCTGCTGGGCTATCCCACCTACTCGCTGACGGTCACGATCTGTTCGCTGCTGGTGTTCGCCGGACTTGGGGCGGCGTTGAGTCGTCGTGGTTGGTCGCGTCCCCGTTTCTTTCTCGCGTGTGTCCTCCTCGTCACACTGGCGATGGTCCTGGTCGAGGTCTTGATACTCCCCGCTGTCCGCGATCGTTTTCTGGCTGCCGGGTTGCCGGTTCGAATCCTCGTGACCGTGCTGCTGCAGTTTCCTTTGGGGACGGCGCTTGGCATGTACTTTCCGACCGGCGTGGAACTGCTGCGTCGCAGCAACCCCGCACTGATTCCATGGGCCTGGGCGGTTAACGGAGTCTCTTCGGTGGCTAGTTCGGTCCTGGCGGTGATCCTGGGAATGTCCTTCGGCTTTTCGTTCGTCATGCTCGTGGCAGCCGGAATTTACGTCGTTGGCACCTTGGCAATGCTCATCGCAACACGGCACGGGCAGCCCGTACGCGGCTAGATCATCCGTGAGAGCTTCCGGCTCGCGGGAATCAGCCATCGAAACGTCACGCCATGTATTCGTAGAAACGCGGATCCGGCGCGAACGTTTCAGGCAGGGAGCCAGACGACTTCCGTTACCCGGGCTCGTGATTGGAGTCGGGTCCCGCCTGTTCCTGAATGTATGTTTGCCCGCGATAGAAGTAGGCCACGGCAATGAACAGCACGGCGGTCCCCAGCATGGTGGCCGCGAAGAACCAGAAGTATGGAGCCCCCTCCAGGATGTTGTTGCCGGCATCATCCTGAATGAAGTAATTGACTAGGGCCGTAAACAGGTTGCCGAACGAGATCGACAGCAGGAAGAACGACATGATGAACGACTTCAGCTTCCGCGGCGCCTGCGTGTATGCGAATTCGTACGCGGTGACGGACACAAAGATCTCCGAAATCGTCAGGATCAAATAGGGCATCGCCTGCCAGGCGAGACTCATCTCTCGTCCGGCGTCCAGCTGTTCCTGGATCCACGCACTCGACGCGAAAGAAGCAGCCGTGATGAACAAGCCGATCGACATCTTGCGGAGCGGCGTCAGCTCGACGAGCAAGCCCAGCAGCGGGTAAACGACATAGTTGAACAAAGGAATGAAGATCATGACCAGAATCGGATTCAGCGCCTGCATCTGCGCCGGCTCGACCGCCAGCCCAAAGATCGTCAACGGCTCCATCTCTCGGCCCTGCTTGATCCAGGACGTGGCGGTCTGCTCGAACAGCGACCAGAACATGGCCACGAACGCGTAGATGATCGCCAGATTGACGACGGCTCGAATTCCATCTCCGCTGAAGGCTTCGCGCACCACGCCCATCCCGGTGGGAGGTATGTGGACGAACTTCTTCCGTCCCATCCAGAACACGATCGTTGCCAGCAACATCAACACACCGGGCAGTCCGAAGGCGACATGCGGCCCGTACCAGATCAATAGTAGCGGGATCAGAATCTCGGACGTCGAAGACCCGATGTTGATCGAGAAGTAAAACCAGCCGAATACGCGCGTCAGTAGATGCTCATTCTGTTTGCCGAATTGGTCGCCGACGTGCGCCGCCACACACGGCTTGATTCCGCCGGACCCCAGCGCAATCAACGACAAGCCGACGGCCAGGCCGATGCGGGTGTTGTCGATGGCCAGCGCCAGGTGGCCGAAGCAGTACACGATCGACAACCACATGATCATGCGGTATTTGCCCAGAAAGGCGTCCGAGATCACCGCACCCAGAATGGGAATGAAGTAGACGCCAAAGCCGAACGTGTGCACCCACACATTGGCGTCCTCCGGAGACATCAGATCGGGCTGGCCCGAGGAGTTGCACAGGAATTCGGTCATGAACACGAACAGAATCGCCTTCATGCCGTAATAGCTGAAACGTTCCGCCGCCTCGTTGCCGACGATGTATGGCACACCGTTCGGCATGCTATCGCTCGGCACCGGCGCGGTCAGGTATTTCGAGTTCGCCATCTGTCTCGCGATCTCTAGGCGGTTTCGTTTTCAGCTTTGCGATGTTGCGCGATTTCGCGCAGCCCAACACATCCAGACGGCAACCGCCAAGAGCGTGACGACGGAAAGTGAGTCGAGCGACGCCGCGCTCCACTCCCATTTCTCGGCCAGTTTGAGCGACGTGAGATTGAAGAATGCCAATAGCCCCACCAGCACGCCGATCAGCGATTCCCCGGCAATCAACCCCGATGCCGCCAGAACTCCGCGATCGATGCCGCCACCCGATTTCTTGGCACGGTCCAGCACAAAGAACCGCAGAACTCCGCCCAACAGAATCGGCACCGAAATGCCCATCGGCAAGTAGATGCCCACGGCAACCGGCATCACGTGCAAACGAAAACTCGAATTCGACACCGCCAACCAGGCATCAGCGGCGGCGATCACAATGCCGATGACGACCCCGGCCATCACCATGTCCCAAGGCAACCCGGTCTCGTTGAACAGACCCTCCACCAGATTCTTGAACAGGCTGGCCTGCGGAGCGCTCAGTTCGCTGCCCCCAATGCCGCCGGTCCCTGAATTCAACGATCCCTGATGCAGCACCGTCATCACCGGCGCCATCACGAATGCTGCCACCGCAACGCCGCCCACCTGCATGATTTGCTGGCTGCGCGGCGAGGCTCCCACCAGATGCCCCGTCTTCAGGTCGTTGCAGACGTCGCCTGCCGTGCAGGCAACGCAGCAGACAATTCCCGCCACACCCAGCGTGGCAATGATCCCGGCTGTTCCGGCGGCTTCGAGCACGCCCATCCGGTCGAACAGCAGAATCAGGCCGCCGGTCCCCAACACGGCGGTAATCGTCATGCCCGAGACCGGGCTGTTTGAATTGCCGACCAGACCCACGATGTAGCTGGCGACCGCCGTAAAGAAGAACGACATCACCACCATAATCACGGTCGTCGCCACCGTAATGGCCGGCGAACCGAGCAACTGGTAATAGACCGCACCGATCAAGCCGATCGTCACAATCGACAACGCCAAGATTGCCCTGCTGCCGATGTTGCGCTCTTGCGGCGGCAGTTCGGCTTCGTTGCCGGCATCGCTTTGAAACCGCGAGAGTAGTTCATTGACGGCGGCGACCAGCCCGGAACGGACCTTCCAGATGGAAAGCAATCCCCCCACCAGCATGGCCCCCACACCCATGTAGCGGACGCGGGTGGACCAGATGCCAAAAGCGGCCTCGACCGGATCCTCCCCGGTGACACCTTCGGAAAGCAGTGGAATCGAGATCAGCCAGCCGATGGCCCCGCCCAGAAATACCTGCGCCGAGATCGACAAGCCCACAATCGCTCCTACGCCGAGCAGGGCCGTCGAGATGTCGGCACCGAACGCGAACACTCTTTCAGATCGAAAGGTCGCCCACTCCACCGAGCTCTTCAGCAGCCCCAAATAGGACTGCACGAACTTGAACAGGGCCCCAATACCCAGTCCGACAAAGATGATCGCCGCCCCCGTGTTCAGCGGTGTTTCGCTCTCTTCGTCGTGCTCGGCCGTCCGCAATACCTCCGCGCAGGCAATGCCTTCGGGAAACTGCAGTTCCCGGTTGTCGACCACAAACACTCGCCGCATCGGGATCATGAACAGAATGCCCAGCAACCCGCCGGACAGCGCGATCAGCGTCGTCGTCCAGAAGTCGAACGTCTCCCAGATGCCGGTCAGCACCAGCGCCGGCATCGTAAAGATGATGCCGGCCGCCAGCGATTCACCGGCCGATGCACTGGTCTGCACCAGGTTGGCTTCCAGAATCGACTTACGTTTCATCAAGCCATTGAGAATCGCCATCGCGATGACGGCCGCCGGAATCGAGGCCGAGACCGTCATCCCCACCTTGAGCCCCAGATAGACGTTGGCCGCCCCCATGACCACCGACAGCAATAGCCCCAACACGATTGCCGGAACCGTCAGCGCATCATGTCCGCGACCGGGAAGTGACGGTGGTTGATCAACGGCCATGTCTGATTCCATGCTGAAGACAGGGCGAGGGTGGTTGAGATAATACGGACACATCGCCCCCTTCGGCAACGCTGCCGCGAATGAGACAAACAATTACGCCCCGATGTCACCGGTATGCGAATCTATGGGCGTGTGCCACCTGCCTCGCCCGCCAGTGCGAGCCACTGGGTGCGCTGCGCTCAGTATTCCGTCACAGAGCTATCCACCGACACCGACACATCTTCGTTTTCCTCGGGATTTGCGCTAATACTGTCGACAAAACGCGACCGGAACCGACGCGTCGGCTGCCCCCGCCGGCCTGGCGGTGATGACTGCCATCGTCCTGCCCCGGTTTCCACCAATTCTTCAAGCGCCGCTTCGGCATCGGCCGCCTTCTCGTAGCGTCGCATTCCGCGTTGAACATCGCGGACCGTCACAACGCCTCCCCTGTGCAGTATCCAATCGATGAGTGTTTGCCGAGAATCGTCGTCCTCGGAGATCCCAACCAGCGCGTAAACCCGCCGCGTTTCGTGCTTGAACCATTCGACCATTTCGACCGCCGCTGCGACGCTCGCCGCATCAACCCGGTCGGCATCTTCCAGTTCCCCGTCATCGGACGCCCACCGCACGCAATGCACCACTAGCGCCAAGCGGGCCGCGTACTCCGCCAACCTCGACCACGCGGCCACCAACTTACCTGGCAGCTGCGAGCAATCGCGGACATGGCCGTTGTAGTAGCGTTTCCATGCCGACTTGGCCCGCGGCGTGAGTTCCAGAACCACCGGCTGCGGCACGCCATCGCCTCCGATTGCCGGTTGCAGCTGGTACAACCGATCGACCAGCCGCTTGATTCTCGCCTCCGCCTCGGCGTCGATCTCGGCGTCACTCCACTCCTGCGGCACAAACGGCGGCCAGCACAACAGCAGCCGGGCTGCCACGCCCGACGTTACCGCCCGCCTCAACCCGGCCGGTTGCAAACATCCCGACACCGACACACAAGCCTGGCGGTCGACGACGAGACTGGCCGCGTTGTGCATTGCCAGCCAATGCCCCGCCTCGGCCCCCCCTTTGCCCTCCGCATAGCGATCGAACGCCGCCACCCAGCCGGCCAGCTCATCCCGGGCCAGCAGCAACCCCCGCGGATTGGCCAACAACAGCGGTCCCAGCGCTTCCACAGTCGCATCGACGACCAGCGTGCGTTCCACCTCGGGCCGATCGGGCTTTTCCACCGGCTCCTCGCCACGGAGCACACGTTCCCAATCCCTGCGGGCAGCTTCGTACGCCCGCAGATCACTCTTGTACTGTGCAAGCGCCGCGGCATGCTGCTCCAGCGCCTGCAGGTGCCGATCTTGAAACGGCTGTAGTGCCACCTCAAATGCCGCCGACTTCGCCGTCCCGCTCTCACCGACCACTGTCGCCCAAACGATGGCCGGAACACTCCACCCCCGCTTCAACCGCAACCGCCGAGTACCGCCGATAGCAGAAGCCAGCCCCGCCAACATCGGCACCGCCAGACACGCCGGGTCACACCCGACCACCTCCGCCCCCAACTCGACAAACCCTCGCACCGGCTGCGGCAGCGCGTCACATGGAAACGCCCGAAACGGCTGCACCCGCTTCGCCGCCGCATCACCCGACAGCACCAAATCCCGCCCCACATCCATCAATGAGCCCGCTCCCTGGTATCAGTCAGCGACTGGTGCCGCGTCAACACAAAACTTCGGGTTAAGGAGCGTAACGGCAGCACGAATCCCCCCTAGAGCGCGTCCCGACATAAACGTAGCGGGTTCCGGCGGCGTTGATTGGACATACAAGGGCGAACAGGGTCCGGTAGCCGCCACGATTATCCCGGATGGGATCTAGGGTTTCGGTGCGGATTCTGCCCAACGAGCAACCCGAAAGCCAAGCCCTGACAGCGCGTCTACGCCCACCGTTGCTGAACGGTGAGCCGACCGGGCAGTCAAGGATTGCCTCGCTCAACCTCGGCTCGATTCTAGCGAGCACTCGCCGTGCATCGGATGGCCTGCATACTATACGTTAGTATATAATATGGCCAAGAATTCAACCAGAGCAGATTTCGAGGCAGCGCGAGGATCACACATTCGCCACGGCGCATTGCTCCGGAACTCCCACGCCCTGGAACGAAGTCAAAGTCCGCCTGAGATGCTGTTCGGCCACGAATCGAGGCTCCGCACAGGGGCACTCAGCGGCAAAAGAAAACGGGCCGGCGTCCCTGGCAGGAACGCCGGCCCGTTTTACATATTCCCGTGCGAGGCCTAAACCTCGAAATCAATCGTCGCAGCAAGCCGTCGGGCAGCAACCCGCAACGGCAACCTGGCAAGTGACGGTCTGGGGAACCATCCGACAAACGTTGACCGTGTACTCTTTCTGAACGGTGCTGGGAACCATCACCGTGTAGGTCTCGCTCTTTTCGTGCGGGACACAGTTGTAGGTCGTGACTTCACGCGTCTTTGTCTCGGTGACCGGAACACAGACGGCGTAGTTGACTTCCCGCGACTGCTCTTCGGCAACGTATTCGCAAACCTTGACTGTCGAGGTCCGCTGTTCCTGGCGGCAGAGATTGACCTGGTACTCGTACGGCTGATCTTCGGTCACGTACTCGCAAACTTTCGCCGTGGTCGTCCGCTGCTCCTGGCGGCAAAGATTGACCGTGTACTCGTACGGCTGGTCTTCAGTGACATATTCACAAACCTTGGCGGTACGAGTCCGCTGCTCCTGGCGGCAGAGGTTGACCGTATATTCGTACGGCTGATCTTCGGTCACGTACTCACAAACTTTCGCCGTGGTCGTCCGTTGCTCTTGGCGGCAGAGGTTGACCGTGTATTCGTACTGCTGGTCTTCGGTCACGTACTCGCAGACCTTGACGCTGCGGGTCCGCTGCTCTTGACGGCAGAGGTTGACCGTGTATTCGTACGGCTGATCTTCGGTCACGTACTCGCAAACTTTGACGTTGCGGGTTCGCTGTTCCTGGCGGCAGAGCGTGACCTGATACTCGTAAGGCTGCTCTTCGCTGACGTACTCACAGACCTTGACGGTGCGGGTCCGCTGCTCGGGACTGCAAACCGTGACCTGGTATTCGTAAGGTACGTCGACGTACTCAACGCGATTGCAGGTCACTTCGACTTGCTCTTGCACGACGTTGGGAACCCAGACCTTGCAGCAAGTCATCGGGGCACAGCAGTTGTTGGTTACCTGCTGCGTCTCCCAGTGACCTTGATCTCTGCAAACCGTGCGCGTCTCGGTGTGAGGCACGACCTGACAGACTTTGCGAGTCCCGGTCCGCGTTTCCGTGTGCGGAACGTTGACCGTGTAGGTCTGCTCAACTTCTTTCCAAACCGGCTTGCTCACCGTGCGGGTGGCTGACCGCGTCTCGGTATACGGAACGTTGACGGTGTAAGTCTGTTCGACGTCTTTCCACACCGGGCGACAAACCTGTCGGGTGGCAGTGCGGGTTTCGGTGTAGGGGACGTTGACCGTGTAGGTCTGCTCGACGTCTCTCCAGACCGGCTTGCACACCTTGCGGGTGGCGGTCCGGGTCTCCGTGTATGGCACGTTGACGGTATAGGTCCGCTCGACGTCTCTCCAGACCGGCTTGCACACCTTGCGGGTGGCGGTCCGGGTTTCGGTGTAGGGGACGTTGACCGTGTAGGTCTGTTCGACGTCTCTCCAGACCGGCTTGCACACCTTGCGGGTAGCGGTCCGGGTTTCGGTGTAGGGCACGTTGACCGTGTAGGTTCGCTCGACGTCTCTCCAAACCGGCTTGCACACCTTGCGGGTGGCGGTCCGGGTTTCGGTGTACGGCACGTTGACCGTGTAGGTTCGCTCGACGTCCTTCCAGACCGGCTTGTTCACCGTGTAGGTCTGGACCCGTGAGCGGGTCTCCTGGACCATCCGAGTCACCTGGTACTCGACGGTCTTAGTCTCAGGAACGCGCTCGTAATAGGTAACGGTCCGCTCGCGCTGCTCAGGATGATACTCCACCACATTGCAGGTCCGGGTTTCTTGGACCATCTGTGGCACATGAATAACTCGCTCCACCGTTTGGTATTGGGGAGCACAGGCCGCTGGTTGAGGGGCGCACACGGGTTGCCGCGGTGCACAGCACTCGTCCCCGGCCTGAACCGGCGCCGCCAACGCAAAGGCGGCAAGGAATGAACACCAATGTCGACACATTACTTCATCTCCTCATTGAAGCACGTCCATGAAGGTCGAAAAAGGGCCTGTGTCACCATCAATATGGAGGGATTTCACCCAGAAAAATCTTTGACCCAGGACCCTACACCCAGCCGAAATGGTCAGAAAATTCATTCTGGTCAAGGTAGGTAAAGATTGCGAGCATTTCTGGCTGGAAATTTTGAATTTTTTACACATTCGTGCTTCTGCACTGGTAATGCGTCAACCAATCGCGCTGGCGAGGGCAAGCGCTAACGACCCAACGGGTGTTCCCAGCGGTCACTGATTGCGCCGTCCGGTGCCAGTCGGCCACCGTGACGCGCGACAATCTGGCACATTCAATTGGAGTCTGTGATGCCGGAATGCAGCTGGCGTCGGTTTTCGTTTGAATTCTTTCGACAGCGTGCAACAATGAATTGATCGCCGGTCCACAGCACGCAGCGTGTCGCGTGGTAGGGCCGTCTCCGGGAGAATGCGTGCCGCAAAGCCTTGCGGTGTCGCAACCAATCTAAGGTACGGTCGAAAGTGGCCGGACAAGAACTCGATTCCCAGCCCGCCCCGGAAACCGAACGCTCGGGAGACCTTCTGAGCGCCCGGGTCCGTTCGTTGCAACTCCCACAGACTCAGACGAAGAAGTCCGGTTCTGCGACGCGGATGCTCGGACTGTTCGTCCTGGTGGGGCTGGCCGCGGTTGGTGGTTGGTTCGCAGCGATGGAGTGGGGGCGACCCCCGACTGCGCTTCCGCCGTCGCCGACCGGTGGAGCGGTTGCTCAGGCTGCTACCGTTGAGACGCCAGCTCAATCGTCTTCGTCTGGCAACGAGATCGCGCTGGAATCAAAGGGTTACATCATTCCGGCCCATCAGATTCTGGTCAGCCCGAAGGTGACCGGTATGGTGGTCCAACTGGACGTCGAAGAAGGCTTGCGAGTGACTGCCGGCGACGTGCTGGCTGTGATCGAGAAAACCGAGTTTCAAGCCGATTACGATGCGAAGCAGGCGGCCCTGGAGTCGGCACGTCACCGACTTCTCGAACTGGAACGTGGCAACCGGCTTGAAGAGATTCAGCAAGCCCAAGCCGAACTGGCCCAGGCGCAGGCTGAGATGATCGAAATCGAACGCCGCTACAAGAGAAACCAGAAGCTGAAGACGACGAATGCGGTGACAGAGCAGGAGATGGAGCAGTCCGAGAGTGAGTATCGTTCCACCTTGCAGCGGATCGCACGCCTGAAGTTTGCTCTCAAGTTGCTCTCCGACGGCCCACGCGTCGAACGGATTGACGCCGCCCGGGCCGACGTCAAACAGGCTGCAGCGGACCTCACGAAAGCGGAATGGCGTCTGGGCAACTGCACGATTCTGGCACCGATCTCGGGGACAATCCTGAAGAAAAACGCGGAGGAAGGCAACATCGTAAATCCTTCTGCATTCAATGGTTCCTTCAGCCTGTGCGAAATGGCCGACCTGTCGGACCTGGAAGTCGATCTGGCCATTCAAGAACGAGACATCTCACGTGTCTTTGCGGGGCAGAGCTGCAAGGTCCGGGCTGATGCGTTTCCTGATCGCTCTTATGACGGAGTCGTTTCTCGGCTGATGCCGATTGCCGATCGAGCCAAAGGGGCCGTTCCGGTCCGCGTCAAGATCGCGGTGCCACCCGAGGAGGAAGGAATCTACCTAAAGCCCGAGATGAGCGCTGTGGTCACTTTCTACCGTCAAGACGCTCCCACGCTGCCGGAGTCCGGCAGTGCGGACGTCGAGTGACACCAACTTGCAGTACTTGCACATTCCACGACAACGCTATTCCCCTGTTTGACGAGCACCGCCGATGGCTAACGAACCGTGTGTCAGCGTGAACGGCGTTCACAAGTTTTTCCGACGCGGGTCGGAGCGCGTTGACGTCCTCAACGGTCTGACGTTGAGTGTGCCCGAGGGGGAATTCTTGGGGCTGATGGGGCCCAGCGGATCTGGCAAGACCACGCTGCTGAACCTCATCGCCGGGCTGGACAAGCCCTCGGAAGGGGAAGTTTGGGTACGCGGCGAAAAGATCTCGGCGAAGTCGGAGGGCGGACTGGCCGACTGGCGCACGCGCAGCATTGGTTTCATTTTTCAGTTCTACCATCTCCTGCCGGTGCTGACCGCCTATCGCAACGTGGAAATCCCGCTGTTGCTGCTGCCGCTCAATGCAAAGCAGCGCCGCGAACAAGTGATGACCGCCCTGGAAGTCGTCGGCCTGGCGGACCGGATCAAACACCGGCCCGGCCAGCTCTCCGGCGGACAGCAGCAGCGGGTGGGCATCGCCCGGGCTATTGTGACCGATCCGTCATTGATCGTGGCCGATGAGCCCACGGGTGACCTTGATGCGGCGTCCGCAGGCGAGATCCTCGACCTGTTATGCGAGCTCAAGGCATCGCTGAACAAGACGATCATCATGGTCACACACGACCCGCGCGCCGCTAGCCGTGCCGATCGCGTGCTGCACCTCGACAAGGGGCAGCTGGTCGCCGATACCCCGGCATTGTCGGAGACGGCCTGAGCGTTGGCTTTCTTATCCCGTCATCAAGGCTGACTTGCTAGGCCAGAATCATGAAGTTTCTGCGGATCGTTGTCGAGAACGTCCTGCGAAACCCACTGCGAACTCTGCTGACGACTCTGGGAACCATGGTGCTGGTATTTGTGGTCACGATGGTCTGGTCGGTGCTGAGTTTCCTCGACGAACAGACCGCCGAGAAGAATGCAAATCTCAAGGCGATCGTCACCGAACGCTGGCAACTGCCCAGCCAGATGCCGTACTCATACGCTGCCTCATTGCGGGAAGGGGCGGCGCGCGAAGCGGACGACATCAGACCGACCGATTCGATGACCTGGTCGTTTTTTGGCGGCTCGCTCGATCCGGAGAGCCGCACCCGCGAAAGCAGCCTGTTTGCCTTCGCCCTGCAGCCTGAAAAACTGATGACCATGATGGACGAACTCGATGCGTTGCCCCTCTCGCAGGCAGCCGAACTCGAGATCGCCGTCGAGAAGATGGCCGGCAACCGGCAGGGAATTATTCTGGGGCGCGATCGGCTGGCCGCCATCAACAAGCAGATCGGCGACCGCTTCACGCTCTATGGCTTCAACTACGAGGATATCAACCTGGAGTTGGAGGTCGTCGGCGTCTTCCCGCCGGGGCGATATGACAACAGCGCCGCCATCAACGTCGAATACCTGAATGCCGCGATGGATGCCTATCCGCAGACGCACGCCGGGCAGAAGCACCCGCTGGCGGACAAGAGTCTGAACCTGGTCTGGCTGCGGGTGCCCAATACCCAGGCCTATTCCCAAGTGGCCGAACAAATCAGCAACTCGCCGAGCTATGCCAGCCCGGCTGTCAAAGTCGAGACGGCATCTTCGGGCGTCGCCACGTTTCTGGAAGCGTATCGCGACCTGGTGTGGGGCATGCGGTGGCTGCTGGCGCCGGCCATCTTGATCACATTGTCGTTGGTGATTTCCAACGCGATCAGCATTTCCGTCCGCGAACGCCAAAAGGAGTTCGCCGTCCTCAAAGTGCTGGGCTTCAAGCCGTTTCAGATTCTGTCGCTGGTGATCGGTGAATCGTTGCTCATCGGCGCGACGGCCGGACTGCTCAGCGCCGGTGCAACCTGGGGGTTGATCAATCACGTGATGGGCGGCTTCACGTTTCCGATAGCGTTCTTCGGCATCTTCTACATACCGGACGCTTCGTTGTGGTGGGGGCTGGCAGTCGGTGGCGGAGCGGCCCTTTTGGGAAGCTGCGTGCCTGCCTGGACCGCCTGCCGAGTCAGAGTGTCAGAGGTGTTTGCGCGGGTTGCATGAACCGCGGTTCGCTTTTCAAGCCGCCTTATCATCAGTGCGGAGACTGCGGAGATGAGGACACGAGCACTGCGATAATGATTAACTCTCACACCTTCAATCCATCAGCGCAGCTGCTTGCCCAGACAGCAGCCTCCACACTGGGGATCTCCAATTCGGTGCTCGTCCCATTGGGAGTGCTGTTTGGATTGGCGGCGTTGTTGTTGTTCTTCGGCCGGATTCCAATCTCCTACAACCTGCTGAACCTGACGGTTCGCTGGCGGACGACATTGCTGACCGCGCTGGCGTTCACTCTCGTGATCTCCTTGTTGACGGTGATGTTGGCGTTCGTCAACGGAATGTACCAACTCACCGAAAACAGCGGCCATCCTGAAAACGTGGTCGTGCTGGCCGAAGGCTCGACGGATGAAAGCTTCAGCAATCTGGGATTCTCAGACATAGGCGACATCGAAAACCAGGCGGGCATCTTGCGCCCCGATGGCCGCCCGCTGCTCAGTCGCGAGACCTATCTCGTCGTCAATCAACCTATTCCCAACGCGCCGCCCGGTGGCCCGCAACGACGGTTTCTCCAGCTACGAGGCATCGTCGATCCAAACATCGCCGCACAAGTCCATCAAATCGTACTCTATGAGGGGGGCGGCTGGTTTTCGGAGTCAGGCGTGCAAGAAGTCGATTCCGCCAGCGCAACAACAGCAGTCGAAGTTGTGGTGGGCGAAGGCATTGCCCGCGAACTGGGCAGCAGCCGAACCGAAGCCGAATTGGCCGCCGCCGCCAATTCCAATCGGCTGGACGTCGGCGACGTCTTTTCACTGAGCAATCGGCCGTGGAAGGTTGTCGGCGTGATGCAATCGTCCGGCTCGACGTTCGATTCCGAAGTCTGGGCCAAGCAATCGCTGATCGGCCCGATGTTCGGCAAGGAAACTTACACCGCACTGGTGGCCCGTACCGCCGATGCCGAATCAGCGGCCACTCTCAAGAACTTCCTCAACAACGACTACAAGAAGGCCGCCGTCTCGGCTCTGTCGGAACCGGAATACTACGCGGGGCTCTCCAGCACGAACCGGCAGTTCCTGTTCGGCATCATCTTCGTTGCCATCGTGATGGCCATCGGCGGAGTGTTCGGAGTGATGAACACCATGTTTGCTGCCATCGGCCAGCGGACCAAAGACATTGGCGTGCTACGTCTGATCGGCTATCGGCGCCGCCAAATTCTGATCTCCTTCCTGCTCGAATCGCTGGCGATCGCATTCATCGGAGGGCTGCTGGGCTGCGCGGTCGGAATGCTGGCCGATGGCTGGACGGCGACCAGCATTCTCTCTGCCGGTCAAGGCGGCGGTGGCAAGTTCATCGTGCTCAAGCTGGCCGTCGACGCCAACACCATCGCGGTTGGGTTGTTGCTGGCGTTGGTCATGGGGCTGGCAGGCGGCCTGCTCCCCTCACTCAGCGCCATGCGGCTCTCCGCACTGGACGCGCTGCGCTAGATCCCGTTCGGGATGGCGGCGCTTTCGGGCTCGCTTTAACGGCGAACTTGACGGGAGGATGGATTCGAAGCCCGCACGGCGCGGCTCACCAGCCTAGCGACATGTTCGTTTCGATGGCGCGTTGGGCGGCGTGCAGGTCGGCCCCGGTGTCCAGCATGTAGAGCCGGATGGCGTGGACCTTGTCACCCTGCGCTCGGGACAGGCAATCGCGGGCGGTGTCGCACGGCTCGCCGGTGCCTTTCAAACCGAGCATCCCCTTCGAAATCACCCAGATGTCGCGAGGCCGTCGCGTGATTCGCACGACATCTTCTTCCGGATACGCCTCGCTGGCGATGCCGGCGGCGTCTTCCTGCGATTCGGCCCACCCGATCATGATGTGCTGGTGCGTCTCGATTTCATACAGCGCCATCGTTCACCTCGTGCGACTGTGCGGCGGTTGCTGTGACTGTGGCAATGCCACGAAGAAGGGATGCTCCTGAATTCGACTCCGTCATTATAGTGGCTTGGCGATCGGTGCTCCACGCTCCTCGGCATCGCGTTTTTCCTCCGCAGCACTCTTGCGCAGGTAGAAGGGCTCGACCTTCCAAAAGTCCGGTGTGCTACCGGCGCCATCCTGGAGTTCGCCGAGCTCGGCCACCTTTGCAGCCGTTGGCAGTCGGGACGCCTCCGGCAACAGCCGACAGACCTCGGAAACCTCTGGAGCAAGCTTCGCCACGCCCGGACCGTTAATGATATCTCCCGGTTTGCGCGCCGCCGCCCAATCGGTGCTCGACACGATTTCGATGCTTCCATCGGCTACGAATCGGGTCGTGGCATCACGGTAGTAGCGGCGGGTGTACAGTTCCTGGCGTTGTGCGTCGGCCACGATCCAGACGTCGTCTACTTCGGCCGGTGAGTTTTCGGCGACAGCCGCGAATGTGTCGACGGCGGCGAGTCGGGCACCGGTTGCATACGCAAACGTCTTGGCACACACCACGCCGATTCTCAGCCCGGTGAAGCTGCCCGGCCCGATGCTGACAGCGATTAGGTCGCAGTCCGCGGGAGCATGCCCGTACTTCTTGAATATCTGATCGATTTCGGCGACGAGCGTCTGCGCATGTCGCTGACCGGAGGCATTCAGAGCGCGCTCGGCTATCGATTGCCCGTCCTGCCGAAGGGCAATGGAAGCCTCCCGTCCCGATGTCTCAATGCCCAACGTCAGCATATGCACCTAACAGAAATGGAGTCCTGTGCCACCCATGTCGTAGTGAGTCTTTCACACTCGTCTCGCAAGTTTTAGCCTATAACCAGTGGTCGCCCAGATGTTCTTGGTTCGCAAAAGTCCCGTTGCTGGAATTCCGCGGGCATGCGGATATAATCGCACAAATCAGCGTAGAGCCCCTAAGTTGCCATGCCGATGGCCGACTTGTCTGCAGATGGTGCCGGAGAACGAGCTAATGAAACATAACCTCACAATGGTTCTGAGTGGTGCGGCAATGTTCGCGGCGATCGCAATGAGCAACGCCCGAGAGGCGAACGCCGGTGGGCACTACGTCTTTTACTCCGCCCCGCCCGCCTACTACGTCGCGCCTCCAGTGTACTATCACCCATCCGTATTCGCTCCGCCGGCCACTGTCATGGTGCCCGCCCCTCAGAGGCAATACTACGCGGCGCCGGTACAATTCGCCGCCCCGGCACCGGCCTACTACCAGGCACCAGCGCCGGCATACGCACCAGCCTGGGTCCCGGTGCGGAGGTTCAAGGTCGATTACGACTGGAACCCTTGGCACGGCGTCTGGGAAGTCGAATACGAATTCGACGACTGACCGTCGCAAACTGCTCTACTCTACGGGGTCGGCAGTGACGCCGGCAGCCGCCAGCGCGCAGCTTCAATGTGCGTCTTACCGTCGACTCCACGGTAGCTGTAGCACGTGATCAACGTGCCGTCGTCAATTTGGATCGTATTGCCGAAGCCCCCTCCGCTGGCGCCGTGATTCTGCGCGTCGATCACGATGCGATCGCGGCGGAAGTCCCATGTCTCGCCGTCGTCGCTGCTGATGGTGGCCCGCAATCCGAGCGAATGTCCGTCGGTCGAGTTGCTGCGCACGGTGAATGTGAGCAGCAGCCGCCCGTCCTGCAGCTTCAAGAATCGCGGATACATTTCTCCATAGGTGCCGAAACGCCCGTCTTGTCCATGCCTGCGCCAGGTGCGGCCCTCATCTGTCGACTCCCACAGCATCATGCGATCACCCTGATCGCCGGCCTCAACCTTGATGCCTGACGTACTGGGCAACTTCCAATGCGGGCCGGTCCGGTCGACACGAATTGCATGCAATAGTTTTCCCGAGGTACAGCGATGGGTTGTGGACTGCGAAAAGAAGCCGTCGACGTCGCTCCAACCGTCCGTATCGGGATTCAGCGACCGATCCCAGGTCTGGCCGCTGTTCCTCGACTGCCACAGTCGAACGCTTGCACCGGCCTTTTCGCCCCCATGTTGCATGCTCACGCCGAAGAGCACGCACGACTGGCCCGCGGCGTCGGAATTTGGCATCTCGATCACCGTCCAGTCAGTTGCCGTGTTTGCCTTTGGCGGGAATCCGTCAGGACCGATGCGAATCTCACCCCAACTGTGGCCATGGTCGCCGGAGCGAAACAGCTTGCTGTACGTGTAGCCGTCGCGGTTGGCCGCATCATTTCCCAAGAAGTGACAGGGCATGAGCAGCGTTCCGTCGCTGAGGCAGTTCAGCGAGAACTCGCGACCACGTATGTCGTTTCGCTCTTCGCGCGACCCCCAAGTCCGCCCGCCGTCGTCGGACCGCCAAAACACCGCACGCTCAATGTACGGCTCGCCTGCGGCCAATTCGTTGCTGGGGACGCCCCCATAGCAAAAGCCAACAATCAGCAACTCGCCGTTCGCCAATCTCGCGATCCAGGGCTTGTAGTCGTTGGGGACTCCAAGCGGCGTCCGCTGAGCATCGATGTCATCGGCCGGCAATCGATGGGGCGCTACAATCCGAATCGGCGCGTTGGATGTCGGTCCCTCGTCCGCTTGCACTTGGCGGTAATCCACGGCAGCTGTGTACAAGATGAGCGCAACGCCAATCAACGCAGTCACGCGGCGGGTCAATTCAATTGGATGCGACATGGCGCAAGGTCCTAGGATGAGTTCCCGGCTGAATGGGCGCGAACTCTACAACGACGACTCGCGAGTGAGTGAATTCGATCCGAATCGACAACCGGTCCGCCCCGCACGCTAGGATGATTTCGAAGCCGTTATCACCGGCCATCTGGGCGAGCGACCCAGATGGGAGACCACGAAGACGTCTCAACGAGTTTTTCAAGCGGCTCGCCGTCATCGTAGCGAATGGGCACCAGAACATCGTGCATGATCTCGGTGTCCGGCTTGATGACCACCAATCACCTCGCTCAGCGCTGGTTGCTTACGGACCGAACGGACCTATTTTTGCCGCCAATTCCTCCGCATAACTGGGAAACGAGTCCTTCAACACGGCGTTGTGCAGCAGCGTGTAGGCGAGTATGTCATTCGTGTTGCAATCGCGGATGAATGTCTTCACCCAGTAGCCCTCAGTGCGGCGGCTTTCGCCCAATGCGACGATCTCCCGTTCCAGACAGTATTCCTGGCCGACAAACAACGGGCCTTTCAACATGCCGATTTCCAAGTCGGCGAACAGGCCCACGTGGGGCGCGCGTACCTTCCAACCGGCCTGGCGGCTCGTGTATTGGCAGAGCACACATACCATTTCCAGCGGCACAATCGGACGGCCCCACGGAGATGCATCGCCTTCGGCAGTGTGCCAGGGCGAGTCTTCGGTAATGACGGCCAGCTTGTCGCTGAGCGTAAACGGATACAACGCACCGAGGTGCTGGTCGAAGTCCATCTTGACGCGTTCAATCTCCGCCCCATGGTCACCCACTTGCAAGTCGCGCAGAATGACCAACTGCTCGAAAGGGCGGAGCTTCTGGATGCGACGTTCGAGTTCGGTGGGATCGTGGTCGGTACCGACCGATGCGGTTCCTGTGAGCACCGGCGTGCCATCCTTCTTTTCAGCCCACACCGATACTTGCGACTCGCCGTTCGCCGGGAAGCTGACGAAGGCTTTGACCTCTTCGCCTTCGACGACCATGTTTTGGTAGTGGGCGCTCAAGCAACCGGTCTCGAACCAACGCTGTCCCCACAGATGACTGAGCAATGGGACGAACTGGCTGAAGTGTGTGGGTCCTTCGATGGGACCCGCCGTGAATCCAAGATCCTCAGCCGTCTTGTCGTCGTGAATCGACGTGTGCCCGCCGTACTCCTGTGTGGCCAGCATCTGCTTCGGCGCGCGAAACGGGCCGCTGAGAACCAACGGTGTGTCGAAGGGTTGGTCAGACATAGCCGTCATTCTCCTGCTGCTTAACCAGTTTGCCGATTGCTTGTTTGACGTGGCACAGCGCTATGAGTCAGTCCAGTTTGTAGATTCGACTGGCCGTGCCGCTGAACATCGCCGACTGCTGCTCTTCGGTGTATTCGGCAGCAATCTTTTTCAGGCCGTTCCACAGCACGTGATAAGAGATCGAATAGCGATCAACGGGGAAGTTGCTCTCAAACATGCAGCGGTCTGCGCCGAAGCATTGGATCGTGTGGTGATAATACCGAGCCTGTGCTTCGACGAGTTCATCCGATGATGCCGGCATGTCGCGGTTATTCCAACCAAAGCCGTTGTCGGGCATGGCCAGGCCGCCAAGTTTTGCCACGACGTTGGGACATTCGGCGATGGCGGCGATGTCGTCTCGCCACTGCGCGAAGATCTCTTCGCGTCTGTCCGCATACGGCCCTACACCAAGCGGAGTGCCAAAGTGGTCGAGAATCATGGTCGTGCCGGGCAGCGCTGCCGCCATGTCGCGAAAATCGAGATTCTGGTGGTGGTAGTGCCAGGTATCGTACGTGTAGCCGCGCTCACCGAGCCGGCTGAGTCCCTGACGAAACTCATCGGAAGCATACAGGCCGTCCGGCGCTCGGCCGGGAATCGCCAGGGCCTCCGGGTGCGGATCTCTCGCGCCGGCGTGCCGAATGCCGCGAAACAAACCTTTGCCGGCACATTCGTGCGCGTCGAGGACCTCGTCGAGTTGCGGACTCCGCAAGTCGGCGTGCGAGACGATGGCGGCGATCTCTGCCCCCTCGCCCGCCCGGGATTCCGCGGCGATGGCCTCGACGAATTCCGTTTCGCCGATCGGCTTCAAGTGTTGCGGCCCGTCTTCGCGATAACTGGCCCGGCATTCGAGGAAGACGGTCTTGGCGACGTTGTGTCCCGAACCGGTGTCGGCCCACAGATGCTCCAACACATACGTCGATTTCGGTCGCTTCCACAGATGGTGGTGAGGATCGACGATCCGTCGATCGGGATCGATGACGGGCTCGGTGACTGATGCCAGCCATGCGTCGCTGCCGGGTACCGGTTGTGTCATGTTTTCTCCTGCGTGAGCGGGCCGCTTCGACATTGTTGCGAATTGTTTCAACGCGTCTCGCGCGCCGGCGCAGGATCCAGCGTGCGCAACACATTCCGCGCGCGTTCGAAATCCACGTCCTGATTCGACATGACCTTCGCGGCCACGGTTTCTGTCTGGCGTAAAATCGCCAATAGGACATGGTCGGACGTAACCGCCTCGGCGTTCAACTGTTCGGCTTCGAAGATCGCCACAGACAGCGCTTGATTCAGCCGCTCGGACGACGGCAACCACTGCTCGTCGTGCTCTAGTGTGGGATTGGGGCCTTCGGGCATCAATTCGTAAATCTCCGAACGCACCTGCGAGGCAGAGATATCCAACTCGCTGACAAGCGAACTGGGTGGAGCCGCACTGACGATTGCCAGCAGGTAGTGCTCCACGCCTGCGTACTCATGCGCGAGCTTGGCCGCCTCCTCTTGCGCAGCGTCGACCATCTCAAACACTTGTTCGGTGTGCTCAATCCCCGGTTCGAAGTTGGCGGTATGATCATAATCTCGGACAGTATCTCGGATCGCCAAGTACGCCCCAAGAAAACTGCCGACCAATACGGCGCCTAGCAGCGCCGGCCATCGAATGAGTCGGCGTCTACCAGATTTCCCATTAGACGGCTTCTCGGTTTCGAGCAGGTCTGTGCCAACGAAGAGTGGGATACCCTCGTCAGTCGCGTTCAGCGCGGCCTTCAGAGGCTTCGAAGCACCGGCCAGAAACCGTTGACGTGTCACGTCTGGTTCGATCGCACTTGCGATCTCGATGAGACGCGAGTTGGCTTCTTGAAACATTGTTCGAGCTTCATTCGCCTGACCCCGATCGGCCAGAATCTTCGTAGCCGCGCACGCCAGACGCAGTGCTACTAGACGGGGCAACTTTCGCGGACCGGATGCGGTGAGTAGTTCCTGGCACGGCTGCAGCAGGTCGGCGGGGGGGTCGGCTTCGAGCAACAATGCCTCGGCGGCCGACACGAGGTAAGGCAGACCACTCTGCTTTGCATGCTCCACAGCTTGACGCGCCGCTTCGCCTGCTGGCCGCCCGCGACAGAGTGCCACATCGGCTTCTAACATTCGCAGTTCGGCGAGCATGGGGGGATCGTTTGGGAAACGTACCAATGCATCCTGAAGTTGCTCGCCTACATCTTCGTGCCCCTGCGCCGTTGCAACCGAGCAGCGCACGATTGTATCCAGCGGATGGCCGGCCAACGGCCGGGCCCCGTCCAAAGCAGATTGTTCGTCAAGCAACTCGTCAAGCAGTTCGACGGAACTGTCGGAATCATGCAGGTCCGCGTGGTAAAGTGCGCAGCCAAGTGTGGAATAGGACGTCCCGAGGGGTGCATTCAAGTCGCGACACAGCTCGCGGAACGCGGCGAACATTCCCAGGAATTGACCGGGCTGTTCTAGCTGGGCGAGCGTTCTCCGCCAATGGTGCATCATCTGTCGACCGTCATTCGGTATCGTCAACCCACGGGAAGTGAACGTCGATGGAATCACGCTCACGAGGAACAGCAAGCAGGAGACATAGAAGAGTGCCACAACCAATCCGGCTTGGATACCGAACTGCCAGAGACCGAACATCACCAGGGCTGTCAGACAATTGGCGGCCGGACCACCTGCGATGGCGATAATCGCGCGCCCTCTCGAAACAGCGAAGTGATCGGGAACAAAGAGGGTCAGCCCCACGGTGAAGGGACGCGCGAGATACAACACCATGCCGCCGCATCGGAATGAGAAGAATGGCCGCCGGAACCCGATCCCGCATGCGACAACCCGGAACCCGGCGCAGGTCGCCGCAGCGGCATGTCCGAGTTCGTGAAGCACAATCGCGAGGTATACCGCCGCCACCGTCGAAATGATGAACCCGACGGAAGCGACATTTGTCGTCGGCAGCATTCGACGCCAGTTCTCCACTCTCTTGCCACGTGAAGATTATGTGACCTATCGTAGTATCGCGCCCGCAAATTCGCGAATCACCACAGGCCTTCGCAAAGCAGGGCCCGCTGCCTTTTTCGAGTCACGCGCGTGGAACACTGACGACGAGAAACTGAGAGGAAACCGTTCATGGCCTCAGCTGCCCTTGCCGGCTTACGCGTCGTCGAGTTCGCGGAAATGATTTCGGGACCCTACTGCGGCAAACTGCTGGCCAACCTGGGAGCCGACGTCGTCAAAGTGGAATCTCCTCAAGGGGATGCGGCGCGGCGACACGGGCCATTCGCGGCTTCGCAGCCTAACCCGGAGCAGAGCGCGCTGTACCTGTATGCGAACACCAGCAAGCGGGGCGTCGTTCTGGATCTTCACAACGAAAATGGCCTGGCCAAGTTCAAGCGGTTGCTGGAGTGGGCCGACGTCCTGATCGACAACCACGCTCCCGAAACGCTCGAGTACGTCGGCTTGGGCTGGGACGCGCTGCACGAACTGAATGCCTCACTCGTATACGTTTCGATCACACCCTATGGGCGGACCGGTCCCCGCGCGAGAGTGCGCGGTGACGAATTGACGCTGATTCACGCCTCGGGGCTGGGCAACCTGCTTCCGACACGTTCTGCCGACATTAGCCGAGCCCCGGTCAAGATGGGTGGCTGCCAGGTCGGTTATCACGGTGCAGTTGCCGCGGCCTTGGCGGCGCTGGGCGCAATCATCGGTCGCAAGCAGACGGGGCGAGGCCAGCTGATCGACGTCTCTTTACAAGAAGTGATGTTGAACATGGTCTCGCCGATGGTCGCAGGCACGCGCTATCACCGTACGACCTGGAGCCGCGTGCCTGACCGGCCGCCCGCCATGGGGCGGATGCAAACTCAGGATGGCTACGTCATCTTGAACGCCTTCGACGACCATCACTTTCAAGCGTTTCGCGAGCTGATGGGAAACCCCAAGTGGTGCGCCGGCGACGAATGGATGTCAATGAAGTACCGCGCCAATCATCTGATGGACATCGCGCCGGAATTGGACGCCTGGATGCTCGACCAGCAGAAAGACGATATCCATCACCGGGCGGCCAGGAAAGGCATCGCCATCGGGCCGATCGCCACCTCCCAGGATGTGATGAATAATCCGCAATACGCGGCCCGCGGTTTCTTCGCCGAGGTGAGTCATCCCGAAGCCGGCAAGCAGCGCTATGCCGGCTTGCCCTTTAAGATGTCCTCATCGCTGACAAAGGTGTGCCGGCCCGCACCGCTGTTGGGACAACACAACGATGAACTCCAACAGCTGACCGCGAAGGCCGAACCTCGACCAGCGATACGAACAGCGGCGAACGCCGATCATCGGAGACTGCCGTTGCAAGGAGTACGTGTTCTCGAATTCTGCTGGGTTTGGGCCGGGCCCTACGCGGGCATGCTGCTGGGAAACCTGGGTGCCGAGGTGATCAAGGTCGAGGGGCACAATCGCACGGACTTGATGCGGCGGTCGGTGGCCTGGCCGCTGGCGGAGCCTGAGCCGCATACGATTCCACCCAATCAGGGTCTGGCCTTCAACGCGGTCAACAGAAACAAGCTGGGCATCACGCTTGACCTGGCAAGGCCCGAGGGAGTTGAACTGGCGCGGCGTCTGGCTGCCAAGAGCGATATCGTGATCGACAATATGCGTCCGGGCGCTTTGGCGAAACTCGGGTTGGGCTACGAAGCACTCCAGTCCGTTCGGCCGGATATCATCGTGGCCTCATCGTCGGGACGCGGATCGGAAGGACCCGAAAGCGACTATCTGGGCTATGCGATGGTGCACCATGGCATCGGCGGTGGAGCCTACATCACTGGCTATCCCGACGACCACCCCTGCCACAGTCTGGGCGACGTCGACATCATGAACGCCACGTTCTTCGCCTATGCGGCCCTGGCAGCTTTGTATCATCGCAATCGCACCGGCGAAGGCCAATTCATCGACTACTCCCAATGCGAAGGCGTGAGTTCGCTAATTGGCGAGGTGCTGCTGGGATACGAAATGACGTCGGTCATTCCTGAGAGGACCGGCAACGCGCATCCCCGTTTTGCGCCGCACAACGTCTACAGAGCCTGGGGAATCGATCGTTGGCTGGCGCTGGAGATCCATTCCGACGAAGAGTTCGCGCGGGCGGCGAACGTGTTGGGAATGCCGGAACTGGCTCGAGACGATCGCTTCAACACAATGGCCCAGCGCAAACGCAACGAAGAGGAACTGGATCGGATTGTCGAAGCCTGGACGTCCCAGCGCGACAGAGATTGGATGGTGGCCCGGTTCGCCAAGGCTGGACTGATGGCGGCTCCGTCACGCGATGCACGAGACCTGTACGCCGACCCGCATCTGCGCGCTCGGGATGCATTCGTCACCATCGAGCATCCGGAGGTGGGCGAGTTGGAAATGGTGGCGCCACCCTGGAAGATGAGCGGCTGCGATATGCCAGCGCGATGTGCGCCGCTTCTGGGACAGCACACCGATGACGTGCTCGCGAACGTGTTGGGGGTGGGCGACGCCGAGTTAGCGACGCTCCGCGAAGGCGGGATCATTCTGTAGCTCCCGAAGCAGAGACCTGCTTTAGGAACATCTGCAGCGTATTACGTTGTTGCTGCGACGAACGCGGTTTGCGGTGCTTCAGTTGCTGGTTCCCGCGAGCCGACCCGTCACGGAACCGCGTACGCTGCTCTGTAGGTCAGCACGTCGCGAATCTCCCGAGACGTCTGTCTTCGACCGATGCGTGCTCTGAAAGCCGGTTGACATTCCCGCGCGCTCGATATATAAATACAGAGTACTTTGAAAAACAAAGTAAATGGAGAACCAATCATGACGCGGAAGCTCTCCTTGAAAGAGGCCGAACGACAGGCCTGGGCACTTCATCTCCGGGATGGATTATGGGACATCCTGTTGGGCATGTTGCTGCTGGGAACAGCCATTCGCACAGTTGCAGATAACCTCTGGTGGTATCTGTTGCTGGTAGTGGCTGTGCCGATCTACCTTGCGGGAAGGAGATTCATCACCATTCCACGGATGGGTCGCGTGGAATTTGGATTGCCGCGGAAGCGAAAACAAAGAAAGACGATGGTTGTCCTCGGCGCAGCGGTGCTTGCCACACTCGTTTTGTGGGGATTGGCGGTCTCATGGAAGGTCCCGTCAGGCAGCGTGGGCTCGACCATGCTGGTTGTCGCGACGATCGTCGTCTTGGGTGCGACGGCATACTGGTCAGATCTCAAACGCTTGTACGTTTATGGCCTATTGCTGGGGGGCGCAATTGCCCTGACCGAGTTTGTCGGCGAGCCGATCGGCCCGATTGCATTTTGTGTTTCTGGTGCTGTCCCTCTGCTCGTCGGATTCGTCATGCTCATCCGTTTTCTAGTTGAATACCCGATTCCACCAGAAGAATTGCCTGACCAGGAGGGGTTGAGTGGAAACTGCTAGGGACAGCGATGACCAGCGGCATCCGCTCATCAACATCGACCGGGTTATCCACGCTCCGGCCAGGCTGATGGTGCTGACCTCCCTCTACGTCGTGCAGAGCGCCGACTTCCTCTTCCTAATGCGCTCGACCGGGCTGACATGGGGCAACCTGTCCACGCACTTGAGCAAGTTGGAAGAAGCCGGCTACATTGCCCTCGAGAAGAAATTCAAGGGCAAGAAGCCGCACACAATGATTCGGCTGACCCGCTCAGGACGAGCGGCCTTTCGCGAATACAAACAGAGCATGCAGCAAGTTCTCAACGATCTGCCGAACTGAGAGACCGGGCGGCTACTGGGGTCATTGCCGGGGCGTGGGGCCGGACCGCATTGATGTTGTCACGGACTCCGATTCCCCCGTATCATCCGTCCCCCTGAGCCAGCATGATTCGATCATTCTGACTTGGAAAAACGCCATGGACGGTGCTGATGAAGCTCTCTGTTGCTTGCGCCCAGTTGGAAAGCAAGTCGCTCGACGCAGTATCGAACCTGCTGGCCGCGGAGTCGAGCATCCGTGAGGCGGCGAGTCGAGGCGCCCAGCTGGTGTTGTTGCCCGAGTACGCGACAACCGGTCTTCTGAAAGCTGTCTTTCGTCGCCAACGTGAACGTTCCGCAGTTCGAGAGACGACGGGCAGCCCCGTAAAGCTGCCGACACACTAAAGGACCTCCGCCATGCAGACGCCTGCAATCAGAATCATCTCGCTGTTCTTGGTCGCGCTGAATGTCGCGCTGCCCCGAGAATGCGCGTACAGCGACACGCCGAACTTTGGACGTGCGACACAGTCACCCGGCGAGGAACCTCGCCTGGCCGCAAACACGCCCAGGCAGCCGTCGGTCAAGCCATCCCCTGTTGCGACTGTTCTGCGGTGGGGAGACACCATGCTGAGCCGGGCCGACGAGATCGAAGGCTACTCCTGTACGTTTACCAAGCGCGAGCGGATTTCCGGCCGGCTGGGCGAACGACAGGTCTTCCAGGCCAAAATCCGTCATCGGCCTTTCAGCGTCTACTTGAAATGCCAGTCGCCCCGATCGATGGCGCAGACCGAAGCAGTCTGGGTCGAAGGGCGCAACAACGGTAATTTGCTGGCGCGTGGCAACGGGATCAAGTCGATCCTGGGAACCATGGCGCTTGATCCCAATGGGTACATGGCCATGCAGGACAACCTGCATCCGATCACCGACATCGGAGTCCGAAATCTCGTGCAGAAGATGATCACCACCACCCAGCACGATGCCCGGTTGGGGGAGGTCGGAGTTGTATTCCGACGCAACGCCAAGGTGGGAGACCGCGTTTGCACGTGTGTGGAGTTTGACCATCCTGTGCCGAAACGAGGACTCCGCTACCGGCTTTCACGACTCTATATTGACGACGAGTTGTCCCTGCCGATTCGCTTCGAAGGCTACACATGGCCCCGGCAGCGCGGCGGTGATCCCGTTCTGTTCGAGGAGTACACGTACACGAACGTCAAGCTAAAGAACGAGCTTACGGATCACGACTTCCAGCTGTAACGGGGATCGCACGTCGATGATTCGAGTACGTGGGCAGATTGCGATTTCCGTGTGCCCGCTCGCAGGAATCAACAATCGAACACAAATCCGCGTGCAGACTCTTTGTCCCAAAGTGTGATCGTTGATCTATCGCAACAGCGGTAGCTGAGGAAACTCGGCCGCTAGGGCCAATGTCGAGTCGATGCCCAGCCACCGCTCCAGAATGCTGGCGTACACGCTGCGGAAGTCGACGGTGTATTCGGGGTCTTCATCGCCGGCTAGATCCGCCAGGGCTGGTGTTTGCCCGTGAACTCCCGGCTGAACTGGCGAACCAGCTAACAGCACCGGTCCCGCGGTGCCATGGTCGGTTCCTATGGACGCGTTTTCCGCCACGCGGCGACCGAACTCACTGAAACAGAGTACCAACACACGCTCGCCGAGACCCGCCGTGTGCAGATCGCCGACGAAAGCCTTCAGGGCGCCGGCCAGTTGTCGCAACAAGCGAGAATGCCGCGGCAGCTGTTGCGAGTGCGTGTCGTAGCCGGGTTGGGTGGCGTAATAGACGCGCGAGCCAAGGTCGGCCTTGATGAGCTGAGCGATCAGCTTCAATCTGCCGGCCAATGCGGTGGACGGGTAACTCGATGCGGTTTGGCCTTCCGGGCGAGCCAGGCTGCGGAGCAGGTCGGCAGTGGCGTAGGCGTCGAGCGATTGCCGCTGAACGAAGGCCGATAGATCGTTCGTGTCGCCCGTTGCGGCAGCGAGAGAGCGTCCACTCTCGTTGAACGACAGCATTTCTTCGATGGAGCGCAACGACGCCGATGCCGTTTTGCGGGCGCGCAACGTCAGCGGGGTCGGCTCGTCTCCCACCAGAACCGAGCCGGCTACGTTGGGGCGAAGGTTGGGCGCTGCGTCGAGCCCGCGGCCGATCCAGCCGTAGCTGCGATGTTCCTCGCGATCGAGGCGTGCCGATTGCCACGTCGCCATGCTGACGGGATGGGAGCGGCTTGGGTTTGGGTAACCCACACCTTGAACGATGGCGAGGCGTCCTTCCTCGAGCAGATCCATTGCACCCTGCATTGACGGATGCAAGGCCAGCGAATCGTTCAGCGGGAGCAAGCGGTCCCCAGGCAGACGCAGCTCCTTGCGGTGCCGCTTGTAGCCGTCATCGGCAAACGGTACGACGGTGTTGATGCCGTCGTTGCCGCCGCTGAGTTGCACCACGACGAGCAACCGTTCGTTGTTGCCGCCTTCGGCGGCGCGGGCGGTGCGGCGTAACAAACTCGGAACGCTGGGAGCTAGCGCCACCACGGATGAGGCCTGCAGGAAGTCGCGTCGAGTCAGCATGGGCTTGCTCCAAAGGCTTTGTGTAAAGTCATTCGGCGCGTTGTACGTTTCGTGTCTATGTCGAAAACGGGCTATCCAATCTGAGCGCGCGGCGAGCCGAGAATGGCTGACACCATTCGTCGGGCGACGCGATCATCCGCATCGGCTTCAGCCGTGGCTACCGCGATGATGCTGTCGGCGAACTGGGCATCGGCGCCTGCGCCCGTCAGCAGTTGCAGGAAGAATCCACAGAGTGCTTCGAGGTTGTCGGGCACTTTGTGACGGCGGGCCAAATCGAGCGCATCAAACGGATGCTCGGGGCTGCGCAATCGTCCTTCGACCAGTGCGACGGCCAGGTTGCCGCGTCCGACAAGCGATCGAGCATTGATCCAAGTCCGACCGCCGTCCCATCCGAACACGTTTGGTGGATAGAACGGGGCTTGTCCCAATCGCGAGACCTGCTCGGCCAGCAGGAAGGTGCTGGGGGGCGGGTCGGATAGTTCCAGCGCTCGAACGGCCCCGATGGTAAACTCGATCGGGCCCAAGACCCGGTTGCCGATGTTCGCCTCCGCGAAAAAGGCGCGCGAACGCAGCACCGTCTCGATGGCCCAGCCGAGATCGAGCCCGCGATTGTGCAGTCCTTCGGCGAGTTCATCAAGGGCGACCGCAGAGACCGCGTCCTCTCCCATGAACGCATCGCAGATCCGCCAGGCGATGCGGCGGGCGGTGGCGGGATGCGACAACAAAATATCCAACAAGTCGTCGCCGGCGGTGTTGCCCATGTGGCCCAGGATGGTCTTTGTGCCCTCGTCATGGTATTGCGAGAACTCTCTGAACTGGCCGTTGACGACGGTCCAACCGGTCAGTGCGCGGGCTGCTTCCTTGATGTCACTCTCGCTGTAGTTGCCGACTCCCAGCGTGAACAACTCCATGAGTTCTCTGGCCAGGTTCTCGTTGGGATGGTCCTTGCGGTTGGCTTCGGCATCCAACCAGACCAATAGCGCGGGATGCTTCACCACGCGCGGCAGCAATTCGTCGAAGGTGGAGCGCCCATGTGCGCGGAAGATTTCGTTCTGCTGATGCATCAGGACGACGTCGTCGACCTTCGCATTGCTGGTCGCGAAATGATTGTGCCACATCAGCGCCAGCCGTTCCCCCAACGGGTCGGGCGAGAACAGCATGCGGTACAGCCACCAGGCTTTGAGACGCTCGGGATGGCGGGCGGCAACGGCCGCACCGCCGATGACGTCGGCCATTTCGTCGAAGCCGTCGGGGATGCCGTCACTTCGAGATTCACCCGTCAACATCCGGTCGACACTCGCGTCGACACCATCCCATAGATCGCGCTGGAGCTCGCCCCAGGTCGCCCCAAACCCGGCTCGTCGCCACAAGTGCCAGACCCGCCGCAAGTCCCAGGGCTCGTCGGCTGTCGGTTGCCAGCGTTGCCAATTGGTGTCGGGGTCTACGTTCATGAAACTCGTCTCACCGCCTGCCGTCGATCAATCGACTTTTTTCTTTGCCCTGGCGACGAACTCAAATCTATCGTTCTGGATGAATTCGCCCAGTTCCTGTTTCTCTCCGGAGACACCGGTCACGTTCTGAACGAATAGCGCCACGCGTTCTTCCGGAATCTTCGCGTGCACGCGGTACGAGCAGCCTGAAATCAGTCCGGTGACTTGAAAGTGCCCGTTGTCGTCAACTTCCGCCGTCCAAAAGGCGGTTCCGTAGATCGGTGGATCGTGGGGACTCACTTGCACGCTCACGAGCGGCAGCGGTTCGCCAACTTCGTTCACGAAGCGGCCCGTCACGCTGCCAGTCGGTTGCAGCTGCACTTTAATCGGCGCCAAATCGTCACCCGTGACAATGACTTCTGCTCCCAGTTGCCGATCCGGGTGGACAAACAACAGCGTCCGCTTCCGGCCCGCCCCAAGTCCTTCAACTGTAAAGTCCGCCGACTCGAGGGGCTCGCGTGTGGTCGTCGTTCCCGAATGACCGAGTCCGATCACCTTCACACCCTGCAACGGTTGGCCGGCATCGTCAACGATCGTGCCTCTCCGCGAGCGTCCAGGTACCACCGTGAGATCAATCGTCAGAGACTCCTTGCCCGTCGGCGGGTTTATCAAAGCGGCTGCCTGATGTTGATCGAGTCCCATCGCGCCTTGCGCCTGCACGCCCATCGCCGTATGGAGAAAGCGAACGTCACCAACCCCGTTCATTTCGATCTGACGTCGACCCACAATCGTCTTCAGTTGATCGATATCAACGGTCGCGGAAAGATACGTCTGGCCGTCGAGTCGCACCGCGATCACGCCGGGTCCGGGCAGTACACGCAATTCGTAGCGGCCGTCTTCGACGATGCGCGTCGACGCGGCTGGGTTGGCGATCTCGAGGTCGTTGCCCAACCTCACAACGTGTTCGTTTGGAAAGAGTGGGCTGTAGACGACGGACCCGCTTACCGGCTCACCAGTCTCTGCGTCTGTCACTCGGCCAACGGCCGAGATTCCCGTCGCAAGCGTGATGTTGGCATCGATGGCAGCCAGCCCCTCTGTATCGGCTACGACAACTTCCTTGTTGAAATGCCGGGAATCGGCCGGTTCGAACTGCAGCCGATAGTCATCCGACTTCGGGACGCCAGTGATCTCGAACCGTCCGTCGGCAGCTGTCACGGATGGATGCTTGCGTGACTTCCACGAGGAGTACGTCGTCACGCGGACTCCTGCCACCGGTCCCCCCGTCTCTACATCGGTCACGACTCCCCGCAGCGTGCGTCCCGGAACTCCCACGTGAGAGAAGTTGGCGTAGTACATGCTCTCCTGCAGCCCATCCCGGACTGCAATTGTTCCGGCGCCTTCAAGTTCCGCGGGAGTTGCACGCGTGACGATCGCCAGGCGTGTCGCGCCAATCCCTCCGCCAATGGCTTCCAGCCGTACGAGCCGCTCGGCTCCGAAACCTTCCAGCCGGAATCGGCCGTCGGCGCCAGTTTCCAATGCTTTGTTCGGCGGCGGGCCGCCCGGCCATGGCGGCCAGTTGGTGTAGACTCCTGAAGAGAGCGACGCCGACTTGATTATCCCATCGACGCCCGCAGGCGGCGCAATAATGTGGTTGACGCTCAAGCGCACGCCCGCGGCCGGTTGTCCGTCGAGCGTGAGAATGCGGCCTTCGATTGGGACATCGGCGACGAGCTGTAGAGTAATCTCGCCCTCCGGTGCGGAGGCTTTGACTTCCGACCAGGCAAAGCCGAAGTCTTTGGCCGTTGCCGCCACGCGGACCTCGGCCTCGGGATGTCTGGCAACCGCCTCATCAAACGGTCCTCGATCCACCGTTGCCTCGAACCAGCCGTCGTTGTCGGATCGTGCCAGCTGGATCCATTCGATTGTCTGAGGAGTGCGACCCCAACTGGAGCGACGAGGCGGTCCGGCCATCCAAACTTGTGCTGCAGGGACAGGTTCACCATTCGGCCCTCTCACGCGTCCACGCAGGGTGACCTTCGCAGGAGCATCGGTTCTGTTAGCCGGCTCAGCGGCCGGCGTCGACGAAGCGAGGGGCTTGGGATCTCCTAGACGCGGCTCGAAACCCGCCTTTCCGTCGTAGACCAGCTCGCCAAGATCCCTGGTTTCACCGGGCTTGATATCCAACGCGTTTTCGATGGTCCCATTCAGTCGAATGCCTTGTCCCTCCGCCGAAAGCCAGTATTTGCAGCCCGGCACCAGCGTGTAGCGAAATCGGCCTTCGGAGTCGGTTGTCACGCCGGGCAGCCTCTTGCCGAAACTCTCAGCCGGACGCACATTGGCTTGAACGTTGACACCGGTGTAAGGCGCGGAGTCTGCGTGCAACAGCCGGCCGGTAACAGTCGCGCAGGGCTGCAGCTGGATGGTCACTGCGCGTTCCGCATCGGTGGCTTGCAGACGGGCCACCCAGCCCAGGTTGCGTTGCTTGTGATGTAAAACGATTGTGCGCTGCTCACCGGGACCGAAGTTGATTGCATCGAACGTTGCCTCGTCGATGACGTCGCGCGAACCACGCGTGCTGCGGCCGTGTACGCTAACTCCGGAGATCGGTTGACCCTCTGAGTCGATTGTCTGAACTCGAACAGTCAGACCGGGGTCCAATTCAAAATCGACCGCCACCAAGTCAGCTTCGGGCGCCGGGGCGATGTGTTTCATCACGTTGGGCCACTTGGGACTCGGATTGAGTGGGTTGCGATACGTATCGAAGTGTTGAGTGTCGCGATATTTCGGGACGTCGATTTCGTCGGCGCCAACCCCGCTCCGGTACGCCTTGAGAACGCTTTCGGCCCCGACGATTGCCGGTCCGGGGAGCCCGACCAGCCGAAAAGTACCGTCGGGCCGCGTCTGATACCGAAGCTGATCGCCGTCGACGTTTCCACTGTCACTGAACTCGGGAATGGCTTGGGCGTATTTGTTGGACCGCAGCGGCAAGTAGTGCAGTCTAGAGTGGGCCGGTTCGCCGGTGTTTTTGTCTGTCACGCGACCGGTGATCCACAGCCCGCGGTGCAGTTCGATTTCCACCTTGGCGGGTGCCAGCCCCGCGGGATTGGGTACGTCGACCAGCCTCATGAAGTACGGCTGGTCGTCATTTGGAACGACCAACAGTTTGTTGCCCGCTCCCTTCGGCATTCCGATCAGGCGAAACCGGCCCCGTGCGTCAGTCGTTGTCTTCAGCACCCGGTGATTCGACATCGGATATCCAACCAGTTTGTAACTTTCGACGCCGACGCCCGCCAGCGGCGCGCGGGTCCCGGCGTCATACGCCACCCCTTCGATCAGACGCGACGGCGCGGCGGTGAAGGTGAACTCTGCGCCAAAGACCGGTTCAGTCCCGTCAAACGGCGGCGTATTGACCACGCGTTCGATGCGGTCCATCTGCCGCGTCGCAATGTCCGCACTTTGGTGCGCAACTCGCTCTCCTTCGAAGACAACCGCGATGCGACGTTCGCGGCCGACGCCGCGAATCTCGAAGCGACCCTCGTCGTCGGTGGTCACCGAGTTTGGTATCCCCACGGTCTGCGGATCAATGTTCTTGGGGGCATGCTTCCAGACAGTCCACGGGAGTTCGCCCGCTTTGACGCCGTCCAGCCAGCGTGTCAGGTCTTCGTCTTTGGCTGCCGAAGGCCCGCCGATCTGGACGGTTGTGGCTGCGATCGGTTGACCCTCGAGGTCGATGACCCGTCCTCTGATGGGCATGTCATCCACGAGTTTCAGTGTTATCGCCGCGCCTTGTTCGATGTCTTCGAATTCGACCCACGCCGGGCCGTACCCCGGAGCGAAGGCCGCAATCTTGGTCTTCTTCCAGATGTCCCGCCAGGGGGCGTCGAGTCGACTCAAGTTGCCGAACGGTTGGGTGCTGAACGAGATGCTGAACCGTCCGTCGTCGTCGCTGGTCGTCTCTGTCCGGCGGGGCTTCGCATTGCGTCCGACGATCGGCTTGAGCATCGCATAAATCGGTGTCGCGGCGCGGACTGTGGCGCCGGCCAGTGGTTGGCCGTCGGGAGTCCGGACAACGCCGCGGACGGTGACCATTCGGCCCGCAGCGATGCCGGCGGGCTTCGCACGGCCTTCCGCTTTCTTAACGGGCTCCGCGGCTGCAGTTGGCGGAGCGACACGCTTGGACGCTTGCCGGCGTCGCAAGAAAATCCGCCTCCCGTCGTAGACCAAGTCGCCGAGGTTCTTGTTTTGGCCCGGTTGGATGGCCAATAGACTGCTGATCCTCGCGTTGAGCCTGATCCCGTTGCCCTCCGCCTTGAGCAAGTATTTGGTCCCCGGAAGGACCGTGCAACGAAAGCGTCCGTCCGCGTCGGTCGTCACACTCGGCAGAGATTTTCCGAAGGCTTCACTCGGACTCACTTGTGCCGTCACGACGACACCGGTGCAGGGCACGTCATCTGCAAGCAGCAAGCGTCCCGAGACTGTCGCGCATGGTTGGAGCCGGGCAACGGCTTTGGCGCCGCCGGAATCGGTTGCTCGCAGCCGCGCTACCCAACCGAGGTTGCGCTTCTCGTGGTGAAAGAGGATCGTCCTTTCCTCATCGGGGCCGAAGTTGATCGCTTCGAATTGGGGCTTGTTGATCGCTGCTCGATACCCGCGAGCGTTGTGTCCATCTACGGTGACTCCGGCAAGCGGCCGGTTGTCCGGATCGACCATCTCAACTTGAACGGACAGGCCGGGGTCCATTTCGAAGTCGATCGGCACCGAATCCGAATCAGCAGGCGGGTCCACCCACTTCATCACGTTCGGCCATTTAGGACCGGGATTGACGGGATTGAAGTATGTGTCGAATTCGCTATCGTCTCGGCGACGCGGCGCGTCGATTCCGTCGGCACCGACACCGATTCGATATTGCTTGAGCACGCTTTCAGCAGCGACGATAGCCGGTCCTGGCAGACCCACCAGGCGATAAGTGCCATCTGAGCGGGTCTGATATCTCGACTGAAACCCGTCAACGCCACCACCGTCTCGAAACTCCGGGATCGCCTCTGCGTACTCGTTCGATCGCATCGGCAAATAGTGCATCCGGGCATAAACAGGTTGAGCGGTCGCTTTGTCGGTCACACGGCCGGTGATCCACAATCCGCGGTGAAGTTCGATGTCGGCCGTTATCGGGCTCAACCCTTCGGGATTGGGCAAGTCGAGTTCTCGCATGAAATAGGGTTGGTCGTCGTTCGGCACGATCAACAGCTCGTTGTCATCGCCTTTGGGCATGCCGATCAGCCGATACCGGCCCTGCTTGTCGGTCTTCGTTTTCAAGACGCGGTGACCTGAAGACCGATTACCCGACAGCTTGTTGCTTTCGACGCTCACGTCCGCTAGTGGCAGCCCTGTTTGAGCATCGGTCACTGTTCCTGCGATCGGACGCGATGGAGCAGCCGTGATCGTCAACTCGGCGCCATAAACCGATGAACGCGACGTGTGAGGCGGCGCGCTCATCAGCCGCTCAATGGGCGACATCAGGCGAGTGACGAACGTGGCGCTGTGATGCGCAACTGTCTCTCCCGCAAACGACGCGTGAATGCAACGTTCACGGCCGACGCCTCGAATCTCGAATCGCCCTTCAACATCCGTGGTCACCGTGCCTGGAACACCGGCCGTCTGCGGGTTGACTGAGCGGGCCACAAACCTCGAGACCGTCCACGGGAGTTCGCCCGCCTTGATTGCGTCTATCCAAGAAGTCAGGTCTTCATCTTCGGCAGCCTGCAGGTTTCTGAGCTTCAGGGCTATGTTCGCAACAGGTCGGCCTTCAAGGTCCATGACCCGCCCTTTGATCGGTAGATCATCGACAAGCTGAAGCGTGACGTCGCCGCCCCGCTCGACATCTGCGTACGCCGTCCACGCAGGCCCGTATCCCGGAGCAAGCGCTACAATGGTCGTCTTCTTCCAAATGTTCTGCCAGCGCTCGTCCAGGCGACTCAAGTCTCCGAAGGGTTGGGTGCTGAACGAAACGCTGAAGCGCCCATCAGCGTTGCAGATAGTTTCCGACATCGGCGGTTTTGTGTCGTAACCAATGACCTCTTGGATCGACGCCCACATCGGTGTCGCGGCGCGGACCGTGGCACCGGCCAACGGCATCCCATCGGGCTTCAGCACGATGCCACGGACGGTGACGGTCTGCGCACGTGGGCTCTTGGCGACGTTCGATTTCGGCTGCGCAGCCGATTCCTTCGAGCCTTCGATAGCAGCACCTGATGAAGAAGAAGTGACCCTGGCGCGTTCGAGAGACTGCAGCGTCACGTCGCCAACGTCTTTGGTCTGACCAGCTTCGACGGTGACGTCAACCAGCGCGCGCCCGAACACGGCGTCGCTGCGAGCCATCACCGTGTATTCGCGACCGGGAAGCAGGCCGCGAATGAGAAACCGGCCTTCGGCGTCGGTCGCCAGACGGAATTTGGTTTCACCGAAGTTGTCACCGGCGATTCCAGCGCCTGTGAGCATCACACCCGCGAGTCTATCGCCTTGTTCATCGAGTAGTCGCCCGCGGACGCTGCCGGTCGGCTGCAGTTTGATTGTGAGTTCTGCGGGGGCCTCTCCTTCGAGTCGATAGTGGCCGCCCAGATCGGTTTCTGCGTGGTAGAAGAAGAGATCGCGGGGCGCATCTGCATAGTAGCCTTCAACGCGAAACGTTTCGCCCGGTATCGGCCGCCATGAATTGCCGTAGACCGCGCTCTGCACGATGCCTCCTGCTAGCGGAACGCCATTGGGGTCGACCAATCGGCCGAGAATGTCGGCTCCCGAAGTCAACTCAAGCGTTACTTCGAGCGGTTCCGACCCGACGTCTGGGTCGATCTGCTGCAGGATGTGCTCGTTGCTGGAAATCAACGCTGTCGGTTGTGTGCGGTACATCTTGGTTGCGGCTTGCTCGTTATTTGCGGGCACGGTGATATTTTCGGTCCCCACGCCTCGCCGAAACCGTGTGTGATCATGCGCCGTGAACCCGAGGACGCCCTGACCCGGTAAGACCGGGATCTCGAAGCGACCCGCGCCGTCGGTTCTGCGCTCGTGGATGAATGAGCCACCAAAATGCAAGAACGCCTGCAGATGCGGATTGCCGTCGAAAGCGAAGTATTGCACGCGGCCAGGGACCGGTTGATTCGTACGCTCGTCGACGACGCGTCCACGCACCAGCACACCCTGCTTCAGCTTCAAGTCGCGGGTGACGTGTGGCTCATCGGTCCGCGTGTCGAGCCGAATGCCGGCCGGCAGGTACGTCGTCGAACTCGGCGGATACAGATAGATCTTGTCGCGCTTGCCAATCGGGAGACCTTCCAGGCGGTAACGGCCGTCTTCATCTGAAAGCGTGGCCAGATACGGTTTGCCGCCGCCAATAAACGTTGCGATGATTCCTGCCGTCAATCGAACTCCGGCGATCGGCTCGCCGGTATCCGCATCTGTGACGCGCCCCACAACCGGCTTCGAGGGGCCAGGCACATGCGCGAAGTCGGCAGGGAAGTAGATCTCACGATTGAAATCAGCGTTCCCAGTATTCCATTGGTGCGGCACCTCGACCGTCTCACCGGCTCGCGTCCGCGCCTTGATCATGTCGGATTCGACGCCGGGGCCGCTGATCACCAATTGCGCGATGCGTTCACGGCCGATGCCGCGCAGAGTGAAACGCCCCTCGCGATCGGTCGCGGTGGCCGGGATGATGGATGGCAATTGCGGACCCGATATGCCTGACGACGTGTGAGTGCGGAGCGAATAAAAGTCGGCTTTGGGATCACCAGTCGCTTGCTCCCAGGCATCGAGGTTTCCGTTCTCGCTCCACCACAGCCGATCGACGCCGACGCGCGCTCCGGCGACCGGCTGCCCGTCGATGGTGAGCACCCGGCCGGTGAGCGGTACGTCATCCTCCACGAGCCGCAGCACGCGATCGGGATTGGTCGGCTTTCTCTTCCAGAATTTGAGAGCGGCCGGTTTGGCGTTGGCAGTGACGTAGCCGGTCGTTTCAAACGATGGCGAGAAACCGTCGGCGAAACCGAATCCGTCGGCACTCGCCACAATTCCTGCGCCTTGCCAAGCGTCGGCGTTGCCCGACCGTGCAAAATCAGACGTCGAACGGTTGAACTCAAAGTGACCTTGTGCATCGGTCTTGGCCAGGGGGTCTACGGCATAGTGGAGCGGAGCGCCGTGAATCCAATAGGTGAGGTAGATCTTCGCGCCGGCAACCGGATTGCCATCTGGGTCGACGACCGTGCCTGCGTATTGCAACGTGGCGTCTGTCTGCTTGGCCGCGGCTCGGGCGTTGCTGGATACTGTCGTGCGAGCGGCGACGCGACTGGGTTTGGGCCACGTCTTCGGATCGGCGTCAATGTTGATTTCGCCGAGGGCGACGCGCTCGCCGGCGTCGAGATTGAGTCGGGCTGCGACATCAAGACCCCAACGTCCAGGCGTTCCTTGCAGCCGAAGGGCGTAGTCAGCACCGGGGGGCACCATGAACGTGAATTCGCCCTCCTCGTTCAGATCCACTCCGCCTGGGAGCGGCCATGCTAGGGCTGGGCCGCGCAACTCAAACACATTCTCTCGACGATCAGGATTGAGCGTGCGGACCTCACCGACACCGGCACGCACGTAGCCGTTGCTGATCGGCTTGCCGTCTTTGTCGATAAACCGACCGGTGAGTTCTGCAAATGGTGCTAGCGTGACGGCTTGCGTTTCGCCGGCGGCGAGATCGAAGTCCGGTAGTCTGGACACTCGGCCAAGCAGACGTTTTTGATCTGTGAAGATGAGCGGTCGCTGGCGGTCGCTTTCGTTGCCGAGCAGGACTTCAAACTCATGATCAGTGTCCTGCGGCAACTCGTCCCAGAAGCGGAAAGAGTTCCCACCGAGACCGCGGCCGGACATCGGCCGCCGACCGGCCATTCGGACTCCGTTAGCAGGTTCCCCGTCCGAATCAAACACCTGCAGCCGAATGACGTCGTGCGGAACAACCGACGCGTTGCACTCGATCTCGGCGTCAGCCGCAGCTGCATCGATTTCGGCGATGGTATTGCAGAGATCCGCCGAGAACATGTGATACAGGTTGATCCGATCCTCGCCCTGCAATCCCTCGATCTCATCTGCGCCGACACCGACTTGGTAGTTCTCGCCGTTTTGTGCGACGACCCACAGCGCGCCGCGGCCCGGCAAGCCGGGGATGCGGAAGCGGCCGCCCTCGTCGGTCGCGTATTGGTCGACGTATCCCAGGCTCTTCACTCCCGGTTCGAAGACCTGGGAGTCGGCGGCATGGGGGTTGTCGGCAAAGGGATAATAGCTGACGAGCGCCTGGACCGGTTCGCCAGTTTTGGAGTCGGTTACCTGACCATGTACCCAGATAGCTCGCTGGAGCTCGATGTCGAATGCGACCGGGCTTATGCCATCTTGTCGGGGTACGAACGCATTTTGACGGAAGTACGGCAGCCCGGCGCCGGGGAGAACTCGGAGACGGACTTGTGGAGAGTTGTCGCGCGGCTTTGGAATGCCCGGCAATTCGTAACGACCAGACTCATCGGTCTTGGTCGCCAAGAAGTTTTCGACGGCCAATCGGGATTCGCCGTACTGGTACAATTCGACGTCCACGCCTGGGAGAGGTTCACCCGTCTCGGAGTCGCGAACAGTGCCCACGATTGGCTGAGACGGCTCGGCGCTGTAGTCGAAGTTGTTCCCGAAAGTCAGGCCGCTGCGGTATCTCGGATCTTGGTTTGTCGTGTCCGCAATGGGTTCCATGTCGCGGACGACGGCTTGCAGCCAAGTCGAAACAATCCCATCGCCATCGACGCGGAGCTTGACTCGAGAATCGTTGGCCAATCCGGCGATTCGAAACCGGCCCAGTCGATCGGTCGTAACGGTCTCGAATAGCGGCAGTCCCCTGGTGCGGATCTGCTTGCTCATCGGGAAACGCGGTGCCGGCTTATTGTTCGAATCGGTGCCGCCGGACTGCGAATACTTCCGAGACTGTTCGATCCAGTCGTCGATCGGGCTTTGCGGTGCGTAGACTTCTTCGACAGCAATGCGGACGCCTGCCAGCGGCCGGCCCTCCAAGTTGAGAACACGCCCGGCAAACGTTGACGGCGCGTCTTGCAACCGGAGCTCTATGTTCTGGCCGGGTTGTTGCCCGCTGACTGGGAATTCGTCGGGTGCGGACCCTTTGGCTACCGCAATCACACTCACGTACTCATCGACGAAGCTCATTCCGTCGCTGAAGCGGCCTGTTGTACGGGGAACGCGCAGCTCGAACGATCCATCGCTTTCCGATCGGATCTCGGACTCGACGACGCGCGTCTCTCTCCACGAGCTATTGGCGATGTGTGTGCGGACAACCAAGACGCGCGCACCTGCCACGGGTCGATTGTTGGTGTCGAGCACCTGGCCGGACAGCGTCAAAACTTCGTCAGCGGTGTCTTCTTCGGGATCAACTCGCGCGACGCTGGAATCGTCCGGCTCGGTCTCAATTCCGATGGCATCGTCGATGGCTTCCGGAGCGTCGAGCCGCTGTGTGTCCTGCGTGCCGGGGCGGACCGCGGCCATACCTGTCACGACAACCGCTGCGGTGAACAGCAGTGCCGCTCCCACGGTGCGGCTCAAGGGCAGGTGCGACCGGGCCCGGTCCAGCATGGCCCGCACGCGTTGTTCCAAGCTTCCCGAATGAGCGATCGCCACTGCGCCGGGAAGGGCCGGCATGCGGTAGGTGCGGGCGATCTCCAGCAGTTGTTGGGCATAGTCGGAGGGCCGTTCACCCGCCATCAGCACGCAGTCGTCGCAGGCCAGCTCGCGTTCGATCCGCAGTCGCCACAGCGCGTACCAGACCAGTGGGTGAAACCAATACAGGCAACAGGCGATCCGGCCTATCAGCTGATAGGCGACGTCTCGACGTTTCACATGGGCCAACTCGTGCAGCAGCACAAGCCGCTGCCGCTGGGGCGACCAATCCCGCCAGCCGGTCGGGAGCATCACGATCGGTCTAAACACGCCCCAGGTCATGGGAACCAAGGACTCGCGGGTTTCCAATACGCGGACCGGACGCTCGAGGTTGACCTGACGCGCAAGTTGGCGGACCAGCGCGAGTTGTTCGTCGGCACTCAGCAGTGTGGCTGCGTTGCCCAGAATTCGATTGCGAACCAGACCGATGAAGATCGGCACCGCGGTGACGGCGATTCCCAATGCCCACGCACCCAGAATGATCGTTCTCCACGGCAGCGCAGCCAGTTTGGCACCAGTGGGAGTCTTGTGGGAAGCTGGTGGCTCTTCTTCCGCGGATGCATAGTCAACCACGGCAACGGCGGTTTCAGACTGCAAGAGTTCCGGGTCACGCTGACCGCCGCCCATGGGGTATGACCCAGCTTCGTCGAATCCCGGCGGCAGTTGGGCCAGAATGTCATCGCTCTGTACCAATGCCTGGGAAGCGTCCCAGCTCGGTTGTGTATCGACGAGCGGTAGCTGTTCAGCTTGGGGAGCGGCGCCGGTTGGCGGGTCGACCGCCGTCTGTTCGATCACGGGCAAGATCGGGATTCTCCAGCCCGGCAACAGCGCCGAAAGGATCGGTACCGCCAGCAGTCCGCCGAAGACGAGGCACCAGACGCGATGCCTGACCGCGGCGGATGAGCGCCTCAAACCGTGGGCCACGCTGCCTACCAGCAGCAACAATGCCGTGGCCTTGACGATGGCATCCAAGAACGCCACTGCGAATGAATCTTGGGATACGGGTGCCAACCACATGAGGACGTCGGTCATCTATCGGCCCTCCTTTCGCGCCTCGTCGATCAAACGTTCGATTCGCTTCAGGTCGTCTTCAGTCAGGTCGCCCGACTTCACATCCAGGATTGCCGCGACCGCATCGGTGGGACTCTCGGAGAAGAACGTCTTCAGTAAGTGCTGCAGAGCCGACCGGCGGGCGCGTTCCCTTGACTGCGTGGGGCGATAGACGTAACGCGTCCCGTCGCGTCGATGGGAGAGAAATCCCTTGGCCTCCAGCAGGCGAATCATCGTCCGCACTGCCGAGTAGCTGGGCGGATCGGGTATTCCATTGCGGACGTCGCTGACCGAGGCCTCGCCCAGTTGAAAAATGACGTCCATGATCTGGCGTTCGCGGCGACCGAGATCCCGGGTCGATTTCCTCTTTCCCACGACTGCGTCCTCCAATGAGAGCCGAATGGCTCGGCAACAGCTATGGCAGTGAATTGCCATATGGCAATATATTGCCACTTTGCGTGAAGCGCGTCAAGAGCGCCAATCCATTCCACCGGAAAAAATAATTGGATTCTTCAGAGCTGTTTCAGACAGGCAGTCCGAGGTCGCGGCGGCCGTTTTCACTCAGCCGCCCAGTCGACCATGGTGGATTCCAGCTGCACTGCACGACGACTTCGCGAACGCCTGGGAGTTTCAACACGCGTTCGCGGATGCCGTCTTCGACGCGGCCGCCTCCCTGCGTGACCAGAAACTCGTGGACCGGACGGCCGCGATGCGGCATGGTCACCACGATCGTGGCCACGCCGGCTCGCAGCCGAACGTCGTATACGTAACCCAAGTCGACGATGCTGGATTTGATGTTGTACAGCTGCTCGTCGCGGACTTCGCCCAGCGCCTTCCAGATGGCAGTCTTCACAGGCGTAGCTTCCTTCGTTTCGCTGAGACGAGCCAATGCGCCCGCAGCCCGCGCGCCGGAGATGCGCTCCGTCTTCTCAGAGCGAATCTCGAGCGGATGCAGTAGCCGGTGCCGGAGTTGCTCGATCTCTGCAGCAGCGCCTTCGGTGGGAAACTCCGATGCAACGTAGGCGTTTGTCTGCCGAATCGATGCGCCTGCTTGAAAGCTCGTCTGGCTAGCGGGATAGCGGCTCCAGAGTTGGCCGTGGCCATCGTAGTGCAGCGTAGGCACGCCGCCGTGGCTGATGCCGTCGAACTTCTCGGCGGAATGGTCGAGCCACAACGCGATGAATGCGTCGCGACTGGCGTCGTGGTAGAAGCCGACGCCCCACAGGTTCTCGGTGCCGCCGGCTGGCACGTCCCCTTCGTGCAGCTTGCCGGTCGCGTCGATCCAGAGTTTGTGTGTGAACGAGTAACCCGAGAAGACCCACTCGTCGTCGCGCATGGCTTCGATGCTGAAATCCTGGACCATGTCCATCCGGCCCTGTTTGAGGAAGTACGGCACTCCGGAATAGAAGACGTAGGTTTGATCGATGTGCATCCGGCTGGGCGTGAACACTGGATGAATGGGGCTGTGCGGAAACCCCCAACGCCTGACGCGGACGCACAACGGTCCGCGCACGATCTCGAAGTTGCGGCAGTCGGACCAATTGCGCATGCGGAATTTTTGGAAGTGGCCGGGATCGACATAGTCGTGCGCCCAATCGATGCCGGGCGGCTCACCGTGCCCTTTCCCGCCGGCGTAGAGTTCGAGTCCATGTTGCCGTTTGTAGGTCAGCCGCTCCAACTGCCCCATCTGTCGCGATAGGCGGGCGACGAAATGACTGTTTTCGATATCGAGCCCGTAGCCTTCTCCCGTTGTGGACAGATCGCTGGCGTAATTGGGCAACTCGGCATTGGCGTTGCCATAAAAGATGAGGTAGACGGCGCGGTCGTGCATCGGGACGTCAGCCAGCAGGACCAACCGGCAGTGATGTTCGTTGCCGCGACGCGAGTGATCGTACACCTGGCAAGGCACTTCGAGAAGCACTTTGCCGGTGGTATCGGTTGTTGCGACACGAATCTCGCGGACCGGATCGGTGATTTGATCGGCGCGAAACGCCACACCGATGTCGACCGGTTCTCCGCCCCGGGCGATGCCGACGGTCTCAAATAGCGTGACTGGCTTATAGAACTTCCAGCCGGCGGCCCATGCGGCCCATCCGCCGGGCAGTTCGCGGACTGGCGCGAATTCTGAGGCGCCGATTTGCGGCGGATCGGCTGCAGAAGCTTCTTGTCGCTCAAACGACAAAGTGTCCTTGATGGAGTCGGCCAGCGACATGGCCAAATCATGATCTCCAGCCGCGTGTGCCGTCTGCAACAAGCGAAGTTTGTCGACAACTCCGTCGGTGCGATCATTGTAAGGTATCTGAGCCATTGGCGGAGACTCCCTCGAGTGGGGCGCGGGGCGCGCCGTCTTGCATGTCGCGAATGAATTCCAGATTTCTCGTTGATCCATCGGCATTGTCGCCGTATGAAGAGTGTGGTGCTACTCAAGGCGCCCTGAGCGCGGTCGGGTGACGAGCAATCGCAGCGGAGAAGATTCCGTGAACACATCCGATGCGCCGGCGCAGACCAATCATCGGGGACCGATGATCGACGTCGTCGGCGTCACGCAGCACTACGGCGTGCGGCCGGTCCTGAGGGACATCAGTCTCCAGATCGATCGGGGCGAACTGATCGCCATCTTGGGCCCCAACGGGATGGGGAAGACGACGCTACTGGGGGTGATGGCAGGCGCGTTGTCTCCACAGAAGGGCCACGTCGAGATCGACGGGCTGCGTCGCCGCGGATCGGTTGAGGAAGAGCTGGCGATTCGGCAGCGCGTGGCGTATGTGCCGGATCATCCATGGATGCCGGTCCACTCGACGGGTCGCGAATACGTCTTGGCGATCGGCCGCCTGTACGACGTCGACGACGAAGAGTTGATGCAGCACACAGAGCGGTTGCTGGACCTGTTCGAACTGCACGAGGAGGGGAACTGGTCGATCGAGAGTTATTCCAACGGACAGAAACACAAAATCGCGCTGTGCGCGGCGCTGGCGACGCAGGCCCCAATCTTGCTGCTCGACGAGGCGTTTTCCGGCGGATTGGACCCTGCCGGCATTCTGGCGCTCAAGAGGCTGCTGCAGCATCTGACGCACGAAAGAGGCGGGACGGTGGTGATCAGCACACCAATCCCCGAACTGGTCGAGGAAGTTGCCGATCGGATTCTCATCCTGCGCGACGGTCAGAAGGTCGCCTTCGACACGCTCGACGCGCTGAGAGAGCAGACGGGGTGTGACGGATCGTTGGCCGAAGTTCTGCAACGGCTCGTACACCCGCAGACTCTGGATCACCTCGAGAGATATTTCGAGGAACGGGCGCAATGAGCGTGACTCGCGGCATTCTGGCTCCCCACCGTCACCCGTTCCCGTTGTTCGTGTTGGTTGCCGTCTGTTTTTTGTGGGAAGGTGCCGTTCAGATGTTGGCGCCGCAGGCCACCCTTGATCGTGTCGAATGGATCGAGACGTTTCACTGGCCGCGCGATGTTCTTGTCGCTGCGGTGGCTGTCTTGTGTGGTGCAGTTCGCGCGACAGCGCTGCACCCTGTCTATCGAATGGACTACCGCAAATCGCTGCTGCTGACACCCTGGACAGCCGACAAACCGCTGCCTGCGGGGCCGCTCATCATCGGTTGGGTCGACGGCATCATCGCCGTCGTGTTGATGGTGCTTGTCGCCTACCGGCCGAACTTCGCCGCCTGGCGAATCCCGCTGTTTCTGCTGGTTGGCTACGTGGTCCCGTTGTGTCTGCCGTTCCACGCAGCCGGACTGCGCGTGCATAGCTACGCGGTGCTATTCGGATTGGCGCTACTGGTAAGAGTCTGGCATAGCGGTATTGCGGCTGCGTCGACGGCGGTGGTCATTGTTCTGATCTCCATCAGCGGCATCCGGCACACGTTGCGGCAGATGCGCGAACTTGGCCACGAGTTTGATGACGCCGGCTGGATGAAGCACTTTGCCGCGATGTACGATCGCGACCTCCAGCAGAAGCAAAAGAAGAAACTGGGTTGGATCTTCGAGTTGCTGCAGCCTCAGAAACCGACGCCGGCGATCGGTTGGGCACACGGTGTGGTCGTCAGCCTGTTGCTCGGCTGGTGGGTCTATGCCGTGTTTGCCGTGGGAGTTCAACTCCATACAGCGAGAGAAATGGGCAGTAGCGCACCGACTGTTCAACCAATCGAGCAACCCGGCTCACCGGCATCGAGCGCCGCGGGAGTCATCCGCAATGCGATCATTTGGAGCGGGACGGAACGCGCAGGTCAAGACGCCACGTTTGCAGGCGCGTGGATACTCGTGATCTGCGCGTTCCTTTGCTCGTTGCTCAGATTGTGTACCTATCGCGTCGGGCACCGGTCTCCCATCAACTTGTGGGGACGGGTTCGGACGCGACGCTGGATCGTTCCGTCGTACGACCGGGTGTTTCTGGCACCACTGTGTGTCGTGCTGGCGTTGATCGCTTCAACACTCGCAACTTCACAATGGTCTCTGAATCCAATCATGACCGTGCCGGTAACCGCGACCTTGATGCTGTTGATCGCTCTGAACATGGGGCCTAGCCTCGCCGACTGGCAATTGACCAGCGCGTGCCGGCTGGCTTTGCCTTTGGACATCAAGAACAGACAATTCGTGGAGGCTTGAACGACGCAGGCGTTCTCGAGGAAGGGGCTCGATGAACAATTGGACGCGCGCGATTTTGACGCCGCACCGCGATCTGCTGCTGATCATCATCCCGGCGGTCCTCTACTTCTTGTGGGAAGGGCTGGCGTGGCAGCTCGCCTGGGCCACCGATTCGGACGAGTGGATCGAGAGGTTACACTGGCCGCGCGACATTTTCGCCGTCGTTGCGGCCGTCGCTGTCGGGGCAAGTCGCGCGACGCTGCTCAATCCGGTGTTTATACCCGAGTATCGCACGAGCTTGTTGCTGACGCCGTGGACTGCCGAGAAGCCGTTGCCGGCGGGGCCGCTCATCATCGGGTGGGTCGATGGGCTCCTCGTCGCGGTGTTGATAGCCGTCGTGGCGTATCGGCCCAACATCGACCCCTGGCGAATTCCGTTGATGATGCTGGTGGGCTATGTCGTGCACTTGTGTATCTCGTTTGTTGCTGCCGGACTGCTTGTGCATTGCTATTCCGTCGCATTCGGGCTGGGGCTGGTGTTGCGAGTTTGGCAGAACTATGCTGCTGCCGCTTCGATTCTTGTCGTGTTGGTGCTGATCAGCGTTAGCGGTGTTCGGCACACGCTGCGACAAATGCGCGAGCGTGCTGAGCAGTACGACAACCTCGCCTGGATGAAATCACTCGCGGCCGCGATCGATCCGGCTAATCACCAGAAGCCGAAACAAATAGTTGGCTGGCCTTTCGAATTGCTGCAGCCTCAGCAACCGGGGCCATCGATCGGTGTGAAGCAAGGTCTGCTCGTCAGCTTGCTCATCGGCTGGTGGTTGTATGCGATCTTCGCGGTTGGCGTCGACTTAGCTGGCGCCAACCAGGGAAGCCTTCGCAATCAGATGGCCGAGCGGATCGAACAGCGGGCGGGGCTCTCGTCGCGGGCTGCTGAAATCGTCCGCAACGAGATCATCTGGACCTCCCCAGAGCCAGACCGCATGGGCATCGAGATTGCCGGCAGTTTCGTATTACTCGCATTTGCAATCGCGTGCTGCGCGCGCCGATTGACCGTTTATCTGCCAGGTCACCGACCTCCGATCAGTTTGTGGGGCAGGATCTGGACGTTGCGCTGGATCGTTCCCTCGTACGACAATGTTCTCTTGGCACCGCTGTACGTGTCATTGGTGGTCGTGGCATTCTGGATGGTGACAGCATTCTTGCCGCTCAGCCCTGTCGTCACTGTTCCGGCGGCGGTGACATTGATGTGCTTGATCAGCTTGAACATGGGTCCCACCCTTGCTCAATGGCAACTCACCAGCCATTGCCGCCTGGTTGTCCCCGCGGCGACAAAGAACAAACGGCAGTTTATCGAGGCTTGACGCTGCCGCGCTTGAAGTCGGGCATCGATCAGTGCCGTCGAAGATCGTGAAGAAATTTGTGGCACCGCCGGCTACGTTGACGTACGATCAGGGCGTCCGGCGGTCGTCGGAACAGTCGCTCAGGGAAGACTCAAATAGAAGTTCCAGTTTTGGGAGGGAACGGCTATGCGCATCATCCGCGCGTTGATGATCATTCTCGGTGGTGCCCTGCTCGGGTGTGGGGCGAACGTGGAAGTACCCGCGACATTCGTATCCGCGGCGGCCGCAGCCGAAATCGATCTCGGATCGAAACTTGAAGTCGGAAGCGGACTGCTGCCGCCGGTTCTGTTGGAGGCGGACGGCGAACCGATTGACATCGGAAGGCTTTCGTCAATCGCGCACGCTGGTCCGTGGGTCGCGGACGTCGACGATGACGGCGACGGGGACTTGTTGGTTGGCGATTTCCCCGGGTACTTCTGGCTGTTCGACAACGTCGGCTCTGATGCGCATCCCCAGTATACCTCGGCAGGCAGGCTACAGGCCGGGGGCGTGGACGCCAAGACGCCGGTCTACTGATGCATCGCATCCAGTCCGCAGTTCGTGGACTACGACGATGACGGCATCCTCGATTTCATCAGCGGCTCGTACGACCCCGGCGACATCTACCTGTTCCGCGGGTTGGGCGACGGAGCGTATGCCGCAGTCGAACAGATCTTGGACAAATCCGGCCAGCCGGTCGTGCATCACCCTAAGGAGTTTGCCAAGCACGCGAAACTCGCTGCCGACCCGGACGCCGATGAGACGGAAAAAACCCTGGCCCGCGTGGCCTCGTTCGGCAGCTGGGTTGCGCCCGTCGATTGGGAGGCCGACGGCGACCTGGACCTGTTGATCGGAAGCTTTGGAGGAGAGCTATTCCGCAGAGTCAACGAAGGCACCCGCAGCCAACCCGTCTACGGGACCGAAAGCATCCCGGTCGAGGCGGACGGCAAACCCATCAACGTGCACGAGCATGCCAATCCCGTTGTCGCCGATTGGAATGCCGATGGCTTGTGGGATTTGATTGTGTCTGCGGGCGACGGAAGCGTGGGCTGGTTTGAGAACGTCGGCTCGCCGAACGAACCCAGGTTCGGCCCGCGACAGGCCCTGGTAGCCGCTGCAGCCACGTCGATCTTTTCCGAGCAACACCTGACGCCGGGACAAGCGCCGGTGCCCGGCGCCCGCGCGCAGATCTGCGTCACAGACTACAACGGAGACGGGCGGCTGGACCTGATCGTCGGTGACTATTCTGACATCCACTGGCTCAGAGAGCTCAGCCCAAACGAGAAGGATGAACTCGATAGTCTGATCGCGCAGCAAGCGGAACTGCTGGTCGAGATCAGCAAGATTAGAGACGCATGGACCGACGGTAGCACGAACGAGTCGCCCACAGAGGAGCAAGAGAAACAGTATCAGGCGGTCGGGGAAAAGTATGGGGAGTTGAGTGAAGAAAAGAGTCAGTACATTCTCGAGACTCGCTCCGCCAGCTTTGTCTGGTTGTATCTGCGAGGCAAGACCGATTATCCAGCGGCTCGAGACACGACGAACTCACTGGCAGGTGAGTCGAGGGCAACCGATGGAAGTGAGGAGCAGGAGACAATTACCGATTCCGAGAATGGCGCGTCCAGCGGCCCGGTGTCATTCGAGGCGAAGATCGAGCCCAGCCCGTCTGCTGGCCAAAACAGATTCAAACTCTCGGTCCAGATGCAAATCGAACCCGGCTGGCATACCTATGCCGCTACGCCCGATGGCAGCTCGTCGCCTGCATTTGAAATCAAGCTCGATCTGCCCGACGGGATCCGTGCAGTCGGCGACTGGCACCAACCAAAAGGCAAGCCGTACATCAAAGACCTGAAGATGAAGATCTATACCGACACGGTCACCTTCACGCGCGATCTGGAGGCGACATCCGACGAGCCCGACCGGTCGATCCGCCTCGACATTCATTACCAGGTTTGCACCGACAAATCGTGTTTGCCACCGACAACGATTACCAGAACCGTGGCGCTGCCGTCAGCCGAATGAGTTCGTCAGTTGTGGGCTCGGCATTTGCGACAGTTCGGGTGTGGCGATGCATATTCTCCTTCGCTCGTCGGGTACTCTGCGATGAATGAGTATCAGCAGAGGCTTGAAAGTTTCCTGCTTGGTGCGAAGTTGTCTCCGGAGTACGACATATCGTTTAAGTCGGTTTTCGGTGCCAGAGCCGCGTACGCCAACGGCCGGATCTTTGCCACGTTGGGGAAATTCGGGTTTGCGTTGAAGCTCCCGAGTGATGTTTGTTCAGAACTCTTCGACAACGGCCAGGCAACGCCGCTCAAGTACTTCGCGAACGGACACGTCAAACGCGGCTACGCGGTCGTGGACGAAGATCACGCGGAAGTACAGTCCCGTCTGAGTCGTCTGATTGTTCAAAGTGTGATATTCGCCCAGGCCGATGAGATAGGCTAGAGCGCGCACAGCATAAACGTAGCGGGTTCCGGCGGCGTAGATAGCACATACAAAGGCCGAACAGGGTCCGGTAGCCGCGACGATTATCCCGGATGGGATCAAGCCAGCGAAATGCATCAATTCCGGATTACGAAGTACGACCCGGCTGTGCGGAACAAGTCAGGACACTATACGCGCGAAGAGTGGACGGCGTTTAGCGATGTCGGACGAACCGTCGGCGGCGTTGTGCTGACGTTGGCCGAATACGAACGTGTCGAAGCTGCATACATCGACGCGGCGTTGGGCTTCTTGCGCGAGGCCGGAATCTGCACGCTTTCAATTCGCGGCCTCGAGAACTCGTTCGATTCACCTTCTGCGCCGACCGAGGGCGCGGAATTAGAACTGTCGGCCCTTGCCGAAGCGATGCGGGGTGTGCTGCGTGAAGAGTTCTGGTGCCGGTTCGAAGGCCGGTCCGCATTTGTACATTTCGGCTGGGACTACTACATGTACGTTGGCGTTGCTTCCCTTTGCGAATCGGCACAGAGAGCGGCGTCGGAGCAAGGGCTGTTCGTGGAGCCGTTCGCATCGCCGTATCGGGACGGGCCAGAACCGAACTAAGGATGCGCGTTGAGCTGCCGATCGGGTGTTGACGCGCCTCCCTTGCCAAGCAGAATTCTGCTCTGGCTAGGCGGCGGTGATAGAGCGGTCATCGGCATCAGAATTCACTCTGGATTCTCTCGGCATTGGCCCGCGTCATCAGGGCGCGCAGTACGTTGTCGTCGATGATTTTGGAAATCCCCCGGACGGATCCGTCGACTAAGGCAAAGTTTACCAGGTCATCGTGCCAACTGCCGAACCCGAAAATCTGGCCGCGCATGTCGTCGAGATCCGTTGTCGTGCTATTGCAGAAACGGATCGTATACGAATGAAAATTGGGGCGATCATCGTGTACCGAGGCGCAGCAACTGCGGCCTTCGCCCCAGTATCCCAAAAGCGACTCTCCACCCAAGATCGTGTAAGATTCGCCGTCGGTAACGTCTCGAAACCGGGCCGGGGCGTCGCCGATGTAGATACCCGCGTGGTGTTTGAGGCCGAAGTCGGGAACATCGGTCGGCGAACCCGAGACGCGCTCGTACCAGCCGAAGTTGCCGCGATAGGTTGTATAGGCCCAGCCGTTAGGCCGTTTGTTTGGCAGGCTGGCGCTAGGGCAGACAAAGGTGTCGATCATTGTCTGAATCGCTTGTTCGTTGACCGTCAGGCTGTTCAGAGGCTCGCCCGTGGTGACGTCGAACGACGGAATCTGCCACTTTGGTTCGTCAAAGTCGATGCCGATTGTCGAGTTGCCCAACTGCGGCATAAGGAGCGCGTGCCAGGTCCAAGCCGCCTCTGGCCACCAGCGGTCGATCACGTAGTAGTTCTCTTGTTGGTAGAGCGATTGGACCGTGGCCAACGTCCAGTTGAGTGGTGAATCCAACTCGACCACATCCGAACCGTCTGTGGGAATATTCGCCGGCTCCGGCAAATAGTAGTGGTCGGGTGGAGGTGGACAAATCTCGGGAGGTGGTGGGTCCACCACCTCGACGCTGGAATCTATCCATCCGGACGGAAATGTCCGCAGCGATGAGGCGTAGTTATGCGCTGCCAGCGCCAGTTGCTTCAAATTGTTGAGACACTGCGTGCGGCGGGCCGTCTCCCGCGCGGCCTGGACCGCTGGCAGCAGCAACGCGATCAAAAGCGCTATGATGGCCATCACGATCAGCAGTTCGACGAGTGTGAAGCCGTCCACTTGGCGCGAGCGAGCCAGCGGCTGCGTTGATCGGCGCGGGTGCATGCAGATCTCCGAACACGACGCGTTGCCACGATAGATCCCGCAACGCCGGGCACGCGTCTGTTGAGCAATTCTGCAGCCTGGCGTTTCTACGGTCAAGTACGATCTAACGCACGCCCACGCGAATCGCTCACTCGATGTACCCCAAGGCCCTCAGCCGCTGCCGCAGCCGAAACTGATCCTGGGCCGATCCCGGCAGCGGCGACGGTCTGTGCGCGTTCGTCAGCCGGGCCTTGTAGTCGGTCAGCCGCTGTGCGAACTCGCGATGCTTGCGGTTCGTCTCATCGAACAGGTTGCTTGTTTCTTGGGGATCGGTCGCCAGATCGAACACTTGATGGCCCCAGTTTGTGCCGTCCAGGTTGCGCCACTTGTAGACGGTATCGTTGTCGCGAATGCAAACCCAAATCAGTTCGGGATCGATCGTCGGGTAGAACCGGTCGAAGAATCGCCCGGTGTTTTCCTTCAGGGCGCGGATGCGAATGGAGGTATGGGAGTACGCCAGCAGATCGTCGTGGCCTGCTGCAGTTTCGGACCGCAGCCGCGAAGTCAGATCGACGCCGGCAATGCCTTGGTCGTGGTCGACTTCGAAATTGCACAACCCGGCGAGCGTGGGAAACACGTCGATCGATCGCGTGACACCTTCGAAACGGCCTGGTTTGAGTTCATCGCCGCATAACATGAGCGGGACGTTCAAAACTTCAGGCGCCAACTGAAAGCCGTGCGTCCACGGAAAAAGAGCGTTTTCGCGATACAGCAGCTCCCCGTGGTCGGCGGTGAACACGATCAGGCTGTCGTCGGTGAGATTGCGATCCTCGACCTCTGAGACGACCGCACCGAACAACTTGTCGAGCCTGTGCACACACGCCCGGTACATGACATCAATGGTGTGGCTCAGCTTGGCGACGTCGGCCTGATTGAGCTGGTTCGCTTCGACGACCTTCGGAAAGTCGAGCGACAGGGGGAATACGTTGGTGAGGAATAGCCTTCCGTAATTTTCGAATTGGTCCTGCGGCAGATCACCAAGTTCGTCGGGGTACTTCTCCAGAAACGTCGGCAGAGCGGTCTGATCGAACGCATAGTGCGAATGCGTGACCGAAAAGTTTGTGAGCACGAAAGCTTTGTAATCGGGATCCTGCTTCAGCCGCTCGAGGATTTTCTGAAATTGCTCGTCGTCGGCCGAGAGCATATTCAGCGATACGTTTTTCTCCCGGACTCCCTGCCCGTAGTTGAGGTCAGACGCCGCCATGCCGTGACCGGACCAGAAGAACGTTTCGTAGCCGGCATCGGAAAAGGCTTCTGAGATAAGGTACAGGTTGTCGTCGAGACGTGTGGGGTGGTAGTAGACACCATGTTGATCGGCTTGCTTGCCAGTGAAGATCGATGCGTAAGCGATTCCCGATTGGCCCGCTTCTGTCTGATGTCGGTCGAAAACGACAGACTTGCGGGCGAATGCATCGAGATGTGGCGTGAAAGCGATTTCGCTGTTGTAGGGTGAAAGGTAGTTCTTGTTGACCGTGCAGGTGGCGTAGAGAATGATCAGCCGCGGGCCGCCCTCGGCCGTACGTGTCACTGACCCGCCACTGGACTCGTCCGTCTTTCCGCCCGATTTCGCCGACGCCGAGTTTCCAGACGATGCTGTAGAATCCGCAGTTGTCGGCGGATCGCCACCGTTGCAAGAGACCAGCATCGCCGCCACAGTCGCCGCCAGCAGTCGGCCGCTCGCGCAGTAGACGCGGCAGCGCGTTCGTCTCCTGAACAGAAGCCTGTACCAACGCGAGTGCATTCTCGATCCCGTCTGCTAGGTTTCGTGCGGTCGTCCATCCTCGATGCAGCGAGCGATCGCGTCAACATCGTACACGCAACCGCCCCACGTACCGCCACTCAACTGCTGCAGCAACGCCCATAATCGCGTATCTTCGGGCAGATCGGGATCGGGAACAAGCGGGACGTTCGGTTCGCGGCCGGCAAGCAGCCGGGCGCCCTCCGCCGGAGAAAGCCGCTTCTTAGCGGTCCCGACGAAGTTCAACGTACCCTCCAGGTTGCGGCAGTCGATGACGAATTCGATCAGGTCGCCGTCGCGCAGCTTGCCGATGGGGCCACCGGCCAACGCTTCGGGTCCGACGTGACCGATACAGGCACCGGTCGAGACGCCCGAAAAGCGAGCGTCGGTGACCACGGCGACGTGTTTGCCGAATTCCAAATAGCGCAACGCAGACGTGATCTGGTACGTCTCTTCCATGCCGGCGCCCAGCGGGCCGCGGCAGCAGAGCACAATCACGTCGCCGGCGCTAATGCGGTTTTGTTTGACCGCGGCGATGGCCTCGCGTTCGGAAGTGAACACGCGGGCCGGTCCGAGCTTGCGGTAGACTCCATCGGCATCGACGACTGAAGGGTCGATGGCCGTGCTTTTGATCACCGAACCCTCCGGTGCGATGTTGCCCACCGGAAACGTAACGGTACTGGTTAGGCCGCGCGAGTTTGCCCGCTCGGGGCTCATGACGACGTCGTCAGGATCGACGCCGTCGCGCTCTTGCAGCAGTGCCCGCAACCGCTCGCGGCGACTGGAGGCCTGCCACCAATCGAGCACTTCGCCCAGCGGTCGCCCGGTAGCCGTCAGCACGTCGAGTTTGAGCAGCCCCAATTCGCGCAGCTGGAGCATGACTTCGGGCACCCCGCCGGCCAGAAACAGTCGGACGGTCGGATGACCCACGGGGCCGTTGGGAAGCACATCGACCAGCCGCGGCACCTGGCGATTGATTCGGTTCCAATCGTCGACGGTGGGACGCTTCAATCCGGCTGCAAATGCGACGGCCGGAATGTGCAGCAACAAGTTGGTCGATCCGCCGACGGCAGCGTGGACCGCCATCGCGTTGTGCAGTGTTGCTTCATTGAGTATGTCGCTGACGCGTAGTCCCCGTTCCTGAAGATGCACCAGCGCCCGGGCGCTGCGGCGGGCCATGTCGAGCCAAATCGGTTGGCCCGAGGGGGCCAGCGCGCTGTGCGGCAGCGACAGGCCCCAGGCTTCGGCCACGACCTGCGATGTGGCGGCCGTCCCCAGAAACTGGCAGCCGCCTCCTGGTGATCCGCAGGCCCGGCAGCCCATCTCGGCGGCATGCTCCAGGTCGATCTCGCCGTGGGCGAACCGCGCCCCGATAGTCTGCACCTTGCCGGCGTCTTCGGCTTCGGCTGCCGGCAACGTGACACCGCCCGGCACGATCAAGGCGGGCAAGTCGTGTTGGGCGGCGACGGCCATCATCATGGCCGGCAAACCCTTGTCACAAGTGGCGACACCCAGAACGCCCTTACGGGTCGGCAGCGACCTGATCAACCGCTTAAGCACGACCGCTGCGTCGTTGCGATAGGCCAGGCTATCCATCATCCCCGTTGTTCCCTGGGTGCGGCCGTCGCAGGGATCGCTGACGAAGGCCGCAAACGGAAGCCGTCGCAGTTGGTCAAGTTCCTGGGCGGCAGCCCGCATCAGCAATCCCACCTCCCAATGGCCCGTGTGAAAGCCCAGGGCGATCGGTTTGCCGTCTTCCGCCCGAATGCCTCCTTGTGTGCTCAGTATCAGTATTTGATCTCGCAGCAACTCTCGCGGATTCCATCCCATGCCGGCGTTTTGAGTCATGCCGAACAAGTCGCCGCTGGGACTGTCACGCAGCATTTCCTCGGACAGAGGCAATTCTCCCGCCGGCCCCGACCCGGTCGTCTGCACATCGAGCAAGTCAGCACCGGTGCTGTCGAGGATTGAATCGAAATCAACTGTCATGGCAACTCTGCGGCGGACGAAAGGACGTCGAGGAACATGGTTCTGGCACCGAGTGCGATACTCTGCGCCGGCCCAACATTGGGAAACGGCTTGCGAACACTCACGGCTGGAGTGGCATCTTCAATTCTGTGCCGAAACCCGACAAAAGAAAACCGCCTTTGCGACGCAACTAACCGGGATTGTCCACACGGTGCGGCATTGGACGATCATTCGCCCAACAAGAGCAACTCCCGTATCTCCAGTAGGCGGTTGAGACGCTCGGTGTCGGTCAGCGGGTCGAGCTGAAGTTCGTGAAGCAGCGCGTCGAAGGGGGCCAGCGACATGGCGTCGCGGCAAACGATCAACAGGTCCTTCAACTCTTCATCGGCCTGAGCCAACTTCACGTAGGCCAGAAGAGCCTTGCGGGTGACCAGCAGATTGTTGGGCAGCAATTCGTCCAGTGCCTCGTCTGTCGCCTCCAGCGAGCGACAATTCATCGCGTAGCCGTGCGGGAATGCTGCCCGGCCGTCAAACTGCCATTCGACAGCGTTGTCGGATTGCTGAACACCGTTGGACTCGACGATCATGCCCGGAACTTCAAGCGAGAATCGGAATTCCTTCATACTTCCACCCAATCCGTATAGCCCGACGATCCTCGCTAGCAGGCTCGACCAAACTGCCTCGAAAGCCTGCATGCTGCCGAACCGCTCCTCGACTACCCGTCTGGCGATCTGCTTCAGTTCCTGAGCCCGGGCCTCGATCTTCTTGTCGCCGGCGGAACGGAGTCCGAGACCCGCCAGCATGACGCGCGTCTTCTCCGAGTCCATGGCCTCGCCGTTCGCGTTTCGAACGAGACCGCGAAGCTTAGCCTCGAGAAAATTGACGGCAAGCTTCTCAGTCTCAGGACCGGCCGGCCTGCCGTTTTCGTCGACAAGATTCAATCCGTGCCGCGAGCAATTGGCCGCGACCACGCGCATCAACTCTTCTTCAAACTGGTCGGAATCCAGATCGCGCGTAGAGACGTCCCAATAGAGATCGAAGAGTTCGACCATCCAGGGCGTACCCTCCGTCTTTAGCCAGGCAATGAACTCGGACGTGTCGTATTCGTCGCCCAACGCTTCCTCGAAGATCTCTTCTCCGAGTGAGATCAAGAGCTCCATGAGCTCCGAGACCGCCTGATGCATGTCGTCGTGGTCGACAATATCGGTCAGGGTCTCACTCCAGCGATGTTCGACGACGAAACCGTAGTCGGTCTGGGCGTATCTGCGGGATAAGGTGCTGGAGCGGCTCTCATCGGGGGACTTGATCTCGAAGTGATCGGGAATGGCCTCCACCGATCTGAACGTGCCCCAGGCGGCCAGGTATGGGTGGTCGTCGTCTTGAACCGCGGCCGGTAGTTCGAAGATTGAACTGTCCCATTCGTCGTGCGAAATCTTCGCCGCACCCGTGACGAAGTTCCACGCCGATTGATCCTTGAGATCGGGTTGATAGATGGCCCGATCGACGAAGCCCTCGGAGTGCAAAACGGTCTCGTAGCGATACGTGTCACTAGCGCAACCGGCGAGGGCACATAGCAGTAGGATCCCCAAAAGAGACCATGCGTGCCTGCCGATTTGTGATTGCATGCTGGGCTCCATTCGAAACTCGCGATCGAGTAATAGGCCTGTTTCCCAATGCCTTTCGAGTCCTCCTCCAGGCTTCGCTACCATCATAGATCCAGCCCAGGGTCGCTTTATTTCGTTCGCCAGCAGATTTCCCCATCAATTGCGATGTAACATCTCGGGCGGACCTCGCGAAACTGCGTCGCGGCTGAGAGAAAGAGACAAACTGGGGCAAAAATGCGGCAGGCACGCGACTTTTGCGCAAGACGACTACCGATCCCGTTCCCCGCGACGCGGTGGACCGGGCCGGCGCCCTCTCCGATCTCTGCCGATCGGCGGTCCCGGCGGTCCCGGCGGGTGTCGCTCGTCCGGGCCACGGAAACGCCCCCGCGGTCCAAACCTATCCGGACGACGATGGTCGGACCACAGGCGGCGCATGATGGCGTGCAATTCCTCGTGGATACGGGCCAAGTCAGGCGCCTGCTCCCGCATGTAGCGTGCCCGCACCTCTTCCTGAAACTCGGCTGAGGGCAATTGCATCAGCTCGTCGCGCAACTTTGGCTCGAGCTGCTCGTAAAACGTCTGAATCTGATCGTCATTGGGAAGCACACGCTCGGTCTGGGCTCTCCATTGCACCATCAAACTCTTGACAACGATGGCTCCCACGAAACGCCGGCGCTCTTCGTCGTCGACGACCTCGTCAATTCGGGCGCGCACTTCTGCGTCGCTGATCGACGCGGTAATCTCCTCGACATCGAGCCATTCACCCCGTCCCCCGCGGCCTTTGGCTTGATGGGCTAGTAATCGAAGTGTGCGACGCGAACCGTCCAATTCCTGCAGTTCTTCGCGCAACGGCTGCGGGAGTTGGGCACTCTTCTCAAGCTTAACCGTCAGTGCGGCCAGGTCGTCATTCCCCAGCGTCGGTGCGTCGGCAAACGGTCCGGGCATGTAGAACGGCGACCGCGGCCGACCACTGCGATAACGTGAGGGACCGTTGTCCTGGTGCTCTAGAAAATCGCGGATGAGCGTTAGCTTCGTCTGGTTGTCACTCGCTCGGCGCAGTTCTTCTCGTTGCCAAGGTGATAGAGTCTTCAACCAGTCGTGATAATTCTGTAAGACGTCGCGGAGATTGCCTGCGCGCTTGGCGTCCTCCTCGATTTCTCGGTGCATGCGGCCCAACTCGGCGCGGTGTTCGGGTGACATGTCGCGGTAGGTTTGGAATTGCCGCTCGAGTCTGTCGCGTTCTGCAGCCGACATCGCCTGGATCTGGCGACGCCGACTGTCCCGCTCTTGCGCATCGCCGTCGTCAGCCCGCAGGAGCAGCGGAAGCGTCAGCGCGAGAAGTACGGCGGCCATATAGCCGCGTCTACTGATTCGTGCCATCAGCAGGTTCATCGAATAGTCCGGATGCTTGTAGTTCGCGCAGGAATTCCGTGTTTTCGACCTCAGTATACATGTCGAGGTTTTGTATGACCGGCAGGTTCTCGATCAACATTCGTGATTCGTCGGGCACCCAGCGATTTGCAATCGAAAAGCCGACGACGGCAGCCAGTACTAGTCCGGCGGCCCAGCCCGCATAGACTCCTATGCGCCGCGCCATCGGCGTCGGTTTCGCCGTCCGCGGGCTGACCCGCACCGTGGCCATTGTCTGCGCGGTGAACGTGTCAGAAGCGCGCTGTTGCGGCAGGACATCGAGTAGTTCGAAGGATCTCACCAGCATGTCGGCTTCGTGCCGCACTTGATTGTCGCTGGCGATCAACCGCTCGATCTCCTTGGCTGCCGGCTCGTCGAGTTCGCCGTCGAGATAGGCCACCAAATCGGCGCGCTGTTTTTGAGTGAGAGATGATGAACGGATCATGAGTTTTCTATAATAGCGTCTCAACTATGATTGGATTTGGGCATCCAGTTTCTCCCGCAGGTTCTCCCGGGCTCGCGACAACAGAGATTTGACCGCGGAGTTACTCATCTCCATAGTCACAGCGATGTCGTCGTAGCTCATGCCCTCAAACTTGTGCAGCAGCAGCGCCATCCTCTGCCGGTCATTTAACTCGTCAAGCGCCGCTCGTACCGTTTCGCACAGTTCACGCCGGGCGAGTTGCCTGGTGGGCAACAGCGCCGACTTGTCGGCGATCAGCTTTTCTTGTGGCCGCGGGCCCAAAGGACCCGAGTCCCGGATGCTCAACGGCACTTCTTTGCGGCGGCCGGCATTGCGCCGCGCGTTGCTGGCCAAATTGTTGGCGATACGAAACAGCCAGGTCGAAAACCGGGCTGCGGGTTTATATGTGTCTCGAGCCCGGTAGACGCGCATGAATACGTCTTGGGCCAGGTCTTCGGCAGTTTCCCGGTTTGCGACGATGTGCGTGAATATGCCAACCAGCCGATCCTGATACGCCGCAACCAACTGCGCGAACGCCTCGTCGTCTCCTTGCTGGGCGCGCAGCATCAACTGCACGTCGGGGTCGCGCAGATACGGGATCTGACTGGTATCGCTTGTCGCCACAGACATTCAACCCGCCTCGGCTGGAAAAGTTTCTGCCGAAGTAGACTTCCCGACGCCCTTTCGACGCGGCCCGACCAGCAGGACGAAGGCGTAGAACGCAGTCCAGATCGCGACGAACGTGATCAGGACTCTCCGCGTCGATAGCGTGCCGCCCGGGAACCCTTCCGAGCTGTCAAACTGAGTATTCAGAACTAGAACCGCCGGTCGCTGGCGATGTTTGGCCAACACTTGCCAGCGCCCCGGCTCGGCAAGCGTGGCCCCCGAATAGGCCCGAGTTTCTCCGTTGAGCAATACGTTGCGATACCAATGCGGTTGGGCTTTGCTGAACTCACGGTAGTCAATCGCTTTGTCGCCGGCGTCGGCAATCACGCGAAAGTCGACCGTTGCGCCGCGCTCGAGACGGTCGATGATCTTTGCCAACGACAGCCACTGTCCCTCGTCATCGGCTGCCGCCACACCAAGTTGCGGGTCGACGTAGAGCCACTGCAGTCGGTCGCGATCGAAATACTCAGCCGCCACGTGACCCTCGAGCCACAGCACGCGCGCTTGCAGTCCCACCGACTGCGCTATTTCGACGAACAACCGGGCGTAGGCACTGCACAGGCAGAAGTGAGACTGCCCATCGGCAAGGATTGTGCCGGCGCTGCTCTCATCGACATTCGAGAGTTGCTGATCAACTGCGTTCAAACTTGTACGCTCGAATCCAACGATTGCTGTCACGACGTCGAAGTCAGTGCCCTCGGAAGGAATCTGCTCTCCGATGACCTGACGGCTGGCGTCGTCCAGCGACAGCTCCGGTAGACGAAAGTCGATCTGTTCGGATCCAATCCGCACAACCCCGTCATCCGCTGGTGGGGTGTCAAACTCGCCCCCATCGACGGCAATCACTCGATGCAGACTGTAGGGGTCGAGGTAGATCGCCACCGCCATTGCCAGCCCGAGCGTCATCAGCGTCGCCAGAGCGTGTCGGAGCATGGCCATGTTTCTCCGGGCCAACGCCGGGCTATGAGTTGCAACGACTGGTCCGGTCGGTGGATGCAGACCAGAATGCGACCGCTTGTGTGTAACGTATCAATCTGTAGTAGGTTATGGCAATCATCAGTTCATAGCCCACGTTTCAATCCCAACGCATGCTTCGAATTTGATGTGATGGACAGGTGGAAGTTGGTAAGCTAAGATATCACAAGGACTTTCGACAGACTCGCGTCTGCCGACCCACCCATTGCTCGACGAAACACTGCCAAGTGCCCCCCCACCCCAGTCGAGCCGAGCCGCAGCGCGGCGACTCGCCGTTGAACCAACCCCGACTCAGGCAGATACCAGTTAGACCCGATGCCATCGCAACGATCGACAATCGGAGCAAGGGCCCGCGCCGTTCTGCGGAGAAACGGCTGGACCCGCGCGGAAATCGTTCGAAACGTCTCGACTGCGCTGGTCGCGTCGATCATTGGCAGCGGCGTCGGACTACTACTGCTGGCCGCCCCGGCGGATCAGACCTCGGCTTCCGACGCTGAGCAGGCCACCGCTAACGCTTCGAGCGATGAACTTCGCGACGCCGCATACCAGAAGCAAGTTCGGCCCCTGCTGAAGCGTTATTGCTTCGAGTGTCATGGTGCCGATGATTCCATGGGCGAATTGCGGCTCGACAGATTTGACGACCTGGCTGCAGTTCGCAACGGCCGTAAGACGTGGGAGCGCGTGCTGGGCATGCTCAGCTCGGATGCAATGCCGCCCGCCGATGCAGAATCATCGCCGACGAAAGAGGAGCGCGCCGCACTCGTAGGTTGGATCGACTCGGCATTGTTCGACATCGACTGCAGCACGGGTCGCGATCCGGGACGGGTCACCATCCGTCGACTCAATCGCAACGAATACAACAACACGATTCACGATCTCGTCGGCGTCGATTTTCAACCGGCGGACGATTTTCCGTCTGACGACGTTGGCAGTGGATTCGACAATATTGGCGACGTTCTTTCGCTGCCGCCCCTGCTATTGGAAAAGTACATGTCGGCCGCCGAAAAGATCGCCGAGGCAGCTATCATCGTCTTCGATCCCAACCAGCCGCTGGTGCAACGGTTTCGGGGGGACGACTTGAAGACGACCGGCAGCGCGACGAAAACGGACTATGGGTTCTACAAGATGAATTCGACCGGTTCGGTGTTTGCCGAGGCCCAATTTCATCAGGAAGAAGAGTATACGTTTCGCATCGAGGCAGCGGCCGATCAAGCCGGCCCCGACCCGGCCCGCGTGGAATTGCGAGTGGGCGAGACCGTACTGAAGGTCTTTGACACCAAGGGGCGACGGCGTCCGCGGGTGTATGAGACGAAGGCCGTCGTGCCGGCAGGCCCCAAACGAGTTTCGGCGGCGTTCATTAATGACTATTACCGGCCCGATGCGGAGGACCCCAAAGAGCGTGATCGCAACCTGGCAGTCCGCTATCTGGAAGTCGAGTCGACGTCGGCCCCGACGCTCGTCGACTATCCGCCGATGCATCGACGGATCATCTTCTGCCGGCCTGACGAGGAGAACTCTCCGGGCGAGTGCGCCCACCGGATCATGCGACGCTTTGCCGATCGCGCGTTTCGCCGACCAATCGACGAAGGCGAACTCGACCGTCTGGTGAACCTGGTCGAAACCGTTCTCGAACAGGGGGAGCCGTTCGAGCGCGGAATTCAGGTTGGGGTCCAAGCCGTGCTGGTCTCTCCGCAGTTTCTATTTCGAGTCGAACGCGACGAGTCGCCGGATGATCCCCTGCAGCGCCACGCCGTGGCCGACTATGAGTTGGCTTCGCGATTGTCGTACTTCCTGTGGAGTTCCATGCCCGATGCCGAGCTGTTTTCGATTGCAGCACAGGGACAGTTGCATCGAGAAGACGTGCTGCAGCAACAGGTGCGACGCATGCTGGCGGACCCGCGGTCAGAGGCGTTGGTAGAAAACTTCGGCGGCCAGTGGCTGAACCTAAGGAACCTGGCCGAATTGACGCCGGATCCCAAGCAGTTCGCCGACTTCAACGATCAATTGCGAAGCGACATGCGTCGCGAAACGGAGTTGGTGTTTGGTGCTGTGATGCGCGAAGATCGCAGTATCCTTGATGTTCTTGACGCCGACTTCACCTTCATCAACGAACGTCTCGCCAAACATTACGGAATCGACGGGGTTGAGGGCGAACAATTCCGCCGAGTCTCTCTGGAGGGCCTTCCACGAGCCGGCGTGCTGACGCATGCCAGCATCTTGACGCTGACCTCCAACCCGACGCGGACGTCGCCGGTCAAACGCGGCAAGTGGATTATGGAGAACATTCTGGGGGCTGCTCCACCACCGCCTCCGCCGGGTGTGCCGGAATTGGAGGAAACCAAAGAGGCCGCCGAGAATGCGTCATTGCGGGAGCGGCTGCTGGTGCATCGCGAAGACCCAGGCTGTGCCTCCTGCCACGACCAGATGGATGCCTTGGGATTCGGATTCGAGAACTTCGACCCTGTCGGCCGGTGGCGCGACAAGGATGGCGAGTTTGCTATCGATTCATCGGGAACGCTCCCCAGCGGCGAGACGTTCAACGGCGCCGTCGAACTTGTTAGAATTCTCAAGAGACGCGAGTCAGAGATTGCCGAATCCGTCGTCCGCAAGATGTTGACCTACGCGCTGGGACGCGGGCTCGAGTACTACGATCGATGCGCGGTCGATGCGATCACCACTGCGCTCGGCGAAAACGGCTATCGTTTTTCGGTTCTGGTAAACGAAATCGCAGGCAGCGAGCCGTTTCGCATGCGACGCGGCGACGAAAAACGGGAATGACATGCAATACCGACTGAATCGCAGAACGTTCCTAAAGGGCACGGGCACGACCTTGGCGCTGCCGCTGCTAGAGGCCATGCGGCCGCCGGCGCATGCTGCAGCTGAATCTCCAGCGGCTCCCACGCGGCTGGCATTCGTGTTCTTTCCCAACGGCGTGATTCAACCGGCCTGGAAGCCGACTGAAGCCGGCACCGGCTACGCGCTTTCCCAGACACTCGCACCATTGGCGCCGCACCGGGCCGACTTCAACATCTTCACCGGTTTGACCCAAGACAACGGCCGAGCGAAAGGCGATGGCGCCGGGGACCATGCACGCTGTGCCGCCTCGTTCCTGACCGGAGCGCACCCGGTCAAGACCGACGGTGCAGACATTCGCGTCGGCATGTCGGTGGACCAGGTAGCGGCCGCCGAGATTGGCCACCGGACACCTTTGCCGTCGTTAGAACTTGGCATCGAACGCGGCCGCAACGCGGGCAATTGCGACTCGGGTTACAGTTGCGCGTACTCGTCGAACGTTTCGTGGAAGACGCCCACGACGCCGATGGCCAAAGAGATCCACCCCCGTGCCGTCTTCGAGCGATTGTTCGGCGACGGCGCACGGAACCGTGCTCGTCGCGACCAGTATCGCCAGAGCATTCTCGACCTGGTTTCCGAAGATGCCCGCCGCTTGCAGCAGCAATTGGGCACCACCGACCGTCGCAAAGTCGAAGAGTATTTCACCAGCGTTCGCGAATTAGAGCAGCGGATCCAGCGGACTGCCGATCGGCAGGCCGTCCCTGTGCCTGAATTCGACGCACCCGAGGGGCGCCCCGAAGACCTCACCGAACACATCCGCTTGATGTACGACGTGCTCGTGCTCGCCTTCCAGACCGACACTACGCGGATTGCGACGTTCATGCTGGCTAACGCCGGCAGCAACCGCAGCTACACGATGGTCGGTGTCAACGACGGGCACCACCAACTGTCGCACCACGGCAACGACAAGGAAAAGACCGATAAGATCCAGAAAATCGACCAGTACCTTGTCGAGCAGTTCGGTTATTTCCTCGACAAGCTCAAGTCGGTGCAGGAAGGCGAACACACGTTGCTGGACAATTCGCTGGTCCTCTACGGCAGCGGGTTAGGCGACGGCAACCGCCACACGCACCACGACCTGCCGATTCTATTGGCGGGCAAAGCGGGCGGCCGAGTGCAAACCGGGCGGCATGTCGCCTATCCGGAAAACACGCCGATGAACAATCTGTTCCTGTCGCTGTTGGATTACTCCGGTGCCAACATCGAAAAGATCGGCGACAGCAGCGGACGTTTGACACAGCTGGAAGGCTGATCGTTCTTAGCGCTTAGGCTTCGACTTCGATCTCGCGCGGCCACTGCTGGTAGGCTTCCCAGTACGTTTTCTTGAGGGCGATTTCGTCGTCCTCTGCGGTCGGTTGAACGCGACCGCTTGCGTCGGTCGCGCGCGAAACCACGGTGTGCTCTCCCGGCTCGACTGTGCCCAGATCGATGGAGAAGAATCTCCAACAGAACTTGGCTTGCGGTTCATCGTCTAGCTTGGCCGGTTGCCAGGAACCGTCGTCCAGGCGGACTTCGACGCGGTCGATCTCGGTACCGTCGCCCCAGACTGCGCCATAGGCTTTGAGGGGCACTCGGCCGTTGACGGTGGGCTCTCTGGTTACCCGGGCCACGATCGACTTGAGGTTCATGCGCGAGACCGACGACTCGACGAATACCACCTCGTCGCCCTGCCGCTCGCCGCGGAGCGTCACGTAATCACGCCCCATGAACCGCCCCATATAGCGTCGATTGCGGACCTCGATGCGTCTGAGCCACTTGACGTTGGCAATGCCGTACCAGCCAGGGACGATCAGCCGCAGGGGTGCGCCGTTGCGCTGCTCGATCGATTCGCCGTTACGCTGGTAAGCCAATAGCGTATTCAGGCCCATGGCGTCTTCGACCGACATGCTGCGGCCGAATGGTACTTCGACAGTCACCTTTCGAACCGCTTCTTCCTGTTGGTCGACGCCGAAGAACACGACCTCTTTAGCGCCCGGCTGAATGCCGCACTCTTTGAGGATGGGAGCCAGCGGGGTGCCCGTCCAACGGCTGTTGTAGATGCCCCCGATGAAGCCCTTCGATGCGCCGTTTCCGGAGCATTCCAGTGTCATCAGTTGGTCTTGTTCGGGCAGCGCTTTGATGTCGTCGAGTGCGAAGGTGCGCGGGCGCTCGACCATGCCGGCAATCTCGAGTTGGTAGCTTTCCGGATCGATCTCCGGCTCGTTGTAGTGCGCCACGTTGAAGACTTGATCTTGCGGAGTGAGCCAGCTGTCGAGCGTTTCCCAGTCGAGCAGATTGGGCCGCGAGCGGGGCATATTCAAGAACGGGACCAACTCTTCGTCGGCCGCTTCGTCGGGGAATACGAAGTCGGGAAAGGACATTTGTGAGATCAGCGCGATCGCCGCGGCTGAGCCGCCCTTGAGAACGTCGCGTCGCGTCACCGTCGAGTCGGTCATGGATGTGTCCTTATGTCTGCATTGCAAGGCGTGTTCACTGGTGCGCCGCCTATCTGGTACGTCGATCGTCCGGGGAGAGAGAGACGTTGAACTTCTGGTCCTTGTCGGATTGCAGAACGATCTTTCGACTGCTTCGCAACGAACCGGCGGGGTGCACGACTTCCAGCCGGTAGTTGCCAGGGGGCACTCCCTCGAAACGAAACCGCCCGTCCTTCGTCGTCAATGCAAAGTATGGGTGGTCGAAGACGTAAATCCAAGCCTGCATGTTGCCGTGTAGTCTGCAGCCCAACACAATCGGCCGAGACGTTCCCCCGGCCCGCGGGAAGGTTTCTTCAACTTCATCGCCGAAGGCCAGTGTGACGTCGAAACTATGCAGGGGCGTGTTGGAGAAGACATTGTGTGTGCCGGGATCGTTGTTGGTGAACTTTACACGATCGCCAGCACGAACGGCGATTGTCTCGGGGACGAAGCGAAAATCCTGCTGGTCGATGACCGACACCGCCGCCTCACGATGTGCATCCAAACCTTTCAAGCCCGATCCTCTCAGGGCCACGACCGCTTCGGCTAACTCGCCTTGGCCTTTCGCGTTGACGTAGTACCGGGAATATCGCCAGCGGCGTTTCGGGTCGGCTTCGTATGTGATCACCCCTGTAATTGTCGGGCCGATTGGGGAGGCTGCCGTCGATGTATCGGTCGGATGTTTCCGGTTGGAATCACCGTCCTGGGAGACGCAAAACCGCGCGCAGGTGAAAAAGGCCGCGATCGCGATGAGCGTAGATAGAATCGGACGGAAAGGGAGTGCGTGCATCATGATCGTTTTCAGGGCTCGCTATGCAGGTCTACCAACGCGGGTGGTGCCGGCGGATACGATAGTGCGCCAAGGGCTCGGTGGAAGGCAATCGCCGTTCGACCGGCGGATTGATGTGATGCGTTCGCTGCAGTATCCACGCGACCGCGGCCCCAACAGCGAATCCGCCGATGTGGGCCCACCAGGCTACACCGGCGGCCTCGGTGGCGGCGACTTGCATCGTGCCCTGAAAAAGCTGTATCAAAAACCAGATGCCGAGAAACACGGGAGCCGGGATGACCACCATGTGTAGGATGATGAAAATCGGGATTAGTGTGAGTACCCTCGCGCGGGGATAGAGCAGCAGGTAGGCTCCCATCACGCCCGCAATCGCGCCGCTGGCGCCGATCGTAGGAATCGTTGAACCGGGCGCGCTCAACAGATGGGCGAAACTCGCAGCTGCACCGCTGGCTAGGTAGAACACCAGATAGCCTACGTGCCCCATGCGGTCTTCGACGTTGTCGCCAAAGATGTGCAGGAACCAAACGTTCCCCAAAAAGTGCATCCAGCCGCCGTGCAGAAAGATGCAAGTCAGCATCGTCAACAGAGGTGGTACCGCACTGGGTGCAGCAGGGCGAATACTCTCGGTCAATTCGATTCCGCGGGAGGTCCTGCGGGCCACGCGTTCGGGTATTTCGACCGGCTTGTCGGGATCGGTGATTCGCGCGGGGATCATGCCATACCGCTCGACCAGGGAAGGCTCCCCAATTTCGTCCCCAAGCTGAAGCAGAAACACGACCGTACACAGCCCGATCAGCGTGTAATTCACGACGGGCTTCGTGCGCGCGGGGATGTTGTCCCGAATTGGAATCATCGATCTCGATTGGCTCCGACGGTGTGAATCGTCCGATTCAGCATAGGTGAACGAGCACTGGAATCACAGTAGTCGGGACGTAGCGTTCGGGCTTGATGTTGCCGCGGAACAGCACTCGTGCGATATTCGGAGAATACGGTCAAGCGGCGAAAAGTCATGGAACCGGAAGCCTCCTACGTGTGTCCGTCCTGCGGTGAGGAGATCGTGGTTCCGGTCGATGTCTCAGCCGGCGGCAGCCAGCAATACATCGAAGACTGCCCGGTCTGCTGTTCGCCGAATATTCTGCGAATCGACGTCGATCGACGGGGCGGCGTTTTCATCTGTGCACAGCCTGAGTAACGGCAGACGAGACGAAGCGATGGCGCGTAAACACAGGTCCACGATTCGCAAGCCCGCCACCAAGCAGCCTCATCTGCGCAAGAAACTCGCAAAAACCGGACTCATCAAAGACCGCAGGCCGGTCAAGCAGGGCTGATGTGGCGATGCACTTTCGCCATTGACGGCGGCTCAGGCCCCCCTCTATTCTTCGCCCCACTTCAATGGGATAGCCGAACTCAAATTCCCGGATCTGAGCGGGGGGCGGTATGTCGAACTTCGCCAAAGCGCGGCTGCTGCTGGCAGGCGCTGTGTTGACAGGCTGCATTGGTTGCGACCAGACCACCAAGTACATCGCAACCAGCACACTGCAAGGTGAACTGCCCCGCTCGTATCTGGCCGATACGATCCGCCTGCATTACGTCCAGAACCCGGGAGGTTTTCTGGGTGCCGGCGGCAGCCTCTCGCCAAGGCTAAGATTCTGGCTGTTTACTGTGATGAATTGCTCCTTGTTGGGCGGCGTTGGCTTTGTGCTCGTCAAGCATTGGTCGATGAAGCGTTCGACGTTCTTGCTGCTGCTGCTGATTCTGGCAGGCGGCATCGGCAACCTCATCGACCGCGTCCTGTATGACGGCTTGGTGACCGACTTCCTGAACGTGGGCGTCGGGCCACTCCGCACGGGTATTTTCAACGTGGCGGACATGGCCGTGATGGGGAGCTCAATTGGGCTGCTGCTGCTGTTCCGCGAGGAAAAACACTTCGCGGCGCAAGAAGAGGCAGCGGGGGATTGATCGCGTTCGACGCGTCACCCACATTGCCGGGAACTTAGCACAGCAGCACAAGCACAGCAGCACAGCTTGGTCTGGATCAGTTGTCCCGACCAAAAGTCTGAATCGTCTCGCTGGTTGCCGGGCGGCGGATTCGCCGGCCTTGATAAAGGCCCGAAGTCGTTCCCGACGAACTGGGGGGCTGCCGTCTTCCACCACGTTCGACGATCCACGGTGCGTCCTCGCCCGGTCGCCAGACTCGTCGGCTCGGCTTGTAGCCCATATAGGCCAGGAAGTCGCTCAGCGACACCCAGCGGACACCAACCTGGCGGGCGGCATCTTTCATCGCCAGTGTTTCCCTAAGGATGGCTGCCACCGCTTCATCGTCCTGAATTCGGTCGGTCTCCGAGCCGTCCGGAAGCTCGCCGATCACGAGCCACTTCGTATGCACGTCAATGCCCTCGCCCACAACCTCGCCCGTGTCCAGAATCTCGTTGTCGACGGATCCGTTTGCTCCGGCAATCAGATCGTGCAGCAGCGGGCGGTCGCTCGCTCCGTCTCCGTCCAGATCGATGTAGCCGGCCAGAGAGAAATTCAGCCGCTGACCGGGGCTCCAGAGCGGCGTGTAAATGGAATCGCCCGGAGAAATCGGCCGTCGGATGTCGTCTTCGACGATTGTGGCCGCCGCCAGGTGATTGCCGTAGATTCGGGTGACCTCAATGGCGCCTTTGATATCCTCGGGGGTGCCGCCGACGTTCTGATAGTCCTTCTCATAGATGCTAAACGTCGTGCCTTCCCGCAGCTGGTCTGCTTCGCCGACGTCGATGAAGATCAGGTTGGTCACAGGATCGACCCGTGTGACCATGCCATCGGCAACTTCGAAGCTGACGTCGATCGCATCGTCCAGCTTCTGGTTCAACTCGTCGTTGATCTGCACCAGCGCGTTTTGCGCCTGTTCGTACTCTCGCCGTGCGAGTTCGAATCGCTCGGCGGCGGCATTGACTTGGTTCTCGGCCGCACGCTTCGAAACAAGTGCTGCGTCCAGATCTTGTTGGATTTCGTCAACGGCAGCCGCTTTGGAAGCCTGGATTTCCTCACGGTTCTGCTCGGCGGCGGCCGCACGTTGCTCTTGCTCGACGACCTGCTCGCGGTACTCGGCCTGCAGAGCCTCGATGGTTGCCTGATGCCGTGCGACTGTCGTCTGCATTTCGGCATTCTGTCCCGTCAGGTTGTCCACCTGCGAGCGGAGTTTGGCCAGCGTGGCCGTATAGGTGCTCTCCTGCAGTTCTTTGCCGAATTTGCGGATGTCTTCGTTCATCGCGCCCATGACGGTATTGGGGTTGCTGGGATCGGTAACACCGACGTCAGTATAGGTGTGGCCGATGAGTCCTTTGAGCCCCTCGATCTCGTCGAGTTTTTGGCGCAATGCGCTTTTTGCATCACCAGCTTCGGTGTCAGCCGCCTTGCGCTGGCCTTCAACGTCGCCGCTGTATCGATACTGCATGAACCAACCGACGCCTAGCACCACGGTGGTGCAGAAAAAAAAGATCAGTGCCAGCTGCACCAACAACGATCGATCTTGAGCCGCCATGACTTTTCCTCGCAGCGTAGTTGGTAAGACGAAGAAGCGCCTGTGAGAGTTGCCCTTATCTCTCAAGTGTAAACGGGGTTAGGTGAGAGTCAAGCAGAATCCGGATGCGGCAGCTCGCTGGCACCATCCGGGTGTCGTCGTGCCGCTCGATGTCGTCTTGGCACGCGCCGCGCTGGCTATGTTTCTACGCTCCACGCGGGTACAACAAAGCCCGCCGCGGGCTCCCATTGCTCGCCCATTGTGAGCTGTAGACGACGGGGCTGGTTGCAACAGTTGGCACGATTCTGAGGATTTCAGGCAGCCGGTCCTTTGTTGTCGTCGTTCGGCACTCAGGTCCGGCGGAAGAACTCACCACTTCTCGAATGACGGCATCCACAAGGCGATGAGCAAGCTTCTGTACGTCCTTGACACCTACGCGCTGGTGTTTCGGGTCTTTCATGCGATTCCGTCGATGACGGGACCGAAAGGACAGCCCACCAATGCGGTGTTCGGCATTACCCGGGATCTGCTGAACCTGCTCAGAGACAAGCAACCCACGCACCTGATCGCTGCCATGGAGTCGACTGGCCCGGGCGTCCGCAACGAATGGTACGCAGAGTACAAAGCCAACCGCAGCGAAATGCCCGACGATCTGCGTCCGCAGATCTCCGGGATCCTCGAGATACTTGGCGGTTTCCGCGTGCCCGTCATTCGGCACGACGGTTGGGAGGCCGACGACGTGATTGCCAGCGTCGCCACACGAGCCGCCCAGCGCGGGTTCGAGGTGCGAGTCGTGACCAACGACAAAGACATTCGGCAACTGCTTTCTCCCCAAGTCCGAATTTACGATGTTCGCAAGGACATCGTGTTCGATGAGGCGGCGCTCAAGAAAGACTGGGACATCCGTCCCGACCAGGTCATCGATTTCCAGTCGCTGGTGGGCGACAGCGTCGACAACGTTCCCGGAGTTCCGCTGGTGGGTCCCAAAAAGGCCAGCGCACTGTTGAATCGATTTGGGGGCCTGGAAGAGGTGCTGGCCCACGCAGACGAGGCGCCTGGAGCCAAGCTGCGGGAGAATCTCAAGACGTACGCCGATCAGGCCCGGATGAGCCGCCGGCTGGTCGAACTGAAGACCGATCTACCGGTCGAGATCGACTGGGAGGCGGCTGAAGTCCACTCTCCAGACCGTCCCCGGCTGCTGCGACTGTTTTCCGAGTTCGGGTTCCGGCGGTTCGCAGACGAGCTGCCTCCCGCCGAGGACGATCCCGACGTTGAAGATTCGCGGGACGTGAAGCGCGAATGGAAGCTCATCGATGACGAAGAGGCTTTCGACAAGTTCGTGTCCGAACTGCGAAACCAAACGCGGTTCTGCTTCGACCTCGAGACCACCGGGCTTGATCCACAAGTCGCCGAAATCGTCGGTTGGGCGTTCTGTTGGCGGGCAGGCGAAGCCTATTACGTGCCTGTGAAAGGTCCGCAGGGCCAACGTACGCTCAACTCGACCAACGTCCTCGAAGCCCTGCGACCGCTCCTCGAAGACGCGAACACAGAAAAACTCAACCAGAACATCAAGTACGAGATTCTGGTGCTGCGCAAAGCCGGTGTCGACTTGCAGGGACTCGGACTCGACCCGATGGTCGGCGACTACCTTTTGGATGCCGGAGCCAGGGGACACAATCTCGACAGCCTGGCCGAGCGCTATCTAAAGCGGCGGATGATCCCCATCAGCGACTTGATCGGCACGGGGAAACAGCAGCAACAGATGTTCGCCGTCGACGTCGAGCAGGTAGCGGAGTACGCGACCGAGGACGCCGACGTTGCGTTTCAGCTTGCCGACTGCATTGCAGATTCGCTGCGCGAGGAGGGCCTGTGGGACCTGTTTTGGGACCTCGAACGTCCGCTGATCCCCGTCCTGGCCGAAATGGAATACAACGGGATTCGCATCGACTGCGAAGAACTCGAACGCCAAAGCAAACTCGCCGAGGTCCGGCTGCAGTCACTCATGGACGAGGTATACGGTTTGGCAGGCCGAGAGTTCAACATCGCCTCTCCGAAACAGCTCAGCCAAGTCTTGTTCGAGGAACTGGCGCTGCCGGTTTTGAAGAAGACCAAATCGGGTCCGAGCACGGCTCAGGACGTTCTGGAGAAACTAGCTCGAGAACACCCGCTGCCGGCCAAGATTATCGAGCATCGGCAACTGGCCAAGCTCAATGGGACGTATCTAAAGGCACTGCCGGCGCTGGTGAACTCGTCGACTGGAAACATTCACGCCGACTTCAACCAGGTGGTGGCCGCCACCGGCCGGCTGAGTTCCAGCAATCCCAACCTGCAGAACATCCCGATCCGGACCGAAGAAGGACGGTTGGTGCGCAAGGCATTCATTCCGTGGCAGGAGGATTGGTCGTTGGTGTGCGCCGACTATTCGCAGATCGAGCTGCGAATGCTGGCCCACCTTAGCGGCGACCAAGCTCTGAATGCCGCCTTCGCCGAAGGCGCCGACATCCATCAGGCCGTGGCCTGCGAGATATTCGGCGTCGCTGCAGGCAGTGTCGATGCGGGAATGCGCCGCGTCGCCAAAGCAGTGAACTTCGGAGTGATCTACGGTCAGAGTCCCTACGGACTCTCCCAGGCATTGCAGATCAGCCGGCAGGAGGCCGCGGGATTCATCGACGGCTACTTTCAACGATTTGCGGGCGTCGAGCAGTATCTGCACAGCATTCTGGATGAGTGCGTTGGGTCCGGATACGCGAAGACCATTCTCGGCCGACGGCGGGCGATCGAAGGCATTCGCTCGACGACCGGGCGCAACAGAAACTTGCCCGAGCGCACGGCGATCAACAGTGTGATCCAAGGCTCGGCCGCTGACTTGATCAAACTGGCGATGATCAACGTCTATAACAGGCTGAAGGCGGAACAGCATCCCGCACGGATGTTGCTGCAGATTCACGATGAACTGGTGTTCGAGACGCCCGACGACGAAATCGATTCGCTGCTGCGACTCGTTCAAGCCGAGATGGAGAATGCGATGGAACTATCGGTGCCACTCGTGGTCGACCTGTCCGTCGGCAAGAACTGGCACGATGTCGAGGATGTTGCGTAGCGCCGCCGGTCGGTACAGGCCGGAATGATCGGCAATCTTCACCTCGGGTCCGGCTCCGCCTTACAATAGGTTCAGCATCCAGAACCCACACCACCATGAGGCCTTCCGAGTCATGCCCAAACAACATCTATGGTTTGTTCTTGCTGTGGCAACAGCGGTCCCGCTTTGCGCAGCAGACCAACCGGGAGTAGTGAAGTCGGAGTTCATTTTCGAATCAGCCCCCTTCCCATCCAGTCACGCTTCTACCATTGATGGCACCGAAGCAGGACTCGTGGCAGCCTGGTTTGGGGGCTCTTACGAGAAGCATCCGGATGTAGGGATTTGGGTGTCGCGGCATGAGGCGGGAGAGTGGACGCCGCCGGTCGAAGTGGCTAACGGCGTGCAATACGTCGACGGCGACGGAAAAGAACATCGGCATCCGTGTTGGAATCCGGTCCTGTTTCAACCGATCCGCGGCCCCCTCATGCTGTTCTACAAGTGCGGTCCGGACCCGCAATCCTGGTGGGGCATGTTGACGACCTCAACAGATCACGGCCAGACGTGGTCTGTGCCCCGGCGACTGCCGGAAGGAATTGACGGTCCCGTTAAGAACAAGCCGATACAACTCGACAACGGCGACATCCTGGCTGGGTCGAGCACCGAGTACGACGGATGGCGCGTACACTTTGAGAAGACGTCCGATTTAGGCCGCACCTGGCAACGCATCGGCCCCATCAACGACGCCTCTATGTTTAACGCCATTCAACCCAGCATTTTGACCTATCCGGATGGCCGAATGCAGATCCTCTGCCGTAGCCGCGAGCAGCGGATCAGCCAGAGTTGGTCGTCGGATGGCGGGCGTACGTGGTCCAAGATGACGGCGACCGACTTGCCCAATCCGAGTGCGGGCACCGACGCCGTCACGCTCACCGACGGACGGCAGTTGCTGGTTTACAACCACACCATCCGCAGCGGACCAAGCCCGCGCCGCCGCGAAATGCTCAATGTGGCTCTCAGCGAAGATGGTGAGAAGTGGTTCGCGGCTTTAGAGCTCGAAAACCAGAAGGGTGAATACTCCTATCCCGCCGTCATTCAAACGGCCGACGGACTGGTGCACGCCACCTACACGTGGCAGCGTAAGCAAATCAAGCACGTCGTTATCAACCCGGCCGAACTCGAGTTGCGAGAAATTGAAGACGGGGTCTGGCCCCCTCGGTAGGCTTGAGGATCGGCCAGATCGACAGCGCGCGGGTCCATCGGGGTTCGCTGCAGCGCTTTCGATGCGCCGGAAAGGCCGAGTGACGCGTTCACTCCAGCAAGCAAGGCTAGTCGCCGGAGCGCGCGAGCCAACCTCGCGCGATGACACCAAGTCTTGGCGTGAGAGTAGGCGGCGCGTTATGTGAGCGCGTCACGGGCGCTCTCGAACAGCACGTTGGTGTTCGTGCCGATGCCTTGAATGGCGGCAATGCAGACCATGACGATAAACGCGGTCATCACGGCATATTCCACGGCCGTGGGCCCATCTTCGGATTCGAGGAACCGTTTGACAGCCTTCATCAAGCACTGCATGTCGTAATTCATTGTTGCACCTCGCGTGTTCGGCAGCCTGGCGATCTCACCACGAGACCCATGGCTTTGCGTCCCCATCTCGCGATGGGTTTGCCCTTGTCATTCTGACTCCGGTTGGAGTACACGACTCAAAGAAGGTGGGAAAATACCTCCAGTGAGACACAAAATGCAGCTAGGGAACGTCGTCCATTGCTCCTGATTCAAACCTAGCCCACAGAACTCGACGGGCAGGCGAATTCTGGCAAGAAATAACGAATCCGTCGGAAGCTCCGCGGACGGCGCCAACCTGGCAAATCCACGCGCAGCAGTATCTTGTCGAATTTACTCGCACAATCAGCAGGACGCGAATCCAGACAGGTCGGGGTGTCTGAAGCGAGAGCTTGCGAGTCCGGTTCACCGCGAACTCGGAATTAGATCGAGACAGACCAGCCGGTCGCTGCCACGGGCGTAGAGCAGTCCATGCGACAGAATCGGAGCAGCCCACGCTGGATAGGCCAGTAGATTCTTGCCGCCGTCGCGCGGCGTAAGGTCGGCGGCGAGATCGTATCGTTCCGGTGTCGCTCTAACCAGCAGCAGTTCGCCGTACTCCGTCAGGCACACGAAGTGTCCGTCGACGTAAAGCAACGACGATCTTCCCAAGCCAGGCTGACTCCACAGGACTTTGCCAGTCTCGAATTCGACACACCTTAGCTCCGCGTCGGCCGAATAGCGGCCGCTGGAACCGTAGACGCAACCTTGGTGATAAACCGGCGTGTTCCAGTGCGTCTGCAGGCTCTTGTCACGGCGCCTTGCTCGGTCGCTCCAAATCACGCGATGACCCTGCGAATCGACTTTCAACAATGCTGCTCCCGGGCCGTAGCATTCGGAAACCAACACACGACCATCGACAACCACTGGAGTAGCCGCGTTGATCCCCTGGTTCTTTCCCACCCACGGAAATTGAAAGTCAACAGCCCCCGACCGAGGGTCGAAAGCGACCAAGCCACCGCGGGCGAAAACGAAACACCACGGTCTGCCGTCGATCATCGATACCACGGGGCTCGCATAGCTGGCCAACTCGTCGGTTGTCTGGTATCGCACTTCTCCGGTTCGCTTGTCGAAGGCGACAATGCCGCACCCGTTGCTGCGAACATCGTCCAGCTGGCCAGGAAGCAGTCGCTGCTCCACGGCCGGGCTACCACCGACTTGCACGATCAGCAAGTCTTCGAACACAAGCGGCGTACTGCCGACGCCAAACAAATTCTGCACCACGCCGAACCTCTCGGTCGTATTGCAATCCCAAAAGATGCTGCCGTCGAGCACACTCACGCAGTGCAACATCCCGTCCGGCCCAAAGGTGTAGACACGGTCCTCATCCACGACCGGCGAGCAACGCGGGCCGTCGTCATAGCCATGCATGTCGATGTAGTTCGTCTTGTAGCTGAATGACCAAATCGGTTGACCCGATTCGCTGGCGAGGCAGGTCAGACGAACCTCATCATCGTGGCGCGAGTTCTCGAACAGGCGGCCGCGACTGACTACCGGCATTGCGTAACCGCGGCCCAGATCCGTAGTCCAAATGACGCTTGGACTTGTATTCGTCCAGTCGCGGACGACACCCGATTCTTCCGATTTGTTGTTCCCTTGGGGACCCAAGAACTTGGGCCAGTCAGTTCCGCCGCTGCGGCTGCGGATGATCGCACCTGCGTGCGTCGCACTGGTGTATGTCGTGTCGGCCGAAGTTGGAGCATCCGGCCGAGCCGGCCCGCGGATTGAGGTCAATTCCTCGAGCAGCTTCGCTGCCGCCTCCTGCAAATCGGGATTCTTCACCGTTCGAGCAGTCAAGGCTGTTGCGACGTCGACCCCTTCTTGCGAGGCGACTTTTCGCAAAGCCGATTCGAGTTTCGAGCGAAATGCGGGATCGGCCTCCTGTACGGAGGTGGTCCACGCATCGCACAAGGCGGGCACGACATAAGGCGTAAACAGAGGTGACCAGGCACTGCTTCCGATGAGCCCTTCGAGCGCCGCGGCGGAGGCATTGCGGGCCGGGACGGTCTGCCGATTCCCCGATTGCCGGTCGATTGCCGCGGTGGGCTGCAGCCCCACAGCGGCCGAATCCACATCCGCCGTGTCGTCGGCCAAAGCCTCAAGCAGGATGGGAACGACGAGATGGATACGGGCTCGCTGGAATGGAGGCCGCATCGCCGCTGAGTACCGAGTACTCGGATCGGGGTGACTCAGAGCACTTCGACTGTCGCTCAGCCATTCAGAGTCGTCACGAATGGATTCCGTCGCCCAGCGCAACGCCACGAACCAAGTCAGTCCACCGAGACCGCAGACTGCCAGGCAAAGCAGTACGAATCTTCCTCGTGGGCGCATGACGACACGCCTGTGAGAGACAGACAAACCAGATCAACATCGGGTTGGCCGCTACGCTTCGATCTCGTAGGGCGACCTCTGCTCGCGAGACAACATAGATGACGCCTCGGCATCGTCGATGAAATCTTGGGCCTTAGGGTCCCAGGTCAGTTTGCGGTCGAGAATCATCGCCATGTTGGCCAGATGGCAGGCGCTGACCGAACGGTGATGCGTGAATACATCTGATATGGGAAGCTTGCGATCCTTCACACAGTCGAAGAAGTTCCTCATGTGGCCATGCATCGGCATGCCGCGGTACAGTTTCTCAACCTCTCCTTGTAGCCACTCTTGGTCGGCGGGACTGGCTTCAATCTCTTCGACCGGTTTGCCGGTCAGGCTGCCGCGATTGACGCGGATCCGTCCCTTCTCCCCTTCGATTATCAGTTCGTTGCCAATGCTGTTCAGCGCGACTTGATGGCCGTTGTCGAAGTCGAGTTTGCAGTCAAACGTTCGCGCGACGTTGTAACAGTTCTTCTCGGTGTTGAATTCACCTTTGCCTTCGATAGTGGTCGGGCCTGTTTGATCCAATCCCAGGGCCCACAACGCGATGTCGACATGATGCACGCCCCAGTCGGTGACCTGCCCGCCGGAATACTCCAGCCACCAGCGAAACTCGTAATGCGTGCGCTCCTTGATGTAGCCGGTCCAGGGCGCTTGTCCCAGCCACATGTCCCAGTTGAGATTGGCGGGCGGTTCGGTCTCTGCAAACGGTCCGCCGCTCCGCGCTTCTCCAACCCCGACGGTCGCCTTCAACGTGTCGCCCAGCCGGCCGCTTTGCGCAATCGCGATGGCTTTGAGAAACCTGTGTTCGTTTTCGCTTCGTTGCTGCGTTCCGACTTGAAACACGCGGCCGGTTTCTTCAACCACGTTGCAAATCTGCTTGCCTTCATCGATGGTGAGCGTCAGCGGCTTCTCGCAATAGACGTCCTTGCCGCTCTTCATGGCCTCGATTGAGATCTTCGTGTGCCAGTGGTCGGGGGTGCCAATGGTCACCGCATCGATGTCGTCTCGATCGATGATGGCGCGGTAGTCCTCGTAAGTCTCGCAGGCGTCCCCGTAGTGTTCGGCGAACTTCGCCGCCCGCTCGCTGTCGACGTCGCAACAGGCAACCATGTTGCCCAGACTGCCGGCCTGCCGGCCGATTCCTGAACCGCGTCCTCCGACGCCGATTGCAGCCACGCTGAGCCGGTCGTTCGGTGCATCTGCACGCAAGCGCGGCGTTGTTCCCAAATACGGCACGCTCGACAGCGCAGCCACAGCGGCTGAAGTTTTGAGAAAGTCGCGGCGGTTCGTGCCGGTATCGGGCATGTTGCTGTTCCTCGAAACGTGGTGACGGTGTCAACGATGAACGACTGCGGGCGTTGCGATGCCCCGGTAAGACCCAAGATACCACAACTCTGAGGGTGTGCCCACAAGTCGCGCGAAGGACGCTCGGCAGTCCGCCGGTTCGAGAATCCGGACTGGCAGGTGACCCAACGTGCCGCGGCACCGCTATCTTCACTCGGGAAGTTTCGCCAAAACGTCCTGAATCTCTGTCGCAGTGTAAGCTCGACAGGTCTGCGTTTGAACGCTGCCTTTGGAGCCGACGTAGAGCATGACGGCCGTCGCGGTTTCTTCATCAGGAGCGTCAATGATGGCGATCCCATCGAAGGAACCGAGTGTCCAATAGATGTCGCGGACTCGCGCACCCATCTGCCGTGCCGCCTCCTTGAAGGCGTCGGTCCTGCGACAGGTGTCCTTGATGTGTTGAATGCCCTGATCAGTGAACTTGAGCGTCGTCAGGAAGCGTTGCATGGTTGTCCCTCAACAATCGCTGCAATCCGGCAATCGCCGATCGCAAATCTGGTGAAGTGAAAGCCTCACAGCGGCTGTAAGCAATATTCTGGGCGAGAGGGGCCCGGGTTGGCAATCGGGGCGATTGATGTTTGTCGAGTTGCCGGCCAGATTCGGGGAAACCGAAAGTTGCATCGACCGCGTAACCTTCAAGCCGTTTCCCGCTGTCGGTTTGCGACGTGACGGATCGGGGCAAATCGGATTCGGCCTGCTGATTGCCGACATTCGACCTTTTCACGAACAAACGCATAAACTAAAGAACCGACTCACACTCTCGTGTCGAGGAGACCTGATGACGACCAAACCACAGATCGCAGGTGAGCGGCGGCCCAATTTTCGCCGCTACATCGCGTTTGAAGAAAAATACGGCGTGACTATCGTGCGGATCAACGCTCGCCGCATCGATGCCCAGGTTTACGAAGACGTGTTTACCGAACTCGTCAAACTCGTCGAGAAGGTTCAGCCCAAGAAGCTGTTGCTGAACTTGACCGGCGTGCATTACATCTACAGCACAGCCTTGAGCCGGCTGATCACGCTGCACAAGAAGATCAAGGCCTACAAAGGCGAACTGCGGCTCTGCGCGCTGGAAGATGAGGTCGAAGAGCTGTTCGAGATCACGCAGCTCAAAAAGCTGTTCGACATTCGCAAAGACGAGCCAACCGCCCACGAGAAATTCTGGTAGGCGGCCCGGCGATCTCAGCCGGGGGGCATCTAAGGCGTGAGAAACGCGGCTGCCTATCTGCACCTCGCTCAGCAGCCAATCGCACGCAGATCCGGCGCGCCACCGGGACTTTGATGCTGCGCGAAAAGTCGTCTCTTCCCCGGTTTGCCTGAGTCTCCGCGCCATCGCCCAATCGCCTACCGACTGGTATGATCACAATGCCACCGGGCGGCTGAAACAGTACCCCTGAATTGACACCCATGCTGAAGAGGCATTTCGATGAGGAGTTACCTGCGATTCGTACTCGTGGCGGCCGCATTCGCGCTGTTTGGCGCGACCTCAGTTGCCGATGATTGGCCGCAATGGCTGGGTCGAAATCGCGACAGTGTCTGGCGGGAAACCGGACTGATTGACCGCTTCCCGCAAAGCGGACCGAATTTCAAGTGGCGCGTCGAGTTGGGAGGCGGCTATGCCGGGCCGGCGGTGGCAGGCGACCGCGTCTACGTGACCGACTACCTCACCGAAGGTGACCAATCGCCCGATCCGCAGAAACGCAACCAATTGGAAGGGACCGAGCGCGTGCTCTGCTTGAGCGCTGCCGACGGATCGCTGATCTGGAAGCATGAATACGATTGCCCGTATGCGATCTCCTATCCGGCCGGCCCACGGGCCACACCGACGGTCGACGACGGTCGCGTCTACACACTTGGCGCCGAGGGTGACTTGGTCTGCCTCGATGCCGAAGATGGCGAACCTGTCTGGTCGCGCAAGCTGAAGTCCGACTTCAACACCGAGACGCCGCTGTGGGGCTACGCTGGGCATCCAGTGATTGACGGCGACAAGTTGATCTGCCTCGTCGGCGGCGAGGGAAGTGTCGCCGTCGCGTTCGATAAGCGAACCGGCGAGGAACTCTGGCGGGCGCTCTCCGCCCGGGAGCCCGGCTACTGTCCACCCACGCTCATCGAAGCCGGTGGAACCAGACAATTGATCCTGTGGCATGCCCAGGCCGTCAACAGCTTGAACCCGGAGAACGGCGACGTCTACTGGTCCATCAAGCTCGAAGCGAGCTACGGCATGTCGATCGCCACTCCTCGCCAGCTCGGCGACTATCTGTTCGTGGGCGGCGTGGTCAACAAGTCCATGATGCTCAAACTCGCCACCGACAAACCGGCTGCCGAGGTCGTTTGGAAAGGCGGAAAGGACGTCGGAATCGGACCGGTCAACAGCACGCCTTTTCTCGTCGGCGAGCACATGTATGGAGTCGACCGGCAGGGCGAACTGCGCTGCGTACAACTTGATACCGGTGAGCACCTCTGGTCGACCTATGACGCGACGACCGGTGATCGCCGGGCCAATTCTGCCACCGCCTTCATCGTCAAGAATGGCGACCGCTATTTTCTAATGGGCGAAAAGGGCGACCTGATCATCGCTCGGCTCACTCCGGGCGGTTACGAAGAACTGAGCCGCGGCCACATTTTGGAGCCGACCGGAGACGCCTTCGGGCGGGCCGTGGTCTGGAGTCATCCGGCGTTCGCTCATCGCTGCGTCTTCGCCCGCAACGACAAAGAAATTGTATGCGTGTCATTGGCGGCCGATCAGTAGCGCGCCAGCCGGCCAGCCAGCAATCCCTGCCCCGCGAGGTGCCGCATCAGTGCATGTGGCCGAGATGGCCTATTCGATCCATCCGGCTGCCAGCCCCAAGAACGTTCCCACCCCGACGAACGAGAACAACAAGACCGTCAAGAGCACCATCAAGCAGCCGATCGGTAGCATCCGGTCGAACAGGCTGCGCGGTGGCGGGGGTTCGACTCCCAAATCCTTCTGAAACTCGCACCAGTCAAATTGGACCGTTGAGTCTTCCAGCACCAGACCTTCGAAGTCGAGTGCGACGCCTTTCTTCCATTCCTTCGGCTTTTGCGTGGAGGGAATCAGGCCGGTCTTGAGTAACTCGATCCCTAGCCGTAACAGACCGGCTTGATTGGCGACGATCTGACTCTCGTCCGGTCCGCCGCCGTATTGATCCAGTCGAACCGCGGCCCCGTCTTCCGGCACGAGTTCGTCGAGTTCTTCGACGAAGATTCGAATCTTGTCGACATCCATGTCGCTCATCGCGCCAGTTCTGCGAGAGGTTGCGCTGCAGTCTGATCCAGCGAAACGGCACTCAGTCTGTAGGCGGTCTTCAGATCGCTCCACCGGAGCGACCGTGGCCCACTCGTGGGAATAGTACGGGAGCCTTCGCTCCGCCGCGACCCCGGTTTGTGCCGGGTTCATTTCCGCACAATTAGACAGACGGCGTCATTCGCACTCTTCAATTCGCAGATTCCGAAAACCCGCCACTCCAGGCACCGAACTCAAGCGCGACATCGCTTAGCGTTCGTGGTTTGGCGCAGTACGGCCGGCTCGCTCGATTTCAACAGACTCGTCCAGAACTCTCGATCGGTCCGGATCTTTTGCCGTTCAAACTCTCGTTGCTGGTCTCGCACGCTGTCGGAGTCGAGTTCCGCCGACACCGCCGGCTGCAGCCGTTCGGCAAATACGTGCGGCAGCCAGTACTCGAACCAGGTGCGTTCCTCGAAGCAGACGCGCGCTATCAACGCCTGGTTTCTCCAGACTTCCTGCGACGTGACATCGTACGAAAACGACCGATTGAATCGATGCCGCGCGAGAGGCCCGCACAGATGAAATAGCGGCACGCCCAGAAAGAATGCCTTCAGCGAAATGGCTGCCTCGGTACCGCCCCAGCCACGCAACTCGCCGATCCACCGAGCTCGCTCGTACACCGAGCGAGGCATGACGTAGCCGGGCGCCTTGAGAGATGAGATGCGCGTGACGCGTCGCGTTGGGGGTAGTCGCTTCCAGCGGGCGGAAAAACAGTTTCGCTTTGGAGAAAAGTGAAATGCGGCGCCGTGGCCAATGAGGTCGCGACGTTCGAAGCCGCCCACGTCGGGCCATACGATCGCCCTGTGCCGCAGTGCCGTGTGGGCACATGCTTCCAACCACCCAGGGCTGAAGCGTTGGTGTCCATCGACGAATGCCAGGACCTGGCCGCCCGCCAGACGCGCTCCGTGGTCGCGAGAGAAGGCGACCCCCGTACGATTCGTATGTCGCACCACGCGGACGCGGTCTCGTTCGAGCCGCTCGGCCGAGCCGTCGGCAGATCCGTCATCGACGATGACGACCTCGATGTCGTCTCGTGCAGCACTCAGCAGAGAATCAACGGTTCGGCGCAGCTCTGCTCCCTCGTTGTGCGCAGTGATGATGACGCTTCGCAGCACATCGTCTCTTTCGTCAATCGGCGCCAGACAACGACAGACCGCTCATTCCATATCATCATCCGAGAGGGCACTTTCGATCCGGTCGATGCGCTGCTCGAGCCGTGCGACGATGTCTTTCAGCAACCCGATCAATTCGCGCGCGCCCCCCAGCGCTGCAATCACGTCCTGATACGAGTCGGTCGGACCGAACGCTTGCTCATAGGCTTCCTTTGGCGACGGCGACGGTGGCGGAGTCGGATCGGGATCGTCGGGCATGTTGTACTCCAATTGCGCTTTTCGATAACTACCGGGACTTGAGTTTCCACAAGTCCCCCGTCACGTTGCCCCAATGTCGATGGTTGATCGGACCGGAGTACAACAGCATCCACTGCGGATGATTCTGGCTGGGGTGGTAGATGCGTTTCGCTGCATCCAGAAGCCGGTTCCGTCGGCGGTCGTACACGGGATCGCCGTACGGCAAGTGATTCGGGAGTTGGACGATATAGACCTCTCTTTGCCGCAAGCACTCGAGTATGAAGTACCGCAACTGGCCGTCGTTCACTCCATTGCCGGAGAGGTCATTCAAGAACTGATCATATTCGGAATCAGGTCCGTCGGGATCGAGCAGAGCGGTATCGAAACCCAGGCATAGGCTGTAGATGCCGCCGCGATGTTTCATCCGCTGAAAAAACGCGGTCGCGTCGACCGTGTTTGAGCTATCTCGGCGGTACCAAGTCCGCCACCAATTGTCCGGCGCGTTGTACTGCTCCAGTCTCTGAATCTTCGGAATCGCCGCCGCGACGTTGGGAAAGTCGTGCGTCAGCGCCCAGTACGACACATCTCGAACCAGATTAATGCACCGTTCGAGGGTCGGATCGGGTGTCGGAATCGGGAAGCTCGAACAATCCATCGTTGCCAGTCCTGTTAGGTTCAGGTGTTTCCGGCGCGATTGGCCGCTTCGAAGTCCACAGCGTTACGCCCGCGCATACTATGCAATTTACTCACACTACCTTTGTTGTGGTGGCGTGGCAATGCTCCCAGAGCCCCATTCTGCTGATTTTCTCCCGTCACGGTGCCGGCGATGGCAGGGTGCGAGCAACGCGGAATCCTCGGCGAAAGGACAGTTGGCTGACCGGTTTGGCGTAGTTGCGGTTTCCCGATCGGAGATATCGGACGAGTTCTGCAGCAGATCCGCCGCGAAATGCGCGCGGCCTCGTATCATCGAGCGGAGTAAGATCGGGCTCGTCCATCACCGGTGGTATCGGGTTCTTGGCGTCATAGTAGTTGTGCATCCATTCCGTCACGTTGCCGTGCATGTCGAAAAACCCAAATCCATTGGGGAGCAGTTCACCGACGGGGTGATTGAGGCCGCGTGAATTCAAGGTCTGCCAGGCGTAACGATCGGCCATCTCCGGCACGGCTCCCCACGACCAGGGGGTTTCGGTCCCGGCGCGGCAGGCGTACTCCCATTCCGCTTCCGACGGCAACCGATACCCGGTGCGCTGTAGATAGTCATCGTGCGGCTTCATGGTCCCCGCCGACCGCACACCTTTCGAACCGCTCAGACGCAGCAACGCCGCCCGACTCCGATCGGCAGGCACATAACACCACTGGTCTTCGGGAATGCCCTCGCGGATGCTGAGCCACAGGCAGTACTGGGCGGCTCGATTCCAGGTGACGGCCACCGCCGGGCAGTCGGGTGAGGTCGTATAGTCGTTTTCTTGGTGGCGGAATTCGGGGAGAAACTCGAGGAACTGCCCCAACGTGACCTCTGTCGTCAACAGAGCGAACGACCTGGGAATCTTGCGCACCAGCTGCTTCTCGTCGGAAGCGTCCCGTCCATTCTCGTGCAGCGGAGTCCCAACTTTAACCGTGATCGGCCCCTCAAATACTCCCAGCGTCTGATGCTCGGTCGTCACATACCAGTTTCGGCTGCCGCTGTGTCCGAGTGTGGCAAGATGTTCGGTCATTTCTGACAGACGCTCGGATTCGCCCCACTTTTTGAGTGCCCACTGTGCCGCCGAGTGCACGCCGGAATCGGGATGCTCCGCGAAGGCCTCGGCAAAGAGCGCCACACCGTGGTCCTGCACCGACGGGTCGAGATCGTTGCGATTCATCCCACCCAGTGTGCGGATCAGGGCGGATTTGGCATCGGCGTCGGCATCGGTCGCGTAGCGGATTAGTTCGCGGGGGCGGGCTTGCAGGTCGGTCAACCGTGCTGTGAGGTAGTTCCGCTCAGTTGGGTCGGCGGAGTTTTGCAGTATCGGCAAGACGGACGATGCGTCACCCGACAAGAAAAGCAGTGCATGGGCATGCGCGCGGCGCCTCAGTTGCACGTTTGTCGGCCGAGCATCGTTTTCAGTGAGACTGCTGTCGATGAACTTCTTTGCCAAAGCGACCAAATGCGGGTTGTCGGTCGGGTTGAAGACGAGAATCTCGTGCTGAGGTGGTGTTGCGTCGAGTAGCAAGTCGATCAACTCGTCGGGCCGATCCATAAAGTATGCTGCCATGACTCCTGCGGCGGTTTCCCGCTGGCTGTCGGAGCGGCTGTCGTCGCGAAACGCGTTCGACAGCGGCTCGAACAAGCGGTTGCGAATGGGGGCAAACGTCCCGACCCATGCGTCGAAATCGCTGCGGGAGAGACCGATTTCTCTGAGGAGCTGGTCCGCGACCATTGCGAGTGTGCCGCTGGCATCTTCGCCTTCCGGCCCGAACGATGACCGATCCAATGCGACCAAGTAAGCCGCCGCTCGGATACGCTGTTCGGCCTTACGCTCGTTGTGCTGAACTTCGCCCCACAGTTCTTCCTCGATGCTCGGAATCGCCGCTTGCATCATCGGGTGGTTCTCGACGGCCCAATCGATGAGTGTCGACAGATCGGGCTGCGGCGCAGCCAGAATCGATTCCAAAAGATCGGGTGCGTACGTCGAGTCGACCGCCAACAGCGCCATCTTGGCGCGCAACTGCTCGCTGGCGGCGGCTGTGTCGTCTTCGGCGACTTCGCGCAATTCGTCCATCACCCCCGGGCGATTGGCCCCTAACCGGCTGACCAGGTTGGGCACGTCCACCAGCCGTGCAACGGTAATGGCTTCCACAAGAGGATTGACCTGCAGCGCTCGGATTCCGTAATAGGCCAGCCCGCCCAACACGAGCACGCTTGCAGCCAGCACGCCGCCGCGTGTCAGATGGTGCCGCGAGGCCTGCCTCAACAGCTCGCGCCGGGCCGGCGGCTGAGTGCGGCCCCGCTTGCGGACCAACACCAGAATGGCCAACCATTCCCACCAACTCGGCAGGTTGCGCTGTGCCGGCCTCGAATGCCACGCCGCCGCACACTCTTCAAGGCGCAATTCGGCCCGCCCGGCCAAGGTCTCCTTCTGCTTCTCGGTCAGCCATTCCCGCAGCGGTGGGACCAGATAGTCGTGCGTGAGATGGTAGTACTCCCCGTTCCTCGCCGGCCTCTGCCCGGTTGCTTCGTCGTCTCCCAACTCCGCCGGAGTGATAAGCCGCAGATCGTGATCGAGGATCCGCAGCAATGCGTCGAACTTTTCGGGCTGCGAGGTGTAGCCTGAGACCTGCAACAGCTCGTCTCGCGAGCGCATATCGCCCTTGATACTAGGGACGTCATCGGGCAGCAACGCCTTGAGCACGCCGCGGGCGGCGCGCTGATGCAAACGGTGTTCGGGGTTCGCCGAGGGTGAGCTGAACGTGTCTTCCAAGAACGCGACGCCGATGCCCTCCAGGCCTCCGATGGCCTCCAGCGTGTCGGGGTGCCAACTCTTGTCCTTGATCATCTCGGCCAGCAAAGCCAGCCGGACTGGGACGATGTGGTCTTGTTCGGCCAGGCTATCGATCACGTCTTGCAAGAAACGCGATTGCTGTTCGTCGGGCGGTTCATCTTCAGACAACGCGCCGAAGGCGCGGCCGAAAGCGGTAAGTATCTTGTGGGCGTGGCGCCGGCTCAGCAGCTGCATGGCCGTCACGTTGCGGTCTGGAACGAGATCAACCTCCAATTCGTGCAGAAACTGCGTGACCCCCATCCAGAAATCGTCGCGGACGCTAATCAGGCACTGCACGCGGGCGGCGTCGCATTGCCGCAGTGCGTTGATCAATTCGGGCTCGTCCTCCTCGCGACGCGCGTGCAGCCATTGTTCGAATTGATCGAGAACCACGAGCAGTTTGCGATCGCGCCCTGTACCCTCGCCGCGCCGGACATGCTGAAGTGCCTCGACCAGGTCCAGTCCGTCGGGAAGCCAGGGACAGACCTTGTTTAGTTGCTGCAGCAGACGCGCCTCAGTACCGGTGGAAGTACAATCTACATGCACCGACAGCACGTCCCGGGACAACCGCGGGATCAGGCCGGCGCGAAGAAACGACGACTTACCGCAACCGCTGGGGCCATAGATCAGCCCCACACGAAAGCTCTCATCGGGGTCTGAACTTTCGACGCGTGACTTCCAGAACCGCAGCGTTTCCGGCAAACCGTCCCGATTTCGTGGACCGGGTATCAACGAGAGAAAGAACTCGGCATCGCCCGCGTCGAAACACCGCAGCCCCTTGGGCACAATGCGGACCGGCGCGGTGTCGGGCGCTCGCCGAGATTCGGCACGCGTCTCGGCGAAAGTTATGGTCGGCGGCACTCCATCATCAACGCTTTTCAGCCAGTGCCGAAGGTCGACCGCCATGTCGCCGGCCGTTACGTAGCGGTCTGAAGCCCGGTTGGCCAGCGCCTTGAGACAGATGCGTTCTAATTCACGCGGCACGGTGTCGTCGATTTGTCGCAAGGGGCGGGCTTCGCCGCGAACGCCGCCACTCAAGACTTCATCCGAGAATGGATGTTCTCCGGTCAAGCATTCATACAGCACCACGCCCAGGCTAAACACGTCGGAGCGCCCGTCGACGAGATGTCCTTCACCACGGGCCTGCTCAGGGCTCATGTAGGCAAACGTGCCGATGACCTGGCGGTCTTTTCCGTAGTCGGCCTCCTGCAAAGCAATTCCGAAATCAGCCAGATAGGGCCGATCGTCCTGGTCGAGCAGGATGTTGGCCGGCTTGACGTCGCGGTGCACGACGCGACGGCTGTGCGCAAAATGCAGAGCCTCGGCAACGTCGGCCACGATGGCCGCCGTCTCCACGCGATTCAACCGTTCTCGCTGCAATCGGCAGGCCAGATCTTGACCGTCGACGTACTTTGAAACGACAAAACAGCCGCCGCTATCGGTGCGCCCCGCGTCGTAGACGGGAACGATCTGTGGATGGTCCAACCGGGCCAGCAGCTTCGCTTCCTTGACGAACGTCTCCCGCTCTCGGGCAGTCGCGATCCGATCTTCACGCGGCACCTTGATCGCCACGAGTCGATCGAGTTCATCGTCGAAAGCCAGAAACACCCGGCCGAAGCCACCGCTTCCCAGCTCGCTGCGAACTTCGTAGCGGCCGATTTGCTGGGGAAGCTCCGGCTTCTCGATGACGGTCTCTCCCCGAGCCGGATCACCGAAATCGCCCCCCAACGTTTCATGCATCCCGGCAGGCCCCTGCGTATTCTGCGCCTGCGGATGAAGTCGCGAAGCGTGTCCCGCTTCGCGAAACGCTTCGAGCAACATGCTTCGGATTTCGGAGAAGCGGTCCAGGAACTCTCCGACGGTGAGATCCTTGTCGCGCTTGATCGCCGCCTCGTATTCACCGACGACCAGCCGCGCTTTCAACCGGTCGTCAGTCGCGACCGCTGGAAACCGTTCCAGATACCGTTCGACGCGCTCTTCATGGCTGCTGTGCCAGCGGTACTTCTGGTCGACCAGCAGGACCTCCAGTTGGTCAACAGCCTCAGTCACGGCGTAGGAGTCGAGAAAAGCGGCAACGTCGGGAGGCTGCCTGTCGGCGCCTACCTCATCCCACAGCGCAGCAAACAGCTTGCGCGTATTTAGACCGGAAGACTCGCGCGGATTCATGGCCCCAGCGCACGATGAAACAGATTGACGACGCCTGTACCTGCATTCTCGACGCTGGTTCACGCCGGATCAAGCATGTACGGGTCAGGAGGCTGCCTGATTCATCATTCGCCTGGGGAGTTCTACCCAGGATCCTGAAGCACCAGGCCGGCTCGCCGTCAGAACGCGTCGACTGTTTCGGAACCGGCGATCGTCGACAGGCCGCGGTACACGGCCATGTCGATGGTGTCATTCACAAAGCGAACTGATCCATCTCCGAAGAGAAAGAACGCGCCATCGGCATGATTGCTGCGGAAGTTGCTCGTGCTGTGCGGACCAGCGTCGACGCTGCTGCGACAGTCGGAATGTGCCGATGAATCGATCATCGTGTCGGTCACGGGGTTCTTGTTCATCGGCTCCATTGTGGACGCAAACTGACTGGCTCGGGGACCGGCCTTTGCTACGTCATGCTCTGTATTGACGTGCGGAACGATCCACGGCTGATGTGGTACCCACGTTTTACCGGTGAGCTGGTTTGCGACTGTTTCGGTGCAACCGGCACCCTGACATATCTCCCACGGATGGCCTGTCACCCCTTCGCCAATGAAGATCGTGTGGCTCAAGCCGTCGCTCACATCGAGCATGTTGCAACGGAAGTCGATATCGAATGGCCCTCGCTCACTTCTCGGCAGGGAGTAGGGGGACGCACACAACGCGTCACTGGGCCCTTTGCAAAGAACGTAAGTCAGCGGGCCGAACGTATCACCTGCCGTCCGCGACATCGAGCCCAGATGACGGTCACGTACAACCGTGGCAGATGTGTTGCTTGGGCAAACAAACAGCGGAATCCTCAACGACGCATCCCTGGGATCCGCGTCTTTCCATGACCCGTACTGAGCGAAGTAATGACTACCCTGTTCGTAGAACGGGATCATTGCAACGACTGCAGCGACTTGGTTTTCAGGATACTTTGACCAGGACAACGCTCCCGCCGGAAAGACTCGGTGCGCGTCGTGGTAATTGTGGAGGCCGTAACCTATCGTCTTCAAGTTGTTCTGACAGCGAGTTCTTCGGGACGATTCCCGCGATTTCAAGATGCCAGGCAACATCAAGCCGATTACAACGACGAGAATGAATGCGATTACCAACAGTTCAATGAGAGTCAAACCGCGTCGGTTGTTGGCCTCAGCAACGTTTTTAGCTTCGTGGTGCATAGAATCGTTAACTCGTACTCGGCCCCTAACGCCGTCTAGTGTGCTACTCAGGGCCCATGCATGAGAACCGCTAACAGCCGTCAGAACTCATCAGCATCGTCGGCACCGGCAATTGTCGAAAGGCCGCGGTAGAGGGACATGTCGATGGTTTCATTGAGAAACCGAACCGATCCGTCGCCAAACAGGAAGAACCCGCCATCGGCATGATTGCTCCGAAAGTTGCTAGTACGGTGCGGACCGCCGTCGGCACTGCTGCGACAGTCGGAAAGTGCTGACGAGTCGATCATCGTGTCGGTGACGGGATTCTTGTTCATCGGCTCCATCGTCGAGGCGAACAAGCTGGCCCGCGGACCAGCTTGTTGGATGTCTTTGTCCGTGTTGATGTGGGGCACGCTCCACGGCTGATGGGGCAACCAGCCGGTGGGGTTGGTTGACTGCGTCCGGTCCGTGACATTTTGGACGCGCCACGGTTTGCCAGTCGCTCCCTCACCGACGAATATCGTGTGACTCGCGCCGTCGGTGACCTCATCCATCCTGAGGTAGTAGTCGACGTCAAAGGCGCCGCGTTCATGCTTCGGGACTAAGTCCGGAGTTCGGCACCACGCGTCAGTGACTCCCTTGCAGTAAACGTAGCTGGAAATACCGAACTCGTTGCCCGTGGTTTCACCCAGCGATCCGAAGAACTCGTCCTCGATGGCCTTGTTGGAGTGGTGGCTTGGGCAGGCGAACAGGCATACGCCTATCGATACCACATCCGCAGGCTGCTGCTTCCACGAAGCTTCGTAATTGTATCCTCTCACGCCACAACCGCACCGGATGAAAATCGGCAGCACAGGATTCGCCGGGGCGTGCAATTCAGGAAAGTGACCCCAAGACATTGCCGCTTGTGGGAAGACTCGATGGGCATCGTGGTAGTTGTGGAAGCTGATACCGATCGACTTCAGATTGTTCTTGCATTGTGCCCCGCGCGATGCTTCACGCGCCATCAAGACCGCCGGCAGCATGAGGCCGATCACAATCACAAGCAGAGAACCGCTGACAATGAATTCAATCAGCGTCAGCCCACGTCGATTACTCATTTCTTGCTCGCTTCGGAATTCTGGTTGCTCGCCACTGCACAGCCGGCGCAATTGCTAAGTGGAAACATCGGTCCCGCGGCACAACGCACTCATGGGCAGACCAATGCACAAGCAGCAGTTAAGCGAGCGGCCGAATTCAGGTGACCGGCGGCCGCGCTCCAAAGCAATGTGTTTGCATTGTTAGTACGCTGCCAAGTTGTGGGACGTTGGAAGTGGCTCGCACTATTCGAGAGGGTTGTCGATGCAGTATGCTCTGACATCGGTCCAGCCGGCGCAACAAACTTCCGAAGCACGCGATCGAGAACCGAATGATGCCAACGTTCACTGCGATATCTATTGTGTCCGGGTTCATAAGGCTGCTTGGATGCGCCGCCGTGATCTTCGGGCTACAGACCAGCGGCGTCGCCGATGACTGGCCGCAATGGTTGGGGCCGAATCGGGACGGCGTCTGGCGCGAGTCGGGAATACTCGATCGCTTCCCCGAAGGCGGTCCACCCGTTGTGTGGAGGCAGCCCATTCGGGCCGGCTATAGCGGACCAGCCGTGGCGGACGAACGCTTGTATGTCCTCGACCGCAATGCAGCCACTGACGAAGACGGCAATCCGATTGCCAACAAGGACGGCATCCCCGGGACGGAGCGCGTGCTGTGTCTGGATACGAAAGACGGTGCGACACTTTGGGAACACGAGTACGACTCCACCTACAAGATCAGCTACCCCAGCGGGCCTCGAACGACTCCCGTTGTTGACGGCGATCGCGTCTATACTCTCGGTGCGGTTGGCGAATTGATATGTTTCGACAACCAGACTGGTGACATCCAGTGGTCGCGGAATTTCTTGCAGGACTATTGCAAGAAACCTCCCGTGTGGGGCTGGGCCGCGCATCCGCTGATCGATGGCGACCGGCTCATCACGCTTGTCGGGGGAGTCAAGACCGGCGTCGTCGCTTTTGACAAACGCACGGGCGACGAAGTCTGGCGGGCGCTGCACGCCAAAGAGATCGGCTATGCTCCGCCGGTGATTTACGAAGCCGCAGGGCGGCGGCAGCTGATTGTCTGGCACGACGTAGCCGTAAACGGCCTCGATCCGGAAACCGGCGAACGGCTCTGGAGCGTGCCTTTTCCCGCCGGAACACCGCAGCGCCCCTCGGCTCCCATCGGGACGCCGAAATTGATGGGTGACTTGCTGTTTGTCAGCTCGTTCTACGATGGAGCCTTGGCACTGCAACTCACCGACGACAAACCGGGTGCGACGCTCGCCTGGAAGAGCAATAAGGCCAAGGATCCTTTTCACGGCCAGGCGGTCAATGTGATGATGATGACCCCTGCCCTGAAAGACGGTTGCATCTACGCGGTGTCGGGGCTCGGGCAGTTTCGCTGCTTGGATGCCGACACTGGCGAGGTTCTCTGGCGGGATTACGCCCCGCTGGACGGCAAGCGGGCTAACTTTGCGACCTGCTTCTTGATCGAGCATGAGGATCGCTTCTTCATCTTCAACGACCGGGGCGAACTGATTCTCGCGCGGTTGACGCGCGGCGGTTACGACGAGATCGACCGGGTCCAGTTGCTCGAAGCGACGCAGTTCGTGCGCGGCCGAGACGTCGTCTGGTCGCATCCTGCGTTTGCCGACCGTTCGATGTTCGCCCGTAACGACAAAGAGATCATCCGCGTCGACCTGTCCGCGCAAGCCGGCAACCCCTGAGAGACGAGTCGAAGTTCTGCAGGCGTGTCGACGTTCGCTTCCGCGTCGAGTGCGCACGCGTGACAGCTACTTCTGATGGGCAAGTGGTACCGCTGCGGTCAAAATTCGCAGCAACTGCTATAACTCTGCGGAGAGATCGTCGATCCGTCCACGCTTGAGTGACTGCATGACCGGCCGTTTTGCCACGACGCTGTTTCGGATCTCGTTTGCTCTGGCAGGTGCTTACAACCTGGCGTTCGGCCTATGGGCCGGGTTTTGGCCGCTGGAGTTCTTTCGGATTTTCGAGATCGAGCCGCCGCGCTATCCCGGCATTTGGGCCTGCGTGGGCATGGTGGTCGGTGTTTACGGACTGCTGTACTGGCACGCGGCCTGGAAGCTCGAAACCGCTCGACCGATCATTGCCATTGGCCTGCTCGGTAAAGTGCTCGGGCCGCTGGGGATGCTGATGACTTTCAGCGAGACCTGGCCACGACGGTTGGGAATGCTGTGCGTGTACAACGACTTGATCTGGTGGCTGCCGTTCGCTCTGTTTCTGTTGCGTGGAACACCGGTGGCCCGCGCTCTCGAGCGGTTGACACCCTGGTGCTGCGCGATCTTGCACGCGGTGGCGCTGGTGGCCATGGCTGCGTTCCTGCAAGAGGGCATGCTGACAGTTCCCGGGGTCGTGGACCGGGCCATGCACGTTTGCGAACAAGCCGAGTTGTGGATGTTCGGCTGGGCGCTGTGGATGGCTTCGGCCGCCAGTCTCGTCGCCTTCTACGGCTGGTGGGGGAGTCGCCTCGCGTCACCCCGGGCCGCGATTGCCGGCGTGCTGCTGGCGGCTTTCGGGATGGTGTGCGATCTGAGTGGCGAATCACTCTCCGCACTCGTGCTGGTCGAGCAGGCATTGGCTCGGCTGGGTCACGCAACCGGCGCAGACTGGGATCCCGCCGTCTATCAATCGATTGAACGCACAGCGACTCTGCTCACTGCCGGCGCGGCCAACGCACTGTATACGCTGGGCGGATTAGTGTTGATGCTCAACACGCCCGATCTACCCAGGCTCGTCCGTTGGGCGATGTGGTGCACTTGGGCCTCAGGGATCGGAATGACCGTAGGCGCCCTGATTGACTCGGTGCCAACGATGGTCGCCACGACAACCGTTCTATTCCCCCTGTTGATCGCCTGGACGGTTTGGATGGCCGCGCGTTGGAGACGCGAGTGAGACGGGTCATCGTAATTGGCGGCCTGGGTCTATTCGGCCGCACTGCTGCCGAGCGACTCGCGGCGCTTGGGATCGATTCACAGACGGCATCACGCGGCTCCGGCGCCGACGTTCGCGTCGATGCGGAAGACGGAGAGTCGATCCGCGCGGCAATCAGGGCAGGAGACCTGGTCGTCGACGCGGCTGGTCCCTTCCAGTCTCGATCGACGACATTGCTGGAAGCGGCCATCGACGTCGGCTTCGACGTGCTCGACATCAACGACAACCTGGCCTACGCCGAGCAGACCATCGCCTTGGCTGAACAGATTGAGAAAGCCGGGATTCGCGTGTTGGGTTCGGCCAGCAGCGTTTCGGCTGTGTCGGCGGCTGCCGTCAACCTATCGGGTATTTCCAATCCGGTACGTCTGCGGGGATTCATCGTGCCGGCCTCGCGGCACACCGCCAATACTGGATCGGCAATCTCGCTGATCGGCTCGGTTGGCCGTCCTGTGCGTACGCTGCGCGCCGGTGAACTGCGCACGCTCCGCGGATGGGACGAAGCGCGCCGGTTTCCGATGCCGCAGCCGGTCGGCAACGCCGTCGGCCGGTTGTTCGAAAGCGCCGATGCGGTCCATCTACCGCGCATCTGGTCGTCACTCGTCGACGTCGCCACCTACGTAGACACCAACACGTGGGGAGTCAACACGCTGCTACGACTGGCCGGCCGGTCCTCCGTCGTCCGGCGACTGTTGGAAAGCCAGGTGGAACTCGGCACGCGGCTCTCCCGATCGCTCGGATCGAACACTGGCGGCCTTGGTTACGAAATCGAAGACGCAGATGGCAAGGTGAAGCGCCTGGCCATTCTTGCATCTGAAGCGGGCTTCGTGACGGCGGTCGCCCCAGCCATCCTAGCCGCACGAGCAATCGTTGAGGACCGGTTCGAACCGCGCGGTCTGGTCAAACCGGACGAGCACGTCGAGACCGACGAATTGGTGAAGTACCTCGAATCGTCTTCGATTCGTCTAGCCCAGTTGACGTGAGTTACGTCCTCATTTCAGTGATTTCAAGAATTCGATCATTGCCGCGTTGGTTTCGGCCGGACTCTCTTGTTGGACCCAGTGGCCGATGTCGTCGATGAGTTTGACACCGCGCAGGTCTTTCGTCGCACGGCCCATCATGCCGGTCAGCTGTTCGGCGTTGGCACCTCGGATAACGACGTCTTTGGAACCGGCAATAAACAACACCGGTTGCTCAACACTCGCATCGGCCAGCTGCGGAGTGATCTCCCAATTGCGATGGAAATTGCGGTAGAAGTTGATCCCACCTCGGAAGCCCGCTTCTGTGAACTCTCCGACGTAGTAGTCGAGATCTTCGGCCTTGAGCCAGTCGGGCAACTCTTTCGGGGCTCCCAATCGCCCGATCCAACCGCCGGCACTGCGCTTGGGGTCGCTGACTTCCGCCTTCTCGCGCGGCGAGTCGGGCGAGAGATACAATCGGCTCAAGATTCCGCGCGGGTCGGCGTCGAACTCAGCTTCGGCAACGCCGGGCTCTTGGAAGTAGAGGATGTAGAAAAAGTTGTCACCAAACTGCCGCTTCCAAGTTGTCAGCATCGATTCCTTGGGACGCCCGCCATACGGCACGCTCATGGCGATCAGCGCGTTAAACCGCTCGGGATGCAGGAGCACGCAGTTCCAGGCAACGATGGCGCCCCAGTCGTGCCCGACAACGGTTGCAGTTTTTTCACCGAGTGCGTCGAGTATGCCGACTGCATCGCCGGTCAGATGCACGATGTCGTACTCTTCGACTGCTTCGGGTTTTTCGGTCTTGCCGTAACCGCGCAGGTCGGGAGCGACGGCGTGATAGCCTGCTTCGGCCAACGCGCTCAGTTGATGCCGCCACGAATACCACGATTCCGGCCAGCCGTGCAGCAACAGTACCAGCGGTCCCTCGCCCATTTCGGCGATCCGCATGCGGATTCCGTTACTCTCGATGAAACGCAGCGTCGGTTCGGGCATGCTTTTGTCCTTGTTGTTGGAAGTCACCTGACCCTGTGCCATCGAGGAACCGGCTGAGAGAGCAGAGATTGCGACGAGCAGGCCGCACAGCCTGAGGCCGATTGTTTGAAATGAAGATGCAGACGTAGGCCTTTGCTTAGGTTGGTCAATCATGTTGTCTACCGAATTGCGGTCGCGTGCTGCTTGCTGCTCGAACTAACGAGCTGGAACGTGCTTTGAGTCTAGCCGGAGACGCAGCTGCCCGCAAAGTGGCCCTTACCGATGGACAATCGCTTACGACCAGAGCATGCTCATCGCGATGCCCATCATGGCCACGTCCCCGCAAATGTGGACCAGCCATGGCGCTACGATCGAATCGGCTCGTTGGTACAGCTTCTGCAACACCAGCGCGAAGACAAACAATCCCACGACCGCCATTGCCAGCGGCAGCGGCGTGACCCAGTGATAGATGAACATGACATGCTGGATCGTAAACACAGTCGCCGGGAGCAAGTAGGCTAGCGGCTTGTTGGCTTTGGCTAACAGGCCGAACGTGAAGCCGCGATAGAAGCACTCCTCAAGGAGGGAATTGAGAAAGATTGTGATCGGCGCTACGATCAGGACTGTCGAGGCATTGACGCTAAATTGCTCGCTGATCTTTTCAACGATGGCCGCCTTGTCGAGCAACACGTCGCCCAGCAACCAGTAAGCCCCGCCGAAAATGCCCACCCCCAGCCCACCCAATGCCAGCGCCGTGGCAAAGCAGTTCCGCCAGTTGTGCAACTTGAGCACGTCACGCCGCACGTTGATCCCTTGCATGCGGCAATACACGAGGGGCGGTACTAGGAAGCAGAGTTTGTAAAGCGAATAACCGGCCACGCCCAGCACACTGTCGAGATCCAGCGCGAGCTGTATGCAGATAACAGCCAACGGTAGAACGGTGAGAGCCGCCAGAGGTTTAGCCGTTGTCGGATCGATACGGACCACGTCGATCGCCTGCATGTGTGACTCCCAGCGAGTTTCCAAAGTGCGCGATGGCCTCCTTCGTTCATTGGCGAGAAGGTTGACCGGGATATAACGCCGATTCCGACGAATCCGTGAGAATGATCGAACTGCCGGACTCTGCCCTCTAGGCTTGCCAATCGGGCATGTGCCAAGCGACAGCGGGCAACTGTCCGAGGATTCGCGCTGAAGCACTCACATCTCGACGCATCGCGCTCTACATTAATTCTTCATCAACGTTGCGCGGCGGCACGTGTCTGGCTTGTTATAGAACGGAGTCAAGACGACTCGTTTCCCCAGTGGGTGGACTTCTATCCACGTGGACAGCGCAAACGCAATTTTGACTGTTTTATCTGTATTGCTTGACAAAGAATGCGTGTCCGGGGATGGTAACTTGCGTAATCCGGGAAAGCCCCTCTTGCTTGTGAGATAGCACCATGGATCAACAGGCTGGCCGTGCGCACTTGCTGCGCGCGGACGAGCGGGAGCGGCAACCAACACCGCATTCAAAAGTGCCGGCTACCGAGCCCATCGCGCTGATTGGAATCGGCTGTCGCTTCCCCGGCGGAGCAAACGATCCCGACGCCTTCTGGCGGATTCTTTCCGACGGCGTCGACGCGATCACCGAAGTCCCTCCCGACCGTTGGAACGCCGAACGCTTCTACGATCCCCGCACCGGAGTCCCCGGCAAGACCAATGCGTGTCGAGGCGGCTTCGTCGAGGGACTGGATCAGTTCGACGCCAACTTTTTCGGAATCTCGCCCCGCGAGGCGACGAGGATGGATCCCCAGCAGCGGATGCTGGTTGAAGTGGCATGGGAGGCGATTGAAGACGGCGGGTTGGTGTGGGAACAACTTTCGGGCCGGAACGTGGGGGTGTTTGTCGGCGTTTCCAGCCAGGACTACACGCTGATTCAACACGCCTCCGACGATCTAACTCGCATCGACGCGCACTCCAGCACGGGCGGTGCGATGAGCATCGTCGCCAATCGGCTCTCGTATTGCCTCAACCTGCGCGGGCCCAGTATCGCCCTCGACACGGCCTGTTCGTCGTCGCTGGTGGCTGTGCATCTTGCCTGCCAGAGTTTGTGGAATCATGACTGTTCGATGGCGCTGGCTGGCGGAGTGAATGCGCTGATTAAGCCTGAGCCATACGTCGGGTTCAGTCGCTTGTCCATGCTTTCGCCGGACGGGCAATGCAAGGCCTTCGATGCCGCCGCCAACGGATTCGTGCGGAGCGAAGGTGCTGGCGTCATCGTTCTCAAGCGACTTTCGGAAGCCGTGCGCGACGGTGATCGCGTCGTGGCGGTGATCCGCGGCAGCGCGGTCAATCAGGATGGACGCACGAGCGGACTCACCGTGCCCAGCAGCACCGCACAAGCGGCGTTGATCGAAGAAGCATGCCAGCACGCCAGCGTCGATCCGCGCGACGTGCAATTCGCTGAGGCGCATGGTACCGGGACGTTGGTCGGCGACCCGATCGAAGCCACCGCTTTGGGCAGTGTACTGGGCCGGGGTCGATCCGGGGATGATTTCTGCCGGCTTGGTTCGGTGAAAACCAACATCGGGCACCTGGAACCGGCGGCGGGCATTGCGGGCTTGATCAAGGTGGCGCTGGCGCTACAGCACGGCCAGATCCCTCCGAACCTGCACTTCAACAAGCCCAATCCAGAGATCCCCTTCGAAGAACTCAAACTGCGGGTCCAGCAGTCGCTGGAACCCTGGTCAAAAACCGACTCTCCGCCGATTGCCGTCGTCAACTCTTTCGGATTCGGTGGGACGAATGCGCACGTGATCCTTCAGGGGACGGACGAGAACCAAGAGCCAACGGCTCGCTTGAAAGGCAAGCACGAAGCCCCCGCGGCAACCGGGGATTTACGGATCATCCCATTCTCGGCCCGGTCGCAGGCCGCTTTGCAGCAGTTGGCAACAGAAACGTCCGAGATGCTTTCGTCGAGAGAGAACGGTCATGCCGCCGATTTCGATGACCTGCATTGGACCCTCGCCTACCGCCGCAGCCATCACGATCACCGCATGGCGGTTCTCGCCAAATCAGCAGACGACCTTGTCGAGAAACTGTGCGAGACGGGAGAAGAACCCACAACCGCCGGCGTCGTCACCGGACATTCCAGCGGCCGGCAGGGGGTCGCGTTTGTGTTCTGCGGACAAGGCGCCCAGTGGTGGAAGATGGGGCGCGAACTGCTCGACAGCGAGCCGTTGTTCCGTCAGGTCATCGAGCAGTGCGACGAGTTGTTCGGCCAGCTAGGCCCATGGTCCTTGTTGGAAGAATTGCGGCGGGACGAATCAACGACCCGGCTGAACGAGACTGCCATCGCTCAGCCCGCGTTGTACGCCATCCAGGTTGCGCTGGCAAAACTATGGTTGTCGTGGGGCATCGAGCCATCCGCGGTCGTCGGCCACAGCGTGGGTGAAGTGGCAGCCGCACACGTCTCCGGAGCGTTGAGCTTCGAAGAAGGAGCGCGGGTCATCTTTCATCGCGGCCGTTGCATGGACTTCGCCGCCGCGCATGGTCGCATGCTGGCAGTCGGCCTGCCGGCCGCCGAACTGCAGGAACTGGTCGACGCCCATTCCGATCGCATCTCGATTGCTGCGATCAACAGCCCGTCGCTGGTCAGCCTGTCGGGCGACGGCGAACAACTGCAAGAGATCGCCGCCACGCTGGAAGAACGCGGCGTCTTCAACCGTTTCCTGCAGGTGAACTACGCCTTCCACAGCCCCATGATGGACCCCATTCGGCCGGACCTGCTCGCGGCGCTGGAGGGCCTGGAGCCGGGTGAGTGTTCGCTTCCGATGTATTCGACCGTCACGGGAGAACTGATCCCGGGCACCGAACTGGGGCCCAGCTACTGGTGGAAAAACGTCCGCCAGGCGGTCCGCTTTGCAGACGCCGTCGACCAAATGGTGGTTGACGACATGGGCATCTTCGTCGAACTGGGACCGCACCCCGTGTTGTCGAGTTCGATCTCCGAAATCGCCCATGCCCGCAACAGCAAGCCGGTCGTCCTGCACTCTCTGCGCCGGGAAGACGACGAACGCCAGTGCATGCTGACCGCGCTGGCCGGCCTCTATACACACGGATGCGATGTGGATTGGACGGCGCTGTCCCCTGCAACCGGACGGCTGGTGAAGTTGCCGAAGTATCCCTGGCAGCATGAGCGGTTCTGGCACGAAGCACCCGATTCGAACGAGTTCCGCGTCGGCCCGCGCACGCACGATTTGCTCGGCAAGCGAGTCCCAGCCGCACGGCCGATCTGGGAGAGTCGAATCGACGGCCGCGTCTTGAGTTATCTGGCCGATCACCGTGTCCAGGAGAGCGCCTTGCTTCCAGCCACGTCGTTCTTGGAAATGGCGATGGCCGCCGTCAAAGAACAGCACGGTCGGGGCGCTTACGTTTTGGAGAACGTCGAGCTGTCAAAAGCCTGCTTCCTCCCGGAAGAGACCGCGGTGAACGTGCAACTTGTCACGGGCACTGCTGACTCATCCTTCGAAATCTTGAGCCGATCTCGATCCGAAGAACAGCAGTGGACCAGCCACGTCAAAGGGACGGCCCGATTGTACGAACGCAGCGATCCGGCGGAGACCTTTGACGTTGCAGAAGTCCGCGCCCGCTGCCCTCACAGGTTGTCCCAAGCGGAGTGCTATCAACAGATGCACGACGTCGGGCTGGACTACGGCCCGGCGTTTCAAGGCCTGACGGCAATCTGGCAAGGCGAGGCCGAGGCGCTGGGGCACGTAGAAGTCCCGGATGATCTCCTCGGCACGCTTCCCCACTACGAGTTCCACCCCGCGCTGCTCGACGCGTGTTTCCAAGTCATCATCGGCACGCTTCCGTCGCACGAAGATGGCGCGTCGGTCTACGTGCCGGTCGAGTTCGAGAAGGTGCGGGTCTATGGCAGTCCCGACGGAGCGCTTTGGAGCCACGCGCGGCTTGTAAAGCATAGCGGCAACCGACTGACGGCCGAGGTGAGGGTCTTCGACGAAGAGGGCCGACTACTGGCAGAAGTTGAAGGCTTTCATTGTCAGGCGCTTGAGGGCTCTACCAGCCGTACCGAAGAGATTGATGAGTTAGTCTATGAATACCGGTGGGAGCTGCAGCCGCGTGCCGACCAGTCGATTCCCGGGCTGGCCGCACAGCATCTGCTGACGCCGAATGAGATTTGTGAAACGACCATCGGTCAAGTCGATGCGATTGCACACGACCTCGGTCTGGACAACCGGACGCGCGAGTTGGGCGAACAGATCAACCAACTGGCGACGCAGTTTCTGCTGACGGCGTTCCGCGAGCTCGGATGGGAGCTTAAATCTGGCGCCCGCGTCACGGCGGAGAAATTGTCACAAAGCCTGGCTATCGATCCCCGATACCACCGGCTGGTCGAACGCTATCTCGAACTCCTGAGCGAAGACAACATTGTCGTCCGCGAAGGTGACGAGTGGGTTGTGGCCGATGTGCCGCCAATCTCCGATCCTGAGCCAACCTGGCGGAAGCTGCTGACAACGATTCCGGCTTTTCACGCAGAGCTGACGCTGTTGGGCCGATGCGGACGCCAATTGTCGGCGATCTTGAAGGGGGATGTCGATCCGCTGCAGTTGATCTTTCCCGAGGGCTCGATGGCCGTCGCGGAGCATCTGTATCAAGACTCGCCCTCGTTCCGCTTTTTCAACACGCTGGCACAGCGCAGTGTTTCCAAGGCCCTGGAGGCCCTGCCTCGAGGCCGCACGGTTCGCATCCTCGAGATTGGAGCCGGCACCGGCGGCATGACGTCTTACGTTCTTCCAATCCTGCCCGCCGATCGCACGCAGTACGTCTATACAGATCTATCGAGTTCGTTCTTCCTGAAAGCAGGCGAGAAGTTCGGGGAGTACGACTTCCTCGAGTTCAAACGTTTGGATATCGAGGAAGATCCACTTGCGCAAGAATTCGAGCCGCATGCATTCGACGTGATCCTGGCGTCCGAGTGCCTGCACGCCACGACCGATCTGCGCCAGACGATGCAACACGTCAAATCGTTGATGGCGCCGGATGGCATGCTCTTGCTGTTGGAGGCGGTCAAGCCGCTGCGTTGGGTCGATCTCGTGTTCGGGCTCACCGAAGGCTGGTGGCGGTTTACCGATACCGACTTGCGGCCGAACTACCCGCTGTTGCCTTTCGCACAGTGGAGAGCGCTGCTGCAGAGTCTGGATTTCGTGGAAGTTTGCGAGGCTGCCGGCCAAGAGGACGACACGATTGAGAATGCGGTGCTCATCGCCCGCGGACCTCATTTCGAGCGAGATGCGGCGCCCGCCGTCATCGCACAGCGCGCTGCTGACGAAGCGGATACGGAACCACTGGATGTCGACCGGCCCCGCCGCTGGCTGATCTTGGCCGACCGGTTGGGGACCGCGGACCGCGTCGCGAACGTTTTAACGGCCGCGGGTGAAACCTGTGTGCTAGTAAGGCAGGGTGAAGAGTTTCGCCGATTGGACGAGCAGAATTACGAACTCACCGGGAATGACGGCGACGAATTGCAGCGTCTCGTGCAGACAGTTTTCGCAGACGACGCGCCGCCGATCGACGGTCTCCTGCATTTCTGGAATGTCGATGCCCCGACTTTGAGCGACGCTGCCGCAAGCGATCTCGAAGAGACACTGCGAACCGGCTGCTTGAGCGCCTTGTATCTCGCGCAGGCCTTTCTCGATGTCGATGCCGCGAAGGCACCGCGGGCCTGGCTCATCACACAGCAGGCCCAGTCGGTTGGTGATTGTATCGAAGCCACTGAGTCCGCGCAAGCTTGTGCCTGGGGACTCGGACGCGTGATGGTCAACGAGATTCCCAAGCTCCGCACGACCATCGTCGATCTGAGCGGCGCACCGAGTGATGACGAAATTCGATCGTTCTGCCAAGAGCTCTGGCTGGACGAGCCGGAAGATGAAATCGCTCTGCGGGGTGAAGCCCGTTATGTGCACCGTTACACCCGCTCGACCAGCGGCACTCATTTGGTGAATGCTCGATCGGGTGATTCGGGAGGGCAATCGTATCGTTTAGAAACGACCCGCGCCGGAGTGTTCGACAACCTGACTCTGCGGGCGATCGAACGTGCTCCGCTGGAGCCGGGCCGCGTCGAAGTCCGCATCGAGGCGGCCGGCACCAATTTCGCCGACGTGCTGAAGGCACTGGGCCTCTATCCCGGGCTGGGAGACGGACCAGTTCCGCTGGGCATCGAATGCTCCGGAAAAATCACCGCCGTCGGACCCGGAGTCGAGCAATGGCGCCCGGGCGATGAGGTCGTGGCGGTTGCTCCGTTCGCGTTCGGCACCCATGTCACCACCGAAGAGTGCTTCATCGCTCGAAAGCCGCAAGGCATCAGTTTCCAAGAAGCAGCCACTCTGCCGATCGCCTACCTCACCAGCCACTACGCCCTGAATTACCTGGGCCGGCTGGCCAAGGGCGAACGCGTGCTGATTCATTCCGCGACCGGCGGCGTGGGACTAGCTGCTATCCAGCTGGCGCAACGGGTCGGAGCCGAGGTGTTCGCCACGGCAGGAACCCCTGAAAAACGCGATTTCCTGCGATCGATCGGCATCGAGCATGTCTTCGATTCGCGGTCGCTGGCGTTCGCCGAAGAAGTGATGCAGGCCACCGGCGGCGAGGGCGTCGACGTGGTGCTGAACTCGCTGGCCGGCGAGGCCATTGAAAAGGGCCTGGAAGTTCTGACCGACTACGGCCGTTTCCTGGAGATCGGCAAACGCGACATCTATGGAAACACACACGTCGGGTTGCGTCCGTTCAAAAACAACCTCTCCTTCATGGCCATCGATCTTGACCGGTTGATGCGGCAACGCCCGCAGCTGCTCTCGAGCTTGTTCCAAGAGTTAGTGGAGGCCTTCGACAAAGGGGAACTTTCGCCGTTGCCGTACCGCGTGTTCCCGGCTTCGAATGCAGCGGCCGCCTTCCGGTACATGGCCCAGGCCAAGCACATCGGCAAGGTGGTGCTTTCGCTGCGGGAAGAGCACGTCAAAGTTTCGCCGCCACTACAAGAGGACATTGAATTCCGCAGCGACGCTACGTATCTACTGACCGGAGGCCTGGGTGGTTTCGGCGTCACGGTAGCACGGTGGATGATCGAACGCGGGGCCCGGCACCTTGTGTTGATCGGCCGTAGCGGCGCCTCTTCGCCGACGGCAGCTGAGGCGGTACAATCGATGCGCGCCACGGGAGCGCAGGTCGAAGTCGTGCGAGCCGACGTCACCGATGAAGCTCAAGTGCAGCAAGTCTTGTCTCGGATCGACGAGTCGATGCCGCCACTGAAAGGCGTGCTGCACGCGGCCATGGTGCTCAAGGACTGCTTGATCCAGAACCTCACCGACGAGCGGGTCTACGAGGTGTGGGCGCCTAAGGTCATCGGTGCCTGGAATCTGCACAAACTCACGCAAGACCGCGACCTCGATTGCTTCGTCCTGTTTTCGTCGTTGGCGTCGGTCTTTGGAAACGGTGGCCAGGCGAACTACGCCTCGGCAAACGCATTTCTCGATTCGCTGGTCTACTATCGCAAAGCCCACGGGTTGCCCGCGGTGGCGATCAGTTGGGGCTTTTTGGGCCAAGTCGGCTGGGTGGCCAACCACGAAGAAATCGCCGAGCGGCTGGAGTCTCAAGGCGTTGCCAGCTTCACCCCGAAGCAGGCGCTCTCGCTGCTGGGGCGCTTCATCCGTGACGAACCGGCGCACGTCGGCGTGATGCGGATGGACTGGCGATTGTGGGGGCAGTCGCAAGCCAGCGTCTCGCGCCGCTTCGGTCAACTCGTTCGTGAAGAGACCGAAGGAGCGGAAGAGTCTCTCTCGGGCGGCTCCTCGGTACGGCAGCAATTGATTGCCGCCGGTGCAGCCGAGCGGGTCGAACTAATGCAAACACACCTGGCAGCCCAGGTTGCACGGGTATTGGGCGCCGATCTCGAAAAACTGGACGTGGATCGGCCGCTGACAGAATTGGGTCTCGACTCGCTGATGGCAGTCGAATTGCGGAACTGGATCGAAGGCGATCTCCGGTTGAGTCTACCCACAGTAGAACTCATGCGCGGTCCCACTGTGGCACAACTGGCAGAAATCCTCGTAGAGCAACTCGGCAAACCGCATGCAGTCCAAACCGAGTCGAGTACCACAGACCAAGTCCGGGACACCGAGCCAAACTCCAAGAGCGACAAGATCGACGTCGCCGAACTTTCAGACGACGAAGTCGACGCGCTGCTTCAGGAGATGACGGCTGATGACGAAGGGGCGAGTGGATGAACTCGACTGCGCAAGGTTTTGCGCATCTGTCGCCTGATGAGAAACGGAGTCTGCTCGAAAAACTGATTGCCAGACAGTCGTCGAAGACCCGGGAGGAGCCAGCTTCTTCGACGCAAGAACGCCTGTGGTATCTCGATCACCTCGTGCCCGGAAGCACGGTCTACTCTCAGACCGGCGTTCTCGAGTTGACGGCGATGGCAATCGACACGAGCGTTCTCACAAACGCCTTGAATTCGGTGGTCAGCCGGCACGAGACGCTGCGGACCACGTTTTCAACCGTCGACGGCCGGGCGGTCCAACGCATCGCGGGCAGTCTGGAACTAAAGATCTATCTCGTCGACCTCTCCGAGCGCCCCGCCACCGAGCGCGAAGCAGAAGTCGGGCGATTGGCGACAGAGCAATGGCGCGCGCCGTTTGACCTTGCCAAAGGTCCGCTGCTGCGCATGACGTTACTGCGTCTGCAGTCCGACGCCCACGTGCTGGTATTCACGATCCATCACATTATTGCCGATGGCTGGTCCGCCTCGGTCCTCATTCGCGAGGTGGTCGCCGAATACCTGTCGCAGTTGGCCGGCCAAAAGCCGCAGCTACCGAAACTCACCGCGCAGTACACCGATTTCGTGCAATGGGAGCAGGGTTTTAGCGAACAGGCCGGCTACCAAGACCAGCTGGACTATTGGCGAGGCAAGCTGGCCGGAGTTCGCCTTTCACCACTGCCTTACGACTTCCCGCGTCCCCAGCGTCAATCCTTTCGCGGGGCGACTCGTCACTTCGTACTGTCCGAGCGCGTTTCACGTCTGTTGCCGACTTTCTGTCGAAGCGAAGGCGTCACGCCGTTCATGGCATTATTGACGGCGTTTCAGATTCTGCTGTCGCGTTACACGGGCGAAAGCGAGGCGATCGTCGGTTCTCCCACAGCGGGCCGCAGCCGGCCGGAGTTTGCGCCGCTGATCGGCTTCTTCGTCAACATGCTCACATTGCGGACCAACCTGTCGGGTGATCCGGCGGTCCGCCAGCTACTGCAGCGCGTCCGCAAAGTCTGCCTCGACGCTTACGCCAATGAACAGATCCCGTTCGCGAATCTGGTACAGGAACTCGAAGTCGATCGCGAAGTTGGCCATCAGCCGTTGTTTAACGTCGGTTTTGCATTGCACCCGAATCCGGCTGAACAGATCGAAGTGCCCGGGCTGGGCGTACGTCTGATCGACATCGACCCCGAGACTTCCAAGAATGATTTGACGCTATTTCTGTGGGAGGGAAGACAAGCGCTGACGGCTTCGCTGGAGTATAGTACCGACCTGTTCGCGCCGGCCACGATCGAGCGAATGGTCGAGCACTTCCAGAACGTTCTCGCCGCCATACTTGGCGATCCCGCGCAACTGCTCTCGGCGATCACGATGCTGTCCGAGGCGGAGCGCCAAAGTCTGGCCGACCTCAGTACGCCGCGCCTCCCCGATGCACGGGACGAGCCTGGCCTCATACAGCGTTTCGCTCGAGCAGCTGCCGAGGCGCCGGATGCAACCGCCGTTTACTCTGTCGACGGTTCGCTGAGTTATGCCGAATTGGACGAGGCATCAAGCCGCCTGGCCGCGCACCTGAGTAAGCAAGGCATGAGGCCCGGGTCGTCGGTTGCCCTGTGGCTGAAAACAAGCCCGGACCTCATCATCGGATTGTTAGCCGTGTTGAAGACCGGTGCGGTGTATGTGCCGTTGGATGAGGATTCACCGCCAGCCTATCTGGCGCGGGTCTTCAAGACAGCAGCCCTGGAGTGGGTGTTGACGTCCAAAGATCTCGAACAATCGCTGCCGCCCACACCCGCGCAGGTCGTATGTCTCAATGCGGAGGCAAACGCAACCGATATCGTCCCGCCGAGTTTTGTGGCGGCTGAAGCTAAGCCGTCTGACCCAGCCTACACCCTGGGCGATCCGCGGCGAGGGGTCGTGGTTACTCACGGCCGTTTGACCCAACGACTCGACTGGCTACAGCGAGAGTGTGCGCTGACTGCCGCCGACGCGGTGTCACACCGTTCATCCGGCCCCGACCGCTGGATCATCGAAATACTCTGGCCTCTAGCGAATGGGGCCGCCGTCTGTCTCGAACCGGCAGCCGGTGATGCACTCGGAGACGCAACGCAGCGGCCGGCGACCATAGCTTGCCTGACGCCCTACGAACTGGCGTCGCTGGTGGAGCAGCCCGATCGATCGGAGCGGCTCCGTGTGGTGTTGTGCAGCGGCGGGCATCTGCGCCAAGAAGTCGTCGACGCCCTCTGCCAGCGCTTTCCCGAGTGCCGGCTTTATAACCTCTACGGTCCGCCGGAAGCCGGCGGTGAAGTGACAGCACATCTCTGCCAACCAGGGCAAAACCGCGAGATAGCGTCCATCGGCCGGCCGACCAGCTTGCCCGTCTTTGTGCTCGACGGCCACGGTCAACCGGCCCCACTGGGGGTCTATGGTGAGATCCATATCGGTGGGCACGTGGATGGCGGCGATGGCTCAGTGCAACTGTTGGCGACCGGTGATCGCGGGCGACGCTTTGAAGACGGGTCCATCGAACTGGCGGCCAGCCCACCCGGCCGCGCGTGGGTCGATGGATCCAAGACTGACCTACCACTCGTCGTTGATGCGTTGCTGGAAGACCCTGCCGTCGACGACTGCGCGGTGCTAGTGCGCATGCAGGAGCAGCAAGTGCCGGCGCTAGTTGCCTACGTGGTTGGCCCCAGCCCCCTCGACGTCGACCGATTGCGCGAGTCTCTCGGCCAACGGCTCCCGAAACGTCTGTTGCCGCAAGCCTGCGTGGTTGTCACTTCGCTGCCGTTGTCAGCCGACGGCAGGCTGGACGTGGCGGCCTTGTCGCAACTAGAAGTGGTTGAAGAATCGCTGATGCGCCCATGGGAAGATCGGCTTCGCGCGGAAGACTTGATCGAGGAAGTTGCCGTCGTTGCAGAAGAAGCCGCGCCTGCCCATCGAACCGCACTGCACCTGACTGATCTGCTCGATCCCCAGTTGTTGGACGACAATAGCACGTCGAAAGCTGATCCGACCGAGACGGAACCCACTGCGCGGACGAACGGTGTTCCCGCGGTCGCGCACGGCGAAACGCTTCGAGAAGTCCCCGGCGAACCGACCAACTTGACCGAATCGTTGGCGCGTGCCGCGCAAGGTTCGAACGGTATCGTTCACATCGACGCAGAGGGTCACGAGCAATTCGAAACGTACTCTGAACTGCTGGCCGATGCGGAACAGATGCTGGCCGGGCTCCGGGCGCAGGCAGCAAGACCTGGAGACGCGGTGTTGCTGCAATTGCCCGCCAGCCGCGACTTTTTGGGGGCGTACTGGGCCTGCGTGCTCGGCGGCTTCATACCGGTCCCCTTGTCGGTTCCAGCGACTTATGATCCATCGCAAGCAGCGGTCGCCAAGCTCGTAAACGCGTGGCGCATGCTCGATGACCCGTTGATTGTCGCGTGTGAATCGGCGACATCCGAGATTCGGCAGCTGGGCGGGCAGCTTGAACTTGGCGATCTGCGAGTCTCAGCGGTCGAGAATCTGCGGGCGCACGCACGCGACAACGACTGGCACGCCGCCCAGCCGGACGACCTGGCGATCGTGTTGCTGACATCGGGCAGCACCGGCAAGCCGAAGGGTGTGGCCCTAAGCCACGCGAACCTGCTGGGGATGATCAAAGCAGTAACACAGCAGTTCGCTTTCACGCACGAAGACGTGTCGCTCAATTGGATGCCTCTCGACCACGTGGGAGGCATCGCCATGTTTCACATCCGCTGCGTGCACCTGGGCAGCAAGCAAGTTCACGCCCCGACGCAGCGGGTGGTTGAAGATCCGCTGCGCTGGTTGGATTGGATCGACCAGTACGGTGCCACCATCACATGGGCGCCCAACTTCGCCTTCGCGTTGGTCAATCAACGCGCCGCCGACATTGCCAAGCGGAGCTGGGATCTGTCGTCAATGCAGTTCATCGTCAATGCCGGGGAGAACGTAGTCGTTTCCACGGCCCGCCGCTTCCTGGAACTACTTGAGCCTCACGGACTGCCCGCCGGTGCCATGCGGCCGGCCTTCGGCATGTCGGAAACTTGCTCCGGTATCACGCACGCGCTCGACTTCAACTTAGGCAGCACGTCCGACGACGATCGTTTCGTTTCTGTCGGCAGGCCGATTCCTGGCACATCTGTTCGAATCGTGGACGAACAGAACCAGGTGGTCGGCGCAGGCGATGAGGGTCGCCTCCAGCTGCGTGGGGTCTCGTTGACTCGGGGCTATTACCAGAACCCCGATCTCAATGCTGAGGTGTTTCACGACGGGTGGTTTCAGACAGGCGACCTCGGCAAGATCGAAGGCGGCCAGTTGACCATCACGGGGCGCGAGAAAGACGTCATCATCATCAACGGCGTCAATTTCCCGTGCCACGAAATCGAAGCCTGCGTCGAACAGCTCGACGGGGTGGAGATATCGTGCACTGCCGCGTGCGCCGTTCGCGTGGGGACGAATACAGACCGGTTGGCCGTGTTTTTCGTACCGTCTGCCGGCCTGGATCCGCTGCCGCTCGAATTGATCAAGCAGATCCGCCAAGAGCTTGCCCGGCGCGTCGGTATCGCGGCGGACTACATTGTCCCGGTCGACTCGTCTGCGATCCCCAAGACCGGTATTGGCAAAATCCAGCGGTCTTTGCTGAGCCAAAGATTTGAAGCGGGCGCATTTGCCGACGTCGCCAAGCGGCTGGACATTCTGGCAGCCAACGAACGAACCATTCCCGACTGGTTCTTCCGCGAAACGTGGCGGCGATGCACGGCAGGGACAGCACAGCACGACGTCGAACCGGCCATTGTCTTCGCCGGCGAGTCGCGACTCTGCGAGCAAATCACAGCCGCCCTGCCCAATGCCGTGATCGTGACCCCAGCCGAGAAATACGAGCAGCTGGCGGGCAACCGGTACTGTATCGATCCAACTCACGCGGAACACTACGATCGACTCTTGGGCACCGTTGAGCGCGAGCATGCTGGTTGTTGCCGGCGCGTCCTTCATTTATGGAGTTGCGAGCCGGAAACGGCATCTAAGCCCGACCGACTCGAAGCAGCCAGGCGGCGCGGAGCGCTCAGCCTATTGTTGCTAGCTCAGGCCTTGGCCCGGGCCAACGAGGCTCAACGAAATGTGTCGCTTGACGTCGTTTCCGTACATGCGCATGCGATTGCAATGCACGGGAGCGAACAACATCCTGAGTCCGCACACAGCGAACTGCCGGCGCTGGTCAAGGTCCTCGACCAGGAGATCCCCTGGCTCCAGACGCGGCATATTGACCTCGAATTCGGCGCCGATGATGCAGAACAGGCTCGGCCGCTGCTCGACGAGTTGACGGCGCGAACCAGCGAGCGCGAAGTGGCCTACCGTGGCGGACAGCGGCTCGTTCATCGCCTGCAGCAGATCGACCTGGCTCGCTCACAGAGGCAGCCTCTCCCGTTCAGCGACGGCGGAATGTACGTGATCAGCGGCGGGCTCGGTGATATCGGGCGGGAACTCGCCCGCTTCTTGCTCGAACGCTTTGAGGCCCGCCTGCTTCTTCTGGGACGCACTTCGCTTGAAGATTCCGAAGAACTCGCCGAGCGACTCCAAGAACTTCAAGGGGCAGGCGGCACCGTCAAGTATGTGGCGCTCGACGCGGCCGACTCACAACGACTGGAGGAAGAAGTCACCCGGGCGGAGGCCGAGTGGCTCTGTTCGCTGGACGGTGTCATCCATCTGGCAGCCCTCGGGCACGAAAACAACCTACTGGACGAGACACCGGACAGCTTCCGTGCAGCAGCCGCCGCCAAGACTGAAGGCACGTTGGCAATAGGGGCGCTGCTGAAGAGAAGGCCAGGCACGCTGTTCTTGGGCTTCTCGTCGGTGAACAGCTTTTTCGGCGGCGCCCAGACGGGGGCTTACTCCGCTTCGAATCGTTTTCTCGAAGACTACTGTCGTCGGCGACTGGCGCGCGGTGAAGCGCGCACGTATTGCTTTGCTTGGAGCATGTGGGATGAAGTGGGTCTCAGTCGCGGCTACGCGCTGAAGCAGGCGTCGCAAGCGCGCGGATTTGGCGCCGTGTCGGTCCGCCAGGGGCTGGCATCGTTGTGGGCCGCGCTGTGCTCGCGGCAGCACGAAGCGGTGATCGGTTTGGAGCCGACGAATCGCCACATCCGACGCTGGAGCGACTCCAACGATTGCCGGCTCGTAAAGCTCTGTGCCTATTTCACGTCGCCATCCGATGCCGTCGAGCCCTCTGCACTGGCCACCGATTCAATCCACGACCGTTACGGCCGGCTCAGCCATTGCGATTTCGTGCAACTGGAAGAATTACCCCGTACGCAGGACGGGCAGGTCGACGTCCAATTGCTATCGACTCGCGCGCGACGCTCATCGCACGATAGCACGCAGCCCCGCAACGAGCGGGAGAGCCAACTGCAGAGAATCTGGCAAGAGATTCTCGGCATCTCGTCGATCGGCATTCACGACAACTTCTTCGAGCTGGGCGGGCATTCGCTGGCTGCCGTGCAGTTGATGAACAAGATCCAGGAGCAGTTCGGCAAGCCGCTCCCGTTGCCTGTGCTGGCAGAAGGCCCGACGATCGCCGCGCTCGCCGAACGGCTGGATGACACGTCCATCCAGATCGCGCCTGCCTCCGGTTGTCTCGTGCCGCTGCGTGCCACCGGTTCTCGCCCGCCGTTCTTCTGCATCCATCAGCTCGGCGGTTTGGCGCTGGGATACAACGAGCTGGCCAAGCATCTGGGCGACGACCAGCCGGTGTATGGAGTGCAGTCGGCGGGGCTGTATGGAGAGCGGGTGCCGTTGACGACGATCGAAGAAATGGCGGCTCTGTATATCGACGCCATCCGCACGGTCGTGCCGCACGGACCATACTATCTGGGGGGACATTCGCTGGGCGGATTGTTGGCCTTCGAGATGGCCCAACAACTGCACGAACAAGACGAAACGGTGGCCCTGTTGGCAGTGATGGACACGCCGGTCGTCGGCCTGGATGACGAAGACGAAATCGACAGTCTGTTTGATATCGAATCGCGCTTCGTTCTCGAGCTGATCCATGGCATCGAGCGTTTCTCGGGCGCAGAGCTGGCGATCGGCGAAGATGATCTCCGCGGCTTGTCGTCGAGGGAGCAACTCGAACGTTTGCACGGCGGCCTGGAACGTCTGGATGCCCAGTCCAAATCTAAGGGATCGAACACCGCGGCCGATGCCGGCGGAGAGGCGTTGGTTGCATCGCTGGCGGCGGGCGGTTTGCCGTTGCTGCAAAACCTGGCGACCATTACCAGCCTGAACTACGAATCTAGCAAGCAATACCGACCGCGAACGTCATCGCAGCACGTGACGCTGTTTCAGTCAACCGAGCTGCACGCCGATGAGAGTGCCAACGTCAAACGCGCGAAACAACAAGCAACGTACGCCATGGGTTGGGACCGCGTGGCGACGGTCGAAATCCACCAGGTGCCGGGCGACCATTTCTCGATGATTCAGGAACCCAACGTCCGGCAGCTCGCGGCGCTGTTGCAGGATTGTATCGTCCGCAGTTCGAACGATGCCGCCGCTCGGCTGAGATGAATGCAACCCGCGCGACAGGAAACGGCCTGTTCGGGCGAGACTTTGAGGAAGTGTCATGTCGCCTGCCCCGTCTGGTTCTCGAAGGATCGCGCCGCCGCGGACGCGACGGGCTAATCCCCTCTTCGGCGACATGCTGCGATTCGCAGGCGACCTGCCGGCCTTGGCGCAGGAGTTCCCGCTCGAATATGGGCCCATCGTCCAGATCCGCACCGGTGTCGCTCCGCTGAGGGTCTATCTACTGACAGATCCGGAGTACATCGAGCACGTACTGCTGACGAATCATCGCAACTACGTCAAAGACCGCCTGCAAATCGGGTTGTTGCAAAAGGGCGTTGGTGCCAACATTTTTACGACCAACGGTGACGAGTGGCTGCGGCTGCGGCAAATCATGCGCCCCGTTTTCGACCGCCGGGAAATCAACCAGGGCTATGCCCAGGCGGTGACCGACGAAACGGCAGTTTCCGTGTCCCGATTGATTGCGACCGAAGGGAATTCCGAACCGACCGATTTGGAGGAGGAAATAAGGCTTCTAACCTGTCGCGTGGTTTTGAGATCTATGATTCGCGACATCAGCGATGCGAGTATCGAGAAGATCCGCAGCGGCTTCGATCAGATCTTCGACCACCTGTTCGTGGTTCGACCCAAGCGGCTGTTCCTACCGCCGCTGTGCATACCCAGCCCGAACAATCGTCGCACAAAAACGGCGCTGGCGACCGTCGCCGAAACATTGGACGAAGTGATCCAGGCCCGCAGATCCAACTCAAACGCTCCGCATGATTTTCTCGGGCTAATGCTTTCCGTCGCTGACAAGAAGAACGATGCCACACTGACGAACGAAGAGATTGTGGCCGAAGTCTCCAACTTCATGTTCAACGCCCTGGAGCCCATCCCCTCGGTCCTCACCCTCGTGTTTCACCTGTTGGCGACCCATCCCGATGCCGAGCAACGGCTGCATGCCGAACTCGATGAAGTGCTGGGAGATCACACGGCGACGATTGACGATCTCGACAACCTGGATTTCACCAAGAGGCTGATCCGCGAAACCATGCGACTCTACTCGCCGGCACTGATGCTCATGCGGGTCGCCAAGAGCCGCGATAAGATCGGCCCTTACCAGATTCCGGCCAAAGCTCGCGCCGTCATCAACATCTGCGGCATGCACTATCATCCGGACTATTGGGACAATCCGCGGCAATTCGATCCTGATCGATTCTCAAACGACCGCTTCACCCAGCGCTCGCAATCGGCCTACATGCCCTTCGGCGTTGGCGCTAGAGCCTGTAGCGGCGAGGCGATGGTGATGGCCCAGATGCAACTCATCGTGGCAACGCTGGCCAACCAGCTACAGTTTCGCCCACCGCCGGGACCTCAACCGGTTTTTTCACACGTGCGCAGCCTGGCATATCGCCCCGAGGGTGGGCTGCCGATGAACGTGCATCGAAGGGTGGGCGACCGGCCGCGTGACGGTCTCGCGCAGCCGACCGGCACCAAGCGTTAGATCCGGCAATCCTCGTGTGTGCGGCAACCCGGATGCCGCCCGCTTTTTTCCGACTGCCTTCTCGCCGGGACCGCTAGATCCCATCCGGGATAGTCGTGGCGGCTACCGGACCCTGTTCGGCCGCTGTATGTGCAATCTACGCCGCCGGAACCCGTTACGCTTATGCTGGCGCCCTCTAGCCCCAGAACCACGTTGACTCCTCGGCGTGTGTTGCGAGTAGGCTGCGGGTGAGCTGGATTTCCGACTCCGATGCGAATGCCCTCTTGGGAACCGAAAACCAAACCCCGGTTCCGACCCACCAGACGTAGAACACCCAGGGCGACTCTTTGAACCTCGGTTGCTGTGACCAGTCGAGCATGACCTCTTCGGTTGCCGTGACCCGCTTGATGCCGCGATCGCTCCAGGTCATGCGCGTGTCGCAGCGCTGTGCGCGCTCGCTGTTCCAGTCGGCAACGCTACCGGCCATAAGAACAAGAATGCTCACGACAACTGCAAAGGGCAGAACGAAGTAGACGAACACTTCCGCGTTGGAGAAGACGGCACCGGGGGCTGGCTCGATTGCGGCCATCACACACGCGCCGCAGATCACCGACAGGATGACAGACAAGATAACACGCGACCTCCATGACATCAGCGTGCGGTCGATGTAGTCAAGGAACTTCAAGCGAAACTCGACTGTCACAGCCTCCGCGCTCGTCTCGGCCGGCTCGTTGTCACCCTCGGAGGGCGCTTGTTCGGTTTGGGTCCAAGCACTCGTCAGCGCACGAAAACAGTCGCGCCGACGATCGCTGGCGAAGGCGCGTTTCGGCAGAGCAAACAATAGATTGTTCGCCCTGACGCCGAAGAGGTTTTCGGATTCGAACAGCCGCTCGACGGAGGCGGCAGGCACCGTGTAGCTCGAGACTCCTTCGCCGAATCGCAAGCCGTCTGCGCTGACTTCCAGATTGGCTGGTTCGTCGTCCTGGTGACGTTTTCGAAGCTGCGCGAACGTAAAGGCCGCTACGCCCAGCACTCCTAAGCCGACGGCGACGGGCAAGCGCTGACCCGGCTCGAATCCCAGAAGCAGCCCGCCGAATGCCAAGGCGAGCATGACTAACAGGACCATGGCGTTGATCGCCAAGCTCCGTTTGAGCACCAGCGCGTCGGCGCCTGTGAACTCCAATTGCTGCGACTCCTTGCGTTCCTCCGGTGTCAACGAAAACTGCAACTGGAACGGCAGTTCCGCGCTCCTGTCAGCGCCAGCGTGCGCCATCAAGGCCGCCTCGTTGCCGCCGTTACTGCGTGGTGTCTCTGGGTAGTCGCTTTCCGGTTCGGACAAGTGGGCACCCCCGAAGCAGTATCGGAACACCAAACAATCGCCATGGCCGCCGTCATTCGGCTTAGCCGCCTTGCTCGCCGATGGTATACGTATAGTACCGCGACCGTTTGCGAATCGCCCGCCAAGCGCTCACGGAACACCCAGCAAAGATCACGGCGCCAACAACGGCACAGCCTTCGCGGCCCAGGAGCAGCGCAATCTGCCCGAAACGAACGCGACCAATACGTGCCGGATCCCAAAGTGTGGTGACTACGACCGTGCCGGCGATCGCCATGACCGCGCCCAGTATGCGCGACCATGCCACAGCAAGTACGCTCGCCAATTCATCGGAACAATCCAGGTGTTTGCCGGTGGCATCCTGAATGGCGAGCAACAAACTATTTCGGTGGTCGGCTGAGACAATCTGCGAGGTTGTTCGCTTGGTTCTTGATCCCGCGTCATAGGTGAATACGACATCGGACAAAAAGTCGTTCCACACAACCTGCTTGAGTTGAGCGATGGGGAAAGAGGTTTCGCTATGTTGAATGGCTTTCAACGATGCGACCACGCCATCGAGCGGCGTTCCGGCATGCAATTGTGCGCGGATGTTCTCGGTATCGTAGAGAACAGTCACAACGCGAACGTTTCCATTCTCGATGGCGTTAATCGATAGCGGTCCCAGGGGTTGCTCACCCACGTAGCTGGTACAAAGAAACCGCGATTGGGAGTCCGTCATCGTTTGTCGTGCAGCAGCGGAGAACATGCCGAGCAACCGAAAAGATACAGTTTCGGCGCTTACCGATTCGCCTGCAGGTTGGGGGTCAACTGGAGCGCTCGTGATATCGCCATTCTGGCATTCAACGATCGGCAATAGCCGGGAGTCGAGCACGGCAGCCGTCCTGTGGCCTATTCCGGCCAGGTACTCAGAGTTCGACGCAAACGCCATGAAGCTATCCAAGGAGCTCTGCTTGACGAGCATGACGACATCCCACTGCTCATCGGTGGGGCCAATAAAGAACGGCCCGCCGTTACCGAGCAAGAGAAGCTCTCCGCTGCTGGCGGTTAGAAACGGCAGTGTGTGATCGATGTACTTTTGAAATGCGGCTCTTCCAGAAACCGGCGATTCTGGAGCCAGCTCCGGGTTGTTAGCATAGTCCGCGGTTTCTCGAAGCCGCAGCAGATTGAGCATGACCACTTCTCCAGGGATGTTCCGCCTGAACAACGCGGCTCCGGATTCTTGGGTCGGCTCTAAGTAGTTCGTTTCCAACTTCGTGCCTTTGCTGCTGGCGTGTGAAAGCAAGCGCTCTGCGCGCGAGGGCCGGGTCAGGCACTTTTTCGACAGCGACGTCTTCTGGTCGCCCGACCGGTCGTCCGCCGAAAATGAGCCAGACTTCGAGACATCCGTCACTCGGCTCTTACCGCAGCTTCACGCCGAGGTTGTGAATCAAGAACGCGTACATGTCGGCGATCTCTTCGATGACCATCGACGTCGGCTTGCCGGCGCCGTGGCCGGCCCGGGTTTCGATCCGGATGAGTACCGGGGATTCACCCGACTGCGCGCTCTGCATGCGGGCCGCGAATTTGAAGCTGTGTCCCGGCACAACGCGATCATCGGTGTCGGCCGTCGTCACCAGCGTCGGTGGATAGGCCACGCCCGACTTGATGTTGTGGTACGGCGAATACGCATGCAGGGCCTTGAACTCTTCGGGGTCGTCGGCTGAGCCATAGTCGTCGACCCAAAAGCGGCCGGCCGTAAAGCGGTGGAACCGCAACATGTCCATCACGCCGACGCCCGGTAGCGTGGCGCCAAACAAGTCGGGTCGTTGGGTCATGACGGCCCCGACCAGCAGTCCGCCGTTGCTGCGGCCCTCAATGGCCAGCTTCTCGGTGCGCGTGTATTTGTTGTCGATCAGCCACTCGGCGGCCGCGATGAAGTCGTCGAATACGTTTTGCTTGTTGAGTTTGGTTCCGGCGCGATGCCATTCTTCGCCGTACTCCCCGCCTCCACGCAGGTTGGCCATCGCATACACGCCCCCCATCTCCATCCATCCCAGCCGGCTAATGGAAAAGCTGGGGGTCATGGCGATATTGAAGCCGCCGTAGCCGTACAGCAGCGTCGGATTGTTTCCGTCGAGTGTGATGCCTTTCTTGTGGGCAATGAACATCGGCACGCGCGTGCCGTCCTTGCTCTCGTAGAAAACCTGTTTGACTGTGTAGTCGTCTGAGTTGAAATCGACCTGCGCCTGACGCATGAGGGTACTCGTGCCGCTGATCAGGTCGTAGCGATAGATGCTCGGCGGCGTGTCGAAGCTGGAGAACGAGTAGAAGGTCTCGGTGTCGGTCCGTTTTCCGCCGAAGCCTGCCGCCGAGCCCAAGGAGGGGAACTCGACCTCGCGGACGAAACTGCCGTCGGTCTGGTACATCTTGACTTGCGTGCGCGCGTCTTTCAGGTAGCTGGCTACGAACAAGTTGCCGACGAAGTTCACGCCGCGGAGTGTCTCCTCGGCCTGTGGAATGATCTCTTTCCAGTTCTCACGGGCCGGGCGGCGGATGTCGATCGCCACCAAACGCCGCCTTGATGCATCGACGTCGGTCTTGAAGTAAAAGACGGAGCCATCGTTGCCGACGAAGTCGTACTCGTGGTCGAAGTTGTCGATGAGTTCGACCGGCATGCCGTAAGGCTCGGTCAAATCCTTGTAGAGGATGCGGTACTTGTCGTCGGTCCCTTTCCAGACGTTGATCACCAGGTAGCGGCCATCTTCGCTGACGGTGTGCCCGTAGCCCCATTTCGGCTGGTCGGGACGGTGATAGACCAACACGTCATCCGATTGTGGCGAACCGACACTGTGATAGTAGATCTTTTGGTTGAGGTTCAGATCCTGAAATTTGGCATCGGGGTCCGGTTCGTCGTAACGGCTATAGAAAAAGCCGTCGCCGTCGGCCGTCCAGGAGACGCTGCTGAATTTGAGCCATTTGAGTTCATCGTCCAGGATGCGCCTCGACTCGATTTCCATGATTCGCCGGATCTGCCAATCCGAACCGGCTTCGGCGATGCCGTAGGTCACGTAGCGCCCGTCGTCGCTGAACGACGTGCCGGTCAGCGCCACGGTGCCGTCTTTCGACCACTCGTTGGGGTCGACGAGCACCTGTGGTTCGTCCTCGAGCGAATCCATCGCGTACAGCGCAAATTGGTTCTGCAGTCCGTCGTTTTTGTAGAAGTAGTAGCGCCCGCCCGATTTGAACGGCGACGAAAACTTTTCAAAGTTCCACAACTCGGTGAGCCGCTTCTCGATCGCCTCGCGCTCGGGGATCGCTTCCAGATAGCCGAACGTGACCTCGTTCTGGGCCGTCACCCATTTGGCGACGTCATCCGACTCGCGGACGTCGTCTTCCAGCCAGCGATAGGGGTCGGGCACCGTTGTGCCGTGATAGTCGTCGACGTGATCCACTCGGCGGGTCTCCGGGTAGGAAATCGATCGGTCATCGGCCGAAGCCGCTGAAAGGCAGACGCTGGAACAGACCAGCGCGGCCCAGATCAAGTTCGGTAGTCGAGTCATGGTGTCGACCTCTCAGAACGAACATTATCAGGCGTAGGGCGAGTGCTCGCACGCACCGCCTCAGGGTGTGATTACTTTACACCCGTCACGGGCGAAAGGAAAAGCCTTTCGGCGGCGGGGGGCGAACGTCTTCGTGTCGCGGGTAGGTCCCGCCGGCCGGGGCCACTCCGGGTTGCCGGTGATAGATCGATGGTTCAGAATCGGGGAAGCCGTCACGCAGGCTTGTTGTGCCGCAGTCCTCAGTCACTCCTTAAAAGGCCACTTCCATGCCCCGCCGGCCCGGACTTTTCTCCATCTTCGTGATTGCAGTTCTCTCCGCGGCCGTCGGCATCGCCGGAGCCGACGAAGGCGAGCGGCTGCACGCAGTGTTCGAAGCCGAGTGGGAATGGACGCTGCGGGAAAACCCCACACTTGCCTCGCGGCTGGGCGACTTGCGATATAACACCGCCTGGACCGATATCAGTCTCGAGGCGATCGACCGGCGTCATCAGCATCGGCTGGAAGTGCTGAAACAGCTTGACGAGATCGAGACCGACGCACTGTCGCAGACCGATCGACTCAATCACACGTTGTTCCGTAAGCAGTACGAGACCAACGTCGACGGACACGCGTACCAGTGGTACTTAGTGCCGATGACCCATCGGGAGGGAATTCAAGATGCGAACTCGCTTGCCGACTCGCTGCGCTTCGAGACTGTCAAGGACTACGAGGATTGGATCGCCCGCCTGCGTTCGTTCCCAGCCTACATGCGGCAGACGATCGCCTTGATGCGGGGCGGGATCGAAGCCCGCATCGTCCAACCAAGAGTCGTCATGCAGCGCGTGCCGGCTCAAATCGCCCGCCAAGTTGTTGATGACCCCAAGCGAAGCCTGTTCTATAAGCCGTTTCGCGACATGCCGAATGACATCGGCGAATCCGATCGGTCGCGGCTGCAGAAACAGGCACAACAGGCGATCGCCGAGCACGTCGTCCCCGCCTATCGCGAACTACAGACGTTCTTTGGCGACGAGTATCTGCTCGCCTGCTACAACCGTGTGGGTGCATGGCAGACGCCAGATGGCAAAGACTTTTACGGGTACCGCGCACGGCGATTCACCACAACGGAGATGACGCCCAAGCAGATTCATGAACTCGGTCAGCGCGAAGTCAAACGGATCCGTGCCGAGATGGAAAAGATCGTTGCCGACGTTGGTTTCGATGGGAGTTTCGCCGAATTCTTGCAGCACATGCGCACTGACCCGAAGTTCTACTTCGACAATCCCAACGACTTGCTACAGGCTTATCAGGAGATCGGGAAGAGGATCGATCCACAGTTGCCGAAGTTGTTTGGCCGGCTGCCGAAGATTCCCTACGACGTGCAGCCGATTCCCATGCACATTGCCCCCGACACAACGACGGCGTATTACCGTCGTCCTTCAGCCGACGGCAGGCGGCCCGGCACCTACTTCGTCAACCTCTACAAGCCGAACGTCCGGCCCATCTACGAGATCGAAGCGTTGTCTCTGCACGAGTCGGTTCCGGGGCACCACCTGCAGATTGCGATTGCCATGGAGCTGGAAGACCTGCCGCTGTTCCGCCGATACACGGGCTATACGGCCTTCGTCGAAGGCTGGGGACTATACGCCGAAAGTCTCGGCGAGGAGATCGGCCTGTATCAGGACCCATATTCCAAGTTCGGCCAATTGACCTACGAGATGTGGCGGGCCGTGCGGCTGGTGGTCGACACGGGTATGCATGCCTTCAAGTGGTCGCGGCAGGACGCGATCGACTTCTTCGCCGACAACGCGGCCAAAACATTGCACGACATTGAAAACGAGATCGATCGCTACATCGCCTGGCCCGGGCAGGCGTTGGCGTACAAGATCGGCGAACTGAAACTGAAGGAGTTACGGGCGCGGGCCGAGCGCGAGTTGGCCACTGACTTCGACATCCGCGAGTTCCACGACGTAGTGCTCTCCAACGGGGCGGTTCCGCTCGACGTGCTGGAAGACATCGTCGACGAATGGATTGCTTCGAAGAAAGTGTGACTCCCACCGCAGAGGCGGCCAGGGCTGTCCTACGTGCAAATCTCATGTACGACGTGGCCGTGCACGTCGGTCAGCCGCATGTCGCGGCTGCTATGGCGAAACGTGAGTCGCGTATGCTCGATGCCCAGCAAGTGCAGCATCGTGGCGTGCAAGTCGTGGATCTGCAGTTTGTTTTCAACGGCGTAGTATCCGTATTCGTCGGTGGCGCCGTAGATCTGGCCGCCTCGCACGCCGCCGCCGGCCATCCAGAGTGAAAAGCCGAACGGATTGTGGTCGCGCCCGTTCGTCCCCTGCGCCATCGGGGTCCGGCCGAACTCGCCGGCAAAGACCACAAGCGTTGTGTCCAGCAAGCCACGCGCCTTCAAGTCTTCCAGCAAGGTGCCAATCGGCTGATCGACCGACATCGCGTTGAGTTCGTGGCCACCCTTGAGGTCACTGTGTTGATCCCAGCGGTCGGCTTTGACGCGCGGGCACGTCAGCTCTACGAACCGCACGCCGCGTTCGACCAGCCGGCGAGCAATCAGGCATTGGCGGGCGTAGGTTCGTGTGTGTTCGAAGTCGTGGAACAAACCGTAAGCCTCTTGGGTGGCCTTGCTCTCTTGGCCCACGTCGACGAGATCGGGGACGGCTGTCTGCATGCGGAACGCCAGCTCGTAGTTGCCGATGGCACTCTCGATGGCGTCGTGCGCCCCGGTCGCTTCAATGCGGTCTCGATCCAGCCGCCGCATCAAGGCCAGCTTTCGCTGTTGGGCTTCATCGGTCGGCTCAGCCCGATTCAAGTCGGCAACTGGAACCTTGCCGTTCTTGAACAGCGATCCCTGGAAGCTGGCTGGGAGAAATCCGTTATGGAAGCAGTCGAGCCCGCCGGGTGGAATCAACCCGCCGTTGAGCACGACGAAGCCCGGCAGGTCGCGACACTCCGACCCCAGGCCGTACGTCGTCCAGGATCCCATGCTGGGGCGTCCCTGCAAGCCGTGGCCGGTGTGCAGGAAGTAGTTGGCGTTGGTGTGCTCCGAAAAACTCGATGTCATCGAACGTATGACGCACAAATCATCGGCGCTGCGGCTGACGTGGGGAAACAGTTCGCTGATCGGGATGCCGCTCTGGCCGTATTGTTGGAACTTCCAAGGCGATTTCAGCACGTTGCCCACTTCGTCGAACTGTGTGGGCTGGATCTTCATCTTGAAGGGTTGGCCGTGCTCCTTGTCGAGCTGAGGCTTGGGGTCGAACGTGTCGACTTGCGAGGGGCCGCCGTCCATATACAGGAAAATGACGCTGGTGGCCCGCTGTACGCCGTGCGGCTGCTTGGGTGCGAGTGGATCGCCATGCGTCGGCCCGGCAATCGCATAATCGGCGTCGCATAGCAACGATGCCAGTGCCACCGCGCCGAAACCGTTGGCGGCCTGCATCAACATTTCGCGGCGGGTGCGCGGTCGATCGAGAAATCGGCAGCAGTGCATGTCGCGTCTTGTTCCTTATTGGCGGCAGCCCAGTCGCCGCCCGCCGTCAATGGACAAAAACGAACTCCTTGACGTTCATTAGCACGTGGCAGAAGTCGGTCCAGGTCCGCGGATCGTCAGGTCCGTCGAAAACAGCCGCCTGCGATGCAATGAATTCCCTGGCACCGGCAAGTTCGCCATCGGTCGGTGGTCTTCCCAACGCAGATTCATACGCCTGTTGAATCCGTTTGCCCGCATCCGGCTCCGTGTCGCCAATCAACTGTTCGGCCCACACACGCGCCTGCAGCAGGATGAAGGGGTTGTTCATCAGCGTCAACGCTTGGGCCGGGACGTTGGAAACGCTGCGCTTGCCAACCGTCGTGAACGGGGTCGGGTAGTCAAATGCCAGGAACATCGGTGTGAGGAAATTGCGGCGGACGTTGATGTAGATGCTGGCGCGGCCGTCTCCGTCGAGCGGACCGGAGCGACCCGGGCGTCCGCGGCCCTCCATGAATTCCGACAGATGGGGCATGATGCTTCTGCCGTACATCTTTCGATCCAGACGTCCCGATAACGCCAGGATCGAATCGCGGATGATCTCTCCTTCGAGCCTGCGAACGGACATGCGGTGCAACAGCTTGTTCTGTGGATCTGTTCGTTCCGCCGTTTCGTCGTTCATGGCGCTCGACATACGGTAGGTTGCCGAGAGCACCATCATTCGCTGCATGTGCTTGATCGACCAGCCGCTGCGCAGGAACTCGGCAGCGAGAAAATCGAGCAACTCCGGATGCGTTGGCGTCTCGCCGAGACGTCCGAAGTTGTCGACGCTTGCCACTAGTCCGCGGCCGAAGTGGTAATGCCACAGACGGTTGACCAGCACCCGCGCGGCAAGCGGATTGTCCGGATCGACAATCTGATGGGCGAGTTCCAGTCGTCGGCTGCCGTTCGAGACGGGTTGTTCGTCGACGCCGGCGAAGACTTCCAGAAAGCGTCGCTCGACCTGATCGCCCGGCTTGCGGTGATTGCCGCGAATCAGGACGTGCTCGTTCTCGGAGGTGCCATCCACCATGGCCAATGCGCGGACTGGCTGTGGGATGGTGTGTTCGATCCGCTCGCGGTCTTGATGGCAAGCGACGATCGTTTTTTCGATGGCGGCCGTCGTATCCGTAGGCACGAGCGAGTTCGGCCGCAGCAACCAGTTCAATACGTCCACTTTGAGATCCGATGCCCGGCTGCTGCCCAGAACGCTGGAGCCAAGGGATGTCAGGCTTGTTTGTAGCAAGTCCCGGTAGGCAGCCGCCAAAGCAATTGGGGAGTCAATCGACTCATTCCCCAGCAGCGACAGCGCTGCTGGGTTAGGGGCTTCCGGTGGAGGCGGGTGGTCAGAAAACAGAATGCGGTCGAGGCTGATCCATCCGTCGTCGGCGTCTTCCACCTCAATGTAGGCTCGTTTGCCGAGAAACTTACCGAGGTTCTGTGTGTGCCAGCGGACTTGTCCGTCGTTGGGCAAGTTAATGGTGAAGTGCCCATACAACGGGTTTCGGATGTATTGAAAACCGTCGACGATCAGGCTGATCTGGCCGTTCTTGAGCTGCCGACCGGGGCTCTTTTTGCCGGCGGTGCGGGCGGCACGATAGTGGATGTAGCGCTTGTCGATCGTGAAGGTTTCCGACCGCAGCGTCCCCTGCAACCTGCCCGAAATACGACCACTGTGTGCCAAACCGCCGGCCAGGAAACGTGCAGCCGGTGCATCGACACTGGAATCGAGTATCAGCTCGCCAGCACGAGTGGGAGCAGTGCCGAATGCGAAACTAAAGTTGGTCCAACCGTCGTACGAGCCGTCCTCGAAATCCTCAAATACCACGGCATCCTTGAGGTTGTCGGCAATGACTTGCTGCTGATCCCGCGTGGCCCGCAGCATCTCGTTCCGATGTTTCGCGAACTCCTGTGGATCCTTGACAGCCGCCAACACGCGCCAGGGATCCCAGAAGCTGTGTGCGTCGTCGGCAGCTTCCTGCAATTGCTCGTGCCAGGCATCTGCAGTTTCTTTGTCTGGCAGGACCCTGACTTGCTCCAGATGCTCGGCAATCGAGTTTTGGGATCGCTTGCCGAGCTTGATGAGTGATTCCACCTTCCGGTGAGTCTCGGCCTGTGGATTGATGTCGGCCCACTGCTGCCGCGAACTTTGCAAAAAACCTGCCAAAGCGTAGTAGTCGCGCGTGGTGATGGCGTCGAACTTGTGGTCGTGGCAGCGGGCGCAGGCGATGGTTAGGCCCAGAAACGTCTTTCCCAGAACATCGAGCTGGTTGTCGACGCAATCGCATTCCTCGGCCCGCAGATCGACCGGCGAGTGCTTGCCCTGGCCGAACCAATAGAAGCCGGTGCCGATCACCGATTCGTTGCGATCGCTAACCGGCTCCCGCCGCGGTGCTTCGACGAGGTCGCCTGCAATGTGCTCGATCGTAAGTTGGTCGTACGGCACGTCGGCGTTGAACGCCCGGATCACGTAATCACGATATTGCCAGGCGTGGGCGATGTCGTAGTCGAATTCATGTCCGCCGGTCTCGGCGAAGCGCACCAGGTCCAGCCAATGCCGGCCCCACCGTTCGCCGTATCGCGGCGAAGAGAGCAACCGATCAACGGCTCGCTCATATGCGCCGGGAGTCGAGTCATCCAGGAATCTGCGGATCTCCGAAGGGTGGGGTGGAAGGCCGATGAGATCGAATGTCACGCGACGCAACAACGTCCGGCGGTCGGCCTCGGCTGCCGGTTGCAGGCCTTCTGATTCCAGACGGGACAAGATGAAGCGGTCAATGGGCGATCGGACACGGCCGTGATCAGCCACCTTTGGCGGCACTGGTTGGGTTATCGGTTGAAACGACCAGTGCCGGGCACGGGCTTGAAGATCGATGCCGCCTCCATTCCCTTCGCCTGCCGGTTGAGAGTCCTCGCCCGGCCAGGGTGCGCCCATCGCCACCCATTCGGTCAGCGCGGCGATGGCCTCGGCTTCCAATTTGCCGGTGGGCGGCATTTGATAGCCGTCGGCACTGTAGTTGACGGCCGTGATCAATTCGCTTTCATCCGGTTTTGCCGGAACGACTGCAGGACCCGTGTCGCCGCCGGCGAGGATCGATCTGCGGCTGTCGAGTCGCAAGCCTCCTTCTTGTTCGTCTGGACCGTGGCACTTCCAGCAGTTGTTGGCCAACACTGGTCGGACGCGCTTCTCGAAAAACTCCAGTTGTGCCGACGACGGCTCTTGATTACCCGATTGCGCGAACGCCGTCGCTGTTCCGAGAAAGGCGATCAGGAAACAGAGTCGGCGCGGCAGCATTTCGAATCTCTTGAAGTAAAGCGAGCGACACATCGGCGATTCATTATAAGTTCCCAGCGGACCCGCAGGGAGAGTGTGGCAGACTTCGCCGGGTGGTTTGCCATCCTTCGGCCGTCGCGGTGGGCCCGATGCCGGAGAGATTCTGTCGGCCGCAGGCGGCAATTGCGCCCAATTCGAGGTCCCGCCCCGTCCAATCAACGCGGAACTCAGTCGATTTCCTCGCCTTGTTCTTCCCAGCTTCGTATTGCGCGGGCGACCTCACCGGCGAATATGTCCCGGCCGGACTGGTGAAAGTGGCAGAAATCGATGAAGTGCTCGTAGCGCCCGCCCAGCAGGGATGCGATGTCGATGACCTCGACATCGTTCTTGCCGGCGACGTCTTCGACCACTTGATTGTGCGCGCGGATCGCGCGCAGGGCGTGTAGAGCGTGCTGATCGCCGTACAGCGGCATGATTCGCGAATAGAATTCGAGCAGACGCTGCGGCGTGTTTTCGTCGTAGGCCAGGGCAAACGTGCATAGGAACAGCTTGATGTCGTTGGCTGCACAGAGCGTGACGATGCGCTCCAAACCTTTCCGGAAGCCTACAGTTTGAAAACCATTGCCGTCGGATTTCGAAGGCCATCTGGCATTGACCGACAGGGCTTGCTGAACCAACAGGCTCCCCCTAGGGTGAAATCGGAAGTCAGAGCTGATACCGGAGCGGATGTTGTTGAATCCGTGATAGACGACCGCAACGTCGGATTGAAACCGCATGAGTTCGACTTCGAGCCGATGCGCCGTGGCCTGCACCTGCAGCCCCGCTATACCTGAGTTGATGACCGTTACCGGCCGATCGAATTCGCTGCGGAGCATTTCTTCCAGAACCTCCGGATAGGGCCGGTCGACGGATTTGACCGTCGCGCCCCACGTGGTCGAGGCCCCCAGGCACAGCACGCGGAGTTCGTCCGGTTGTTTCTGAACGGCAAACTCCGGCCCGCGGGTCCCGTGTGAGTTGATGCGGATCACGCTGTCGAGGAATTGGACCGTGGCTTTTGGAATCAACGTTCGGCCAGATCGCCCCGCCGGTTTGTGGAGACCGGCGCCGAATTCCTCCGAGCGCCATGGCGGCAAGTATTCGTTGACGATGAACGCCTCTCGTTCGCTGAGCGAACGTCGCTGCAGGCTTTCGAAGATCCGCAGTGCCCCTTCAGCCGCCAGGAAACTCAATTGCACGCTGAGAAGGACCATGGCTGCCTGCAGCCAACGGCGTCCGCCATTCCGCATCAAGATCGAGCGGAACAGCAACAGAAAGCAGGCGCACGAGCAGAGCAGCCCCAGCATCCCCACAACGAGAAACACGGAAGCCCGCGGTTGAAATCCCGATCGAACAAGCAGAACGAGGCTGAGGCCGACGGTTGAAGTCAGAATGATTCCGGATCGTTCCGCCGACATCCATCGGCCGACAATTCGAAGAGCTTTCAAGATGCGCTCACTGATGAGGCGGACCCCAAATGCACACATGATGAGCAGCGCCATCGGTATCCACTTCCAGTCGCCGGTGGTGAAAACCGTCGGGTCGAGCAGATAGAATGCCAGCCCCAAGCAACAGATCAAGCCGGCCGCACCCAGGGTGAGCAGCAATGCGGCGCGTGCCTGCATGCCCGTGAGAAAGAAGCTGACGAGGTAGACGTAGACCAGCGAGAGCAGGATGTTTCGGAGACCTTTGGTCGCGGACATTGATCGTTCCGATAGGGAGCAGCCCGCTCACACGAGAATTGCGCCAAAGCGGCCTCATTTCCGCGACACACCGACGGCGAATCGCTCGGCAGTCTGACTCTCCATCATAAAAAACGAGCGGCGGAAGTCTCAACCGCGCCCGTCACGCCGACAGCCAATGCATGCGAGCCGTCCTGTGGGGCAGGCGTGCCAGAATCGCTAAAGGGAGTGTAGCTGAGCAGCCACATATGTAGTGCACGAACGCGTTCTTGAGTACCATGGAATCAACAATTCTTTCGCTATGAGCGTGCGGTCGAAAGTCGCTGTACCCAGATAAAAGGGCGAAACGATCATCTTTGAGCTATTGCTGGTGCTGGCGGCCTCGTCGGATGTCCCGGTGACATATTCCGGCCAGATTGCCGATATCTTCAATCGACGATGTGTCGTTTGCCATCGCGAAGGTGAAGTAGCGCCATTCGTGCTGACCGATTATCGCACTGCGCGCCGGCATGCGGCGATGATTCGGGAGGTCGTGCAGCAACGCCGCATGCCTCCCTGGAACGCCAATCCGGAGTTTGGGCACTTCGCCAATGCAAACGAACTGACGGAGGCTGAACGGCAAGCGATCGACAAATGGGTCGAGTCTGGTGCTCCAGTCGGCGACCACGATTTCGTGCCGGATCTCCCTAGCTTCCCGACTGGTTGGAAAACATCGGGAAATCCCGATCTTGTCGTCGATGTGAGCGAAAAACCCTTCGAGGTCCCGGCTAACGAAGTCTTGGATTACCAGTTTTTCACCGTTGATCTGGGATTCAAAGAGGATCGATGGGTGAAAGAAACACAAGTCATTCCAGGAAACAGACGCGTTGTGCATCACGTAGGAGTCGCCCTCAAACCTCCACGAGGTTGGCGCGGTGATCGGAGCCACATCAGCGCCGTGGTCGCCGGCTACGTGCCCGGCGCGGGATTTACCCGTTGCCCAGAGTCGTCCGGCTTCTTTATTCCGGCCGGATCGAAGCTCCTCGTCACGATGCACTACACTCCTATTGGAGTTGAGCAGCTAGACCAAACGAAGATCGGATTCGTTTTTGCGGATGAGAAGACGATCGATCACTCAATCGTTTACCGCTGGATCGTCGATCGTGCACTCGACATCCCACCTCACGAAGACCGATATGTATCGCGGGGAACGTGGATCTGGCCCAGTTCCAATGCTCGGCTGCTGAGCATGCAAACCCACATGCACCTGCGCGGCAAATCGATCAGTGTATTCGCGGACTTCCCGAATGGGACCAGCGAGTGCCTGCTGGACGTGCCGACCTATCGGTTCGATTGGCAGTGGGTCTACGAACTGCAGACCGCACGCAAGTTTCCGAAAGGAACGGTGATGCGGAGCGTTGCCATATTCGACAACTCGGCTGACAATCCGGCTAATCCCGATCCCAATGCTCGAGTCCGCTGGGGTCGACAGACGTCGGACGAAATGCTGATGGTCTGCTTCGGGCTGATGCAACCTCGATAGGCCGCGGGATTTCGCAACTAGGTGCTGCCGATGATTACCGGTGGATCCGCTATTTCGTCGTCAGAACGTTTGAGCTTCAGCACCGTCACACCCTCTCCCTGCCACACCTCCTTCCACTGCACGTGGTGAGCGCCCAACCGTTTCTGGACCCATCTCTGCCGCCCGGATTTCGCGATGATGTAGTTGATCCCATGCCCTAGTGCCGACGCGAAGGCATCGTTCATGAGGGCGCGTCCCGTTGACCTGGCTTCTGGTTGGCGGGTGACGGCAACGACAGCGATAGTCCGCATCACGCCTTCGTCGAGCGGGTCGTGGTTTTCATCTCTGGGTTCAACGTTGCGGTAGACGTGAATTGTCCGCAACAGCTCCTCTGCCTCGAATTGCAGATCCGGCCTCATCAAGCCGAGCACGCGCTGGACGTCAATCAGAGACAGCACATTTGCGCCCTCGTCGATGTGGGGCGACATTGCTTCCACCATCGAAGCTTCGCGGACCGGCAGGCTGTAGGCTGTTGCCGATTTGAATTGCAGCTGCTTCCATACCGATTGGGTGACTGCGACGCGACCGGCCAACAGGGCCGTCAGCAGGACGACCAGCCGAAAAAAGATCCGCCGGTCGCCTATCAACAGCGTCACGTCTCCGGTGCGGATGCGTCGGGAACGCTCGCGACGGCGCTGCGTATCGAATCGCGGAAACAGGTATTGACCCACAGGGTTGCTCGCGATTTCGCCGATCGCGAACTTCAGCCAGGACCAGCTCATTGACAGACCGACCTGTGCAATGCCCAACAGCGTTTTCCCGCGCTGGAAAAGCCGTCGCGTCGCCTCTTGCTGCCCCCCGCGCAGAGGCAGACACTTCACCAGCAGCCCGGCACACATCGGGATGGGCAGCAGATATGCGACTCGACAGTATGCTCCTGGTTTCACAAGCTTGATCACCTCGGGGCCGGTGATTGGATTTGCGACGAAGCAGAACCAAAGCAGCTGATAAACGAGTAAGAAGCGGGAGTATCGCCAATGCAGCACGGCCAACGGAACCAGCACCAGCAAGACGGCGTTGCGGAATATTGTTGCCGGCCCGATCAGCACATAATTCAGGTTCTTCCACCAATCCGGTTCGAAGCTGTCAAAGACGTGTGTGTCCCGCGGAGCTTCGAGCACACCGGTGATCAAACACAAGGCGATCCCTACGCAGTACAGGCTGCCGATATTCACCAGGATCGACTTTGTCCAGCGCCGCCACCGAAGGCCATTCGCCAGCGCGTAGGCCCCGGAAGTGAAGAAGATCAACAGTGGAATGATGAAAATGCCGGTGCCACTCAATCCAACTGCGCACACGCCACATAAAAACAGAAGTACCAGCCGCCGAAACCGCGGCCTCGCCAGGCAGCGCAGCGTCTGCAGAAACGTCAACGGGATCACGATCGTAAACAGCGTCGCCTTTCCCATCTGCATGTGCACCAGCGCATAGGACCCGAACGATCGGCCAATGTTGTGGTCGTTCAGCAGGAACAGCACGACGCCAAAAGTCGCCGCCACAGACAGCAACGGGCCCAATCGGAATCGTCGAAACAGCAGCACGTAGACAATCGGCAGCAACACGATCCCGGCGATCGGGCCGACGTGCTGGCAGAACCACAAGGGATCGCCGCCCACCGCGTGCGCCAGGAATCCCGAGAACAACTCGACCGACGTCAGCGCGTGCATGGTCGAATAGAGCGGCAGTCCGCGCTCGTTGTATTGTGTGTTCTCCATCAGGATCGGTTCATCCAGCCGCTCGATTTGCACCAGCGGCCGGTGAAACAGCAACACATCTTCGGTATGCGGCCGGAACGAGAACACCGCATACAGCGCGAGCAACGCCGAGAGGCTCAACGTAGCCCCAGCCATCCACGGACTACGGCGGACGCCCTGCACGGCCTCGCGCAGCTTGGGCCGCGTCAGCAGCAGCAACACGGCATAGATCGCGGCGAAAGCGACGTACAGGTTCCAAGCGGGAAGCCCGGCGTAAACGCAAAAGTGCATGCCCAGCGTCCAGCTGCCGAAGACCAACAGCGCCTGCTCGACGATCCACCAGAGTGCCTTCGTCGACGTCTGTTCGGACTGCCGCTGGGCGAATTCTTCAGCCGTCTGTAACGTCGGTTTCTTTCCGAATGTAACCGACCGCATCTATGCGACTCACGTTCGAAATCCGCGTACAGTGAGGGTCTATTCAAGACTACACCCTTCGTTCCGCCCCTTCAACGAGCTCTATCCAGCGTCACGGTAACGCTCTGCCTGTTTGCAATGAGCTACGGTCGCAGGCAAGAGTTGATGCTGCTGAAAGCGATGGTCTAGAATCGAGACGACCGGCGTGCACTCGACGTGCCCCGCTACGACGTGCTGTCACGTTCTTAAACAGGCAACTCAAATCCCCCGGATTCGCTGCTGATGTCTGAGACCCCCGATGACCAGTTGACCGACGTCGGAGGCTCGGACGACGTCAATGGTGGGGCCGAACCGAATTCGGAAGCTGCAGGCCCGAATCTTGAAGTGTCTGCCCCGCCCACGTGGAGGCAGCGGTTGAAGTTTGTCGGCCTCAGTCTGGTGCTGGCGGTGTCGCTGGTCCTTGGTCTGGAAATCTGGATCCGTTTGGGCGGCTACGACCGGGCAGAATTGAGTTCTCCGCTGATGCCGGGTGATTTCGTCCTCGTTCATCAGGAAGACGACGAGCTGTTTTACGCGCCCAAGCCGAATCTCGATAACGTCGAGTGGGAAGGGTTCCACGTCTCGACCAACAGTCACGGTCTGCGGGGTGCAGCAGAGCTGGGGCCGAAACAGCCCGGAGAATTCCGCATTCTTTCCCTGGGTGAAAGCTCCACGTTCGGCGACAAAGTCAACGACGACGAGACGTATTCGTTCCTGCTCGAGGAACATCTCAAAGCGTATGATTCCGCTCGCCCGTTTTGTGTGCTTAATGCGGGGGTCTGCGCGTATTCCTCGTTTCAGAGCTTGAAGTATCTCGAAACTCGCGGGCTGGCCCTAGAGCCGGATATGGTTCTGTTTTATCACGAGTTTTCGGACTTCTTGCCCACCGCGAATCGCGACTCACTGTCGCACGACTCGCAGGGGATTCCACTCACCGACAAACAGCTGTATGAATCTAAACAGCATCGCTGGAACCGGCGGTTGTTGAGCATGTCGGCCTTGTACCGGTATCTGCACGCCCGCCTGTCAGAACCGAAGCTGGAAGCATCCGAAAAACGCCGGCCGCGTGCCCCGGGCCGAGTGCCGATTCCAGAGGCATTGGAAGCAGTCACGTCGACGGAGGGCGCCAAACGGCTGAACCTGCCGGCCCGCGTTCCACCCGAAGACCGCCGTGCCAACCTCGAGCGGCTGCGCAACATCTGCCGGTCGAACGGAGTCGAGCTCGTCATTATTCATCCGTCGTACTGGCAATCGGTGCCGCACGAATGCGACTTGACCGAGTTCTGTGAAGAGTTCGGGGTCCCTATGTTCGACGCGCATGCATCTCTTCACCCCGAACCCGAGGTCGAAGAACAGGAAGAGCCCACCGTCGACGTAAACAAGGTCGAAGTTACCAAACCCCCGGTGAACAATGGCAAAGTGATCAAGATCGACTTGAGCGGGTACAAATGGCCCGGAGGCGGTCTTAGCGAATCCAATTACGCAGATCTCTGGCACCCCAACGCTAAAGGGCATGCCTCCATGGCGCAGGCCTTGTTCGAATTCCTAGTCCGGGAGAATCTGATCACAACGGCTGACGCCGAGTCGCTCTGAGCGCAGTCTTCGCCCCCAGAAGAAACTCAACGGCAATCCAAGATCGACGGGCGGCGGCGCGAATGACCGAGCACCTACAGGGATCATACCGGATGGGGTCTAGCCCATGCGCTCGAAGGATTGAGGATCGGATTTGCTCCTCGAAATCCAGAAGGTCGTTGCGCTCGGATTGCCCCGCAGCCGCAGCGGGTCTTTCCTCCACTGCACCAAGAAGAACAGCGGCACAATCAGCAGATAGCACAGCCCGAACAGGGCCGTCATCACTACCGTATTCAGCTTTTCGGCCCAGCGCATCCAGATCGGGAAGAAACGGCGGCTGCACAGCGGGAGGCAAGCAGCCGTCGCAACGCCTGTCACAAACGCGGCGGTGAACAATAGGGAACGCAACGAAGAGCCGTCCTCTGTGCGCGTTGCCGCAAGCACCGCTGCGACGCATGCGGTTGCCAGCACGACGGCCGCTATGCGTGTCCACTTTGATCCGACGTAACTGGGCATTTCACATCACAGGAATGGGTAGATGAACGGCGCCAATGGGCCGGCGGTCGATGCGACCACAGCCAATGTCGCCAGAATCAGAATCAGAAACAGCAGAGGCAGCAGCCACCACTTCTTGTCTCGGCGGGCCACGTACAGAATGTCTGCAAACTGGCGGCGGAGCCAGCCAACCCGCTGAGGGCGCTGTGGGATTTCAGGTTGCGACTGCTGGGCATCCGACATCAGATCTTCCTGTTGTTCACTCAGTGGATTTCGCTTCTTCACACGTCACGCACGCCGGGCCCACACCGAGAAGAAACCCGGGTAATAGCGGCGCTCATCGTTCAACGCGCGGATGGAGATTTCTTCGCATTGCTTCTCGAGAGCAATGGCTTCTTGTAAGGGCGGCAACGGGCCAAAGTTGTTGAGGCTGGTGGAGTCGATGACGAACCCTTCCGATTCCAGAATCTCGTGCAGTTCCTCGTAGGTGTGCTGCGTCTCGTGCGGGTGCAGGACTTGGTCGCGGAACCAAGACTGCATGTGTGTTTCGTCGGAAACGTCCGGATTCAGGCTGCGGTATTCGTCGTAAAGTTGGCGGTCCGACCATCCGCGCGCCTGCAGTTTCGCAAAATGCTCCAAGAACGGTTTGCGGCCGTAGTAGTGATAAAGGCCCAAATGCAGCCTCCCTTCGGAGGCGACCCAGGGCAAGATTCGGCGAATGGCACCGGGGCAATCGGGCGTGCTGTGCAAGACGCCTAACGAATTGACCAGGTCGAATTGTTCTCCCGGGTCAAACTCGAACACGCTGGCGGCCTGGAACTGCAGAACTTCACACCCCGTCATCAGCCGCGAGACAGACCGGGCCTGTCGCAGCACGATCGGGTTGAGATCCAATCCCAGCGGCTTCGCACCGTAATAGTGCGCGCACGAGTTGACAAACCAACCGGCGCCGCAGCCGACGTCGATAACCCGCGCCCCCGGGCGATCCTGCAGAAAACGATGGACGACCGGATACTCTTTGAGCCGGTTCACCCGCATTAGTTGTTGCGCCGTGTCCACCGCGTTGGAGTAGTAGTTGAACGGCATCTCGCGGTAGAAGTCGAGAACCGTGGCAGTCGTGTTCTCAAACTGTGCGGCCGCTTCCTGTTTGTCTTCGACGCGCGCCGGGGGCGTCACCGTCACACTGGTTGCTGCCGTGGGCACCGCCGCCGACATACCGGCGGTCGCCTCTGCAGTGTGCTCGAACTCTGCGCCAATGCCCTCTTCCAACCGATTGCTGCGTTCAAACCCGCGTTCCTCAATGTTGGACAACGTGGGCTTGGAGACAATCAGATAATCGCCCACGACCAACGCGTCCAAGCCGGTCTGCGCGAAACAATCGTAGGCGTCCTTGGGAGTACAGACGACTGGTTCGCCGCGCACGTTGAAGCTCGTATTCACCACAATCGGCACGCCGGTCCGCGATTCGACCGCTTTGAGCAGTCGCCAGAACCTGGGTGATTGTGCCTCAGAGATCGTCTGTACCCGTCCCGTTCCGTCGTGATGTGTTACCGCCGGAATGCGTTCTCGCATTTCGGGCCGGACGGTCGGTGTCTTGAGCATGAAGGGCAGTTCCGTCCCGGGCGGAACGTCGAAGTACTTGTCGACATCTTCGATGGGCACAGCCGGTGCGAAGGGCCGGAAGAATTCGCGAAACTTGATCTTCCGATTGAGCACCTCTTTCATGTCGCTGCGCGTGGCGTCGGCCAGAATCGAACGCCCGCCGAGTGCGCGGGGGCCAAATTCCATTCGCCCCTGAAACCAGCCCACGACTTGCCCGTCGGCGATCAAGTCGGCGACCGCGGCCAGCAGTCGCGCTTCATCGAGGTGCTCGCTCGGAATATCGTAAGTATCGAGAAAGGCCTGGATGTCATCACCAGAGAACTGCGGCCCCCACTGACCGTGCTGCATGGGTTGGGGACGCGGGTCGCCGAACTTCTGTTGCGAGACGGCCATCGCCGCGCCCAAGGCGCCGCCGTCGTCTCCCGCAGCAGGTTGGATCCATACGTTGCGAAAGATGCCTTCGCGTTCAATCCGCCAGTTGGCCACGCAATTGAGCCCGACGCCGCCGGCGATGACCAGATTGTCCGATCCGGAGGCACGCTTCGCCTCCCGGGCGAGGTTCAAGATCAGTTCTTCGACGACGGCCTGCCCCGAACGCGCTAGGTCTTGATGGGCATCAGTGAGTTCGGTGTTGGGGTCGCGGCGAGGAAAGCCAAACAGCTCTTCCCAGCGCCCGTTATCGGCCGACCATTGCGAAGAATAGTGGTGGGCGAAGTACTGCATGTCGAGTCGGAAGCTGCCGTCGTCGCGCACTTCGACCAACTTGCGAAACTGTTCGACGTATCGGGGCTCGCCATACGGCGCCAGCCCCATCACTTTCCACTCGCCGTCGTTGACGCGAAATCCCAGGTAACTCGTTAACGCGGAATACAGAAGCCCGATCGAGTGCGGGAAATGGATTGCCCGGTCGAGGGTGATTTCCTGACCGCGTCCCACCCCGATTGTGGTCGTCTCCCACTCACCCACACCGTCCATCGTCAGAATTGCCGCATCTTCGAATGGGCTGAGATAAAAGGCCGAGGCGGCGTGGCTCTCGTGATGACCGGCAAACAGGATCGGACCTTGATAACCGGCCAGCGTCTTCTCGATGACCCGGTATACGTTGAACTTGGAAGTCAGGTATGTTGGCAGCCGCCGGGCAAAGATCGGAAGTCCCTTGGGCCAAACGGCCACGAGTGTTTCGACGATCCGCTGTAGCTTCAGTACCGGCTTCTCGTAGAAGACGATCGCATCCAACTCATTGATCGAAGCGAGTTCGGCCGCTTCCAGGCAATACTCAATCGCCTGCTTGGGGAACTCGTTGGTGTGTTTGCGCCGGCAGAAGCGCTCTTCGGCAGCCGCCGCTACGATCTGCCCGTCGCGTACCAATGCCGCGGCGCTGTCGTGGTAAAAGAAGCTCAGTCCGAGCACTTTGGCCATGCGGGTTCATCCTCACGACGGCGATCGAGATCGGCGTGGAAACAACCAGCCGCTAAGGAGTTGGGAATGGAGGATCATCCGACGTGTCTCATCGAATATAACGCGCGACCCGATAGCACGACAGAGTGGCTTCTTGGGGTATTCGTGCCTCGCGGCCGCAAGATCGGTGCTTTCGTTCACGTCGCCGTTGATCTAACATCCACGCACCGCCTGGCCGGCTTACCGAGTCTGGGAAACGTTGTATGACTGCTCCGCTCAATCCGTCTACTCAACCGGAGATCCGGCTGGGCGTCTGGGACACGGTGAGCGTGATCGTCGGAATCGTGGTCGGCGTGTCGATTTTCAAGGCGCCGCAGTCGGTCTTCGGCAGCGTGGCCGGCCCGTGGCAGGGGCTGGGCGTGTGGGTCCTGGGCGGCGTGCTCACCTTCATCGGGGCTCTGTGTTATGCGGAGCTGGCCACGACTTACCCGCGACTCGGCGGCGACTACGTCTACCTGACGCGCGCCTTCGGCGGGACCGTCGGATTCGTCTTCGGCTGGGTGCGTTTGGTGGCCATCGTGACCGGCAACGTCGGTGCGATGTCGTTCGTGTTTGCTGACTACGCCGGGCAGATCTGGAATTTCGACCCCGCGCTCGGAGTGTGGCTCGCCGTGTGTGTTGTGTTGGGCTTGAGTCTGCTCAACATGTTCGGGTTGCAGCTGACGGTCAACACTCAGAACGTGCTGACTGTGGTCAAATCGGTGGGCGTGTTGGGAATCATTATCGTGGGGCTGGCCTGGGGCGGAAACCCCGCGGCAACCGACGCTGTCGAGCCTTCCGCACTCAGCCTGGGAACCGCGTTGATCTTTGTCTTGTACACCTACGGCGGCTGGAATGATTCGGTGTTCGTTGCCGCAGAGGTCCGAGACGTTCGGCGCAATATGCCGCGTGCCCTGCTCTTGGGAACGTTGGGGATTACGGTGATCTACTTGCTCGTAAACGGCGCCTATCTTTGGTGTCTGGGATTCGACGGGGTCCGCAGTTCTCCGACTCCGGCCTCGGACGTGCTGCACACGGTTTTCGGAGAACGGAGCGCCCGCGGCATGAGTCTGCTGGTGATGGTCTCAGCCTTGGGTGCGGTCAACGGAATGATATTCACCGGTTCTCGCGTTTCGGCTGGGATGGGGGCCGATCATCGTTTGTTCGCGCTCATGGGCCGCTGGCATCCGAAATTGGGATCTCCGATCTGGTCGCTCGGCGTTCAGGCCATCGTTTCGGTGTCGATGATCCTGATCGTTGGGACCGAGCAAGGTCGCAGGCTTATCGACCGGTCGCTCGCTGCGGCACGAGTCCCGAAGATTCCGTGGGACGACTACGGGGCGGGTTTTGAGACTCTCGTGGCCGGCACTGCTCCCGTTTTCTGGCTATTCCTACTTCTGACGGCAACCTCGCTGTTCGTGCTGCGAGTTCGCGACGCAGATCTCCAGCGGCCGTTCGCGGTGCCGCTGTATCCGCTGATCCCAATCATCTTTTGCCTGACGTGCGGCTACATGCTTTACGCGAGCCTCGCATACGCGAAAGGTCTCGCGGTGCTCGGGATCGTCCCGCTGGTGTGCGGTATTCCCCTGCACGCGCTGAGTCGGCGGATGGCAGAGCCCTGATGACGACGGCCATCCCAATCAGCCGTTGGCAATCGGTCTGTCGCCGTGTAGGCGGCTCCGATACGATACGCTCGGAGGTTCGGGAATGAGAAGCACAGCTCACACGGCCGCGCGAATAGTGCTGGTCGCGCTCATCGTCGCCGGCTCGCTTGACGTGGCGCTGGCGCAGCGACCGCGACTGACCGATCAGGTTCGGCAGGCACGATCGCAGCCGCAATCGAGCCGCACGAGCCGGGTCAACGTCGAACTGCTGACCGGCAAAGACAATGTTGCGCTACGAGCCCAGCAATGGGGGCGCCTTTTCGCAAAGCTCGGCATCTCCGCACGAATTCGTAGCGCACGTGGCGACGAGCAACCCGAGATTCGCGAATCGACTGCTGGCTCCGTCCGCCGCGTGACAGCCATCGGCCGCATTCATCGCACCGGCGATCTTATCTTTCCCGACAGGACGTTCTCATTCGACGAATCATCGAAACTCACGGAATGGCTTGGCTCGCTGGCAGACTACGGGGCTCAAGGTTCGCCCGAGGGACAGTCTTTGTGGGGGCTCAACGAGAAGCAGTTCGCTGCCGCCTACGAGGCGCTCAGCCAACCCCTCGAACAGGCAATCCACGGGGCCGAACTGAAAGTGGCGCTGGAACGGTTCGAACTCGATGGCGATCTCCCCATCCGGCTTTCGGACGAGGCGTCGGCTTGGCTAGCACGCAACTCTTCAAAACTCCCGAAGGTACGCCAAGAACTGCAGAGTCTCAGCAAAGGGACGGCACTGGCGATTCTGCTGAATGGTTACGGCCTTGAGTTCCATCCCACTCGTACGCGCGACGCCAAAGTTGAACTTGCGGTGGTTCGCGCCGATACCACCGACGACGTTTGGCCGATTGGATGGGATCTGAAGCATTCGCGCGGCCGGACCGCGCCCTCGTTGTACCAGATGGTGCCGGTCGAATTCGACGATGTCCCGCTGCTCGACCTGTTGGACGTGGTCTCAGAACAGAGCAAGGTGCCGATTCGCTTTGACGTCTACCGGATCGAGCAGGAAGAAGCCGACTTGGAGGGCACGCGCGTGACGCATCCCCGCAAGAACGTGGCCCTGGCAGGGGTCGTGCTGCGAGCGGTCGCCGCCGCCAACTTGCGGAGCCTGTTGCGGATCGACGAGCGCGGTCGTCCGTTTCTATGGGTCACCACGGTGGAAGCCGCCGCAGGGCGCCGTTAGACTGCCTGTCTTTGGTCGCCACCACGTAGCGCAACGCTCGCCGATCTGCAAGGTTAGCCTGATGTTCACCGGCGAAGAAGTCGTCTCCCTGCTCGAAGAGATGCAGATTAGCCATGTCGTCACCGTGCCGGATAGCACGTTGGGCGTGTGGCAACCAGCCATGGCGGCCGCCTCGTCGATCGAGTTGGTTCGCGTTTGCCGGGAAGGGGAAGCCTGGACGGTCGCCGCGGGCCTCTGGCTGGGCAAGGCCAAGCCTTTGGTGGTGATTCAGTGCACAGGCCTATTCGAGTCCGGCGACGCGCTTCGCAATACAGTCCGCGACTTCAAGCTGCCGTTGTACGCATTGATCGGATACCGCAGCTATCTCAACCCGAGTGCAGGCGACACAGCGTGCACGTATACCGAACCGATCCTGAACGCTTGGGATGTCGACTACTGTTTGATCGACGAACCCTCCAAACGAAACCTGATCCGAGAACATTTCGACAAGTGCCGTTCGGCCCGGGAGCCGGGCGTCTCCTTGATCGCAGAGGGCAAACTGTGATTACGGCACACCGGTACCCGACTCAAACCTTTCGATTGCGGTAAGATGTCCCAGCGAATGCCATTAATCGATACCCTGCAGGTGCTCCGAAGTGCGCGCAGCGACGAGGTGGTCGTGACGATGATGTCGGTCGCCCGCGAATGGTTGGCGCTGGGTTCCCACCCGTTGGATTTCGTTTACGCACCATCCAGCATGGGCCAAGCTTCCTCGATTGGACTAGGGATCGCGCTGGCGCGGCCCGACAAGCGGGTCATCGCGTGCAACGGCGATGGCTCGACGCTGATGAACCTCGGGTCGCTGGTCACCATTACCTCGCAATCGCCCAAGAACCTTACGTTGCTGATCTTCGACAACGGGGTGTACGAGGTGACCGGGTCGCAAGCGACGCCCGGCGCGGCTGTTGCCCGCCAGGACGAAAGCGACATCGACTTTGCGAAAGTGGCCCGCGCCTGCGGATTTCGCTCTGTCTTCGAATTCGACGCGCTCGACCAATGGCAGGCCGAGGTCGGTCACGTGATCGCATCCGATGGACCCACATGCGTCGTCTTGAAGGTGGCCCCCGAATCTGAAGGCACGGCTCCCAAGCCACCCGCCCCAGGACCACAGCGCGCAATCGACTTTGCCGCAGCACTTGAGTCGAGCTAATCACCCGCTGATGTGTGTTGGCTGGTGGCCAAGGACTCAACGTGTGACCGACGAACCTCCAAATAGCCAGCTGCCCTTCGGGCGCGACGCAATCGCAGGGCTGGGCGTTGAGTCGCCACCTGTGCCAGACTCGATGGCTTGAGGCGTATTGGCAGAGGACGCATTAGAGCGACTCAACGCTGCAAGATCGGCCGGTGTGCCAAACGCGGTCGGCCCGTCTGCTTTGCCGGTTGGCGGTTCCGGCTGTTCCGCTGGAGACCCTTCGTCGGGAAGCGGCGGAGGCGGCAGCAAGTCAATCACTGGCGCATCGCGGTGCTCGCCTGAATGCGATTCCGAATCGATAATCAGAGTTGGCAAGGCGGGCTGAGACGGCGCGGTCACCCCGGCCACGAGAAACGGCGCTTCACCCGGTAAAGGGCCGCCGGGTGACCTGTCATACATCCACCGAAAGCGATCGACGGTGAACGACTTGAGTGGTTGGTGATGGATCTTGTCGACGAAGAATGCCGGAGCATTCAATGTGTTGAAATCGCCCCAGAAGTGAACCACCGAATCCCGACCACGGTGGACGCATCCCGACGCAAACACCAGACCCACCGCCGCGATCAGTGCTGCTCCGCGGACCGGTCGGCTGTAACGTGATTTGCTGGCAGCGCCGGAAGATCCCATATCAGCATAATCGGCACAATTGGCCGACTCGCTCCAATCCAACTTGTTTGACAGCTCGGTGAAAAGACGCAGCGATGCCGGACCCGGGTTCAATGTTGCGATTCATTGTGCCCGGCTGCATACTGAGAGCAGATCGCAGGGTGCTGAACCAGCACATTTCTGCTGCGATGAGGAGCCGCCACCCATGCAGCAACAGGCCACTGAGCAACAGCCACAAACGCGTCGTGAACGGTCGCCGGTCGAGCGCGGCCTGGTTTGGGGCGTCATTTTGGCGCTGTACCTAGTCGTCGTCTTCGAATGGCGCGCCCAATACGGCTACAACCAGGCGCTGCCCGCTCTGAGCGAAGCGATCGCGAAGGCTGACGAAGAAAACAAGCCGCTGAAAGTCGACGAGGCCATCCGAATCATGAACAACAAGGAACCTGAGAAACCGATTTCGGGAAAATACGGGATCGCGGACGTGTGGTTTTACACTTGGCGGTGGCGCAGCTTGTTCAAGAGCTACGCGATCAAGTTGACTGTGGACAAGCAGGAAAAGAGCATCCTACTGCTAAAGACAGAAGACTGACGGCTGTCATTTGCGATCGAAGCAACTTGAAACAAATGGCCGTTTGACCACTTGACAAATGTTTACATTCCACCACAATAGGCAGTAGGCATCGGCTTGCGGCCGTGTCTGCTCAAGGGGTGGAATGATGAATGACAAGCTGCAATCTCCGTTGTTTTCGCCGAACGCGGTACACACCGAAGTCGAAGCTCTCGGTTCGATTCTCCATCGCTGGCTGGTCCGGCAAGGAATTGAAGACGACTCCCAAGAGAGGGCTCAGCACAAAACGATCGACTTAAGGCCGCGGGAGACCGCTGCCGTGGCCTGATGCTGCAGCGCTGCTCGATCATTGAATTGCGGCTAGAACGAGCTTGATGAACTCGTCTTCGTGGCGAGGATCGATCCAACGCACGACAGCCACGACATCGTGGTCCGGGTCCACCCACACCATGTTTGTCCCAGCGCCCAGCGCGAAAAAGCTAGTCTCTGGTGCACTGGCAAACTGCTTGCGGTTCGTGTTGAGCCACCACATGTATCCGTAGACCGGCTTGATCGGTGTCGGTGTGCGCATCAGTTCGATCCACTCCTTGGACACGAGTTGTTCATCCTTCCAACGGCCGCCGCGCAGAAAGAGATATCCGAACCGGGCGTGGTCCCGCGTGCTGATCTGAAGCCCGCCGCCCCAATGACCGCCGCCGCTGACCGACTGCATGCGGACTCCATCAACGTTGACCCACGAGTTCTGATAGCCGTACCAACGCCACGTGGGCGACGCGTCGATGGGATCCATGACGCGCTCTTTCAAGACTTGCGGCAGCGGCCGGCGCCAGACGTGCAACAGCGCCAGTGCCAGGCAATTGACGCGAACGTCGTTGTACTGCCAATGCGTCCCCGGCGCATGCAGTTTCCGCATCTCGCCGTTCCAGACGGGTGCCCAATCGGGTTTGCCCCAAAGCGTCCCTTCCCATTCGCTGGTCTGATTGAGCAGCGAGTGCCAGGTGATCGACGAGTTGTGCTGCGAGGAGAATGTTCCGTCGTGAACGTACATGGCCAGCTTGTCTTCGACGTCGCGGATTAGCCCGGCATCCCAGGCCATTCCGGCAACCGTCGACAGATAACTCTTGGTGGCGCTGAACGTCATGTCGACGCGGTTTGTGTCACCCCACTCGGCGACAATGTAGCCGTTTCGCAGAATCAAACCATTCATGCCGCCACGGTGCTTCGTTGGACCGATCAACTCATCGTATGTCTGCGAAGAAATGCCCATGCGGATGGCCAGATCGAGGTCTCGGGGCCGGGACGACTCATGTTCGATCGAAAACTCAACCGCCTTCGCGAGCAATGCCGGGTCCATCCCCACCTCTTCTGGAGTGCGGGTTTCCCAATCGTCCCACTTTCCCGGATAGTATGGCTGCTCATCGGCTGCGAACGCCGGGACAACCGCCACAAGGATGATGAGCAACTGCGAGGCGAAACTTCGAGCGAGCATGATGCAGACCCTGTTCAAATCGGCGGAGGCCAAATCTTCGACGGCAGCTGCGCACAGATGGTAGCTGCACCGACCATTTTGCCACGCATCTAAGCTGATTTCACGCGATTCGCTGCCGGAACGGCCTCCGGCCCAGCGAGGTGGTCGTGGCCGCCTATTTGGGCGGATCGACGGCAAAGTGGATCGACTCGAACTCGGCAACCAGGCAGATGTCGTAGATGCGAATCAGATCACCCCAGGGAACTTCCCCGTCGATGTCGAGGATCACCGGAATCTCGGGTACTTCTGCGGCCAACTCCAACAGGATCGATTGCAGTTCGGAAAAGCGTTCGATCCGCCGATCGTTGAGCTCGACGATCGTTTGGCCCTTGTCGCGGAGCAGGTGCAGCCAAACGTCGTCGAAAGGGGATTCGTCCTCGATAACGGTGTCGGCCTCGAGCCCGCCGGCCTCGATTTGAGACGGCAGGAGCGATTCCGGAATCTGCCCGACCGAGGCGCAGACAAAAAAGATCAGTAGCAGGAAGACGACGTCGATCAGCGGGGTCAACGTTCGATCTTCCCCACGGTCGTCATGATCTCGGTAAGAGGGAATCCGCATCAATCTACAGCGTATTACGCTGCCTCGTGTCGTGGCGTACGCGGTTTGCTGCTTCGATAGCTGGTTCCCGCGAACGGATACGGGATTTCGTAGAGTGCTCCAAGCCGCGCCGCTCGTTATTGCAGTAACACCGGAAACTGAAACTTGGTGACGCCCGCGCGTACGCAGGAAATGACAATCGGGCGAATCACGCGATACGCCACGCTGCGATCGGCGCGGATGTGAACTTCCAGTTCGCCCAGGCCTTCGTCGCTGGCCGCCAACAGCATACGCTCGATTTCCGTGCCATCGACGACCCGACCTCCAACATGCATCGTCCCCTCAGCAATGATCGTAATGATTAGACGATGAGGCACTCGTTCGGGCGCATCTTCTGAATGAGTCGCCTGTGGGAGTTCGACCGCCTCCAGGTTTTCGGTCCGTACGAAATGGCTCGATACGAGAAAAAAGATGATCAGCAGCATCACTACGTCAATCAACGGAGTGATGTTGAACTGTGGCCCGGGCCGCCGGCGGAGTGTCGTTCTCATGCCGGTCTGTCTCGTTCGATGGTCACCGGCGGCATGCTGGGTGCGGGCTGCATTGGCTGCGCTGGCGCGGTCCGTTCGGGCGCGGGGACGCCGCCGGCCCGCTTCCGACGCGAAAGTCGTGATCGTTTGAACTCGGCAAAGACGTGTTCGGCGAGCAACGACGCCTCTGCCACCAACTCGTCGATGCGATTGCGAAAAATGTGAAAGCTCGCCACCGCCGGGACAGCAACGCCAAGCCCCATCAACGTCGTCACAAGTGCTTTGGAGATTCCGGGAGCCAACTGCGCCGGCTGCGGGTTCGCGCTCAGTGTGAATTCCAGAAAAGCCAGAATCATGCCCCACACAGTTCCCAGCAGGCCCAGCATGGGAGCAATCGTACTGATCATCGACAAGTACTCGATCTTGCGATATAGGCGCGCCGCCTGCTGCGTGCTGGCATCCTCCATCGATTTTTCGACTGCGGAATAGCCCATCTCAACCTCGGCCAGTCCTGCCCCGAGCATCCTTGCGAGAAAGCTGGGACGGCTGCGACACAGTTCCTCGGCGCGTCGGTACTCGCCGCCGTTGAGCAGGTCATGAACCTCTTCGGCCAATCCGCGCGGCATCAGGGCGCTGCGCCGAATGCTGAGCAGGTGTTCGACCATCAATGCGAGCATCGCGACGCTCAGAGCCAGGATGACGATGCCAATCGCTCCGCCATCTTCGAACAGCTCGCGGAGTTCGATCTGCGGCCGCGGTGCATCCGCATCATCCTGCGCTTGGACGGGCGAGGCGAATCCGATCCATAGGCAAAGTGCTGCGGTCAATGCAAACTTGAGGCCGCCACGTTGACCAACACCGCGTTGAGTGGGTCGTCTTCCTGCGAACCGCACGCGCATGAGCTGTTCTCGCGGGTTAGATCTGTCTGCATTTTCGGTAGCGGCCTCGGCCCGTCGAGTCACGTCAAAACTCACTGCATACACACGGGTTGTCTGTGGCGGTACCGACGAACTGTGGCGGATGATGACGTCCTTGATCCTCGGGTGGATTGAAGGACTATATGAGACGTGGATCGTGACTTCACTGCGCTAGAACGTCAATCCCGTCTTCGATTCTGGGGAAATCGGTGCTCCGGCCGACGTCGTTTGACTGGCGAAGTTGCAGCAATATTTTGGCGGCTTGACGAGCAAAGGGAGTGTCCTTGAATCTTCGTGTCGTGACATGGTAGAGAGTTTTCGCTTCGACGGTCTGTCCGGCTTGGAGCAACGCTTCGGCGGCCAAGAGACTGGAGCGACCTGCCAGATGGGTGTCATGTTCATAAACCAACGGTAGCCAGGCCAGTGCCCAGACCGCTCGATCGTAATCCTTGTGGCGCCACAGTGCCTCGCCCAGGACATAGTAGGGTCCGCCGCGGATCTCTTGGGGGACCTCTTCAATGCGGGCCGACCACAAGTCGATTTCGGCCAGGTCCAAATCGACCGCCTCGCCCCGCTTCCGCCAAAGCTGAAATTGCGCCAGCTCGCGCACGCGCTGGTCGGTGCTTCGTCGTAATCGGTCGAGTTGAGCTTCAGCCCGGTGTGAGTCGAGCGGATCGAACAGCAAAGCTGCGGCGCCCAGCAGCTGCGCTGCTTCGTTTGTTTGCGTCATCCACGATCGGCCCGCTTGGATCAGCGGATCATCGACAGAGTGCTTCGACCAGGCTAGCGGCAGCAAACGAAAGTGACGGGTGCGGGGCTCTTTCCCGACCAGCAGCAAGAATCGGGAACCAGCTGCGGCGTAATCGCCTCGCTTCAACGCGCAACGAATGAGCATTGCCAGTATTTCGCGGCGGACCCAACCGCGCTGCTCGTCATCCAGCGCACGAGAAAACTCTTCTTCGGCCGCGCGATACTCGGCGTTTGAGAATTGCCGCAGACCCCGGGTGTGCATCTCGGTCTGTGGCGTTCGGACTTCCAATACATCGTCGGCAGGGTAGCTGCTTTCGACCCCCGTGTACGGGGCCCGGACGACGATCTTCTCGGCGTTGTAGTCGACGATTGTCCCGCGGATCGCGTCGGGGGTGCTGCGGCTTTTCGACTGCAGATGGACTGTATCCTGGGCACCTCTCTCGGCGCCTAGAGTCGTTCCGGCGGCCAGGCAGCCCATCAGTAGAGAAGGGAGTATTCGCATCGTTCTGGAGATTCGCAGCAAAGTCTGTCCGCCAATCCTGTGCTACCAGCATCTATCGTCGGGGAAATCGCGTCACGTCAAAATAGCGATACGTGCCACGGCCTTCGCGGGCAAGGTGCATCAGGAAGTTTTCGTCCCTGTTGAGATTGGCCTCCTGGCCGAACTCGATGCAATGGATCCTGGCACCTCCTTTGTTGAGCTTGCGAATGTCGGCGAAGTCGCGCGCGTCGAGTCCCGGCTGATCGGCGTCGGTCAGGAGGAACACCACGTCCGGTCGAAAGCCCAGTGCCCGCTGTAGGGCGGGCATGTGGTCGGTACCGTTGCTGGCCAGCTGAGCGTCGATGAATTGAATCGCCAGGTTCCGATTGACTCTGGAGGCCGGCAAGAGTTGCGAGTCGCCGAAACCGCGGACTTGCAGCACGCTCGGATGAACGTTGTAGAAGATCACTTGAAACTGGTGGTCCGGCCGGAGATGACGCAGGCTGGCTTTGAGTTCAGATTTGGCGACACCGATCGAATTCGCGATGGTCATGCTCGAAGAACAGTCAAGTACGTAGACGACCCGCTCGCCGGAGTCGTTCGCACCGAAGAATGAGATCTGGCCAGGCGGGGGCGGCGGCAGCCCGGCCGAACGAACGCGGCCACCAGGTTGGATCACGCCGGGTAACGCATCGCTGGACGCAGCAGGAGTCGGAACTCCGGCCCCGACCACGTTCGGTCGATCGGTCGGCAGGGCCGTTCTCACCGGTGGCTCGTCGGACACGACCGGACTCTCCGGCCTCATCGCAACTTGTGTATCGGCCGGCTCGCCCGTTGGTGGAGATTCCTGGGGTGCGGTATCTTTTTCGGCTTTGACGTAAATCCCGACTTCGCGCAACAGCTCACCATCGGCAGCACCCGACACGTCGCCGCAGCTTTTGAGCTCCGACGCAAGTAGGAACAGCAATAGTGAGTGCAAGACAAGTGAGACCAGCCAGCTCGGCACCACGACCAGCGGCGATCCGTTTTCGAATCGCGAGGCGCCGGAGTTTCCTGCGACGACAGGCGTCGGCTCGTGCACCATGCTGAACTCCAACAACTCAGCCGTTGCGATTGCATCCGGCAGACGGCTCGACTAGATCCCATCCGGGATAATCGTGGCGGCTATCCGACGCTGTTCGGCCTCTGTACGTCGTCGACGCCGCCGGAACCCGCTACATTTCTGTCAGATGCGCTCTAGCCTTCTGAGCCCGGTCCGTCTGCGGTTGACTCCGCGTCTGGCGGCGGAGGTTCACTTTCGAAAGTCGCTTCGCCTGCCGCAGGGGCGTCCCCCTCGGTCGGAGTATCGAAGCGTCTGGCGCCGGCGGCCAATTGTTTTAGATACAGCTCAGTAATGTCGTTGGGAACGATGCCCTCGGGCGGCTCGAAATGAAAGGCCAACTCGTCAACGGGAGCGTCGAGCAACACGTTTACAAAGTCGAGCGTCAGCATCGGCCGTGGGAAGTCGCGCACAGGATGCCGTTTCAGGTACAGTATCCGCCGTGGGAACAGGGTATCCCGATCGAAGTACAAGCGAACCTTGTCGGGAATATGGTCCGGCAGACGCTGTGTCGTATTGACTGCTCCGAACTGTCGGAGTGATTCGACCGTCCAGCCCCCTTCGACGACGGTGAATGTCTGCCCGTCGATCCGCTCTTCTTTGACAGTTGTGAACTGCATCGCCTCTTCTAGCGATGCCATCAGCGCCGGCAGACCTCCCAGTCCGAGTTCGACAGTCAACACCCGGTCGGGAACGTTTTGGTTCTCGGCCGCCGCTTTTCTAATCTTGTCGATGTCGCGGCGGGTGACGCGAATGTTGTCGTCGGGCTTTTTTGACTCGGATTCATCCGTCGGGTTCCCTAACGGATCGAGTTCGGTCGGACTATTGGGGTCGGATGAATCGTCCTGCTGTTCAACGGCTTCTTCGACCACTGCTGTCTCTTCGGCCCCCTCTGACTCTTCGGACTCATTCTTGCCGATGATGTGCTGCGTCCAGAGCACCTGGCCGTCAGACACCTCCGTCAGCGACCCGACTTCGGTCCCGACTTGAATCTGGTACTCAAGGCGGAGCCTCATTTCGGTGCCTTGCAAGTAGGAACCGCTCGCCTTGAATTTTCGGTTCCCGATCACAATCGTCTCGGCAATGTCGGCCTGGATCGATTGATGCTGCCGCAAGTTCTCCCGTGCCTTGCGCAAGGTTGCCTTGGCCAAACGAGGGTTATTCTTCGTGGCGGCGGTCGGTTCGACCTCGCTTTGGGCCAATCGAGGCTCCCCAGCCTGTTCTTGGTCGCCGGGACCGGGAAAGTCCGCTTGGGTCCAATTGGCCAAGAATAGGGCGGAAGTGATTGCCAGAAGAGAGGTTGCGGCAATTGGTAGTTTAGGCTGGTTCTGTGTCATGTTCGGAAAATAACGAATTTGCCAAAAGAAAGAATGCCGGTTATTCCGAAAAAACAACTGCCCCGCGCCGTCGCGGGCTTTTGGTGAGTAGCATTCCGAACCCCGTTGGGCTTCCCAATCGCGGTTTTGGGCTGCGTCCGTATTCTAACGGCAACGATTCGTTCCGGTCGACTGCAAATCTCGGCACGCCGGTTTGAGAGGGTTCGTGATGAAGAACAGCTTCTGGCTCTTGGGTCTGTCGGTTGCGGCATGTGTCGGCTGTGCTGTCGACTCTTCCCAACTTCTTCCGCCGACCGAGCATCACGCTCCGCCCGCTGCCATGATGCAGCATCCCGGCCCAATGGTCGATGGCCCCGGGCCAGGCGTCCTGGCACCGATTGTGCCCATGATGCAAGCTCCCGGTACAGCCTCAACCACACAAGTGCGGTTTATAGGCCCGATCGGCATGGACATTGGCTGGAAGATCCGGAACGGATACGCGGAACGCCAGATGGTAAGCGGTCAGCGGTACAACTTCCCGCAGGGCACCACCTATCGGCTTAAGTTCTCCAACATTGCAGATCGCGACATGCTCGAGCTGTACCCCACCTTGCAGGTGTATCCGGCTCACCCGACAACCGACGCCTACTTGGCTCACAACAGCGTTCCCGTCGAACTGAATGACGAAGACCTGGACCAGGTCGAAAGCAACAACTTTGTCACCAAGGTCATCTATCTGCCGGATGAGAAGTTTCAAGAGTTCGCAATCGCCGGCGTCGAAACGCTGGTCTCGACTCGACTCGACCCAGGCGTTGACCCCATCGCCGAGGCCGACCGTCGTGGCACGATCATGGTCGTGATGCGGGTTGGCAACATGGACCTGGAAATGCCGGGAGACCTTGGGCAGGTGTCAGCAGTCGGCCATCCGGGCGGCAATATCAGTCTGGCGTCGCATCAGGTCGTCGACGGCAAGAATGACCAGTTTGTACCTCCGCTGCCGATCGGAAGCATTGGCGGTGGAATTGCAGGCGTTCCGAACCCGATGATCGTCGGTAATGCCGGTCATCCTGGAATGCCGGCATTCAATCCCGTCTCCGGAGCGGGCGGCATTCCGTCTTGGGGTCAGCCCATCACCGGAACCCCCATCGGACTTCCCGGTCCGCCGCACCTGCCTTTGGGCGGTCCGGCCGGCCTGCAGTCGCACACCATCCGCAACCTGACCAAGACCAACATTCCGGGACCGGTGGACCACATGCTGATCGAAACGCAGCACAAGCCGGGTCTGAGTCTGCCCAAGCCGGTCAAATACATCCGGTACAACGAGCGGCACCCGTCGCATAGTGCCGGTGAAGTGGCCCATCCCAGTTGGGCTCTGCCTCAAGGACAGTTGCCCCCGCCTCCGGCGTCGGGTCAACCGGGTCTGTTCCACTAGGGCCGGACGTCAGTTGAATCGGCTGTCATGGATTCGGCATACGAAGACTGTAGAGAGGCGCCGGACCACTGCAATCGAATGACATCGGTCAGATTCAAGTGGGGCTCGGACACGGCACTAGGCGATTGCGAGCAGATTAGTCTTCCATTGGCTCTTGAGAAATCGAACGAACCGGCGACACGAATGCACCTCGTTGATCGGAAGTCCATTCTCTGTGCGGTCTGCTTGATGATGGCCGGTTCGGCCTCGCTCAGTGCGCAAAGTCCACTCACTGATGGCGTCTACCACCTGCTCGACCAGCGAACTCCGCCGGGCATGGCGGCGCGATGGTCCGGCATCATCGGACGAATCACGCCCGGGTATTTCCAGCCGGTTCAGATTGAACTACCTGAGCCCGGGAGCGTGACTTTCTTTGACGGGTCTCGCAACCGCCCAGTCGATCTGAAGAACCCTCAGAAGGTTCGTCTTGCTGTCGGCGAAGTCTACCGCCTGCGAATCGGTGGCATGAAGAGCTTTCCGGGAATCGATCTTTATCCATCGGTCGAATTGTTCGGTCACCTGCATCCGCCCAGGGGATCCCACGACGACTATCCGGTACCGATCGAATTCACCGAAGAAGAGATTCGGTTCGCCCTCGATGGACGGATGGTGACAAAAGTCGTTTACGTCGAGCAACCTGAGTTGGCGGCACCGTTCGATACCCCCAGTCCGCTGCCGGTCAGGTCGATCGCCAATCACAAGAATTTGATTGCCGAAGCCGACCGAGTCGGACGGCCGGTGGCCGTCATCCGACTGGGAAGCCGCGTGCCTGACGCTAGCGCTGCTGATGCGGGCTTTTTCGGCAGCGGGGCTCCTGTGCAAGTTGTCGCCAGCCGCGCGGACGCCAATCGATGACGATGAGATCAATGACGCGTATCCCAGACATCACAACAGCACGACGCCAGATGCCGGCGCTGCGATTGGCAATCGGATGCATGGTTGCTCTGGGGCTCTGCTCATGTTCTTCCGCACGGCCGACGGCGGCCCTCGACCCGCTCAGCGAACAATCGGTTCCGGTCAAGACCGACGATGAAGCTCTAGCTGCGGCAACTGCGGCCGGCCAAACGGCGCTTGCCGGTTCACGCGACGTGAAGATGTTTGAAGCTCCCTTCGCCAATCCCATTCAACAGGCCGCCCATACGGGGTTCCCAGAACCTTCGCCCGTCGATCATGCAGTGCAGTTCTCACCCGCGGAGGGCCGCGCGCCCATTGTAAACGCGTCCCACCAGGCCGGCGGCGCCGGTTCTGCTGGAAGCGGCAATACGTTGGCTGATATGTACCCTGATGAGTATCTGCTGGATGGGGGCGATCGCGGACTCCCCGTGCACTACGGTCCAAACACCATGCGTGGGTTGAATACCGAAGACACTGTGGCCGAATTCAGCGACGACACCGGTGAGCGGCACGTCCTGCCTTCGAATCAGGTTGCCGTCTACTCGCCCAAGTTTGGTTCGATGAGGACCGTCAGTACTCCACAAGCCGACACCGGAGTGCGACAGCTCGCCGCGACAACCGATGCGGCGGCGACGGCGGGACTGCGCAGCCAAGAGGGTCTGCTCCATCATGCACAGCGCGATGCACTCGATGGACTCGTCACTCGGTCGCGTGTCAGCGGACTCGATGGGGACACAGGGCTGTCGGGCATCGCCCAGACCGACGTGCCTGTCGAACACGTCAAGATGGTCAACGCCATCGAAAACCTGAAGTTCGTACTGAGCGGTCAGTTCATCGAAACAGAATCTGCGGCACTGGCCTACGGAATCCAAGCCGCCGCCGTTTGGACCAGAGCCGAAAACCCGGTCATACTGGCGACCGATCAATCGGCGCAGGGGTTGATGGGGACCTTTCGGCCTCAAGAGATTGTGGGTCTCGAAAACGAGCACCTCTCCAAAGGTGAGTTGCGAATCGTAAAGCTGGCAGACCGCAAGACCGCCCAAGCCGGCGACGTGATCACATTCACAATCCGCTACGACAATCTCGGCGACCGCGAGCTTCGCGAAGTGCGCATTCTCGACAACCTGACGCCGCGACTGGCTTACATCGACCAGAGTGCGACTTCGGACCGGGCTGGTCGTTTGGTCGTCAACGAAGACGACGCAGGCACCGCAGTGTTGGTCTTCGAGGTCGACGAGCCACTAGCCGGCCACACGGGTGGCGTTGTCACATTCAAAACCCGAGTTCGTTAATAGGAACAATCTCGGGGCTCGCGCGGCCCAATCGAACAATTTCATTCAGCCGTGGGGAACGAATTGGATTCCCGCGAATCCGGGCCCGTCACTCACTTGAGTGACGGGTCATTCTTTTTTCGCGAGACGACGCTCGGACGATGCGATGCGAGAGCCTCAGCTCAAGCCGGCAATCGGATCGCCGTGGTAGACGTGGGTGGGACGGCCCAGCTTGTCTTTCCAGGCGACGGTTTGCGGCAGGCCGAGCGCCTGGTAAATCGTAGCCGCCAGGTTTTCTGGTCGCTGCGGATCGGAGCGGGGGTAGCCGCCGATCTTGTCGGACGAACCGACCACGTTGCCGCCGCGGACCCCGCCCCCGGCCAGAAAGACAGATTGGACCGCGCCCCAGTGATCGCGGCCCGGTAGATTTGATTTCGCTCCTTTGAAGGTGAATATCTTCGGCGTACGGCCAAACTCGCCGGCCATCACAATCAACGTGTCGTCCAACATGCCCCGTTGGTCGAGATCGTCGATGAGGGCCGAGACGGCGCGGTCGGTCGGCGGGAGCAGGTAGTTCTTCAGGTTGCCGAACGCCGACTCGTGGGTGTCCCACGATTCATCGTTGCCTAGATTCACTTGCACCATGCTGCAGCCTGCCTCGATCAGCTGGCGCGCCATCAACAGCGACCAGCCGAACGAGTTCCGCCCGTAGCGGTCCTGAATCTCAGGCTCGGCAGCGTGCACGTCGAGAGCCTGGTGAATGACTCCTTCGGTCAACAGCGAAACAGCCTGTTGGCGGTGCCGGTCGAACTGCGCGACATTAGCCGCCCGGTCGAGACGTCGGCGTTGGCGCTCGAGTTCTCCCAGCAAACCAACACGGTTTCCGAATCGGCCTTTCAAGATCCCCTCGGCCAATTCGAATCGCGGTGCTTCGAACACGAAGTCTTGCGGGTTCGTGGGGCCGTGCCAGCGATGGAACCCGTACTCGGGAAACGCGCCGTGAATGTACTCGTTCGTGCGAAAGCGGTTGGCCTCGATCAGCCACGGATCGTGTTCGGCGCCCATCATGCCGGCAAACTGGCCGGGAATCGTGCGGCCCGTCACGTGGATGAGCTTTTCCGGCAGCACAGCGGCCGGCGGCAGGTTGTTCCGCCAGGGCATCACGCGCTTCACCACCGAGGCCATGCAGGGCCAGTCGGATCGCTTCGGCCGGTTGCCGTCGAAGCCGCGGGGCAAAGGCGTCCGCCCCGAGAGCATCACCATGTGACCTTCGGAGTGCTCGTTGTAGGGATGTGTCAGCGATCGAACCAGCGCCCACTTGTCGCTTTGCTGCGCGAGCATCGGCAAATGCTCGCAGATCTGCACACCGGGGGTTTGAGTGGCAATGGGTGAAAATTCACCGCGGATTGTATCGGGGGCCAGCGGCTTGGGATCGAAACTGTCGTGCTGGGTCAATCCGCCGGAGAGAAAGATGTAGATGACGGCTTTCGAACTCGAGCTCGATTCCGCCGCCTGCGCGGCCATCTCGCGCAATCCCCAGACGTGGTTCATCCCCAGCCCAAGTAGACCAATGCCTCCGGCTTGAATGGCCGTTCGCCGCGAAAGTTGGGGGTGTCTTGGCGGAGGCAACTCGGTCGGGAGATCTTGACTCATTGCGTCCCTCCCCGAAGTCGTTCTTCAATCAACTCGCGAGGCACCTGGCCTGCCGGTTAGCCAGAACGCCGCCGTGATTATATCGGAGATTGCTTATTTGAGGCAATCGGTCGGGGCATCGATGGGCGATGAGCAGGCCGCATCCATGTGAAGCGCCGACACGAGCGTAGCCCCGCTCAGAAGTCGCTCTGAATGCGGTCGCGGTGTGCACGGGTGGCCAAAGCGCGCAGCAGCTGGCCGTCGATGATTTTCGAGACTCCGCGTGCCGAGCCGTCGACCAGCGCGAAGTTGCAGATGTCTGCATGCCAGCTGCCGAAACCAAAGAACTGCGCTCGCATATCCAGCAGGCTGGTCGAAGTCGAGTTGCAGAACTCGATTGTGTACGAATGAAAGTCGGGGCGGTCGTCGTGTATGCTGGAGCAGCAACTTCGCCCGCCGCCCCAGAATCCGAACAGCGAGTCGCCGACCAGCAACGTGTACGACTCCCCATCGGTCACATCTCGAAAACGGACGGCGCTGTCGAAATCAAACATCCCTTGGCGATGTTGGATGCCGCTGTCCGGAAAGTCAGTGGGAGCACCGGATACGCGCTGGTTCCAACCGAAGTTGCCGCGGTAGGTCGTATAGGCCCAGCCATTAACCCGTTTTAGCGGCAGACTGGCGCTGGGACAGACGTAGCTCGGAATGGGAGTGCGGATAGCCTGCTCGTTGTTGGTGTAGCCGTCGGCCGGCAGCCCGGTCGATAGATCGAACGCCGGTACCTCCCACGGGTCCTCCAGGTCGAGACCAATCGTCTGTTGCCCCATCTGTGGCAGGATAAAACTGTGCCAGCCCCGCAGCGGTTCCGGCTGCCATCGGTCGATCACGTAATGGTTGGGCGAACCATACAATTGTGCGACCGGCACCGCGGTCCAGTTTTCGTCAGAGTCCAACTCGACGAGCTCGGATTTGCCAACCGGCAATCGTACCGGTTCGGGAAACCAATAGCGCGGATGGATTTGTCCGTCGCATTCATCACCGTCTGGCGACGGCGTATCAATTGCCACCGTGTCGATCGGGACATCGATCACGCCCGTCGGAAACGTGCGGAGCGACGCAACGTAGGCGTGCATCGCCAGCGCGATTTGCTTGAGATTGTTGAGGCACTGCGTGCGGCGTGCTGTTTCGCGGGCGGATTGCACTGCGGGCAGCAAGATCGCAATCAACAGGGCGATGATGGCCATCACCACCAGCAGTTCGACGAGTGTGAAGCCTTTGGATCGGCGTCTGCGCATAGGACACCCCACTCCGACGACGCGCATTTTCAGGGACCCGCCGATCCAGCGCGCATCTGTACACGGATTGTGGAATGCAGCGATTCGCACGTCAAGCACTGAATCGCGTTTCAGGCTCTACAACGTCCAGCCGCGGCGATACTCGCGCCGGACGAAGTTGGCCGCTTCCGGGCAATTCGTGGCGCGCATTTGTTCGGCGTCCCACTCCAGCTTCTTCTGGCCAACGCGGTATGAAATGTTGCCGATGTGCGCCGACTCGGTGAGCATGCCGCCGTAAGTGAACGGCGAGGTCGTCGCGCCGCCGGTCTTGACGGCGCTGATCCACTCTGCGTGGTGGCCGATGGAGTCGGGAATGCTTGCTTCGACTGCGGTGGCCTCTTTGCCCGCCTGCATGAAAACCTTGTTCGTGGAGTAATCGGCCAGCAGCCGGCCTGCGGTTCCCTCGAACAAGACCCCGGAACTCTTCTGGTAGATCTCGGCGCCGGTGGGCATCCAGCCGCCTTGGTACCAGGTGAGATGGACGGGCGGTTGATCGCTGCGGGCCGGGTATTCGTACTCGACGCGCAGCTTGTTGGGCGGCATCAGTCCCGCTTCGTCGCGCGGCTCGCCGGTGGCCACGACGGTTGTGGGATACTTCAAGTCGAGCGCCCAGAATGCGAGATCGGAGTAGTGGCACCAGAAGTCGGTAAGATTACCGCCGCCGAAATCCCACCAGTAGCGCCAGTTGAAATGGTAATGATCGCGATGGAAGGGCCGATACGGGGCCGGTCCGATCCAGCGGTCGTAGTTTTCCGCATCGGGCACCTGCAATCCAACCTCGCGCATCGTGTCGGACGCACCGATCCAGACGTGGACCCGGTGCACCGGACCGATCACGCCGGCTTGAATCATCTCGACCACGCGGCGGTAGTTCGATCCCGCGTGGATCTGGTTGCCCATCTGCGTGGTGCACTTGTTCTCGGCAGTGAGTCGCTGCAGCAACCGCGCTTCGTACAGCGAGTGCGTGAGCGGCTTCTCGCAGTAGGCGGCCCAGCCGCGCCTCAGCGTCTCGGCAACGGGAATAGCATGCATGTGGTCGGGAGTGCTGACAACGACGCCGTCCAAGTCGTCGCGGTCGAACACCCGTCGAAAGTCGTTGCAGGTCTCGGCACTCGGAAACTTGTCGGCGGCGCCTGCCAGCCGCTGTTGGTCGATGTCGCACAGCACGAGGATGTTCTCACCCGAAACACCGTCCAGGTTGGCGCCGCCGCGGGCCGCCACCCCGATGACTCCCAGGTTCAGCTTCTCATTGGGACTTCGAGTCTCGCTCGGCTGATCCGGCCCGGCTGCAGATATTGGACCCTGGAAACGCACTGCAGTGCCGGCGGCCACCGCCGCAGCCAAGAACTCTCGTCGGCTAAACGCATCGAGCATAGAAGGCCTGTCCCTTGTGAAGCTTTGCGGACATTCGTGTACGATGTCGAACACCATTAGCGCCGAAGTGCGGTGTCGATGCAAGTACTGACGCTTCTCGTTCACGTCTTGCTCTTATGAACCAGCGCAACTCGCAATCGACGCCGGCACCGCTGCTGCAAGTCGGCGTGTTGGTGTTGTTGGCATTGGCTGCAATGAGTGCCTACCTGACCCGGCACTGCATCGCCGTCGCCAACACGACGATCCAGGGCGAGTTGGATATCGACGACGAACAGATGGGCTGGGTGCTGGGCGCTTTTGCGGCCGGCTACTTCTGGTTCCAGATTCCCGGCGGCTGGCTGGGCAACCGGATCGGTACCCGAGCCGCGTTCCCATTGATCCACACGCTCTGGTCGCTGTGCACCGTCTGGAGCTCGTTGGCCGGCTCGTGGCTGGCGCTGGGCGCATCCCGCGTGGCGTATGGCTGTGCACAGGCGGGAATGGTGCCTTTAACGGCGAAAGTCATCAACGATTGGTTTCACGTCAGCCGCCGCGGCATCTGCAGCGCGACGTTTGCGGCGGCGATGTCGGTGGGGGGCGTCATCTCCATGGGACTCACGGGTCTGCTGATCGAACGGTTCGATTGGAGGGACATTTTTCGCGCCTATTCGCTCGTCGGGATCGCATGGTCGATCGCGTTCTTCGCGTTGTTTCGCACCAAACCGGAACAACATCCTTGGGTTCGAAGCGAAGCCGAGGAGATTCAATCAATCGAATCGAATCGGGCTGATCCTGTACCGAGTGAATCGAACAACTCCGATCATGATCCCGCTCTCACCGGTTCGGCACTACTGCTGCGGATCGTCACCAGCAGGACAATTTGGGGCATCAACGTTCAATCGTTCTTTCGTGCTGCGGGTTACGGACTGTTTGTGACCTGGCTACCGGCGTTTCTGGAGTACCGCTTCGAGTTGTCAAGTGCCGAAGCGGGCGGTCTGACGATGTATCCGCTGATCGGCGTGGTGGCCGGGGCACTGCTTGGAGGCGCAGCCGTTGATGGCGTGTTGGGATGGACCGGCAGTAAGAGGGTCAGCCGAACCGGCCTGGCCGTCGGCGCCATGGTCGCGTGCAGCGTATTGATCTTTCTCTCTTCCCAGTCATCGTCGGCGAACGGGTTAGTCATGCTGATGTCGCTGGGGAGTTTTTTCGCCGGCTTCTCCAGTCCTTGCTCGTGGGCCGCTACGATGGATGTAGCCGGTCGCTATACCGCGGTCATTGTGGGAGCGATGAACATGGCTGGCACGCTGGGCGGGCTTACCATGCCGGTCGTGCTGGGCTACATGGTGGGAGACATCCGCGAGACCGGCGGAAATTGGAATCACATTATTTACTTCGAGTCGGCCGTCTATCTGTGCGCTGCAGTCAGTTGGTTGGCCATCAATCCCAACGACACGGCCGATGCCGAGTCGCAATAACGTAGGCACGAACTCAGCGACACTTTGGAAACACCTTTGCAACACATTGCACGACTGCGAGACCTAATCTTTGACGCCGTTCCACTGCTCTGCACGTGGCTGTTGCTGGCGTCTTCGGCTTGGGCGCAATCCGGCGCGACAGACGGCCAGTGGCCCACCATCAGCGCCGGAGGCGGTGCTTCGAAGTATTCGTCTCTGGACCAGATCGACCGCCACAACGTTCACGAGTTGAAAATTGCCTGGCAGTGGACCTCGATCGACGAACACATTCAGCGGGCCAATCCGGACAACCGGTTCATCAGGCGGGCCACCTACTTTCAATGCACGGCGATCATGATCGACGGCGTGCTCTACGGCAGCACGTGCCTGGGCCAGGCGATGGCCATCGATGCGGCCAGCGGGGAAACCGTGTGGGGCTACAACTCTGAGAGCTACAAGGCTGGGCGCCCTCCGAATCTCGGTTATATCAGCCGTGGCGTCGCGGGCTGGCGCAGCGGTGCGGACCGGCGAATCTACATGGCGACCAGCGATTCCTGGCTCGTCTGTCTCGACGCGCAGTCTGGTAGTCCAGTCTCGACATTTGGAGAGGGAGGTCGGGCCGATTTGTTGCAGGGCGTGCCACGCGCGAAGCGCGGGCGCGGTTACGGACATCCCTCGGCTCCAGTCGTTTGCCGCGACACGGTCATCGTCGGCTCGTCGGTTTCCGACGGACCGGCGCGGATAGAGGGCGTTCCCGGACAGGTCAAAGGCTTCGACGCCTTGACGGGCCGGCTGAAGTGGTCGTTCAACGTCATTCCGCAGGACGGCGAGTTCGGATCGGAGACTTGGGAAGAGGCCGCCAACGCATACACCGGCGGCGGCAATGTGTGGAGCAACCTCTCGGCCGACGAAGAACTCGGGTACGTCTACTTGCCGACGAGCACCCCCACGAACGACTTTTACGGCGGCCACCGAAAGGGAAATGGATTATTCGCCGAAAGCCTGGTCTGCCTGAACGCCGATACCGGCCAGCGCGTGTGGCATTTCCAGTTCGTGCACCACGGCATCTGGGACTACGATCTGCCGTGCGCCCCGAATCTGGTCGACATCGTCGTCGATGGCCGGCCGATCAAAGCGGTCGCTCAAGTCACGAAACACGGATTCACATTCGTGTTCGACCGGGCCACTGGCCGTCCGGTCTGGCCGATCGAAGAACGTCCCGTCCCGCCCTCGAATGTGCCGGGGGAACAGCTGTCGGCGACACAGCCCTTCCCCACGAAACCCCCGCCGTTCACCCGGCAAGGGGTCACCGAAGACTCATTGATCGACTTCACGCCGGAGCTTCGCTTGAAGGCCTTGGATGTGCTGAAGGACTACAGGATTGGTCCATTGTTCACGCCGCCCGATACCGAACGGCCGCTCGTGATTCTGCCGGGATACGGTGGAGGAGCGAATTGGCCAGGCGCGGGATTCGATCCTGAGTCAGGTTACCTGTACGTGCCCGCGATGAATCAACCATCGGTCCTCAAGCTGACGCAACCCGATCCGGCACGATCGAACTTTCGCTACACGCGCTCGCGGGCGCCGTTTCCCAGCCTCGACGGCCTGTCGGTGATCAAGCCGCCTTACGCCCAAATCGTGGCCATCGACCTCAACCGAGGAGAGATCGCCTGGAAGGTCGCCAACGGCGGAGACGGTCCGGTCGATCATCCTTTGCTGGCCGGCCTCGATTTGCCACCTTTGGGGTCCAATTCGCGCGCGGCGGTGCTGGTGACCAAGACGCTGCTGTTTGCCTCAGAAGGATCGGGCCGCTCCTATTCGGCCAGCGGCGGCAGCAATCGATTGCGGGCCTTCGACAAGCAGACCGGCGAACAGCTGGCGAGTTTCGAACTGCCGGGGCAAATCACTGGCGTTCCCATGACCTACCTAGCCGGCGGCAAGCAATACGTCGTCATGGCGGTGGGAACCAATCCCGCGCAGTTGGTGGCGCTATCGTTATGAGCATCGCTACCAGATCTCGGGGACGAATGTTTGGTCTTCAATCGGCGGCCGGATATAGGCGTCCGCTGGAGGTCGCGGCGGCAACTCGGGAGGAGTGGGGGTCAGGTCTTGGAACGGAATCATGCTCAGCAGGTGGCTGATACAGTTCAGGCGAGCGATTTTCTTGACGTCTGCTCTGACGACATACCACGGCGCTTGCTTGATGTCGGTGTGAGCAAACATCGTGTCTTTCGCCTTGGAGTATTCGATCCAACGCGCGCGGCTCTCGACGTCCATGGGGCTCAGCTTCCAACTCCGGGTCCGGTCCTTCATCCGCTTCTGAAATCGTCGCTCTTGCTCCTCGTCGCCCACTGAAAACCAGTACTTGATCAGCATGATGCCCGAACGAACCAGCATCCGCTCGAATTCGGGACAGGAACGCAGGAACTCGTGGTATTGGGCGTCGGTGCAAAATCCCATCACCCGCTCCACGCCGGCCCGGTTGTACCAGCTGCGGTCGAACAAGACGATTTCCCCCGCAGCCGGCAGATGAGCCGCGTAGCGTTGGAAGTACCAACTGGTCTTTTCGCGCTCGGTCGGCGTTGCCAGAGCCACAACCCGGCAGATTCGAGGATTCAGACTCTCAGTGATTCGCTTGATCACGCCCCCTTTTCCGGCAGCGTCGCGGCCCTCAAAAATAACGACCACCTTCAAGCCTTCATGCTTGACCCATTCCTGCAGCTTGACGAGTTCGATCTGCAGGCGGGCGAGTTCTTGCTCGTAGGTTTTGGTGTCAATCGAACGCTTCTCCGCCGTGACGTCCCCCAGGCCGTTTGCCGCACCCTGTGCTGCCTTTTGCTTGGCTTTCTTCTTGTCTTTAGTCGCCATATCGAGCCACCGTCACTGGGGAGACATTATCGGTTTCGAGTCGCAGGCTCCATTAGAACAGGATCCCGCATAGGCAACCATATCTTGACGGTTCGGCACGCCCCAGAATGCTTCGTCATGAATAGCGCTCCGGTCGTGTCTGCATGAGGCGCTGAGCCAAGCGCGGTCGACGCCTTGAACCGCTGCAATCTCTGGGAGCATAATTGGTAGGGCACAGCAAACTTGCAGAAGGGGCCGTATGGCCGATTCCAGTCGTGGCGTTTCACCGTTCGCATCGCGGGACCTGCCGGCGTCGTTCGCCGAGCGTTGGCAGGCAGGCGAGACGCCGCTTGTCGAAGAAGTTCTGGCCAACGTCGTCGATCGAGAGAAGCAGTCGCTGTTGCGTGAACTGTTGCAAGTTGAACTGCGCTACCGTCGCCAACGAGGGGACCGCCCGACCCCCGAAGACTACCTGCGGCGCTTTCCAGACGCCCCGACCATCGTCGGAGAGGTGTTCGCCCAAGATGCCAGCACGGCCGATTCGACCCTCGACCAATTGGCAAGAACCGTTGCACCGGGAGACGACACAGCCACCCTCGCGCCACATGCCGAGAATCCTCTGCCCGCGGCAGCCGATTCGCGGATTGGCGACTACGAATTGCAGCACGAAATTGCCCGCGGGGGAATGGGGGTTGTTTACAAGGCGCGGCAGACCAGCCTGAATCGTTCGGTCGCGCTCAAGATGATTCTTTCGGGGCAACTGGCCTCTGAAGACGACATCAAGCGGTTCCGCATGGAGGCGGGGGCGGCCGCCCAACTCGATCACCCCGGCATCGTGCCGATCTACGAAATCGGCGAGCATCAGGGACAGCCGTATTTCTCGATGGGATTGGTCGAAGGCGAGAGCCTGGCCGCCCGGATTGCCGACGGTCCGCTGGCGCCGCACGAAGCGGCCAAGCTCGTGTCTTCGATTGCGGCCGCGGTGGACTACGCACACCAGCGCGGCGTGATCCATCGCGATTTGAAGCCGGGCAACGTGCTCATCGATCAGCACAACACACCCAAGGTCACCGATTTCGGGCTGGCGAAACGTGTTGATGCCGACAGCAATCTGACCGGCACAGGCGACATTCTGGGCACGCCCAGCTATATGCCGCCCGAGCAGGCCGGCGGTGAATTGGAGAAGATCGGACCGGCTTCCGACATCTATTCGCTGGGCGCGATCCTGTATTGTCTGTTGACGGCCCGTCCGCCGTTTCAGGCCGCCCGTCCACTCGACACGGTTCTGCAGGTGATCGCCCAAGACCCGGTGCCTCCGACGCAACTGAACCCGACCGTCGACAAGGACCTGGAAACGATTTGCCTGAAGTGTCTGGAGAAGCCGCTAGAACGGCGCTACACCTCAGCAGCCGCGCTCAAAGCCGACCTCGATCGGTTTTTAAACAACGAGCCGATTCACGCGCGTCGTATCAGCAGCGCGGCCAAGCTCTGGCGCTGGTGCCGTCGCAAACCGCTGGTGGCGAGTCTGGTCGCGGCTGTTGTCATCAGTGTGATTTTCGGCGTCGGATTCACCACCTATTTCGCCATGGAAGCCCGGCTTCGAGCGCAACAGGCCGAAGAGACGACGACGATCGCCATCTCCACACTGGAGACCATGGTCAACGACGTCCAAGAGCGACTGCGGCCGATTCCAGCGGCCCAGGAAGTCCGCCGGGAACTGTTGCGCAGCTCGCTGGCGGAACTGCAGCGTGTGTCGGCCGACTTTCGCGCGCAAAGACGCGTCGACCGCAACACCGCCAAGGCGCTGCTGGATCTGGCCAATCTGTTCGACGAACTTGGCGACGAGGAGGGTCTGGATGCGACCAAATCGGCCGAATCGAACTACAGGGCTGCCGCCGACATCTACCGCGAATTGAACGAGTCCGAACCGAGCGATCAGGACGTTCTGCAAGAGTACTCGATCACGCTCACCGAGCTGGGCACCTTTTATCTCGACGTCGGCAACACGCAGAAAGCCGAGCACCCCTTGTTCGAGGCACTGGAAAAGGGGCGCGATGCCACGGCAGAGCTTCCTCACGAGACGCGGTATTGGCTCGACTTTGGATGGATACTGGCGAACTGCGGCGACTGGTACGCGATGCGGTCGAAATTTCGCGAGGCCCAGCCGTATTTCGACGAAGCCATCCAGATCGCGCGGCGCATGATGGCCATTCACCCCGGTGACCGCATTTACGAGGAGCGGTTGGCGGCATACCTGGAGAAAGCGGGGGACGCCTACCATGACATGCGACAGAACGACGCAGCCCTCGAGCGATTTCAAAAGACATTGGAACTTCGCCAGAAGCTGTATGAGCAGATTCCTGAGTCGCCGATCATTCTGGATTCGTTGTCCTTTACCTATGAACGCCTGGGCAATCATTGGCTGCAGGTGGGCAAGCCGGGGCAGGCACTGGCCATGTATCGGAAGATGTTGGAGTTTAACGAGCACGCCGTCGAGGCAGATCCCGCCAACCGGCCGCTGCGACGCGGGCAGGCGGTCTGCTACGAAAAAATCTCGAAGGCCGCCAGACGGGTGGGCAATCTCGAACTGGCCAACTCGGCAAACAAGAAGGCTAGAGAGATCCGCCAGCGCATGATGCGAAAGGTCAATTGACTGCTGTCGCACAGACTCACTCGTCAGGCCGATCGATCGGCCACACTGACACGATGGCGCGAGTAGGTAGGGTGGAAAAACAGCGTACTTGACTTCGCGTTGTTGCCGGCTAGACTGGCGGGTGTCGATTGGAAGGATGCCGGGTTGTGTTGGCCCGCACGCTGGATCTCTGCCGCGTGCGGTTTTTTTGTCGCAACTCCGCTGATCGTAGCGAGACAGTTAGGATGTCGGTCTCAGATCGATTTCGCACCCGAGTACAGGACAAGCTCCACCAACTCTACGGCGAGCGAGCGCCGGACGTGCTGCACGGTATCGCTCGCTTGCTCGAACGCTACGGGCGTTTGAGGGATTCCGAGTCGAAGCTCTGGGACGAGCGGAGTGTTGTGCTGATCACCTATGGCGATCAGGTGCGTACCGGCAATGGCGCGGCGCTGGAAGCTCAGCGGCGTTTCCTGCTCGACTTCAAACTCGACGATGTCATTAGCGACGTCCACATTCTGCCCTTCTTTCCCTATTCGTCCGACGATGGTTTCTCGGTGATTGACTACCGGCGAGTCGATCCGGCTGTCGGCGACTGGCCGGACGTCGATCGGCTGGGCGAATCGTTTGGCTTGATGTTCGACTTCGTTGTCAATCACTGCTCGCAACAAAACGACTGGTTCAGACGATATCTGAACGCAGAATCGCCTTACTCGGGGTACTTCATCGACGTTGAACCGGCGACCGATATTTCAGCCGTCACGCGCCCTCGCAGCTCACCCCTGCTGACACCATTTCCAACTGTAAGCGGCGTCAAGCATGTTTGGACCACGTTCAGCGCAGACCAAGTTGATCTCAACTTCGCAGATCCCGCCGTACTGCTGGAAATGTTGGACGTGTTGCTGTTGTACGTCCGGCATGGCGCCCGTGTGATTCGTCTCGACGCCATCGGTTTCCTGTGGAAGGAAATCGGGACGACCTGCATGCACCTGCCGCAGACGCACGCGGTTGTCAAACTCATGCGTGACGTGGTTGACGAAGTGGCTCCGGGCACGGTTGTCTTGACCGAGACCAACGTGCCGCACGATGAGAACGTCAGCTATTTCGGCGAAGGAGACGAGGCGCATGCCGTCTACCAGTTCAGCCTGCCGCCTCTGCTGCTCGACGCGTTTCTGACCGGCAACGCCGGAGCCCTGAATGCCTGGCTACACAATCTCGAATACCCCAGCGGGGCGATGACGTATTTCAACTTCACCGCGTCGCACGACGGCATCGGAGTGCGGCCGCTGGAAGGGCTCGTGCCGCCTGAGCGAATTGTCGCGTTGGCCGATCACGTGCGCCAACTCGGCGGCCGGGTCAGCATGCGCACTGCACCGGACGGGAGCGAGAGTCCTTACGAATTGAATATCACGTACCTCTCAGCGCTCGGCGCGCCCGAGGGACTGCCCGCCGAGTTGCATGCCCGCAGATTCTTGTCATCGCAGGGCGTGATGCTGGCGCTGCGGGGGATGCCGGGCATCTATTTTCATAGCCTGGTCGGTACTGAGAACCATACCGCGGGCGTCGAACAAACCGGACAAAACCGCTCGATCAACCGTCGAAAATTCGAGAGCGACGAGTTGCGGCGGATGGTCAGCGGACCCAGTTCGCTGCAGCAGAAGGTATTCGAAGGCTACCGGCGAATGCTTGCTGTCCGCGTGTCGCAACCGGCGTTTCATCCCGACGCCCCGCAGACGATCATCACGACAGAACATCCATCGGTGATTGCCTTCGAGCGACAGAGCCTCGATCGGGAACAGACGGTCGTTGTGCTCACCAACGTGAGCGCACAGTCCGTCTCACTCGAGCTGGGCGCGTTGACCGCTCACAAGTTAAAACGCAATTTACTCGATGGCGCGCCTGCGGAGAGTGGAACATACGAGCTTGCTCCGTACGCAATCGCGTGGCTGACGACGACATGAGCCCAGCGGCGAGATCAGAGGGACTCGAGGATTCTCTACCGGCGCTATTGCCGCTACGCAACCACGTCCAGCACTACGCATGGGGCGACCCCCGGTTCATCCCGTCGCTGTTGGGCATCGACAACCCTGATGAGAAACCGCACGCCGAGTTGTGGATGGGTGCGCATCCTGATCTGCCCTCAGAGGTCGAACTGGCGGACGGTCGCGTGCCGCTCGATGAGCTGATCGAGCAATCTCCGCAAGAGATCCTGGGCCAGCGGGTTTCGGAACAATTCGAAGGCCGGCTGCCGTATTTGTTCAAAGTGCTCTCAGCCGCGTCGCCCCTCTCGATTCAGGTACACCCATCGAAGCAACGTGCCGAAGAAGGCTTCGCCCGCGAGCAGACGGCCGGGATCCCGCTATCTGCCCCCGAACGAAACTACCGCGACCGCAATCACAAGCCGGAGCTGATTGTGGCGCTGACTGATTTCTTCGCTCTGCGGGGGTTTCGTCCGCTCGAAGAAATCGCCGAAGTGATCGTCGGCATCCCGGAGATCTCAAATGTTGGGGGAACATTTGAGCCGACGTCTGATTCCTTGGCGGCGCTGTACGAAAAACTGATGACCATGCCGCAAGAGCAAATCGACGCCGCTTTAGACCCGTGCGTCCGGAGAACCGAAGCGGCCCACGCTCACAAGCCGTATTCGCGCAGCGATCGTGAGTACTGGTTGCTGCAGTGTGACCGTGTGTCTCGGCATGACGGCCACCACGACCGCGGTCTGTCTTCGGTCCTGCTGTTGAACCTGCTAAAGCTCTCACCCGGTGAGGCCTTGTCGCTCGATGCCGGTGTCTTGCACGCCTACCTCGAAGGTTCGGGCATGGAGCTGATGGCCAACTCGAACAACGTGATCCGGGGCGGCTTGACTCCCAAGCACGTCGACGTGCCCGAACTGCTGCGAAACGTCAGATTCGACGCCGAACCGGCAGAACGTCTGATCGCCACGCGGCAATCGGAAACAGCCTGGCTGTACGAAACCCCGTTTCAGGAGTTCGCGTTGTGGCGGATCGAGGTCGGCGATTCTCGATCACACACAGCGGCCTCGCGTCGCAGCGCCGAGATCATATTTGTCGCCTCGGCTAATGAATCGGTCACCGTCACTTCCGAGACCGAGTCAATCGAGCTAAAACAAGGCGAGGCAGTCCTGGCTCGCCGAGACGTTGAATACCGAATCGATGCGCGCAGCGACGCCGAGTTATTCATCGCGTCCGTTCCGCGTCCGTGACGTCCAAAAAGAGCAAACATGTGCCGTCGATCGTCGGCGGATCAACCCACACAAAATATGCACGACAGACAAGGCGCAGGATTTCATGCCGATTGCAACTTCCCAACAGTACCTGGAAATGCTCGAAGCCGCCTATGACGGCCACTATGCCTATCCGGCGATCAACGTTTCGAGCATGGTGACCGCCAACGCCGCCCTCAAGGGGCTGGCCGACTCGAAATCGGACGGGATCATTCAGATCTCGACCGGCGCCGGCGCGTTTGCATCGGGTCTAAACGTCAAGGACCAGCCGCTGGGAGCGATCTCGCTGGCCGACCACATCCAACGCACGGCCGACCGCTACGACGTCTTGATCGCGCTGCACACGGACCACTGTCAGCCGGAGGCGGTCGACAGCTTTCTCATGCCGTTGATCGAGGAGTCGGAACGCCGCACCGCTGAGGGACGTCCCACGTTGTACAGCAGCCACATGGTCGACGCGTCGATTCTGCCGTTGAAGGACAATCTCGATCTGTCCGTCCCGATCTATCAGCGGTTGGCCAAGATGGGGATGCTGATCGAGATCGAGGCAGGCGTGGTTGGCGGCGAAGAAGACGGCGCTGCAGGCAGCCACGACACACCGGCAGAAAAGCTGTATACCACCCCCGAAGACATGGTCGAAGTCTACAGCCGCATGCAGGATGTGGACGGCACATACCTGTTCGCCGCGACATTCGGCAACGTGCACGGCGCGTATAAGCCCGGGGCGGTCAAACTGGAACCGAAGATCCTCAAGAACGGCCAAGACGCCGTCCGCGCCGAGTTTGGCGCAGGCGCCCGGTTCTATCTGGTGTTTCACGGCGGCTCCGGCTCGGCTAAGAGCGAGATCAAGGAAACCTTGGATTACGGCGTCGTGAAGATGAACGTCGACACCGACAACCAATACGCCTTCACCCGCGCCGTCGCCGATCACATGCTCAAACACTACGACGACGTGCTGAAGATCGACGGCGAAGTCGGCAACAAGAAGACCTACGATCCGCGGAGCTACCTGAAGAAGGCCGAACAAGCCATGGCCGCCCGCGTCGCCGAATCCTGCCAAGACCTCGACTCTGCAGGCAAGACGTTGCTCGGCAGAACAGCGGTCGTCTGATTCAAAATCCGCGCCTGGGCGGTAGCGCAATTCGATGAGCAAACTCCGCGACGACGCGCTTAGAATCTGGCAAGCCGGTATTGATGCTGTTCGCTCGGACAAACTTATCCGTAACGTCGTCGTCCGCGAGGGCGGCGAGCTCACGATCTGCGGTCAAGCGTTCGACCTGGCCAAGCTGGGACGCATTGCCGTCGTTGGAGCAGGCAAAGCCGGTGCGGGGATGGCCGCCGCCTTCGAGGATGCGCTGGGCAGTGACGTCGTCGATCAGAAGGTCAACGGCTGGGTCAACGTGCCTGCCGATTGCGTGCGGCCGCTGCGCAGAATCCACCTACACGCGGGCCGACCCGCAGCCGTTAATGAGCCGACTAGCGAGGGCGTCGAAGGTGCGCGACGGATTCTCGAAATCGTCAGCACGCTTTTGCTCGAGGATCTATGCATCGTGTTGATCTCAGGTGGCGGCAGCGCGCTGTTGCCCTCTCCGATTCCGCCGATCACCCTCGAAGACAAGCAGGCGGTGACACGGTTCTTGATGCATTCAGGAGCCACCATTCAACAACTCAATACCGTTCGCAAGCGGCTGTCGCAGATCAAGGGTGGCGGTCTGGCGCGGGCTTGTTCCGCGGGTCGCATCATCGGATTGATCATCTCCGACATCATCGGCGATCCACTGGACTTGATCGCATCGGGGCCGACATATCCCGATTCGGCCACAGATGCGCAGGCACTGGCCGTGCTGGAGAGCTTCGAGGCCGCTCCCCCTGAGGTACCGCCAGAAGTTCTGGACTACTTGCGCGTCCGCTCGGCAAAGAATGAAGGGCCAATTCCATTCCCCGAAGGCGTCGAGAATCACGTCATCGGCCGCAATGAAATCGCGCTGCAGGCGGCTGCCGACGAGGCTCAACAGCTCGGTTATCGCGTTCTTTCGCTGGGTTCCGACAACGCAGGTGAGGCCAACGCCGAAGGACGCGAACTCGCACAGCGGGCGCGGGGGATGCGCGACGCGGCTGACGCGACGACACTGCCGGCGTGCATTCTCAGCGGGGGCGAACCAGTCGTGCATTTGGCCCAGACCGATCGGCCACGCAAAGGGGGCCGCAACCAGCAACTCGTCCTGGCGGGATTGGATCTGCTCAAGCACGACGGACTGCAACGCCTCGCACTGCTTTCGGGAGGCACCGATGGCGAAGACGGCCCTACCGATGCCGCCGGGGCTTTTGCAGATCAGGAAGTCTTCGAGACGGCCCGCAGCGTCGGACTCGATCCGAGGCCGTACCTCGACATCAACGACGCCTACACCTTCTTCGAGCAGGCCGGCGGACTGATTGTCACCGGCCCCACACACACCAACGTGATGGATTTGAGAGTTGCACTCGTCGGAGTCTAGGCGTTCGGCAATACTTGGTTGGCGAGGTGGCCCGGGACCGACGGTGCGGCCCAAAGCCCATCGTCGTTTCAGCAAACGAGAAGCTACTGCATGATTGACCAGACCGATCTTCAGATCTCTTCGCTGGACGAGGCCCGACACGACTCGCCGCTCGAGTTCGGCTCGGCTAGCCACGGGGGCCATTTTGTCAGCGATTCGATTCGCTTACGGCATTCGATCGAAGTCGGAACGGATGTAGACGACGATGCCCTCTCCTACGAAGAGGCCGGGCCTCGCGAAAAGATCCTCTTTGATCCCAGCCGAACGTCGGCAGCGATCGTCACCTGCGGCGGATTGTCACCCGGGTTGAACAACGTCATTCGCTCGGCCTTCTACGAGTTGACGGCGAACTACGGCGTCACGCGGGTTCTCGGTATTCGCAACGGGTACCTTGGTCTGAATCCTGCATCAGGCCGGCAGCCGATTACACTCACCAAGGAATTCGTCGAACCAATCGACAAGCTAGGAGGCACGTATCTGGGCAGTTCGCGCGGTCCGCAAGATCCTGCCGTGATGGTCGATTTCCTGCAGGCGTCAAACATCGATATCTTGCTGTGCCTCGGCGGCGATGGCACGCAGCGCGGCGCTCAGGCTATTCACGAAGAGGCACAGCGCCGCGGCTATCGGTTGGCGGTGGTCGGAATTCCCAAGACGATCGACAACGACATTCCGTTCGTCCGGCTGTCGTTTGGCTACACGACCGCGCTCGAAAAAGCGGCCGAGGTGATCCGCAGTGCGCACGTCGAGGCCCGAGACGCTGTCAATGGAATCGGGCTGGTGAAGCTGATGGGCCGCTATGCCGGCTTCATTGCCGCCGGGGCCTCGGTCATCAGCCAGGAAGTCAATTTCACGCTGATCCCCGAGATCCCGTTCCCGTTGGAGGGAGAAGGGGGTTTTCTGGCGGCGCTGGAGCGGCGGATGCGCGACCGCGGACACGCGGTGATTGTCGTGGCTGAGGGGGCAGGCCAGCATTTGTTCGACGGAGCCGGCAGTCGCCGCGACGCCTCGGGAAACCTGGCGCTTCAGGACATCGCTCCCCTGTTGCGCGACCGCATCGGGTCGCATTTCGCCGGATGTGGGATTGAGATTGCGCTGAAGTACCTTGACCCCAGCTATCACATCCGCAGCGTGCCCGCCGCCGCCTACGACCGGTTTCTGTGCGACCAGCTGGCCCGCCACGCGGTTCATGCTGCCATGGCGGGAAAGACTGGAATGCTGATCGGCTACGAGCACAATCGCTTCATTCACGTCCCCATCACGACGGTGGTCGGCGAAAAGAAGCAGCTGGACGTCGCCGGCGACTTGTGGCGGGCCGTACTCCAGGGAACCGGGCAACCTCGCTGGTAGTCGTCCGAGACGGGCCGGGAGTGCGAAAAAGCCGTGAGCAGTCGAATCGGGTCCCACCACAGGTGCAATCCTGTGCTGAGTCAATAAAATACGCGGGGCGCCCCGCCGCAATGTGACCTCCGGCGTGTCGCGGCTCCGATGCGGCTCACCTGGGCACTCAAAGTGGCGGCTGATGCCTGCCAGAACAAAGTAAATCCAAGCCGCCGATCGCGGCGATGCACATTACACGGAGAGAGGAGAAACCATCATGACGACGAGAATTGGAATCAACGGATTCGGACGGATTGGTCGCCAGGTTCTCAAGGCGGTCCGCGAACGATATCCCGACAGCCTGGAAGTTGTGGCCATCAACGACATTGGTGATGTGGCCACGATGGCCCATTTGCTCAAGTACGACTCCAACTACGGCCGCTTTGACGGCGAGGTGCAAGTCGCCGACGGCGGGCTTTCGATCAACGGCAAGACTCTGCAAGTGTGCGCCGAGCGCGATCCTGCCAACCTCCCGTGGGGCAAGCTGGAGGTCGACATCGTCGTTGAATCGACGGGACTGTTTACCCAGCGTGATGCAGCCGGCAAGCACCTCGAAGCTGGAGCGAAGAAAGTCATCATCAGTGCCCCGGCCAAGGGCGAAGACCTCACAGTCGTGATGGGCGTCAACGACCAGCTCTACGACCCCGCACAGCATCACGTCCTCTCGAACGCCTCTTGCACGACGAACTGTCTGGCGCCGGCGGCGAAGGTCGTTAACGACACATTCGGGATCGTCCACGGCATCATGACGACCATTCACTCCTATACCAACGATCAGAAGATCCTCGATCTTCCCCACAAAGATCTCCGTCGCGCCCGGGCTGCCGCGATGAACATCATTCCGACCACCACAGGGGCTGCCAAAGCGGTCGCCTTGGTGATTCCCGAATTGAAGGGGAAGTTCGACGGCTTCGCGCTCCGCGTGCCGACCTCGACTGTCTCGATCGTCGACTTCGTGGCCAATGTCGAGAAGCCGGCTGCCGTCGATTCGCTCAACGCCGCCTTCAAGGCCGCTTCGGAAGGACCGATGAAAGGCATCCTGGGCTTTTCGGAGGAGCCGTTGGTCTCGATCGATTACAAGGGCGATCCACGTTCGTCGATCATCGACTCCCTCTCGACGATGGTCATGGGAGACAACATGGTCAAAGTCGTCACCTGGTATGACAACGAATGGGGCTACTCGTCCCGCACCGCCGACTTGGCCAACCTCGTTGCCGGAAAACTATAGAACCGCGTCGCGCTGTAGCATGGTCTGCGCAGTGTTGTGCCACGGTCTCCCGACCGT